>Ga0247813_10000079_pt1 | contig 130681 bp, 139 predicted proteins | sample UWRJL169409C1_FD_180719 | JGI IMG/M metagenome (GOLD analysis project Ga0247813, IMG submission 180719) | Plant litter microbial communities from Arlington Agricultural Research Station in Wisconsin, United States - UWRJ-L169-409C-1 | ecosystem: Environmental > Terrestrial > Plant litter >...
CACGATCGCCGGTAAGACCGAGAAGCGCCGCGCGCTCTATTGCCAGGTCGACGCCAACGACCAGCTCGTCGCCTTGGTCGCGGCCAACCAGAAGCCGTTCCCATCGGTCGAGCTGACGCCGAGCTACGCCGGCACCGACAAGATCGGTCTGATCGGTCTCGCCTTCACCGACAAGCCGGCATCGATCGCGACCGAATCGCTGCAGTTCTCGCGCAGCGCCCCAGGCACGATGTTCGCCGCGGCGACCGAGGGCGTGCCGCTCGAATTCGAAGCCGCGCCCGCGGATCCCGCTAAGGTCGAGGGCGCCATCGCCAGCTTCTTCTCGGCGCTCGCGGTAAAGCTGAAGGGCGAACCCGAGAAGCCGACCACGCCGGTAACGCCGCCCACCCCCGCGAACGACAACGCCTTCGATCCCGCCGCGTTCACCACCCAGCTCGGCGACGCCGTCCGGTTGTCGATCGCCGCGGCGATGAAGCCCGTCACCGACGTCCAGACCGCGATGCAGGCGGAGTTCGCGACGCTGAAGGGCCAGCTCGAGACGACCGAAGGGTCGGCCTTCTCGCGCCTGCCGGCGTCGGGCGGCGCGGTCGACGCGAAGTTCGCCACCGACTGCTGATCGCCGTCAGCCCCACCGTTTCTCACGCCGGAGTCCCTCCATGCAGACCGCCACTCGCCTCAAGTTCAACCAGTATGTCGGCCAGCTCGCGCAGCTGAACAACATCGACGCCTCGCTGACCGTCATTCCCGGTGAGCTGAAGCAGTTCGCGGTCGCCGCGGTCATCGAACAGCGGCTGCAGGCCAAGCTGCAGCTGACCAGCGACTTCATGAGCCGCATCAACGTCGTGCCCGTCGCGGCACAGCAGGGCCAGCGCGTCGGCGTCGGCGTCAACCGCTCGCTCGCCAGCCGCACCGACACCGCGGCCGGTCATCGCCGCAACGTCAGCGATCCGACCACCAGCGACGTGATCGACCAGTATTTCTGCAAAAAGACCGATTACGATTATTCGTGGGGCTACACGCTGCTCGACGCCTGGTCGCATCGGCCGGAATTCCAGCAGCTCGTCCGCGATGCCGTGCTGGTGCAGAAGGCCGAGGACATCATCACCATCGGCTTCAATGGCGTCGACGCGGCCGTCGAGACCAACCGCAACACCTATCCGCTCCTGCAGGACGTCAACTGGGGCTGGCTCTACAAGATGCGCACCTATGCCGGCGCGCGCGTGATGAGCCACGGCAGCAAGGATAGCGCGAAGGTCTACGTCTCCGACACCGGCAACGCCGACTACGTCAACCTCGACGCACTGGTGTTCGACGCGATCGGCAACCTGTTGCACGAGCGCTTCCGCACCTCGACCGACCTGGTCGTGATCGTCGGCTCCGACCTGGTGCAGGAGAAGTATTTCAAGATCATCTCCGCGGCCGGCGACAAGGCGACCGAACAGGTGGCGCGCGACGTGATCATGTCGAGCCGCAACCTGGGCGGCAAGCCGACCATGCAGGTGCCGTTCTTCCCCGCCAACGCGATCATGATCACCAGCCTGAAGAACCTATCCTACTACTGGCAGACCGGCTCGGCCCGGCGCGCGGTGAAGGATGAGCCCGAATACGACCGTATCGCCAACTACGAGAGCATCAACGACGCTTTCATGGTCGAGGAATACGGCAAGGCCTGCCTGATCGAGAACATCCAGCTCGGGCCGAAGGTCTAACCGACCTTCCGCCCCACCAGCTGCCCGCCCCTCGCTTTTCGGACACGATCATGAGCCCAGCTCGCCTCCATAGGGAACGCCTCGCCGCTTCGACGGCCATGCCTTGCCCCAACCCGATCGTTCCAAACGCGGGGGGTGGGCAACCACCCATGCCCGACCTGACGCCAGCATCCGAACATCGCCTGGCGCTCGCCATAGCCGCTGCCGCGGCCAACGGTGGGCAAGTGATCGACGGCGACCAGGTGATCGACCCGATCGCCGCGCAGATGAAGCTGCGCCTGGCGCACGACCTGCGCCGGCTGAAGACGATCCAGTCGATCGAATTGAAGGTCAAGGCGAAGCGCGAGATGCTTCCCGAATATCGCGCCTGGTGCGATCATCTCCTAACCCTCGGGCAGGAAACCAAGGGCATCGAAATGCCATCGACCGGCGCCGACGACGTGCTGCCGATCATGATGGTCTGGTCGATCGACGTCGGCGACTGGCCGCGCGCGATCGAACTCGCCACCTTCGTCCTCGACTTCAACGTGCCGCTGCCCGCTCGCTACGTCCGTGCCGCGCCTTCGCTGCTCGCCGAAGAGATCGCGGTTGCCGCGATCAAGCTGCAGGCGACCGGCGCCGTGTTCCCGCTCGACGTCCTCGAGCAGGTCGAGGTGATGACTGCGGAAGCGGACATGCATGACGAGATCCGCGCCAAGCTGATGAAGGCGATCGGCTTCGAACTCGCCCGCCGGGCGGAAGACATCGAGTCCGGCACCCCCGATTTCGTCACCGCGGCCGAACGCGCGCTCGTGCCGCTGCGCCGCGCGCAGGCGCTGCACGATCGCGTCGGCGCAAAGGACAAGATCAAGCGGCTCGAGCGGGCGCTCGCGCCGCCCAAGCCACCCAAGAACAGGGCCGGAACTCCACCGGCCGCATGAACGACCGGCCGGGCAACCCTCGGCCGGCGACCAGCTCGCCCCCGGCGCTCGGGGACGGATCGCGCGATGCGGGAGAGCCCTTCGGGGCTGAGGGCCGCCATCGAACCCGATCCCCACCCCCGTGTTTCTCGAAGGACCGCCCCGTGAACATCGTCACCGGCATTACCCTCGCGCTGGCACTGCTCTGCATGGGCGTCGGCGCCTGGCTCACCATGGCGGGGTTCGTCCTAGCTACCTTGCGCGCGACCGAGGGCGGTGCCCGTGCTGCGCTGATGATCCGGCAAGGCGTCGCTGCTAGCTGCATCGGCATGCTAATGTTCGGCGCGGGATCGATCGGCATCGCCCGGCTGATGTCATGAGCAGCCTTGTTATCGGCCCCGTCGTCGGCAGGCCTCCGATCGTCGAGGCGCCTATCTTGAATGACGGCTGGTTTCCCGACATCGACCCTGCCGCCATCCGCAAGGTCGCGCGGATCCCTGTCGAGCGCGTGATTCCCGAGCGGCTCCGCGAAGCGTTGTTGAACGCCATCATCACGGTCGGCGACGAACTCGGCGACTGGCGGGTCACCCACATCGCGGCCGGTCGCGCTCAGCTCGATCAGGTCGATCCCCGCACGATCGACGGCGAGAATCGTCTCGTCATCCTTTACCGTCGCGCCATCGCCGCGACCGCCAAGGCCGAGCTGGTCGAGCGCCAGCGCGACATCGATACGACGACGGGCGGGCAGCGCGACGTCGCGGATCTGGAACCGTCGATCGGTGAACTGCGCCGCGACGCCATCCATGCCGTGCGCACCATCCTCGGCCGCGGCCTGACCGATATCGAGCTGATCTGATGGCGGACATCATCCACGCGCGCGCGGACGATACGCTCGACGGCCTGATCTGGCGCGAACGTCGTCTCGACGCCGCGAACCTCCCCGCCGTGCTGGCCGTGAACCCCGGTCTGGCGGCGCTTGGCGCGATTCTGCCCGACGGGACCGCAGTCACGCTTCCCGACACCGCGCCCGCCTCGACGGTTCGCGACATCATCCAGCTCTGGGACTGATCGCATGAAGGATCTACTCCACGAATTCGGCGTCACGTTGCTGGGGTTCATCATGAGCCTGATGCCGGCTGCGCTCGGCGCCGCTGTCAGTCTCGCATACGAACCCGGCCTCACCTGGTCGCGCCGCTTCACGCAGATGAGCGTCGGCATTGTCGTCAGCTATTTCGCCTCGGGCGTGATCAAGGTGCTCTGGCCGTGGGGCGTGCCCGACCCCTTCGTCATCCAGGCGGTGTCGTTCGTGCTGGGTATGATCGCGTTCAAGGCGACCCCGAAGTTCATCGCCGGGCTCAGCGAGCGCGTGACCGACATTCCCGCCGCCTTTTTCGACCGCTTCTTCCCGCGAAAGGATCGCCTGTGACCTATGACCGCGCCCGCCTGGCGGCCGAGATCGGCCGCGACGAAGGCGACAAGCTGAAATGGTATCGCTGCACCGCGGGCAAGCGCTCGATCGGCAAGGGGCGCAACCTCGACGACGTCGGGATCTCGGCCGACGAAACTCGCCTGCTGGGCATCACGGTCGCGAGCTGCATCGCGCGCGGCATCACTCAGGCGCAGTCCGATGCGCTGTTCGCCAACGATATCGGCCGCAGCGAACGCGACCTCGACGCGAAGCTGCCCTGGTGGCGCACGCTCGACGGCGTGCGTCAGCGCGTGCTGCTCAACATGTGCTTCAACATGGGTATCGGCCGCGCCCCGAATGCCAGCCGCAAGATCTCCGGTGCTGGTCTGCTCGGTTTCTACGGCACGCTGCCGAAGATCCAGCGCGGTGACTGGGCTGGCGCGGTCGCCGGCATGAAGTCGTCGAAATGGCACGCCCAAGTCGGCGCCCGCGCCGAGCGTCTGGAGGCAATGATGCTCACCGGAAAGGAGCCGAAATGATCAAGTCCCTGTTCGCCAAGCTGCGCGGCGACATGGCGTTCATCGTCCTCGTCATCGTCGCCGCGGTCGGTGCCTGGCAATATGTCGAAGCCGGCCAGGCGCGCGCGGATCGCGACGATCTGCAGCACCGCGCCGAACTGATCTGTGCGCGCTCGGGTGCCGACTTCGCGGCCAAAGGCAAGATGGCGCGAGGCGTCGCCTGTGCGTCGACGATCGCCGGCCTGGCGAAGTTCAAGGCCAATAGCGACGAGCTGGCTGCCACGACGCTGGCGCAGGCGCTGGCCGACCATGACGCCCGACAGAACAACGACACCCGCGCCGCGCGCGCTGCCGCAGAGGCAGCAAGCTCGGCCGCACAACGCATGGAGATGGCAGATGCGAACGCTGAACGAACGAACCTGGTCGATCGCGATTGGTTTCGCGCTGTCAACGGCGTTGCTGGCCTGCGCCCCGCACACTGAGGCACCCCCGGCCGTCGTCTCGACGCCGATCGTCGTGAAGGTGAAGGATACGCCCCCGGCCGAGCTGCTCGCGTGCGCCGAGCGCCCTGAAGGGTTGCCCGAGGATCCCGCGCTGATCGCGCAGATCCCGACCGCGATCCGTGCCGGCATCATCCGCCTGGCGCGGGCGTTCGCCGGCAACGCCGATCGCGCCGACCGACTGGTCAACTGGAACGCGCCAGGCACCTGCGCGGGTCGCGGGTCGAAGTGAAGAAACCCGCGCTCCTGCGCGAGACGCTGCTCCGCGCCGTGCCGTCGCTCGCGTTAGCGCCGGAAACCCTCGCGATGTATATCGACAAGGGGCGCATCGCGGCGCGCAGCACGAAGACGCTCAACTTCGAATATCGCTACACCGTCAACATCGTCGTCGAGGATTTCGCCGGCGATATCGACGCGCTGTTCGTGCCGCTGCTCGCATGGATCGCCCAGCAGCAGCCCGACCTGCTCGACCGCGCGCCGCAGGAACCCTTCAGCTTCGAGTCCGAGATCCTCGACGGCGATGCGGCTGACGTGTCGATCAACCTAGAGCTGTCCGAACGCGTCCGGGTCGAGCGCTTGGCTGACGGTAAGATGAGCGTCACCCATCTCGACGAACCGCCCTGCGCCGACGTGTTCCCCGGTGTCGAAAGCGTCAACCTGTGGCGCGGCCTCCTCGACGATCTGACCACCGGCGCCGGCGGCGTCCTACCGTAATGGCCGGTGACTTCGCCGCGATCGAGACGCTCGCCGGCGCGCTGCTCCGCTCCCTCGAGCCCGGCGCGCGCCGGTCGCTCCTCCGCAAGATGGCGCGCGAAGTTCAGAAGACACAGAGCGCGCGTATCGCCGCCAACCGTGCGGCCGATGGCACGCCGTTCGCACCGCGCCGCCCGAAAAAGGCGCAGAAGCCGGGCAACTTCGCCGTCCGCTTCCTCTACCCCAAGGGCGCGACCGAGCCGCGCGTCGTGTTCATGAAGAGCTGGGTCCGCGAAGGGCCGCTGATGACCGGCTTCGACGTCGAGGCGGGCGGGATCCGCAGCTTCTTCTGGGACAAAGTCGAGAAGTGGCTCCCCGTCGAAGCGGCCGAACAGAACGCGCGCGCTGGCAAGTTTCGGCGCCGCGGCTCGATCAAGCAGAAGGCGATGTTCCGGAAGCTGCGCAACGGCCGAAACCTGCGCGCCGATGCGACCGATCGCGAAGCATGGATCGGCTTCACCGGCCGCGCGGCCGACATCGCGCGCATCCACCAGGACGGCCTGTTCGATCGCCCGGCCGCTAAGGCGAAACCCGTCCGATATGCGGAACGCGCATTGCTCGGCCTGACCGAGGCGGAACGCAGCCGGGCGCTCGACATCTTCCTCGAGCACGTTGCTTCGGTTTAGTCCGGTACCGCCCACTAGCGGACATTCGTGGGTCCGCTAGGATAAGGGATGACCAAGCGTCGCCGCCTGTTAGCAATCGTCGCGCTTGCACTTTTGGTGACCAACGCGCTCCTCTTATTCGCATCGTACAAGCGCCATCTTTCTCACAACGCAACAGTCACGTACGTTGGACTAGATTCGACAGACATGCTTGTGCCGGTTGGTATGCGTCCTGCCAAATTACAGGGCGGCAAATGGGACGTAGATCCGATACCAACGCTCAATGCAGCGATGTTGGAAACGCACAGCGGCGCACGTCCTAGGCCAATTGCTTTAGTCAGCTTGGCTCCTCAAGCGACGTACGGCAAAGCGATAAGTGTTTTTCGAGCTTTGAAGGCCCGCAAAGTCTGTAACGTACTCATTCGAGAGAGCGGGCGGGTGGAACCTAACATCGTGAACTTTCCGGATGGGCCGGAAAGAGCGATCGCAATCCCGGCTTTAGTGCTTTGTGGTTCTTCGATAGGCGATGCGGGCTTCTTCGGCGTTCTCCCAGCGGACGGCCCAATCCACGTGGATCACGACGGTTAGTCGTTTTCCCAATGTCTCTTTTCCACCACGTCGCGACATTGGCGCTCGGCAATGCGGATGCCAGAAGCCGCCCTTCCGCTGTCGCCCAGTTGCGGACATCAGGGGATGCCGTATCTTCGCCCAATGAACAGAACCAACATGGCCCTGCTTGTGATGGCCAGCGTGACCGCGTGCACCACCACATCGGTGCCACGAAGCTATCTGACTCCGTCGGAAGCCCTCACTCGCGCTACCACGCTTGATGGGACGCGGGTAACGGTTGGCGGAGTAGTTGATTTGGGAACGAACTCCCGCTGTTTGTATGACTCAATGGAGGCAATCCGCAGTCGCCGTGGCGACGGAGAAAGCGTCCTCACCCTATCGGAAGGCGACCGGGTTCTTCAACGTAGAGCGGACCTGAACCATCGCTTCGTCATAGTAACGGGCACGTTCAAGCGGGTGTTCAATGAGCAGGATGTGCTCGACCTTTATCAGTGCAACGACGCCGGGATTGAACAGGATTCGGTCCGGAGAGCGCATCCTTAGCGCACGGCAGCTAACCACCAATGGTTGCCGTTCGCAGCGCAGGTAGCGCTTCCCGAAAGCCGACGTTACGGTTGGCCCTAAATCAAGATGAGGGCAGCATGAAAGCGGCATTTTGGCGTTTTGCGCATCAGCACTATCAAAACAGGACGCCGCTGCTCCTCGTTGATGCTGCGGCATTTACATGGTTCACGTTCTTCGTGCTGATCTATGGAGCGGCTCTGCTGGCTGGCTGGTTGCCGGATTTCATAGAGGCGCTGGTCGGTCTGCTTCTGGTAGGCGGTCCGTTGATAGTGGGGGTGCTTCATCGCCGTATCAGGATTGAAGCGGCTAAGGCCCCAGATGCGCTGTATAGGAAGCGGTTGCTTACAAGTCGGTAATCCACTGCGTCAGCTTTCCAACGCATCGACCCGAAAGCCGCCCGTCCGTTTTCCACCAATGACGGACATTCGGTGATCATCGCCGGCGCGTAATCCCGATGCCGTCCGCTCTTGTCGCGTGCGTCGCGACAAGAGCGGGTGCTGGTCACGCCGCATCGCGCGCGACGACATGGCGCGATCATGGCCGCGCGCTCCACCTCCACAACCGTCGACCTGTCGCGCCTCGCCGCGCCGACCATCGTCGAGCAGAAGAGTTTCGAGACCATCTTTGCCGAGATGGTCGCGCAAATGCACGTGCTGCTGCCGAGCTTCGACGCGAACGTCGATAGCGATCCCGCGGTGAAGGTGCTGCAGGTCGCCACCTATCGCGAGCTGCTGATCCGCCAAGCGTTTCAGGATGGCGGCAAGCAGCTCATGGTCGCGTTCGCAACCGGCTCGCGGTTGGATCACCTCGCTGCGCTAGTCGGAATCGCTCGCCTCGTCGTCACGCCGGCCGATGCATCGACCGGTGCCGCGGCGATCTACGAAGACGACGACACCTTCCGCCAGCGCGTCGTGCTCGCGCCCGAGGGCTTCTCGGTCGCCGGTCCCGAACTGGCTTATGTGAAGCACGCAAAGGACGCGAGCGGCGACGTCGTTGATGCGAGCGCCATCTCGCCGGCACCAGGCCGCGTGCTGGTGTCGGTCCTGTCGGCGATCGGCAATGGAACGGCGTCGGCCGATCTGCTCGCCGCGGTCGCCGCGATCGTGACGGATCCCGCTATCCGCCCGCTGGGCGATTCGGTCACCGTCGCATCGGCGTCGATCGTCCCGTTCGCGGTTCATGCGCGCCTGGTCACGCTGTCGGGACCCGACATCGGGCTCGTCCTGCTTGCTGCCCGTACCAGGCTCGACGCGTATCTCTCGGTCAATCGCCGCCTCGGCCGCGAGATTAGCATCTCGGGTATCATGGCCGCGCTGTCGGTCGAAGGCGTGCTGAAGGTCCACCTCGACGCGCCCGGCGCCGATGTCGCGTGCGACATGACGCAGGCGGCGAACTGCACCGAAATCGTCATCACGCATGGCGGCTATGCGGCCTAGCCTTCTCCCGCCCAACGCCTTCCCGCTCGAGCGCGCGCTCGAGGCCGGTACCGCGCGCCTAGGCGAGGTCGAGGCGCCGATCGCGCCGCTCTGGGATCCGGCGACCATGCCGCTCGCGTCTCTGCCGTTCCTCGCCTGGGCGTTGTCGGTCGACACCTGGGATACGAATTGGTCGGAGGCCGTGAAGCGCCAGGCCGTCGCCAATTCGATCGCACTGCACCGCGTTAAGGGCACGCGCGCGTCTGTCGAGATGGTCCTGGCACGCTTCGACGATCTGCTCGAGCTGGTCGAATGGCACGAAGCCGGCGGCTCTACCCAGCCCAACACCTTCGACGTGCTGCTGCCGCTTGTAACCGCCCCCGGCCAGGCGCCGGGCGGCGACCGATCGTCCGCGGCGTTCGCCGATGCGATCATCCGCGAGGTCGCGAAGGTGAAGCCGCTGCGCGAGCACATGACGCTCGTCCAATCGCTGAAGCTGCAGGCAGCGGTCGGCGTCTACGGAACGGCGCGCATCGCGACCTGGCAGCGCGAGACGCTCGCGCTGACCGTCGACAGCTCGCCCGACTGGGACACGTACCTTCAGACCGAGGACGGCGAGCCGTTCGTCGCTGAGGGCGGGTCCGGCTTTTTGGAGGACGCATGACCGCCCCCGCGCTTACCATCATCATGACCAACGCCGGCCTCGCGCGGTTCACCGCGGCGCAGCTCGGCGAGCCCGTGGACCTCACCGTCGCGACGATCGGCCTGACGAACAACGATTTCGTCGCAGCGCCGACCCTCGACGCGCTGCCCGGCAAGTTCCGCACGATCTCGACCATTTCCGGTGAGGCGATCGGCGACAACGTCATTCATCTGGTGCTGCGCGACGATGACGAAGCCGCAGCCTACACCGCGCGGGGGTTCGGCCTGTTCTTCGCCGATGGCACGCTCTTCGCCGCCTACGGCCAGTCGACTCAGCTCTTCAGCAAGTCGGTGCAGTCGAGCTTCATGGCTGCGATCGACCTCGCGTTTCCGACCCCCGATATCGATCGGCTGACGTTCGGCGACGCCAACTGGCTCAACCCGCCGGCGACGACGGAAACGGCTGGCGTGGTGCAGCTCGCCACGCTCGAGCTGGCCAACGCCGGTGACACGCGCCGCCCGACCACCGGCGCCATCGTCAAGGCGATGATCGCCGATGCTGTCGCCGCCATGCAGGCGGTGGTGGACGATGCGCTTGACCTGTTCGGCCAGGCGCTCGACGGCCTCGCCGCCCGCACCGTTTATGGCAGCGGCCTGGTCACCGGTGGCGGCCGCAACGACACGAACCGGACGCTCGACGTTTCGGCCGCGACCGGCACCGACGTGCGGACGGGCACGGCGACCAACCTTGCGGTCACGCCCGCGGCGCTCGGCGCAGCTGGCGCCGTCTACGTCGTCGCGCAGAGCCTTGCCGGCGGAAGCGGATACCGGGTTTGGTCGGACGGCTTGAAGGAATGCTGGGGCGCGATCGGCGTCCCCGCGAACGCAGTGGTCACCGTCGACCTGCCTGTCGCGCACACCGAGAGCTGCGTTCCGGTCGGCTCCTGCAGCATCCCCCAGGACGAGGCGTCGATCGGCGTCCTCAACCCCTCGGCCGCAGGCTTCCAGGTGCGAAGCCGCAACCCGGTCGGCACCACGTTCTACTGGCACACGAAGGGGCTCTGACCGATGGCCAAGATCTCCGAACTTCCCTCGCTCGACGCCCCGACCGGTGAAGAGGCTGTCGTTGTCGTCAGCGATGGAGCGACCAAACGCGCAACCATGTCGGGCCTCGTGGCGGGCGCGGTCGCCCCGGTGGCTAACGCGGTCGAGGATCTGCGGCACGACGCCATCCAGTTCATCGGCCGCCCCGGTTCCGCGACGCTCGTCAACGGCACCGCGCTATCGGCGGGCGCCGTCTATTTCCGCGACGTGGTTGCCAACGGCGGCACGCTGTACGCGATCGACGTGTTCGACAAAGCCGCGGGCACGATCCGCGTCGCCGTCTACCGTGGCGAGCCGTCCGACCTAACCCGCATCGCCCTCACCAGCGTTGCCGCAACCGGCACCGGCACGATGCGGACGCTAGTCCTGCAGAGCCCGATCGGCGTGCTGCCGACCGACATCTGCGCGATCCAGACGCCCAACGCGGGAACCCTGGCCGTCGCCGAAGTCCAATCTGGCAACACCGGCTACACGTACAGCTTCCCCGACCTTCCCGCGACGATCGCCCTCGACGCGCCGACCACCAACGGCCAGGTGCAGGCACGCTTCCGCATCGCCTACCGCCAGCAGGTGGTGACTGCGCAATCGTTCACGGCGTTGAGCGCCGTCGAGATCGCCGACTTCCGCGCAACTGCCTTGTCGGGTGCCGCCAACCCGACCGTGAACCTCACCTGGGCGATCCAGGGCGTCATGCCCGATATGCAGGTGATCGCGTGGGAAGGTACGTCGGTCGCGATCGGCGGCGGTGTTCGCAGCTTCATCCCCAAGAACCAGCGCGCGGTGAAAGACTTCTTCGTCTCCGGCAACAGCATCGACGACGCGACCGACACTCCCAAATGGCACACGATCCTCGCCGCCAGGCGCAACGTCACGTCGCGGTTCACGGCGCGCTATTCGTCCGATGGTCGACAGACCTTTCGCGCCGGGATCGACCCGCTCACGTTCACGATCGCGGGCAACGCCCTCCCGGCTGGCGGCGCGGTCGGAAGCGCGGCATCAAAGGCCATCACGGCGATCAACGGCAACAGCCCGATCAATGCCGGCACCGACTATGCGTTCCTCAACACCGGTGACGCCGGCCTTACCACCGGCCTGCAGATGACCGGCGTGATCGTCGACGGGGCGGTGTCTCGGCACGGCACCGTCTCCATCCCGAACGCGGCCAGCAACGCGTACCGCTTCACGCAGGACGCTGGCTTGCCCGCGATCATGTTGAGCGGGCCGGTGCGTTTCATCCCCGACATCGCGAAGTACATGGCGACATCGGACAACTTCTGCGGCGTCGGCCAGAACCTGTTCTACAGCGGCGTGCCGGGGGTCGATGGCAACCACGTCAACGTCTTCGGCTATGCGATCGTCGACAAGTTCGCGGCGGCTGCAGACGGTAACCGCTTCATGCTGCGCGACGTGCTGCCGGCAGCGTCGTGGCAGCCTGACGGCACCCCGAACGTCATCGACGGCACCACGTACACCTGGCAGTGCTTCTCGGCCATGGAGGCGTGGAACGCGCGTAACGAGGCGGTCCATCCCGGATGCCGTCCGCGCTCGCTGCCGACGCCCGGTTTTCCGAACGGCCGGTTGCTGCTCAAGTATCTGCAGGATCACGGCGACGGTTCCGCCGGCAGCAATGCCGACATCGCGGCCGGGCTGGTGCCGCGCAACCTGCGCGAGGATGACCTGCATCCGAACCTCGCCGGGCAGACTGTCATGGCGGACTTTTACGAAGAGGCGATGCAGGCACAGGCGCTTGCACCGGCTGTCACGCTCGCCACCGTTTTCACGATCACGGCATCGGGCCTGATCCCGACGACCGACACGGTGACGACGGCCGTCGCCACCGCGGGCATCGGGAGGGACGCCAATACCGATCTCGCAGACGCCGTCGCGCGACTTTCCTACCGCGGGATCGATGTCACCTCGCTGACTGTCACACCCTCGGTCGCGGAGATCGGCGCGACGGTCCCGAGCGTAGAGCTGGCATGGACGATCGTCGGTGCGTCGCCGACCGTTCAGACGGCGACGTGGACCGGCGGCGGCTCGACGGCTCTCGTCGCCAGCGACCGTGCCAAGACGGTCGCTGTGGGGCGCACAGCCGACACGACGTTCACCCTGACGGCGACCGATGGCGCGGCGCCGGCGGGGGCGGCCAATACGGATACTGCAACCGCGACCCTGCGCTTTCGGCACAAGGGGCACGCGGGCATTGTCGATAAGGCGGCGGCGATGACCTCGGCCGAGGCGAACGGGATGGCAATGTCGTGGTGGGCGGAGGGGGGCGCGCGCACTCTCTCGGTTACCGCGACGTCGGCAGGATACCTTTGGTATTCGCAGCCCGCGACGCAGGCCGATCCGTCCGCGTTCAAGGTCAACGGGTTCGCGGTCACCGCGGTCAAGACCTTGCGCGACCATACGACAGCCACCGGCCAGGTCGTTCAGTACGCCGACTTCCGCCTTAGCAACCGCCTCTCCGTCGGCGCCGTAATGAACATGGAGGTCTTCGCATGACCGTGACGATTCCTGATACCATCTCGCCGGGAGGCGCATTCCCCGTTGCGATGTCACCGGACATCGGCCGCTCGAACGGGTCGACCGTAGAGGCGACACTCCTGAAAACCGAAGCCGACGCGATCCCGACCCAAGAGTTGCTTGGGAAGGTGCGGCCACTTCGTAGCGAGACGGGTACGAACGGTGCGCGTTGGCGGATCGGTAACCGCCTCTTCGTGACACTCGACACTGTAAGCGGTCTTTTCCCTCGCAAATTGACGGTGCCTTCGACCGCGAAGCTCGAGGATGGAAGCTCGCTGACGAAGCGCCTCGTCGGGACGAATGCCGGCGACAAGATCAAGGCGCTTGCAGCGGAGCTCGGGCCAGCCAGCATTCGTTGGCGCGCCGGCAATCGGCTGCTGATGACGCTCGACGTTGCACGAGGGCTGTATCCGCGGCGTGCGACGCTTCCCGCATCGACCAAAGTCGATGACGATTTGAGCACGTCCCTTGCGTTGCGCCTGGTTGCCGCCGGTGTCGGCGCGCTGCTCAAGCGGCTTCCGATCGAGGCGGGCGGCGTGGTCCGTGTCCGCTGGGGCAATCGACTTCTCGGTCAGTGGACGAAGGCTGGCGGCTTCATGTGGTCGCGGCAGACCCTGCCGGCCGACTGTAAATTGGCAGACCAACCCGGCGTCAACCTGATCGACCGGCTGAGCGGATCGGGCCGAGGCGCAGCGGTCACTGCGAACTACATTGCCATCGCGTCGGCCGACGCAGCGGGCAAGACGCAGATCAGCGTGCGGCGTCGCGCTGACGGCATGCGGTTCCAGATCACGAGCGGCGCGAGCAGCGCCCGTGCGCCACTGCTCACAAGCGATGACAAGGTCTTGTTCGACAGCGATGCGACGGGCCGCATGATGTACGCGCCGGCGACCGGCGGTACGATCTGGCCAGTTGATCCCTACGACGTCATCGACGCGTACGGCGACAGCCTGACCGCCAGCGCGGGCAGCACCGGTGGGCGAACGTTCCCTAAGGTGCTGGCCGATATGCTTGGCAGCGTCGTATCGACCGTGAACAACCGTGGTGTCGGAGGGCAGATCTCGGCCGATATCGCGGCCCGGCAAGGCAGCATGCCGGCGCTGATCAGCGTCACCGACAACGTTATTCCGGCATCGGGCCCAGTGACCGTGACGGCCTATAGTCAAGATCTGCTCTACGGGTCCGGCGTGTCCGGCGTGCTTACGCTGACCGGCACGCTCGCCGGCATTCCCGGCACGTTGTCGGGCAACGCGCAGACTGGCCGGAACACGGCCACTTACATCTTCACCCGGACCACTCCCGGTGATGCGGTGCCATGTGCCGCGAAGACCGCGTTCATACCCGACTTCGGCACTGCATCGCGCCCGCGTGTCCAGCTATTCACCTATGGGCGGAACGACGGCACCAGCCAGACGGCCACCAACAACATCCTCGCTGCCCTCGCGGCAAGCGTCGCCTACCAGACTGCTTACCTGCCACGCTTCCTTGTCGGTGGCGTCCTGGCACAGCCGGGCGAGGCGCTCGGACCGTTCAACACGCTCCGCGACACCATCGCGGCGGCTTACCCTGGTCGTTTCGTCGACCTGAACGCGGCGCCGACCGCCGAGGAGATGGCAAAGGTCGGCTTCGTACCTGACAGCTACGGCACCTACAGCAACGGTCGAACCGACGCGCAGGATCTCGCCGCGGGCTACGTGCCTTCGGGCATGCGTACGGGCGCAACGACCGGCAGCGGCGACTTCCTTCACATGAACAATTTTGGCTACGCACTGTGGGCGCTCCGGTACTACCGGAAGATCGTCTCCATGGGCTGGTGGCCGACCCTTCCCCTGCTCTGAACTGGAGACCTGACATGCCTGATTACGGCCTCGACATCGCGATCCCTTTCACTGGCGATCCCGATCCTACCTTGCCCTGGGCGGATGACGATGATGCCCTGCTGGTGCCCGGATCATTGGCCTTGTTCGACGCGACGCACTCGGCGGCCCCTTTGGCTGCGGGTATGCCTGCCAAAGACACGGACATTCCGAATATCGCATGGAAGCGGTTCCGCGACCTGGTGGGGTACGCAAACTTCTCCGGGCGCGTGGATAGTGGAACAGCCGGCACGGCTGGCAACGTGCTGACAGTGACTGCGCTCGCCGCTGGTGCACTGGCCCCCGGTCAGTCCCTGTCGGGAACGGGCCTCGCAGGCGGCGGGGTGTATATCACAGTGCAGCTCACCGGCACGCCCGGAGGCATCGGCACCTATCAGACCACGGCGCCAACCTCGACCAACACGGGATCGCAGACGCTTGCCGCAGCGCCGATCGACGCCACCTCAGGGTCCCTCACGCGTTCGGGCGTTGCCGATCAGCCAAATATCATCGTGTCGGAGCGTAGCAGCAAGGGCGGCATCCACGTCATGGTGTCGCAGGTCAACGATACGGTGAATGGCAACAGTATCGCGATCAGCGCCAAGCCGACCATCCTCAATTACGTCACGGCCAACCGGTCGCACTCTTTCTACTTCTCGCGCTGGTTCCGAACGACGCGGTCGGCCACGGCTGTCTCAACGATCGCACCCCTCACTGGGGGCATTGGCACGGGAGGCACCAACTACATCATGCAGCTGATTCAGGCAGCCGCGGCCGGTTTTCCTGCCGCGTCGGTGCCGACCCCTTTGCTGGCACTGGAAGACCCTATCGCGCCGCATCTGGGCTACACCGGAAACAACTTCCGCGCCTACGCAGGAGCTGGACCCGGGAATGGCCCTGTCACGGCGCAGCTGCCCGTAGCCCTCAACGGCTGGGGTCTGTTGGGATCGTACAACAACGCGGGAACTTACGGCAACAAGTCGTCGAGCTACATCGCCTATCGCAGCTATATCGAGGATCTCACCGTATCCGGTCGCACCGCGGCGCAGGTCGCGGCGATCGATTATGCACTGTACCAGGCGACCATGGGCGCCGGCGGGCGTTACAGCGGCGACACCTTCACGCAGCCGCTCGCTTAACGACTGCCTTCCTTCGTGGTCTGTTGACCGCAGCATTAGCCACCCGCTCTTGTCGCGTGCGTCGCGACAAGAGCGGGGCCTCGTCATGGGATATATCCCGTCGTCATGGTCGTCGGATGGCCGATCCGACCGACATTCAGCGCCTGATTGGCGACCTCTCGCGTGAAGGCACCGTCGTGTCGGTCGATCACGCCACCGGCACCGCGCGCGTCCGCTTCGCCGATGACGTGACCACCGGCGACATTCCCTGGCTCAGCCCGCGATCGGGCAAGACGCGCGTGTGGGCACCGCCCAGCGTCGGCGAACAGGTGTCCGTCCTCTCGCCCGAGGCCGACACGAAGCGCGGTGTCATCATCGGAAGCCTCAGCTCCGACGCGCATCCCCATCCCGCGCGCAACAGCTCGACGCTCATGGAGTTCGGCGACGGCGCCCAGATCGAATACGATCCAGAGGCGCACATGCTTCGCGCGGTGCTGCCCGGTGGGGGGCTCGCGCACCTCGAGGCGGAGTCGGTCGTGCTGCGCGGCACGGTCTACATTCAGGGCTCCGCCTTCGTAAGCGGCCAGATCACGGTCGACGGCGACGTCGTCGGCGCCGGCAAGAGCCTGAAGGATCACGTCCACACCGGCGTCCAGGCGGGCGCCGCGGTGTCGGGGAAGCCGCAGTGAACGGCATGAACGCCCGCACCGGCAAGCCGCTCGCCGGCGCCGACCATCTGCGCCAGTCGATCGCCGACATCCTCGGCACCCCGCTCGGCACGCGCCTGGCGCGGCGTGACTATGGCTCGATCCTGCCCGAGCTGCTCGACCAGCCGATGAACGACCTCGGGCGGCTGCGCGTGTTCGCGGCGACCGCGCTGGCGCTGATGCGACAGGAAGGCCGCGTGCGCCTCACCCGCGTCGCGTTCGCCGCGGGTGACCAGGCCGGCGCCTACACGCTGCGCATTACTGGCCGACGCACCGACGTCGCCGCGACGATCGCCCCGTTCGATTTCTCCCTGCCCATCCGCGCGGCTTCCGCGCTCGCTGCCTGAAAGGATTGCCGATGTCGTTTCTCCACGGGATCGAGGTGACCGAGGTCACCAACACCAGCCGCACCATCGCCATCGTCGGCACCGCGGTTATCGGCCTGGTCGCGACCGCCATGGCGGCCGACCCGGCGGTGTTTCCGCTCAACACGCCGGTGCTGGTCGGCGCCGACACCTCGCCGATGACGCTCGCCGACGCCATCGTCGCAGCCGGCGCGACCGGAACGCTGCGCGATTCGCTTTCGGCAATCGCCGAGCAGGTCCGCTGCCCGGTCATCATCGTGCGCATCGCGCCTGGCGCCGACAGTGCGGCGACCGACGTCGCGGTGATCGGCAACGACGTCGCCGGCGTGAAGACCGGCATGCAGGCATTGCTGGCGGCCGAGGCGCAAGTCGGCATTCGTCCGCGGATTCTCGGCGTGCCCGGCCTCGATACCGAGCATGTCACCACGGCGCTCGCCGAACTGGCGAACCGCCTGCGCGGAATGGCCTATGCGCACTGCCTCGGCGCCGATCGCGCAGCGTGCGCCACCTATCGCGCCAAGTTCGACCAGCGCGAGCTGATGCTCATCACCCCGGACTTCACCGCGCCGAACGGCGCCGACGGCACGACCGTCCCGATGTCGGCGGTCGCCACTGCGCTCGGCCTGCGCGCGCAGATCGACCAGGCCCAGGGCTTCCACAAGACGCTGTCGAACGTGCCGGTCGCCGGCGTCACCGGCTTGACGAAGGATGTCCAGTTCGACCTGCAGGATCCGGATAGCGACGCGAATATCCTGAATGCGGCCGGCATCACGACGCTCGTCCGGATCAACGGCGAGCTACGCTTCTGGGGCAACCGGACCTGCGCTGATCTCGATAGCGCCTTCACCTTCGAAAGCGCCACGCGCACCGCCCAGGTGCTTGCCGACAGCATCGTGCAGGGCATGATCTGGGCGATCGACAAGCCGCTCCTGCCCAGCCTCGCGCGCGACATCGTCGAGCAGATCAACGAGGCGTTCCGCAAGCTGAAGCGCGCCGGGTTCATCCTCGGCGCCGAGGCGCAGTTCATCGCGGCGAAGAACCCGGCAACGGCGCTGAAGGCCGGCCAGCTGACGATCAGCTACCGCTACACGCCCGTCCCCCCGCTTGAGCGCCTCGGCCTCGAGCAGGAGATCACCGACGAATATCTGGCCGACTTCGCCAGCCTCGTCGCCGCCGGCTGATCGCCGCCACCCTTTCCAACGTCCGGAGAAACGACATGGGGTTCCCCCGCAAGCTGAAGCAGATGGCGATGTTCAACGAGGGCGCAGCCTGGGTAGGCGAGACCGTATCGGTCACGCTGCCCAAGCTCGACCGCAAGTTCGAAGGGTATCGTGGGGGCGGTATGGGCCGCCCAGCCAAAATCGACATGGGTGGTGGCGACGATCTCGACCTCGAGGCGACCTATGGCGGCCCGATGCGCGAGATCCTCGGCCAGTACGGCATGATCTCCATGTCGGGCGTCTACCAGCGCTTCGTCGGCTCCTACGAGAACGACGACACCGGCGAGATCACCGCGATCGAAGTCGTCACCCGCGGCCGTCACGAAGAGATCGAGATGGGCGAGCAGAAGCCGGGCGAGGCCGGCGAGTTCAAGGTCAAGAGCGCGCTCGTCTACTTCAAGCTCATCTGGGACGGCGTGACCGTTATCGAGATCGATATCCTCGGCGGGGTCGAAATCGTGAACGGCGTCGACCTGATGGCGGGGCACCGCGCCGCGCTCGGGATCTACTGATCCCATGACCGCCCATCGCCGCCCGAGGCGCCGCCCCGGCGTCCTCGCGCGGCCTTCGAACCTGCCTCCCGGCCGCAACTGAAAGCCGAATCATGATCGACCAGAACGATACGACCAACGCCATCGCTGCCGACCAGGCCGCGCGCGCCAATCCTCTGTTCCGCAAGTTCACGCTCGACGCCCCTGTGATGCTCGGCGACTCCGAGCTGATCGCAGCCGGCACGGAAATCACCGTCCGCCTGCCGGGATCCGGCGAGCTGCGCGGCCTGACCCTGATGGGGCTCAGCCAGCTCGACGTCATCCAGCTTGCGACGTTGGCGCCTCGTATCACCACGCCCATCATTGCAAAGGGCGCCGTCATGCATCCGGCCGACCTGATGCAACTCGGCGGCGAGGTGATGGATTTTTTGCTGCCGAAGGCCGCGAAGGCGGAGGCCTCCCTTCAAGCGTAGACGAGGTGATGGCCGATATCGCGACCGTGTTTCATTGGTCGCCGGCCGTCATGGACAGCATGAGCATCGCCGAATTGATGGGCTGGCGCGACCGCGCCGCGAAACGGCATAATCCGGAGAAATAGTCGTGGCCGATCGCAACCTGCGGATCCGCATGCTCCTCGAGGCAGGCGACAAGGCGACCAAGCCGATGCGCGACATCGCTGCAGGATCGTCGCGTCTTAGCCAGAGCCTGCGGGTAACGCGGGATCGGTTGAAGGATATCGAGCGCGCACAGGCAGACGTCGCCGGATTCCGCCAGCTCAAGTCCGGCCTGCGAAGTACCGAACACCAGCTGGGGCTGGCGCAGACCCGCGTCGGCCAGCTCGCGCGAGAGATGGATCAGGCGGGAACCCCGACCAAAAAACTGGCGGCCGATTTCGCGAAGGCGAAGAAGGAGGCGGCGCAGCTCACCACGCAGCATGCCGAGGAGTCGGCCGAACTGCAGCGGCTGCGCGATCGGATGCGTGCCGCGGGTATGGCCGCCGGCGGGCTGGTCGACCACGAACGCGACCTGCGCACGGCCGCGGCGCGAACGACGGAAGAGATCGAGCAGCAGTCGCGCCGCCTGGTCACACTGACCGAGCGCCAGAAACGCATGGCGCGGGCGCGCGAGAGCTTCGGCAAGGTGCAGGGTATGGCCACCGGACTCGCCGCCGGCGGCGCGTCGGGCATCGCCACTGGCATGGCGCTCGGCCGGCCGATCATCGGTGGGGTCGAGGAGGCGCAGGCCTTCCAGTCGGGCATGACCGACATTGCGCAGAAAGCGAACCTGACGCGCGTCCAGGCCGATCGGATGGCGGCAGGTCTATTGATAGCCGCGCGCGCCGCGAACCAGATGCCCGACGACCTGCAGAAGGGTGTCGACGCTCTGGCAGGGTTCGGCCTCGATCCGCGCAAGGCCGTCGAGATGATGAAGCCGATCGGGCGTGCCGCGACCGCCTACAAGGCGGAGATTGCAGATCTGTCCGCTGCGGCGTTTGCGGCCAACGACAATCTGAAGGTGCCTGTCGCGCAGACCGCGCGCGTGATCGACATCATGGCGCAGGCCGGAAAGTCCGGAGCCTTCGAGATCAAGGACATGGCGGGCGCGTTTCCGTCGCTCACCGCGGCGTACCAGGCGCTTGGCCAGAAGGGGCTCGGCGCGGTCGCGGATCTGTCGGCCGCGGCGCAGATCGCGCGCAAGGGCACCGGCGATTCGGCGAGTGCCGCGACCAACCTCGAAAACGTCATCCAGAAGATCGCGTCGCCCGCGACGATCAAGGCGTTCGACAAGATGGGGGTCAAGCTGCCGGCAGCGCTGAAGAAGATGTACGCCGAGGGCAAAACGCCGCTCGAGGCCATTGCCGAGCTGACCAACAAGACCTTGAAGGGCGACCTCGGCAAGCTCGGTTTCCTGTTCGAGGACGCCCAGGTGCAGCAGGGGCTACGCCCGCTCATCCAGAACATGGAGGAATATCGCCGCATCCGTGCCGAAGCGGCGGGGGCGAACGGCACGACCGATAAGGATTTCGCCGAACGGATGAAGGACTCGGCGGAGGAGACCCGTCAGCTTACGGTCAATGCTGAAGCGCTGAAGGTGACGCTCGGGACGAGTCTCCTGCCGACCGTCAACGCCGTAACCGTCAAGGCCACCGCGCTCGTAGAGCGGCTCAGCGGTTGGGCGCAGCGTAATCCCGCTCTAGCGAAGGGCGTCGTCATGTTCGCCGCTGGCCTGGCAGTGCTGTTCGCGATCCTCGGGGGCTTCGGCATCCTGGTCGCAGCCATCATGGGTCCGATTGCCATCCTCAATGCCGGGCTAATCGCCATGGGCGTTGCGGGCGGCACCGCGACGATCGGATTGCTCCCCATCATCGGCACGGTCGCGGCGATCGTACTCGGCCTCGCCGCGCTGGCGATGGTCGCTTACGCGATCTATTCGAACTGGGGCGGCATCACCGCATGGTTTGCGGGCGTGTGGAACGGCATCAAGGGCATCGTCAGCGGCACGTTGCAATGGTTCGCGGCGCTGCCTGCTCGATTCGCCGAGTTCGGTCGTAACATGATCGCCGGCATCATCACCGGCATCACCAGCAAACTCGCCGCGCTGAAGGCGACCGTGGTCGGCGCCGCTTCCGGAGCGGCCAACTGGTTCAAGCGAAAACTCGACATCAACTCGCCGTCTCGCGTTTTCATGGGCTTCGGCGGCTTCATGATGGACGGACTGTCGAACGGCATCGCCGCCGGTGAGAGCGAACCGGTGCGCCGCCTCGACCGGCTGTCGAAGCGGATGGTTTCGGCGATCGCGCTCGGCACCGCGGCGCCGGCGATGGCCGTCACGCCTGGCGCAGCGGGCGCGGCACCATCGCAACAGGCCGCGGCGTCGCGCTCGGCCGCGCCGATAACGATCAACGTCTATCCGCTGCCCGGGCAAGATCCCGTCGCGATCGGTGAAGCCGTCCGCAAGGCCCTCGAGGACGAACGCAACCAGGCTAGCGCCGCGCAGCTATCTGCGTTCGCCGACAACGACGAGTTCTGATCGATGTTGCTCGCAATCGGCATGTTCGCCTTCGCCCTTCCGACTCTCGCGTTCGACGAGCTGCAGCGGCGTTGCTCCTATTCGCATGCGGTTACCCCTCGCATCGGCGAACGCGACGCGACGCAGTTCGTCGGCATCGGGCCGGAGACGATCGCCATCAACGGCACGGCCTATGCCGAACTGAGCGACGGCGCCGCGTCACTCGACCAGCTCCGTGATATGGCCGCGACCGGCGACGCTTGGTCGCTCGTGGACGGCACCGGGCTGGTCTACGGCGCCTATGTGATCGTCGGCATAGACCAGCGCGGCACCGCCCTGTTTGCCGATGGCACCCCCCGCAAGATCGACTTCGGTATCGATCTTCTCCGCGTCGATAAGGTCGCCGCGCTGTGATCGCCAACGTGCCGGATTATCGCGTCACCCTCGGGGACATCGACCTGACCCCCAAGCTCAAGGGGATCGTCACCCGTGGCAACGGCAACCGCCGTCCGCGACTCGTATCGCTCTCGATCAGCGAGAAGCGTGGCGAGGCGGCGGACCAGCTCGACATCGTCCTCGACGACACCGACGGCTTGATGGCGTTGCCGGCCGAGGGTGCGGTGCTGCACATCGCGATCGGATGGGCGCAGGGGAGCGATGTCACGCCCGGCCTGGTCGACAAGGGCAGCTTCACGATCGACGAGGTGTCGCATGCGGGTCCGCCCGATCTCATCACGATCCGCGGTCGATCGGCCGACTTCACCAGCGACTTGAAGACGCGGCGCGAGAAAAGCTGGCACGGCACGACACTCGGCAGCATCGTCAGTGAGATCGCCGGCCGCCATAAGCTGACGCCCCGCTGCGCCCCGTCTCTCGCGTCGATCGCCATCACCGACAAGGTGCAGAGCCGCGAAAGCGATCTCGCCTTCCTGCGCCGTCTGGGGCGCGAGCGGAATGCCGTGGCGACGATCAAGCGGGGTTCGCTCATTCTGTCGCCGATCGGCGCCGGAGTCACGCCGAGCGGCAAGTCGCTGCCGGCGATCAAGCTCCTACGCCGAGACGGCGACGGCCATAGCTTTTCACGGCAGAAGCGAGACGACGTCGCCGGCGTCACCGCCACTTGGCACGACCGCAAAGGCGCCAAGCGGGAAACGGTCACCGCTGGCAAGGCGGAGGGCGCGAAGAAGCTGGCGCGTGTGTACGGGTCGGCGGCGGAGGCGCGCGACGCTGCCAATGCTGCGAAGAGCAAGGCTGCGCGTCAGCCCGTCACTTTGGATCTGAATCTGTCGCTCGGCCGTCCCGATGTCTATCCGGAGCAGAAGGCGAGCGTCGCTGGCTACAAGGCAGAAATCGACGCGGTGCAGTGGCTGGTCTCGGAAGTGACGCACGGCATCGGAGACCGCGGCTATGCGACGAGGCTGAAACTCGAAGCGGGCGCCTAGCTGCCCGCGCAGATCCCAAATTTAGAGCCGTTGCAATAATCGGTCACAACATCGTCGTTCGCTGGCGTCCATGAGCCAAAGTCCCGCGCTGACTCGATCACGTTCGCCCCATCGACGCCGAAATGTGCAAGCTGCCGCAGTTCCTGCCCGTCGATGGTGAAGTGCACGATCTTTCTACCGACGCTGGGATCTGCGCCCGCTTTTCCCAGCACCACGAAATTGATCGTCTTGATCTCCCCCGCGACCGGGGGTTTACCGGTGACCATCGCTTTTCCGATCGCTAGCGCTTCGTCGCCCGCAGCTTTGATCAGCGCCCCGCTCCGCGGGCTCTCGCCGAAATCGATCTCCATGTTGAGGATAGGCGCGAAATAATCGGCGGTTCGAACCGACGCATGAGGCGCTGCCGTCGATGGTTCTACAGCTTGGCTACAGGCGCCAAGCGTCAGCGCGGCTAGGACGCCTGCAGTGAGCCGCGTCTCGCGCTTCCGATAGTTAATCGCCATCAGACCGGCTTCACGACACGCGTGATCCTGCCAATGATATTAATCTCGGAATGGTGCGCCGTATCCTCAGGTACGTCGCTGTTGTCCGACAGGATCGTCACCTTTTCGCCGCGCACACGCAGGCGTTTGATCATCGCCATGTCGCCTATAGTGAATGCCCAGATTAGGTCCTGGTCTTCGATCCGCCTTTCCGAACGATCGATCAGCACCATGTCGTTGTCATTGATCGTCGGCGCCATGGAGTCGCCCTTTCCTCTCGCCCAGGCGAGATGGGCTGCAGCGGTATGCGTTAGCTGATCAACCCACTGTTTCGGAAAGTGCAGCACCTCGACCTGTACCTGATCGTCGGCGAACGTGGCGCCCATCCCGTACGCCATATCGACGGATGCGATCTCGACCAGTTCAAGTTGATCAGCAATCTCGCGCTCACTTGGCGCTGGAACGGCGCCTTCGGCTGGATCATCTGTCTCGCCCGTCAGATACTCAGCAGTCGTTTTCAACACGCGCGCGATCTTGTGGAGATGCGACGAGCCGCCCGGATTGTTGCTGACGATCTTGGCAATCGCGCCCTGGGTTACGGCGACCCGGCGAGCCAGCTCTGACTGCGTAAGCCCCTGTGCCTCCATCAGGCCCCGCACACGCTCGCTAAGAATCATGCGAACGAATTATCACTGCTGGAATAGCACGCCACCGCACTTTGGTATTGACGCATCTATTCCTCCGGTAATAGACGGCAGGAATGGAAAGAACCCCTTTTGAAGCGCTGACCGAAGCAGTTAGCCGCGCCGGCTCTCAATCGGCTTTGGCGCGGGTATGCGGAGTGGGGCAGCCTGCGGTCTGGAAGTGGCTGCAGAGCAGCAAGCGACTTCCCGCTGAGCACTGCATCACGGTGGAGCGCGAGACGGGGGTTTCGAAGCATCTCTTGCGTCCTGACATCTATCCTGCGGAGCTGTCGTCCGACCCCCTCCCTGACGACACTTCCGGCTTCGTAGGCCCTGGCGCCTCGACCGTCGCGTGCGATCGGGGCGCCCTTTTGAACCGGGCGGCGCGAGCATGACCGATCTTCGCCAGGGCGTCACCGACGCGGGCCACGCGGTGCTCGACTGCCTAGACCTTAACCAATCCCGGTGGGGCGACACCGTGACGCAAGACCTGCAGTTGTTGTGGGCGGGCAGTCTCGCGATGTCGGCCAGCGCCGATCACTTCTCGCTGGCCCAGACACGCACGATGGCTGTCGAGGCGGCTGCACGCCTGATCGACGCGATCGGCGAGATCGATCGTTGCATCGCGGCAGGTGAAGCATGACGAGCATGCGCACCCCTAAGACCTTTGCCGACGCCATGACCCGCGTCGCCGGGCTCCTCACATGGGAAGTCTGCGCCAAGCTGGTGAAGCGCTCGACGCGGTGCGTGCGCAACTGGTCGGAGCCGGCATGTGCCAAGCGGCCGACCGTCGACCAGGCGCTGATCCTCGACGCTGCCTATCAGCGCGAGGGCGGGGAGGGCGCTCCCTTCCGCGAAGCCTATGAATTCCTGCTCGACGTCCGCGTGACCGAGCAGACCGCGTGCCAGCGCGCCCTTGCCGACGAGATCGCGAACTTCGCGCTCGAGTCCGGCGAGGCGATATCGTTCAGCATGGCGATCACCCATTCCAACGCTTCGCCGGCCGCGGTTCACCGCGCCGTCGCAGAAGCGACGCATGCGCATACGGCCTCGGCCGCGTTGCTGCGGCGGCTCGCCAGTTTCCTTCCGTTCGGCGCGGGGCCGCACGCGGGAAAGCTCGGGGGTACCCACCTGTGAAGAAGACGTCGCGTCCCAGAATTCCGACCATCCACTGCCCGCACTGCAACGCGCGGTCGATGGCTCGCACCAGCGAACAGCTCTCGCCTACCTACCGCGAAATGCGGCTGCGTTGCGAGGACGACGATTGCGGTCACCAGTTCGTCATCCAGATCTCGGTGATCCGCACCGTCGTGGCGAGCCGCAAGCCGAACCCGGAGGTCACGCTCCCTTTCTCCAACCCGAACCTGACGGCGCAGCGACCGAAACCGGCCAATGACGACGCGATGGTTCCGACCCCGGCCAACGACGACGTGCCCCACCTGACCGAGGCTGTCACCGCGGCTGTCGATCCCATGACCGGCTGATCCCCGCGGCCCCGGCCGCACCGCCCCCGCTGATCTACTTCCCCCCGGCGAACCCTTCGCCGGGAACGGCCCCCGCTTGCCCGAAAGACTCGCCTTTCCATGCGTTCAGACCTGCACCGAGATCTGCTGCTCCGCCTGAAGACCGACTTCGGTCTGCAGGTGAAGGGCACCTATCTGCGCAACGGCCGGTGCCCCGCGGAGCATGGCGGCTGCGGCAAGAAAGACGTCCTTTGGTCCAACGCCGAAAAGCCGTGGATCCTCCGCTGCGGACGCGAGGACAAATGCGGCGAGACCTTCGCCGTCAAATCGCTCTACCCCGAGATCTTCGACGACTGGTCGAAGCGCCACGTCAAGACGCCCGAGGCCCCGAACGCCGCGGCCGACGCCTACCTGTCGCACGCCCGCGGCTTCGACCTGCTCGGCCTGCGCGGGTTCTACACGCAGGAATCATATCACGATCGCAAGCTCGACATCGGCTCGGCGACCGTCCGTTTCCCGCTCCCCGGCGGCACCTATTGGGAACGCCTGATCGACCAGCCCGGCCGGTTCGGGGACAAGAAGGCGAACTTCGCGTTCGGCGGCTCCTACAAGGGCGAATGGTGGTCGATGCTGCCGATCGAGACGCTCGCCGCGGCGGACTCGATCTGGCTGGTCGAGGGTATCTTCGACTCCATCGCCATGGTGCAGACCGGCAAGCAGGCCGCGGTCAGCCTCATGAGCTGCAACAACTACCCGGCGAACGCCCTCGAGGCCCTGCGCCGTGCCGCGGCCGAGCTGGGGAAGAAGACGCCCAAGATCATCTTCGCGTTCGACGTCGGTAAGGCCGGCGTCAGCTACACCCGCAAGTTTGTGAAGCAGGCGCGCGAGGATGGCTGGATCGTCGGCGCCGCCCAGGTCCGTCCCGATGGCGAGGGCGAGAAGCGCGACTGGAACGACCTCGCGCTGGCGGACGAGCTGAAGTCCGAGAACCTTGCCGACTACCTCTACAACGGCGACGTCACGATCGCGTCGGACGCCTCCGAAAAGGCGATGCTGATCTACAAGCGCAACCGCTACGCGTCCTTCCCCTTAGTGTTCGGCGGGCGCCAGCTCTGGGCGACATTCTCGGTCGAGCGCATCCAGGCCGTCCAGCAGCAATGGATGGAGAGCGACGACCCCGAGTTCGCCGCCTTCAAGGAAATGGCGCCCCAGGACCGCTGGGATAAGGCCGCGGCCGAGGCGATCGACATCACCGAACTCGCGAATTGCGTGTTCCGTACCCTGTATTTCCAGAAGGATGCCGCGCTCGAGGAAGGCGCCTACTTCCTCCGCGTCGACTTCCCGTCCGACCGGCCGACCGTAAAGGCGACCTTCTCGGGCTCGGCTGTCACCACCAGCGGCGAGTTCACCAAGCGCCTGGCATCCGTCGCGCCTGGCGCACTGTGGACCGGGTCGCAGCATCAGATCGCCCGCCTGATGCAGATGCAGTGGGGCAAGATCCGCACGGTCGAGGCGATCCAGCACACCGGCTATTCGATCGACCACGACGCCTACATCTTCGGCGACATCGCCGTGCATCGCGGTCGCGTCTACAATCCGAACGAGGATGATTATTTCGTCCTAGGCAAGCGCTCGGTCAAACTGCGCACGACCGACCGCCTGCTGCGCATCACCTACGACGCAGACAAGCTCGACCTGTCATGGGTCAAGGATCTCGTCACCGCGTATCGCGCCAAGGGCGTCGTTGTCCTCGCCTTCTGGGTGCTGGCGCTGTTCGCCGAGCAGATCCGCAACATGCAGGACTCGCTGGCGTTCCTCGAGGCGACCGGCCTACCCGGCACCGGCAAATCGACCCTCCTCGAATTCCTGTGGAAGGTGTCGGGCCGCTCGAATTACGAGGGGTTCGATCCGACCAAGGCGACGTCGGCCGGCATCGCGCGCACCATGGGGCAGGTCGGCAATCTGCCCGTCGTGCTGATCGAGGGCGACCGCAGCAAGGATAGCCCGCACGCCAAGCGGTTCGAATGGGACGAGCTGAAGACGGCCTATAACGGTCGCGCCGTCCGCACGCGCGCCATTGCGAACGGCGGCATGGAGACGTTCGAACCGCCTTTCCGCGGTGCAATCATCATCGCGCAGAACGACGTCGTCGAGGGCTCGCCGGCGATCACCGAGCGCATTCTCGGCATCCACTTCGACAAGTCGCATTTCAGCGAGGCGGGCAAGACAGCGGCCGAGCGTCTGTCGGCCGTGCCGATGGAGGATATCAGCGGCTTCCCGGTGCATATCGTCCGGCGCGAGAAAGAGATCCTCGAGCGGTACCGTGCCGCCTTCGCCCATCACGAAGCGGCGATGCTGAAGCATCCCGGCATCCGCAACGGCCGTCTCGCCAAAAACCACGCCCAGCTCGCCGCGATGCTCGACGCCATGCGCATCGTCGTGCGGACGCTGTCTGACGCCGACGTCGCCGCGGCGCATGCCGCGATCGTCGACATGCTCGAGCAGCGCCAGAAGGCGGTCGAGACGGATCACCCGCATGTCGAATGGTTCTGGGAGCGCGTAGACCACATGCGCGCGCTGGAAGGACCATCGGTCGAGCGGCCGATCAACCATAGCCGCACGCCCGACGTCCTCGCGATCAACCTGGTCCAGTTCGAGCAGCGCTGCGGCGAACTCAACCAGCGGATGCCGTGCGCAGCCAACGAGCTGAAGCGCCTCCTCCGGTCCTCGAAGGCCCGCAAGTTCGAAGCCGTGAAGACGGTCAACTCGGTCACCGACAAGTCGGTCGCCTGCTGGGTCTTCCGCAATCCCGACCACCTCTCCCCAACCCCCAAGAGCTGAAAGGCCGCATGATGTTGCACGTCACCATAGCAGCGCGCCGCGAGGGCCAGAGCCTCGCCGCCCGCATCATGACACCCGCCCACTATCTCCGCCTGCGCCGCACCGCGGCCGGCTTGTCGATCGCCCAGGTTGCCGAGCGCCTGATGCCCCGCGCGGACTTCCGCCACATGACGGCCGCGTTCCTACGCGTGATCGAGACGGACGGCTGCACCGCGAAGAACCGCGAGCATATCGAGCGCTTGGCGTCGGTCTACCCGTTCGACCCGGACGTCTATTTCCAGCTCACCACCAGCGACACGCCGCGGATCTGCAGCGGCTGCGGCTGCTCGGCGTTCGATCCGTGCCACGGCACCGAGGGCGTCTGCAGCTGGAGCATGCTCGACGCATGCGGCCGCTGCACCAACGCCATCGCTAAGCGGGCAGCGGCATGATGGCCAGCGCCCCGATCCACCCCTTCGCGTGTGACTGCGAAGCCTGCGATCCCGACCAGGACAACGGCTTCCAGACCTTCATGGCGCAGGTCACTGGCCTCGCTGCCGGCGCCGTCATCGTCGGCCTGATCGAAGCCGCCCGCGCGATCCTCCCCCTGATCGAAAGGCTCGCGTCATGAACATGCTGACGATGCGCACCATTCGCGACGAGGGCGGCCTGGTCCGCCACATGCCGATGCCGTTCGTACCCGCGAAGCCCGGCAAGAAGGCGCGGGTCGTGCCGGACCCGATCCAGACCAACGGCGAAGCTGCAGCGGAAGAGCTGCGTCTCCTGGTCGAGCGCGCCGAGCGCATCGTGGAGGAGATCAAGGGCGCGCAGGATGATCTGAAGGAGGTCATCGCCGAGGCCAAGGGCCGGGGATACGACGGCCGGGCTTTCCGGAAAATCATGGCGATCCGGCTCAAGAAAAAGGAGGAGTTCCTTCAGGAGGAGGGCGTCCTCGAGACGTATCTCCAAGCGCTGGGGATGCTGTAATGCGTCGCTGGCAGAACGATTACGAGCTGCTCGCATGCGTGGCGTCGCGCCTGCATGTGCAGCGGATCGTCGGCTATCCCGACCTAGTCGAGACGAACCGCATGACGCCCGCGACCGCGGCCGACGGCATCCGGATCATGGGCACGATCGCCTGCAGCTGGTGGGCGATTGCCGAGCGCCAGCCTGAACAGGCGTGGATCTACGACCCCGAGCTGGGCGGCGCCTGGCCGTATGAGCGCATTGCCGCACTGAAGGTCGCCGCCAAGCGCCCGCGCGCCGCGGCGATCGACCTGCCGAACGATTTCGAGATCGTCGGGTTCGCCGACGCGATCGACACGCTGATCTGGTGGGAAACCGCCCGCCCGTCCGCGCGCCTGATCGTCGGCCCCTGTGGCATCGTTCCCGTCACCCAGCCGGCCGCGCCCGTCGTCCCCGCCAAGCCCGCCACACCGGCCGCGCAGCCCGCCCCGCGCGCCGGTCAACCCTTCCTGTTCGGAGAAGCCGCATGAGCACGAAACCTGCCGCGCCTGGCTGGCGCAAGTCGAAGACCGCAATCGCGATCCTCATCGCCATCATCGCCTCGCCGTTCGTCCTGATCATGCTGTTCGCCAGCATGAACGAAGGTCGCCGGTGATGTGGGCCGCACACCGCGCCGCCCAGATGGTGGAGATTGAACAGCTTGAGCAGCTGCAGCGCGAACGCGCGCTGACCAGCGCGGAGAGCGCCCGGCTAGAGAAGCTTCTCTACAACGAGAAGCAACGCGCTCGCCGCCTGCGGGACCAGATCCGCGCAACCCGCGCGAAGCTGCGCAAGCTCGAGGCGATGGCAGCATGAGCATGCCCGATATCGAGCCCGGCTATCCATTGCGGTATCCGAATGGTCGCCCCCGCACCGCCACGCGCAAACCCGCGCTATTCCGAAACGCCGGCAGCCACATGACCCTGACCACGTCGCGCAAGCGGCTGCGCGACCAGATCGCACTGATGACGCGCACCGGTAAGGACTGGCGCGTCACCAACATGGTGCTGTCGACGAACATCCGCTTCACCGCCTCCGGCTCTCGCGATCAGAATGTCAGTCGACGCGATCCCGAGGATCCGGGCGTCGCCTTCTACTTCGATCTCGACGGCCGATCACATGTCCTCGCGTGCGATCGCTGGGACACGGTGCCCGACAACATCACCGCGATCGCCGCCCATATCGAGGCCCTTCGCGGTCAGGAGCGTTGGGGCGTCGCGGATTTGCGTCAGGCGTTCGCAGGGCACATCGCTCTGCCCGCGCCCGATCCTTGGTGGGCCGTCCTCGGCGTCGACCGGCGCGCGGACGCTGCGACGATCGACAGCGCTTACCGCGCCCTCGCCAAGGCCGCACATCCGAACGCCGGCGGCGAGCGTGCCGTGTGGGATCGTCTCAGCGCGGCCTATCAGCAGGCGAAGGCGGCGCAGGCTTAATGCCGATCAGCCCGGAAAACTTAGAGCGCTACCCGCCCGACTGGCCCGCGATAAGCCTTCGCATCCGCAACGAGCGCGCGGGCGGGCGTTGCGAATGCCAGGGTGAGTGCGGGCATGATCATGCCGGTCGCTGCCCGGAACGCGACGGCGAGCGCCACACGATAACTGGCTCGCCCGTCGTGTTGACGGTCGGCCACCTGTATCACGATCCCGAGCGCTCGGCGGACGACGAGCTGCGCGCTTGGTGCCAGCGCTGCCACCTCGCCTACGATCGCGATCATCATTCTGCGAACGTGCGCCGCACGATGTCGCTGCGCCGCATCGAGGGGGCGCGCACTTTCGAGCTTTTCGAGGGCGATCTTGGCGACCGGACTCGTTTACCGGTGCCGCTGCCGGCGGTCGCGCCGCTACCGGCGCAGCAACCGGCCGCTTGGCCGTTCGGTGCGCTGCAGCCGGGTCGCTATGGCGTGATCCTCGCTGATCCACCCTGGCGCTTCCTTAACCGGACGTCAGCCGGCGAGGTCAAGAACCCGATCGCGCACTATCCCTGCATGACGATCGCCGAACTGGCGGCGCTGCCGGTGTCGCGCCTGGCCGCGCCCGATTGCGCGCTGGTCATGTGGGCGACCGCTCCACTACTCGACCGCGCGATCGAGCTGCTGCGCGCGTGGGGCTTCACGTTCAAGAGCGCCGGCGCATGGGCGAAACAGTCGTCGACCGGCCAGAAATGGACGTTCGGCACCGGCTACATCTTCCGGTCTGCGGCCGAGTTCTACGTCGTCGGCACGATCGGCAAGCCCCGCGTCCAGTCGCGCTCGATACGCAACCTGATCGCGGCACCAGTGCGCGAACACAGCCGCAAGCCCGACCAGATGCACCAGGACGTCGAGGCGCTCTACGCTGGTCCCTATGCCGAGCTGTTCAGCCGCCAGCGCCGGCCGGGCTGGGAAACGTGGGGCAACGACATCGACAGGTTCGCGGCACCGTGACCGACCTGCTCACCCCGGCCGAAGCGGCCGTGCGGATCCATGTCTGCACGAAGACCTTGCGCCGACTCCGCGTCGACGGGCACATCCGCTATGTCGCCATCACCGATCGCAAGATTCGATACCGGCCGGAGGACTGCGACGAGTTCGTTGCCGCCCGCGCCCGGAAGGCCCCTGAATGTCCGTCTACAAGCGCAAAACCTCGCCCTACTGGCACTTCGACTTCGTCTGGGAAGGTCGTCGCTTTTTCGGCTCGACCGGCTGCAAGGGCAAGCGCGAGGCGCTGAAGCACGAAGAGTTGGAGCGGACGAAGGCGCGTAATGGCGGTGTCTCGCGCCCGCCTATCACGCTCGACGAAGCATGCGGCCTCTATCAGGACAAGGTCGAAGAGCTGCCCTCCTGGGTCGATACGAAGCGAACGCTGCGGACCCTGATTGAGGGCCTGAACAAGACCGATCTGTTGGCGTCGATCAACCAGCGCGATCTGCTCGCCTTGGTCGCTCGTCGGCGTGCCGGCCGCGTCAACGCATCAGTCAATCGCGAGATCGAGGTATGGCGAGCCGTTTGGCGCTGGGCGGCGAAGGCGCGATACGACGTCGGCGAGATGCCCGACTGGGGCGCCCTGATGCTGAAGGTCAGCCGCACCGATCCGCGCGAGCTAAGCGCGGCCGAGGAAGCATCGCTCTTCACCGAGATCCGGCCCGACCTCTATGACTTTTGCGAGTTCGCCCTGAAAACGGGGTGGCGGAAGGGCGAGGTCATGGGCCTGCGCTGGTCGGACGTCGACCTTGGCGCCCGCACCGCCACAACCAAGATTAAGGGCGGCGACGTCGTGAAGCGTCCGCTCACCCAAGACATGCTGGTGATCATCGCCAACCAGAAGAAGGTCGGCCCATTTGTCTTCACCTATGTCGCGGCACGGACGAAGCCCGAGTTCACGGACAAGCTCGGCCGGAAACAGCCGGCGCGCAAGAAGGGCGATCACTACCCGATGACAGCCCAGGTGCTGCGCAAGCCATGGGTGACGGCAAAGAAGGCGGCCGAGATCGAAGGCTTCCGCTTCCATGATCTGCGCCACACCCGCGGCACGCGGATCCTGCGTGCGACCGGCAACCTGAAAGCCGCCCAGCGCGCGCTGGCGCATCGTTCGATCAAGACGACCCTGCGTTACGCCCACGCGACCGACGACGACGTGCGCGACGCGCTAGATGCGAGCGAGTCCCGACCTATTCCCGACCTGACGGGTGCAAAGGCTCAAAAAAGCTAGGATTTCTGCGGCTCACAGCCATCTCGGTACACGCGGTGTAAACGAGACGCTCTACCAACTGAGCTAATCGCCCCCTCAGGGTCCCCACGCTCTTAGCGGGGTTTTCGCCGCGAGCAAGTCGGACCCGCGGCAATTGGGCGCGCATCAGTTCGCCGCCGACTCCGCGCGCCGCACCGCCGCCATATAGCCGTGCATCGATTCGCTCGCGCGGATCGACAGCGCCATGTACGCGCGGCGGCGGTCGAGCGGGTCGGGGCGGCGGTCGAGCCAGCCGGCGTCGGACATCCGGCCGATCCAGCGCAACGCAGTCGTCGGCGCGACCGCTGCGGCGATGCAGAGGCTGGACACCGACACCTGCGCGCCCTCCAGTTCGGCCGCGTAGAGGTCGAGCAGCATGTCCCAGCCGGGATCCTCGAAATAGCCGGGACCGAAGAACTGGTCGCGTGCACGCCGGGCGCGGATCATGCGGCGGATATCCCCCGCGGTCGGAGTGGGCATCGGCGGGGCGCCGTACGTGTTGGTACGGTCGCCAACGATCGGCGGATGCTCGTCGCGATCCTTCTCGTCGCGCGCCAGCCGCGCCAGCACGTCGGCGATCCGCGCGACTTCGGCGTTCAGCCGCTCGAACCGTGCCGAATCGCCTTCGCGACCGACATCGGCGACTCCGGCGGGCACGCGCGCGCGTTCGGCGGCGATCGTCAGCGCGGCGACGCACGCGGCGATGTCCGGGTCGACCAGCAGTTCGGTCACGCCGCCAAGCGACACGGATGCGACAAGGTCGATCTGGTCCGGCGTCATCGCGATCACAACCGCCGCGGCGCAATCGGCTGCCCAGTCGACGATATCGGGCAGCGTCGCGCGCAGGATCGCGTCATCGACGTCCGCCACCTCGATCGCCACGACCTGCGGGACCGCGAACGGCGCGCGCGGATGCTCCCAGTCGAGCCGTATCGGTACGCGGCGGCCGATGATCCCGATCGCCACCGCCAGCCGGTCGGGGGCGTCCGCCGCCGCGACCAGTACGGTCGTCGGGCCTGCATCATAGCTGTAGTTGCCGGGGTCGCCCGCGCCTTCGGTGTCGTTCATGCCCGCTCCAGCATCGTCGCAACGACACCGTAGCGGGAGACAGCCGGACAGTTACACCCGAATTGGGTCGATTTTCGTTCGATCGCGGACGGCGATTATCGCGTCAGTCGAGCGACTTGATGATGTCCTCGACCATCTTCTTGGCGTCGGCGAGCAGCATCATCGTGTTGTCCATGTAGAACACGTCGTTGTCGACGCCGGCATAGCCGACCCCGCCCATGCTGCGCTTGATGAACAGCACGGTCTTCGCCTTTTCGACGTCGAGCACCGGCATGCCGTAGATCGGCGAGGTCTTGTCCGTCTTGGCGGCCGGATTGGTGACGTCGTTGGCGCCGATCACGAACGCGACGTCGGTCTGCGCGAACTCGCCGTTGATGTCCTCCAGCTCGAACACCTCGTCATAGGGCACGTTCGCCTCGGCCAGCAGCACGTTCATATGCCCCGGCATGCGCCCCGCGACCGGGTGGATCGCGTATTTCACGCGGACGCCGTGCGCCTTCAGCTTGTCGCCCATCTCGCGCAGCGCGTGCTGCGCCTGCGCCACCGCCATGCCGTAGCCGGGGACGATGATGACCTGTTCGGCCTGGCTCATCAGGAACGCGGCGTCCTCGGCGCTGCCACGCTTCCACGGCCGCTGTTCCTTGGCTTCACCGCCGCCGCTGCTGTCCGCCACCGCGCCGAACCCGCCCGCGATCACGCTGACGAAACTGCGGTTCATCGCCCGGCACATGATGTAGCTGAGGATCGCGCCCGAGCTGCCGACCAGCGCGCCGGTGATGATCATCGCGGTGTTGTGCAGGGTGAACCCCATCGCCGCCGCCGCCCAGCCCGAATAGGAATTGAGCATGCTGACGACCACCGGCATGTCCGCGCCGCCGATCGGCACGATCAGCAGGAAGCCGATCACGAAGCTCAGCGCGACGACGATCCAGAAGTCGATCGGCGCCTGGCTCATGTAGAATCCGAAGCCGTAGAACAGGATGGCAAGGCCGACTGCCAGGTTGATCCAGTGCCGCGCGGGCAGCAGGATCGGCTTGCCACCCATGTTGCCGTTCAGTTTGAGGAACGCGATCACCGACCCGGAAAAGGTGATCGCACCGATCGCGACGCCCAGGATCAGCTCGACGCGGCTGACCTGATGGATCGCCGCGAAGGGCTGGCCGATCATCGGCGTAACGATATCGGCGATCCCGAACGCTTCGGGGTTCAGATAGGCGGCGACGCCCACGAGGACCGCGGCTAGGCCGACCAGGCTGTGGAACGCGGCGACGAGCTGCGGCATGTCGGTCATCGCGATACGCCGTGCGGTGACCAGGCCGATCGCCGCACCGATGCCGATCGCGACCAGGATCTCCCAGATGCCGACGTTCAGGTGCGTGACGAGCGTCGTCGCCACCGCGATCGTCATCCCCGCCATGCCGAAGCGATTACCGCGCTGGCTGGTCGCCGGGCTAGACAGGCCACGCAACGCCAGAATGAAGCACACGCCCGCCACGAGGTAGGCAAACGCCACCCAGGGATTGACTGCCGTCATGTGTTCCATCGCGTCGTCCCGCCCCAAATTCCGTCACGCCAGCGCAGGCTGGCATCTCCCGTCGTCACCCGCGCCCGTGTCAATCGACATTGGGCGCCGGATGACGAAACAATTACTTCGAAACGACCGCCGGCCGCTCCTTCTTCTTGTACATCGCCAGCATGCGCGCGGTGACCGCGAAGCCGCCGAAGATGTTGACGCTCGCCAGCACCACCGCAAGCAGCCCGATATACTTCGCCGTCGCGCTGCCCGCGGCGGCGCTGGCGATCAGCGCCCCAACGATGATGACGCTGGAAATCGCATTGGTCACCGCCATCAACGGCGTGTGCAGCGCGGGCGTCACCGACCACACGACATAATAGCCGACGAAGCACGCCATGACGAAGATCGACAGGATCGCGATGAAGTCCATTAATTATCCTCTGGGGCAAGCCGCTGTGTAGCGAGCGCCACGATGCCACGCACGGCAGCGTCGGTATCGCGTAGAATATCCGCCGCGGCTATCCGCATGACGGCAATGGTACGCAGCATGAACCAGCGATCCCGCGCCGCGTCGCGGGCCGGCCGATCGCCATAGTCATGCGCCGAGCCATCGACTTCGACGATCATGCGCGCGGCGTGGCAGTAGAAGTCGGCGACGAACGGACCCGATGGATGTTGCTTGCGGAACTTCAGTCCGGCCGGCCGCTGACGCAGCGCCATCCACAAGGCGATCTCCGGGGGCGACATCGTCCGCCGCAAAACCTTCGCACGCGCGTTGCTCGCGCCAGTCCCCTGCAGCATCACATCCTCCCCTGAAAGGGGAGGTGGCAGGCGCCAGCCTGACGGAGGGGTGTAGCCGTTCGCAAGAATGCGCGCGACAACGGCGGGCGACACCCCTCCGTCGCGCAAGCGCGCGCCACCTCCCCTTCCAGGGGAGGATGACTCATGCGAGCAACCGCGCGTTCACGACCTTACCGTCCTTGGTCAGCCGGATCGCGTCGCCGATCTCTTCGTCCAGCACCGGCCGCCCGGCATCCTTGTCCCAGAACGCGTTGAGGAAGTTGAACAGGTTGCGGCTGAACAGCGCGCTGGTGTCCGCCGCCAACCGCGACGGCACGTTGCGGTGGCCGACGATCTTCACGCCGTTCACCACCACGACCTCGCCCGCAACCGAACCCTCGACATTGCCGCCTTGTTCGACCGCCAGATCGACGATCACGCTGCCCGGCCGCATGCTCGCGACCTGCGCCGCCAAGATCAGCCGGGGGGCCGGGCGCCCCGGGATAAGCGCGGTGGTGACGACGATGTCCTGCTTGGCGATATGCGCGGTCACCAGCTCGGCCTGCGCCGCCTGGTATTCGGGGCTCATCTCGCCGGCATAGCCGCCCGAACCCTCGCCCTCGATCCCGGCGACGTTCTCGACGAAGATCGGTTTCGCGCCGAGCGACTGGATCTGTTCCTTGGTCGCCGATCGCACGTCGGTCGCCGACACCTGCGCACCCAGCCGCCGCGCGGTGGCGATCGCCTGCAGCCCGGCGACGCCGACCCCCATCACGAACGCCTTGGCGGCGCTGACCGTGCCGGCGGCGGTCATCATCATCGGGAAGGCGCGACCATATTCGGCCGCCGCATCCAGCACCGCCTTGTAGCCTGCCAGATTCGCCTGCGAACTGAGGATATCCATCGATTGCGCACGCGTGATGCGCGGCATGAACTCCATCGCCAGCGCCTCGTATCCCGCCGCGGCATAGCCATCGACGCGCGCCCGCCCATTCGGACCGACACCGAACGGGTTGAGGCTCGCGACGATCCACGCCCCCGGTGCGACGCCGGCCAGGCTCGCCGGGTCCGGACCCTGCACGCCCAGCACGATGTCCGCACCCGCCAGCGTCGCCGCGCGGTCGCCGACACTGGCCCCGGCATCGGCATAGCCCGCATCACCGATCGACGCGGTCTGGCCCGCGCCGGACTCGACCGCCAGCGTCGCGCCCAGCGCAATGAACTTCTTGACGGTCTCGGGGGTCGCCGCGACGCGGCGTTCGCCGTCCGCTTGCTCTTTCAGGACGGCGATCTTCATCAGTGCGCGATCATCCAGATCACCAGGGCCGCGATCAGCACGCAGGCGACGGTGCCCCATTTCATCATCGCGGTGACCTTGTCGTAGGTCGCAACATGCGCGTTCATGTTCTTGTCGCCGGCCATCGCCTCGTCCCCTGTGCGAAATTCTTTGGACGGTCTTATCCCGCCACCAGTCTAGCCTCAACCCCCGGACGGACGGTGTGCGCAAGAGCTTAAGTCGGCCTTTACCCGATCGCGTTAGACATCGTCCTCGTATGGGACGGGAATCGCCATGACGCGCAACGGGCAGCGCCTATTATTGCTGATCGACGACGAGCCCGCGCAGCGGCGCCTCGTCGCCGCGCTTGCGGCCCGCGGCGGTTGGCGTGCCATCTTCGCCGCCGATGGCGAGATGGCGATCGCGACGCTCGGCACGCAGGACGGGATGCAGCTCGATGCGATCGTGCTCGATCACTGGGCGCCCGACGGCGATGCCGGCGCGCTGATCGCGGCGCTACGCGAACGCCGCCCCGCGCTGCCGATCCTGATGCTGACCGCCAACGGATCGGTCGCGCATGCGGTGGCGGCGATGCGCGCCGGCGCCACCGATTTCCTGGTCAAGCCGCTCGCGCCCGACCGCTTCCTCGCCGCGCTCGACGCCACCGTCGCCGGCACCGCCGCGGGTGAGCTCCGTCCACTCACCGAAAAGATTCCCGCTTTGCTCGCGTTCGACGAGATCGTCGGATCGTCGCCCGATTTCCGCGCCGCGTTGGCGATCGCCGCAAAGGCCGCGCGCGCGCGTGTCGCGGTGCTGCTGGAGGGCGAGAGCGGCGTCGGCATGGAAGTCATCGCCGAGGCGATCCACGCCGCCTCGCCACGGTCGAAAAAGCCGATGGTGACGGTCAATTGCGGCGCGATCCCCGCGAACCTCGTCGAATCGGAGCTGTTCGGGCACGAAAAGGGTGCCTTCACCGGCGCGTTCGAGCGCAAGATCGGCCGCTTCCAGGATGGCGACGGCGGCACGCTGTTCCTCGACGAGATCGGCGAGATGCCGCTCGAGGCGCAAGTCAAGCTGCTCCGCGTGTTGCAGACCGGCGAGGTGCAGGCAATCGGCGCGCGCCATCCGCAGACCGTCGACGTCCGCGTGATCGCCGCGACCAACAAGCCGCTGCTCGACGAGGTCGAGGCCGGGCGGTTCCGCGAAGACCTCTATTACCGGCTGAACGTCGTGCAGGTCGCGATCCCGCCTTTGCGCGAACGCACCGGTGACATTCCCGCGCTCGCCCGCCATCTGCTCGCGCGGATCGCGCAGCAGCCGGGGCTGCGGCCGCTCGGCATCACCGACGACGCGCTCGCCTTGCTCGTCCAATATGACTGGCCCGGCAACGTCCGCCAGCTCCAGAACGCGCTCTTCCGCGCGGCGGTGCTGTGCGAAGGCGCCGCGCTGACCAAAGCCGATTTCCCGCAGATCGCCGCCCTCGGCAACCGCCAGCGCGGTCCCGCAGCAGCCGCGGCCGGCGGCGGCGGCGTCACGCTGTTCCGCGCCGACGGCAACCTGCGCGCGCTCGAAGAGATCGAGGCCGACGTCATCCGCCTCGCCATCGGCCACTACCGCGGCCGCATGACCGAAGTCGCCCGCCGCCTGGGGATTGGACGGTCGACATTGTACCGCAAACTCGGCGAACTCGGCATCGACAACGCGGCCTGAGCCGCCCGATTTCGGTACGGAGGCGACTCCCCCCACCCGTCATCCCGGACTTGATCCGGGATCCAGAGCCAAGCGCGATGCCGTTCGAAACCCTGCATCCGACCTCCCTTGGAATTGCAAGAAGTGGAGAGGCAAGTTTTCGGCAGGTTCGCTGGTAAGCTGCCCCGCCACTGTCTACGCTCCTGCAAATGGCGGTTGATCCCTAAGGAGACGTAATGCTGTCGCTGGAAGGGAAAGTCGCCATCGTGATCGGTGGCACGCGCGGAATTGGCGCCGCCATCAGTCGAAGAATGGTCGCAGACGGCGCATCTGTCGCAATCATCTATTTGAGCCGTTCTGCTGATGCCGAAAGCTTCGGACAGGAACTGCGCAGCGATGGCGCCACCGTTCATCTGATCCAGGCCGATGTCAGCGACCAAAACGCGCTTACCAACGCAATCGACGAGGTCGTATCGCGCTTTGGTCGGATCGACGTGTTGGTGAACGTCGCCGGCATGGCAATCGTCGGTCCCCTCGACTCGTACGCGGACGATGCCTTCGACCGCATCTTCGCCCTCAACGTCAGAGCGCCCTTCATCGCATCAAAAATCGCGTCGAGCGTGATGGGCGCGGGCGGACGCATAATCACCATCGGCAGCATCGTGGCAGATCGGATGCCCGGTGATGGAGGAACCCTATACGCAGCCAGCAAGGCAGCACTTGGCGGTATGACACGCGGGCTGGCCCGTGACCTCGGGGCACGCGGGATCACGGCCAACCTTGTCCAGCCCGGACCGATCGATACGGAACGCAATCCCGCCGATGGCCCCAATGCGGTTGCCAATCGCGCCCCGCTAGCAATCCCCCGCCACGGTACGGCCGACGAAGTTGCCGGTCTCGTCGCCTATCTTGCGTCATCAGAGGCCGGCTTCATCACCGGATCAACATACAATATCGATGGCGGTTGGAGCGCATGACGGAACAGCCGTTTTGAAGTTCTCAACAACCGACGGCCGAGATTGAGGTAAGCCGTCAGAATAGGTCTGTCCTACAAGACCGATTCTTGACAGCATGCGGCATGTTTAGTCTCTTCCTGCCTAGCGGCGCATCGCTGCGCGGCACGGCGGAAAGGGCAACTAAGGAGGGACGTAGCGTGAAGTTCCTCAACTTCCGGCGCGACCTGGTCGCCGCTCCCACGCCGAAACTCGAGTCGCCGCGTTCGCTATCGGCTCACCACAGCACGCCCTTTTCCGGCGTCATCGGGCCGGGGGCGTCGTCGCCGATCGACTGCAGCAGATCGATCTCGATCGTCCGGCACATCGCGGTCAGCGGCACGTCGTGGACCGTGTTGGCGAACGGATCGACCAGGTCGTCGCCGATCTGTAGCACCGCCAGGAACATCAGCCCCGCGATCGTCGACCCGATCGGCGTCGCAAAGCCCAGCGTCTCGACCAGCCCGATCGGCAGCAGGATGCAGAACAACCGCGTGAACACGCTCGGGAAGAAGCGGTACTGGTTGGGCAGCGGCGTGTTCTTCAGCCGCTCCATGCCGCCCTGCGCGTTGGCGATGTCGACCAGGATGCGCTCGAACGCGGCCTGCTGGATGGTGTCGATCCAGCCGCGGCGGCGGGCATCGTCGATCCGTCGGCCGGTGCCGTCGAGCAGCCCGTTGGCGATGTTGGCGCGGGCCAGCGCCGGCTCGGCCTCGCCGCGCGACAGGAATTTCAGCACCTCGTCGTCGACCGGCTGGCGCCGCAGCTGGCAGCGCAGCGCGTTCACATACGCGACCTGGCGCAGCACGATGCTGCGCTTCAGGTCGTGCGCCTCGGGGTCGGGCAGCATGTTGCGCGTCAGCCGCGCCAGGCTGCGCGAGGCGTTGATCATCAACCCCCACAGTCCGCGCCCCTCCCACCAGCGCTGGTACGCCGAATTGTCGCGAAACCCGAGGAACAGCGCGAGCGCGGTACCGAACAGCGTCAGCGGCAGCGACGGCGCATGGAACGGCAGCACGTAATAGGTGACGGTGACGATCACGTCCCAGACGAACAGGCCGAGCAAGGGGCGCCAGACCTCGCTGACGATCTGGCTCAGGCGCGGCGTGGCGGTAACGATCAAGGTTTGGCTCCGAAGTATGAACGATGTGTCATAAACGACGCCCGTTATCGCTGCAACGCAGCAGAGGCACTTAGGCTCCCGGCCCGATCACGCTCCGGACAGGGCCTGGTCGCGCAGGCCGCGCCACACTTTCAGCGCCTGCACGGTTTCGGGCACGTCGTGAACGCGCAAAATCTGCACCCCCGCATCAGCACCGCGCACCGCAAGCGCGATCGAGCCGCCCAGCCGCTCGTCCGCGGGCGCCTCGTTCGAAAGCGCCCCGATCAGCCGCTTGCGACTCGCGCCGAGCATGATCGGGCAACCGAGCCCGTGGAAGATCGCCAGCCCGTTCAGCAGCGCAAGGTTCTCGGCGAGCGTCTTGCCGAAGCCGATGCCCGGATCCACGATGATCCGTGTCGCGTCGACCCCGCCCGCGACCAGCGCGGCGATCCGCGCCTCAAGCCAGTCGAACACGTCGGTCAGCACGTTCGCATAGCCGCCGCTGCCATGCCCGCCCGCCTTCGGATCGGGCGAGTGCATCACGATCACCGGGCAGCCGCTCTGTGCGACCACATCCAACGCGCGGTCGTCCCACAGCAGCGCGGAGACATCGTTGACGATGTGTGCCCCCGCCGCGAGCGTCGCCTCCATCACCGCCGCCTTGCGCGTGTCGATCGAGACCAGCGCACCACTCGCGACCAGCCGATCGGCGACCGGCAGGACGCGGGCGATCTCGTCGCCTTCCCACACCGCCGCCGCGCCTGGCCGCGTCGATTCGCCGCCGAGATCGATCAGCGTCGCACCCGCGGCCGCCATGTCGACGCCGGTCGCAGCCGCGTCTTCGCCATGCTTGCCGCCGTCGGAGAAGCTGTCGGGGGTAACGTTCAGGATCCCTGCGACGACCGGCTGGTCGAACCGCAGCGTACGTGTGCCGAGCGTCAGCGCGGGACGCGGGGCAGTGATCGCGGAGTGGAGTTTGGCGGCGCGCTCGCCAAGTGCCACCGCCTCTTGGATCGACACGGTCCGGCGGTTGCTGCCCTCGATCACCTCATACGCGGCGAACCAGGTCATCCCGCCGGCGAGCCGCGCGACGGCACCGTCGGCTTGCGTCATCGGCGTGTCGACGAACTGGACGGGGCGGAGGTGGAAGCTGGTCATGGCGTTCCCTGTTCCCCGGCCCTCGCCGGGGAACAGCGTCAGATCGTCGTCGCCAGCAGATACGTCTGCCGCAGCGTATCGATCGGCTTCAGTCCCTCGGGCGTCTCGTGATGCCAAAAACTCCAGCCATTGCACGCCGGCGCGTTCTGCAGCGTCGAGCCGAGCTTGTGGATCGACCCCACCGACCCGCAATCGCTCAGCAGCGATCCGTCCGCGCGCACCGCCGCGCGCCAACGCCGCTTGGCGTCGGTCAGCACCGCACCCGGCGCCAGATAGCCGTTCTCGACCAGCACGCCGAACGCCACCTTGGGCTGCGTACGCGGGCTCATCATCGTCGACAGTGCCGATTCGTCGAGTGGCAGTGCCGCCTCGATCCGCTCCAGCGCGGCCTCGATATAGTCGCCCTCGCGCTCGATGCCGATCCAGCGCCGCCCCAGCCGCTTGGCGACCGCGCCGGTCGTGCCGGTGCCGAAGAAAGGGTCGAGCACGACGTCGCCAGGCTTCGTGCACGCCAGCAGGATGCGATAGATCAGCGCTTCGGGCTTTTGCGTAGGATGCACCTTGGTGCCGTTCTTCTTCAGCCGCTCGGGGCCGCCGCAGATCGGGAATTCCCAGTCGGAGCGCATCTGCAGCTCGTCGTTGAGGGTTTTCATGCTGCGGTAGTTGAAGGTGTATTTGGCCTTGTCGCCCTTCGAGGCCCAGATCAGCGTTTCGTGCGCGTTGGTGAATCGCGTTCCGCGGAAGTTCGGCATCGGATTCGTCTTGCGCCAGACGATATCGTTGAGGATCCAGAACCCCAGATCCTGCACCGCGGCGCCGACGCGGAAGATGTTGTGGTAGCTGCCGATCACCCAGATCGCGCCGTCGTCTTTGAGGATGCGGTGCGCCTCCTTCAGCCAGGCGCGGGTGAAGCGGTCGTACGCGGCGAAGGTGTCGAACTTGTCCCAGTCGTCGGTCACCGCGTCGACATGGCTGCCGTCCGGACGGCACAGGTCGCCGCCGAGCTGGAGGTTGTAGGGCGGGTCGGCGAAGATCATGTCGACCGACTTGGCGGGTAGCGCACGCATCGCCGTGATGCAGTCGCCGCGCAGGATACTGTCGAGCGGCAGCACGGCCGGCGCCACCGCCGCCGAAGCGGCTCGCGGCCGCGCGATTTCGATCACACCCATCTTCAAGCCCCCAATTCCCGCACATACCGACGGAATCGCGCGACTCCGTCAAGCGGATATGGGTTAACGGCTCCGCGTATAGGTTGGACGACACGGCAGCTTACAGGCGGTTTCAGCCAGATATTGAGTCGGCGGCCCGGTCCTGACTCAAGCGGTAGCGGTGTTGCGCGAAAGACTCAGGTCGAGAATAGCGTACGCCGCCGCCACGGGCGCGAAGCTGCGGCGGTGCAACGGCGTCGGGCCATGCTCGCGCAACGCCTTCAAATGATGCGGGCAGCCATAGCCCTTGTTCGAATGCCAATTGTACATCGGATGCGTCTCGGCGTGCGCGAGCATGATCGTGTCGCGGGTGTGCTTGGCGACGATCGACGCGGCGGCGATCGACCGCGACTTCGCATCGCCGCCGACCAGCGCGGTCGCGGCGTGGCCCCAGCGCGGCAGGCGGTTGCCGTCGACCAGCACGTGCGCGGGGACCTGCGCTAGCGCCTCGACCGCCAGCGTCATCGCCTTCATCGTCGCCCAGTAGATGTTGAGCGTGTCGATCTCGTCCGCCTCGACGATGCCGATCCCGACGATCGCGCAATCGTGCAACCGCGCGCACAGCCGTTCGCGCTCGGAGGCCGAGAGCTTCTTCGAATCGTCGATCCCGCGCGGCACGCCGCGTGCCGGCAGGATCACCGCCGCGGCGACCACCGGCCCGGCGAGCGGCCCGCGCCCGGCCTCGTCGACGCCCGCGACCGGCGCCGCGCAGAGCTTTTCGTGTTTCAGTCCCGGCATATCAATTCCAGCGTGCGGCGAAGGCCTGCGCATCCCACCCGTCAGGGTCGGCGTCGGCAAGGAGGTGGTAGAATGGAACCTTTCCCACCGCGTGGCCCATCGGCCCATGCCCTTCGCCGAGGCCGGGCGCAGCGGCAAGCGCGGCGCGGACGAACGCGATCGCCCGGTCGGTCGCGTCGCCAAGCGACATCCCTGCGGCAAGCCCGGTGGCGATCCCGCTGGCGAGGGTGCAGCCGGTACCGTGGCTGTGCTGCGTGACGATGCGCGGGTTGGTCCAGCAGGTTTCGCTATCGTCCGCGATCAGGCGATCTTCGACGATGTCTCCCTCCGCGTGCCCGCCCTTGAGCAAGACGGCGGGACCGAGCGCACGGATTGCAGCCTCGCCGCCGAGCGCGGCAAGCTCGGGCAGGTTGGGGGTCACGAGTGTCGCAAGCCGCATCAGCCGCGTGAACGCGGCGATAGTGTCGGCATCGGCCAGCACCGAACCACTGGTCGCGACCATGACGGGGTCGAAAACGATTAGTACGTCTATCGCTTCGAGCCGATCCGCCACCGCGTTCGCGGTTTCGGCCGAGCCGATCATGCCGATCTTCACCGCATCCACGCCGATGTCGGAAACGACGGAATCGATCTGCGCCAGCACCATCGTGGTCGGGATCTGGTGCACCGCCTGCACACCCAGCGTGTTCTGCGCGGTGATCGCGGTCACGGCGGTCATCGCGTGGCCGCCGAGCATTGTGATCGTCTTGATGTCGGCCTGGATGCCGGCACCGCCGCCGGAATCGGAGCCGGCGATAACGAGGATGCGAGGGATAGGAGCGGGCATCGCGTGTCTTTAAACCCGCTGAGGCGCGGCGTCACGCGGCCGATACAACCTTGGTTCTCCTGCGAAAGCAGGAGCCCAGGGTTTTGAAGTATATCACCCGCAACCCTGGGCTCCTGCTTTCGCAGGAGAACAAGCGGATCGTTCGGGGACGCCTATCCTCACCCATCGCCGCCTTCGGCGTCTCCCCCTCTCCCAATTGGGAGAGGGAAGGGGCCCGCGGCCGCTTGGCCGTGGGAAGGGTGAGGACAGGCCGAGTAGACCGGCGTTACGCGGCGCGCATCGTCACGATCTTGCCCGGCGTGCGCGGCGGCTCGCCCTTGGGGAGCGCGTCGATCAGGTCCATGCCGTCGGTGACTTCGCCCCAGACGGTGTACTGCTTGTCGAGGAAGCGCGCGTCGTCGAACACGATGAAGAACTGCGAGTTCGCCGTGTCGGGCTGGTTGGTGCGCGCCATCGAGCACACGCCGCGGACATGCGGCTCGGACGAGAATTCCGCCTTGAGGTTCGGCTTGGTCGAACCGCCGGTGCCGTCGCCGCGACCGCCATCGCCGCCCTGTGCCATGAAGCCCGGGATCACGCGGTGGAAAGGCACGCCGTCGTAGAAGCCTTCGTTGGCCAACTCGACGATGCGCGCGACGTGGTTCGGCGCCAGATCGGGGCGCAGCTTGATCGTCACGTCGCCGCTGTCGAGGGTCAGAGTGAGCGTTTCGGGGGTGTCGGCCATTCGTCTTCTCCTGAATTGGTGCGCGGCAGATAGGGAGCCGCTGTCCGACTGGCAAATGCGCGGCGACCGGGTTAGGGCCCGCAAGCGCCGCAAAAAGGGAGGCCGCGAGTGAGCGATATCGAGCTTCCCGAGGTCGAGACCGAGACCCAGCTGGATGAGGACGATCGGCTGAAGCCCGAATTCGTCCGTGCCGTGCTCGACGCGGTTGAGGCAGGTGACACCGAAAGCGCGCGCGCGCTGGTCGAGCCGCTGCACCCGGCCGACATCGCCGATCTATTCGAGCTGACCCCGCGCGAAGACCGGGCAGGTCTCGCGCATGCAGTCAGCGATCTGCTCGACGGCGACGTCTTCGCCGAGATGAACGATTACGTTCGCGAAGACCTGATCGATGCGCTGACCCCGACCGAGGTCGCCGATCTCGCCTCCGAACTCGATACCGACGATGCCGTGGCGATCATCGAGGACATGGACGAGGACGAGCAGCGCGCGGTGCTGCGCGCGCTCGATCCCGACGATCGCGCCGCGATCGAGGAGGCGCTGAGCTATCCCGAGGAGTCCGCCGGCCGTCTGATGCAGCGCGAGCTGATCGCGGTGCCCGAGCATTGGACCGTCGGCGACGCGATCGATTATCTGCGCGGCCACGAGGAACTGACGACCGATTTCTGGGAGATCTTCGTCGTCGATCCGGCGCACAAGCCGATCGGCACGTGTCAGCTGTCGTGGATGCTGCGCACCCCGCGCGGGATCGCGATGGCCGACGTGATGAAGCGCGAGCAGACGCTGATCCCGGTCGACATGGACCAGGAGGAAGTCGCGCTCCGCTTCCAGAAATACGCGCTGATCTCGGCCGCGGTGGTCGACAGTGGCGGGCGGCTGGTCGGCATGATCACGGTCGACGACATCGTCCACATCATTTCGGAAGAGGCGGGCGAGGATACGCTGCGCCTGGCGGGCGCGGGCGACGGCGACATCAACGAACCGATCCGGCTGACGGTGCGGACGCGGATGACCTGGCTGATCGTCAATCTGGGGACGGCGATGATCGCGTCGTCGATCGTCGGGCTGTTCCAGGGCACGATCGCGACCTTCGCGCTGCTCGCGGTGCTGATGCCGATCGTCTCCGGGATGGGCGGCAATGCCGGCACGCAGACGCTGGCGGTGGTGGTGCGCGCGATCGCGACCAACCAGCTGACCAGTTCGAACACCCGGTGGATGGTGCTCCGCGAGCTGCGGATCGCGGCGGCGAACGGCGCGATGCTGGGGACGCTGATCGGCATCGGGACGTTTTTGATCTTCGATAATCGCGACCTGTCGATCGTGATCGCGGCGGCGATGCTGATCAACAACGTCACCGCCGGGCTGGGTGGCGTGCTGGTGCCGGTGACGCTAGACCGGATGAACGTCGATCCGGCGGTGTCGTCGGCGGTATTCGTGACGACGCTGACCGATACGATGGGGTTCTTTTCGTTCTTGGGGTTGGCCGCGGCGTGGGGCCTGCACGGTTGATCGCAGGGGTTTAGCGCCCATTTGCAACGGCATGGCGCTGCACCTTACAAAAGTCGCGTTCGGTGCGGAGAGCGTCGAGCATCTTGCCGAGCGGTTGCGGCTGCGCGGTGAGGAAGGTCCGGTGTTCCTGACCACGCGCTACCTGCCGAAACGGCATGAGGAAGTGGCGGGGCAGGGGTCGATGTTCTGGATCCTCAAGCACCAGCTCGTCGCGCGGTCGCCGATCTACGGGTTCGGCGAGGCCGAGGGCGGGCGCGTCGCGATCCACATCGATCCGAAGCTGGTGCTGGTCCAGGCGCGGCCGAAGCGGGCGCATCAGGGGTGGCGTTATCTCGAGAGTGCGGATGCGCCGGTCGATCTCGGCGGCGATGCGAGCGGACTGGATGTTATGCCGGCTGCGCTGGTCGGGAAGTTGGCGGAACTCGCGTTGATTTGAGGCCCGCAAACCGTCGTACCCCCGCAAACCGTCGTCACCCCAGCGCAGGCTGGGGTCTCATGCGGCAAGAGCGCGCTCCGAAACGGGAGACCCCAGCCTTCGCTGGGGTGACGGTCAAATTGGGCTGACGGAGTCTGGTGGGTGACGATAAACCTAGGGCAACGTGGCCCCGCACATCACCGGCCCACCCGCCTGCGCCTTCACCACGCATTTCGCCGAACCCGCGATCGTCACCTTGCCGAGTCCAGTGTTCGTCACCTGCGCGGTCGATCGCGCCTTCGCCTTCGTCTCGCCGACACCGTCTAGCGTCACCGTCAGGTCGTTGACCTCCAATGCGGATGCGTCGATCACCCCCGGACCGCTGGTCGCCAGCCGCGCGCGAGCGGCGCGCCCGCCCAGCGTCATCTGGCCGGTGCCGATCACCGTCGCGTTCAACTGGTCGGTGTTCGCCTTCGCAAGCGCCAAGCTACCCGCACCGCTGACCGAGACGTCGATGCGCATCGCCTTCATCGCCGAGATCGTCAGCCGGCCGCCGGCGATGACCACCGCGGAGACGAGGTTGGGCGTCGTCAGCGTCACCACCACCGGACCCTTGGCGGTGCGCGCCTGTTCGCCCCAGCCGTTCAGCCCCTTGCCGACGACCAGCGTCGAACCGGTAATCCGCACATCGACATTCTCGGTGGCGACGGCGTCGCCCGAGATCGTCGCGCCGGGCGATCTGCCGGTTTCGACCCGCACCTCGAACGGGCCGTCGATGCGGATGCGTTCGAAGCTGCCGACCGAGACGGTACGGCTCGCCGCCGACGCGGACGTCGGAACCAGGAGCAGCGCGAGGAGGATGTATCTCATGCCGCGGAGCCTCGCCCGTCCGCGACGTGCTGGCAAGTCATGAGCCCGTCAGGGCGCGCAGCGAACCGTACCCGACCCCATCTTCGACACCGTGCAGCGGGCGTTCGGGCCAAGGTCGACGTCGCCCGATCCGAGCAAATTGACCTTAGCGGCGCCGTTCACGACGGCGCGCGCGCTGCCCGATCCGGCGATGCTGACGTTTGCGGAGCGCGCCTGGAGCTTGCTGCCATCGACGTCGCCCGATCCGGCAAGGTTGATCTCGAGCGATCTGGTGGTCCCGGCCGCAGTGAGGTCGCCCGATCCCGCGATCGACAATGCCGCGTCCTCTACCTGCAGTGCGGCGACGCGCAGATTGCCCGATCCGGCGATCCCGCCCTCGAACTTGCTGCCCTCGACCCGGTCGACGGTCATGTCGCCCGATCCGGCGACATGCGCCGCCGCCAGCCGTGGCAGCGTCACGAACACCTTCACGTTGGTGCCCTTGGTCCAGTTGAATCCGGTCCGCGATTTGCGTCCGACGTTGAGCGTGGTGCCGTCGCGGTCGATGCGCAGCCGGTCGAGATCCTCCGACGCGCCCTCGGCCCGGACCGAGAAGCCGGTGCCGACGCGGACGTCGATATCGTCCGACCCGCGCAGGTCGATGGTGCTGAAGTCGGCGACCTGGAACGTCCGCGCCGAGCCGCTGCCCTGCGCCGGTGCGCCGGGGCGCTCCGCGTCGCTGCTCGAACTGAACGAACAGGCGGCCAATGGTATGATTAGGCCGAACGCGAGCAGCTTCATGGCAATCCTCCGTGTGTATTGCTAATACAATACACCTCGGGTCGATGCCGTGCAAACGAAAAAGGGCGGCCCCGCGGGACCGCCCTTTCGTCGTCGGAGGATGCCGGGCGTTACGCCGGAACCTTGTCCTTGTTGTAGATCGCAGCGGCGGCGCGAAGGATCTCGAGGATCTTCTCCTGCGCCTTGGGCTCTTCGACCTCTTCCATCGCGGCGAGTTCGCGCGCCAGGCGGCTGGTCGCGCCTTCGAAGATCTGGCGCTCGGAATAGCTCTGCTCGGGCTGGTCGTCGGCGCGGAACAGGTCGCGGACCACTTCGGCGATCGACACTAGGTCGCCCGAATTGATCTTCGCCTCATATTCCTGCGCACGGCGCGACCACATGGTGCGCTTGACCTTAGGCTTGCCCTTCAGCGTCTCCATCGCCTCGCGCATGGTCTTGTCCGACGACAGCTTGCGCATGCCGACGCTCTCGGCCTTGTTGGTCGGCACGCGGAGCGTCATGCGCTCCTTCTCGAACCGCAGGACATAGAGTTCCAGGGTCATGCCGGCGATTTCCGAGCGTTGCAGTTCGATCACGCGGCCGACGCCGTGCTTTGGGTAAACGACATAATCACCGACGTCGAAGGACAGTGCCTTGGCAGCCATATGGGGCCTTTCCGGGTCATGCCTCCACAAGGATTCGGCGGCGAAGGACTCGCCGCGCGGGTATCCGGGAGGGGTAAGGGTTCGAACACACTCCAGCGGGCACGATTCATCGCGCCCGTCGCGGACCTAATAGCAGCTTTGCAACAAAATTGCCAGCCGATCGTAGGCACGCGCCTGCTCCGAAGCTGGAATCTGTCCGAACTCAGTCGCCGGCGCCGGGCTCGGGCGAGAAATACTTGTCGTACTTGCCCTCTACGCCCTTCATCGCGTCGGCATCGGGCGGCGTCTGGTTCGCGTTGCGCGTGACGTTCGGCCATTGTGCCGAGAAGGTCGTGTTGAGTTCGAGCCACTGCTCCAGCCCGCTCTCGGTGTCGGGCAGGATCGCCTCGGCCGGGCATTCGGGCTCGCACACGCCGCAGTCGATGCACTCGCTGGGGTTGATGACGAGCATGTTCTCGCCTTCGTAGAAGCAGTCCACCGGACATACCTCGACGCAATCCATATACTTGCAGCGGATGCAGGCATCGGTGACGACGTAGGTCATTGGAGGCTCCCTTGGCCGGCATTCCGGCACGAACAGCGGTTGCGACTATGCGCGCTTCCGCACCGCGTCAATCTTGGGACGCCTTCTGCGAGACATTATCAAGCACCATCCGCCGGTCCGGATCATTCGGGATCACCGCCGGCGATCAAGTCCTGGTAGCACGCTTGCGCTTCGGGGGCGGGGCCGCGGCGGACCGGAAGCGCCTCGATCCGGATCACGCGGACGCGGTCGTTGGCGGCGAAGGTCAGCACGTTGCCGATGCGGACGGGGCAGTGCGCGCGATCGATCGGGCGGCCGTCGATGCGCAACCGCCCCTTCTCGGCGATCGCCTGCGCCGCGCTTCGCGTCTTGGCGAGCCGCACGAACCACAGGAAGCGGTCGATCCGCATGCCGTCAGCCATGGCGGACCAATGTCGCCAGCGCGGCGAACGCACCCGACATCGCGGTGTCGGTGGCGGGCGGGGGCGGGGCCTTGGCGGGTGGGCGACCCCGCCACACCCAGCGCGGGCTGTCGCCAGCGACGGCGCGGAACCCGAGTTCGGCCATCAATCGGTCGAGCGACGCCGCCTCCACCCCGATCGAGGTCGCGAGCGCAGGGTCGGGTGCGAACGGCGTGCGGCCGGTGCGGGCGTCGTGCGCGGCGCGGGCGATGCGCTCGACCAGGTCGACACGGACCGCTTGGTGCGCGAGCGGACGGAACCCGCTTTCGAGCGCGGCGGCGGACCGAGGTACGACAGTCGCGCCATCCGGTGCCGCGATCGGCGTCGCCCCGCGGACCGCGAGCAACGCGCGGCGCCAGCGTGCGGATTCGGGCTTCAACAGCCGCACGTCGAACAGGTCGAGTGCGCCGATCGTGAAACCGATCGTCCGCAGCCTTTTGCGTTCGTCGGGCAGGATCGCGTCGAGCGACAACCGCAGCGGCATCCGCGGGGTGATCCCGCCCGCCGCCTCGATCGCGCCCGCAACCGCGCGCAGCGCCGGCGTCGCCTGTGGGTCACGCGTCACCTCGGCCAGGCGAACCAGCCCGCCGACCCGCTTGCCGAGCATCGTCGCCAGCCATGTGCCGAGCCGCGCCTGCACGCGCTCGCGCATCGCCCGGTCGAGGCAGTCGAGATCGCGATCGAGCACGACCTTCGGCCGAGCGAGCGACTGGCCGGCCCCGAGCGTCGCGACCCGGTGTCCGCCCCAGACGACCCCGGTTTCGGCCAGCGCGATGTCCGCATCGGGCGCATCGGCGAGCGCCTGGCCACGACGCGCGCGTTCGCCGGCCAGTCGCTTCTCGGCTGCGGCGAGCAACAGCCGCTTGTCGCTGGCGCGCGCATCCGCGGCGACGGTGAAGCGGAACCCGTCGAGTCGGCCGATCGCGTGGTCCTCGACCAGCACCTCGCCTTCAGCACCGATCATTACGGGCAGCGCACCGGCATCGGCGCCGATCTGCCGCATCAGCGCGGTGGTGCGCTTGTCGACGAACCGTTGCGTCAGGCTGGCGTGCAGCGCATCGGACAGCCGTTCCTCGAGCGCGGCGGTGCGCGCGACCCAGTGCGTGGGTTCGGCCAGCCAGTCGGCGCGCTGCGCGATGTACGCCCAACTGCGTGCGGCGGCGATCCGCCCGGCGATCACCTCGACATCGCCCGCGACGGTATCGAGCCGGGCGATCTCGTCGGCGAACCACTGGTGCGGAATATGGCCGCGTGCCTCGCTCAGATGCCCGAACAGTCGCGAGACGAAGCGCGCATGTGGGTCGAGCCCGGTCTTGCGGAAATCGGGCACGCCGCACGCCGCCCACAACCGCGCAACCATCTTCGGGTGCCTCGTACGCTCGCGGACCCAACTTTCCTCGGCGAGCCGCTTCAGCACACCGAGGTCCAATGCCTGAGGCGCAGCGCGCAGTACACCCGATGGCGGGCGCGCTTCCAGGCTTGCGATCAGCGCGTCGATGCTGGCGAAATCGGGTTCACCCTCGCGCCAGTACAGGTTCTCGATCCGCGGGAATCGGTGTTCCTCGATCGCCAACACCTCTTCAGGCAGGAACGCGCCGGGGCCGTCGTCGGTCAGCGCGCCGAACGTGCCGTCGCGCTGGTGGCGACCGGCGCGGCCGGCGATCTGCGCCATCTCCGCGACGGTCAGGCGACGCTGGCGGTGGCCGTCGAACTTGTTGAGGCTGGCGAACGCGACATGCGCGACGTCCATGTTCAGCCCCATGCCGATCGCGTCGGTCGCCACCAGATAGTCGACCTCGCCCGCCTGGAACATCGCGACCTGCGCGTTGCGGGTGCGCGGCGACAGCGCCCCCATCACCACCGCCGCGCCGCCGCGCAACCGACGCAGCATCTCGGCGACCGCGTAGACTTCCTCCGCCGAGAACGCGACGATCGCCGATCGCTTCGGCAGCCGGCTGATCTTCTTCGCACCTGCATAGGTCAGCGTCGAGAAGCGCGGCCGGTTGACGATTTCCGCGCTGGGAACGAGCGTCTTGATCATCGGTCGCAGCGCTTCCGAACCAAGGATCATCGTCTCCTCACGCCCGCGCGCGCGCAGCAGGCGGTCGGTGAAGACATGGCCGCGCTCGGGATCGGCACCCAGCTGCGCCTCGTCGATGCCGACGAACGCGACATCGCGGTCGGGCATCGATTCCGCCGTGCACAGCAGCCAGCGGGCATCGGGCGGGGTGATCTTCTCCTCGCCGGTGATCAGCGCGACCCGGTTCGCGCCCTTGATCGCGACGACCCGGTCATAGACCTCGCGCGCCAGCAGCCGCAGCGGAAAGCCGATCATGCCGCTGGAATGCGCGCACATCCGCTCGATCGCGAGATGCGTCTTGCCCGTGTTGGTCGGGCCCAGCACCGCCGTGATCGCACCGGACGCGTCGTCGTTCATGGCCGACAACATCGGGGGTTATGCGTGGGGTTGCAATGACCTGCGGCATGAATCGGCTTGGCGCCAGACGGGAGGGCAGTGGTGGTCACCGATCCCCGACTCGCGCGGACGTTTCGGGGCTAAATTCCCCCTATTTCGTTGGTTCCGCGCGGCTTTCTCACTCTGGCCTCGCGCCGCAACGGCTGGCCGCAAAGCACCTCGCAACGGCCTCCGGTTAATTTGACTTTAGCACCTCTTCTCCACAACCACCGCACCCGACGCCGGGGGGAACGGCGCCCTGCTACAAGGTGCCCGTGTGTTTCTTCGCGACGAATCTGGACTGGAACTGGCCGGGGGCACCAACGCGCGGGCGTTCGGGCGGGCGGTGGTCGCGTACCAGGCCCCCACGCGGATCGAAGCGCTCAGGGATACGCTGTCGCGGGTCGATTGGGTGCCCGATCTCGGTTCGCGCGTCGGCTCGCGCGACTGGTGGCGCGGGCTCGCGACCTGCACCGCCTTGTGCGCCTCGACCTGGATGCTCTCACCCGGCTTCCGTCCACTGGTCGGCGCGGTGCCGGCGCCGCTGGCGGGTGCCGAATGGGACGAATCGCGCGCGCAGGCGATCTCGCCGCTCGCGCTGGGTGCGGATACCGGCCGGCACATGGCGGCGAACGACCTGGTCGCGCCGCTTGCGCAGGCGCCCGAACGGCCGACCGTCGAACTGTCCGCGACGCTCGGCCAAGGCGATGCGCTCGACCGCGTGTTGATCCGTGCCGGCGTCGGTCGCAACGACGCCGAGGCCGCCGCCGCGCTGGTGGCGCAGGCGGTCGACCCCGGCGATATCAAGGCGGGAACGCGGATCGCGCTGACGCTCGGCCGCCGTGCCGACCGCACCGTCGCGCGACCGCTCGAAGCGCTCGATTTCCGCGCGCGGTTCGACCTCGGCCTGTCGCTGACGCGCGCCGCGACCGGTCTGGCGATGACGCGGAAACCGATCGCGGTCGACAGGACGCCGCTGCGTATTCAGGGGCTGGTAGGCGCCAGCCTGTACCGCTCGGCCCGCGCCGCCGGCGTGCCTGCGAAGATCATCGAGGCGTATATCAAGGCGATGGCGACGCGGCTGTCGATCGGTCGCGACGTGACGTCTGCGGATTCGTTCGACTTGGTGGTCGCGCGCGAACGCGCCGCGACCGGCGAGACGCGGATCGGCGAGCTGCTGTTCGCCGGGCTCGACCAGGGCCGTCACAAGCTGCAACTGGTCCGCTTCGGCGCCGATGCATCGAACGAGGATGCCAATATCGGTGGCTGGTTCGATGCGAACGGCCAGACCGAGCGCCGCGCGGTGTCGGGCATGCCCGTCACGGGTCGCATCACGTCGAGCTTCGGCCTACGCATGCACCCGCTGCTGGGGTTCACGCGGATGCACAAGGGGCTCGATATCGGTGCGCCGTACGGTTCGCCGATCCATGCGATGACCGACGGTATCGTCGCCTTCGCCGGGCGCACGGGCGGTTACGGCAATTTCGTCAAGCTGGTCCACGGTGGCGGGATGGCGAGCGGTTACGGTCATATGAGCCGGATCGCGGTGTCTTCGGGTACGCGCGTCCGGCAGGGCCAGGTGATCGGCTATGTCGGGTCGACCGGCATGTCGACCGGCCCGCATCTCCACTGGGAAGTCTGGCGCAACGGCGCGGCAATCAACCCGCGGTCGGTGTCGTTCTCGAGCGTCGCGGCGCTGTCGGGCGAGAAGTTGCGTGCGTTCAAGGCGAAGGTGGCGCGGTTGCTGGCGGTGCGGGTCGGCTGACGTCAGCCCGGGATAACGAAGCCTATACCCCGCTAGCGAGCGTCTTGATCAGCCAGTCGTGGAACAGCTTCACCGGTTTCTGCTGGAGCGCGCGGGGGCGGCAGACGAACCAGTAGCTGTACGGACTCTCGACATCGATATCGAACAGCCGCACCAGCCTGGGATCGTTGGCGTCCTCGAAATGGCTAGCATGCATGAACGCGATGCCGAGTCCCTGCGCCGCCGCTTCGAGCATCAGCGCGCCCGAATCGAAATGGTCGATCGCCAGCGGCTCGATATCCTCGAGTCCCGCCGCGGTCCGCCAGGCGGTGAAGGTGTCGGGCATGTCGCGGTGGAGCAACGCGGTCAGTTCCGACAATTGCTCGGGTCGCGTCACCGGGTCGGGCCGTTCGAGCAGCGAGCGCGCGCCGATCACGTACACCGAATTGCGATCCAGCCGCTTGGCGTAGAGCGTCGGATCGATCTCGCGCTGCAACGCAATCACCGCATCGAGCCCGTCGCCGAGACGCGACACACCGTGGCCGGCGGTATCGATGTCGAGATGCAGTTCGGGGTGCGTGACGCGCAGGTCACCCAGCCGCGGGAACAGCCGCTGCGACGCGAACAGCGGCAGGATACCCAGCCGCAACCGCAGCACTTCGGTGCCGCTGGTCATCGATTCGACCGCGTCGGACAGGCTGTCGAGCACCGGCGCGATCTGCGCGAGCAGCCGTTCGCCGTCGCCGTTCAGCACCATCGCCTGATGGCGGCGCGCGAACAGCGGCTTGGCGATGAAGCGTTCGAGGCTCTGGACGCGGCGGCTGAGTGCGGGCGCCGACAGCGCCAGGTCCTCCGCAGCGGCCTTGATCGATCCCAGTCGCGCGACCTGCACGAAAGCCTCGATCGCACCCAATGGGGGCAGTCTGCGCATGATCACCCTCCTGTCGATCGAACTGTCGGCGAACCTGCCGCAGAACGCAATCGTACGTACGATTGCGTCGAGTGCAATCGTAATGATTCCTTTCGCACTTGCAACATGAACCGACACTGGCGAAAAGGACCTCGCCTTTCAGGCATCCTCTCCTAAAAACTTTCACGGGCTGGCCTTCATTGGCCGGCCCTTTTTTTGTCGTTTCGGATCGGCGCGCATTTTTTCAAGTCCTCGCAGCGGGGGAACCGGCCTCCTATCTCGCGCGCTTCGAAGTCCGAAGGAATGACGATGCCCGACAGCGAAACGCCCGTGCGCAAGATTCAGGTGGCGAACGCACGCCCCGAGGATAGCGGCCGCGGGTTGGCGCATGTGCCGCGGGCGCTGATGGCCGCGTTGCAGATCGCCGAGGGCGACGTGATCGAGATCCTCGGCAAGCAGAATACGCCGGCGCGTGCGGTCGGGCCGTATCCGGAGGACGAGGGGCTCGACCTGCTGCGGCTCGACGGATTGCAGCGCGCAAATGCCGGCGTCGGCTCGGGCGATTTCGTCGAGGTGCGCAAGGCCGAATCGAAGCCTGCGACGCGCGTGGTATTCGCGCCGGCGCAGCAGAATTTGCGGCTGCAGGGGTCGACCGTGGCGCTGAAACGCACCTTTCTCGGCCGGCCTCTGTGCCAGGGTGATATCGTCGCGACCGCCGGGCACCAGCGCGTCGGTGCGATGCCGCCCAACGTTCAGCAGTTCATGAACGCGCCGGCCTATGCGCTGCAGGAGATCCGTCTCGCGGTGATCGCCGCCAGCCCCAAGGGCGTCGTGCATATCGACGAGAATACCGAGATCGAGCTGCGTCCCGAATATGAGGAGGCGCAGGACGCGCGCCGTGCCGACGTCACCTATGACGATATCGGCGGCATGGCGCAGACCATCGACCAGTTGCGCGAGATGGTCGAGCTGCCGCTCCGTTATCCCGAACTGTTCCAGCGATTGGGCGTCGATCCGCCCAAGGGCGTGTTGCTGCACGGCCCGCCCGGCACCGGCAAGACGCGCCTGGCGCGCGCGGTTGCCAATGAATCCGACGCGCAGTTCTTCCTGATCAACGGCCCCGAGATCATGGGTTCGGCCTATGGCGAGTCGGAAGGCAAGCTGCGCCAGGTGTTCGAGGAGGCAGCGAAGGCGGCACCCTCGATCGTGTTCATCGACGAAATCGATTCGATCGCGCCCAAGCGCGGCCAGGTGTCGGGCGAAGCGGAGAAGCGCCTCGTCGCGCAGTTGCTGACGCTGATGGACGGGTTGGAGGCGCGTGCGAACCTGGTCGTGATCGCCGCGACCAACCGGCCCGAGGCGATCGACGAGGCGTTGCGGCGTCCCGGCCGGTTCGATCGCGAGATCGTCGTCGGCGTGCCGGACGAACGCGGTCGTCGCGAGATACTCGGCATCCACACCCGCGGCATGCCGCTCGGCGACCGCGTCGATCTCGATGAGCTGTCGCGCACCACATACGGCTTCGTCGGTGCCGATCTCGCGGCGCTGACCCGCGAGGCGGCGATCGAGGCGGTGCGGCGAATCATGCCGAAGTTGAACCTCGAGGAGCGCACGATTCCGCCCGAGGTGCTCGACGAATTGTCGGTCACGCGCGAGGATTTCCTGGGGGCGTTGAAGCGCGTCCAGCCCTCGGCAATGCGCGAAGTCATGGTGCAGGCGCCGACGGTGCGCTGGGCCGATGTCGGCGGGCTCGACGATGCGCAGATGCGGCTGAAGGAGGGCGTCGAACTCCCGCTCAAGAACCCCGACGCGTTCCGCCGCCTCGGCATCCGCCCGGCCAAGGGCTTCCTGCTCTATGGCCCGCCCGGCACCGGCAAGACGCTGCTGGCGAAGGCGGTCGCGCGCGAGGCGGAAGCGAACTTCATCGCTACCAAGTCGAGCGATCTGCTGAGCAAATGGTATGGCGAGAGCGAGCAGCAGATCGCTCGGCTGTTCCAGCGTGCCCGCCAGGTCGCGCCGTGCGTGATCTTCATCGACGAACTCGATTCGCTGGTGCCGTCGCGCGGCTCGGGTGCGGGCGAACCGCAGGTCACGGAGCGCGTGGTCAACACGATTCTCGCCGAGATGGACGGGCTGGAGGAACTGCAGTCGGTCGTCGTGATCGGCGCGACCAACCGGCCCAATCTGATCGATCCAGCACTGCTGCGGCCGGGGCGGTTCGACGAGCTCGTCTATGTCGGCGTGCCGGACAAGGCCGGGCGCCGCCGCATCCTCGGTATCCAGACGCAGAAGATGCCGCTGGCGGGCGACGTCGATCTCGACGTGATCGCCAGCCGTACCGAACGGTTCAGCGGTGCCGATCTCGAGGACGTGGTGCGGCGTGCTGGTCTCGTCGCGCTGCGCCGGGCGATCGAATCAACCGCGGTGACGATGGCGGACTTCGAGAAGGCGCTGACCGAATCGCGTGCGTCGGTGACGCCCGAGACAGAGCGCGAATACGAACAGATGGCCGCCCGCCTCAAGCAGGACGCGACCGCGATCCAGCCGATCGGGTTCGCCTTCCCGCCGCGGAACGACTGATTCCGTAGCTGCCGCCCCCGCGAAGGCATCTGCTTTCGCGGGGGCGTTTCTCTGATGGCGACCTGCGGCTCGTCGCGCGGGTGCAACCGCAAGCCTTGAAACGCGTTCGGAAATCGTGCGACGGAGGGGCAAAGCTTCGCCAGCGTGCGAGCGCTTGCAGATTAAGGAACGCGATGCCCAGTTCGACCACCGCCGCCCGACGTGCGCGCACCCGCCCCGCAGGCGTGCCGTCCCCGTGGCAGATGTTCTTTCAGGGCTTCCTGAAGCACCCGGTCATGGTCGGGTCGATCGTGCCATCGTCGGACAAGCTGATCCGCAAGATGCTCGACCGGGTCGACTGGGCGAACTGCAAGCTGTTCGTCGAATACGGCCCTGGCGTCGGCACCTTCTGCCGGCCGATCCTCGACCGGATGGCGCCGGATGCCAAGCTGATCGTGATCGACACCAACCCCGACTTCATCCGCTATCTGCGCCACACGATCACCGATCCGCGGTTCTTCGCGGTGCTCGGTTCGGCGGCGGACGTACAGACCATCGTCAGCGACCACGGCTTCGAATCGGCCGACTACGTCCTGTCGGGCCTGCCCTTCTCGACGCTGCCAGCGGGCGTCGGCCCGGCGATCGCCGACGCGACGCATGCGGTTCTGCGGCCGGGCGGCGCGTTCCTGGTCTATCAGTTCAGTCCGAAGGTGAAGGACTTCCTCACACCGCATTTCAGCACGATCGACCACGACATGGAGTGGTGGAACGTGCCCCCGGCGCAGCTGTACTGGGCGTGGAAGGCCTGAAGCAGGTGCGCTAGCGCGCCGGTGGGCGCAGCGCAGCTTCAGGCCCGGCCGGCGGGTCGGCCAAGCCGAACCCTTCCGACGACGGCTTTGCCGTCGGCGCGGAGTAAGGTCGCAAACGCTGTCCAGCACCGCCGCCTAAACTTCAGTCGTCACCCCAGCGAAGGCTGGGGTCTCCCTGTTGATTAACGCTGGGACCCAAACCAGGAGGTCCCAGCCTTCGCTGGGGTGACGGACTCTGTTTGTGGCGTAGCGTGGCTCGCTCGCCCCCCCTTACTCGTCGATCCCGAAATTCAACCCGCGCGACACCCCAGGATCGACCACCGCCACCAGAAAATACGCGCCCAGCTGCTTCAACCGCTGAACCCACCCGGTATTCGCCTTGTACAGCGCCGCGGTAATCTCGGTCGATCGCGCGATTTCCCCATCGACATACCCCCGGACATGATCGGCAAACGCACGATCCTCGATCCGCAGCATCAGTTCCAGGTTGATGAACAGGCTGCGCATGTCAAAATTGGCCGATCCGACGTGCACCGCGTCGTCGATCACATACAGCTTGGTATGCAGCTTGGTCGGCCGGTATTCGAACAGCCGCACGCCCTTTCGCAACAGCCCCGCATAGGTGAAGCGTGCGGCGGCGATCGTCGCGTTGTTGTCGGATTTGCTCGCCGTGACGATCCGCACCGCCGCCTGCCGTTTCCCGGCGCGGTCCAGCCGTCGCAGCAGCGTCGGGCTCGGCGTGAAATAGCCCGCGATCACGTCGATCCGGCGCCCGTTCCGCATGTCGTTGCGCACCGCGCGCGCCCAGGGCGACAGTTTGCGCGTTGGCCCGCCGATCAGCCAGCGCGTCGGTCCCTCGCTCTCGCTCCACCGCGACAAGGCCGCGTTCAGGCGGCGCAGCTTGCCCTTACCGTCGTGGATCCACGCGTTCAGCGCGTCGAAATACCCCGCCAGCCGCCCCGCTGCCGGCCCTTCGACCAGCAGCCCCAAGTCGCGCCACGCCTGGTCGGCGACGGTGCCGAAATAATCGTCCTCGATATTGAAGCCGCCGATGATGATGCGCGCTTCGTCCGCCAGCGCCAGCTTCTGGTGATTGCGCAGTAGGTAACGCCGACCGAACCGCGCGGAGAAGCGGCATACCGCGATGCCCGCGGCTTTGAGCGGATCGAAGAAGCTCTCGCCCGCGTCGTCGCTGCCGAATCCGTCGACGATCAGCGCGACGGTCACCCCGCGCCGTGCCGCCGCGATCAGCGCCGCATTGACGCGCCGCCCGGTCTCGTCGTCGGCATAGATGTAATAGAGGATGCGGAGCGATCGCTCGGCGCCGTCGATCAACGCGAGCAGTGCGTCCAGCCGCCGCGGCCCCGTATCGAGCAGCGTCAGCGTGTTGCCGTCGACGGTAAAGCTCGGTTGCGGCGGGGGCGTCTCCATGGTCGCGGGTGATGGTCTTGCCGGACGACGGAGGCAAGCACGCGGTTTTCTTGACTATTGCGGCTGGGCCGCCTAGGCGACGCGTTCCCAATTTATCGTTGTTGCGAAGGAAGCGGCATGGCGCGCGTTACCGTCGAGGATTGCGTCGACAAGATCCCCAACCGGTTCGACCTGGTGCTGTTCGCAGCGCAGCGGGCGCGGCAGATTTCGGGCGGCGCCGAGCTGACGCTCGACCGCGACCGCGACAAGAACCCGGTGGTCGCGCTGCGCGAGATCGCCGACGAGAACGTCAAGCCGGCGCACCTCAAGGAGCAGGTGATCCAGGGCCTGCAGAAGGTCCGGGTCGACGACGACGACGAGGTCGATGCCGTCGGCAGCCTGGCCGCTTCGGCCGAAGCGCTCCGCCTGACCGCTGCTGCACCGCCGCGGAACCAGAATCTGGGCGCGGATTATGAAGGGTGAGGCAGCGGATTAGCGTTTGCTAATCCGCGTTTAGGCCGAACCCTCGGCCGGCGGGCAAAGCCCGACCGACGACGCGGCTTCGCCGCGGCGCTGAGCTACGAAGGCCCGTGAGGTACGCCTCGCGGGCTTTTTCGTGTCCAGCACGGCACCGGCATGGTCCGAGGAACGTCCTATCCTCACCCATCGCCGCCTCCGGCGTCTCTCCCTCTCCCAATTGGGAGAGGGAAGGGGCCCGCCCGGCGCAGCCGGGTGGGAAGGGTGAGGACAGGCTTATTCCTCCTCTTCGCTTTCCGCGCCTCGCGCAGGCCGGCCCTTGAACCCCTGAGCCACCACGAACCACTCCACCGACCCCTTGCGGCTCGCCGGCGGCTTGGCATGCTTCACCGTCGTAAAATTCCGCTTCATCTCGGCCACGAGTGCGGAATCCGCCCCGCCCGCGAACACCTTCGCCACGAAAGCACCCCCCGGCTGCAGCACGTCGCACGCGAAATCGAGCGCCGTCTCCACCAGCGCCATCGTCCGCAGCGCATCGGTCTGCGGATGGCCCACCGTGTTCGCCGCCATGTCCGACAGCACGAGGTCGGGCGCGCCGCCCAGCGCCTCGATCAGTTTCCCCGGCGCGGCATCGTCGAGGAAATCCATCTCGAAGATCGTCACCCCGTCGATCGGGTCGACCGGCAGCAAGTCGATGCCGACGACGGTCGCGCTGGGCAGGCGGCGACGGATCACCTGCGCCCAGCCGCCGGGGGCCAACCCCAGGTCGACGATGCGCTTCTTGCCGCGCAGGAATGCGAACCGCTCGTCGAGCTCGCTCAGCTTGTACGCGGCGCGGCTGCGAAAGCCTTCGGCCTTGGCGCGCTTCACATACGGGTCGTTGAGCTGACGCTCGAGCCAGCGGGTCGACTGCGCGGTGCGTTTCCGCGCCGTCAGCACGCGGGTATGCCCGCCCGAACCGCCGCGGCTCATGGCTTCTGTGCGCCCATCAGGCGGCGAAGGATGCCCTCCCGGATGCCGCGATCAGCGATGCCGAGTCGTTCGGCGGGCCACAAATCCATGATCGTCTCCAATATCGCGCAGCCCGCGACCACCAGGTCGGCGCGCTCGTTGCCGATGCACGGCAGTTTCGCACGGTCCTCGATCGCCATGTACGACAGGTCCGCGCTGATCTTTCGCATTGCGCTGGCGGGGACGATCAGCCCGTCGACCACCGAGCGGTCGTAGTGGCTGAGCCCCAGATGCACGCTGCCGAGCGTCGTCACCGTGCCGCTGGTGCCGAGCAGCCGCGGGCGTTCGATGTGCCGCGGCAGGCGGCTGGCAAAATCGGCGAAGCTGTCCGCGACGATCCCGCGCATCCGGGCATAGGCGGCACGGCGGCCGTCCTCACCCTCGCCGCCGCCGGCATGTTCGGTCAGCGACACCACGCCCCACGGCGCCGAATGCCAGTCGAGCACGGTCGGCACCGGCGTCGAGGTATCGATCAGCACGAGTTCGGTCGATCCGCCGCCGATGTCGAACACCAGGGCGGGATCCTCGCCGGGCTCGATCAACGCATGGCAGCCGAGCACCGCCAGCCGCGCCTCTTCCTCGGCCGAGATGATGTCGAGATGGATGCCGGTCTCCTCCAGCGCGCGCGCGATGAAGGCAGGGCCGTTGCTCGCACGCCGGCAGGCTTCGGTCGCGACTGAACGCGCCAACGTAACGTTGCGGCGCTTGAGCTTGTCCGAACACACCCGCAACGCGGCGATCGTGCGCTCGATCGCGGCGTCGCTCAACTGCCCGGTGGCGGCAAGGCCCTCGCCCAGCCGGACGATCCGCGAGAACGCATCGACTACCGCAAAGCCGCCGTTCAGCGGTCGCGCGATCAGCAGCCGACAATTGTTGGTACCCAGGTCGAGCGCGGCAAACGCCTGCGCATCGGACCAACGGCCACGGGTGGGCCGGGTCGCCGCCGGACGGGCAGGAACTCCCTGCCGGTACGGCATTCGGGCGGAACCGTCCCCCATCGCCGTAAAACTCGCTATATGATCTGCCGTCGCAGGACGATACCCGCTCGGTGCTTGCTCTCAACTTAGCGCAGCGGGGGGGCTAGGACAAGGTAAGCGCCGCTGATCTGCCGCAAGGCGTTGACATGCCGAAACGCGCCGCCTAGAGCGCCGACCGCTGATGCCCCGTCGTCTAATGGTAAGACTGCGGTTTCTGATACCGCCTATTGAGGTTCGAATCCTCACGGGGCATCCAGCCGTCTCTCGCTAAATGATTGAGACGCTTGAGCGAAAAGCGATCGACGGACCGTCTTCGATTTCGCTGATGCCGCTATCCAGCCTTTAGCGAACGCCGAACCCGGCCCTGCTGTTCTCGCCGTCGTCGGTCCGATCGCGACCGGCCAGGACATTCTCGAGTTCCGACAGCGAATGCGGCACGTCGATGTGCTGCGCCCCCAGAAACAGACGCGACCCTTCCCCCTCGGGTACCGCATGGGTCAGTTTGTCGATATCCACCAGCGCCTTGCCTGTCGGCAGCATTTCGATCTGAACGAATCGCATGGTCGTCTCCCGTCGTTGCGTCCGCATTCAGAACGCCCTGCAGGGTAACGAATGATCGGACCCGAAAGCTGCGTCGCGTACAGGTCGAAACCGATGATGTGGGCACAGGCGATTATCAGCAGGGTTTAAGGTCCAGTACCAGCGTCGGGATCAGTTCGGACACCGTCGGGTGGATCGGCACCGCCCAGCGCAGTGTATCGAGCGCCTGGTCGGCGTTCATCATGTCGAGAATGCCGTGGATCGCCTCGTCGCCGCCGGTGCCGAGGATCGCCGCGCCGAGGATATGGCGGGTTTCCGCATCCGCGACGATCGTCATCAGCCCGGTCGTCTCGCCCTTTTCGATCGCTCGGGCCACGCGGGTCATTGGCCGGGACGAAACCAGCAGCGGCCGGCCGGTCGCGCGTGCCTGCGTATCGGTGAGGCCAACGCGCCCGAGCGGCGGGTCGGTGTAGAGCGCATAGCCGGGCAGACGCTGGCTCACGCGGCGGTCGTCGCCGTCGAGCAGGTTTGCCGCGACGATCTCGTAGTCGTTCCAGGCGGTGTGCGTGAACGCGCCGCGGCCGTTGCAGTCGCCCATCGCCCAGATGCCGGGGACGGTGGTCGATAAATGATCGTCGACAATGATGTAGCCGTGCTCGTCCACCGCGACACCCGCCGCATCGAGGCCGAGATCGTCGGTATTGGGCGTACGGCCGACCGCCAGCAGGACATGCGTGCCGACGACTTCGGGTGCGCCGTCGGTGCAATCGACCCCGACCGCGATCCCGCCATCGGCCGGGGAGAAGGCGATGCAGGTCGCGTCTGTACGCACCGCTATCCCCTCGGCCTCGAGCATGGCGCGGATCGCGTCGCTGATCTCGGGGTCCTCGCGCGCGATCAGGTGCGGCGCCTTCTCGACGATCGTCACGCGCGACCCGAACCGGCGGAACATCTGCGCGAATTCGAGACCGATATAACTGCCGCCGACGACGACAAGATGCTCGGGCAGCGTCGTCAGCGTCAGCATCTCCTCGTTGGTCAGCGTCTCGACCGGGTCGCTGCCGGGCATGGCGGGACGCGACGGCCGGCCGCCGACATTGAGGAAGATCTGCGGCGCGCTCAGCACCTCGCCGTCGACCTCGACCGTCGTCGCGCCGGTCAGCCGCGCATGCCCGCGGATCAGTGTCAGCCCCGTCATCCCGGCCAGCCACGCCTCGTTGCGGCCGCGCGACTCCGCCGCGATCCGCTGCGCGCGCGCGATCACGGTGGGAAAGTCGACCGTTACCGGACCGGTGCCGATGCCATACTCCGCCGAGCGCCGGGCGAGGTGCGCGGCATAGGCGCTGGCAACCAGCGCCTTGGTCGGCGTACATCCCGTGTTGACGCAGGTGCCGCCGATCCGCCCGCGCTCGACCAGCGCGACCTGCATCCCCGCAGCGGTCAGCCGCCCGGCAAGTGCGGGACCGGCCTGTCCCGCACCGATCACGATCGCATCGAACGCCTTGCTCATAGGGCCATGACGATCAGCGCCGCGCCGAGGATCGCGACCGCGTCCTCGATCAGTGCCGCCGGCCGGTCGCGGCCGAACGCGCTCGCCAGCCAGGCGCGGGCTGCTGCCCCGCCGTACGTCCCGAGCACCGCGCCGACGATACCGAGCACGACGCCCGGCCACAGCATCGCCATCGACGCGCCGATCGCACCACCACTCAGCGCTCCCATCAGCACGCGGACGGCGAACTGCGGGGGCACCTTGCGGCTCGGTGTGCTCGGCAACTGATCGGTGACGAGTTCGGCGAGGGCCAGCAGCGACAGGATCCACGGCGTGAAGCGATAGCCGAGAAACGCGAGTATGCTGCCGTCGAGCGGCAGCGATCCATTATACGCCGCCCAACTCACCGCGGCGGGGGCGGTCAGGGCGCGGAGACCGGCGATGATGCCGATCAGCAAAGCGAGCACGATCATGGTTGTCTCCTCGAACGGAACGGAAAGAAGCAACGCAACTGTCGGCACGCGCGCAAAGGGTGGCGCAGGCGCGATGATGTCCGGTTTCGGGAACAATGCAAGCGAGGGATAGAAACGTCAGGGATATTGACGCTTGCTTTTGTCTGCTGCGCTGCGGCAAGACGGTGCGGACAGGGCGGGCAGCATCGGGAGGCTGCCGGTCGTGTCTTCGCCTTCGGGAGATACGTCCGTGATCGGTATCGTCAGGGTCGCGCTGTCGCGGCCGCTCACCTTCGTCGTCATGGCGATCCTGGTCGCGGTCGTCGGCGTGCTCGCGGCGATCCGCACGCCCGTCGATATCTTCCCTGACATCAAGGTCCCCGTGATCGCCGCGGCCTGGAACTATTCGGGGTTGTCGCCCGAGGACATGGCGGGGCGGATCATCACCCCGTACGAGCGCGTGCTGTCGACCACCGTCAACGACATCGATCACATCGAGAGCCAGTCGATGCCTGGCATCGGCATCGTGAAAATCTACTTTCAGCCCGGTGCCGACATCCGCACCGCCACCGCGCAGGTGACCAGCGTGTCGCAGACGGTGCTGCGCCAGTTGCCGCCGGGCGTCACCCCGCCGCTGATCCTCAACTACAGCGCGTCGACCGTGCCGATCCTGCAGCTCGCGCTCTCGGGCAAGGGGCTGTCGGAGGGCAAGCTGTTCGACACTGCGGTCAACCAGATCCGCCCGGGGCTGGTCTCTGTGCCCGGTGCCGCGATCCCGTTCCCCTCGGGCGGGCGCCAGCGCCAGGTGCAGATCGACCTCGACCCACAGGCGCTGCAGTCGAAGGGCTTGTCGGCGCAGGACGTCGGCCTTGCCATCGCCGCGCAGAACCAGATCAACCCGGCCGGCTTCGCCAAGATCGGCGGCTTCCAGTACAACGTCAGGCTCAACAACGCGCCGGGATCGATCGACGAACTGAACAACCTGCCGGTAAAGGTGGTCAACGGCGCGACGATCTACATGCGCGACGTCGCGCACGTCCGCGACGGCAGCGCGCCGCAGACCAACGTCGTCCATGTCGACGGGTCGCGATCGGTGCTGATGACGATCCTGAAAAACGGGTCGACCTCGACGCTGGCCGTCGTCCAGGGGATAAAGGACGCGCTGCCCGCGATCCAGGCGACGTTGCCGGACACGCTCAAGATCGTCCCGATCGGCGATCAGTCGCTGTTCGTGAAAGCGGCGGTCGAGGGCGTCGTCAAGGAGGGCGCGATCGCCGCCGCGCTGACGTCGGTGATGATCCTGCTGTTCCTCGGGTCGTGGCGGTCGACCGTGATCATCGCGATCTCGATCCCGCTGGCGATCCTGGCCGCGATCGTCGCGCTGGCGGTGACCGGACAGACCCTCAACGTCATGACGCTGGGCGGGCTCAGCCTGGCGGTCGGCATCCTGGTCGACGATGCGACGGTGACGATCGAGAACATCAACTGGCACCTCGAACAGGGCAAGAACGTGCGCAACGCGATCCTCGACGGGGCCGCGCAGATCGTCACGCCGGCGTTCGTGTCGCTGTTGTGCATCTGCATCGTGTTCGTACCGATGTTCTTCCTGCCGGGTGTCGCGGGCTTCCTGTTCGTGCCGCTCGCGCTTGCGGTGGTGTTCGCGATGATCGCGTCGTTCATCCTGTCGCGCACGCTGGTGCCGACGATGGCGATGTACCTGCTGAAGCCGCATACAGGTGACGTCCATGCGGCCGGCACGCCGATCTCGCGCAACCCGCTGGTCCGGTTCCAGCGCGGATTCGAGGTGCGGTTCGAGCGATTCCGCGCCGGCTATGGCGGCCTGCTCGAACGTGCGCTCGCCAGCGGCAAGCCGTTCCTGATCGGCTTCATGGCGGTAGTGCTGGCGTCGCTGCTGCTGATCCCGTTCCTCGGCCAGAACTTCTTCCCCGCGGTCGATGCCGGCCAGATCACGATGCACGTCCGCGCGCCGATCGGCAGCCGGATCGAGAGCACGTCGGCGCAGTTCGACCGCATCGCCGGGAAAGTGCGCGAGATCATTCCCGCGCACGAACTCGTGTCGGTGGTCGACAATATCGGCCTGCCGGTCAGCTCGATCAATTCGGTCTATAACAATTCGGGGACGATCGGCCCGCAGGACGGCGACATCCTGATCCAGCTGTCGCACGATCATGCGCCGACTGCTGATTACGTGCGGAAACTCCGCGAGACGCTGCCGGGCGCGTTCCCCGGCGCGACCTTCTCGTTCCTGCCCGCCGACATCACCAGCCAGATCCTGAACTTCGGGGCGCCTGCACCGATCGACGTGCAGATCACCGGCAAGAACGCGGCCGCCAACTACACCTACGCGCGCAATCTGCTGCGCAAGATCGCGGCGATCCCGGGTGTCGCGGATGCACGCATCCAGCAGTCGGCGCGCTATCCGGAGTTGCGCGTCAACATCGACCGCAGCCGGATCGGTCAGCTCGGGCTGACCGAACGCGACGTGACCGCCAGCGTCGGCTCGTCGCTAGCTGGCACGCTGCAGACCGCGCCGGTCTATTATCTGAACCCGGAGAACGGCGTGTCGTACAGCGTCGTCGCGCAGACCCCCGAATACCGCGTCGGGTCGATGAGCGACCTGTCGAACATCCCGGTCACCGGCACGACGGCTGGCGGCGCGGCGCAGGTGCTGGGCGGGATCGGCACGGTGGCGCGCGCGACATCGCCCGCAGTCGTCTCGCACTACAATATCGCGCAGGCGATCGACATCTACGCGACCCCCAACGGCCGCGATCTCGGCGCGGTGGCGGCCGATATCAAGCGTGTGCTGGCCGACGCGAAAGAGGCAGCGCCCAAGGGCACGACGGTGACGCTGCGCGGCCAGTATGCGACTATGAACAGCGCGTTCTCGGGGCTGTTCTTCGGGCTGATCGGCGCGATCGTGCTGATCTACCTGCTGATCGTCGTGAACTTCCAGAGCTGGCTCGACCCGTTCGTGATCATCACCGCATTGCCGGGCGCGATCGCCGGGATCGTCTGGATGCTGTTCCTGACGGGCACCACGCTGTCGGTGCCGGCGCTGACCGGCGCGATCATGTGCATGGGCGTCGCCACCGCGAATGCCATCCTGGTCGTCAGTTTCGCCCGCGAACGGCTCGCCGAACTGGGCGACTCCACGAAGGCGGCGCTGGAGGCGGGGATGACGCGCTTCCGCCCGGTGCTGATGACCGCGCTGGCGATGATCATCGGCATGTTGCCGATGGCGATGGGCTTCGGCGAGGGTGGCGAGCAGAATGCGCCGCTTGGCCGCGCGGTGATCGGCGGGCTGATCGTCGCAACGATCGCCACGCTGATGTTCGTGCCGGTGATCTTCAGCCTCGTGCACCGCAAGGATGCGGCGCGCGCCCGCGATACCGATTTGGAGACCGTGCATGTCTGAGTCCCGCCGATCCCTGAAGACGGTCGGCATCGTCGCGGCCGTGATCGCGCTCATGCTCGTCGCGGTCGGCATCTGGACCCGCCACCGCTCCGATGCGCAACTCGCGACCTGGACCGCGGCGCAGGCAACCCCGATCGTCAGCGTCATCCACCCCAAGGCGGAGGGGGAGAGCGACGCCCTGACGCTGCCGGGCGCGGTGCAGGCGCTCAACAGCGCGGCGATCTATGCGCGCACCACCGGCTATATCCGCAAGTGGTTCGTCGACATCGGCGATCCCGTCCGCGCCGGTCAGACGCTCGCGATCCTCGACGCGCCCGAAGTCGACCAGCAGGTCGCGGCGGCCGAAGCCGACCTGCAGACCGCGCGCGCCAACCGCGCACTGGCCGCCTCGACCGCGACACGCTGGCGCGACCTGCTCGCGAAGGATGCGGTGTCGAAGCAGGAGACCGACGAGAAGCTCGGTGATCTCGCCGCGAAATCGGCGATCGCCAACGCGGCGTCGGCCAATGTCCGCCGGCTCGGCGCGCTGCAGGGTTTCACGCGACTGACCGCGCCGTTCTCAGGGATCGTCACCAGTCGGTCGACTCAGGTGGGCGCGCTGGTCACCGCGGGGACCGCCGCCTCGACGCCGCTCTTCACGGTCGCCGATCTCGACCGCATGCGCATCTATGTCCGCGTGCCGCAGGCGAGTTCGGGGCAGATCCGCCAGGGCATGCACGCAACGCTGACCGTGCCGGAATTTCCGGGTCGTGATTTCGACGTGACGCTGACCCGCAGCGCCGGCGCGGTCGATCCGCAATCGGGCACCGTGCTGGTCGAACTTCAGGCGCCCAACCCCGATCGCGCGTTGAAGGCTGGCGCCTATGCGCAGGTGAAATTCCCGGTGGGTGGCGGCTCTGGCTCCGGTGTCCGCCTGCCGTCGAGCGCGCTGGTGATCGGCGCGAAGGGCACGCAGGTCGCGGTCGTCGGCCCGGACGGCAAGGCGTTGCTGAAGACCGTGACGATCGGCCGCGACGATGGCGACAGCGTCGCGATCAGCGCCGGGCTGACCGCCGCCGACCGCGTGATCGACAACCCGCCCGACTCGCTGCAGACCGGCGATCCGGTGCGGATCGCGCGGGCCGCGCCGGCGGGGGCGGGGCGCTGATGCGCCGCCTGCTGGCGGGCGTCCTCGCATCGGCGCTAGCCGGATGTTCGCTGGCACCGCCCTACGCGATCCCGCCCGCGCCAGCCGCCGACGCGTACAAGGAGCTCGGCCCGTGGCAGCGCGTCGCAACCGACCCGGCCGGCGGCGCGCCGTGGTGGACCGCGTTCGACGACCCGACGCTCGCCGCGCTGGAGACCCGGATCGAGGCCGGCAACCCCGATCTCGCCGTAGCGGTCGCGCGCTACGACCAGGCCCGCGGGCTGCTCGGCGAAAGCCGCGCCGCGCAGGTGCCGAGCGTCAGCATCGGTGCGGACGCACAGCGCGCCCGCGTATCGGGCGGGCGGCCGCTGTCGCCGGGTAATGCGGCGACCTACAACAATATCTCGATCGGCGCCTCGCTCGCCTATGAGATCGACCTGTTCGGTCGCGTCCGCAATTCGGTGCGCGCCGACGCCGCGAATGTTGAAGCGAGCGCGCAGGATGTCGCCGGCGTGCGGCTGGCGCTGCAATCGACGCTCGCGGATACCTATTTCCAGATGCGCGGGCTCGACGCGCGTACCGTGCTGCTGCGCCAGACGGTGGCGGCGTTCCAGCGCGCCTACGACCTGACCGACACGCGGCACACCGGCGGCATCGCGTCGGGCATCGACGTCAGCCGCTCGGCCGCCTTGCTGTCGAGCGCCCGCGCCGAACTGTCCGCGGTCGCCGGCGAGCGCGCCGCGTTCGAACACGCGATCGCTGCGCTGGTCGGCGAATCCGCCTCCAGCTTTTCGATCCCCGTCGCCGATACGATGCGCAAGCCGCCGGTCTTCCCGGTCGGCGTGCCCTCGACCCTGTTGCAGCGCCGCCCCGACATCGTCGCCGCCGAACGCCGCATCGCCGCCGCCAACGCGCGTATCGGCGTCGCGCGGGCGGCGCTGTTCCCGGCGCTGACGCTCGGCGGAAGCGGCGGGTTCGAAGCGGGGCATGGCGACATCCTCAGCGCGTCTAACAGCTTCTGGGCGCTCGGCCCGCTCTCCGCCGCGCTGGCGATCTTCGATGGCGGCGCCCGACGATCGCGCGTCCGAATAAGCCGCGCGCAATATGACGAGGCGGCGGCCAGCTATCGCTCGACCGTGCTCGCCGCGTTCCGCGAGGTCGAGGACGATCTCGCACGCGCACGCGCACTGGCGGCGCAGGAGGCGGACCAGCTCGCCGCGACCCGCGCCGCCGAGCGCACCCGCGACCTCGCGCTGACCCGCTACCGCGACGGCGCCTCCGACTATCTCGAGGTCGTCACCGCACAGACCGCCGCGCTCGATGCGCAACGCCTGCTGCTCGACGTGCAGGCGGCGCGGCTGCGGATCGCGGTCGACACGGCCAGAGCTATTGGAGGGCGCGCGATCGGTGGCGTCGCCGCCGGCTGAGCCTATACTCGCCCGCATGACCATTCGAATCGGCATCGGCGGCTGGACCTACGAACCCTGGCGCGGGACCTTCTATCCCGACAAATGGCCGCAGAAGCGCGAGCTCGATTATGCCGCGGAGCACGTCACCGCGATCGAGATCAACGGCACCTATTACGGCAGCCAGAAGCCCGCCACGTTCGCGTCCTGGGCGAAGGCGGTGCCCGACGGCTTCGTCTTCACGCTGAAGGCGTCGCGCTACTGCACCAACCGAAAGGTGCTGGCCGACGCAGGCGAGTCGATCGCCAAGTTCGTCGGGCAGGGTATCGTCGAACTCGGCGATAAACTCGGTCCGATCCTGTGGCAGTTCATGGCGACGAAGAAGTTCGACGCGGACGATTTCGGCGCCTTCCTGAAGCTGCTGCCGGCGAAACAGGACGGCCTTGCGCTGCGCCACGCGATCCAGGTTCGGCATGAGAGTTTCGCGGTACCCGAATTCGTCGCGCTGTGCCGCGAAGCCGGGGTCGCGATCGTGTTCGCGGACTCGGCGGAATACCCTGCGATCGCCGACGTGACCGGCGACTTCGTCTACGCCCGCCTCGAATCCGCCGAGGAACGCTTCGTCGCCGGCTACGCTCCCCACGCGCTCGACGACTGGACGGCAAACGCGAAGACCTGGGCGGCAGGCGGCCGACCCGACGGGCTCCCCTACGTCACCGACACCCCCCCAAAGAAGACGCCGCGCGAAACGTTCGTGTTCTTCATCAACGGCGCGAAAGTCCGCGCACCGCAAGGCGCGATGGCACTGATCGAGCGGGTGTCGGTGTGACGGCCGCTGACCTCTAGAAACTGAGCGTCAGCTGGCCCTTCGCCGGCACGTCTTCCCACGCTGCAGAAAGCTCATCGATCTTCGCGCGGATCGCCTCGACGTCCTCGGCCGACACCGGCGCAATCGCATGCCCGCTCGCCGTGCAGCCATGTTCGTACGTCGCCAGAAAGTCGGCCACGGGCACACGCTGGCCCCACATCTCCGCCTGGAACGTCTCGACCAGCCGTTCGATCGCGTCCGCGTTCGCGTCGCCCACCGTCGAGAAACTGGCCGGTTTTCCTTCCCGCAACAGCGACAGGAAACCGCGATGCGACACGATGCTCTCGACCGCATAGTGGATCATGTCGTGCGGGATGATGCCCTGCTTGGGACACCGGATCGTCTCGACGGGCAGGGTTTCGCGTTCGATGCGCAGGTCGTCGTACTTGCCCGTGCCCTTCGCGAACGTCAGCCGCACGACTACTCCTGTCCGGGCGTCGGCTCGACCGCGGCTGGCGCGGGGGCCGTCGCGGGGACAGGCAGAGGCGTCACGACCGGCGTCGCCGTCGCCGTCGCCACCTGGCCGAGCAGCGCGGCGTTCTCGAGCGTGTCGAGCGCCTGCCGCGCCTGCACGTAGCGCGCCGCCGCCGCCATCCAGTTGCCCGCATCGCGCGCACCCGGCATGCGGGCGACTTCCGCACGGGCCGCCTCGACCTGCCCGCCTTCGAGCCAGTGACGCACGCGCGCCAGGCGTTCGACGGGCATCGGCGAGGGTGTATCGGACTGCCGCAGCACGATCAGCGTGTCGATCTGATGCCGCAGCGTGGCCAGCCAGTTCTCGCCGCTCGCGGTGGTGATGTCGGGCGCGATCGTGTCGAGCCCCTGGCGCAGGGTCTCGATCGTCACCGGCTGGCGCGCAGCCTGGATCACGGCGGAGGTCGCGCGCGGCTGGCTCGCGCCGAAGCGTAGCCGCAGCTGTTCCTCCAGATAACCGAGCGGCAACCCGCGATCGATCGCGCGACGTGCGGCGAACGCCACCAGCACCGCTTCCGCACGCGTCGCCTGGCCGCTTGCCGCGGCGGCGTCGATCGTGACGGCGGCGGTGCGCGCCTCGAGCGCAGCGAGCTGCCCCGCCAGCGCCGCCTCGCGCGTCGCCAGCATCGCCGGATCGAGCGCGGCGGCAGCCGCGGGGGCCTCGCCGTTCGCGTTGAGCGGCTGCTGCGGCACATAGCCGGAATTGGTCGTCGGCCGTTCGGTGGTCGCAGGCGCGGAGGCGGCGGTGCCCAGCCAGCCGTGGCGCATCGCATAGCCCATCAGCGCAAGGCCCCCGGCAAAGGCCAGCGCGATGCACAGCAGGATGATGCCAAGCCTGGGCCCGCGCGGCTTTTCGTTCGGCACGTAGTCGCTCATGGCGTGCTTATCCCCGCCAGCGGACCCCCGGTCAATCGCGCGCGTCACGACGAGCGGGACAAGCGCGTCGTCGCTCGGCTCGGGCGCGATATCCAGGCTTTCCCAACCCGTCCCCGCCGCCTCGCCAACCGCCTGCGACAGCACGACAAGGGCAAGGCGCGAGCGTTCGGTTTGCGGGACCCGAGCCGCCAGCGCGCGCCCGGCACGCGGCGAGTGCAACACCACGATGCAACCGGCAAGGGCGGCGATGGCGCCGTCGGGTATCGCTAGCGCTTCGCTCGCATAGACCGTCATCGCGGTAACGCCGTCGGTGCTAGGGGTGCGATCGCGCCCGGCGAGGTGAAGGAGCCGCACGAAGCCAGCCCCACGGGCGAGCGCAATCGCGTCAGTCACGTCGCTCCGACCGACCAGCGCCACATCGAATCCCGCCGCGGTCGCGCCGTCGGCGGTAGCGGCGCCCACTGCGATGACCGGCAGCTGCTTGAGCGCATCCAGACCCGCGCCACCGTGCCGCACCGCATTCGCGCTCGTCAGCAACACCGCATCGAACCCAGCCGGATCGGGTACGGTCCAGGACAGCGGCGCGACCGCGAAGAACGGCAGCTGCCGCACCGTCAAGCCCACCGCGCGCAGCCGGGTCGCGGTCGCGGCGTTGCCCGGTTCGGGCCGCAGCACCACGACGGTACGTGTCATGACAGGGTCGGAGGCGCGAACAGTCGCCGGACGCTATCGGGGGCACGCGCGAGCAGGTCGATCGCCAGCGCGGTGCCCAGATCGTCACCGATCGCGCCCTCGATCGATCCCGCGACGTCGCATTGGCCGTCCTCGGCGATCAGTTCCGCACGCAGGCTGAGCGTTTCGCCGGACAGTCCGGCCAGCGCAGCAACCGGCGAATGACAGTCGGCACCCAGTTGCGCGAGCAGCGCGCGTTCGGTCAGCACGCAGATACTCGTATCGGCATGGTCGATCGCCGCGACGATCGCGTGTGCCGCACCGTCCGCCAGCACCTCGATACCGACCGCGCCCTGCGCCGGCGCGGGCAGCATCACGTCGGTCGGGATCGCATGCCCGCAATCGTCGCGCCCCAGCCGGTCGAGCCCCGCCGCCGCCAGCAACGTCGCGTCCATCTCGCCGCGCGCCACCCGCTCCAGCCGCGTATCCACATTGCCGCGGATCAGCACGATCTCCAGGTCGGGCCGCAGCCGCAACAGCTGCGCGCGCCGCCGCGGCGAGCTCGTCCCGACCACCGCACCCTCACGCAGATCCTCGACCCGCTCGGCACCGATCAGCCGGTCGCGCACGTCGGCGCGCGGCAGCATCGCGGCGATGCGGATCGCCTGTGGCCGGATCGTCTCGACGTCCTTCATCGAATGCACGCACGCGTCGATCTCGCCGGCGATCAGCGCGCGATCGAGCTCCTTGGTCCACAGCGCCTTGCCACCGATCTCGGCGAGCGCACGGTCCTGCACGCGGTCGCCGGTGGTGCGGATTACGACCAGCTCGACATCGCCCGGCTGCCAGCCATGCGCGACGCACAGCGCATCGCGCGCCATCCCCGCCTGGGTGAGCGCCAGCGGCGAACCGCGCGTGCCGAGCCGAAAACGAGCCATCGCCGGCTCATGACGAAAGCGGACGGCTTCGACAAGCTTGGCCGGCGGCGATAGGGTGCGCGGCATGATCATCCTCGGCATCGAATCCTCCTGCGACGAAACCGCCGCCGCGCTTGTCACCGGCGACCGTCAGGTCCTCGCGCACCGCCTGCTCGGCCAGGAAGCCGCGCACGCGCCGTTCGGCGGGGTCGTGCCCGAGATTGCCGCGCGCGCGCATGTCGAGGCGCTCGAACCGCTGATCGTCGCGGCCTTGGCCGACGCGAAGCTGACGCTTGCCGATGTCGATGCGATTGCCGCGACCGCGGGGCCGGGGCTGATCGGCGGCGTGATGGTCGGGCTCGTCACCGGCAAGGCGCTCGCGCACGCCGCCGGCAAGCCGCTGATCGCCGTCAACCACCTAGAAGGCCATGCGCTGAGCCCGCGGCTGTCCGATCCCGATCTGAAATTCCCGTACCTGCTGCTGCTGGTGTCGGGCGGACATTGCCAGTTGCTGCTGGTCGAAGGCGTCGGTCGCTATCGCCGGCTGGCGACGACGATCGACGATGCGGCGGGCGAGGCGTTCGACAAGACCGCGAAAATCCTCGGCCTCGGCTTTCCCGGCGGGCCCGCTGTCGAGCGCGCGGCGGCGCTCGGCAATCCGAAGGCGGTGCCGCTGCCGCGCCCGCTGAAAGGCTCTGCCGAACCGCATTTCTCGTTTGCGGGGCTGAAGAGCGCGGTGGTGCGCGCGGCGGGCGATCACAGCCCGGAGGATCTCGCCGCGTCGTTCCAGGCGGCGGTGGTCGACTGCCTGATCGATCGTACGACCAAGGCGCTAAGCTCCGTTCGCGGCGCGACCGCGCTGGTTGTCGCGGGCGGCGTCGCTGCGAACACCGCGGTCCGGTCCGCGTTGCAGGCTTTGGCGACCACGCACGGCCTGCGCTTCGTCGCGCCGCCGCTGTGGCTGTGCACCGACAATGCGGCGATGATCGCCTGGGCCGGGGCGGAGCGCTTCGCCGCCGGGCTGACCGATCCGCTCGACGTCGCCGCGCGGCCACGCTGGCCACTCGATCCCGCCGCCGAAGCGGTGCGCGGCGCGGGGGTGAAGGCATGACGATCGGCGTTATCGGTGGTGGCGCCTGGGGTACCGCATTGGCACAGGTCGCCGCACAGCGCAGCGCCGTGCTGCTGTGGGCACGCGAGTCAGCGGTGGTCGAGGGGATTAACGCCGCGCACGAGAATGCGCTGTTCCTGCCCGGGCGGACGCTCGACCCGGCGATCCGCGCGACCGGCGATCTGGGCGATCTGGCGCAGTGCGACGTCATCCTCGTCGTCGCGCCCGCGCAGCATGTCGGCGCGGTTCTGGCCGCCGCGCCGGTCGGCCGCACGCCGCTGGTGCTGTGTGCCAAGGGGATCGAGGCGGGCAGCAAGCGGCTGATCGGCGAGGTTGCGCGCGCGGTTCATCCCGACGCGCCGATCGCGGTGCTGTCCGGCCCGACCTTCGCGCACGAAGTGGCGGCGGGGATGCCGACCGCGGTGACGCTGGCGTGCGAGGACGTCGCGCTCGGCGAGCGGCTGGCCGCGCAACTTGCCGTCCCCCATTTCCGCACCTACGCAACCACCGACGTGATCGGCGCGGAGATCGGCGGCGCGGTCAAGAACGTGCTCGCGATCGGCTGCGGCGTAGTCGAGGGGGCGGGGCTTGGCCAGAACGCGCGCGCGGCGCTGATCGCCCGCGGGTTCGCCGAGATGACCCGCTTCGGCCTGGCCCGCGGCGCCCGCGCGGAAACGCTCGCCGGGCTCTCGGGGCTCGGCGACCTGGTCCTCACCTGTTCGTCGACCAGCTCGCGCAATTTCTCGCTCGGTGTCGGGCTCGGCCGCGGCGACTCGGCGCAGGCCCTGCTCGCCGATCGCCGCACTGTTGCCGAGGGTGCCTTCACCGCCCCCGTACTCCGCGAAGCCGCGCGCGACGCGGGCGTCGACATGCCGATCACCGAGGCGGTGTGCCGCCTGCTCGAAGGCGCCGCCGTCGGCGACGTCATCGGCGACCTACTCGCCCGCCCGCTGAAGGGCGAAGCTGGATGAACCGAGCTGGTCGATAAGGCGGGAATACTGCCCCTTGCCGTCATCCCCGCGGAGGCGGGGACCCATATCCTCTAACAATGCGGACCTAGCCGCGACGCCAGCCAGTATGGGTCCCCGCCTTCGCGGGGATGACGGACGATGGTCGGACGGTTTCGAACGAAATTACTGGCGATCCGGTCCGGCTGTCGGGAAAAGCCGCCGCTCAAAAATCGATCGCGATGCCCTTCAGCTCCCAGTCGCCATACCGCACCGGGTTCCTGCCCATCGGGTCCTCTGCGGGCTCGGGTACCGCCTCGGGCTCGGGCACCGGCGTGTTCTTGGACAGGTAAGCGGGGGGCTTCAGATGGTCGGGGCGCTGGCCCATCGCGTGTCTCCGGATTGCGGGAAGGCGTCGTAACCGCCACATGGGGGCGTTCGCGGCGCATTGCTACGCGAACCCCAAAGCGAAGGACCTTGATGCCCGATTATACCCATGCGCCCGAGCCGCTCGGCGTGCCCACTCGCCGCGCCGCGATCCGCCTGCTCGATGCGGTGCTCCGCCGCGGCGAGGCGCTTGAGTCCGCGCTGCCCGCCGCGACTCGCGCGATCCACGGTCCCGATCGCGGTCTGGCGCACGCGATCGCCGCGGAAACGCTGCGGCGCCTGCCCGATCTCGACGCGCTGATCGATTCGGCGACCAAGACCAATTTGCCCGACGATGCGAAGGCGCGGATGGCGCTGCGCATCGCGCTGGTGCAGACGCTGGTGCTCGGCACGCCCAGCCACGCCGCGATCGCGACCGTGTTGCCGCTGGTCGACGGCGGTCCGCGCAAGCTGGTGCACGGCGTGTTCGGCACGCTGTTCCGCGCCGGCGTGCTGCTGCCCGAGGTGCCGACTTTGCCGGCGCCAGTCGAACTGCGCTGGGATGCGGCCTGGGGCGAGGAGATGGTCGATGCGGCCTGCGTCGCGATCGCAGTGCCGCCGCCGCTCGACCTGACGATCGCCGATCCGTCCGAGACCGAGGGCTGGCGCGAGAAGCTCGGCGGGGTCAGCCTGATGCCGGGCCACCTGCGCCTCGCCGAACACGCCTCGGTGCCCGACATGGACGGGTTCTCCGACGGCGCGTGGTGGGTGCAGGACATCGCCGCCTCGCTGCCCGCGCGGTTACTGGGCGCAGGCGCGGGCCATGTGCTCGACCTGTGCGCCGCGCCCGGCGGCAAGACGCTGCAGCTGGCGGCGGCGGGCTGGACGGTCACCTCGGTCGACAACGCGCAGAGCCGGATCAAGCGGCTGCGCGAAAATCTGTTCCGCACGCATCTGAAGGCCGAGGTGGTGAACGCCGATATCCTCGACTGGGCGCCGGCCGAGCCCGCCGATGCGGTGCTGATCGACGCGCCCTGCAGCGCGACCGGCATCTTCCGCCGCCACCCCGACGTGCTCCACCGCGTGCGTCCGTCGATCATCGCCGAAACCGCCGCGCTGCAGGCCCGCATTTTCGCGCGCGCCGCGGACTGGGTGAAGCCGGGCGGGACGCTGGTCTACGCGACCTGCTCGCTCGAGCCGTCGGAGGGCGAGGCGCAGCTCGACACGTTCCTGGCGGCGCGCAGCGATTACACGATCGTGCCCGTCGAGCAGGCGGAACTGCCCGCCGGGATCGCGCCGACCGAGCACGGCACCGTGCGGACCTTGCCCGGCATGCTCGCCGAGCACGGCGGCGCCGACGGCTTTTTCATCGCGCGGTTGCGGAGGGACTGACCTCACCCATCGCCGCCTTCGGCGTCTCTCCCTCTCCCAATTGGGAGAGGGAAGGGGCCCGCGGCCTCTTGGCCGTGGGAAGGGTGAGGACAGGTTTCGCGAGACGCCTTCGCACCACGCAAATCCCGCGCTAGGACATATCCCATGCAGCCCGTCCGTATCGCCCCGTCCATCCTCTCCGCCGACTTCGCGCGTCTCGGCGAGGAGGTCCGCGCGATCGACGCGGCGGGCGCCGACTGGATCCATGTCGACGTGATGGACGGGCATTTCGTCCCCAACATCTCGTTCGGCCCCGCAGTGATGAAGTCGGTGCGCGGCGTCACCACCAAGCCGTTCGACGTCCACCTGATGATCGCGCCGGTCGACGCCTATCTCGATGCGTTCGCGGAGGCCGGTGCCGACTGCATCACCGTGCATTACGAGGCCGGCCCGCACATCCACCGCTCGCTCCAGCACATCAAGACGCTCGGCAAGCGCGCCGGCGTGGTGATCTGCCCGGGTACGCCTGCGAAAATGCTCGACTACCTGCTCGACACGGTCGATCTGGTGCTGGTGATGAGCGTCAATCCCGGCTTCGGCGGGCAGAGCTTCATCCCCAGCCAGCTGAAGAAGACCTCGGCGATCCGCTCGATGATCGAGAAGAGCGGCCGCGCGATCGATCTCGAAGTCGATGGCGGCATCGACGCGGCCTGGGCGAAGCGCTGCATCGAAGCGGGTGCCGACGCGCTGGTCGCCGGCACGTCGGTGTTCCGCGGCGGCCCCTCCGCCTATGCCGCCAACATCGCGGCGCTGAGGGGCGATTGACCGACAACCGCACTCCGACCGAGCCCGCACCCGACGGGATCGACGAGGGCCGGCGGCTGATCCGGCTTGGTGGCGACGCGGCGCTGTCGCTCGCCGATCGGCTTGCGGAGCGCTTCCACCGGCTGACCTGGCGCACGCCGATCCATTCGCTCCGCCTGAAGGGTCGTTATCCGCTGAAGCTGATCGCAGTGCCCGACGATCCCGTGATCGGCGACGTGAAGCGCGGCGCGGCGCTGCTCGAGGGTGTGCTCGGCATCCGCGGCGAAACGCGCGACATCGAGACGCTCGACCTGGCCCGGCCCGACTGGAGCAAGCCGTTCGCCGAGCATCTGCACAGCTTCGCCTGGCTGCGTGACCTGTCGACCGTGGCGACACGCGCACGCGGCGCGCCGATCGCCGAGCATCTGATGGGCCTTTGGCTCACCACGCATGCCGACAGCGTCGGCGGCATCGCCTGGCGGCCCGACATGTGGGGCCGGCGCATCCTGTTCTGGACGTGTCACGCACCGCTGATCCTGTCGTCGGGCGACCTGATCTATCGCTCGAAGGTGCTGAACGCGCTTGCCCGCGGCGCGCGACATCTCGATCGCGGCGCGGACAAGGCGCCGGCGGGGGCGCCGCGGATCGCCGCGTGGTGCGGTGTCGTCGCCGCCGGGCTGCTGATCCCCGGCGGCGAACCGCGCCAGGCGTTCGGCGAGGCCGGGCTGCTCCGCGCGCTCGGCACCGGGTTGTTCGACGATGGCGGATCGGTCTCGCGCAGCCCGGCGATGCTGCTCGACACGATCCAGCTGCTGAGCATGCTGCAGGAAACCTACGCGGCACGCCGGCTGGAGCTGCCCGAGCCGGTCGCCGCGACGCTGACGCGGATGGTTGCCGCGCTGCTCGGCGTCGCGCACGGCGATCATGCACTGTCGAGCTGGCAGGGCGGCGGACCGTTCACCGAAACCCAGGTCACAGCGGTGATCGCGGCGAGCGGCGTGCGCACCCGCCCGCTGCGCCAGGCGCGCGATTGGGGCTATCAACGGCTCGCGGCAGGCAGCACGGTGCTGATCGTCGACGCCGCCCCGCCGCCGGTCGCGCGGCTGGTCGAGGGTGGCTGCGCGTCGACGCTGGCGTTCGAATTCTCCGACGGCCCGTTGCGGATCATCGTCAATTGCGGCGGTGCGCGCGCCGGCCTGGCGCAACTGCCCGCGACGCTCGCCGAGGGCCTGCGCTCGACCGCGGCGCATTCGACCTTGATCGTCGCGGACAGCAATTCGACCGCGATCCACGCCGACGGCACGCTCGGCCGCGGCGTTGCCGAGGTCGAGCTTAGCCGCCTGGAATCGGACGCCGCCAGCCGGATCGAGGCGTCGCACGACGGCTATGTCCGGCGCTGGGGCTTCTCGCATCGTCGCCAGCTGAGCCTGACCGGCGACGGCAAGGAGCTGCGCGGCGAGGACGCATTGCTGCCGCAGGGCCGCAAGCGCCGCGCGGCGATGACGCCGTTCGCGATCCGCTTCCACATGGGGGCGGGGGTGCAGGCGTCGATGACCGCCGACGCGCTCGGCGCGATCCTGCGGCTGCCGGGCGGCGCACTCTGGCAGTTCCGCTGCCGCGGCGGTCTGCTCGCGCTCGAGGACAGCGTGTGGATCGACGCCGACGGCCGGCCCGTGCCGACTCAGCAGTTCGTCGTCACCGGCGAAGCCGCCGCGGGCGGCGCGAACGTGAGTTGGGCGCTAAAGAAGGCGCTGTAGGCCGCCGCTTCCGCGACTTCGTCCTCAATTTCGTCATGCCGGGCTAGTCCCGGCATCCAGAGCCCCAAGCGACGACGCCCGTTACCCTGGATCCCGGGACAAGCCCGGGATGACGGGGAGGGTGGGTCGTCTACCCCTTGTCAGGATGACGGGAAGAGGCGGCCCCCCTGTTCCCCGACGTCAACCGCCGCTAAGGCCCGCCGCATCCTCGCGGCCGACGAAAGATATCCATGACCAGCATCCCGATCACGCGCGCGCTCCTGTCAGTGTCCGACAAGACCGGCATCGTCGACCTCGCGACCGCGCTCGCGGCGAAGGGCGTCGAACTCGTCTCGACCGGCGGCACCGCCACCGCGCTGCGCGCCGCCGGGCTCGACGTCCGCGACGTGTCGGACCTCACCGGCTTCCCCGAGATGATGGACGGCCGCGTCAAGACGCTCCACCCGATGGTGCATGGCGGCCTGCTCGCGGTGCGCGACGACGCCGGCCACGCCGCCTCGATGCAGGAGCACGGCATCGGCGCGATCGACCTCGTGATCGTCAACCTCTACCCGTTCGAGGCAACCGTCGCGAAGGGCGCGGACCGCGACACCGTGATCGAGAACATCGACATCGGCGGCCCGAGCATGGTGCGCTCGGCCGCCAAGAACCACGCGTTCGTCGCGATCGTCACCGACCCCGCCGATTATGCGCTGGTGGCGGGCGGCACCACGACCCTCGAAGACCGCAAGAAACTCGCGGCGAAGGCCTTCGCCACCACCGCCGCGTATGATTCGGCGATCGCCACCTGGTTCGGCACGGTCGACCAGGGCGAAACCTTCCCCGCGACGCTGCCGATCACGCTGAAGCGTGGCGACACGCTTCGCTACGGCGAGAACCCGCACCAGTCCGCCGCCTTCTACACCGCGACCGACGGCGTCCGCGGAATCGGCCAGGCGCGCCAAGTTCAGGGCAAGGCGCTCAGTTACAACAATCTCAACGACGCCGACGCCGCGTTGGAACTCGTCGCCGAATTTCGCGACGCCGCGCCCTCCGTCGTCATCGTCAAGCACGCCAACCCCTGCGGCGTGGCGACCGCGGCGACGCTGGAAGAGGCCTATGCCGCCGCGTTCGCCTGCGACACCGTCTCGGCGTTCGGCGGCATCATCGCCGTCAACCGCACGCTCGACGCGGAAACCGCGCGCGCGATCACCGGCATCTTCACCGAAGTCGTCGTCGCCCCCGATGCGGACGAGGAAGCGATCGCGCTGTTCGCCGCCAAGAAGAACCTTCGCCTGCTGCTCACCGGCGACCTCCCCGATCCCGCACGCGGCGGGCTGTTCGCGAAGTCGATCGCCGGCGGCTGGCTCGTCCAGGGTCGCGACAACGGCACGCCCAAGGATCTGACCGTCGTTACCAAGCGCCAGCCTACCGCGCAGGAACTCGCAGACTGCCGCTTCGCCTGGACCGTCGCCAAGCACACCAAGTCGAACGCGATCGTCTACGCCAAGGACGGCAGCACCGCCGGGATCGGCGCCGGCCAGATGAACCGCCTCGAATCCGCACGCATCGCCGCGTGGAAGGCAAAGGACGCCGCCGACAAGGCCGGCTGGGCGACCCCGCGCACGATCGGCTCCGCGGTAGCGTCCGACGCGTTCTTCCCGTTCGCCGACGGTCTGCTCGCCGCGGTCGAGGCGGGCGCGACGGCGGTGATCCAGCCGGGCGGCTCGATCCGCGACGCCGACGTCATCGCCGCGGCGGACGAAGCGGGCCTCGCGATGGTCTTCACCGGCATGCGCCACTTCCGACATTGAGGTGCTTTCCCTCTCCCATCGGGAGAGGGAAGGGGCCCGCGCCGCAGGCGTGGGAAGGGTGAGGGCGACTACCGAATCGGCGACCCCAGATGCGGCAACGTCGCCGGCTCGATCCCCGGCTTCTTGCCGAACAATGCACGATCCGCAGGCCCGAACGCCCACTTCCACAGGATGAAGAGATACGTCCCGGCGATCGCCGGCTCGCCGAACACGAGTTCCACCCATTCGTACCGCTTCGGCAGCATGGTGAAGCCCGACCCCACCACGATCGCCGCCAGCACCGCGACGACCAGCGGTGCGCGCCACGGATTAACCGACGCGCCAAGCAGATGGCCGAGCAGCTTCGCCTTGATCACCGAGGTCAGTGCGACCGACAGCATCAGCGCGATCGCCGGCCCCGCCGCCTGGTAGTTGACCGGATAGCCGAGCGCGCGGATCGCGAAGATCAGCGCGAACGACAGCCCGACCTGAAACGCCAGCATCACGCCCGAGATCATCAGATTGCGGTGCCGCGCGATGTAGACCAGCGCGGATTCGCTGACGGCACCGGTCGATGCCAGCACTTCCGCGGTCAGCAGGAACGCGAGCGCCGCGGTGCCCGCCACGAACTGCGGCCCGACCACGCCCATCACCGCCTCACCCGGGATCGAGCCCATCAGTGCGAGGCCCCCCTGCGCCGCCATGATCCAGAACGCGACCTGCCGCACCTGGTTGGCGATCGCGACGCGGTCGTTGATCGCCAGACTCTGCGTGATGACGGGACCCAGGATAGGATCGAAGCTCGTCTTCAGTTTCTGCGGCAGGCTCGCGACCTGCTGCGCCATGTAATAGATGCCGACGATCTTGGGCTCGAACATCACGCCCAGGATGAAGCGATCGACGTTGCGGCTGCCCCATTCGAGGATGTCGGCACCCGCGAGCGGCGCGTTGGCGCGGGCCAGCGCATAGAGCGGCCGCAACTGCGGCGACCAGCCGCGCGGCACGCCGTAGCTGCGCAGAAACGGCACCAGGCTGGCGATCAGCGCCGCGGTCATCGACGCGATATAGCTCAGCACCAGCCCGTCGCGGATCGTGAAATAGCTGAACGCCCACGCCGCGATCGAGATCGTCCACGGCTCGACTACCGCGCGGGCGGTGACGGCGGCCTTGACGTTAAGGCGATAGGCGAGCGCCGCCAGGCTGACGTCGGACCACGCGATCGCGAGGATGATCAGCGGCAGGAACCGGTCGAGCCCGGTGATCGCGCTGTTCGGATACATGATCTCGGGGAAGGTACACAGCACCCCGCTCGCGATCATCGACGCGACGAACGCCACCGCCATCGCGTCCCACACCACGCAGCCATGCGGCCGGTCCGACTTGCTGAGCGCCTGCGCGAGGCCGCGCTTCAGGCCCAGCGTCGCGAGCAACGCGGCAAGCTCGACGACCACCACCGCGATCGCGAACCGCCCGACCAGGTCCGGGCCATAGATGCGTCCGGCGATGAACAGGAACGGTATCCGCGCGGCCAGCCGCAGCACGAAGCCGGCGATGTTGGTACGCCCCCCCTTGGCGAGCGTGTCGATATCCTGCGTGGTCTCGGTCACGCGCAGTTACCCTCACCCTTCGCCGCCTTCGGCGTCTTTTCCCTCTCCCATTGGGAGAGGGAAGGAGCGGCGTAGCCGCGGAAGGGTGAGGGTGATCCGAGGTAGATCAATGCGCCGCGCCCCAGCTTGCGCCGACACCGATCTCGATCCCCAACGGCACGTCCAGCACCACCGCCGGCTCCGCCGCGGTCGCCATCACCCGCTCGATCACCGGCTTTGCCGCCTCGACATCCCCCTCGGGCAGTTCGAACACCAGTTCGTCGTGGACCTGCAACAGCATCCGCACGTTCGGCAGCCCCGCCTCGAGCAACGCCGGCCCCATCCGCACCATCGCGCGCTTGATGATGTCGGCGCTGGTGCCCTGGATCGGCGCGTTGATCGCCGCGCGTTCGGCGCCCTGGCGTTCGTGCTGCACCTTCGACTTGATCCGCGGGAAGTGCGTCTTCCGCCCGAACAGCGTCGTCGTATAGCCCTTCTCGCGGACGAACTCGGTAGTCGCGGCGATGTAGTTGCGGATGCCCGGGAAGCGATCGAAATACCGGTCGATCATCGCCTGCGCCTCGTCCGCCGTCACGTCGAGCCGGCCGGCCAGCCCCCAGCGCGAAATGCCGTAGAGGATCGCGAAGTTGATCGTCTTCGCACGCCCGCGGGTGTCGCGGTTGACCTCGCCGAACAGCTCCTGCGCCGTCAGGCTGTGGATGTCGTCGCCGTTCGCGAACGCCTGCTTCAGCGCCGGCACGTCGGCCATCGCCGCGGCCAGCCGCAGCTCGATCTGCGAATAGTCGGCGGCAAGGATGACGTTGCCCGGCTCCGCCACGAACGCGTCGCGGATCTGGCGGCCGACTTCGGTGCGGATCGGGATGTTCTGCAGATTGGGGTCGGTCGATGACAGCCGCCCGGTCTGCGCGCCGGTCAGCGAATAGGACGTGTGCACGCGCCCGGTCGCCGGGTTGATCTGCGCCTGCAACGCGTCGGTATAGGTCGATTTCAGCTTCGACAGCTGGCGCCAGTCGAGCACGCGGCGCGAGATCACCGCGCCGGGAGAATCCTTGTCGGCAGCGATCCGCTCGAGTTCGGTGACGTCGGTCGAATAGACGCCGGACTTGCCCTTCCGCCCGCCCTTGATACCCATCCGTTCGAACAGCACGTCGCCTAGTTGCTTGGGGCTGCCGATCGTGAACGGCCCGCCGGCCAGCTCGTGGATCTCGGTTTCGAGCGTCGCCATCTGCGCTGCAAACTCGCCCGAAAGCCGCGACAGCGCCTCGCGGTCGACCTTGATCCCGTGCATCTCCATCTGCGCGATCACCGGCACGAGCGGCCGGTCGACCATCTCGTACACCCGCGTCGATCCTTCGGCCGGCAGCCGCCGCTTGAACCGCCGCCACAGCCGCAGCGTCACGTCGGCATCCTCGGCGGCGTAGCGCGTCGCCGCCTTCAGATCGATTTCGTTGAAGGTCCGCTGCGTCTTGCCGGTGCCGACCACGTCCTTGAATGCGATGCAGCTGTGCGAAAGATGCGTCGCCGCGAGTTCGTCCATGCCGTGGCCGTGCAGCCCGGCGTCGAGATCGAAACTCATGACGATCGTATCGTCGAACGGCGCCACCGATAAACCGAGCCGACCAAGCACGATCATGTCGTATTTCAGATTATGGCCGATCTTGAGGACGCTCGGATCCTCCAGCAACGGCTTCAGCTTCGCAAGCACGAGCGCGCGATCGAGCTGGACCGGGTTTTCCGCCAACAAATCCGTGCCGCCATGCGCGACAGGTACGTAGCAGGCGAGGTTCGGATGCAGCGCCATGCTGATCCCGACGAGATCGGCGCGCGTCGCGTCGATACCGGTCGTCTCGGTGTCGATCGCGACCCAGCCCTGGTGCTTCGCGATCGTGATCCAACGATCGAGCGCAGCCTCGTCGACGACGGTCTCGTAATCGTCGTGCTTGCAGGGCTCGTCCTCGTCCATCTCGGCGACGACGGTCGATTCGGCCACCGGCGCGTCGGCGACCGCGGACAGCTTGGCGAGGAGCGAACGGAAGCCGTGATGCTCGAGGAACGCACGCAACGGCGCATCCGGAATGCCCTTCAGCTCGAGATCGTCGAGCGGCTCGGGCAGCGCCACGTCGCATTTCAGCGTGACGAGCACCTTCGACAGCCGCGCCATCTCGGCATGCTCGATCAGGTTATCGCGCAGCTTGCCCTTCTTCATGCCGTCGGCCGCTGCCAGCACGGATTCGAGATCGCCATGCTCTAGGATCAGCTTCGCCGCGGTCTTGGGACCGACGCCCGGCACGCCCGGCACGTTGTCGACGCTATCGCCCATCAGCGCGAGCACGTCGCCGAGCTGCGCGGGCGTGACGCCGTGGAATTTCTCCGCGACATGCTCCGCGCCGAGCCGGCGATTGTTCATCGTGTCGTACATGTCGAGCCCGGGCTCGATCAGCTGCATCAGGTCCTTGTCGGAACTGACGATCGTCACTTCCCAGCCCTGCGCCAACGCGGCCTTAGAATAACACGCGATGATGTCGTCCGCCTCGAGCCCCTCGGTCTCGATGCACGGCAGGCTGAACGCCCGCGTCGCGTCGCGGATCATCGGGAACTGCGGGACGAGATCCTCGGGCGGTGGTGGCCGCTGCGCCTTGTACTTGTCGTAGAGGTCGTTGCGGAAGGTCTTCGAGGACTTGTCGAGGATCACCGCCATATGTGTTGGGCCATCGGCCGCGTGGACCTCGTCCGCAAGCTTCCACAGCATCGTCGTATAGCCATAGACCGCACCGACCGGCTCGCCATGCTTGTTGGTGAGCGGCGGCAGGCGATGATACGCGCGGAAGATGTAGCCGGAGCCGTCGACGAGATACAGATGGGGCATCGTGGGCAGATAGCGGATGCGCGGGCCGGGACCAATGCCGGAAGCGTGGCGTGGGGGGAACAGTGAGGGGGAAATCGTTATCCTCCCCGGCACGGGGAGGGGGACCGCGACGCGCAGCGGCGTGGTGGAGGGGGCTGTCCCCGCAGCGCTACGCGGGTAGTAAAGGCGCGCCGGGCGCAACAGCGTAATAGAGCGGCTCTACCTGAAGCGCTCCGCCCGCCGCACGCCCCCTCCACCAGCTGCGCTGGTCCCCCTCCCCGTGCCGGGGAGGATAGAGCTACCCCCGCCCGCCCGCGTAACTCGCCACAGCCGCAGCGACGTTCTGGATCAGCTGCTGGCGTTCGCGGATCGGACGCAGCGTATCGCCCACCATCACCGCGATCGCATAGCGCCGCCCGTCCGGCGCGGTCAGCAGGCCGACGTCGTTGAACCCGGCATTGCGCGCGCCGAGATCCTGGCCGGTGCCGGTCTTGTGCTGGATCTTCCAGCCGAGCGGCAGCGCCGCCCGCATCCGGGCGCGGCCGGTCACCGACGCGCCCATCGTGTCGAGCATGATCCGCGTCGACGTCTCGCTCAGCAGTTCGCCGCGCGCCAGTCGCGCCAGCGAATCGGCGATCGCGATCGGCGCGGCGCCGTCGGGCGGGCTCGCGACATACGCATCGAGCGCCGCCGCGCGCACCGCTGGCGACAGCCGCGATCGTGCGATCATGAAGCCGTTGTCGACCGCGTAGGATGGCTGCCACGTCAGCCCCGCGGTCTTCGACTGCAGCAGTCGCTCGCCGGGACCGAAGCGGATGTCACCCAATCGCTTGCGCTCGATCATCGCGCGCACCGCGGTCGGCCCGCCGACATAGGTCAGCAGCCGGTCGTTAGCGGTGTTGTCACTATGCGTCAGCGCCCGCGTGAGCAGGTCGCCGACGGTGGTCTGGTAGCCCGCGCCCTTGACCAGCATTGCGATCGGCTGGTGGAACAGCGTCAGGTCCTGCGGCCGTACCAGGATCGGCTCGTCCAGCCGCGCCTTGCCCTGGTCGCGCATGTCGAGCAGCGTGATCGCCACCCACAGCTTGCTGACCGACTGCTGCGGCAGCGACAGCCGCCCACCGGCCTCGACCGTCCAGCCCTCGTCGACCGCGCGGATCGCGATGCCGGCCTTGCCCGCGAATCCTCGGTGCAGCGCCGCGATCGTGCTCGCCAGCTGCGACGGCGCGGTGCGGACGACGCGTGGGGCCGGGGGCGGCACCGGGATCGAGACGGCGACCGCAGGCTCGAAGGCAGGCGCGCGCGCACTCTGCGCCGGGCGCGACGGCGTGCCGCATCCGTTCAGCGCGACCGCAAGGCCGGCGGTCACCACGACCCGCGCGAAATTCACCGAAACCATGCGTACCAATGCCCCGAACTCATCGCGCTGATCCTTACCCGCGGATTCACCGTGCGAAAGCATAAGGTTCCCAGTGCTGCGATGAAGCGCGCGCGACGCAGGATCAACGGTGCACTCCGTCAGGGAACCAGCACCGTATCCACCGCCACCTGCAGCGTCTCAGGATAATCCAGCGTATAGTGCAGCCCGCGGCTCTCATGCCGGTGCAGCGCACTGCGGACGATCAGCTCGGCGGTCTGCAACAGGTTCCGAAGTTCGATCAGGTCGGGCGTGACGCGGAAATGCTGGTAATATTCGGCGACTTCGTCGTTCAGCATCGCAATCCGGTGCTGCGCGCGCTCAAGCCGTTTCGTCGTGCGGACGATGCCGACATAATTCCACATGAAGCGGCGAATCTCGGTCCAGGTCTGCTGGATCACCACCTCCTCGTCCGAATCCGTCACGCGGCTTTCGTCCCACGGCCGGATCGGCGGCGGCGGCGGCAGGCTGTCCCACGCCGCGGCGATACTCTTCGCCGCCGCCTCGCCGAACACGAAGCATTCGAGCAGCGAGTTGGACGCGAGCCGGTTGGCGCCGTGCAGGCCGGATTCGGTGCACTCGCCGGCGGCATACAACCCGGGCAGGTCGGTGCGGCCATGCTCGTCGATGACAATCCCGCCGCAGGTGTAATGCTGTGCCGGCACCACCGGGATCGGCCCGGTCGTCATGTCGATGCCGAGCCCGATCAGCTTTTCGTAAATGTTCGGGAAGTGATGGCGGATGAACTCGGCCGGCATGTGGCTGATGTCGAGATGGACGTAATCGAGCCCGTCGCGCTTGATCTCGGCGTCGATCGCGCGCGCCACCACGTCGCGCGGCGCCAGTTCCATCCGCTCGGGATCGTAATCGGCCATGAACCGCCGGCCGGTGGAGGGATTGATCAACCGCCCACCCTCGCCACGCACCGCCTCGGTGATCAGGAAATTCTTGACCTCCAGATTGTAGAGGCAGGTCGGATGGAACTGCATCATCTCCATGTTGGAGACACGCGCGCCCGCGCGCCACGCCATCGCGATGCCGTCGCCGGTCGCGCCGCGCGGCGCGGTCGAGAACAGATAGGTCCGCCCCGCGCCGCCGGTCGCCAGGATCGTCGCGCGCGCGGTGTAGACGCTGACATGCCCCGTCACCTTGTCGACCGCATAGACGCCCCAGACATGGCCGGCGCCCGAATAGCGTTCCTCGTGCCGCCCGGTCGCCAGGTCGATCGCGACCTGATTGGGGACGAGCGTGATGTTCGGGTGCGCCTCGGCCGCGCGCTGCAGTGCCTCCTGCACCGCCCAGCCGGTCGCGTCGGCGACATGGACGATACGGCGATGCGAATGTCCGCCCTCGCGCGTCAGATGCAGCACGTCTCCCTCCGTCTCGAACGGCACGCCCAGTTCGGTCAGCCGCGCGATCGCCGCCGGCGCACCCTCGACAACCATCTCGACGATCGCCCGGTCGTTCAGGCCCGCGCCCGCGACCATCGTGTCCTCGACATGGTTCTCGAACCGATCGCCGGGCTCCAGCACGGCGGCGATCCCGCCTTGCGCCCAAGCGGTCGATCCTTCGTTCAACGCGCCCTTGGCGAGCACGGTGACGCGGAACCGGTCGGCCAGGTTCAACGCCGCGGTCAGCCCGGCGGCGCCCGAACCCACGATCAGGACATCGCTGATCATCGCTGCCTGCCAGACGCGCGCATGGTGAGCATATTCAAACGATAGGGGCGGGGGAGATCCTGCATCCCGCCGCTCTGGCATAGAAACAGGGCCGTAGGACAGAGGCGAACGTGCCGCTTATTCGGCCACAATCCGTTCATGGAACAACGGCGCGCAATCGTTGTTACTCTTCCGTCACAAAAGGGAGAGCGACATGTCTGATTATCGTAGCGGCGAGCCGATCCGTGAGAAGCGTCGTGGCGCCGGACCGACGATCGCGATCATCCTGGTCGTCATCGCCGTCGTCGTCGGCCTGCTGTTCGCGACCGGCTTCTGGAGCGCGGACGTCAAGAAGGGCGCCCTGCCCGAGGTCTCGGTCAAGGGCGGCGACCTGCCGAAGGTCGACCTGGATTCGAAGGAAGTCGTCGTCGGCAGCTCGAAGACCAAGGTCGAAGTGCCCAAGGTCGAGACGGAGACCAAGACGGTCGACGTGCCCACGGTCGGCGTGAAGGACAACGGCGAAAAGTAAGCCGCTTGTCGTGCGGGAAAGGCCCTCGCCTGGCGCGGGGGCCTTTTTTTTGTGCGCGTCGCTGGACCGTCGGGCCACGGCGCGAGGGCGGTCCTGCGTCCGCGCCGCCCCGTCGAACGTATCTATAAATCGGTCGAATATGAACCTAGTGTTGATGCGCGATTGAGTGGAGTGAGTATCATGGCTGAGCCGGACTACGGAGCGGAGCTGAAGAAGTTGACCGGACCACTGACGGAGGCGTGCGAACTGGCCGAGCGGCTCGAGGATTTCGTCCTCGCCGCCAAGCTATCGGACTGCATCGAATGGATCAGCGCAGCACGCTACGACAGTTCCGGCACGCGCGACGTGTAGTAGAGATACGATGGTCCACGACGACATCCCGGCAATCGTAACGAATGGCATGATCGGCCACTCGATTGCGGATGCTTGCGGCATGTTGCTGACGATGGATGATGCGGTCGCCGATTTCCTGCAGCGGCCCAAGGCCGAGCTTCGCGGGCTTTCCTATGCGGATATCACGCATCCCGACGACCGCAGCGCCAATGTCGGCCGCATACGCCTGCTGTCGGTCGGCGAAGCGCCGTTGCGCGTGCGCAAACGCTATATCCTGCCGAGCGGCGCGTATGTCTGGGCGACCGTGCAGGTTTCGAAGCTCCAGACCGGCCCGGACCAAAGCCGGCTGATCGGGACGATCTTCGGGCTCGACTTCAAGCAACGCCGCGCGCCACCGGAGGCGTTGTGGGTCGCGGCGAAGGCGCAGAGCAAGCTGATCCTGCAGCGCAACGCGGCGTTGGGTGCTGACATGTTCAGCGACGGGGCGTGGACGGTATTGCTGTGCCTCTACCTTGCCGAAGCCGAAGGCCGCAGCATCGATCATGCCAGTCAGACCGCGCCGATGGGGCTTTCCGCCATCTCCGTGACGCGGTGGCTACGCGCGCTGCGCTCGCGCGGCCTCGTCGAATTCGTCGGCGATACGGAAACGCAGCCTCAGCTTACGCAGCGCGGTCTCGACCAGATCGAAACCCTGCTATCGGGTACCGTCACCGCCTCGTTCTGAAGCCGGTGTTCTCTCACCCTTACGCGTTGGCAGCGCGCGTCAAACTCAGGAAGACGTCCTCCAAGTCCGGCTCCTTGGTCGAGACATCGACGATGCCGAAGCCACCGCCCTGGATCGCGGCGAGCACTTCGCCGGCGTTCACGCGGTCTTTCTTGTAGGTAATCTCCAGCGTCCGCGTGCCTTTCAGGGCGATCTTCTGGAAGCACGCGTTCGACGGGACCTCGGTCACGTCGCGATCGACGGTGACGGCGACGATCTTCTCCTGCGCCTTCCCGACCAGTTCCCGCGTTGGTTCGTTGGCGATCAGCCGACCGTTGTTGATGATCGCGATGCGGTCGCACAATTCCTCGGCTTCCTCGAGGTAATGCGTCGTCAGTACCACCGTGACGCCGGCCTGGTTGAGGCTGCGGACATAGGTCCAGAGCTGCTGGCGGAGTTCGATGTCGACGCCGGCAGTCGGCTCGTCGAGCACCAGCACCGGCGGCGAATGCACCATCGCCTTGGCGACCATCAGCCGCCGCTTCATCCCGCCCGACAGCGTCCGCGCATAGGCATGGGCCTTGTCTTCCAGATGCACCGCGCGCAGCAATTCCATCGTCCGGCGTTCGCGCTTCGGCACGCCGTACAGCCCGGCCTGGATTTCCAGCGTCTCGAACGGCGAGAAGAACGGATCGAACAGGATCTCCTGGTTGACGATGCCGATCGACGCCTTGGCATTGCGCGGGTGCGCGTCGATGTCGAATCCCCAGATCGAGGCGCTGCCGTCGGTCTTGTTGACGAGCCCGGCGAGCGTGTTGATCAACGTCGACTTGCCCGCGCCGTTCGGCCCGAGCAGCCCGAAGATTTGCCCCCGCGGCACGTCGAACGTCACCCCATCGAGCGCGCGCTTCCCGCCCGCATAGGTCTTGGACAGATTCGAGATGGCGATAGCGGCTTCGGTCATGCCTTCGCCATAGCGGGGCGGGGGGAGCGGGTCATCCCTGCTGAATGAAGAATGGTTCGCGCAGAGGCGCAGAGAACGCGGAGGGGAAGCGCTTGTCGCGAAGCGACCTTGCCATCACGAGCGTTGCTGGAGAGAAGCGCCCGTTCCGGGCGATACGTCTCAGCGTCCTCTGCGCCTCTGCGCGAACCAAAATCTTCCTCTTTCTTCGAACGCAGCATGCCGCTATCCGCACAGCATGCATCCGCCGCTAGAAACCACCCGCGTCTCCCAGCACCGCGTCGCCTGTGACGGCGCCAGCGATATTCCCGGCGGTGCGGCGCTCGGCCATCCGCGCGTGTGGCTACAGATCGATGAGACTGGCTATGTCGATTGCGGCTATTGCGACCGCCGCTTCATCCTTACCGGCGGTGCGGCCGACGGTGCCGACCAAAGTCTTTTGCCCGATCATGGGGATGGCGCAGGCCGTTAAGCCCCTTATATCCGGGGCATGACGATAGCTGCAGACCCCCGCGCGTTCCTCTACCGCACGCTCGACCCCGAACAGGCGCAAGCCCTCACCGCCAAGGCGCTCGGCCAGGCCGACGACGGCGAACTCTATCTTCAATACCGCAAGGCCGAGGCGTTCGGCTTCGACGACGGCCGGCTGAAGACCGCCAGCTACGACACCAATTCCGGGTTCGGCCTGCGCGCCGTCTCGGGTGAGATGACCGCATTCGCGCACGCCAACGAGATGACGCCGGCGGCAATCCGCCGCGCTGCCGAGACGATGACGCTGATCGAGCCGAGCACGGCCGCGAAGTCCGGCCCGCCGCAGGGCACCAACCGCCATCTCTACACCGCCGCCGACCCGCTCGATCTGGTCCCCTTCGCCGACAAGGTGAACCTCTGCCAGACGATCGACGCCGCCGCGCGCGCACGTGACCCCCGCGTCGCGCAGGTCTCGGTCAACCTGTCGGGCACGTGGAGCGTCGTCGAGATCGTCCGCGCCGACGGCTTCGTCGCCACCGACGTGCGCCCGCTCGTCCGCCTCAACGTCACGATCGTCGCCGAGCAGAACGGCCGGCGTGAGACCGGCAGCTACGGCATCGGCGGCCGCTATCTCTACGACGACCTGTTCAAGCCCGAGACGTACGATCGCGCGATCGACGAGGCGCTGTCGCAAGCCTTGGTGAACCTCGAATCGATCGCCGCACCGGCGGGTGAGATGACCGTGCTGCTCGGCAATGGCTGGCCCGGCATCCTGCTGCACGAGGCGATCGGCCACGGGCTCGAAGGCGATTTCAACCGCAAGGGCACGTCGGCCTTCTCGGGCCGGATCGGCGAGCGCGTCGCCGCCCCCGGCGTCACCGTGGTCGACGACGGCAGCCTGCCCGATCGCCGCGGCTCGCTGTCGATCGACGACGAAGGCACGCCGACGCGCGAAACCGTGCTGATCGAGGACGGCATCCTCAAGGGCTATATGCAGGACCGCCTCAACGCCCGGCTGATGGGGGTCGACGCGACCGGCAACGGCCGCCGCGAAAGCTTCGCGCATGCCCCGATGCCGCGCATGACCAACACCTTCATGAAGGCTGGCAACGACGATCCCGCCGAGCTCCTGTCGCGCGTCAAGAAGGGCATTTTCGCGAAGGCGTTCGGTGGCGGCCAGGTCGACATCGTGTCGGGCAAGTTCGTGTTCAGCTGCACCGAGGCGTATCTGATCGAGGACGGTAAGCTCGGCGCGCCGATCAAGGGCGCGACGCTGATCGGCGACGGCCCAAGCTCGCTCACCCGCGTCCGCGGCATCGGCAACGACTTCGCGCTCGACGAGGGCATCGGCATGTGCGGCAAAGGCGGGCAGAGCGTGCCGGCGGGCGTGGGCCAGCCGACGCTGCTGGTCGACGGCCTGACGGTCGGCGGGACGGCAGCGGCGTAGGCTGCAACCCGTAGGAAGAGTGGTTCGCGCGGAAGCGCGGAGGACGCGGAGGTGGTGCGGTCCCGGCGACGCTTCGCCTCACAACAACCGCGCCGATGCCTAGGTCGTCGATTGAGTTAGACGGCCGCCGCTGCACTTGTTCTCCTGCGAAAGCAGGAGCCCAGGAGTCTCAAGCGCTGTCCTTCGTTACCCTGGGCTCCTGCCTTCGCAGGAGAACAAACTCCTGCATCGCAACAGGTGTGCCGCCTGCAGTTCCCCGCGCTACACCTCAGCGTCCTCCGCGCCTCCGCGCGAACAAACTTCTTCGCGCCTTTGCGGGAATAACCCTCGTCCGTCAGCGATGATCTTGTTCAGAACCCGTTGATCAGGAAATCGATCGCGCCTTTGATCACTAGGTCATCGCGCGCCAGCGAGGCGATCGGAGTCCTGAGAAGGCGTTCGTCCAACGTAGAGGCGAACTGGATCGCCAGAATCCAGGTTTCACCGTCGATTTCCAGCAGTGGATTCAGTCGGGTCGTGCTCGCGGCCTGTTCATCGGGTGCGATCAGCGGAATGACCAATCGCGTCGCATGGACCGACGCGAAGCGGGATTGGACGTCGACCACCCGCATTCCGTCGGGCAGCCGGTAGACATCGAACTGTGCCATCAGAACAGGCGGTATGTCTCGAGTGGGTGCCCGTTCTTCTCGTACCAGCGGTTCCAACCTTCGATCGCGTCCCGATTCTCATCCTGCCAGCGCCGTTCCTGCTCGGTCTTGATGGCGCCGCGGATTGCCGTTTCGCTGACCTGCGACAAGTTGATCCCGACCTCGCGTGCCGCGGCGACGACGCCAGTGTCGAGCGACAGGTTGACCGATTTGCGCTTGCTCGCGCGGATCACATCTTGTTTCATGCGCACAAGTTATGCGCGTGACCGGCGCGCGTCAAATCGAGATCACATATGCAGTTCTTCGACGCCCTCGACGACGATCACCGCGCGTTCGTGGCGCGGCAGTCGGTGTTCTTCGTCGCCACCGCGGCAGAGGGCGCGCGGATCAATCTCAGCCCCAAGGGCATGGACAGTTTCCGCGTGCTCGACGCCAACACCGTCGCCTATCTCGACGTCGGCGGATCGGGGAACGAGACGCATGCGCATCTCGCCGCCGACGGCCGCATCACGATCATGTTCTGCGCATTCGACCGGCCCGCGCTGATCTTCCGTATCTACGGCCACGGCCGTGCGGTCCTACCGCAGGACGAGGGGTGGGCGGATCTGTACGCGCAGTTCACGCCGCTTCCCGGCACGCGGCAGATCTTCGTCGTCGCGATCGATCAGGTCCAGACCAGTTGCGGCTGGGGCGTGCCGTTCATGGCGCTCGACCGCGAACGCAGTACGCTGTCGAAATACCACGCCGGCCAGACCCGCACCGAACGGCTCGCCGAATGGGCGGAGCAGACGCACAGCATCGACGGGCTTCCCATCCGAGTGCCGACGATCGCGCCCTGATGCCTGCCTCAAAATAAGGCAGTTTCGTTACGCTGCCCGATTTTCTATCGCATTCCCGCCCGTCATATCCAACTGCGGCTGGCCCGGCCTTCGTCAACGCACTTGGCACGATCGTTGCAAAGTCGACACTGTGCAACTGGGGAAGGGGGCGCGATGAAACTCGTCATTGCCATCATCAAGCCGTTCAAGCTCGACGAGGTGCGCGAAGCGCTCACCGGGATCGGCGTGGCCGGCATGACGGTCACCGAGGTCAAGGGCTTCGGCCGTCAGAAGGGCCAGACCGAGATTTATCGCGGGGCCGAATACAGCACCAACATGGTGCCCAAAATCAAGATCGAGGTGGTCTGCGCCACCGATCTCGCCGAGCGCGTGGTCGAGACGGTGCAGGCATCGGCGAACACCGGCGCGATCGGTGACGGCAAGATCTTCGTGCTCGACGTTGGCCAAGCGGTGCGCATCCGCACCGGCGAAACCGACGATTCGGCCCTGTGAGCAGAGCGAGCGAACAGATGATGCGAGGGGGGACAGAATGAAGCACGTATTTAAGACAGCAATCGGGCTCGGAGCGCTGGCCGCCACGGCGCCCGCCTGGGCGCAAGCCGCCGCCGCACCGGTGGTCGCGCCAGTCGTCGCAACCGTCAACAAGGGCGACACCGCCTGGATGATGACCTCGACGGTCCTCGTCCTGATGATGATCCTGCCGGGTCTCGCGCTGTTCTACGGCGGCCTGACGCGGTCGAAGAACATGCTGTCGACGATGACTCAGATCGGCGCGGTCGCATGTCTCGCGATGCTGATCTGGGTGATGTGGGGCTATAGCCTCGCGTTCGGCCCCGACGTTTCGTCGACCTTCCTCAGCAACTTCGTCGGCAGCCTCGACAAGGCGTTCCTCGCGGGTGTCACGCCCGCCAGCCAGGCGGCGACCTTCACCGCCGGCGTCGAGATCCCCGAATATGTCTTCATCTGCTTCCAGATGACGTTCGCGGCGATCACCATCGCGCTGGTGCTGGGCTCGGTCGTCGAGCGCATGAAGTTCTCGGCCGTCATGGTGTTCGCGCTGGTCTGGCTGACGATCGTCTATTTCCCGATCGCGCACATGGTCTGGGCATCGAGCGGATTCTTCTTCAAGGCGGGCGCGCTCGATTTCGCCGGCGGCACCGTGGTGCACATCAACGCCGGTGTCTCGGCTTTGGTCGCGGCACTGATGCTCGGCAAGCGCATTGGTTACCCGAAGGAGCCGATGGCGCCGCATTCGCTGGTGATGACCGGCATCGGCACCGGGTTGCTCTGGGTCGGCTGGTTCGGCTTCAACGCCGGCTCCGCGCTCGAAGCCAACGGCTCGGCCGGCCTGGCGATGATCAACACCTTCGTCGCCACCGCCTCCGCCGGCCTGTTCTGGATGCTCGCCGAGCGCCTGTCGGGTCACAAGGGTTCGGCGCTGGGCTTCTGCTCGGGCATCGTCGCAGGACTCGTCGCCGTTACGCCTGCGGCCGGTAACTCGGGCCCGTTCGGCGCGATCGTGCTCGGTGCCGTCGCCTCGATCGTCTGCTTCCTGATCGTGTCGAAGGTGAAGCCGAAGCTCGGCTACGACGACAGCCTCGACGCCTTCGGCATCCACGGCGTCGGCGGCATGATCGGCGCGATCGGCACCGGCATCGTCTACGCGCCGTCGCTCGGCGGCCCGGGTGCGGCCGACTATGCGATGGGCGCGAAGCTGCTGGTGCAGGTCGAAGCGGTGCTGACGACGATCGTCTGGTCGGCGATCGGCACGGTCATCGCGATCCTCATCGCCAAGGCAGTCACCGGCTTGCGGGTTTCGCCAGAAGTCGAGCGCGAAGGCCTCGATCTCGGCGAACACGGCGAGCGCGCCTACAACTGATCGGGAGCGGGCCGACAGCGCCCGCACCCCACACATGTTCCTCCTGCGGACACCCTGGGCTCGGTACGGCAACGTACCGGGCCCTTTTTTATGGGGTGCGAAGTAGGACGTCGATCGCATTGGAGCGTCCGGCCCGCCCCACCCACGCCGTCATTCCGGGCTCGTCCCGGGATCCAGGGTTACGGAAGCGTGCGCGTGAGGCTCTGGATCCCGGGACGAGCCCAAGATGACGGAGTATATGGAAAAATCGGCGCGCGCTAAGGCGCCAACCGCCGGATATCCAACACGTCGATGCCCGACAGCGCGACATCGCCCAGCGCCCGGTCGCGCGTCTCGACCAGGATCCCGCCAGCAGTCGACCGCACGTCGCGCCACGCAACCTCGCGCACCACCAGCCGACGCCGCAACCGCTTCGCCGCAGCAACACGCCCGTCACCGGTCGTCGCCAACGCGCCCTGGCCATCGGCCCCGACCACTGCGCCGGTCACCGAAAAGCCGTGCAGCGAGGCCTCGGCGGCTTCCGCCACCTCTTCGGCCGACTCGATCCGCACCGGACGACGCATCGTCCGCCACGCCCATCCGCCGCCGCCCAGCACCAGCATGCCGGCGGCAGCGCCGGCCACCGGAATCCAGTTCATCGCGGGCCCGCGAGTGCGTCCAGCATCGGCCGAATATTGCTCAGGTCGTAACCGGCATCCTCGGCCTGCGCCGCCAGCAAGTTGGGATTACGCCCGGCCTTCGCCGCCGCCAGCGCCCAAAGGTTGCAGCTGCGCGTGCCCGACCGGCAATAGGCCAGCACCGGGCCCTTGGCCGCGACCAGCGCCTCGGTCATCGCGTCCAGCTGCGGATGCGAGAAGCCCGCATGCGTCACCGGGATCGCGACATAGGCCAGCCCTGCCGCCTCTGCCGCCGCCTGGATCTCGGCGCCGGACGGCTGGCCCGGCTCCTCATCGTCGGGGCGATTGTTGACGATCGTCTTGAACCCCGCCGCGGCGATATCCGCGACGTCGCCGACCGCGATCTGCGGTGCGACCGAAATGCTTTCGTTGACGGTGCGGATCATGCGAACTCTCTGATCACCTGGAGGAAAGCGTCGCCATAGGCCTCGAGTTTCCGCGCGCCAATGCCCGATAGCATCGCCAGCTCGGCGCCGCTCTTCGGCCGAACCCGCGCCATGTCGCGCAGCACCGAATCGTGGAAGATCACATAGGGTGGCACGCCGCCGTCCTTGGCCAGGTCGCGGCGGCGCGTGCGCAGCGCCTCGAACAGCGGATCGTCGATCGGGTTGGGCACCGCGCCGGGCGCGCCCTTGCGGCGGCGCTCGCGTTTCGGCGGCACGATCACCGACAGCGCCGCTTCGCCCTTCAGGATCGCCTTGGCGGCCGGCCCGAACTCCAGCCCGCCATGCGGATTGGTACGCAGCGCATCCTTCAGCATCAGCGCGCGCGCCACCGGCTTCAACAACGCGACCTCGTCGCCCTCGACGATCCCGTACACCGACAGCGCCTCGTGCCCGTTCATCCGGCTGCGCTCGCTCGACACGCCGGTCAGGATGCCCTCGATATAGCCGACACCGAACATTTGCCCGGTCCGGAACACCGCCGACAGGAATTTCCGCGCCGTCTCGGTGGCATCGACGGCGTCGACGTTACCCAGGCAATTGTCGCAATTGCCGCAATCCTCGTGCCGGTCCTCGCCGAAATGCCGCAACAGGATCAGCCGTCGGCATCCCGCGGTCTCGACCAGCCCGCCCATCGCGGTCAGCCGCTGGCGTTCGCCCGCCTGCCGTTCGGGCTCGACCTCGCCGATCCGCTGCCGCGCGCGCGCGAAATCGTCCGCGCCCCAGAACAGATGCGCGATCGCCGGGTCGCCGTCACGACCAGCGCGCCCCGTCTCCTGATAATAGGCCTCGATCGATTTCGGCAGCCCGGCATGCGCGACGAACCGCACGTCGGGCTTGTCGATCCCCATCCCGAACGCGACCGTGGCACAGATCACCATGTCCTCGGACGCGACGAAATCCGCCTGGTTCTTCGCGCGGATGTGCGGCTCGAGACCCGCATGATAGGCGCGCGTCGGCCGCCCGGTCCTTCCCAGCGCCTCGGCCAGCTTCTCGGTCGCCGCGCGCGTCTGCGCATAGACGATGCCGGGGCCGGGGATCTTCGCGACGATATCCGCGATCTGCCGGTTGACGTTGTCGCGCGGGCTGATCGCGTAGCGGATGTTCGGCCGGTCGAACCCCGAAATGATCAGCCCGTCCTTCGGCAACCCGAGCTGTTCGAGGATGTCGGCGCGCGTATGCGCATCCGCGGTCGCCGTCAGCGCCAGCCGCGGCACGTCCGGGAAATGATCGAGCAGCGGCCGCAACAGGCGGTAGTCGGGGCGGAAATCATGCCCCCACTCACTGACGCAATGCGCTTCGTCGATCGCGAACAGGCTGAGTTTCGCCTGGCTGAGCAGGTTGCGAAAACTTTCGTTCGAAGCCCGCTCAGGTGCGACGTAAAGCAAATCGAGATCGCCCGCCCGGAACCGCGCGATCGTCTCCTCGCGATTGGTATCCACCGAGGTCAGCGTCGCCGCCTTGATTCCCACCGCGGTCGCCGCGCGCAACTGGTCGTGCATCAGCGCGATCAGCGGCGAGACGACCACGCACGTCCCCTCAAGCATCGTCGCCGGCAGCTGGTAGCACAGCGACTTGCCCGCGCCGGTCGGCATCACCGCCAGCGTCCGCTCGCCCGCCAGCACGCGGTCGACCACGTCGCGCTGCACACCGCGAAAGTCAGGAAAGCCGAAGATGCGCTGCAGGTCGGGAAGGGGGTCGCGTGCCATTGCCCGGGACCTAGGGTTCGTTCATCCTCGCCGCAATGCATGATCGCGCGCGCGTATTCGCCGCGGGGGCATCGGGGGATTCGATATGACGACCGCACGGCCGGCCTTGGCCGTTTTCGCACTCTGCGTGCTCACCGGCGCGGCCGCGCCCGCCCGCGAGCGCATCATCGACGGCAACGGCATCGTCGCCGCGACCATCGCCGGCGTTCCAGGTCGCATCCGCATCGAACCGTCGGGCACCGCTATGCCGCTGCTCACCACCGCCTATGCCGAGCGTGCGAAGCTCAAATCGGGGATGCTGGCGTTCAGTTACGCGGTCGGCGCCGAACGCGTTCACGGCAGGACCGGGGTCTCGATGATCGACCTCGGCACCGGCCCGTTCAAGCGTCGCATCGGCTGGACCGCAAACGCCTACACGCCCGCTGCAGACGGCGTGATCGGCCCGGGCGGTCTGCCCGAAGACGTGGTCCGCTTCACATTACGCGCACCGATCGCGGGTGAGCGCACGGTGGCGCTACCCATGACCGACCAGGGCGGCCTGGCGGGCGGCTGGGGCGAACTCTACGCGCTGATCGATCTCGGCGGTCAGCCGCTCCGCATCCGCTTCGACCCCCATCACGCGTGCACGCTCGCCACCGCCAGCGCCGCCGCCCGCATCGCCGTGGCGCAGGGCGGCACGCTGCAGGGTGCGACGGACAAGGTCGAGATCGCCTTCGGCATCGAACGCCCGGTCCGCACCATGACGCTCGCGCGTCCGCTCACCGTCGGCCCGCTGCAATTCGCTACATTGGGCGTCCGCACCGCCGACCACGGCTCCACCGTCGGCATCGCCGACGCCGCAGACCCGATCGACCCCGACGAGATCGTCGTCACCGCCAAGAGCAAGAAACCCGGCCGCGACCGCCTCTCAATCGGCGCCGATTTTCTCGCCCGCTGCTCGAGTATCGTCTTCGACAAACCCGCAAAGCAGATCCGGCTGACCTGCGGGTAGACTGGGTTCAGATCCGGCCAATCTGTGCGGTCCGATCATGGACCGCACCACCGCGTCCCTGCATCCTCCGACGTTCAATCCGGGGGGACGCGCATGGAACTGAGCATCAGGCTGGCCGAGCTGCAGAAGCGCACGATCGAACACCGCGAGGTGCTGCTGACCGAGGAAGCGGCGAAGACCGCGCTGGTCATGCCGTTTCTCCAGTCGCTCGGCTACGACGTCTTCAACCCCTCCGAGGTCGTCCCCGAATTCACCGCCGACGTCGGCACCAAGAAAGGCGAGAAGGTCGACTACGCGATCTGCGCGGGCGGCAAAGTGTCGATCCTGATCGAATGCAAACCGTCCTCGGTCCAGCTCAACGTCAACCACGCGGGCCAGCTGTTCCGCTATTTCAGCGTCACCGACGCGCGCCTGGCGGTGCTGACCAACGGCGTCGTCTACCAATTCTATTCGGACATCGAGCGCCCGAACAAGATGGACGACAAGCCGTTCTTCACCTTCACGATGGACGCGATCAAGCCCGGCGACATCCGCACGCTTGAGAAATTCACCAAGGCCGCGTTCGACATTGACAAGATCGTCCAGGAGGCCGGCAACCTCAAGACGCAGTCGCTGATCCGCCTCGAACTCGAGAAGGAATTTGCCGAGCCGTCCGACGAGTTCGTCCGGATGATGGCGCAGCGCGTCCACGGCGGGCGCCTGACGCCGGCAATCAAGGACGGTTTCGCCAAGCTGCTCGCGCCAGCGATCGCCGCCCTGATCCGCGATTTCGTCAACGAACGCCTGTCGTCGGCGCTGAAGGCGTCGAGCCCCGTCGAGGATCTGCCGCCCGGTGCGTCCGACGACCCCTCCGACGGCGACGGCATCGTCACCACGCAGGAGGAGATTTCCGGCTTCCACATCATCCAGGCGATCGCGTCGCGGCTGGTCGACCCGAAACGCGTGATCGTCCGCGACGCGAAGTCCTATTGCGCGATCCTGCTCGACGACAACAACCGCAAGACGGTCGCGCGGATGCACTTCAACGGCATCACGACCAAGTATCTTGGCATGTTCGCCGGCAAGGACGAAACGCGGCATTTGCTGTCCGACCTGACGCACATCTACCAATATTCCGCGGCGATCGAGGCCAGGTTGCGCGAACTGGACCCGTCCATTCCGGCTTAGGTCAGCCCAACCCGCCGTCATGCCGGGCTCGTTCCGGCATCCACCCATCCCCGAACTCGAAACGTGCGAGTTTGCGGAACGGTGGACCCCGGAGCAGGTCCGGGGTGACGGATCGGTTGTGAGGAGCAGCAATCCAAGCGAATTCGAACGCGCTATTCCGCCGCCAACGCCCCATCATCCTCGCCAGCCCGCTCCTGCGCCTGCCGGTTCCACATCTCGGCGTAAATCCCACCTCGACGCAACAACTCCGCATGTGTCCCCCGTTCGGCGATCCGGCCCGCGTCGAGCACGACGATCTGGTCGGCGTGCACCACGGTCGACAGCCGATGCGCGATGACGATCGTCGTCCGCCCGCGCTCGATACGGCGCAGCGTGTCGAGGATTTCCGATTCGGTGCGGCTGTCGAGCGCGCTCGTCGCCTCGTCCAAAATCAGGATCGGCGGGTTCTTGAGCAACGTCCGCGCGATCGCCACGCGCTGCTTCTCGCCGCCCGACAGCTTCAGCCCACGCTCGCCGACCCGTGTCGCGTACCCTTGCGGCTGGCGCTCGATGAAGTCGGCGATCGCCGCGCCCTTCGCCGCCGCCTCGATCTCGGGCGTGCCCGCGCCCTCGCGGCCATAGGCGATGTTGTAGCCGATCGTGTCGTTGAACAGCACGGTGTCCTGCGGGACGATGCCGATCGCGGCCCGCAGCGAGGCCTGCGTGACGTCCGCGATATCCTGCCCGTCGACGGTGATCCGCCCGCCCTTCAGCTCGTAGAACCGGTAGAGCAGCCGCGCGAGCGTCGACTTGCCCGCACCCGAGCGGCCGACCACCGCGCAGGTCGTGCCCGCCGGCACGTCGAGCGTCAGGTCGGCCAGGATCGGCCGCTCGGCGTCATAACCGAACGAGACATGCTCGAACCGCACATGGCCGGTCGTCACCGCCAGCACGCCTGCGTCCGGCGCATCGCGGATCGTCGCCGGCGTATCGATCAGGTCGAACATCGCCGCCATGTCGAGCGCACCCTGGCGGATCGTGCGATACACCATCCCCAGCAGGTCGAGCGGGCGGAACAGCTGCGCGAGCAGCGTCGACACGAACACCACGTCGCCCGCCGACGCGAGTCCACGGCTCCACCGCCACACCACGAATCCCATGCCGCCCGCGAGCATGACGTTGGTGATCGCCGCCTGACCCAAATTCAGCCAGGCGAGCGAATTCTCGCTCTTCACCGCAGCCTCGGCATAAGCGGAGATCGCCGCGTCATAGCGCTTTGCCTCGCGCTCCTCGGCGCCGAAATACTTTACCGTCTCGAAGTTCAGCAGCGAATCGACTGCATGCGCGACCGCGCCGGTGTCGAGGTCGTTCATCCGCGCGCGCAGCGCGTTGCGCCAGTCGGTCACCATCCGCGTGAAGGCGATGTAGCCGACCACCATCACCACCGTCGCGACCACCAGCGGCCAGCCGAATTTGGTCCAGAACAGCCCGAGCACCAGCACCAGTTCGAACAAAGTCGGCGCGATGTTGAACAACAGAAAATACAGCATCGTATCGATGCTCTTGGTACCGCGCTCGACCACCTTGGTGACCGCGCCGGTCCGCCGCGACAGATGGAAATCGAGGCTCAGTGCGTGAAGGTGGCGGAACACCCGCGCCGCCAGTCGCCGCGTCGCATCCTGGCCAACGCGCTCGAACACCGCGTTGCGCAGATTGTCGAACAGGGTCGTCCCGAACCGCGACGCCGCATAACCGATCACCAGCAGCACGACGAGCGTCAGCGCAGTGCGGTCATTCCCCGCCATCGCATCGACCGCGTATTTCAATGTGAACGCCGCGCCAAAAACCTGGATCAGCTTCGACGCGACCACCAGCAGCATCGCGACGACGATCCGCACCTTCAGCCGCGGCTGCCCCGCCGGCCACAGGAAGGGCAGGAAGCGGCGCAGCGTCGGCAGCAGCGGTTGATCGGCGCGGGTGGAGGGAAATGTTTCGGGTGGCATCGCTGGCCGCAATGTAGGCGCGGTCAAGGGCGCGCGAAAGCAGTTGGGGGAACAATCCTGCCGTTTCGTCGCTTTTACGTCTTGACTGGAGACGAACATGGAACCGCTGTTCTACGTCATGGCGATCATGGGTTGCGGCGACGGCAACGTCCAATGCACCGAGGCCCGCATCGTCCCCGCGCGCTACGAATCGATGGCGCAGTGCCGCGCCGCGCTGTCCGACCAGCTCGCGCAGAATACGGATGTCCCGTATCCGATGATCGGTGCGAACTGCCGGACGGCGGGCTCGCAGATCGCCAAGTCGGGCAAGGCGAAGTCACCCGCCTAACCTCCCGTCATGCCGGGCTCGTCCCGGCATCCAGAGCCCCAGACGCTACGCTCCATAACCCTGGATCCCGGGACAAGCCCGGGATGACCGAGGCTATTTAGGCCGCGTCCACAAGTCCGCATCGCGCACCGTCCGCGGATACAGTCGCTCCCGCGTCGCCGCCTCCCGCGCAGCCTTCGCGATAAACCCCAGCTTCTGCCATCCCGACGTCGTCACCCGGTGGTCCCACGCATGCTCGCCCCGCGCAGCAACCTCACGCCCGATCGCCCCATAAATCCCAGCCGCCGCCAGCACCGCCCACGCCGACCGGAACGACAGCGCCGGCGTCCCCTCCCGCGCGCTCGCCTCGAACGCCGCAGCCCGCGCCGCCATCCGCTTCGTCAAGACAGCGAGCCGCGACCGGAACGGCGGCTTCATGTGCTGCCCCGGCGGAAAGTCCATCTCGACCAGCCAGTCCTCGGGCACGTAGCAGCGCCCGACCCGGTCATCCTCCTCGATGTCGCGCGCGATGTTGGCGAGCTGGAACGCCATCCCCAGGTCGCACGCGCGGTCGAGCGTATCCGCGTCGTCGGGATCGACGCCCATCACGACCGCCATCATGCAGCCGACGACGCCCGCGACATGGTAGCAATATTTGTACAGGTCGTTTTCCGACCGCGGCCGCCATTCGCGCGCGTCGAGCGCGAAGCCGGCGATCAGGTCGCGTGCGAACCGATGCGGCATCCGCGTCTCGGCGGCGACGATCCGCAGCGCATCGAACGCCGGCTCGCCGACGATCTCGCCCGCCAGCGCCGCCTCGGTCATCGCCGACAGCCGCGCCAGACGCTCGGGCGCATCGTCCACCACGGTCATGCCGTGACCATGATCCTGCCCGTCGGCGATATCGTCGCACGCCCGGCACCACGCATAGAGCAGCCACGCGCGCTCCCGCGTCGGCTTGTCGAACAACAGGCTGGCCGCCGCGAAACTCTTTGACCCACGCGATATCGACTCGTGCGCAGTCGCGACGATCGCCTCGCGCGAGGGCAGGGGGTGGCTCACCGCGACGCTGACCCGGCGTGGTACGCGGGCCTCACAGATCCGACGCGTTCATCCGGATGATCGGCTGCGTCGGCGTGTGCGCGCCCATCCGGTCGAGCAGCACGTCCAGCGTGTCCGCGATGATCAGCAAATCGCGGTGCTGTGGCCGAAGGAAGCCGACCTCGCCCATCTTCTCCCAGAACGCGATCAGATGGTCGTAATAGCCCGCGGTATTGAGCAGCCCAACCGGGTCGCTGTGATACCCCAGCTGCGCCCAGCTCAGCGCTTCCCACAATTCATCCATCGTCCCCGTCCCGCCGGGGATCGTCACGAAGCCATCGGCCAGTTCGGTGAACTTCGCCTTCCGCGTATGCATCCCGTCGACGACATGCAGCTCGGTCAACCCGCGATGCGCGACCTCGGCATCGACCAGCGCCTGCGGGATAACCCCGATCACCTCGCCGCCCGCCGCCAGCGCGCTATCCGCGATCGCGCCCATCAGCCCGAGCCGCCCGCCGCCATACACGACGCCGATCCCGCGCTCCGCCAGCGTCCGCCCGATCGCCCGCGCCGCATCGATATAGGTCGGATCAGCCGGCGTCGCCGACCCGCAATAAATGGCAAGTCTCTTCATCATCGGAGCGCTACGCGACGGGAGTGTCGCGCCGCAAGAAGAGATTGGGTTCGCGCAGAGGCGCAGAGAGCGCAGAGGTGCTCTGCCCGGAACGGGCCTCGATCACTCGATCATAAATTGGCGAAAGGTCGCTCCGCGACAAACGCAACATCTCTGCGTCCTCTGCGCCTCTGCGCGAAATCGACTCTACCGTTCTTCCTCGAGCATAAGCCGAGCAGTAGCCTTCGCGCTCCCCACGACGCCCGGGATACCAGCCCCAGGATGCGTCCCCGCCCCGACAAAATACAGGTTGGGAATAGCCTCGTCCCGGTTATGTACCCGGAAATACGCACTCTGCGTCAGCGTAGGCTCCAGCGAGAACGCCGACCCCAGATGCGCGTTCAGGTCCTGCGCGAAATCCTTCGGTGCGTACGAGAATTTCGTCACGATCCGGTCATGGATATCCGGGATCAACCGCCGCCCGACCTCGTCGAGAATGCGCTTTTCCAGGATCGGCCCGACCTCGTCCCAATCCACCGGGAATTTCCCCATGTGCGGAACCGGCGCCAGCGCATAGAACGTCGAATGCCCCTCGGGTGCCAGCGACGGATCGGTCACCGTCGGATGATGCAGATACAGCGAAAAATCTTCCGACAGCACGCCGTGATCGTAGATGTCCTCGAGCAGCCCCTTATAGCGCGGCCCGAACAGGATCATGTGGTGCGGGATGCCCGGCCACGTGCCCTTGATCCCGAAATGCACCACGAACAGCGACGGGCTGTACTTCTTGCGCTCCAGCGACGCCTTCTTGCGCTGTCCGCTGCGCGACGTCGCCAGCAGGTCGCGATAGGTGTGCATGATGTCGCTGTTCGCCGCCACCGCATCCGCGGTCCCCGACCAGCCGCTCGCCGTCGTCACGCCAGTCGCGCGGTCACCCAGCGTTTCGATCGACGTCACCGGATCGTTCAGCCGCAGCACGCCGCCCAGCCGCTCGAACTGCGTCACCATCCCCGCGACCAGCCGGTTGGTGCCGCCGCGCGCGAACCACACCCCGCCGTCGCGCTCCAGCTTGTGGATCAGCGCATAGATCGCGCTCGTCGTCATCGGGTTGCCGCCGACCAGCAGCGTGTGGAAGCTCAACGCCTCGCGCAATTTCTCCGACTTCACGAAGCTCGACACGATCGAATAGACCGACCGCCACGCCTGGTATTTCGCCAGCGCCGGCGCCGCCTTGATCATCGACCCGAAGTCGAGGAACGCGACATGCCCCAGCTTCTCATACCCCTCGCGGAACACGCCGGCCGAATAATCGAGGAACCGCAGATAGCCGGTCCAGTCGTCCGGGTGCAGCTTCTCGATCTCGGCGCGCAGCAGCGCGTCGTCGTTGGTATAGTCGAAATTCGACCCGTCGGGCCAGTTGAGCCGATAGAACGGCAGCACCGGATCCAGTGTCACGTCGTCTGCCATGTCGCGCCCGCTCAGCGCCCACAATTCGCGCAGGCAATCGGGATCGGTGATGACCGTCGGCCCGGCATCGAAGGTGAAGCCGTCGCGTTCCCAGTAATAACCGCGCCCGCCCGGCTTGTCGCGACTCTCGACGATCGTCGTCTGGACGCCCGCCGATTGCAGCCTGATCGCCAGCGCGAGCCCGCCGAATCCTGCGCCGATGACGATTGCGGTCTTCATGGTCTGATACTGCCTGCGATGGCGCGGACGGCGCGCACGATGGGAACGGGGGGCTTTCCGGTGAGAATACGCGCCTTGTCGGACATCGTCGACTGTCCGGCATAGAAGCGGCCGATCAGTGGCGGCGAGAGACGGTAGAAGCGCTCGAGGATGCGATAGCGTTCCGCCGGTTCCGCCGCGCGGAACAACATCGTGTCGAGCATCCGATAGAAGCCGCGCGCGCGCCACGTTTTTCGCGCCACCGCATAGGTCGCATCGTGCAGCGCGGTCCCCGAAAAGTCGCTGCGATCGGCCAGCATCGCCGCCGTCCGCACCGCGTCGGGCAGCGAGTATCCCGTGGTCGGGTGGAACAGCCCCGCGCGCATGCCGACCTTGGCGATCCGCGCCCCGCTCGACCGCCAATAGGCCTCGAAATCGCCGCCCCACACGACCGGCAGCACCCCCGATTCGGTCCGCCCGGCCTCGGTCACGCTCCACCCCCGCGCGGCGGCATAGTCGTCGATCCGCGCGGTCAGCACCGGTACGTCCAGATCGGGCGTGTCGCTATAATAGGTGTCTTCGACGAACATCGAATCGTCTGTGAACGGCAGGCAATAGACGAAGCGATAGCCGTCGATCTGCGCCACCGTCGCGTCCATCACCCGCGGCATCGGCGCGGCGTGCGGCGCCGCCAGCGTTAGCTCGCGCCCGACGAACTTCTGCCAGCCGAGCGACAGCGTCGACAGGTCGCCCGGACCGCGTGCGTCGATCACGCCCTTCGCCTCGATCCGCCCGCCGTCGGCCAGCACCACCGCGGTCGCGCTCACCCCCAGCACCTTCCGCCCCAGCAGCAGCGCATGCTCGGGCAGCGCGCGGCGCACCGCGGCGTCGAGTTTCTCGCTGCGGATCGAGTAATAGGCCTCGTCGATCGCCCGCGCATGATGCGGGAACGCGACATCGTATCCGGCCCAGGCATGCGCGACGATCGGCGCGACGATCCAGCGGTCGCTGGCGGCGACGTCGCTGCCGAAGAACGACCAGATATGGTTGCCGCCGATCGTCGGCGCGGCATCGACGATCCGCACGTCGAGCGCTGGATGCTTGCCCTTCAGCGCCAGCGCGACCAGTCCCCCCGCCAGGCCGCCGCCGACGATCGCGACATCGCAGGTGATCGTCGATCTCATGCCCGTGCAGCTAGCCTAAACGCGCGAGCACGAGAACCGCCTTTCCTGCGCGCGGGCTGGCGAAAACTGCCGTTATGCCGGGCTCGTGCCGGGACGTCCCGTCATGCCGGGCTCGTCCCGGCATCCAGAGCCACAAGCGCAGACGCCCGTAACCCTGGACCCCGGGACAAGCCCGGGGTGACGGAGATTGGAGGACCGGTAGGATTATCACGAGCCACAACCCACGCTAGCATCGCGCCATGCCCCCATCCGCCCCCACCCTGTCGACCGACCGCCTAACCCTCACCGGCCACGCCGCCACCGACCTCGAAGACTGCGCCGCCATGTGGGCCGACCCGCGCGTCTACACGATGATCGGCGGCCAGCCGCGATCGCGCGAGGACGTCTGGATCCGCCTGCTGCGCTCGGTCGGCCAGTGGACGCTGTTCGGTTACGGCAGCTGGATCGCGCGCGAGACCGCGACCGGCCGAATGATCGGGGAACTCGGCCTGATCGAGGCCCGTCGCGCGATCGTGCCAGCGATCGACGACACGCCCGAAGTCGGCTGGGCGCTAGCCGGCGACGCGCACGGCCAGGGATATGCCGCCGAAGCGCTCGCCGCGATCTTCGCCTGGGTCGATCCGCGCATCCCGCGCACCGTCTGCATCATCGACCCGGACAACGCCCCCTCACGCCGCCTCGCCGCACGGCTGGGCTATGGCGAACGGACCACCGGCACCTATCACGACAAACCCATCCTGATCCTCGACCGCCCCGCGCCCTAGCGGGCCAGCCTCAAACCGTCGCCGTCCGCGGCCGGGCTCGTCCCGCCGGGGTGCTCCAGCCGACGAACACCGCCACCGCGCCCGCCAAGAGTCCGAACGCCATCAACGCGGCCAGAGGCTGCGTCCCCAACGACTGGAACACCGCGGCCCATGCGGCACCGCCCGCAAGCGTCTCGAACCCGACGATCTGCGCGACGATCACCCCCAGCGCGACCGCCCAGGGCCGCCCGCTGTGCCCGTCGCGACGCCCCATCGACACCCACAGCGCCAGCGCGAGCACCGCGGCGATCACATTGGCGAGCTGCACGCCCCAGCCGAACAGCGCAAAATCCTGCGGCCCGCGGATTACTAGGCCCGGCACCGTCTGATTGATCGCCCGCCCGAACACCGGGCTGACCAGCGGCAGCGCGGTCGACAGCATATAGCCGGCGTGCAGCCGCACGCTGCGCCGGTGCCGCAGTGCCATGCCGGTCGCATACAGCACCGCGCCGAACGCGAGCACGTCGACGAACGCGAGGTGCGCGCCCCAGATCGCGTAGAACGGATCGCCACCGACCGTCGCCGCCGCCATCGAATGGATCACCCCCATCGCGCCCGCCGCGAACAACGGCATCGCCACGAACGTCGCCCGCCCCATCACCCGGTGCACCGCGATCCCGCCCCGATGCGGCGTCCAACTCTGCGCGAGCAGCAACAGCATCCACAGCGACGCGGTGATACCGTGCGCATGGAATCCCGCCGGAGACCCGATCAATTTACCGAAGTAACTGCGCCAGAACGCAAAAATAGTCACGGCGATCAACGCAACGATAAACATCCACGCGCGACGATACGGCATGCATCCCTCCCCAGGTCATGCGAAGTCCAAGACTATCATCGACTCGCCTGCGACGTCCATCCACGATTTCTAGTCGGGAGAGACTGTAATAGACCTCTATAAGAGCAATGCCCTCAGGATATTCTTCCGGTCGATGATCTGATACAAGCTCGACCGGTCACGTCGTTCGCGACATTGCCCCGTCACGAATGCCAGGATACACGCCACCTTCCGGAGGACGTATGCAGCGCAGATCGCTCTTGGCACTCCCGCTCGCCGCACTGGCCGGCGGTACGGCCTTACGCGCCGCACAGGGCGGCTCGGTCTCGCCAGCGCACCCCGATCAAGCGGGCGCAACAGTACCCGACGCACTGCGCATAGCGGCCGTCCAAGCTGGCAGTGATCGGGATGGTCGAAAGCGGCAGATCGGCGTCAGTGCGACGACCTACAAGGTCGTGACAAGCGACACGAACGGCGCCCTATTCGTCATCGAACAAGCCAACCAGCATCGCGGCGGCCCCCCGCTCCACGTCCATCACGGCGAAGACGAGCTATTCTACGTGCTGGACGGTGAATATCTGGTCCAGGTGGGAGAAAAGCGGTTTTCGCTTAAAGCCGGAGACTGCATTCTCGGGCCGCGGGGCGTTCCCCATGCGTGGGCGTTTATCGGGTCAACGGTGGGCCGCATGCTCTTGAGCTATGCGCCGGCCGGCAAGATGGAGGCATTTTTCAACGCATGGGAGCAACTCGGTTTCAGCCCGGGCGGCTACTCCAAGGAAAAGGACGCCGGGTTGCTGCGGTCCTACGGCATGGAACGCGTAGGGCCGCCCATCCAGATCTGATACCGTTTCACGACGCTCGCAGCCTACCCCGAACGCGCCCCATTACCCCGCGCGCCAAACTTCCCTATACCAGCGCGCATGTCGGTAGCTCTCGCCATCCTCCTCTCCGCGCTCGCGATGACCGCGATCGTCGGGGTGCGCTATCTGATCGTGTCGGGCGCGTTCGCCGCCGCCACCCGCGTGCGGCATCCCGGCCTCTACCGCGGGCTCGATGCGCAGATGCGACGCGAGATCTGGTGGAGCATCGTCTCGGCGGCGATCTACGGTATCCCGGCGGGCATCGTCGCCTGGGGGTGGCAGAACCGCGGCTGGACGCGGATTTATGCCGACGTCCATGCCATGCCGCTCTGGTATCTGCCGGTGTCGGTGGTCGCGTTCCTGTTCGCGCACGACACCTGGTTCTACTGGACGCATCGCTGGATGCACCGGCCGCGGCCGTTCCGCATGGCGCATGCGGTGCATCATGCCAGCCGCCCGCCGACCGCCTGGGCGGCGATGGCGTTCCACCCGATCGAGGCGCTGACCGGCGCTGTGGTAATTCCGCTACTGGTCTTCGTGATTCCGATCCACATCGGCGCACTCGGATTGGTGCTGGCGACCATGACGGTTATGGGGGTTACCAATCACATGGGGTGGGAGGTTTTCCCGCGGTTCATGTGGACGGGTGCAATGGGCGGCTGGCTGATCACGGCGAGCCATCACCAGCGACACCACGAGCAATATGGATGCAATTATGGCCTCTATTTCCGGTTTTGGGACCGACTGTGCGGCACCGACCGGGGGCTCGGCGACTTCGCGGCGGCGCATGCCCGTGCGGCGCGCAAGTCTGGCGCTGGTAGCGATGCTGATGGCGCCAGTGCTGGTCGGCGCGGCACCGGTCGGACGGCTTGATATCGTCGTCGGCAACCTTCGCTCGGCCAAGGGGCTGGTGCGGATCTGCCTGACCGCGGACCCCGACAATTTCCCCGCCTGCGTCGACGATGCCCGCGCGGTCACCCGCACGGTTCCGGCGCGCGACACGACGATCGCGTTCGCAGCCCTGCCGCAGGGGCAATACGCCTTCGCCGTCATCCATGACGAGAACTCGAACGCCAAGCTCGACACCTTCGCCGGCATTCCGCGCGAAGGCTTTGGTTTCTCGCGCAATCCGGCGGTGAGCTTCGGCCCGCCGCGGTTCGCCGCCGCCCGGTTCGCGATCGATAGTGATGCCGAAATACAACAGGTCCGGATGCGTTACATCTTCTGACGCGATTGTTGCGGAGCGAAAACGAGTGCACGGCGTTGCGCGTTGAAACCTTTTCCTTCGGAGCGAAAATCTTGCGCGCATTCTCCCGTCTTCTTTCGGCCGCTGTTCTGGCCCCGGTTCTGGCCATGGCAGCGCCGGCCTTTGCGCAATCGGAGCCGAATGCAGCGCCCCCGGGCGCCGACGGCAACATGGCTCCCGACAATAATCGCCTGACCATCGGTATCGGCGCGGCCTCGCTTCCCGATTACGAAGGTGCCAGCAAGAACGTCATCACGCCCGGCGCGGTCGCGATCGGCGTCGTCGGCGGCCACGATTTCTTCACCCGCGGCACGCAGCTCTACGTCAACCTGATCAAGTCGCAGCCGGGTCCGGTGCTGAACTACGAGCTCGGCGTGATCGGCGCAGTGCGGTTCCAGCGCACCGGCAAGGTCGACAACCGCCAGGTCCGCGCGCTCGGCGAGCTCGACACCGCGTACGAGGTCGGCGGCTATGCCGGCGTGTCGAAGACCGGCGTCATCACCAGCGACTACGACACGCTGACCGCGCGCGTCGCCTATGTCCACGACGTGTCGAGCACCCATGACAGCTACGTCATTACCCCGCAGATCAACTATACCACGCCGCTGTCGATCCGCACGCTCGTCTCGATCGGCGCGTCGGCGGATTATGTCGGCAAGGGCTATGGCCGCACCTATTTCGGCGTGTCGCCGATCGGCACGCGCCTGAGCGGCCTGCGCACCTATGATATCAACGACAGCGGCTTCAAGAACTTCAACGTCTCGGCGTTCGTGCTGCAGAGCCTGTCGGGCGATCTGCGCCACGGCTTCGGCGTCGGCGCAGGCCTGCTCTACGGCAAGATGCTCGGCAAGTATAAGGACAGCCCGCTGGTCAGCGACGTCGGCGATGCCGATCAGCTGGCAGCAGCCGTGGGCCTGACCTACACATTCTGAAGGCGCTTTCAGGCTTCTTCATAACCTCAATTAAGGTTTGAACGAAAAGACCCGTCCGGATGCATCCGGGCGGGTTTTTCGTGCGTATCTGGCTCGGTTGTAAAAGATATTTGCGGAGGGGTCGGTCGATCACGCCGCCGATGCCGGCAACTGCAAACAGCCAGGGAGGAACCTGACATGACCGAGAGCGTGCACCTGATCGAAGCCCTCGACGCGCGCGTCGAACGACGCAGCGAGCGTCGTGAATTCTTCAAGAGCGCGCTGGGCGGCGCTGCCGTGGCCGCCGCCGGCGTCACCGCGCTGACCTTCGCGACATCGGCCTCCGCACAGGCCGTGACCGACGCGGACGTGCTGAATTTCGCGCTCAACCTCGAATATCTCGAGGCGCAATTCTATTCCTACGCCGCGTTCGGCACCGGCCTCGACGGCGCGCTGCTCACCGGCACCGGCACCCAGGGCGCAGTCCGTGGCGGTCGCCAGGTCAACTTCACCGATCCGATCGTCCGTCAGTATGCGCGTGAGATCGCTGCCGACGAAATCGCACACGTCCGCTTCCTGCGCACCGCACTCGGCACCACCGCCGCCGTGTCGCAGCCTGCGATCGACGTCAGCGTCGGCCCGCTCAGCGCCTTCTCGCGCGCAGCCCGCGCCGCCGGCCTGATCGCCGACACCGGCGCCGACGCGACGCAGACCAGCGTGTTCGATCCGTACGCCACCGACGAGAACTTCCTGCTCGGCGCGTTCATCTTCGAGGACGTCGGCGTCAGCGCCTACAAGGGCGCCGCACCGCTGATCACCAACAAGACCTATCTCGAGGCCGCCGCCGGCATCCTCGCAGTCGAGGCCTATCACTCGGCGATCGTCCGCACGACGCTGTACGCAAAGGGTGTCGCGACGCCGTCGCTGCGCACCTCGGCCGATGCGATCTCGAACGCCCGCGACAGCCTGGACGGCACCGTCAACAACACGACGACGGGCGTCATCGGCGACGACGACCAGGGCATCTCGCCCATGACGGTCACGCCGATCAACCTGGCGACGCCGCAGACTCCGGTGCTCGCCTCGAACATCGTGCCGCTCGACGCCAACGGCATCGCCTACAGCCGCTCGACCGGCCAGGTGCTGAACATCGTCTATCTCACCAAGTCGGCCGCAACGCTCGGCGGGTTCTTCCCGGCCGGTGTCAACGGCACCATCCGCACGAGTGCCGCGAACGCCTGATCGGCGTCCTTGCGCATCTGACATTCAGGGGAGAGACCCAGTGACCGACATTCAGACCAAGATGGAAATTCTCGACAAGATCGAGCAACGCCGCAACCAGCGTCGTGGCTTCCTGCGCTTCGCCGGCGGTTCCGCGCTCGCGATCGGCGGTGCCTCGCTGCTCGCCGCCTGCGGTAGCGACGACGACAATTCGCCGACCCCGACGCCGTCGCCCACCCCGACGCCGACACCCACCCCCGCGGTCAGCGACGCGGACGTGCTCAACTTCGCGCTGAACCTCGAATATCTCGAGGCGCAGTTCTATGCCTATGCCGCGTTCGGCGTCGGCTTGAACAACAGCCTGCTCGGCGGTACCGGCACGCAGGGCACCGTGATCACCGGCAGCGGCGCCGGCATGGCACGGCAGGTCGCGTTCACCGATCCGGTCGTCGCGCAATACGCGCGTGAGATCGCGATCGACGAGGTCGCGCACGTCGCCTTCCTTCGCCAGGCACTCGGCAGCGCGGCCGTCGCCCAGCCACTGCTCAACATCTCGGGTTCGGCGACCGTCAACATCTCGGCGACCGTGACCGGCGTCGGCGCGTTCACCGCGGCCGCACGTGCGGCGGGCGTGGTATCGTCCACCGGCATCTTCGATCCGTATGCGAGCGACGAGAACTTCCTGCTCGGCGCGTTCATCTTCGAGGACGTCGGCGTCAGCGCCTACAAGGGCGCCGCCCCGCTGATCAGCAGCAAGATCTACCTCGAGGCGGCCGCCGGCATCCTCGCGGCAGAGGCCTATCACGCGGGTCTCGTCCGCACGGTGCTCTACCGCAAGGGCATCGCCACGCCGACGCCGGCGCTCATCACCGGCGCCAACGCGATCAGCGACGCCCGCGACAGCCTAGACGGCACGACCAACAACACCACGACGGGCGTGATCGGCGACGACGACCAGGGCATCACCGGCAGCGACGCCACGGTGTCGAACATCGTGCCGACCGACGCCAACGGCATCGTCTACAGCCGTTCGACCGGCCAGGTGCTGAACATCGTGTTCCTCAACAAGGCCGCGGTCGCCGATGGCGGCTTCTTCCCCGGCGGCGTCAACGGCCCGCTGCGAGTGTCGGCGGCGAACGCTTAGGCGAGGCGCAGGACGGCCCGCGCCACCCTGGCGCGGGACTCGTCCAAGCCCGGCCGGCGGGCAAAGCCCGACCGACAGCCTGTCCTGAGCGCCTGCTTGCAGGCAGTCGAAGGGCGGCTTTGCCGCGGCGCGTTGCTGCGAAGTGCATTGAAAGGGCCGTACCGGACAACCGGTACGGCCCTTTTTCTGTTTGTAGTGCCGCCGCTTGCGCCTATGCTCGGACCATCCCCGGGGGAGCGCACGATCGGCGCTTGAGAGGAAGGCGCCGCCTTCGACCCGCTGAACCTGATCCGGCCCCCTTCAAACGGGCTTACCGGCGTAGGGAGGGAGCGGTCGCCGCGAGGGGCCCGTTTTCTCCCGTAGATGGAGAACACGCATGGCCGACATCGAAAGCATCATCGAGCGCAACCCCACTCCGCAGCCTGCGTCGATCGGCGTCACCACCGGCCCGATCCGCGGCTCGCGCAAAATCCACGTCGCCGTGCCCAGCAGCCCCGACGTCCGCGTCGCGATGCGTGAGATAGTGCTCGATCCGTCGTGCAGCGAGCCGCCGCTCCGGGTCTACGACACGTCCGGCCCCTATACCGATCCCAAGGCGACGATCGACATCGACGCCGGCCTGCCACCGATCCGCAGCGGCTGGATCGCCGCGCGCGGCGACGTCGAGGCGTACGACCCCCGCGAAGTCCGCCCCGAGGATAACGGCCAGCTCGGCCCCGACCGCTCGGGTGGCGTCCCGCAATTCCCTGGCACCCACCGCCGCCCGCTGCGCGCGAAACCCGGCATGAACCTCAGCCAGATGCATTACGCGCGCCGCGGCATCATCACCCCCGAGATGGAATACGTCGCCACCCGCGAGAATCTCGGCCGCGCCATGCTGAAGGAATACAAGCGCGACGGTGAATCCTTCGGCGCCCAGATCCCCGACTACGTCACGCCCGAATTTGTCCGCGACGAGGTCGCCCGCGGCCGCGCGATCATCCCCAACAACGTCAACCACCCCGAATCCGAACCGATGGCGATCGGCCGCAACTTCCTGGTCAAGATCAACGCCAACATCGGCAACAGCGCGGTCGCCAGCAACGTCGCCGCCGAAGTCGACAAGCTCGTCTGGTCGATCCGCTGGGGCGCCGACACGGTGATGGACCTCAGCACCGGCCGCAACATCCGCGACACCCGCGAATGGATCCTCCGCAACTCGCCCGTCCCGATCGGCACCGTCCCCATCTACCAGGCACTCGAAAAGGTCGGCGGCGTCGCCGAGGACCTCACCTGGGAAATCTTCCGCGACACGCTCATCGAGCAGGCCGAACAGGGCGTCGATTACTTCACGATCCACGCCGGCGTGCGGCTTGCCTACATCCCGATGACCGCGAAACGCGTCACCGGCATCGTCTCGCGCGGCGGCTCGATCATGGCGAAATGGTGCCTCAGCCACCACAAGGAGAGCTTCCTCTACGAGCGCTTCGACGAGATCACCGAGATCATGAAGGCGTACGACATCGCCTACAGCCTTGGCGACGGCCTGCGCCCCGGCAGCATCGCCGACGCCAACGACGAAGCGCAGTTCAGCGAACTCTACACGCTCGGCGAACTCACCCACCGCGCGTGGAAGAGCGACGTCCAGGTCATGATCGAAGGCCCCGGCCACGTGCCGATGCACAAGATCAAGGAGAACATGGAAAAGCAGCTCGAAGTCTGCGGCGAAGCCCCCTTCTACACGCTCGGGCCGCTCACCACCGACATAGCCCCCGGCTACGACCACATCACGTCGGGCATCGGTGCCGCCCAGATCGGCTGGTACGGCACCGCGATGCTCTGCTACGTCACGCCCAAGGAGCATCTAGGCCTCCCCGACCGCGACGACGTCAAGGTCGGCGTAGTCACCTACAAACTAGCCGCCCACGCCGCCGACCTCGCCAAAGGCCACCCCGCCGCCCAGATGCGCGACGACGCGCTCAGCCGCGCAAGGTTCGAATTCCGCTGGCGCGACCAGTTCAACCTCTCGCTCGACCCCGACACGGCAGAATCCTACCACGACCAGACCCTCCCCGCAGAAGGCGCCAAGACCGCACATTTCTGCTCGATGTGCGGCCCAAAATTCTGCTCGATGAAGATCACGCAAGAGGTGAGGGACTTCGCGGCGAAGCAGAACAGCCCAGCGGATACGTTCCTTGCCGCAGACGTCGACCAGACCGACACCAACCGAGCGATCTTTGCCAAGGGCACGCAAGCGGACGCCGAAAAAGGCATGGCCGACATGAGCGAGCGGTTCCGCGAAAAGGGCAGCGAGATATATCTGCCGGCGGAGTGAGATTTTGAGAATATCACAAAAAGCCTTGGATGAGTGCGAGCCCTTGTTCCAAGGTTTTTTGGAGAACCGAGATACTATCTCGATTTTTAGAGGCGATCTGTTTGATACTGTTGGTGAGGATCGGAATCTATATTCCGAAACTGTGCGCGTTCTCACCGACTACCAATTTGATCGAGCGCTAGGTGCGTACTGTCTGTTAGTGAACGGGTTGGTGTGGGACTCGGAGATCGTGCTCCGTTCATTTTATGAAACTGTCGTAAAGGTCTTCTTTTTGTCGACCGCTTCAACCGAAATTCGTGGCGGATTGCTAAAGGAATTTTGGGAGGTGCTGCCTGCCATTTACGATGCCAAGGGGGCCGAAAAGGCAAAGTCGCCGGAAAAGCTTGCCCGCTCCCAAGGGCGCATCGACGATGCCCGTATTTTTGAGTTCTTGCAGCGCCCGGAAAACTTTTCAATTGAAGGGCCCGGTAACAGGCAATTCAGGAAGAGCGTTGAGCAAAAATGGTCGTTTTCCAAAATCGTTGATGCATTGAATAGGGGTGGTGACGGCCATCAGCGAATTCCGCGGATCGACGCAATGTTTCATAATTATGGGATGGCCAGTCATTTATCTCACGCAAGCCCGAAGGTGTTCGATCTTCTAGAAGATCGTGCAACCCGAGGCGAGGATCTCGGTTCCTTGGAGGTCGCCCATGTGGGGCGAATGCTTTCCGATATTGTGTCGCTGACAGTATTTTCTTTGCATCAAGTTCAGGTTTCGCTGTGGGGGGCATGCCAATGGCGGATATCCTGGTTAAAGCTTATTCTAGAATGTCGAATCTGACCAAGCCGTACCAAGAGGCGTTCCAGCGCTCTCAAGATGATTTATATCGTGACCCGTCTCAGTAAGCCGCAATCTAAGCGGAACTCTTTTGCAAGCGAATGCGCGAGTTACCGTTTTGGTAATTCCAGCGTTCTCCGGGCCACATGCACGACCCGCACGATATCCACGCTGTCGTTTTCCACTCGATACAGCACGAGATAGTTGCCGACCGGGATGCTTCTTGCGCCAGCTCCGATCTCAGGCCGCGCAGGACCACTTTCGGGGTAGTCGGCTAACCGAGTTACGCTCAAGACAAGTCGCTCGACCAGTCGCGTTGCCGCATCGGGATCGTGCCGCGCGATATACAGCCATATTTCGTCGACATCGCGTATCGCCTGCGGAAGGCGACGGATCTTCATCCGTGCTTGCGAACCGCCTCACCAGCTTGGCCGCCGCGCCGTGCGATATCGGCGGCGTTGAAATTACCTTCGACGGGAGGGCCGCTGCCGATACCCTGAGCCCAAGAGCTGCGCAGGACAGCGACGGCGTCGTCGTCCCAATCCCGGGGCGCAATCCCGTCCGAGACCGAGTCGTCGCTAGGTTCGGAAGCTAGACCTTCCTCGATCGCAGCGTTCGACGTCGCCAATTCCCCGGCATCGTCCATGTCGCGTACAACAAGATCAGTGACATACGCGTCAAGATTATCATGGCGACCGTCAACGACTTGCCGCTCGGCCCAAGCCATCAGGTCGTCAGGAAGAGATACACTGATCTGTGCCATCCCCCGATCCTATGCTGCTGCCGGGCACGCGACAAGCCGCTCAATAATGATACCGGCACGACAGCACTTCAAGCGCCTGCGCGTCACCCGATCCACGAACGCGGTACACCAGCCGGTGCTCGCCCGTGATCCTGCGCGACCACCAGCCCGTGAGGTTCTGCCGCAACGGCTCCGGTCGTCCTGTCCCCCTAAACGGGTCGCGCGCGCACTCGGCGATCAGCGCGTTGATCCGTTCCAGAACCTTGGCATCCGTGCGCTGCCAATCGACATAGTCGCGCCACGCATCGCCCCGAAAGACGATCATCACGGCCGGATCAGTTCATGCTCCTCGCCCAGGCTGGCATCGAGTTCGGCGATGCCATCGAGCAGATGTTTTGCATTCGCCGGCGACGCCAATAAATGCAGTGTCTCCTCCATCCCAGCCCACTCACTTGCCGAGATCATAACAACATTCTCCCCGCGCTGGCGGGTGATCATCACAGGCGCGCGATCCGCCGCGACCTTGTCGATCACGGACTTCAAATTCTCGCGCGCTTCGGAATAGGTTACGGTCTGCATCGTTGCAACATGGACAGCGTTCTGGACAATGTCAACGTGGGCAGCAGACCCAACCACCGCAAAAACTGATGCACGTCCCGCAAACTCCCCTACACACCCGAAATGCAAATCCTCCCCTACACCGAAGCCCTCGCCCCAGCCTTCGCTGCGATCAACGCCGCGTGGATCGAGGACATGTTCGTGCTCGAGGATCACGACCGCCACGTCCTCGCCCATCCACAGGAGGCGATCCTCGACCCCGGCGGCAAAATCCTGTTCGCGGCGCTCGATGACGGCACGATCGTCGGCACCGGTGCGCTGATGCCGAGCGATCCCGGTGCGGTCGAGCTCACCAAGATGGGCGTGCTGCCGGCCGCACGCGGCACCGGGGCGGGCGGCGCACTGCTCGCCGCGCTGATCGCCGAGGCGCGCGCCATGCCTGGGATCGACACGCTCTATCTGCTTACCAGCCGCAAATGCGCCGCCGCGATCCACCTCTACGAGAAGGCGGGCTTCGTCCACGACGCCGACATCATGGCGCGCTACGGCAGCGGGTACGCGCGCTGCGACGTCGCGATGCGCTACCCGCTCTAGGTGCCGCACCTCGCCCACATCACCCTCGTCGTGCCCGATTATGACGAGGCGCTCGCCTATTATGTCGGCAAGCTCGGCTTCACCCTCGTCGAGGATACGCCGCAGGGCGACAAGCGCTGGGTCACGATCCGCCCGCCCGGCGCGCCGCCGCACGCCACCACGATCCTGCTCGCCCGCGCCGCGACCGCGGAGCAGCACGACGCGATCGGCAACCAGGCCGGCGGGCGCGTCGCGTTCTTCCTCGCCACCGACGATTTCGCGCGCGATCATGCCGCCTTCACCGCCGTCGGCGTCGACTGGGTCCGCGCGCCGGTCCACGAACCCTACGGTATCGTCGCCGTCTTCCGCGATCGCTACGGCAATCTCTGGGACCTGATCCAGCACCACCGCTGACGCCGCCCGCTGATGGATGCCCCCGCGCCACACTGCCGCGGGCAAATCTCCAACAGGCCCGCGTGCCGCTGTCCTACACGCGCGCACCGTGATCCAAGCTGGTGGATGACCGACCCAGCCAAACCCTTCGCCACGGCGACCGCGGCCGATGCCCGCCGTCCCTCGCTGCAACCCGATCTCCACATCGCGGACGACGGGCAGGGCGCGCTTGCCGTGCCCTGCGCGGAACCGCACACCGGCATGGTCGTCGAGGAGATGATCCCGCTCGACGTGCACGGCTTCGATCCTACCGCCTATGAATGGATCCCGGTGCCGCGCCGCGCCCGTCACGACGGCTGGACCGAAGCCCGGCAACGCGAGTTCGTCGAGGCGCTGGCCGATACCGGATCGGTCACCGCCGCCGCCAACGCGGTCGGCATGTCGGTCAACGCGTGTTACGCGCTGCGCCGCGCGCCCGGTGCCGAACAACTGGCCGCGGCGTGGGACGCGGCAATCCACGCCGGTGTCCGCCGCCTCGCCGACGTCGCGCTCGAGCGCGCATTGAACGGCGTCGAGGAGCCGGTGTTCGACAGGGAGGGGCACCGCGTCGGCTGCCGCTATCGCTACAGCGACCGCATGATCATGTTCCTGCTCGGCGCGCACATGCCCGAGCGCTACGGCCACGGCGCCCGCACGCCTGAAATGCCGGTCGCCCGGGCGATCGCGCAGTTGTCGCCCGCGCCACCGGCCGAGCCGCACCGGCTGTTGTCGCCCGACGCGCTCATCAGCCGCGTGCAGGACGCAATCGATCTGGGCGAATCCGATTTCGTCGTGCCCAAGGATGCCAACGGTACGCTGCACCGCAAGCGGCCGGTGATGGACGAGGATCCCGCACCGGAGGGCAGCGAGGCGCACCGTCGGCTCGCCTGGCTGATGATCGGCGTGAAGAAGATACCGTCGACCGGATATCCGCCCGCGCCTCACGCGCCGCCCGAAGAAGAGGAGGATTGGTACCCGGAATGAAGCGTTCCAGGCCTAATCTTCCTAATCTTCCGACCAGCCACACGCCGTTCCGCTAACCATTTAAACGCCGCGGCTAGAGCGAAATTTCGCCCTCGTCCTCGCCGTCCCAATAATGCAGCCGCGTGGCGCGGACGTGGATCAGCACCAGGCCCGGCGTGTCGACACCCTGTTCGAACCAGCGGTCCAGATCGGGCGTCCAATGCTCTTCGAACGCTGCCTTGTCGCGGACCAGGTCGGCCTTGCCCTCGATCGCGACGAAGAACGGGCGCTGGCCGAGCAGCCCGGACTTGCCCTGGAAGCTCAGCCCGACCTGCGGGTCGCGGGCGATGTCGGCGACCATCAGCGTGTCGTCGAGCGCGAAGAAGTAGTTGTCGCCGTCGTAATCGACCTGCCGGTTGTTGCTCATCGGCCGCGCGCCGATCGCGCCACCCTCGGTATGCGTGTTGAGCATCGCGAAATCGATATCGCGCAGCTTTTCGGACAGGTCGGCCAGTGTTTTGGTGGGGGGGGTGTCGGCCATCGATGATCTCCGCAGGAAGGACCCGGTCAACGCGCCGCGCCTCCCTTCGCTCCGCGCCTCCCTTCGCTCCGCGCCTCCCTTCGCTCCGCTCACCCTCTTCGCTCGCTCAATAGAAGCCCGGCACCTCGCGTTGCGGCGTCGTCGGTCGCGCCGGCATCAGCAGCGCGCGCGGGCCTTCCGCCATCGCCAGCGCGGCGGCGGCATGATCGACCGATGCCGAGCGGTTCAGCGCCGAGGTCGCGCCGATCCGCGTGCAGCTGCGTCCCGCCAGGAAGTCGAGCGCGGTACGGGTCGACGCCTCGCGCGGGTCGCCCAGCGGATAGCTGATGTCGTCGCTCGCCTGGCAGCTCGCCTCGACCTTGCTCGCCAGGCCATTATAGTAATCGCCCGCTCGCGCGGCGTTCTGCGTCGCGAACGCGATCACCCGCAGCCGGTCGTCGCAGCGTTCGGTGTCGAGCGCGATCTGCCCGACCGGCTTGCCGTAGGTGTTGCCGCCGATCAGCCCGGCATTGGCGTGCAGGTACGGGATGAACGCGTTGATCACGAGCTCGCTCGCCGACGCGGTGCCGCCCCCGCCGATGAACGCGACGCGGGTCGGTGCGATCGATTGCGGCTGCGGTGCGAAAAACTTCACGTCGTTCTCGGCCGACTTTTCGGGGCGGAAACTGGTGTAGCTGAACACCTCCGCGGTCGACCGGTTCACGCCCATCAGGTCGCCGACCAGCTCCGCGATCGAGACCAGCCCGCCGCCATTGTAGCGCAGGTCGATGATGACGTTGGTGATGCCGGCACTGCGAAACCGCGCGAACGCGGCGCGGAGCGCGGGGTCGGCGGTCGAGATGAAGGTGCGCAAATTGACGTAGCCGACCTGCCGCCCGCCATCGTTGAGGATCTGCGTACCATAGCGGCTCGACACCGGCGTCAGCGCGAAGTCGGTCTTGGCGAGCGTCACGGTCCGCGTCCCGGCCGCGTCGCTGATCCGCAACACGCGGGTCGTGCCCGCGGTGTCGTCGCCCAGCGCAGTGCTCAGCCCCGCGGTTCCCTCCGCCGCGACGATCGCGCCGACGGTGCGGATATTGGCGATGGTCGTGCCGATCCCGACGATCTCCGCGCCGCGATCGATCCCCGCGTTCAGCGCCGGCGCACCCTCGAACGCCTCGGTGATGAACAGCCGCTGCCCGGTCTGGTCGAGCGCCAGCCGGATGCCGAAGCCCGCGCTCTGCCCCGACGCGTAATAGGCGTTCTCCTCCTTGATCGACGTGACATAGGTGAAATACCGGTCGCGCCCCTGCGCCCGCGCCGTCGCGGTCAGCGCATCCACATAGTCGCCGAGACTGCGGTAGGGCGTCGGGTCGAGTGCGGCGGGCAGCGTCTCGGGGAACAGATACCATTCGCGCAACTGCGCCGCGACCACGTCCTGCCGCTCGCGCAGCGAACAGCCGGCGGAGGCCGTGGGCGTCGGGGTTGGCGTCGGCGTAGCGCTCGGCGTCGGCGCTCCCGCCGTGGACGCGCCCGTACCGCCGCTACCGCCACCTCCACAGCTCGCCAGCATTGCTGCCAAACCGATCACCGCACCCCAGTTCCGACGCATCGATTTTCCCCGTTTTGCCACAGCTTATGCAGAGCACGGCCGCGTGTCAGGTGGAATGATGTTAACCCCCATCATTCCGGAAATCGGCGTCGCGGGCCGCTAGCGTTTCCGCACGAACTCCGCGCGCAGCACCAGCCCCTTGATCCCCTCGTACCGGCAGTCGATCTCCTGCGCGTCGCCGGTGAGCCGGATCGACTTGATCAGCGTGCCCCGCTTCAGCGTCTGCCCCGCGCCCTTCACGGTCAGGTCCTTGATCAACGTCACCTGGTCGCCGTCGGCCAGCACATTGCCGACCGAATCGCGCACCACGACCGCGTCGTCGCCCGCGCTCGTCGCATCCTTCGCCGGACCCCATTCGCCGGTCGCTTCGTCATAGACATAGTCGTCGCTCATACGGTCTCGCTCTCGGGAAGGTCAGGCAGTGCCCAGTCGATCGGCGTGCGGCCATGTTCGACCAGGAACGCGTTCGCCCTGCTGAACGGCCGCGATCCGAAAAAGCCTTTCCGGGCGGACAGCGGGGAAGGGTGGGGCGACGCCAGCACCAGATGTCGGCCACCCCGGCCCACATCGTCGATCAGCGCCGCCTTCGCCTGTGCATGCGCACCCCACAGGATGAACACCACCGGCTGCGGCTGTGCGTTAACAGCGCGGATCGCTGCATCGGTCAGCGCCTCCCAGCCGCGCCCGCGATGCGCGTTCGCCTGTCCGATCGGCACCGACAGCACCGCGTTCAGCAGCAGCACGCCCTGCCGCGCCCAATGTTCGAGGAACCCGTGACGCGCACGCGGCACGCCCAGGTCGGTCTCCATCTCGGCATAGATGTTGGCGAGACTGCGCGGGATCGCGACGCCCGGCCGCACCGAAAACGACAGGCCGTGCGCCTGCCCTGCGCCGTGATACGGGTCCTGCCCCAGGATGACGACGCGCACCTGATCGAGCGGCGTCAGCGCGAATGCGCGAAACCGGTCTGCGGCGGGCGGAAAGATCTGCGCGCCCGCAGCCGTATCGGTCGCCAGCGATCGCTCGAGCGCGATCATCGCCGGGCTCGCGCGCTCGTCCGCCAGCGCGCGCGTCCAGCTTTCATGCATGTCGTCCATTACTTAAGCGTCGTCATCTCCACCGGCTTGCCCTTGGTGGTGGGGTTCGACGCATTCGCCTTCGGCGCCTTCTCGGCCTTGGGCTTGCGGACTTCCTTGTTCGACTTCTTCTGGCTCTTCGCCATGATCGTTCCTCGGGCGGGCGGAAGGCCCGGCGGGCACGTTACACGGCTCGGCGCCGGCGCACCCCTATTATCTCAACCCCATTAACTCAGTAGCGCGATCGTCGCCGGATCGTCGACCCCGCCGAAGAACCGGTCGAGCGCCGCGCGGAACGGCGCCGGGTCGTCGGCGACATGCGCGAACAACGTCATCGACGACCGCAGCTTCACCGCGTCGATCCCGCCCAGGATCGCCTCAGCCGAGCCTCGCGCCGCAGTCACCGCCCGCGTCGCCTCGATCAGCCGCGGCCCGAGCACCGCATGCGCCAGATACGCACGCGCCTCGTCCGCCGATCCGATCGCATAGGCCTGCGCCATCGCGCTGCGGCCCAATCCGGCGATCTGCGGGAACACGAACCACATCCAGTGGCTCGTCTTCGCCCCCCGCCGCAACTCGGCGAGTGCTTGGGTGTAGACACCGTCCTGCGCGGCAACGAAGCGGTCGAGATCATGGTCCATGGCAAGGCAGATGGTCGCACGCGGGCATCGTCGCAACCGCTGGCCCGCACACGCGTTGGAACCGAAACGAACCGAGGGGGGACGGGCATGCGCCATTTGATGCTGGGCACCGCGCTACTGCTGGCAGGTTGCAGCAGCGGCGAGAGGGCAGCCGATAACGCCGTCGCCGCGAGCAACTTCACGCCCCCTGCCACCCAGTTGCCCAAACCGCTGCCCGGCCAAGCGCAGATCACGCCGCTGACCGCCTATGTCGGCAAGTACCCGCACGACGCGGTCGGCGGGGTCGATTTCTACGACCGCAGCGATGTCGCCAACGGGCTGGTCGCGGCGGTCGGCGACGAGGCGGTACGCCGCCGCATCCGCGATCGCTCCGGCCCGGAAACGCCGATCTTCCAGAGCGGCAAGCGCATCGCCGCCTGGGGCTGCGAGGCGCATAATTGCGGCGATCACAACTGGACCGTGCTGGTCGACCCGGCCGGCGGCAAGACCGAGGTCTGCTATCACGACACCGCCGCCACCGGCGATCGCAGCCGCTGGTATGCCGGTGCCGCCCCAACCCTGCGCCCCGGCGCCTGTCCCACGGAGGGCTGACATGCTCGAACATATCCCCGCCTGGCTCGGCAAGGCGATGAGCGGCCTGCGCGCCGGCTCCGACAAGCTGGCCATCGTCCAACTGGGGGAGAGCTTCGCAACGCTCGACCTGACCAGCCCTGCGTTTGCCGCCGGTGCGCGGTTGCCCGAGCGCTTCACCGCGGACGGGGAGGGGGTCTCGCCACCACTGACCTGGGGCACGCCGCCCGAGGGCACGACCGCGTTGGTGCTGATCGTCGAGGATGCCGATGCGCCGACGCCGCAGCCGCTGGTGCATGCGATCGTCTGGGGCTTAGCAGCCGATGCGGGGCGCCTGGCGGAGGGCGCGATCGTTGCGGACGGGCCGGGTACCGCGGACGGCGACGTCGGCCGCAATTCCTATCTGCGCGAGGGCTGGCTACCGCCCGATCCGCCGAGCGGTCACGGCGTCCATGACTATGCGTTCCAGCTGTTCGCGCTGGGTGCGGGTGCGCTTGATCCGGGTGATACCCCCGGTCGTGCGGCAGTGGTGGAGGCGATGGCCGGCCATGTCCTGGCGGCGGGGCTGCTGATCGGTACCTATTCGCGCGACGAGCCGGCGCCTGTCGGGCCGGTCGGGGTCACCGCGCCCATCTAAATCAGGGGGCCTGAATTCAGGCGAGCGCGGTGCCGGCGTGATTGGCGATCAGCAGGATGGTGGTCGAGAAGGCGACGAAGCCGATGACGAAACTGCGCATGAGAAATCCTTTCAGCGGGCCGATCAGACGATCGGCATGACGGGAACGGCAGCGCTGACGGCGATCGTCGCGAAGAACAGTGCGCCGACGAACGAGAAGGCGATACGCTGGGCGGTTGCGAAACGGAGCGACATGGTGATTTCCTTCGGTTGGCGGCGTCCGGACCATCCGTCCGCCGATACCGAGACATTTGCATGCAGCGTGCCAATTCGGCATCGCGTTGAATTCACTCGATTTCGCGATTTGGACGTAGGACGGTTGGCAATCCGCGCCAGCCAATGTCGGTATTTCCCGCCACCATCCGGCGTCAGGCGGTGCAAACCCGATCGCGACCTTCGTCCTTGGCGGTGTAGAGCAGCCGATCCGCGCGCGCGAACGCGGTCTCTGCGGGTTCGTCGGCATGGATCGCGGTGATCCCCACCGAGAAAGTGATCGTCCCCAACGATGCATTG
>Ga0247813_10000080_pt1 | contig 129914 bp, 91 predicted proteins | sample UWRJL169409C1_FD_180719 | JGI IMG/M metagenome (GOLD analysis project Ga0247813, IMG submission 180719) | Plant litter microbial communities from Arlington Agricultural Research Station in Wisconsin, United States - UWRJ-L169-409C-1 | ecosystem: Environmental > Terrestrial > Plant litter >...
ACAAACTGGCGAAGTTCTTCCTCCCTCCAGACCTTTGAAACTTCGCAAGTTAAGTTAACCCGACTTACGAAATTTTGAAAGATTTGTGTGCGAGGGAAACTTCGTAAGTCTTCTAGCGGCATCTAACCCCCTAACCCTCTTAAACTATCTAACCCCCTAAAGCCCTAACCATCTACCACCAATCAATCACAACAAACTGGCGAAGTTCTTCCTCCCTCCAGACCTTTGAAACTTCGCAAGTTAAGTTAACCCGACTTACGAAATTTTGAAAGATTTGTGTGCGAGGGAAACTTCGTAAGTCTTCTAGCGGCATCTAACTCCCTAACCCTCTTAAACTATCTAACCACCTAAACCCCTAACCATCTACCACCAATCAATCACAATAAACTGGCGAAGTTCTTCCTCCCTCCAGGCCTTTGAAACTTCGCAAGTTAAGTTAACCCGACTTACGAAATTTTGAAGGATTTGTGGGCTGGGGAAATTTCGTCAGTCTTCAAGCGGCATCTAACCCCCTAAACCTCTTAAACTATCTAACCACCTAAACCCCTAACCATCTACCCCCAATCAATCGCAACAAACTGGCGAAGTTCTTCCTCCCTTCAGGCCTTTAAAACTTCGCAAGTTAAGTTAACCCGACTTACGAAATTTTGAAAGATTTGTGGGCTGGGGAAATTTCGTCAGTCTTCAAGCGGTATCTAACCCCCTAACCATCTAAACAACTAACCACCTAAACAACTACCCCCCTAACCAACCAACCTCATTTTTTATCATCAACTATTTATTTAAAAATTTTAATCAGAAAAAAAAACGCTACATTGTTCTTAAGAATATTAAAAAAATGTTAAGTTTGTATCATACACTACAAAATCCATAGATTATGTATAATAAAGCGCAGCTGTTTTATTTGTCGGTACAAAACTCATCGCGAATGCGAATGTGTTGTTGCTGCGCATAATTTTCTCTTCTACCAATTCTTCATTTCCAACTATTAAATTGATTTCAATGGCATCATCGTATCCAACCTTTACCTTATCAGAAAAACTCACCGATCAACAGGTAGAATTTTTTAATATTCACGGATTCATACACTTCAAAAATTTCATTACCAAACCAACTGTTGAATCCATTATCCAGGCTTCAAAAGAAGTTCAGCAAAAATGGATTAATGCTGATATCCAAAAAGTTAATGGTGTTCCTATAAAATATGGAAAGGATATAAATGGTGAAAAAATTGTACAACGCTTCGCCTTTATCAACCAACACCATAAAATCTTAAGCGGATTATTACTGGATCCAAGATTATCATCCTTATTGCCATTGGCAGGAGAAGATTCCAGACTGGGCATAGAAGAAAAAGATGGGATGGTCTTTAACCACTACGTTAACGGCCCGGAAAGTGGTTTCACCAAAATGGGATGGCATACAGATGGTTTGAGAGACATTTTTTATGGTGGCAAACTGAACCCGATGTTAAATGTTGGTGTACATTTAAGTACCCAAACCGAAGAAAATGGTGGTTTAAAAATCATCCCGGGTACGCATAAGCAAAGTATTTATCAAATGCTTTTCCGTAAAAAATATTTTCTGGATAACCGCCCAGATAAAGATGAAATTTCCATTTTGCCTGAAGCCGGAGATTTAACCGTACACGATGGAAGGCTTTGGCACCGCGTAGCACAATCTTCTCTCAGAGGTGAAACAAGTCGAAGAAGAGTCATTTACATTCCAATCATTGCCGGAAAATATGTGCCTAAAAACGAGAATAGTCCAACTGTATTTTATCAGCGTTTCGCTGGAATAGTCAAATAACATATGCTAATAATCCTATTTTTGACTTATCTTGCGCGAACGGGCAAACTAAAACGTCAGCTTACCCTGATCAAGTCTTTGCCCGGAAAAATCAGTGGAAAGCTGATCAGACCTGAAACAGCCATACTGGCTTTTAGCTTTTGGTCATTAAATTAAATGAAAGATATTACAACAGAACGGGCACAGATTTTCGCAGATAGAAAAAGAACAAACATTTTAAGAGCAGGAGAACAACAATTTATTCATTTCTTACTCGGAAAGATACCTGGCTTTATTTCGCCAAATATCATGACTGGAGTAGGCATGTTTGGCTCTATTATAGTATGCACAGCCTTTATTTTGGGTGCGAATTTTGGAAATGTATTTTTACCGATCGGAATTATTGGACTTTTTATCAACTGGTTCGGTGATTCGCTTGATGGAAGATTGGCATATTACCGTGGCATCGCCAGAAAATGGTACGGATTTGCATTAGACATTATTATGGATTGGCTAAGCATCATCCTGATTGGAATAGGGTATTATTTTTATGCAGCAGATTCTACAAGAATTTTAGGCTTTATCTTCGTGGTATGTTATGGTTGGTCTATGATTATCTCACTGCTCCGATATAAGATTTTGGGTGTTTATCGAATTGATGCAGGTCTTTTAGGGCCTACAGAACTCCGCGTCATTATTGCAATCATCTTGCTCTTTGAAACCGCTATTCCAGGATCAATCACCTATTCTGCCCTAATTACTACAGTGATCTTATTGGTAATTAACCTGAAAGATACAAATGCGTTACTGGAACTTGGAAATGACAGGGATCGCAAAGAAAGAGAAATCAAACCTTAACAGATTAATAAAGACTAGTTGAAGCCGTTATCAGAGCGGCTTCTGATCAATTAGGAAATATCATATGCAAAACATGAGTAAAAAGAAATCAATTTTGGTTTTTCTAAAAGCCCAGGTATCTGCATTTGCTGGTGGATTAACAGATTATGGCCTTATGATCCTTTTTACTGAAATTCTGGGCATTCACTTTACCATTTCCATCCTGCTTTCTGGAACATTGGGCGGCATTGTTAATTTTTGTATCAATAGGTTCTGGGCATTTAATGATGAAGCGGAGTATGTTGCATCTCCAAGGAACCAACTCATCAAATTCGCAGCCGTTGTACTGGGAAGTATTTCCCTAAAATCAGCCGGAACGTATATTTTACAAAGGTGTTTTAACCTCGATTACCGTATCGGACGTTTATTGATAGATAGTATTGTTTCGTACGGCTTTAATTATCCTATGATGAAGCTTTGGGTTTTCAAAACACAAGTGATGGAAACAGTATCAAGTGAATACACTGATACAGAGAGACTTATTAAGCAACGATAAAATAGCTCACAAAAGCCTAACAGATCAATTTCATGATGATTAATCCGGCACCATAGTCATTTGCTGCACCCATTCAAATGCATTACCTTTCTTGCGTACATGTCCTAATCCCGGCCATGGCAAATGATAAGAAAAAATCAGCGATCGCGATTCCGCTAATTCATTCATCACTTTTCTTCTGGTTTGTACCGCCTGATTAAAATTGCTGTCTCCTTCAAAACCCCACTCTGGATGTGCTACCACTAACTCTGCTGAATGAACCAAATCTGCGATATGGTAAAGCGACTCCCCGTTCGAGAAAATTTTTGCCACACAATGACCCGGCGTATGGCCTGGTGCCAATTGCATGGTGATACAATCAAGTAGCGTATCACCATCTTCAAAAAGATGTAATTTCTCACCCAAAGCATTTATTTTTTTTTTAGCTACCTCTTTTACAAACTTGATCAGCTGCTGGTCAGTAAGCTTACTTTTTGAAAAATCAGGATTTTCTGATAACCAGAAATCATGCTCAATGCGTGATAAATAAACCTTTGCTTTAGGAAATAACAATTGATTATCTGTCCCGGTTAATCCACCAATATGATCTGGGTGTGCATGGGTAATCACCACATCAGTTACATCTTCCGGATTGATGCCGGCTTTCAGCAGATTCTTAATTAATCCACCAGATAATTCACCAAAATTTGCGCCACATCCACTATCCAGTAAAATCGTTCTGTCTTTGGATTTAATCACCAAAATATTAATACCCAATTCAATATGGTCTGTTGATGCAAAATTACGCACTAACTCCCGTTCAACTAATCTTGAATTAATACCTGGCGCAAAATTCGGCTGAACTGGCTTCATTACAATTCGGCCATCGCTGACTACCATTAGTTCCAATTCACCAAGTTTAAACCGGTGAAAACTATTCCTTCTCTTCCCTATAGCGTTAAGAGGTTTAGCCACTAAACTTCTGATATCTGTGAACCCGATGAGTGCGAGTCCGGCAAATCTTAATAATGCTGTTCTTCTATCCATTTTTTTCTTCAAATCTATCATATTGATATCTTTGCATCAAGTATGCACTTTTTAGTATCCTACATACTTTTTATATTCTATTGCTGAAAATCAGCTACATAAATTGATAAAAAAAATGAGAAAGGAAAAAGACGAACCGTATTGCGCCGTTGATTTTGCATTCCAAAGGATTGGTGGCAAATACCGTGGCAGAATTTTGTGGTACCTTCATTTACATCAGGTATTAAGATATGGCGAATTGAAAAGACTGCTCAAAGGAATTACAACGAAAATGCTTACCCAAACATTAAGGGAACTCGAACAGGACGAAATGGTTAACCGTAAAGTATACCTGGAGGTTCCGCTAAAGGTTGAATATTCCCTAACAGCCAATGCCAAAGAGCTTATTCCATTGATCAACCAATTAAGGGAATGGGCTGATCGCCGAATAATGGAAAATCCGAGAGCAGGTACAAAAATGCCTTGCTAACGATATCACATCACAAATGGTGATAAGCATCAAGATCATACAGCTAAAACATCCACAAAATTAAAAACTTAGTCTGGTCTCTATTGTTGCATAAATGAAATTGAAAGTCACTCAAAAAAGTAATGGCAATAGATAAGCAAAGTAGCATGATCAGGGTTCGTGGAGCCAGAGAAAATAATTTAAAAGATATTAACCTGGACATTCCCCGGGATAAACTGGTGGTATTTACAGGTGTATCCGGTTCAGGAAAATCTTCACTTGCATTTGGAACATTGTATGCCGAGGCACAACGAAGATATCTGGAGTCTGTTTCCCCATACGCCAGAAGGCTGTTTAACCAAATGAGTGTGCCAGATGTGGATACCATAGACGGTCTTCCACCAGCGGTAGCCCTCCAGCAACAACGGGGTGGAACAAGCACCCGGTCTTCTGTAGGAAGTGTTACTACCTTGTCGAATCTGATGAGGATGCTTTTTTCAAGAGCCGGGAATTATCCTGAACATCAGGGAATCATATATGCCGAGGGTTTTTCACCCAATACACCACAGGGCGCATGCCCTGAATGCCATGGATTAGGCAGTGTATTTGAGATCACCGAAAGTACTATGGTACCCAATGATCAGCTAACCATCCGTGAACGGGCAATTGCATCATGGCCGCTGGCCTGGCAGGGCCAAAACCAAAGAGATATTCTGGTATCTATGGGCTACAATGTTGATATTCCATGGAAAGACCTTCCTAAAAAAGATCGCGAATGGATTCTCTTTACCGAGGAAACGCCTACAGTTCCGGTATACCCGGGATTTTCACCTGAAGAAACCGCAGCGGCAATTAAAAATAAAAGAACACCCGATTATATGGGCACCTTTATAGGTGCAAAACCTTATATCCTTAAAACCTTTTCATCCAGCCAATCTGAGCTGATGAAAAAAAGGGTAAGCCAGTATATGCGTAGTGCTACCTGTCCGCTTTGCGAAGGTAAGAGACTTAGAAAAGAGTCACTTTCCGTTAAATTTGATGAAAAGGATATTGCGACAGTCTCCAGCATGTCTTTGGCTCAACTGGCCATCATTTTCGAAAAGTATGCCCAAGCAGGAAAAGATAAGGGAGCATCAGAAAAGCAAATCGTTACTGGTCGTATTTCTTCAGATATCCTTTCGCGGATTAAAGTAATGCTAGAGCTTGGGCTTGGCTACCTGAGCATGGAACGTACCACACCTACCCTTTCTCCCGGAGAGCTTCAACGCCTGAGACTCGCTACTCAGGTACATTCTAATTTATTTGGAGTCATTTATGTGCTTGATGAACCTTCGGCTGGACTTCACCCTGCAGACACACGGGCATTATTAGGTATTCTTGATAAATTGAAGGCTGCCGGGAATACCATATTTGTAGTTGAACATGAACTTGAAGTGATTAAACATGCAGATTGGATTATTGATGTTGGCCCCAAGGCTGGAGATCAGGGTGGCTACATTTTGTATAGTGGACAGCCTGAAGGGCTAAAAAAGGTTAAAGAATCGCAAACTTCGGCTTTCCTGTTTAATCAGGAAGTGAGGAAAATCACTAATCCTCGAATACCTACAGGCTGGCTGAGCATCAAAGGAGGCTCCCGTCACAACCTAAAGAATTTGAATATAGATTTTCCATTAGGCGTAATGACTTGTGTAACTGGAATATCTGGCTCGGGGAAGAGCAGTTTGGTGAGCCAGTTGCTCGTAGAACTGGTTGCAAATGGCCTTCATCAAAAACTAGAAACTCAGCCAGAAGAAATTACAGATGGACCACAAATTAATGATACCGCTTCAATTAAAGGAAGCATAATAGCAGGGCTGGAACAGCTTTCAAGGCTTATTGTAGTAGACCAGCGACCAATCGGACGCACCCCCAGATCAAATCTGGCCACCTATACCGGGCTTTTTGACCATGTAAGAAAACGTTTTGCTGAAGTGCCACTAGCCAAAAAGCGCAAATACGATGCCGGTCGATTTTCATTTAACGTAGCAAAAGGACGCTGTCCCCATTGCCTTGGCGAAGGTTTTGTAATGGTTGAACTGCTCTTTCTTCCAAGTGTTTATACACCCTGCCCCACCTGTAAAGGCACCCGGTATAATGCAGATACACTTGAAGTAATTTATAAAGGAAAGAACATTGCCCAGGTATTGGAAATGACTGTAGAGGAAGCCTGCAATTTTTTTGATGAAGATCCGCTTATCTACCGGGCATTGGATATTGTTAGGGAAGTTGGACTCGGATACCTGAAGCTAGGGCAGGCCGCTACAGAACTTTCTGGTGGAGAGGCCCAACGAATTAAACTGGCTACCGAACTTCAAAAAAGTCAGAAAGGATCTGCCATTTACATTCTGGATGAGCCGACTACCGGGTTACATCCTGCTGATGTTGAACGGTTATTGATTCAGCTTCATAAGCTGGCTGATGCCGGAAATACTGTTGTACTGGTAGAACATGATATGCAGGTAATCGCACAAAGCGACTGGCTAATTGATGTTGGACCAGGTGCAGGTGATGCAGGTGGAAAAATCATTTACACCGGAACTTTAGATGGCCTGGCAAAATGTAAAAACAGCAAAACTGCCCCATTTATAGCTAATTATTTAAAGAGCAAGTGATATACAATGCAAAAACCAGGCAAATCAATCCTGGCTTTTGCTGGCAAAGACTAAATAGTCTTTGCCAGCAGTTAATAAGTTATTTTAATTTCCTTGTATTGTGCAACACTGTACAGTAAACCATTACTAAATGCTCTATGCGTGATCAGCTACAATTCTATAACTTGGGTCTTCATAAATATTAACATCAATCACTTCAGATGCATTTTTTAATAGCAGAAGACAATCCTGGCTAAGGTGTTTAAGATGAAGTTTCTTACCTGCCATATGGTATCTTTCCGTAAGTTTATTAAGCGCTTCAATTGCAGACATATCCGTAACCCTGCTATCTTTAAAATCAATAATCACCGTATCTGGGTCTCCTGCTACATCAAATTTTTCTAAAAAAGCAGTTACAGAACCAAAAAACAGAGGCCCATATATTTCATAATGTTTTACGCCATCATGGTCTACATATTTTCTTGCCCTAATTCTTTTAGCACTCTCCCAGGCAAATACCAGTGCCGAAATGATAACACCAATTAACACGGCCAGGGCCAGATTATGCAACCACACGGTGATTACAGCTACCAGAATACCTACAAAGATATCCTGTTTCGGCATCTTATTTATGATTCTGAAACTCACCCATTCAAAAGTCCCTATCGCAACCATGATCATTACTCCTGTTAAGGCAGCCATCGGAAGCAGTCCAATTATTGGCGCTCCGAATAAGATGATCAGCAAAATAGTAAGCGCCGCAACAATTCCAGATAAACGTGCCCTTGCCCCAGCTGAAAGATTAACTAAAGTTTGAGCAATCATTGGGCAGCCACCCATGCCATAGAAAAATCCATTTAAGATATTGGCAATACCTTGCGCTATAGATTCACGATTACCATTCCCTCTGGTTCCTGTAATTTCATCAACAAGATTGAGTGTAAGGAGTCCTTCTGTAAGTCCAACCCCTGCCATTATAGCGGCATAAGGTAAAATAATCTGAAAAGTTTCCAATGTAAATGGTATTTGAGGGATGTGAAAAGGTGGAAAACCACCACTCACCGAAGCAATATCACTAACCGTCTTCGTATGGATTCCAAATCCCAATACCACCAGGAATACCACAATGATGGCTACGAGTGATGGCGGAACAGCTTTCGTAACTTTAGGGAAGAAGACCACAATGGCTATAGTTAATGCAACAAGGCCACCCATAATAAGTAAAGGCTGGCCAGTTAACCAAGTCTCTTTTCCATTGATAACAGTTTTAAATTGCTCAAGTTGAGCCATAAAAATGATTACAGCCAAGCCATTTACAAAGCCATACATCACGGGTTGAGGTACCAGCCGTATAAACTTGCCAAGCTTAAAAACCCCAACCAAAATTTGCACCACCCCAGCCAATGCTACAGCAGCAAATACATATTCAATCCCATGAGCCTTCATCAAAGCGATGAGTACCACCACCACGGCACCTGCACCTCCTGAAATCAAACCTGGCCGACCACCCAAAACGGCAGTGACCAAACCCATAATAAAAGCAGCATATAGTCCAACCAGTGGAGGGAAACCAGCCAAAATAGCAAATGAAAGTGATTCAGGCATCATGGTCATAGCCACGGTAATACCAGCCAAAACTTCGGTTTTATAGTTGACTTTTTGAGAAAAATCAAAAAAACGTGTACGTAAAAACATACCAGAAAAATTAAAGTAAAAAATAAAATATAACGGATATTTCCTCAGCAATTGAACAAGCTAAGGGAGAAAATTACACTGAAAGAATTCAGGGCTTTGTCACAGGGTTATTTAAAACTTGTTGATTTTTTCTCATTTCGATTGCGGCAAAGATACAATTATTTGCAAATCCTTCATAACTTATTTACTCCTTTAAGGAACCTAAAGCTACATGAAGAGCTATACATAAACACGAGAAATAATGAATTTAACAGATGGAAGAATATTGGTTTCTTTTAGCTGTTATTTTCAGTTAAAAGATTGATTTTGGGATCACTACTGGATTTGCCAACCTTTTTTAAAACAATTGTTCCTAAAATGCCTGCAAAAATAGAGGCAATTAAGATCCCATATTTAGCCTGATCAATAAATACCGGATTTTCAAAGGCTAGTCCACTAATGAAAAGCGACATCGTAAACCCAATACCCGCTAACAATGCTACGCCAGCGATGTGTTTCCAGTTCGCCCCTTCCGGTAATTTAGATAAACGAAACTTTACCATTATCCAGCAAAAAAACAAAATACCAGAAAATTTACCTATAATTAAACCGGCCGCTACACCGATTGAAACTGGATTTGCAATAGAGCTAAAGAAATCCGCACCGATCACTATTCCCGCATTAGCCAATGCAAAAAGTGGCATAATACCAAAGGCAACCCAGGGATGGAGCGCATGCTCGATAGTCTGAAGAGGTGTTTCAGCAGCCATACTTAAAGTTTTTACTTTTTGGATGGTCTTGTTTTGTTCAGGCGTAATCAGGTTTCCCCTCTCCGGTATATCAACCTCAAAATCATAAGAAAGCTTTCGCAAATTGCTAGAATAAATCTGTTCATCAATTCTGGTTACAGCAGGTATAGTAAAAGCAACCAAAACTCCGGCAATGGTTGCATGCACACCAGAAAGCAAAAACCCAATCCAAACGCAAATGCCCAGAATAAGATAAAATATCGTACTTCTGATTCCTATTCGGTTTCCCACCATTAATAAAATCAAAAACCCTGCTCCAATGGCCAATGGTACAAAGTTAATCTCGTCGGTATAAAAGAAAGCAATAACCAACACTGCCCCAAGATCATCTGCTACAGCAAGAGCAGAAAGAAAAATCTTTAAAGAAACAGGTATACGCTTACTTGCCATAGAAAGTAAAGCCAGTGCAAATGCAATATCAGTCGCCATCGGAATCCCCCAACCATGCCCTGCATCAGTTCCACTATTAATGAAAAAATAAATAGCTGCCGGAACAAGCATCCCCCCCAAAGCTGCAGTCATGGGCAGAGAGGCCTTTTGAAGTGATGAAAGCTCTCCTTCCATAAATTCCCGCTTGAGTTCAAGACCAATTACAAAGAAAAATATAGCCATCAAGCCATCATTGATCCATATATGCAGCGGATGGCTGAGCATGAATTTATCAAACCCTACAGAAAAATTAATATGCCACAAGTGTTCATAGAATTCATGGAATGGTGAATTTGCCCAGGCGATAGCAATAATCACGCTGATCAATAAGACTATTCCACTGGTATATTCCAGATGAATAAAGTGGCTCACAGGCGCCAGGATTTTTTCTATAGTTGTTTTTTCCATCTTACTCCCTAAAACTTCAAATATACATTTTTAAAACCAGCCTGATTTTTTCATCATGTGATTATGGTTTTATAAAAATAACTTCTGTACAAATATCAGGTAGCTGAACTTAAGCCAAAGTATTTTTCCCTGAACTATGAAGTAGGATTTATATTGCTATCAAAGACCGTATTTACAATTTAAGATATTGCTGCGTAAAAGCCTGAGTATAACCCCTGATGATGTTTCTTACACGTTCAAATTCCACATCAATTTCTGATCCAGTTCCAGTAGCTTTAGCCGGATCAGGAAAATTCTGATGCAACTTTACCGCTTTGCTAGGGAAATAAGGACAACTTTCCTTTGCGTGATCACATACAGTGATGATATAATCAAATTCAATATCCATGTATTCATTGATGTGATTAGAAGTGTGTCCGGAAATATCAATGCCATCTGCCTTCATGGTTTGGATGGCCTTCTGATTTACCCCATGAGTTTCAATTCCGGCACTATAAATATCCGCAACATCGCCTGCGAAATTTCTTAAATAGCCTTCAGCAATCTGGCTTCTACAACTATTGCCTGTACAAAGCACAAGAACTTTTTTCACTGATTTTTAATTTAGGTCAGTTCGTCCAATGATCAATCCATTAGAAAAACTTCTTTGATTTAATTTTTATGGATAGTATTCATCCTAGTTCTATTAATAACATGCCTTACAATACCATTTGACGGGTTATTTATACTACACGTTGGTCACGCTCCAATGCATTGGAGGGGAATGGCGATCGTAATTCCCCTCTTTCAGACTATCGTGTTGACACATCTTCTAGGCAAAGTTATTTATGCATTTTGCTGACCAACTTTAATTAAGCATAGGCCTTACCGAAGAACGCCGTCAATCCCAAGGGCCGGAGAAATCAAAAAAACAGGTGTACAATAGTAGAAATGGCACTACCAAACCTTAAACGCAGTGGTTTTGTGTTCATTAATGCAGGTTCGAAGCTTAAAAGAATATGAATACAAAACGAAGTGCCGCTGTTTTTTTGATGTGTGTGAGGTTGTGTGGCAGGCCCCTTGCTGGATTGACAAAGCGCTTTGGGTACTTTGGCGCTCCAAAGTACCATGCCCCCGCGGCAAAGAGCGGGCAAAAGATCTTTATAAATTAATTGTGTCCAAAGAAGGCGAATTGCCACAGGGAATTGCGTTCGCCTGGAAATTTCAAGAAATGGTTTGTCTTGTCCTAAAATAGGTTTACATAAAAATGTAGACTTATGAAAAAAGAGATTCAAGAATTCAGTGAACAATTCAAGCGCACAATCATCGAAGAGGTGAGCTGTGGCGCTATCAGTAAGGAGGCTGCCCGTCGCCGTTATGGGATCAAGGGAAAGAGCGCTATTTTAAACTGGCAACGCAATTATGAAAGGTATGGTAAATGTTCGCTAAGTTTGTACTTCGATCCCATACCCTTGAAAACAAATAAGCCAGTCCAGTCTGACACCTCTCATGAGGAGCTGAAAGCTCGCATCAAAGCACTCGAACGCCAGTTGGAAGACGAGCAATTACGTGCTGAGGCCTACAGCAGGATGATCGATATTGCGGAGTCCGAGCTGAAGGTGCCCATTAGAAAAAAGTCCAGTACCAGGTAATCCATGAAATGAAGGATGCTTACGCCAGGGTTGGCCTTGTGCGTCTGTGTCGGTTACTTGGTATGACCAGACAGGCTTATTATCAGCACTTCTGGCAATTGGAAGCCTCCAGTATCGAAGCGGAACTAGTTTTGAAAAAAGTACGGGATATACGCAAAAGCCATCGTGCGATGGGTGGAAGGAAAATTTACGAGAAGCTTCATCCATTTTTGCTGGAGCACCAGATCAAGATGGGCAGGGATGCTCTTTTTGATCTTTTGTCTGCAAACCAGCTGCTGGTTAAAAAACGACGAAGAAAGTTTATCACTACCTTTTCAAACCATTGGCTCAGAAAATGGCCCAACCAGATTCGTGGATTGGAGGTTATCCGCGTGAACCAGCTATGGGTAAGTGACATCACCTATTGGAAAGTCGGAGAAAAATATACCTATATCAGCCTGGTCACCGATGCCTATTCGCGTAAGATAATCGGATATCACCTGGCACAGACACTGGAGAGTGTTGAAACCATAAAAGCACTGCTGATGGCAATAAGCACATTGCCTGCAAATATTGAACATCCTATTTGGCATCATTCTGACAGAGGGGTGCAGTACTGTTGTGAAAATTATGTAAAGCTATTACAGGACAAAGGAATCGGGATCAGTATGACAGAAAACGGAGACCCGCTGGAGAATGCTATTGCCGAACGGATCAACGGTATTCTGAAATCAGAATACCTCAGGTATGCTCAGCCTGATGACTTCAAACAGGCAGAGAAAATGCTGCGATCAGCTGTAGAACTATATAAAAATGAAAGACCGCACCTGAGCATTGGTCTGTTGACACCGCAAATGGTACATTCCAAAGAACTCCATGTGGAGAAATTGTGGAAAAACTATTATATTAAAAACACTAAAATTGTAAACCCATTTCAGGAAAATAAAAATCCTGTAAATCAATTAAAGGATTAAAACTAAAACTGTAAACTTTTTTTAGGACGATACAGTTTTTTTCAAGGCCTTTCCCTTCAAGGGGAAAGGTGCCGATAGGCGGATAGGGGTTAACTACCCCCGCCGAAAAAGAAAAAAGTCGTAACGGAAGGCTACGACTTGTATTTTTTAATAAATTATTAATACTCCTGACTTGATCTTTTACATTTGCTTATGCAAAATCAAGCCATAAACTATCCATATGGTAATCACTCACTTCTATTACCTTATTGGTAAATCGGAGGGAGGTGATTAAACTGGCTACTTCCTGTTGCAGCATTACGATACAGTTTTCTACTAGTTCTTTTCTAAAGCCTTTTTCTGAAAGATCAATTACATAGCCTACGCAAATGATTCTTGCTACAATTCTGCCAAGGTCAACTAGCTTTCTTTGGGCCAACTGATCATCAGGTGTGAAAGACAGTTCTGCTTTGAAGTAATCAGCAGATTTTACCGTTAGTGGAAATTCTTTTAAGTACTGATAAAGCTGAGGCTGTTTTTGTTTTTTCATGCCTTTGATAATCATTTCGCCAATTTGTGCGTAAAGCATTTCATTGGATCCTTCAAAGATTTGGAAAGGGCGGCTATCCATAATTCCACGTCCGCCGATGTGGCTGGTGCGGTAACCTTTTGCACCAGATAATTGTACCAATAATTGTGCGCTCTCTTGCATCAGGTCGGTTACAACGGTTTTCATGGTATTGGCTTCCAGTCCTTCAGTAGCTAAGCTATTTTCAATACCGCTAATGGATGAACTTTTAGCACACATGGCAGAGCAAATGGTATAAGCTGCCTGCAACCTGGAAATCTGAAACTTTACATTATCCATCCCAAGCAAATTGCCTACGCCAACCTTTCTGTTATCACATTGGTGATAGGCCTCATCCAGCATCCGTTTAATAAAGCCCATTCCCATTCCTGGAAACTGCATTCTGCTTCGGTGCAAAATATCCAGCATCATTTTAATACCGGTGGTTTCAGGGATAAGTTTCTGGTTTTTAGGTACGGTAAGATCCAGTTGATTTAATCCGTATGGAATAAGGTATAAACCTGCATTGTCATAATATTCTTCTACATGGATTTGTTGTGCTGCAATAGCATCTTCACATACAAAAAAATCGATATCTCTGGCTAATGAACCGTCGGCACCTTCGTTTCTGGCTGCAACAATCCAGTAATTGGCCATTCCGGTAAGTCCCTGCCAATGTTTTGTTCCTTTAATTGTATAACCATTTTCAGTTTCTTTGCTGGTGGTTCGCATATTCAATGCGTCACTTCCAAAATTGGGTTCAGTAATCATTAAACCACCCATATTTTGTTCTTTCAGAAACTGATCAAAAATTCCCTGTTTAATATCATCATGGCCATATTTGGCTACAGGTTCTAAAAATAAGGCAATATTAATTCCAAAAGTTAATGAAAGTGATAGCGATTCATAAGAGGCAGCAGAAAGGATGCCGAGACATTCTTTAACCTTGCATCCTCTTCCTCCAAATGCTGATGGAACAGCTACCGATAATGGAACATGATCCATGATTGCTGTCAGCAATTCTGGCGGAAGGCCTCTTTGCAAACTTAGCTGATCAATATTATGTTTTTCCTGAAAAAGATGTTTTAAATTTTGTTCAAAGGTTTTTAAAAATTCTGGAAACTCCTGGTTAAAATTGTTCATTATTTATGCTTCTTAAGCTTATTTATATATGTTACATCAGATCTGTACTCATGATAGATCTGCCATCCTCATCAGGTTATTATTTCAGCTGCTTAATACTCAGCATTTGCAATGCCTAACTTACGTCACTGAAGGGCAATGTAGTGAAATTAGTTTTACAAATGCCAATATCATTAAAGTAAATATGCTTCAAAAATGGTGATAATTATTTAGAATCTTTCTAATTAGTTAAAGGTTTATTAACTTTTCTCATTTATTATTTCCAGGTTTCAACCTTAATCTCGTCGCCAACATGAATGAGGCCAGCACCTTTATGGAGGAGATTTTGACCAAACATGATTTTTTGATTAAACGTTCGATAGCCCGCTAATGTTTTCAATGGTTCTTTTCCTTTAATACCAGTCTCCTGATTTACAGTAATTAACACACATCTGGCACATGGCTTTACGGCAGAAAAATGCAGGTTACCCAAAAAGAAGGTTTTAAAATGATCTTCTGCATGCGCTTCTCCACCAGAAAAAACAAGGTTGGGTCTGAAGCGGTTCATATTCACCGGTTCAGCTAATTTTTCATTCAGCGCATCAAGTGATGATTGGCCAATGAGCAGGGTAGGGTAACCATCCGAAAAGCTTTTAACCTCTCCATTTGCTGCATATTGTGGATCTACCCTAATTTTTTCAGCAGACATGCGCACCAATCTAACCTCAAATTGCAGGTAAGCTGTAAACCAGTCACTAACCGCTTTACTCACTTCCAAACCAACTGAAGCGTCATCCCATACGGTTACTTCAATGCGCTTGCCAGTCGTTTCATCCAGTTTAAAAGAAATTTCAAGTTCCTGGTCTACTTTATGTTTAACATAGAGTAGGCCATCTTTAATCTCTACCTGCAGCAGAGATAGTTGTGCATATTTGCGCTGGGTTATAAAGGTTCCCTCATGATCCACTAGCATCCAGCGCCTGTCGTACTGAAGTCCTTCATCTTCCATCAAAGCCTCCTCCAATCTGAGTCCGCCAAGTGATTTAATGGGATAAATATAAATGTCGGTGAGAAAAAACTTGTTCATTCAACAAATATAGTAAAAACCATACAGGAAATAACCGGCTAAAGAGGTCCGTACATTTCCTGTATCATCAATTTAGCAGACTTGAATGTTAGGATCAATTCAACCGCATATCCTGCCTGGTTCCAGCTTTATAATAAAGTTCCGCCAGTGTTTTCTGGTATCCGGAAATCATGCTTTCCTGCTTAATTTTCATGTCGATTAATTTTGTTTCCCGGCTGTTAATTAGAAAGAGGGTGCTTTCGCCAAGGTTAAATTTTTGATTCTCGCCTGTTACTAAGATTTGCTGATTTTGAACACTTTGAATCTGAACAGCCAATTGAGAAGAATAGGCAGTTAGATCATTATAAGCAGCTGTAATCTCATTGTTGATCGTTCTGCTGGACTGTTGGAGATCATAATTTAATTCTTGTTGCTTAATTTTTACTTCCCTCAATTTCCCACGCTCGGATCTTAAAAAAAGCGGAAAGGCAAACTCAATTCCAATTTTATAATTGCTCCAGTTAAAATCATAATCGCCGGGAATAATGCTATTTATGCCAGTTCTGCTAGAAAGTAGATTCCCGGTAACATTCAGTTTAGGCTTGAGCAATTCTTGCCGGTAACTTCTTTCTACTGCTAATTGAGCACCTTTCGTCCTTAACTTAACCAATTCAGGGTGCTGGTTAGCAGCCTGCCCCAGCAGTGTATCCAAAGTTAGGGGATTAGGTTTGGCCATCGCTGGATTGAAGTTTTGCGGTACGGCATCAAATGGCAATTCAAGTGGATTTCCATCCTCACTCCAGAGGTGATTAGACAAAACCAACTGCGCATTTTGCAGCTCTATTTTCATTTTTTCCTTTTGAATAATCCTCTCCTGTACCGTAATATAAGCTTCAACAGAATCAATTGTTGGTTTATCGCCTATAATGGTTTGCCTGCTCATGGCCTTAAATCTTCGCTGTGCCAGTTCTACCCCCTCATTAATTAAAGCGAACTGCCTGTAGGCATAATACCAGTTCCAGTAATCTTTTGCTACGCCATACCATATGGCATTAATCTGTTTCAGCTGTTCTGCTTCAGCATATTGCACCATAATTTTTGATTGGCGAAGCGTATTCCTCCGGGCATCAATCAGAAGTCCCTGGCCTAAAGGGATACTCACGCCCACCGCAGATAAACCCTGCGAGTTAGTTTTAGTCTCCGGGTTTACATAGGTGCCCACATTTCGGTCATGACCAATCTTTAAATCAGCACCAGCCAGCCAAAGTGGAATTTTCAACTCACTGTTCCATTTGTTATAATATTCGGTATTGCCAAATAGCTTTCTGGCGAAGCCAGCCTTAAGTTCCGGATCAAAATAACCCAGAGACTGTAGCACACTGGCACGGGCTGATTCACTGAGCAAAGCAGCCTGTTTAACAATGGGATGATACCTGAATACCAGCATCTGGAGATCGCTAAGTGAAAAAACTTTTGCACTGTCTGCTTCAGCTTTAACTATAGTATTTTGTTGCGCCTTTACCAACTGCGTGATCACCATTGGGAACAAAAGCATTAAAGTGATCAGGAATGCTTTAAAATTATTTTTCATATTGGTCTGTACCTTTATTTTTTATCCTTACTACCACCAGCTGGCTCTTTCTCTAAACTCGGTGGGAAACCATTCAGCTGTCGCCAAATCTCGTACCATAGCGGTACCGATCTTAAAATAATCCGTCCGTAAACACCTGAACCCTGGCGAAGTTGTATCGGCCAAGGCTCATCTTTTGAAGGAACTGGATGGGTTTGGCTGATCAATAGCCGATATTTTCCTCCTGTGCTGCTTACCCGGTCAATAGAAGAAACTTTTCCGGCAAAGGTACCCACTGCTACGGATGGCCAGCCTGAAAACTGAACCGAAGGCCAGCCTTCAAATTGTAAACGAACATCACTGGTGTCTAAAATCAAAGGCACATCCATGGCGCTCACATAAAGTTCGGCAGCCACTAGGGGCGATTTTGGTTGTAATGTCGCTACAGATTCGCCTTCCTTAATGTTCTCTCCAATCCCTGCTTTAAGCGTTTTTACAACAAATCCACTTTGTGGTGCCCTCACAACATATAAACCACGGCGGATGCTGATATTGGAAATGTCGTTTCTTAATTTAGCAATATCACCCTGTGCGCTAGCCCTGCTTGAAACTGCGGAACTCATATCAGATTGCGCTTTTGCAATAGATTCCTGGTACTTAGCACGAATGTTATCCAGTTCGATGCTTGCATTAAGCAGGTTTTGAGTAGAGTTGCTCAACTTGTTTCGCTGACTAATAACCTTTGCATTGTCTTCCTGAAGTTTAAGTCGGCGGGTTTCAATATCCGTGAGTGAGAAAAGCCCGTTTTTATATCCGGTTTCATAGCGTTCCAATCTTGTTTTGGTGGTTTCATAAAATTTCTGAATGGCTAATAATTCAGCACTATCAATACTTACGTAATTTCTGGCCTGGCGTACTTTGTTTTCTGCAGCCTTCATTTGGAAACGTAAACCATCATTCATGGCCCGCATCTGGCTCTTGGTAGCATCTATCTTTTGCAATGCTGCGGTTTCACTTCCACGTTTAGCATCCAATTGCTCATTTAAACGGGTAGGAAGCTCAGGGTCAAAATACGACTGACTGGTTTCTGAAATCACCAGGATGGTATCACCTTTCTGTACTTCCTGTCCTTCACGTACTGCCCAGTGTTCTATCCTTCCACCAATCTGGTTTTGTACCGTTTGCGGCCGGTCTTCAGGGCGCAGCGCAGTAACGGTACCCCGGCCTGGAATGGTTTGCCGAAAAGGAAGGAAAAGCAGGATGGCAAAGAAAATAAAGATAAAGAGGAGTACCCTGCCCAGTAGTTTTGGCCCTTTCGCATCCATGATTTTACTGTTGGTATGCACCGATAATTCTTGCCAGTTTTTAAGTTGTTCATGATGGTTACTCATTTTACCCATGATTTAAATCTCCTTCCTCCAGTTCAAGATCAGTAATTACGGCAAGCTTTTCACTTCCGGTTACCATATCAAACACGGTGTTTAAATTGGTCATTAATTTCTCAATGGCATAGCTAATTTGAACGATAATCACTTCAGCGGCAACAAACTGCCCAAAAGTCATTTGCCTTTCTACTACAAAATAAGAGCCCAGCAACAGCAACGAACCCATTAAAATGGTACGCATGGCTACTGCGCTGATGAAAAATCTCTTTAAAACACCAAAGTGATCATTTCTGGCCTGAATATAGTTTGCGGTAATTTCATCCGTTCTATTGATGATTTCTTTCCTTTTTACAGCACTGTTTCTATAGGCATCCAAATCGGCAGCAATCTCTTCCAGGTAGCCAGCTACTTCATATTTATACTCTGATTCTTCAATACTGGTTTGTACACCCCGGCGGTAATACAAAATCAATACAAGGATAATCACAATAAGAACAAACATGCCAAAAGCCATAAAAACAGGGTGGTAGAAGGATAGCAAAATTACACTAAAAAAGATCTGAACAGCCGCTGCAACCACATCAACCAGTAATTTAGTTAAGCCTTTCTGAATGGTTAAAATATCAAAAAAACGATTGATTAGTTCAGAGGGATTTTCACCTTCCAGTGCTTTCTTTTTAATTCGGGGTAAACGAAAGGCAAATTCTATAGCCGTTCTGGCAAAAATTTTCTGCTCAATCACCTCAACCAGCGAAAGCTGACCGATGAGCAATAATCCGCCGACAACAATACCAACTAAAATCACTGCAATCAGGATATAGGTTGAGCTGTACATGGCCCCGTTTGATAACAGATTGAAAACCGCACTGGTACCCAATGGCAGTGACAGACCGATTAGGCCAATTAACATGGCGTAGATATAAATGTAATTGATTGTGCCGCGTTCATAATAGAGCAAGCGTACAAGTCTTTGCCATGGCGTGGGCATACCGGCAACATGATGATTTTTCATGGTTGTTTTTAACTTAAAGGATAAACTATAGAGATTGCAGGTAGAAAAATACCAGCAGAAAAAGTGCATCATTCATAATTGCTAATCAACACTGCATAAAATGCATATCAAATCAGTCAAGATGATCTCAGATCAAAATAATGATGCTTTTTTTTAAGAAAGATGATTAGGGGGCGGTGTGGGTACACTTTTTGGTGGGTGTGTGCCCATGCGTAAATAATATGGCTGAGTAACAGGAGCGAGATGATTACTTAATAAAAGGTGACCTGTATCCATCACCAATGACTCATAGATCAGCAGCTTTTTCTTGTTTTTATCTAAAGATTCGCCTTCTTTATCCTTGTTTTCTTCAACGTTTTTTTCTATTGAAAACGCATCTGTAGTGGATGAAAAATAAGAAATAGAGAAAGCAAAAACCTTAAGTACCAAAACACTTAATAGCGTTAAGGCAAAAATGCGTTTGAGTAAGTTATTTCTTAATCCTTCCATTATTTTGAGTTGCAAATATATGTGCTTTCCAATTTTATGAAGCTCGTGTGTAATTATTTTTGCTCATGATAACGTCAAATTAATGGAATTTAATGATATAGGTAATGCATTTTTCCTTTCAACTTAAATTGTTATTGCTTTGATGTTGATGTGTTCACTACATTGGGTTACCATAATTTAAGACGCAATCTGTATCAGGTAATTAAATATCGTACATATTTAACTTTATATTCGTAAATTATTTGATGGCTCTTCTATTACATTAAATTTTTAGGTTTAAGATTATCACAATGAAATTGATAAGAATAGTCATCTTATGCTGCTTTCTTTTTTCCAACTATAATATTGCTTTCGCTCAGTATTTTAATGCTTCTGCCATTACGAAGCAAAATAAGAGCGAGATGAAAACCTATGGTACAAATGATGGTTTACCCTCAAAAAATACCACTGCAACTCTTCGCGATCGGCGTGGGTTTATCTGGGTAGGTACCGAAAATGGATTGTGCCGTTTTGATGGCTACACATTTAAGGTATTTGCTAACCATGCTGGCGATAGTACTTCCATTTCAAACAATTTTATAAATGCCATTGTAGAGGATCATCAGGGGAAAATATGGGTGGCCACCATGGATGGGCTGAACTTATTAGATCCCCTTACTGAAACCTTTACTCGTTTTTTACACCGTGATAACAACATTCGTTCTTTAAGCAATAATAAAGTATGGTCTATATTATGCGATAAAAAGGGTATAATGTGGTTTGGTACGGATGATGGTTTTAATCAGTATGTGCCTTCCAGAAAAGATTTTATCGTTTATAAGCCCAATCCGGCATCTAAAAAAAGCATGATGGGTAAATCCGTAAATTCCATCATAGAAGATAGAAATGGTGATTTATGGCTGGGTAACTGGAGTGCTGGTTTAAATCGATTTGATAAAAAAAACAGAACGTTCAACAATTATGCTCAAGATCAGAAAGCAGGTGCTAAAAATCCAAATGATGTATGGGCTTTAGCCTATGCACCCGATGGTCATATTTGGGTAGGTACCTATTGGGACGGACTTTTTAATTTCAACCCGAAAACAGGTCAGTTTACTAAAGTTCAGATTCCAGATCGTGATAATTATTCTGTTTTTAGTGTAATGCCTGTTGGGCAGGAACTCTTGCTGGTAGGTGGTAATAATGGGTTTTACTGGTATCACACCCTTTCTAAAAACTGGGAGAAAATTAACGATACGCCCAATTATTCTTATGGCGATTCCTATCAGGATCGCGATGGCATCATCTGGCTTAATGGCCGCAACGGGCTTAGAAAAATAGATCATCAGCAATATAAATTTAAAATCAATTTACTGCCGCTTGGTAACCGTGATGTTAAAAGTATCGCTATCCGTGATGATGTGATGTGGCTGGGTACCAATAATGGATTATTTGCCATTGATCAGCAATCGGGAGGGATTAAAACTTTCATAAAAAGCAATGATCATAATAGCCTTACCAGTAATGAAATTCTAAAGCTTTATTTTGATGGAAGAGGTATCTTGTGGGTGCTTACCGAAAACGGCTTTGACAGTTATGATCCAAAAAGCAATACTTTTACACATCATTTTCATCATTCAGCCATCGGTAATTTATTTAATGAAGATGTTTTTAGGGATATTCTGGAAGTAGAAAATGGCATTTATATTTTGGCCACAGATGCCGGAATCAAGATTTATGACCTTCGTAAAAATACATTTGAACATTATTATAATCAGCCTAAAAATCCTTTTTCCATTAATAATAACCATACCTACGCGCTTTCAAAGGCACCTGATGGTCAGATTTGGATTGGAACCTACGGTGGAGGCGTAAATATTTTTAACAGACAGACGAAGCATTTTCGGGCACTAGAAACTTCAAACGGAAATCGTAAGGGCTTAAGCAGCAACATTATCAAAGCCATCCATACTGATTCCAGAAAGAATATTTGGGTGTGTACACAAGATGGTTTAAATAAGTTTTCACCAAAAAGCAATGGCTTTGAAGTGTACACGAAAGCCAATGGATTTTCAAGCAATGTATTTAATGACATTATGGAAGATGTGGACGGTAAAATCTGGGTGCTAACTGAAAATGGGATCTCCAGTCTGGATCCTATAAACAAAAAAGTAAGAAACTTTGATGAGGCAGATGGCGTTTTGGTAAATTCTGCCATTAAAAATGATGGTGCTTCCATAATTGTTGCTGGTAATAAAGGGTATTTTTCTTTTAACCCGAGGCAAATCAGATTCAACCATGTAGCGCCGCCTGTTTACCTGACCGATTTTCAGGTATTTAATAAATCCGTGCTTCCGGGAGCAGAAAGTCCTTTAAAAGAGAACCTGAACGTGGCAAAGGAAATTACGCTAAATTACGATCAAAGTGTTTTTTCTTTAGAATTTGTTGCACTTAACTATGCCTATTCCTGGAAAAATGAATATGCATATCGATTAGTGGGTTTTGATCAAAAATGGAATTATGTAGGTCACCAGCGAAAAGCAACATATACCAACCTCAACCCCGGAACATACCGTTTCGAAGTGAAGGCATCTAATAACGATGGGGTTTGGAATCAAGCAGGTTATTCTATTGTAATTAAGATTTATCCACCATGGTACCTCACTTGGTGGGCCTTTTTGCTATATGCCGGATTAATTGGGCTCAGTGCTTATGGCTTTATTTCTTACCGGAAAAAACAAGAAAAACTACGGTATGAAATCAAGATTGCACACATCGAAAGTGAAAAGGAAAAGGAGCTGAATGAGCGTAAATTGTCTTTTTTTACCAATATATCACATGAATTTAGAACGCCGCTAACCTTAATTATTAATCCGGTAAAGGAATTGCTCTATCAGGATGATCAGAATATTGATACCAGCAGCATGAATATTGTGTATAGAAATGCCAAGCGGTTATTGAGCCTGGTAGATCAATTATTGCTCTTCAGAAAGGCTGATGCACAGGGTGATACTTTAAAAGTTTCTCATTTGAACCTGACAGGCTTGGCAAAAGAAGTTTTTCTTTGTTTTTCTCATCAGGCCCGGACAAAAAATATTCAATATGAATTTCTGGCTGTTTCTGAAATAACAAATATTTATGCAGACCGCGAAAAGTTGGAAATCGCCATTTTTAACCTGTTATCTAATGCCTTTAAATTTACACCTGATGGCGGACGTATTGCGGTATCGCTAACCGAAACTGATCAATATGTTGATATTCTGATTACTGATTCTGGTTGTGGCATCGCTGAAGATTCAACAGAAAAGATTTTTAACCGTTTTTATCAAGAGCCAGATAAAAACCGCTCTTTAGGAAGTGGATTTGGAATTGGCTTGTATCTGGTTAAAAATTTTATTGAAATGCATGGTGGAACCATTTCATGCCACAATAACGAAGGGGAGGGAACCTCATTTCACCTGAAATTATTAAAAGGGAACAAACACATTAACCCACCAACCATTGTTCCCGATCGGCAGGAAACCTCTCTGATCCTGAAAGAACTTAGTCAGGATGATTTGATTCGGGAGCCAACCATAAAAAATGATGTGGCTTTGAGTGATATGATTGCACAGGAAAAGAAATCCATTCTGATTGTTGATGATAATGAAGAAATTGCCAATTATCTCGGTCAGGTTTTTTCCGAACAATATCAAATTTACCAGGCCCATGATGGTGAAAGTGGTTTAGCCATTATCCGTGGGTTTCTTCCTGATATCGTAATAAGTGATGTGATGATGCAAGGTATGGGTGGAATAGAACTCTGTAGTATTGTAAAAGAAGATGAATCCATTTGCCATATCCCCATTATATTACTTACCGCCAGTACATCTGCAGAAATTAAATTAAAGGGAGTAGAGAGTGGCGCTGATGATTATATCAGTAAACCATTTGATAAAGAATTATTGGTGGCCAGGGTTGCCGGGATTCTAAAAAGCAAAAACAGCCTGCAAAAATACTTTTATAGTGAAATTACTTTAAATCCCAGCACGTCTAAAATCTCAGCCGAATACAAGGATTTTCTGAAAAACTGCATCAATATAGTGGAACGGCATATAGAAGATCCAAACTTTAATATTAAGATGCTGGCAGATGAAATTGGCATGTCGAGAGCTAACCTTTTCAATAAGATCAAATCTGTTTCCGGGCATTCTTCCAGCAGTTTTATTCGTTTCATTCGCTTAAGAAAAGCTGCTGAAATTTTCATCAGTACAGATAAAACGATCCTGGAAACCATGTACACGGTTGGCATGAGTGATATCAAATATTTCAGGGAACAGTTTAAAAAAGTATTTGAAATGAATCCATCAGATTACATCAAAAAATACCGAAAGAATTTTTCCAATAACAAGTCCATCAGTCCAGGTTTAAAAAAGTCGAAAACCTAAGCGTTTAGTTTCGATTAATAATGTGCCTTACTATACTGTTTAAACAGGTTATGGCTATTGGTTAAACCCCTATCTGCCTATCGGCACCTTTCCCCTGAAAGGGAAAGGCTTTGAAAAAATATTTATCAAAGCTACAGGCGAGGTGGTTTAATCGCTTCTAAAATTTCGTCCTTCCGACCGCAGTGGAGGAATCTTTGAAATCGTAAATTAGAATTATCAATAGACCTGATTTCAAAGATCTCTCCGTTTCGCTGCTGCCTGAAAAAGGCAGACGCTCCAGTCGAGAAGACGACTTTTGATTAATTTAACCCTTATCCTTATACACATCAAAAAAACAGCGGCAATTCTTTTGTATTCAATATGTCGACGGAGATGCCTGTACGATTTAATAGTAGTTTAAATATATGGGGAGAATAAATTACTTTCTATAAACTGAATGTTGGATTAATCATATGCTTACTATACTGTTTAAATAGGTTATGGCTATTATTTAACCCCCCTATCCGCCTATCGGCACCTTTCCCCTGAAAGGGAAAGGGCGAAAAAAAAATCAATTAATAATTATTGAGTTCTGGTGAGTAAAAATGTATTGTTTCTAAATCTTATTATACATCGTTATTTAAAAAATCCGGAATATAAAAATCTGATATTTTGTATTCTTTAAACTACTTTTCGTGATGAAACGGCCAGTTTGAAGGTTTTTGTTGATTTTTACCCCTCTAATATTAGCTGTTTACCCCCTTTTCTTTTAATTGATTTGGTAGAATTTAGCACCGTTTTCAAATGAATTCTTAATTCACTATGGCCATGATGCAAAGTGAATGAAAGAGATCGAAAGAAAATGGTAATGATTAAATAACCAAATTAAACCAACATGAGAAAAGTTTTACGGCGCAAAGCTGTTCTGTTTTGTCGTAGTGCGAAACAAACGCTATTCATTGTATCCCTCAGTAGTGTTTCCTTGCTGTCTGCCCAAATGGCAATGGCAACTTCACTTTCAGGCACTACAAATCCAGTATCAGTTAAAGATGAAATTACAGTAAGTGGTACCGTTTACGATGAAAAGGGAGGTGTACTACCTGGAGTAAGCGTATCCGTTAAAGGAACCTCTATTGTTACGGTCAGTAATGCAGATGGTAAATATTCCATAAAAGTTCCAAATGATAATGCTGTACTGGTATTCACCTATGTAGGGTATAACAAACAAGAAGTACTTACTAAAGGCAAAACCACTGTAAATACACAACTTACTGCTAATGCACAATCACTTAATGAGCTGGTTGTGGTAGGATACGGTACACAAAAGAAATCTACACTTGCCGGTTCAGTTGCTGTAGTTAAAGGTAGTGATTTGGTAAAGAGTCCCCAGCCCAATCTTTCCAATTCATTGGCAGGTAGGGTTTCAGGTGTGGTGATCAATAATCGTGGTGGTGAACCAGGTTATGATGGATCGAAGATTTTAATCCGTGGTTTAGGAACTACCACTAACTCTGACGTACTGGTGGTAGTAGATGGAATTCCAGGCCAGTTAGGCGGTTTAGAAAGGATTGACCCTAATGATGTAGAAAGTATTTCGGTACTAAAAGATGCATCAGCAGCAGTTTATGGTAACCGTGCAGCAAATGGTGTAATCTTAATTACCACTAAGAAAGGTAAAATTGGAAAGCCGACTGTAAACTATAGTTTCAATCAAGGTTTCAGTATGCCAACACGCCTTCCAAAAATGGCAGATGCAGCAACGTATGCACAAATCATGAATGAAATCAATTTTGATTCCAATCCAGGTGGAGGCCTTAATCAGTCTTATACAGCTGATCAGATTCAGAAATTCAGAGATGGTTCTGATCCATTGTTGTATCCAAATACCGACTGGACCAAACAAACTTTAAAAAGTGTAGCCCTTCAAAATCAGCATAGCCTTTCGGTTAGTGGTGGTACTGAAGATGTTAAATATTTCGTTTCCCTGGGAAAAATTTACCAGGATGCGATTTACAAAGATGGCGCAACTAAATATCAGCAATATAACTTCAGAACAAACATTGATGCCAATATTTCCAAAAGGTTAAAAATTGGCTTAGGCGTGTCAGGAAGAGAAGAAGACCGTGTTTATCCAATCTCAGGTGCGGGTGATATTTTCAGATCAGTGTATCGTGCTAAACCAATTGTAAGTGCTTATTATCCAAATGGTTTGCCTACTACAGGAATTGAAAATAGTAACCCCGCAGTTCAGGTTACAGACTTAGGTGGTACAGCCAAAAACCCGACACAGGTAATCAATGCGATTTTAAGAGGTAGCTACCAGATTCCAGGTGTGGAAGGACTTTCTGTAGATGGTTTTTTCTCGGTGGATAAAACGTTTAGCTTTAAGAAAAATTTCAACAAACCTTATAACCTGTATTCCTACGATCAATCTACCGGAATTTATAATACAGTAGTAGTAGGTGGGAGTGCTGGCAAGGCAACTTTATATGAATCGCAGGCCAATACCAGCTTAATTACCTCCAATGTTAAATTAAATTACGATAAGAAATTTGGTAAACATTCCCTTAATGCTTTTGTGGCTTATGAACAGAGCAGGCAGCGTTTTGAAACCTTTGATGCACAACGCTTAAATTACATTTCAACCAGTCTGCCTGAACTTTCACAAGGTGGTTCAGCAGCAACAGATTTGAGAAATTCGGGCAGCAGTACTGATTATCCAAGACAAAGTTATATTGGAAAAGTGACTTACAATTATGATGAAAAATATATTATAGAAGGCCAGATGCGTGCAGACGGTTCATCACTCTTTCCAGCAAATAAACGCTTCGGCTATTTTCCTTCCGTTTTAGGTGCATGGAGAGTAAGCAAAGAAAAATGGTTCAGTGATAACGTCTCTTTTATTAATGATTTAAAAATCAGGGGATCTTACGGTTCTTTAGGTAGCGATTTAATTAATCCATACCAATATTTTGATAACTACACATTGGTTTCAAATGGTTTTATAGCTTCAAATCCTGGCAGCGGTGTAAATGTGATTCAGCCAAACATAAACCTGGTTAAATTGGCTAACGCTAATGTAGGTTGGGAACGGGCAAATAAATTAGATATTGGTATTAATGCAACTTTCCTTAAAAACTTTACGTTGGAAGCCATTTACTTCAATCAAAAAAGAAGTGATATTTTGTTAACCAGAAATGCTTCATTACCTGCAACTTCAGGTATTGTAAATCCGTTTAATTCTGATCCTTTAGTTCCAGCAGAAAATATTGGTAAAATAAACAGTTCAGGTGTAGAGGCCTCATTAGGTTATAACCATTCAAGCGAAAACTTTAGCTGGGGTGCTACCGGAAATATTACCTATGCGAAAAGCAAAATCATCTTCATTGATGAAGCTTCGGGAACATTAGATTATCAACGTCAAACAGGTCGCCCAATTGGTAGTTACTTGCTGTTTAACTCACTTGGTATTTTCCGCACACAACAAGAATTAGATGCCTATCCACATGTTACAGGTGCCAAAGTTGGCGATTTAAAATATGAAGATTACAACGGTGATGGCGTAATTGATTTTAAAGACAGAACCAGAACTAAATATGGTAACGTACCGGAAATTACTTACGGATTAAACTTAACCGCATCATATAAAAATTTCGATGTAGCCGTGCTTTTTGCAGGTCAGTCTCGTGTAAGCCAGTATGTGTTGCCAGAATCAGGTAGTGTAGGTAATTTTTTCAGTACCTGGGCCGATAACAGATATAGCGCCTCAAATCCAAATGGAACTTATCCAAGGGTAACTGAACGTGCTTCAAATGCCATTAGTGGTGGCGCTTTTCAGAATAATTTCTGGTTAAACAACGCTTCATTTTTCAGATTAAAAAACATTGAATTGGGTTATAATTTCAACACCAGTCTTTTATCTAAAATCAAAATATCAGGTGTAAGGTTATATGCCAGCGCATTCAATTTATTTACCATCTCTAAAGTGAAAGATTATGATCCGGAGGGTAACAGCGAAAGCGGACAATTTTATCCTCAGCAAAAAATTATCAACATAGGTGCAAACGTTAAATTTTAACATAATGAAATTATATAAACCATTATATTTTACCCTTGGTGCAACATTACTGTTTGCATCATGCAAAAAAGATTTTTTAGAAATCACACCCACATCCGTAATTAGTACATCTTCAGTTGAAACAGACAGTGCAGTATATGAAGCTTTTGTATTAAACCGTTATTTAAGTCCGAAGCTTCAGGAAAAAGAAGGCGAAGGTTCTGGTCCGGGTTTTGGCCGCGGTTTTGAATACAGCTTAATGAGTTCCAATACCGATGAATCACTTTATACGAATGATGATGGAACCTGGGCCATGCAACGTGGGCAGATTTCACCAGATAACCTGGGCAGTACAGCCTCTTTCTGGGCTAGAAGTTACCGCAGTATCCGTGAGTGTAATTATGCCTTAGAGGTATTAGCCACTATACCAATGAGTGCCGGCCACAAAAAGTTAATTGAAGGAGAACTGAAGTTTATCAGGGCTTTTAGGTATCAAGACGTGATCCGTAATTATGGAAGGGCTGTTTTAATAGGTGATAAAGTAACGCAATTGAATGATAATTTACAAGATGATGCATTGTTTAAAAGGGCAACATTAAAAGAAAGCATCGACTATGCAACGGCACAATTGGATGAGGCCGCTGCTTTACTTCCGGTAGATAATTCTGCAAACTGGCAGTTAGGTCGTGCTACAAAAGGTGCGGCACTGGCCTTAAAATCAAGGTTAACGCTTTATGCTGCCAGTCCATTATATAACGCTGGTACGTGGGCTTCCGCGGTTACAGCTGCTCAAGCCGTAATTAGCCTCAATAAATATGGCATTTACACGGGTGGTTATAATAAAATGTTCTTGCAAAATGAATCGAATGAAATGATTTTTGAAAGGCTCTATACCACAAACGCCAGACATGTTTGTTTAGAAATTGCAAACGGACCAAACGGCTACAATGCCTGGGGTGGCAATACGCCCATGCAAAACCTGGTAGATGATTATCAAACCACAACTGGTAAGGCCATTACTGAAGCTGGTTCTGGATACGATCCAGCTAAACCATACGCCAACAGAGATCCTAGATTTGGGTACACTGTTATTTATGATGGCGCAAGTTACCGTGGAAGAAACATGGAAGCTTTTATCCCAGGTGGAAAAGATAGCAAGGACGGAAACTCTAACTGGAATACCACTAAAACAGGCTACTATCTTAAAAAATTCATGAATGATGCATTCCCGATTGATAACCCTTGGGATGTAGCAGGTTTACAGCCGTGGATTTACATGCGCTATTCTGAAGTTTTATTAAACTTTGCTGAAGCGGCAAATGAAGCTTATGGCCCTGATGCGGTTCCAGCCGGATCATCAATGTCTGCCAGAGAAGCGGTAAATATGATCAGATCCAGACCAGATGTAAATATGCCAGCACTGGCTAATGGCTTAAGTCAATCGCAAATGAGGGATGCCATCCGCTACGAACGTAGGGTTGAACTGGCTTTTGAAGAACACCGTTATTATGATGTGCGCCGTTGGAAAATTGCAAACATAGTAGAGAACAAAGCGGCCAGTGGGATCATCATCACTAAAAATGGAAGCAATTTAAGTTATGCAACAAAGGTAGCTTTAGATGGCAAAGTTTTTCAGGATAAACAATATTGGTTACCTATTCCAAGAACAGAGATTTTATCTTCAAACGGAAAACTCGAACAAAACCCTGGTTACTAAAATTTTACACAGCGATCAGTTATCGCTGTGTTTTTTATCCTATTATTATAAAATGATTGTAGCAATTCGTTAAGGATTTAAAAACGCTTTTGCTACAATCTGTTTACTCATTTTAACCTCCTGATCATGAATTTGCTCGCCCGAAAAGCCTTTGTTTTTCCTTTGCTTATGCTGATTGGCATAATTGCTCCGGGAATAACTTCCGCACAAAACCAACGGATTATTAAAGCAAAAGTTAACTATAATGCGCTGGCACAAACCATGGAAGGTTTCGGTGCTTCAGATGCCTGGACTTGCCAGTTTGCTGGTTTATGGCCAGATACACAAAAAAACAAAATGGCTGATCTGCTTTTCAGTACGCAAACCGATCAGGAAGGCAATCCGCAGGGAATTGGATTAAATTTCTGGCGTTTCGCTATTGGTGGGGGAAGTGCTGAACAAGGCCAAGCCAGTGGGATAAAAGATGAATGGAGAAGACAGGCCTCTTTTTTAACCTTAAATAAGACTTATAATGAAGATGCCATGCCAGGGCAGGTTTGGTTTATGAATGCCGCAAAAACAAGGGGTGTAAAACACTTTATTGGTTTTGTAAATAGTCCACACGTTAATTTTACGCGCAATCAAAAAGCATTTTCAAGCGATGGACAATGTAACCTTGATTTCAGTAAAGCAGATGCTTTTACACAAGATCTGGCTAAAACGATTCAAATCCTCACAAAGAAAACGGGTGTTGAGCTGGATTATCTGAGTCCGATAAATGAACCACAATGGAAATGGAATGAAGGCAATCAGGAAGGTTGTCCGTATACCAACAGTGAAATTTCGGTATTGGTTAAAAAACTAAGTAATACATTAAATCAGGCACAGCTGAAAACGAAGATTCAAATTGCCGAAGCTGGTCAGTTGAATTACCTCACCAACCATTCTGATACGGCCAAAAGCAAACAAATCGACTATTTTTTTAATCCCAATTCTCCGGGCTATCTCGGAAACCTGAAAAATTTGGATCGGAGTATTTCCGGCCATAGCTATTTTACCACAAGCCCGGAACAAAAGGCTATCGCCATCAGAAATCTGGTTAAAGATGAAGTGGCTAGATATAATCAGCTTAGATTTTGGATGTCAGAGTATTGTGTGCTTGGCGATAGTTTATTAAAGGGAGAGGGGCGAGACCTGGGCATGACGACAGCATTATTTATCGCCAAACTCATCCATCATGATTTAACTTATGCCAATGCTACTTCATGGCAATGGTGGCTTGCTGTTTCAACAGGCGATTATAAAGATGGCCTCGTATACATAGACAAAAGCAAAACCGGCGGAAAAGTTTACGACAGTAAAACCCTTTGGGCACTGGGTAACTACAGCCGCTTTATACCACCGGGTAGTGTAAGGGTTAATATGATTGTTTCAAATGATCAGGATTTTTATATTTCAGCTTACCTTAAAAATAATAAACTGATTACTGTAGCTGTAAATAATAGTGATGAAGCTATTCACCTGGAACTATCGGGAATCGATCAAAAACAAAAAAATCTATCTGTTTACACCACTGCTGAGGGGAGCAATCTTAAGCGATCGGTGGTGACTGCAGAACAATTAAATCTTCCACCTAAATCTGTTACCACCATTATAGCCAACAAATAAAAACAGGAATATACGATTGAGCCGTTCCTAAATTGAAATACTATGAAAAAACAAAAGATACTTATTTTTAATGCCATGGTGCTGGCCATGATGCTTTTCGGATGTGGAAAGGCAAGCAACGAGCATTCCTTTACTTTAGGAGATAGCACATTTATGCTTGATAACAAGCCCTATCAAATCATCTCAGGAGAAATTCATTATCCACGGGTGCCACGTGAAGCCTGGCGAGCCAGGATGAAAATGGCCAAAGCGATGGGTTTGAATACCATCGGAACATACGTTTTCTGGAACTTACATGAACCGGAAAAAGGCAAATTTGATTTTACCGGCAATAATGATATTGCTGAATTCGTGAAAATTGCAAAGGAAGAAGGATTATGGGTAATCCTCAGACCAAGCCCTTATGTATGTGCCGAATGGGAATTTGGTGGTTATCCGTACTGGTTACAAAATGAAAAAGGCCTTGAAGTAAGAAGCCGAGAAAAACAATACCTGGCCGAATACAAAAAATACATTGATGAAGTAGGCAAGCAATTGGCACCACTTCAAATTAACCATGGTGGAAACATCATCATGGTTCAGGTAGAAAACGAATACGGATCGTATGGAGCAGATAAGGTTTACCTGGAAATGAACCGTAAAATGTTTGTTGATGCAGGTTTTGACGGACTTCTATACACTTGCGATCCGGAAAAGGATATTGTGAAAGGACATTTAAAAGGTTTAATGCCAGCCATTAATGGCCAGGATAACCCGGTAACGGTAAAAAAAGCCATTCGCAGTCTGAATGAAGGAAAAGGTCCGTTTTTCATCGCTGAATGGTATCCAGCATGGTTCGATTGGTGGGGTACGCCACACCATAAAGTTCCTGCAGAACAATATACAGGAAAGTTAGATACTGTATTATCTAGTGGAATTTCCATTAACATGTATATGTTTCATGGCGGAAGTACGCGTGGTTTTATGAATGGCGCAAACTTTAGAGATACCATTCCATTTGAGCCACAAATTAGTAGCTATGATTATGATGCACCGCTTGATGAAGCTGGAAATGCCACGGATAAATTTATGAAATTCAGAGCAGTGATTGAAAAGCACCTGCAAAAGGGAGAGAAATTGCCTGAAGTGCCAAAAGCAAAACCAGCTGCAGCAATGGAGCCGATTAAATTTACCAAAGAAGTTGGTGTTTTTGATAACCTGGGTACAGGAAAGGAAAGTGAGCACCCCTTAACCTTTGAAGATATGAACCAGGCCTATGGTTACATGCTTTACAAAACTAAAATTAATGGAGGCAAAAATGGTGAATTGAAAATAGACGGCCTGCGAGATTATGGAATTGTATTTATTGATGGCCAACGCAAAGGTACGCTGGATAGAAGATTAGGACAGGAAAGCCTGACACTTAATGTAGCTGCCGGAAGCCATACCCTGGAGATTTTTGTAGAGAATATGGGCAGAATTAATTTTGGTCCAAACCTGTTGAAAAACAAAAAAGGCATTGTAGGTCAGGTTTCTTTTGCAGGTACCCCGCTTAAATCATGGACCATGTATTCTTTACCTTTTGATCAGGTAGAAGCCTCCAAAATTAATACGGTAAAGGCTGCCAGAAATTCTCCGGTATTAAAATCAGGAACATTTAAAGTCACCACACCTGTAGATACCTATCTGGATTTACGGACATGGGGAAAGGGAGTGATTTGGGTAAACGGACATAACTTGGGTAAATATTGGAGCATTGGCCCTCAGCAAACCATTTATCTTCCTGCTGAATGGTTAAAGAAAGGAGATAATGAAATCATAATACTCGAATTAAATAAACCTGAAAATAATGTGCTGACCAGCTTAGCTAAGCCGATCCTGGATCAGGTTAAAGAAGTAAAATAACATCAAAACCTGAGTTTACTAAATAGTCTGGATTAGAATACTATGTTTAGTTATTTTTGTTTTTAATCCCGCTATCGTTTGACCCCTCACATGCGCCAGAGGAATTACGATCGTTATACCACTTTTAAATGGTGGTTGCAGATCGGGTGTGAAAATCATTAAATGTTGATCGAACTCAGATTCATCATGTTAACCTAATACAGCCCCCAAATTTAAACACTATTTGGGGGCATTTTTATACAGAAAAAAACATACAGTTTAATTCAGTAAGATGTTCATTAAAGAACTGGTCACGAGTATTTAATTAAATTAATGTAGCATAAAGCAACACATTGTCCATAAATTCTACAAATCAGTCAATGTCATCATATTGATACAAAAATAATTCTTAATAAAATACAATTCCTTTCTGGCTAAAATCTGCGTTTTAATAGCTTTAAACCAATTTTAACCAAATTATATTGCTGCTTACTGGTTATAAATGAGTAATATAAGTAATTATTGGCTTAATTTTTGGTCTGAACAAATTGTAGCGGAGGCTACAATAAACCTATTATTTAACCTTTAAATTTAAAACTTATGGCTTTCAAAGCTAGATTGAATTTTTCGGGCAAGGAGTACGATGTGCTTCATTGCGCCTATGCGTTAAACCGCGATGTAGATGCTAAAGGAAGACCTTCTTCCGGAGTTTACGGCGGCACCATCGACATTGAGATCGAGTCAACCGAAGACACCTCAATTATCGAAGCGATGGTAAATAACCAGTACAAACCCATTACCGGAACCCTTCTGATTAAGAAATCTGAAGAAGATGCCAAAATGAAGGAAGTTGATTTTGAAGATGGCTACATTGTCAAGTATTCCGAAGGAATCAACATTGTAGGTGATCACCCGATGACACTGAAATTCCAGATCTCAGCAAGGAAGCTGAAACTCGGAAATGCAGAGCATTTAAACGATTGGCCTAAAGCGTAGACAGAGTGGAGTATTGTTTAGGATTTAGTGCTTTGAATCGGTTTAGTATAGTTTAGGGTTTAGAATTGTTTAGCGTTTTGTGGTTAGTTATAATATTTAATGATATAGCTTAACCTCTAAACTTATAACCATCTAAACAGATTTTAGACTTTGTATTGTTTAGTTTCAATATTTAGTCTAACCCATCTAAACTTATAACCCATCTAAACATTTTCAGGTTTTGACCAGCTAACCGCCTAAACACCTAACCCATCTAACCACAATTCATTCATTTCAAAAAATTAAAACTTACTAAAATGGCATTTAAAACCAGATTAACATTAGGTTCAAAAGAATTTGATGTTTTACAGTGCAGCTTTTCATTAAACAGAGATGTAGACGCTAAGGGTCGTCCATCATCAGGGGTATACGGTGGAACCATCAACATTGAAATCGAATCTACTGAAGATACTTCGGTAATCGAATCAATGGTAAACAACCAGTACAAACCTCAATCAGGTACCATCATCTTCAAAAAAGGCGAAGAAGATGCAAAAATGAAGGAATTAACTTTCGAGGATGGCTACATTATCCAATACAGCGAAGGCATCGCCGTAAATGATAATACGCCAATGACGCTTACTTTCGTAGTATCAGCCAGAAAACTCAAATTGGGTAACGCTGAACATGAAAACGACTGGCCAAAGGCATAGTTCTCCAAGTGATATCACCAAAAGTGACTGGTTCTGCCTGTTGCTTTTGGTGTATCAAACCCTTTCATTAATAGTGCAAATCTATATTAATTTGCCACTCATGCTCCATTCTTCAAATAGCTTAGCATTTATTTTTTAAAATCATAACTGGAGTTTAGCATATAAAAAAATACACCTGTCACCTGAAATCAATTTTCACATTTCACCCAGGTAGAAGTTGCAGCAGCACTGAAATTTTAAAGTTTCCCCGCTCATCGCCACTAAGCTTAAATTCATATGGAAAAGAAACTCATCACCGAAATCAATATAGAAGATAAAGCAATTACCCATTTTGCCTCCTTCAGCCTTCAACAAGAATTTAACAGTCACCATTATTTTGAACTGCGGTTTAACCATGATCAAATGGGGGCACCAGGTCTGATTAACTTAAATGATAGTCGGGATTTTGTAGGTAAAACCTTAACCGCATCTTTCGGATATTCACAAGAACAGCTTCAACACTTTTCTGGTTTGGTTACCCGGGTAGAGCTGGCGCAAAGCCATGGTTATCATGGCGTATTAATTGTAAGTGGTTATAGCCCAACCATATTGATCGACCGTGGTCAGGATCTGGGCTCTTACCTGGATAAAGATTTAAACGACATTGTAAAACTGGCTACGAGTGATACACCTGCCAACGACCTCAAAATAGTAGCGAATGCCAGCAGGCAATCCACTATAGATTACCTCATTCAGTATAAAGAGAGCGACTGGGAGTTTTTAAACCGCCTATCAGGAGAGTATTATGAATGGCTGTACTATGATGGTCAGCAATTGAATTTTGGTAAACCCGACGTGCAGAAAGATATTGCCTTATTTTACGGCCGGGATGTGCACAACCTGCAATATGCAATGGAAGTTGCCCCGATTAAAAACAAACGTTTTGCTTATAACCCTAAACAGGATGAAATGCTGCAGAGCGAAAGCAGTGGCCAGGCCGATGGAAATCCCGATTTGGCGCATGCCATTAAGGCTTCCAACCTGATGTACAGCAAAACCTTTAATCAGCCTTCGCTCATTAGGGTAGATAACAATAGTGACATTAAAAGTCATGTTGATAATGAAGAAAAAGCACACATCAGTGACCTATTAAAAGTAAATGCCAGTGGTGATAATGCCGCATTGGGCATTGGTACCATTGCCGAAATTACCATGAGCATCAGGCAGGAGGTTGCTTTTTTAACAGAGAGCCTGGGCCAGTTTTTAATCACCAGTATCACCCACAACTTGGATGGAACGGGCAAATACCACAATACCTTCGAAGGTGTGGTATCTAATACCGAACGCATCCTGGTGAAAAATTATGATAAACCCAACCCGGATATGCAGCTGGCTGATGTGATCGACAATGCAGATCCACAGGGACAGGGTCGGATTAAAGTGAAGTTTAAATGGGCTTGTAAAACCAATGATGTGACCGAATGGCTGCGGGTCATTACGCCCGATGCCGGCAGCAGCGAAAAGGTAAGCAAAAACAGAGGCTTTGTATTTATTCCTGAAATTGGCGATCAGGTTGCGGTAAGCTTTGAAGAAGGAAACATTGCCCGGCCAATTGTACTGGGCTCAGTTTTCCATGGCAAAAGCGGAAGTGGTGGCAGTGCCAGCAATAACAGCAAAAGCTTAACTTCTAAAAGCGGGCATACGGTTCAGTTAAATGATGGTGGAGGAATTACGATTAAAGATAAAACGGGTGGCAATCACATTGTGGTTGATGGAGAAAATAAGGTCACAGTAACTTCAAGTCAAACGGTTATATTAACCAATGGTGCGGCAGCAATTACACTCGAAGGGGATAAAATTACGATTCACGCATCAGAAATTGAGATTGCAAAAAAAGGAGGCAACTCCGCAAAAATTGATATTAAAGGCGATGCCACAAATATTAATGCTAAAGACACTGTTATTACATCGACGAATAATAAGATCATTGGCACCAACCATGTTACAGGTGGTGTTACCACAATTGATGGTGGTGATGTTTTTATTAACTAAAAGCTAAAATTTATGTTTTGGAATTCATCTGAAAATAAGCAATCGAAAATTCAAATCAACAAATGCTTTACTGAAAAGTACATGATTGAACAAACATCCGAAATCATTATGAGCAGTCTTGTTGTCAAAACCGTAACTGAATTAAGATGGGATGTTCGTGTTCTGAAAATAACAGATCAGGGCTATCATATCGAAGTATTAAGTCTTGATAACGTTTTGAAAGAAAGTAATAATCCTAATATGCGTGATTTGAGTGCTTTCAACAATGCATTTAAAAGAATGTACAATGAACTTAATATGCTAATTAGCAAAGAAGGTGAATTAATTGAAGTTAATAATATTAAAGAAATACAACGTAAATGGGCGCAGGTTAAAGCTGAAATGGAAGTCATACAAACCAAGCATGATAACATGAAAGGCATCATCGCATTAAATGATGACCTTTTTAACAATCCTGAGAATATTAAAGCTGCTGTAAAAGGGAATGAATTTTTTGAGGTGTTTTTCAACGCCTATTTGGGTTTAAACTTACCTGGTGGAAAAAATATTACCAAAAAAAGTCTGTTTGCTCAGGAATCTGTTAAATGGAGTTATGCCATCACAGTTGAAAATTCACTAACTGATGAAAAGAAAGCAATTGTAAATATAGTTGGTCACCCAACACAAAGTTTTGATAAAACATGGATTAAAAATGCTTACGGTAGTTTTCCAATTACGGAAATTGCCGACAGAAAGCCAGAAGTTAAGGATGAAGCTAAGTATAAGATTGATTATAGTAGCGGAAGGGTTTTAGAAGGATTAATTACAAAGGAAGAAATTGTTCACCCTGAATTGTTAAAAGCTAAAATGGTTTATCGTATTGTGGCAGATAATCAGGAAGTTGAATCTGAATCACAGCCTGAGCGTTCTGGTGAGTATGTGCAGGAGTCAAGTAAAGAAAAAAGAAATTTCAGCCTATTAGATTAGCTGTGCTATGGGAAATAAAATTGCAACTGAGGAAGATTATTGGATGTGTTCAGGCGGTATCATGCCCGCTCAAATGCAAAGTATTCAGCGCATTGCAGAACAGAAAGATAGTAAAAAGTACCTGATCAAAAGTGATACTGCCACGGCATCAATGGGTGATTTTGTTTGCAAATGGGTGATGTTAATTATGGCGCTTATTGCTGCGGTAATAGCTGTGTTGATTGTGGCAACCGGGGGCGCAGCTTTAGGTGTAATCGTCGCCGTTGGTGCTGCTGCAGGAGCTGCAGGAGCAGTATATGGGAGTGTTATAGGTGGTTTAGTGTGTGGACAAAAAGCTGCTATTGCTAGGACATGGATTGGCGACAAGAGCAATTTGATGATAGGAGGGCAGAAAACCCTGACTACAGGAAGCACTATGGAATGTCCGGTATTTGGATCTAAAATTGTACATGCACCTAACGTAAAAAATTGGTGGGATGCGCTTCGTGTAGGGATTGGAAACTTTGGAGAAACTGTTATTTTGGGGGCAATGGGGGGAGCACTTATTGGCTTAGGTGGCGCATTCCTTTCTGGCGCTGCTGCATTATCTCTACCCACACTGGCCAGTGTGGGGACAAACATTGTGGGATCAATTACGGGTTGGGGAATGGCTGCCCGTTTGTACTTTGGCGCTAATGCGGTATCTAATCAACAGGCCTTGGGACAGATTGATATTAACAATGTGGACGAACGTGATGCCGCTTTTGGAAATGCAGCGTTTCCTGAATACGGCAGCGTGAAGCGAATTGCAAGCGGAAGCGCAGAACCTATGGATGCCATGTTATTGCTTTATTTCTTAAATTTGAGGGTTCCAGGTGCGAAACCTGGTGTTACACCGAAAGAGGAACCTATTGGTGGTAATAAAGAAGAACCGGTTGCGCCAAAAGAAGAACAAGCAAAACCTAAAGAAGAAGAGGTTAAACCTGTTGAAAATGTTAAGCCTGTTGAAGAAGGCCCAGTTAATGGTAAAGATGGTAAGGCTTATGAAGCTAAAAAACCATCTTTTAAAGACGGTCAATCTGATGGTGGTCCAGGTACATGGGAAACTCGTACTACTCCTGAAAAAGGTGCAGCATATCAAGAACAAGTAACTGGTGCACCAAAAAACACGGAGTATGTTGTGAAGACGGATAAGATGAAGAGTGGGGAGAAAAAATTTGATGGTTACGATCCGGAAACCAATACACTTAAAGATGCAAAGGATTGGGATAAATGGCCACCATCTGGAAATAAGCCGTGGGAAAAGGCAGCAAGGCAATCTGAAATTAATAAAGCAAGGATGGATGCCGACATTGCTAGCGAAGCAGGAGGTAAGTTAGAATATCATGTTCCTACAGAAGAAAAAGCAACACAATTAAGAGAAATTTTTGCTGAAGAAGGAATAAACATAGATGTCATTGTAACAACTAAATAAATATTTTTAACCCCATGAAGGAAAAAGTTATGCTTAGATTACGCTTTGATAAAGCTGATTTAACAGCAGAAAAATACATCAATTTTTGTAAAAGTATCTTGCAATCATTAATGAATTTTAATAGTTACTTCTCTGATTTTGGAAGTTGGAATTTACATACAAATTCCGCAATCAATTTTAGAGATGATTTTGAAGATTTCTACGACAAAGTATTTCTGCAAATTAAAGACAAAGAAATAGCTTATATAAATCCAAATTCAGAAGATAAAGATTTGCAAAATAAGTCTATTAGTCCATTTGGTTTTAGGTCCTCTTATACTCCAAATAGTATGATAGAGTCAAATGCTAATATTTCTATTGATGTTTCACCCACATCAAGTTCTAGATCTTCGTTTTTTATTTTTGAGTTTCCATCAGAAGAAATAGAAAAATTTATCGATATTCATTTTGTCATGGCATTATTGAAAAATTTGCAAACAATTCTACATCCTATTGATGGGACTATATTAACAAAACCCTTTTTTCACAAAGTAAATAAAAAAGATTTTGATCCTCCTATTGGCTGGATCACCTATATTAAGGATAGTTCGAAAATAAAAAATGTTTCAGTGGATGTGATAAAAGAGTTTACTTTAGATGGGGTTATATTGATACTCAAGGAAAGTTGTCCAGACTCAAATGATATTGATTACGTCAATAAAGCAATAGAAATTAGAGATATGTTAACTTTATGATATTTATTTGTCTTAAATAAATATCTATTTAAATTTTATCTGAGCTAGAATTTGGGTCTTTAAACATTTAAGTTACCATTCATTTATATGAGGCTATTCGATAAAATGTTTTATTAAAGTTAGAGGTAAAAGAACATACAAAACTATTTAAAATGTTTGGATTGATATTCAACAGATCGCTTTAAAAAATGATCTAGAAATTAACAAAACTTATCTTTGTAATTTTATTAAATCAAAAATGAGTATCAAACCTGTTTTTTTATACTTTGAAGAAAGGCTTCTTCATGTATGAGAAAAATTGTGATTCAATTATTTTCAAATCTATTGAAAAAAATGAAATAGAAAATAAGTTTCCTTATGTGTAGATGGTATTTTATATCGATTAGTATGATTCATTGTAATAGATGAACGTTTTCATTAGACCACTTCAAATTAACAATCACAATCATGGAAAAAATTATATTAAATTTTTCAATTGACAAAAAAGAAATAAATGCCGAAGAGTATATTGTTTTTTGCAAAAAAATCATACTTAAATTGAGATCTTTTGATGACATATTTAGTTCTGAGAATGTTTTAGATGTTGAGAATCGGAAAAGTTATTTTTTTAAAGATGATTTATCTGACTTTAATACGGATAATTTGAAATTGATTATTAACAAACAAAAGGATATTGCATATTTAAATCCAAATGATGAAAATAAAGAGCTAACCAATCTGTCGAAATCATGGATGGGCTTTTCTTCTATTATTTTTTTTGGATCTGATGATTCGATTGAAAGCGAGCCTGAAGTTACTTTAAGCATTTCACAAGGTGCTACAGATCAAATTCCTGCAACAATTAAGATCGAGTATGCTAATGATATCCAATATAAGTTATCAAAAGAATATGTATTCAAATTGATTGAAGAAGTAACGAAAGCTGTAAAAGTAATTGATGCATATGCAATATCAAGTAAATTCTTTTCAAAGATAAGGCGAAGAGGAAAGTTACCCGTAGGGTGGATAAACTATACGAGAAATAAAAGTATTCTGACAATGCTTAAATCTGAAGAAGCAAGAAAAGAATTAGTTAATGGTGTAATTTTCTCTATTTCAGAAAAAGATTCGTTTGATCAGCTTAATCAAATATTAATAGAGCGCTCAATTGAGATTAGTGATTTTTTAGGAATAGAAACTTAATCATTACGACAAGTATGAAGTTTGAAGAATTAGAAACTAAATTACAATCTGCAATAGAAAAGGCTGAGGAGATTGCAATAGAAAATATTCAGGTGGGTATAGATTTTTCTCCGTTTATAATTTTTGATGAAAAGGAGATCAAAAAGTTTAAGTCAGATTCATTAGATGATGCAATAGATATGGCATTGGAAGAAATCGAAAGTTTGGAGGAGGAAACAGTTTTACTTATATATAAGGATGTTATAAAATTAAATGACGGAAGCTTTGATGGGATAATTTCTCAAATTTATAATGTAGATGAGGATTCTGGTTATTCTTTCGGCCTGTTGTATAAAATAAAAGATGATAAAATAAGTTTTCTCAACAAAAGAGTGTTCTTAGGAGATGTTCGAAACTGTTTGATCTTCTAATTTTAATATCCAAATTGGTATGTCAACTCAGTTATTGGATGACACATTGTAGATCTAAAAAAAAGGCAATGAATAAACTAAAGTTATTGGGAGCCAGCAATATAGCTATATGTGGCTATTGGTGATGCTTATTACGATAAATAGCAATTAGAGCAAGCTATGAACGTTTATCAAAAGGCAATGATGAGCCCAGATGTAACTGGAAATGCCTATATATAGTTTTGCATCGGACAAATTTTTTATGAAGAGGGTAATTATTAATCTCATTAAAAGACAATTATTTTGGACGTTAATTTGTCTATAAACAAGATTTTTATCTATAAAATGGAAAACATAATTAGAATAGTAAAAGAAAAATTTGAGAATGTATCTCCTTTCTCATTAGTCATTAAGAATTTTGATAATCTAGACTTAAATGACCCGGAAACATTGAAAAAGCTAATGTGGTCTTCATATTTTCTTTACTTTCAAAACGACTATGAAAATGCAAATCTATTTTTGGATTTTCTTTTAACAAAACATTTTGATGGGAATTATGACAAATGGACTTGGATTGAAGGTGGTATTTTACTCAAACTAGAGATGGGAGGTGAACAATCCTCAAAAGACCGAATTTTAGAAACTTTAAGTCATGGCGGTGATGAACAAAAAAATAATTTAAAAAGAAAGACTTTTCAACGTAGACTTGTTGGCCAGTTATTAAATAGAGACAAAATTGTTTCAGCAGTCAATTCGAATGATTCTAATTTGGAGCTTTTATATAGTGTTCCTTTTTTTAAAGAATTATTATTTATTGATTTTATGGGAAATAATGAAAAATTCACAGATGAAGATATTCAAAATGAAAAGCAAAAATGTAAAGAAAGAATTCAAGATTTAATTTCATAATTAATGATTTGAGATAGTATCAAGACTAAAAATAATGAAAATTAAAAAGGTATATCTTCCCGGCAAGGAAGAAGTGGAATATCGAGAATATAGATATGTACAAATAAGGAATGGTGATACAAGCAAAAATAATTTTGTTAGTAAATTGGCCGGTGCTTATGAGCCATTAATACCTCAAAATGGAGGTGTTATTTCTGAAAATTTTATCATTGTGACACCTGAAAATGATAAATTTTATGGATTATCTTATTCTAAGGATATTGTCGGCTGGAGAACGCAAATTGAAAAAGGAGCCAAAATTCTTCTTCTTAAGATTGCAAAAATCGAAAATGGAAACATGTTTAAGTTAGAGGATTGTATATTTGAAAGATATAATTTTTATAATGAGGCAGGTACTTATATAGAGGAGAGTGAAGCCGTTGAAAAAGGTGAAATTCTATAATTGCAATTTTAACGAAATACGCTATTTAATCACTAAGTTCCTAGATGATATAAATATTAAATTAGTTGAAACCAATCAATCACCTCCACTAACCTTCCTATCTAGACTGCATGCCTAGCCCAGTCAAAGCCCAGTCCTAAGGCATGATGGTTGCATTTTATTGCATGTATTAGTGTAATGTATATTCATGAAAGGTAGCCAAATAAATACAGTTTATTTTAAATCAAAAGTTAAACAGATCCCATCATTTTTCATATTAAAGTCCCATCATCTAGCGCTTTAGAGAATAAAAGTATTCTTTAATGCCTGATTACAATAATTAATTCTTTGTAACAAAACATTATTATAAAAATGATGTTACGTTCTAGATTTATGAAAAAGCACCACCTCTCCAACAGCCCTACACCCTGGCAGCGGCTCGTCGAAATGCTACATGCAGAGCGCTCCACCATTAACTATATTTTTATCTATGCAGGGCTCATCGGGATGATCGGACTTTCGCTTCCACTCGGAACAGCGGCCGTTTTTAATCTCTTGTCTAATGGTTCCATGTACGGTTCTACCTACATTTTAATCGCGGCGATTTTAATCGGAATTATTGTTGGTGGCATCTTGTTGCTGGGGCAGCTCAGCCTGGTAGAATTTCTGGAGCAAAAGATTTTTATCAAGGCCGCACTTGATTTTGCTTACCGCTTACCGCGAATCAAGAAAAAGGAACTTGAAGGCGAAAATCCACAAGAACTGGTGAACCGTTTCTTCGATGTGTTAACCATACAAAAAGGCCTCACCAAGCTCTTAATTGATATTGTAGCTGCTGCCGTATTGATTTTTTTTAGCGCCATACTGCTTTCATTTTATCACCCGGTATTTATCGGATTTGGCATATTTACCATCCTATGCATCGGCATAATCATCTTTGTTTATTACCGCAGGGGCGTGAATACCAGTATTGAAGAATCAGAGTACAAATATGAAGTGGTGGCCTACCTGGAAAATGTAGCTGCTGATTTAGACGCTTACCGTGGTCGATCAGATAAAATGGATCAGGTGATGACCATCACAGATGAGATTACCTCCAAATATATTAGTGCCAGGAATGATCACTTCAGTATTTTGAAAAGGTTGTTTGCCAGTGCAGTCGTTTTGCGGACGATTTTAATGGGAGGATTGTTGCTAATGGGTTCCTATTTTGTAGTGCAACGACAAATGACTTTCGGTCAGTTTGTGGCTGCCGAAGTAATCATTGTGCAGATTTCTTATGCGGTAGAAAAACTCATGACCAGCTTAAATACCGTATTTGATATGGTTACCGGAAGTGAAAAACTGGCTGTGGTTACTGATCTGGAAATAGAGGAAGGAGCGCAGGAAAATGGTTAATAGAACAAAGAAAATTATCGAAAAAAAGATAGAAGAACATGCTATTTTATCCAAAGCAAAACTCATTTCTTCCAATGGCCCCAGGTTACTAGGCAGGGTGATGATCGGTGTATTGATCCTCTTCATTATTATCTTGCTTTTGCCATGGAGACAAACCATATCCGGACGTGGAATCGTTACGGCCCTGCGGCCGGAGGATAGGCCACAAACCATTCAAAATCAAATTGGTGGCAGGATTGAGCATTGGGCCGTTCGGGAAGGACAAGAGGTGAAAGAGGGAGACACCATTTTAATTCTTTCAGAAACAAACCAATCCTATTTTAATCCGGATCTTCCAGATAGGTTGAATGAACAACTGGCTGCCAAAAAAGGAAGTGAAGTGGCCGCTGAACAAAAAATCTCAGCAACAGATGCACAGATTAGTGCACTAACCAATGGTTTAAGGATTCAGTTATCTGCTGCAGAAAATAATGTGGTGCAGGCACGTAATACGGTTAGAATAGACAGTGCAGAACTCGTAGCGGTAAAAAACTATTATCAAACCAGTAAAGCCAGGTTAGAACGCTATGAGGTTGGGTATAAAAACGGACTCTTTTCACTCACCGATATTGAAACACGTCGGTTGAAACTTCAGGAAGACAAAGCTAAAGAAGTAAGTCAGGAAAATAAGCTTAACAGTTCGAGGCAAAGTTTGGCCAATGCCTATATCGAGTTGGATAACATCCGTGCAAAATACAGCCAGTCGCTGGCATCAGCACAATCAGATAAAAGTTCGGCACTCTCTGGTAAAGCTTCCGTAAAGGAAGAGATCGCGAAGTTAAGAAACGAGATGTCTAATGTAAATATCAGGCGTGGATTGTATGTAGTCAGGGCTCCACAGGATGGTTACATTGTGAAAACCCTCAAAGCCGGAATCGGTGAAAATATTAAGGAAGGAGAATCGGTAGCTACACTTCAGCCGCTCTCCCCATTAGTAGCTGCAGAAATTTATGTTGATGCCATGGATGTTCCGCTCATTCTGGATAGCAGCAATGTGCGCCTGCAGTTCGAAGGTTGGCCTTCGGTACAATTCTCCGGTTGGCCATCAGTTGCCATCGGTACTTTTGCCGGGAAGGTTTCTGTAATTGATCGGGTAAGTACAGATGGTAAATACCGCGTGTTGGTAAGGCAGCCTAATCAAACCCCTAAAAATGACGAACCCTGGCCAATCCAGCTTCGTCAGGGTTCTGGTGTATATGGAAGGGTAATCCTCAGAACAGTTCCGGTTTGGTATGAAATCTGGCGTCAGCTAAACGGTTTTCCCCCAAGTTTGGATAAGGCACCCACGGCAGAAAATATCAATAACAAATAATGGTGATTTTACTTCATACCTTACTTAAATTTATTTGGCTGAAATGCAAATTTTAAACTCGGAGAAAGTTATTTATCCCTCATTATTACCCGGGAAACTAAATTGACGGATATGCAGGTAAAGCGTGCTGAATTGATTTCCAGTTTTCAAAAAGTGATGGCAGATTTGTATTATCGTGCCGGAAAACAAAAGTAGTATTAGGGCCTGAAAATGAGGTTGATAACACTAAATAGAAATCATTTTATACTGTTAAAACACGCTTCTTTGTAATGTAAGCAAGGTTCTAAGCATGAACACGGCATCATCTTTGTTGATGCACAAACTCAAATTTAAAGCAATAATATTTTAAAAAAGATGAAGAACCTACACGTATTTTTCCCGAAAAGATTATTATCCTTTTTAGCCCTGGGGCTCCTGTTTTTATCTTCCTGCTCGGAATCACCTACAAAATTTTTCGAGATTACGATTCTGAATACTAATACGATTAAAGACTTCGCCAGTCCGGTTTTGGCTCAACGTCTTGATGCTGAAGCAAAGGAATTTCCAAATATTCCATCAAGTAAGAAAAAGGGCGATGAGGCCGTAAACAGTATAAAAATGAACACTCAATTTCTGGAACAATCATTAGAGAAAATTAAAAAGATATCCGCCTCCGGAGATGACCAGAAAGAAATTCAAAAATTAGCTATTGATTTATACGAATATGTGATTCCGGTGTATAAAAATGAATATCTGGCTTACGCAAAACTTTGCGATACAAAAGGTGATCAAAGTGCTAAAGACGAGATCATTAAAAATATCGATACCAAATACGGACCTACCTTTGTCCAAAAACACGATGCTTTGATGGCTAAAGGCAAGGCTTATGCAGAAAAGCACAACATTCAGGTAAGTTGGGGAGAATAATATAAAATCACCATCATTAATCTAAATTAGTGAGGCATAGTGTCACCCCAATTGGTATATTCGTCATTGCGAGGCACGAAGCAATCTATTTTGTAGTGAGATTACTTCGTGCCTGGCAATGACGATAATTTGAGGGAGTGCTGTTTGAGTAAGCCTCTATGTTTTCTTCCGGCTTTCACCTTCTTCTTTTAATTGGTATTTTAAAACCGTAAACAAAACCGGTAAAAATCTTCCATCCCTTATGAAGGAAGCAATTTATCAGGTGTAATGGGTAAAGACCTGATTCTTTTACCCGTTGCATTAAAAACGGCATTGGCTATTGCCGCTGCAACGCCCACAATCCCCACTTCACCAATACCTTTTACACCCATTTTATTTGGGATCAGGTCAATCTCATTGATAAACATGGCATCTAACTGTCCAACATCCAGGTTAGCTGGCACATGGTAATCAGCAAAAGAACGGGTGGCAAAATTTCCGTACCGTGGATCAATAACTGATTCTTCGGTGAGTGCCATTCCAATGCCCCAGATGTTTCCACCTATAATTTGCGAACGGGCTGTTTTCGGATTCAGAATTTTTCCTGCACCAGTTACGGCAAGAAAACGGGTTACTTTTACCATTCCGGTTAATTTGTTAATACTTACTTCAGCAAAATTCGCGTTAAAACTATGTGCAGAATATTGTTCGGCTTCTGCTGGGGCTTTAGAACTAGATTGGGTTTCAAAAGCGGCTATCTTTTCTGAGATCATTAAATCATTTGCCGTTGGCCTAACGAAAAATTGTTTATTTGATTTAGCCAACAGCTCATCCGTAATTTTGGTACAGGCATCATTTACTGCATTGGCAAAACTAGAAGCACCAACTGAACCTACCGATCCGGCAGCAGGAGGAAGGTCTGAATCGCCAATTTTCATGGTAATCCTGGATAGGGGAATGCCTAATCCATCAGCAGCAGTTTGCGCCAGAATGGTATTGGTGCCCGTTCCAAGATCAGATGCTGCAATCTCTACTGTGGCATAAACCTGTCCACCCTTCAGGGTAAGTTTAATATTTGCCGAACTGTCTCGCTGGCGGGCCGGATAGGTACCGCAAGCTACGCCGTAACCAATTAAATTTTCTCCGGAGAAATGAGTGCCGGGAATGGCTTTGCGTTTTTCCCAGCCAAAAGCTTTGGCACCCTCTTCCAGGCATTTTACGGTGGTTCTGGAACTCCATGGTTTGCCATTTGAAGGATCTTTTTTCGGTTCGTTTTTAATCCGCAAGGCAATAGGATCCATTTTTAATTGATGTGCCAGTTCATCCATCGCACATTCCAGCGCAAAACTACCGGTAGATTTGCCGGGCCCACGGGTATAGGTTGGCAAGATCAGATTCATGGGTACTACCCGGTAAGAAATCAAGGAATTCGGTACCTCATACATGATTTTCGAACAATCGCCACAGGGTTCAATATATTCTGAATCTACAGCAGTATGAGAAATGGTTTCATGTGCTAAAGTGGTCAGCATCCCATCTTTAGTAGCACCCAAACTAATCTTCTGTATATTCCTTTGTCGCAAACCTACAGAATTAAACATTTGCTGCCGGGTAAGTGCAAGTTTTACCGGGCGCTTAACCATTTGCGCAGCAACAGCTGTAAGCACTAAATTGGCCCACTGTCCGCCCTTTGAACCAAAACCGCCTCCAATATAGGGTGAAACAATCCTAACCTGTTCAGGCTTTAAGTTTAACGTAGCTGCAGCGGCCGTTTGTGCGCCATTGATAATCTGCGAACCATTATAAAGGATCAGGTTTTCACCTTCCCAAACGGCCACTGTAGCGTGCGGTTCCATGGGATGATGGTGCTCAACAGGTGTTTCGTATGCCTCCTCAATTTTAATTTCAGCCTGTGCCAGGGCTGATTTTCCTGCCCCCCTCACCAGGTCTGCCAGTTCTTTTCCCTTAGGCATCTCCGGGTTTTTTGCCAGTTCATCAAAATCAATTTTCTCTGTTTTATCCTGCTGATATTTAACCTGAATAAGATGTGAGGCAGCAGTGGCCTGTTCAAAAGTTTCGGCAACCACCATCCCAATATGCTGGCCATGGAAAGTAATTTCGGGCCCCTGTAATAAGGCGCCGCCCCTTAATCCACCTTTAACATTTAATTTTGGCGCATTTTTATGTGTGATTACCTGGATTACGCCTGGAGATTTTTCAGCATCGGCGGTATTCATCTCAACAATTTTTCCCGAGGCGATGGTACTTTTGAAAAGTACGGCATAAGCCATGTTTTTGGCAGGGTAATCCGTTGCATAAGTGGCTTTACCTGTAATCTTCATGATGCCATCGATCCGGTCTATGCCTTTGCCGATAATTTTGTTCGTATTTTCCATAATGTTCCCGATCTCTTAACCTTTTAAAGCCACTTCAAACGCATGGATTAAAGTCTGTTTTCCCATTTCTATTTTAAATTTATTATGAGCAAGCGGTTTGGCCGCACTCATTTCCAAGTCTGCAGCTTTGGTAAAATTCGCTAGCGTAGCCGCTTTATCCTTTAAAAAGGCTTCCGCTTTTAACGCCCTCCAGGGTTTATGCGCCACGCCACCCATGGCAATATGTGCTGTTTTAATGGTGCTACCCTGTAACTCAAAACCTGCCGCTACTGAAACCAGCGCAAATGCATATGAATTGCGGTCACGAACTTTGATATAGGCAGAATGACCAGCGAAGTTATTTTTTGGAAGCTCAATGTAGGTAATCAGTTCTCCATGTTTTAAGCTATTGTCTTTTTCAGGATGATCTTTCGGAAGGAGATGAAAATCAGTAAAAGGAATACTTCTTTCGCTGCCATTTTGCTGCATCACTTTAACATTTGCTTTTAAAGCCGAAAGCGCTATAGCCATGTCTGAGGGATAAACTGCCACACATTGATCCGACCATCCAAAAATGGCATGCATCCTGTTAAAGCCTTTCATGGCCGCACATCCACTTCCCGGAACTCTTTTGTTACAGGGCATGTTGATGTCATAAAAATAACTGCATCGGGTACGTTGCAACAAATTACCACCATTGCTGGCCATATTTCTGATTTGTGCAGATGCACCCGCTAAAATAGCCTTACTCAACATGGGATAATCTTTCCTGATGAGCTGATGATTGGCCGTCTCCGTATTTTTGGCTAGCGCACCAAGACTTATACCCGTGGCAGTTGGCTTAATGGTATTCAAAGGTAATCTTCCAAGATCAATGATTTCACTGGGCTGGGCCACATGTTCCTTCATGAGATCAAGTATATTGGTACCACCTGCTAAAAACGCTGCATGGGGATGAATTAAACCCAAAGCATCTGATGGATTTTTTGCTATTGAAAACTTAAATGGTATCATAATCTGATGGGTTGATGTTAGCCTGCAAAAAGCCAGTTCTGTTCGATATTTTTTCCGGTTTGTGCCTCCTTAATGGCCGCAATAATATTAGGATAGGCACCACAACGACAAATATTGCCCGACATTCGCTCGGCAATCTCTTCATCTGAAAGCATTACGGCACCGGCCTGTTCCCTAATGTTTGACGTAACAAAACTGGCCTGACCTTCCTTCGCTTCTTTCATCAATGCCACTGCAGAACAAATCTGCCCTGGTGTACAAAAACCACATTGAAAGCCATCATGTTTTAAAAATGCCTGTTGCATGGGGTTCAGCTCATTATCTTTCGCCAGTCCTTCAATGGTAATAATAGATTTCCCCTCGCAGCTTGCCGCAAGCGTCAGGCAGGAGAGTACCCGGTTGCCATCTACAATTACCGTGCAGGCACCACACTGGCCATGGTCACAACCTTTTTTTGAACCAGTAAGACCAATCCGTTCACGTAACGTATCCAGCAAGGTCATTCGGGAATCAACAAGTACTTTTTTGTTATTAGAATTAACTTTAAAACTCACGTTGATGCCATTTTCTATAGCAGAAGGAATAAGATCCGGAATCTCATCAAACTCAACCGAGCGGGCAAAAAGCTGCTCGGCACCAACCATATGGCTTACCAGCAAACCAGCAGATGCCAGTCCCATTAATTTTAAAAAATGTCGTCGCTGAAGGCCCGAACTCAATACTTCATTGAGCTCTTCTGGCATAAGGTCGCCGAAAAGCTTTTTTTCTTCAGGGCTAAGTGGTGATTTGTTTTGTTTCATGTAGCTGTTTTTGAGATGACAGGAGTGCAGTAGCAGGCTTAATAGTCAATTACCTGTAGAACAACTATAAAAACGCCTGGTTTTGATCAAAACAAAAATGATACGATTGCACCTGAAACAGAATCAGGCCATTACGGATGTTTCTTAATTAGACTAAGCTGGTAAGCATTAAGAATTTTTGGCCAATCCTTGAATATAAGCAGTAGGCGTAACGCCAAATTCCTTTTTAAAGGCTTTTGTAAAATACGATTGTGTTTGGATGCCGATTCTATACATCACCTCAGTCATTAACACATCTTCATTTTTCATGATTTCTATCGCTTTTCGAAGTCTGGCTGAACGTACAAATTCGCCGATTGATTGCCCTGTAATTGATTTTAGTTTCTGGTAGAGTTTTGTTCTGCTCATGCCGATTTCCTTACATAAAAAGTCAATATCTAATTCAGGATTAACCATTTGGGCATCGATAATGGACAGTAGTTTATTCATGAAAAGTTTATCCTTTTCAGAATTAACCAGTTCTCTGGGTTGAATTTCTTTATTTTTTAAATAATGCTCTTTTACTTTTTGTCGTTGTTCAAAAATATTACGGATAGTGATGTGTAGCAGGTTCGTATTTATTGGCTTGGTAAAATAAAGGTCAGCGCCAGATGCAGCACCCTCAATTTCAGCCTCCAAACTGTTTTTTGCCGTAAGCATTAAAAATGGAATGTGGCTGGTTTCTATATCTTCTTTAATGATGCTACAAAATTCTGTTCCGCTCATACCCGGCATCATCACATCGCTAATAATGAGGTCGGGAAGGTTTTGCCTGGCTACTTCTACACCTTTAATACCGTCTACCGCCTCTAGAATCAGATACTGATTGGCTAAAGAATCCTTTAAAAAATTACGCAGTTCATCATTATCATCTACAATTAAGATCCTTTGTTTTTCATTTTGATTGGTTGCTACAGCAGGAATGGTTGTTTTGTGATTAGCTTCCACCTGGTACATGATGCTTTCGAGTCGTGTTCCACCTGCTGTATCACTTTGGATAAACAACTCATCCATTTGGTAATCGCCTTTAAGCACCGGAATCCCGATCATGATTTCCGTTCCTTCATTTCTTTCGCTTGATACTTTAATCAAACCCTTGTGAAGTAAGGTCAAACTTTTAACAAAGGCCAAGCCAACGCCAGAACCCAGATGTGATTCTGTAATCCTGTAATAGCGTTCGAACAAGTGCTGGATAGAAGCCTTCGAAATGCCAATTCCGTTATCAATCACCCTGAAATAAACATATTCCGTTCCCTTATAATCACTTTCAATATTCAGTTGGTTGGCAAATAATGGCTTAACACCATCCAAAGAATGAAGTACCTCAATTTTTAAGCGACCATTAGCTTTCGTATACTTCAGTGAATTATTAACCAGGTTAAGAATAATTTTTTCGATGATCTGTCTATCGAACCATATTTCGGTTGGTAAAGGATCTTTTTCAACGGTAAAGCTGATGTTTTTATCGGCGGCCATTTCCTTAAACTCTTCCGCAATTTCATCAATAAAAAGGTTGAGGTTTCCGGCTGTAACATTTAACTTCAACGCACCAGCAGCTGTTTTTCTAAAATCCATCAGCTCATTAATTAACCTGAGCAGGCGGTTGGCATTGCGGTGGATGGTATTGTAATAGCTTTGGAAAGATTCCTGTTTATCTTCATTCAGCAAACGCTCAATCGGACCCAGAATCAGAGAAAGTGGTGTTCGGAATTCGTGAGAAATATTAGTAAAAAACTGAAGTTGTGTCTGGTGGATTTCTTCACGCTTTTCTTCCTCTATTTTTCTCAGTTCCAGCCTGCGCCTGAAGCTTAACGTCAAATAGCTGAGGTAAACAGCCGTAACAATTACCAACAACCTAAACCACCAGGTGGCCCAAAAGGGTGGAGCAATGTGTACCTCAATGGAGGCTCCAACATGATTCCATACACCATCATTATTGGATGCACGGACTTTAAAAGTGTAGGTGCCGGGATCAAGATTGGTGTATACCGCCTGTCGGCTATTGCCAATATTAATCCATTCCTGATCTTCACCTTCCAACTGGTAGGCGTAATGGTTATTTTCACTCGAAACATAATTGAGTGCTGCAAAACGGAAGGTGATCGTTGCCTGATCGTAATCTAGCTTTAGCTTTTTAGTATAGCTAATATCACTTTTCAGGATGTTTTCATCGCTTTGCGGGGAGATCACCTTATTAAATATTTTCAGTTCGGTAAGGTATACCGGGGGCACAAAGCCATTGTTTTTAATATCCTTAGGGAAAAAGGAATTAAACCCATTAATGCCGCCAAAAAACATTTCACCACTTTTAGTTTTAAGATAGGCATTGGATTCAAACTCCTGTCCTTGCAAGCCATCTGCCATGTTGTATTGCTTAAAGGTCTGTTTCTGCGGATGAAATTTAGTCAGGCCATTTGCAGTAGAAATCCATAAATTTCCTTGTTCATCTTCTGTAATCCCCTTAATGAAAGCAGTGCTAAGTCCAGCTTTTTGAGTAGCCGGCACAAATTTATTTTTGCTGGCATTAAAACAGTAAAGTCCGGCCTGGCCGATCCATAAATTACCTTTACCATCAACAAAGATTACCCGTAGATCAGGCTTTTTGCCACCTTCAGTAAAATAGTGACTAAATAATTTGGTTTTGAGGTTGTATCGGTTTAAACCACCATCATCTGTACCAATCCACAGGTTTTTATCCAGATCTTCATTAATGGAAACGATGTTATTACCTGTTAAATGTGTGCCATTTGCACCCGCTGTGAGCTTTTTAAATTTGCCTGTAGAAGGATCAAACAGGTTCAATCCACCATAATAGGTACCGATCCAAATGTGGTGTTCAGTATCTTCAAAAGTTTTTTGAACATAATCCGATGATATGGAATAAGGATTACTTTCGCTGTGGTTATATCGGGTAAATGTACCGTCAGTATTCATCCGGTTTAAACCACCCGCCCAGGTGCCAATCAGTAACCCGCCTGTGGTTTTGGTGATGTCTAAGATGGCATCGGCACCTATTGTTTTAGTATCGAAAGGACTAAATTTAAAATGCTTAAAAACCTTACTTTTTTTATTGTAAATATCCAGTCCGCCGCCATCCGTACCAATGTAAATTTCTCCATTATCTGCCTCATAAAAAGCCCTGACATCATTATAGCTTAAACTGTTTTTATTAGGTTCCTGCCTGAATAAATTAAATTTTTCTGCCTGCGGACTATAGAGATTAACGCCTCCACGGTGCGTACCCACCCATAAATTACCTTGTTTATCAACGAAAAGAGCTGAAACCGTTCTTTGAGAAAGGCTGAAAGCATTCCCTGCCTGATTCTGGTAATGGGTGAAATTTCCTGTCTCTGGATCAAAGTGATTTAGCCCGCCGTTAATGCCACCTATCCAAACCTTGTTTTGATGATCGAATGCAATGGCTCTGACTAAATTGCTGCCTATGCTATTGCGGTTTTTCTCTTCGTGCAGGTAGGTTTTAAAGGAATTATTGGCTGCGTCAAAGTGAATCAGGCCATTTTCTTCAGTCGCCATCCAAAAGGAATTGTCTTTGGCTTTTTTGATCGTTCTGATTTTATAGTTGTTTAATTTAGCCTGAGAGGTGCCGTTTATGGTATTCAAGAGTTCAACCCCCGAATCGCTGGCAATCCAGAGTTGAGCACCAGAATCAGTATAAATATCATTGATGAAATCTTTTCTTGTACCCAGATGTGATGTATTTGCAAACGCGTAGTAACTAAGGTTTTGCTGCTTCTGGTTAACCTTAAAAAGACCACCTCCATAAGTGCCCACCCAAATGCCCTGTTTATTTTCGGCAATTGCAGTGATGATACTGCTATTTTGCCCGGAACCCGGGTAATGGGTGAACTTACTTTGTTCCGGATTAAATTTACTTAAACCGTTTGAAGTTCCGATCCATAGGTTTTTGTGCTTATCTTCTAAAATACACCTGATAAAGTTATCGCTGAGACTTCCGGCTTTCCCCGTGCTTTTAAAGGTAGTAATCTCGTTGCCATCATAGCGGTTCAGGCCGTCTCTTGTACCAAACCAGATAAAGCCACGGCTATCTTGAAAAATGCATTCGATGGTGCTGTTTGATAAACCATTTTCTACGTTAATGTGCTTAAACTTTAAGTTTTGTCCGTAGCTGTTTAGGGCTAACGTAACACAGAGAAAAGAGAAAATAAGTTTAACAATACGGATCATTCTTGTGCTTCGCCAGACGCAATTTTTTAGCACTCAAATGTAATTCATTTTTCAGCAGCTTGGTGTATTTTACATGGTTTATAGGTAAATAGGGCGATATTATGACGATTAGCACAAAAAAAATGGACGATAGCACAAATCAAAAACAGGGATAAAGGCTTTATTTGTGACCATAATTCTAACCGATATTTCTATGCAGATGATTACAATTTTCTTCAAGAGTAACAAGCGAATGTTTATGCTATTACTATTGATTTTTACCCATGGATATCTTTTTGCTCAACAGACCACCATTACCGGCGTGGTGAAAACAGCTCCAGATAATTTGGGTATGCCTGGGGTAAGCGTTCGATTAAAAGGAACGGCTACCGCAACTTCAACTGATGGAAACGGAAACTTCACCCTTAAAATTCCATCGAATGGAATTTTAGTATTTACCTCTGTAGGTTACAAAGTACAGGAAGTTCCGGTTTCCAAATCAACCAGTTTAACCATTACCCTGATTGAAGATGCTTCCACTTTAAATGATGTGGTTGTAGTAGGCTATGGTACCACCAGAAAACAAGATTTAACGGGTTCGGTTGCTGTAGTTGGTGTGAAGGACTTTCAGAAAGGAAGTATTACCACGCCAGAACAAATGCTTTCGGGCAAGGTTTCAGGGGTGGCCATCACTTCTAACAGCGGTCAGCCGGGTGCCGGAAGTACCATCCGGATTCGCGGAGGTTCATCCTTAAATGCTAGTAATGATCCACTATTTGTGATTGATGGTGTGCCATTAGAAAATGGTGGCGTTTCAGGTGCTTCCAATCCCTTAAGTTTCATCAATCCAAATGATATTGAAAGCTTTACCGTATTAAAAGATGCATCAGCCGCGGCTATTTATGGTGCCAGAGCTTCTAACGGAGTAATCATCATCACCACCAAAAAAGGATTAAGCAATGAGTTGAAAGTGAGTTTCAATTCAGTTAATTCCATTTCTAAAATTGTAAAACAATTAGAGGTATTGAGTGCTGATGAAATCCGCTCCATTGTAAATTCAAAAGGAACTACTGCACAAAAAGCACAGTTAGGTAATTTTAATACCAACTGGCAGGATCTGATTTACCAGGATGGATTTTCGAGTGATAATAACTTAAGCATTAGCGGTGGAATCAAGAAATTACCTTATCGTATATCTGTAGGGTACCAGAATCAAACAGGTTTATTAAGAACAGATCAGCTGGAGAAAACTTCTGCAGCATTAGTTCTCAACCCACGCTTTTTTGATAATCACTTAAAGGTAGATTTAAACTTAAAGGGTAGCATGCAAAAAACACGCTTTGCCAATACCGCTGCTATAGGTGGCGCGGTAAGTTTTGATCCTACGCAGGCCACTTACACTAACCAGTCAGCATACAATGGCTATTGGGAATGGTTAGACCCAACCAGCCCTACAGGTTTGGTTAATCTGGTGGGCCGCAATCCGGTTGGTTTGCTGGAGCAAAGGGAAGACCGGGCTAAGCCTATGAGAAGTATTGGTAATTTACAACTGGATTACCAGTTTCCTTTTCTACCAGAATTGCATGCTAATTTCAATGCCGCTTATGATGTGGCTACCGGAAAAGGGACCGTTTATGTTGATCCGAATGCAGCCGAATCTATTTTAAGCAATGGGGTAAACAATCAATATAAAACCAACAGGCAAAATACCGTTGTTGATTTTTACCTGAATTATGTGAAAGATTTTAAATCGATCAAGAGCAGGATAGATGCTACGGCTGGTTATTCTTACAATGATTATTTAACTACACAATATTTCTATCCGGTTTTTGATGCCCGGGGAAATAAAGTAGCCAATTCAGATCCAGCCTTTCCATTTAATAAACCTCAATATCGCCTCATCTCTTATTTTGGTCGGTTTAACTACAATTACGATGAACGTTTTTTGTTAACAGCAACAGTTCGCCGTGATGGATCATCTCGTTTTGGCCCGGCCTATAAATATGGTACTTTCCCATCTATAGCCTTAGCCTGGACCGCTAAAAATGAAACGTTCTTAAAAGATGTTAAAGCCATTTCCAACCTGAAAGTTCGTGCCAGTTATGGTATTACTGGTCAGCAGGACGGAATTGATAACTATGGCTACCTTTCCACTTATGGTTTAAGCTCACTGAATGCACAATATCAGTTTGGCGATACCTTTTACCAGATGTACCGCCCAAGTGCTTACATTTCAAATATTAAATGGGAAGAAACAGCAACAGCTAATATCGGACTGGATTTTGGTTTATTTGATAACCGCATTAGTGGTAGTCTGGATTTCTATCAGAAGAAAACCAGTGATCTGCTAAACCGGATTCCACAACCTGCAGGAACCAATTTCGCCGCTACAGCAATTGTAAATGTAGGTGATATGAAGAATGAAGGCGTGGAGATGACCCTGAACTTTAATCCGGTAAAAGAAAAAGATTTCAACTGGGATTTCAGCGTAAATGCCACATACAATAAAAATACCATTACCAATTTAACCGTAGTTCCGAACGATCCTAACTATGCGGGCTTTCCAAGCGGTTCTATAGCAGGCGGTGTAGGCGGACAATTCGTATTTATAAATGCCGTTGGCGGACCGAAAAATACCTTCAACCTTTTTGAACAGGTGTATGATCAGGCTGGAAATCCTATCGAAGGTGTTTATGTTGACCAAAATGGCGATGGTGCCATTACCGCCAGCGATTTAAAGAAAGGTAAACAGGCAGACCCAAAATTGTTCCTCGGTTTCAGCAATAACTTAAGCTATAAAAAATGGAACCTCTCTTTTACCCTAAGGGCTAATTTAGGTGGTTACGTATACAATAATAATTATAGCCAAAGCGGTAACCTGGCACAAATTACAGGTACATCAGTTATCCTGAATGCATCACCAAACTACCTCACTACCAATTTCAAAACACAGCAATTGTTAAGTGATTATTACGTTCAGAATGCATCATTTCTGCGGATGGATAATATTAACCTGGGTTATGCCTTTGGAAAGTTATTTAAAAGCAAAGCCAATTTGCAGCTAACTGCCAGCGTGCAGAATGTATTTGTAATCACCAAATATAAAGGCCTTGATCCTGAGGTAGCTTCAGGAATAGATAACAATATCTATCCACGGCCTCGAGTGTATTCTATTGGCTTAAACCTTAATTACTAAACGATTACACTGAAATAAGATGAACCGTTTTAATCCAAAATATATGAAACTACGTGTTTTACAATTGTTCCTGCTGGTTTGCATCACCTCTTTTTTGATGGTCTCCTGCACCAAACTGGATCTTACACCAACCAATGATTTAATTGCCGATAATGTATACACCAGCGTAAGCGGTTATAAACAATCATTGGCCAAAGTTTATGGTGCCTTTGCACTTACCGGAAATGCCTCTGTTGGTCAGCCCGATATTCCAACTGAAATTATTAAGGATGAGGGTAACTCAGATTTCCTTCGTTTATACTGGAACTTGCAGGAGCTCACCACAGATGAGGCCGTTTGGTCATGGCAAAGTGATGCCGGGATTCAGGGTTTACATGAAATGAGCTGGTCATCAACCAATGCAATCATCAACGGGTTGTATTACCGTTCCTACTTTCAGATTACCTTGTGTAATGATTTCATTAACCAATCATCAGATGATAATTTAAGCAAACGTGGAATTACAGGAGCAGATGCTGTAGAGGTGCGGAAGTTCAGGGCAGAAGCACGTTTCATCAGGGCATTTCAGTATTCGGTTTTAATGGATCTTTATGGAAACGTACCAATGGTAACAGAGCAAACGCAAATTGGTGGTAAAGATTTGCCCGTGCAGATGCAGCGTAAAGAGTTGTTTAACTATGTAGAGTCTGAACTGAAGGCGATAGAAACCGAACTGGCCACTGCAAAAAGCAATGAATATGGTCGTGCAGATCAGGCGGCTGACTGGGCACTATTGAGCCGGATTTATTTAAATGCTGAAGTATACACTGGTACGCCGAGATATACTGATGCCATTACCTATTGCAATAAAATTACGGGTGCAGGTTATGCTTTGCATAACAATTACCGCGAATTAACCATTGCTGATAATCATTTGAATAAAGATGAATTTATTTTAACCATCAACTACGATGGTACCAGTACACAGAATTATGGTGGTACCACTTACCTGATGCATGGTCCGGCTGGTGTACCTGCAGAAGTTTCAGGTTCTAGCGGAACCTGGGGCGGGTTGCGCATTACCCAGCAGTTTGTGAATCTTTTTGCAGATAAAACCGGGGCGACAGATAGCAGGGCACAGTTTTACATGAGCGGACAAAATATGGAAGTGAATGACTTGTATACTTCTACAGATGGCTATTCGAGTACTAAATACCGAAACAAAACCCGTTCCGGCGGACCAGCGCCTCACCAGGATGTGGCGAAAGATTTCTCTGATATTGATTTCCCGCTTTTCCGTTTAGGCGAAATTTACCTGACTTATGCTGAATCTGTTTTGAGAGGTGGCACTGGCGGAAGTTTAAGTACTGCTTTGGGTTATGTAAATCAATTGCGCACACGGGCTTACAATGGAAGTACCGTAGGAAATATTAGTTCTAGCGCCTTAACTACTGATTTTATCCTGGATGAACGGGGACGAGAACTTTGGTACGAAGCTTTTAGAAGAACTGATTTGATTCGCTTTGGTAAGTTTACATCAGCTAACTATTTATGGGCATGGAAAGGTGGTACCCGAAACGGAACGGCGGTAAATGCCAGATTCTCATTGTATCCACTGCCTCCTACAGATTTATCTGCCAATCCAAACCTTCGCCAAAATCCTGGTTATTAATTAACGTTTCAGCAAAATGAAAAAAATATTCAACTCCTTATTTACTCTTCTGCTATTAAGCATTTTTATGCTGGGCTGCAAAAAGGATGAAAGTAATAACGTGATCGTAAATCCATCAGCATTAGCTTTAGCATTTAAAAGTTCAACTGCTGCGGTAGTATTAAGTCCTGCTAATGACGCAGCCAATGTGGTAACCTTTAGTTTTAATGCAGCAAATTTTGGTGCAAATGTGGTAACAAATTATTCTTTGGAGTTTGATCTTCCTGCAGATACCAGTGGTGCTAACGCCTGGGCTAATGCTGTAGTGGTTAAGCTTCAGCAAGGGGCATTTACAAAAGCTTATTCAGGAGCAGATTTTAATGCACTTACCAGTGTTCAGTTAATGTTGCCAACAGGTACTGTGAATACGCTAGCTGTAAGGTTAAAAGCAGAAGTAAACCAAAATACGGGAGTGGCCTCTACCATTAAACCGGTTTACTCCACCATCACCATGACGGTAAACCCCTACAAAGCCATTGTAGAATATCCGGCATTGTTAGTTAAAGGAGGCAATTCATGGAAAACACCAGTCACTAGAACCAATGGTTTTCTACTGGCATCTTCCAAATTTAACGGTAAATATGAAGGTTACCTGAACCTGCCTAATGCCGACGGTTTTGGCGGAGATGCTTTTCAGCTGGCTTCTACTTTAGATCCAAATAAAGTATACGGTTGGGGCGGAACGGCAACAACCATGAGCTTGAACAGTGGTAATTTATACCTTTCACCTTCACCAGCTTATATGAAAGTAAATGCTGATGTAGATGCTTTAACCATCACTTATACACCGGTAAAGTTTTTCATCTCTGGAGATGATAATGGCTGGAGTACCTCTGCTACACCATTGAATTACAATGCCACAACTGGAAAACTGGAAGCCGCAAACGTAGCACTAACCGCCGGAAAATCATTTGTATTTACCTGTAATGGTGGTTATGATATTAGCTATAAGGTTGATGCCTCTGGCAATTTGGTCTTCGCGGGTGCACCAGTGTGGGGTGGAATCAATATTCCGGTTACCAAAACAGGCGTGTTTACCGTTACTTTAGATTTAAGTGCAGGCGACGGAAACTATACTTATACCATTAAATAAAATGAATATGTTCATAAAATATATAAAAGGAATCAAATGGTTTACTTTAGTGGTGATCATGATTTTAACAGGTTTTGGCTGCAAGAAAACCATTAAAGGTGAAACGCAATTTTACCCTGAGGCTGATGTGGTAGGCACCTATGCGAAAGGTGCCGATGTAAGTTGGGTAACCGAAATGGAAGCCACAGGGCGGAAGTTTTTCAACAGCGCCGGCGTGCAACAGGATTTGTTCAAAATTCTAAAAGATAAAGGCATCAACACCATCCGCTTAAGAGTTTGGGTTAATCCGGCTTCCGGATATTGTAATACTGCCGATGTATTGGCCAAAGCAAAACGGGCGAAGGCTGCGAACATGCGTGTGCTGATCGATTTTCATTACAGCGATACCTGGGCAGATCCTGCGCAGCAGAACAAACCTGCAGCTTGGGCCAACCAGGATTTTACCACCTTAAAAGCTTCTGTTCGCAGTCATACCGTTGCCGTTTTAACCGCTCTGAAAGCAGAGAATATCATCCCGGAGTGGGTGCAGGTGGGGAATGAAACCAATGATGGTATGTTGTGGAATGATGGGAAGGCATCTATAAGTATGAAAAATTTTGCCGAATTAATTCAGGCAGGTTATGAAGGTGTGAAGGCTGTAGATCCAGCTTCTAAAGTAGTAGTGCACATAGCCAATGGACATGATAATAGTTTATTCAGGTGGATCTTTGATGGATTAAAAGCAAATGGTGCCAAATGGGATGTAGTGGGCATGTCGCTTTATCCAACTGCAGCAGATTGGTCTGCAAAAAATACCCAGTGTTTAGCCAATATGAATGATATGGTTACACGTTATGGTTCTGAAGTGATGATCTGTGAGGTGGGGATGCCGGTTACGGAAGCTTCTGCCTGCAGGGATTTTATTAAGGATATTATGGCGAAAAATAAATCGCTTGCCAATAACAAAGGCTTAGGTGTTTTTTACTGGGAACCACAATCTTACAACAGCTGGAATGGCTACAAGTTAGGCGCATTTGACGATTCCGGTAAACCTACCGTTGCGATGGATGCCTTTTTGCCTTAATTTGCAAGCTATTTAAACCGCAAACATTCTTCTCCAGTAAAAGGGTTCCAAAAGGGCGGGATGGTATGAAATAAAATACGTTTGATCAAAAACTTCTTACATGATTTTAAATAAACAATATTTATTTATTCTGTTCTTTATTTTGATGTCTGGCTTTGTACGGGCACAAAATAAGCAGGGCATTTATGTAGACGCCAAAGGGGTGATCCGCTGGGAAAAGAATCATCAGGAAGCTGCATTTTTCGGTACCAATTACACAGCGCCTTTTGCATATGGCAATCGGGCTATTTTGAAAACGGGAATCAGTGCAGAACAAGCTATTAAAGATGATGTTTACCATTTTTCCCGCTTAGGTTTAGATGCCTTTAGGGTACATGTATGGGATACGGAAATTTCAGATTCACTGGGAAATCTATTGAACAATGAACATTTACGTCTATTCGATTTTTTACTGGCGGAACTAAAAAAGAGAAAAATTAAAACATTGGTCACACCCATTGCTTTTTGGGGCAATGGATACCCGGAAAAAGATGAACGTACCGGAAGTTTTTCCAGTAAATACGGTAAACATGATGCCTTAATTAATGAAGCAGCCTTTAAGGCACAGGAAAACTACCTGAAGCAATTCTTCAAGCATAAAAACCCATATACTGGGTTAACCTATCAGCAAGATGCTGATATTCTGGCCACAGAAGTGAACAATGAGCCACAGCATAGTGGGCCACCTGAACGCACAACAGAATATATCAACAGAATGGTGAGTGCCATTAAAAGCACCGGATGGAGTAAACCCATTTTTTATAACATCAGCGAATCGCCTAAATACGCTGCGGCTATTGTTCAAGCTGATGTGCAGGGGCATAGTTTTCAGTGGTACCCAACTGGTTTAGTAGCAGGTCATACCTTAAAAGGCAATTTTCTGCCTAATGTAGCTGTGTATAAAATTCCATTTGATACCATTCCTGCCTTTGCCAACCGCGCAAAAGTGGTGTACGAATTTGATGCTGGCGATGTGATGACACCCATCATGTACCCTGCCATGGCTAAAAGTTTTAGGGCAGCAGGTTTCCAGTGGGCTACACAATTTGCTTATGATCCAATGGCTACAGCCTATGCCAATACTGAGTACCAAACCCATTATTTAAATCTGGCTTATACGCCTTCAAAAGCCATTAGCTTGTTAATCGCCTCCAAAGCATTTCATCAACTTCCCCGATTAATTAAGCCCGATAGTGAAACCAGTTTTGGGGCCTTTAAACTTGATTACAGAAAAGCACTCAGCGAAATGAATACGGCAGAAGCTTTTTATTATACCAATTCTACCGTTTCGAAGCCAGTTAATGTTCAGAAGCTTCAGCATATTGCAGGTGTTGGCAGTTCGCCTGTAGTTCAATACCAGGGCTATGGTGCTTATTTTCTTGATCAGGTTGCCAATGGGATCTGGCGTTTAGAAGTGATGCCTGATGCCATTCCATTCAATGATCCTTTTGCAAAAGCTTCGCCTCAAAAAACGGTCACACAAATTGATTTTAAAAATTCAGTAATGGAAGTTCAACTGGATGATTTGGGCGCAGCATTTGAAATTAAAGGCTTAAATGCTGGTAACCTGTATGCTGTGCAAACCAATACAGGGAATTTCGACATTGCACCCGGAAGTTATTTATTAGTAAGGAAAGGGGTAAAGTCGATATGGAAAGCTAAGGATGCCTATCAAAACATCTTTTTGGGCGATTTCGTTGCACCAAAGGCCAGCTTAAAAGGTGTTTTTGTTAAACATCAACCTTTAAAAACAGCAAGTGAAAATGTAGATCTGGCACTTAAAATGGAAATTTTTGGTCTTCATCAAAAAGATTCTGTTTATGTGGAAATGAACAATGCGTTTGGTCAGTGGAAAAGAATGAGCTTAAATAAAATAGATCAGTACCATTTCATGGCAATTGTTCCTGCCGAAATGTTAAAACCCGGATTATTAAATTACCACGTTATTGTTCATCAGGCAGATGGAAAATACCTTACTTTCCCTGGGAATGTAACTGGTAATCCGTATGCGTGGGATAAATTGGAAACTGAAAGCTACCAGACTTATGTAGCTGCAAAAAATGCTCATCTGGAAATCTTTAACCCTGAGCAGGATAGGAATAACATCAATATTTATAATCCGGATTGGAAGAATAATAAAATGGAATTTACTTCCTCTGAAAATCCGCTAAACCTGGAATTAAAGCTTTCAATAAATGCAACAGAAAAGGCAGCCATGATGGGATTTCAAAGTTTCATTAAAGATTACCTATCGGGAAGAATGACTGACTTATCAGACGTGAGAACATTGGTGATCCGAATGAAATCAAACCTTAAAAATACAAAAGTGAAAGTGGGTCTAATCGATGCAGATGCACATTTCTTTTCAAAAGAAATTTCGGCTGATCTAGATTTCAGGGAAATTGAAATTCCGTTAAACCAGTTGAAAGCAGACCAGCAATTGTTATTGCCACGACCATATCCTGGCTTCCTGCCTTTATATTATCAGTCGCCAACAAAAGCGGGGTTTGATTTAAACTTAATCGAAAAACTGGAAGTTACCTTTGGTTATAACAACAAAATTCAACCCGTTAACTTAACCATATCATCTGTTTATTTTAAATAAGCTGATGAAGTGGACCATTGGTTTACCTTTATTTTAGCTTGATACCTTATTCTATTATATTGATCCTTTATGAAAATTTATTCCTTAAAAAGCACGCTGATTATCCTTTTCCTGCTCACAGTTACATTTACTTCATTTGCACAAAATAGAACAGAGCAATTGCTTACCGACGGATGGAAGTTCTTTAAAGGTAAAAATGAAGCCGCATTTGTAAAAGATTTTAATGACCGGGCCTGGAGAAATGTCACCGTTCCACATGACTGGGCAATAGAAGGGCCTTTTGATAAGGAAATTGATAAGCAAATGGTAGCCATTGTGCAAAATGGAGAATCAAAGCCGAGTGAGAAAACTGGTCGCACAGGTGCATTGCCTTATATCGGTGAAGCATGGTATCGCAATACATTTAGCCTGCCGGCCAGCGCAAAAAACAAGCAGGTAATTTTGCAGTTTGATGGGGCAATGAGTGAACCCAAAGTGTATTTAAATGGTGTTAAAGTGGGTGAATGGAATTACGGTTACAACTACTTTTATATTGATATTACTGATCATGTACTTACCGGAACAAATAATGTATTAGCTGTTCACCTGAGTAATCAGCCAAAGTCTTCAAGATGGTATCCTGGTGCAGGTTTATATCGCAATGTTCGGTTGATTACTAAAAATAAAGAAAACATTGAACAGTGGGGCGTAAGCATTACTACGCCAGAAGTAAGCAAGGAGTTCGCCAAGGTAAATATCAAAACCAAACTTTCTGCTGCTGGGTCTAAACTGATTACCAGGATTTTAGATGGACAGGGGAAATTGGTTGCTACAGATACAGCCAAAACATACTTTGGTAATGAAGCCGATCAAAATATTAAACTATTAAATCCAAATTTATGGAGTCCGGAAACACCCAATCTTTACACGGCTGTTTCTGGGTTATATGATGGAAATAAACTCTTAGATGAAGTAACCACGCGTTTTGGTGTGAGGTCGATTAGTTATGCTGCCGGAATGGGCTTTAGTCTAAATGGAAAGGTTAGGAAGTTTAAGGGCGTTTGCCTGCATCATGATTTAGGTCCGCTGGGTACGGCTATTAATGTTGCTGCATTGCGCAGACAACTGCTGATTTTAAAAGATATGGGTTGTAATGCCATTCGTAGTTCGCACAATATGCCATCTTTAGAACAACTGGAATTGTGTGACGAACTTGGTTTTATGTTCCTGGCCGAAACTTTTGATGAATGGGCAAAGCCAAAAGTAGAAAATGGTTATCACCGCTTTTTTCAGCAAGATGCGGAAAAGGATATTGTGAATTTAGTGAAAGCCACTAAAAACCATCCCTGCATTGTAATGTGGAGCTCGGGCAATGAAGTGCCAGATCAGTTTGGTGCAGAAGGCGTGAAAAGAGCGAAATGGCTACAGGAAATTTTCCATAGAGAAGATCCAACACGTCCGGTAACAGTAGGCATGGACCAGGTAAAAGCCACCATGGCTTCTGGTTTTGGTGCCTTGCTGGATATTCCGGGTTTAAACTACAGGGTACATTTATATGATGAAGCCTATAAGGCATTTCCTCAGGGGATGTTATTGGGTTCTGAAACGGCTTCTACTGTAAGTTCAAGAGGGATTTATAAGTTCCCTGTAGTGCAAGCTAAGAACAAAACATACCCTGATTTCCAGAGTTCATCTTACGATCTGGAATGTTGCGACTGGTCTAACGTGCCGGATGATGACTTTGTAATGCAGGACGATAAGCCCTGGGTAATCGGCGAGTTTGTATGGACAGGTTTTGATTACCTGGGTGAGCCTACACCATATGATGAAAGCTGGCCTTCAAGAAGTTCTTATTTTGGGATGTGTGATCTGGCCGGGATTCCAAAAGACCGTTATTTCCTGTATAGAAGCAGATGGAATACAGAAAAGCCAACCTTACACTTACTTCCGCACTGGAATTGGGAAGGCAGGGAGGGGCAAACCACACCCGTTTTTGTTTACACAAATTATGAAAGCGCAGAACTTTTTTTAAATGGGAAAAGCTTAGGTGTGCAAAAGAAAAACAATGCCACGCCTCAAAACCGTTACCGTTTAATGTGGATGGATGTAAAATACGAGCCGGGTACATTGAAAGTGGTAGCCTATGATCAAAATGGTAAAGCTGTGGCAGAGGAAACGAAAACAACAGCAGGTAAACCTTACCGCATTGTGCTTGATCCTGACCGTAAACAGATAACTGCTGATGGAAAGGACATTTCTTTTGTAACGGCAACAGTGGTTGATAAAGATGGAAATCCTTGCCCCACAGCCAATAACAGATTGGATTTTGAAATAAAGGGTGAAGGGATTTTTAAAGCGGTTTGTAACGGCGATGCCACTTCACTTGAAATGTTTGACAAGCCAACAATGAAACTTTTTAGCGGAAAGCTGGTCATCCTGGTGCAGTCTACACGCAGAAAAGGCAGTATGTTATTAAAAGTTAAAGGTAAATCACTAATCAGTGGAACAGTAGAAATTTCTGCCCAAAAACAGTAGCCAATTATTAAATACTGCTTAAAATAAACCTGATTGATGTTTCATAAAATCATTGATTTTATGGAACATCAATCATAAAGTTGAATAAGCTTATTGCTTGGAATGGCCTGATTTTATTTCCTCTTCCTTTCTTAAGCTTTCCTTGTGAATGGCATTAAAAACTTCGGTTACAAAATTTGGTGATAAATCATACTTTTTACCTGCTGCTATATTTTTTTCCAGCACCTGCTGAAAGCGTGCAGCCTGCAAAGGTGGGATGTTGTTCTTTGCTTTATAAATCCCTATCTCTTTCACCACAAGTTCACGCTGCCCTAATAGCTCAATAAGTTGCTGATCTAAAGAATCTATTTTTTTTCTATTACTTTCCAATGGGTTCATGGTAGAAGATGGAGAAGTTGATTGTGCAAATACGCGGTCGCTGCCAATGATTAACAAGGTAATTATTAAATATTTTTGAAGTTTCATAAACCATTAACGTCAATTGTACCTCAATTAATATGAAGAGCAACAGTTAGTGTTTCATCAAAAGCAGGTTGAAGTCAGGTTTAATATTAAATAAAGAATTGCATTACAATTTTTTAACATAAACGATCTTTTTCGATCGTTCATCGACTAATATCATGAATATATCTATATGCTTATCTAATTTTTCACAGAGATCTTATGTTTGCATAATAGTTTTCATCCCTGATTAAACTCAAACAAATTGATTGCCGTTTCGCATAAATGCCCTAAATGTAAGAACCCTGAAATTTACAGGGTGAAAAGAGGATTTCTTTTCAGTTCAGTATTCACGTTTATTCCGGTAAGGCGGTTTAAATGTTACCGTTGCTTCAACAAATTCTATATTTTTTAATTTATAATTTTTAGTTTTTAATTAAGCCGATTGTTTAGCGACATCGGCTTTTTTGTGAAAAGATCAAAGCTAAAATTCGCAAGTGATTTTAATGAGAAATTTAAATTTTATATTAGTTGCTTCGCAGTATATAGACTTGAGGAGATGGATGATTATTTAATAGGCTGATTTTATAAATTGATTATAGAGTAGATGGGCGAATGTAGGTCTCTAGCAGATCCTTGGGTAACTTTTTATCCAATCCTGGATAAATTTCACAGAAATAATTAAATCTGGTGGTGTGGTTGCGCATTCGAAACAACGTATTTCTGTTATTAGTATCCTGAATCATTTTCAGGTAGATGTGTTCAATCATATGCTTTTCCATATTAGGAAAATAAACACCTATTTCTTCCAGCTTTCTCTGACTGATTTCAAGTACCTCAGCATATTCTATTGCTTCAATGAAAAATACGTCAGGAAGGATAGACTTAATATCGGAAGGTTTAATGATACTTTCACTATGGCCTAGCCAGATATTTATTCTTTCATTTTGTTCGTGGATAAAAAAACCATTGAGTATGCCATATACCGTGAATAAAATTCTGTCATCATCTTTTTTATTAGGGAAGGATAGCTGTCCTCCGGGATTTATTTTAATGAGTTTGGTATGCCGGTATACTTGCTTCAATGCATGCCGATTCATATTAAAAGCTCCGAAAATTTTTAAAAAAGCTCGCGCCTTAGCTATATTCATCTTTATTTCTTTTAAATAAAACATCTTAATTCTAAGTTTTTTACATTGTGATAATTTCTTGTACCTGTTGCTGTTTTGATGAGATTTATTCTATTGTTAAAAGACTGGAAATGTAATGTCTTTTATTTTTTTTGTTGAACTGCATAGGAAAGATTTTCAGATAGTTTTACTAACAGATTTTTGTTTAGAAAACAGACTAGCAGACAAATAAAATCAGTATAAAATCCGGGTGTAAAATCTACATTTGTAGAAAAGAAATCCCCCTTGATATGAGCATTCATCATAATAGATTAGGAATAGACTATAAAAACGTAAAGCTTTGAGGAATAAAAATAGGGATTTTAATCCCTATTATAAAATAAATATTTTCTTTTTATTGCGGATAATAATTTTTGCATTAAAATTGTGTCAAGCTGGTTGATGAAAGGGAAGCATAAACGCAATGAACGGGGGATATCGATTCTAGCTAAAAATATAAGAAGATACAGAAAGCTGAAATTACTTACAATTGAAGAACTATCTAATCTGATTGATGTTGATTATTCTCAAATTAGTAGAATGGAAAGGGGCTTAGTGAACCCTAATATATCGATTATTTTCGATATTGCAACAGCCTTAAATATTTCTCCTGGCCTGCTCTTAGAAGAGTAACTTCGGCTAACCTTAATTCTGTCAATATTTACAATTTAAATTTGTGTGCTAATTTTGATGCTTGAAAAATGAGTATCATCCTAAAAAAAGCGTTAAAATCAGATAGATTTAAGATTAAATCTGCAAGAATTTAAAATCTGAAAAAAATATTTCTGAATTGATTAAAGATGATTTTTTTATTGCAATTAATGAGATTTTTTATAGGGTTTTAAAAAGATTTAAATAGAAGTAATATAGCTTTTTTTATATGTATCGTTACCTTTACTTTTTTTAATATTAAAAAAAGTACAATTATCTGTTATTCAGTATAATTATAAGATGGGTGAAACTTCGCTATAGATAGTCTTGAAAATTTACATTTAGACTGACGAAGTTTTTCTTACACGCTATCCTGTTGAAACTTTGAAAGTCGATTGAGCAAACTAGCGATATTTTAAAAAGTAAAAGCGGTGGCGAAAATCGCCAGTTAAGATAAAGTGATTAATAAGCAACTAAAATAAGCTCTATTTTCTTCCGATAAGGTGTACAAAGGGCCTGACTATTTTTTGTCCATCCTGAGCGATTACTTCTTCCGTCATTTGCTTCACCTCAATATCTCCAAAACCGGCGGTCCTGTAAAAAGTTTTCAGTTGATTAACTGTGTAGAAATTGAAATCAGTTTGTGTCCACGGAAGATCTTTTCCAAATTTTTGTTCAATAAACGACAGGTTAAATGTTCCACCAGGACGCAATACGCGATGAATTTCTTTAAAGGTGCTTATAGGATCAACCCAAAAATAGATAGTATTTGCAGTAAAGCAACAATCAAAAAAATTGCTTTCAAAATTAAATTTTTCACCTTCCTTCGTACTGATAAATTCAGCATGGCCTTCATTTAATTTCAAGGTCTGCAATGAAGGTATTTCTTCCATCGGCTTATCCGAAAAGCTAACTCCAGAATAACTAATCCCTTTAACTTGCCGAAAAAGAAATGGTAAATGTTTACTGTTTTGATAATCAAGTTCCATAATAAAAGAATGATCTATTAGCCTCAGTTCTTCTATCGTTTTGAATATGATATTTTGATTCTTTTGTTCGATGTCAGGATTTTTTTTCCTTCTATGGTTGTGTTTAAAATCCTGCCTTTGTTTACTGGTTTTTATATGATCGATTGGCTTATCCATATTGCTTTGTATCCTTTCTCAAAAAATCTATTATGGGCGTTAATTTTTCGAGTTTAATCGTTAGACAAAGTTGAATAATGGCTTGCGAAGGGATTTACACAAAAAGGATTTTTTTTTACAGGAAATGTAAATTTTGATAATCGTTTCGTCAAAATTCCTTTTTTTTTATGATTATTGTCAGTATGGGGATTAATGTTGGAAAAGACTATGGAAGATGGAATAATGTTGGAGGAAGTTTTGAGCAGTTTCCAGATCAAAAGCAATTTATTAAAGAAAGCAAAAACCAGTACCATTTTTCATTCAGTGATGCTGAATTGCTTCAAATAACTACTCCGGATCTTTATATCGTTTACGGAGATATTCTATTCAAAAGACATCAACTTTATTTTAGTCCCGCTAATGAGGTACCGGATATGGTTAAGTTGCGTTTTACGCTATCTGGAAATGGAACGATATATAATAAGGTAAACCAAAAACGATATCACTTTAGTTCCAATCAGCAAAATATCATCTATATGCCTGAACTAGATGGTACAGGAGAATATAATACACAGCAGAATTACCGTTTCTTTGAAGTACATTTTGCTAAAGAAAAGTTTTTGCAGCTGGCAGAAAATTCGAATAAGGCACTTCAAATTTTAGCTGATCACTTGGATAGTGGACGTTATGCACAGGTTGCTGAACAAGATTTGCCAATTACATGGGCCATGCAAAGCTGCCTGCAGGATATCCTCAATTGTACCTATACAGGTAGATTAAAACTCCTCTACATTGAATCTAAATGTACAGAATTACTGGTACTTCAGGCCGAATCATTTGAAAAGGCTATGACTAATCAGAATATATCCTTACCATCTGCTTATGATAAAGATTGCATTTTTTTTGCAAGAGACTATCTGATTGAGCATATTCACCAGCCACCTTCTGTTGCTGAATTGGCTAAGATATGCGGTATTAATGAATTTAAACTTAAGCAAGGTTTTAAGGGCATGTTTGATAAGAGCATATTTGGTTATTTAAGTGATCACAAATTAAATCATGCTAAAATGCTCCTTCTTCAGGGAACATCCATAAAGTCTGTTGCATTTCAGATGGGCTATTCTTCTGTTCATCATTTTAGTAATGCGTTTAAAAATAAGTTTTCGATTTCACCAGGTAAGGTGAAAAATTGATAGAGAAATTTAATTTCTTCTGGTAAAGTAGTTCATGCTCAATTTATGTTGAGTTTTCGGTTCACTCTAAATAAAAACATATAGCTGGCGAAGCAGCATATAAAACCTAAACAGCCCATTAAGCTATAAACAAAACTAACCGATAGTTTACCAGTGATCAACGTAAAAAATAAGATCCCCAGAGAAACAATCCCACTGTCTGAAATTAATACCGACATTACTTTTCCCCTGATTTCTGTTGGTGTGTTGAGCTGAAAGATGCTGCGGCCGGTGCTTCTGAATAATTGACTCATTAATCCTAATGCAAAAATGATTAGAAAAAGGGATAGCGAAGTTCCTGCAAAACCTAATAAAAACAAGAAAAAGCAAGAAAGCATTCCCATCCATGGCCATAACCGGAGTAGGTGATCTTGAGTGATGTATTTCAGCAAGAGTCCACCCAGTACTGCGCCAAAGGCTTCAGTTGCACTAATCACCCCAAATGATTTTGCATCTAAATGGAGTGTGTTTTTTACCAATAGCGGAAGCATGGCGCCAAATGGAAAAAGAAAAAACATGAGTGTAACGCTCAATATTAAGCTGTTGCGTAAAACAGGAGATTGCCTGATGTAAGAAATCGCAAAAATGTAGCCTTTCTTTGCAAGCCCCTTACTGGTGCCATTTTTATGGATGGGTATGGCAGGGAGCAAAAAAAGGATTAAAAAAGAGGGTATTTGTAAGCAAAAATCTGCAATCAGTAGGGGCGTTATCGACATGACTGATAGCAAGTAGCCCGCAAAAACCGGAGCGAAAATGGCCGCCAGGTTTAAACTGGAAGCATAAAAACCAACGGCCTTTGCTATGTTTTCTTTCTTTACAATATCTGGCAGCAATGCATTTCTAATACTGGGCTCTGCACTGTCAAAAACATTTCGTAAAAAAACAACCGCTACAATATAGATCCAGTGTAAATCAGATAGGTTCCAAATCACTAAAATTTGCAAACCCGTTGTAACCATCAACCCGGAATATACCCCGATAATCAGCTTTTTACGATCCATTCTGTCGGCAAAATAACCGCCTACAAAACTCATGAAAAACCGGGGAACTGTTCTCGCAAAAAATACCCAGCCCAGTACTTCTGCAGATCCTACTGAATCTACAATATACCATCCCAGTGCAGAAAGCGTCATGTAATCGCCCAATGCACCAATAAATGAACAGATCAGAAATTTAGGATAAAACGTGCCTGACAGATCTTGATCTGCCAGGTTGTTTTCTGTTTTTTTATTAAAAAATAGCGCCATTAATTAATATTGAACATTGGGTTGGGAATCGCCTGGTATAAAGTTTTCTCTGCAATGCGCATTTTTAAAAGGGGTTTTATCATTAACGAAGGACTAAAAAGCATTTCGCAAAAGTCATTCTTTACCTGATCTGGCACTTTACAACTTTGGATGATGCGCATACTCGTAGCTTTAACTTTTCTCCAAATCTGCTGCTCAGGTATGGCGTAGGCACTGGCCGTACAGCTAATAATGCCACCAATAAGGTTATTGAAAAGTGTATGCATCAATTCGCTCACGGTATCTTTATAATTCATAAAAGTTGATGCTTGTCCATAAAAAAGGTGTTTCTGTTCGTTAAAGGAAGGGGAGATGTCTACCACTTGTACACTGCCAAGATCTCGGTAAGCCAGTGCACAGACCTGATGAGATTCATCAAAAACGATCATGGTATTTTGTCCGTGAAGGTCAAGAGCGATACCTTCGTAAAGAAATACTTCTAGTGGCATAACCAATAGGGTTTCAATCAAACGGTCAAGGTAAATTTCTGCTGATAATTTGGACTGATCAATAAACTGACAAAGGAGCGGTATTGGGTGTAATTTAGTGCAATGTGTTAAAGCCGCTGCAACAATCATGGTTTCTTCTGGTAAACAATAATTAATGGGATCATTTCTTAAAAGAAAAGATAGACCTGGATTTGTTTCTCCCTGAATTTTAAAATGCGCCGCACAAACATCACCGATCATTCGTCCACTTTTATTTGCTAAGGAAGGGATTCTCTGTACCATAGCCGGAATCCGTTTACTAAATTCAATACCGTTGTATAAATCGCGGAGTGTTAAGGATCTTTTAACACTGGTAGCCTGAACATTAATAGGAACCTTAATATGGTAGAACGGCTGGTTTGGAGTTGCAGGTAACAGTGCTGTTCTCATCGATAAAGTGGGCAGAACTTCCATTGCTTCATCATCAAGTTTAAATAAAACCCCACTGTCGATGTGCGCCTTATATACTTTAGAAATGACATGTTCGTACTGCCAGGGGTGAACCGGCATAATTATGTAATCCTCGGCTTGTTTATGCGATAAAAGTTCAGCACTGTATTTGGTCCAGATATCAATTTCGTCAGAATGTACCAGATGTGATCGATGTATAGCAAGAAGTTGTAAATTAACCTTCGGCGAAAACTCTGGACTATAGGCCAATACATCTTGCCTGGAAAATCCCATTTTGGTTTTGGCGCAAACATGAATGGGGTGCCCCTTAAAAGGTATAATTTCTGAATTTAATAATGTTTCCCGTTGCTGAAAAACAGATTGCTTTGCTAAAATTGATGCTTTAATGTAGTGGCTGACCTGATCGGTATGTTCCGCTTCATGATCAAATGCCATAGCCAGATGATCTAAGCAGTTATTGATTTCTGCCCTGATTTTTTCGCTACAGGCATCATCCGTTTTCCATAACTCCAGGATACAGTTTAATAGTGCCATCACATTAAGCTCTGTTAAATCACCATCATTTCTGAGTAGTACTACTGATAAATAAACCGTAATATTCTTGTCATTTGCTTCTATGCAGGTTAAAACTCCACCATTGGAAGGAAGAACAATCCGCCTTACTTTAAACTGATCGTTAACGGTGGTTAAAATACGCTGCCGCTGATCTGAACTTTCATTAATTAGCGCATAGAGCAATCTTTGCATCACTTCCTGGCAAGCTTGAGCGTAACCTACTGTTTCAGTTTGCGGCAAAACAGTGGAGTATAATTGTTGGGCTGAATTATTCATGATGGGCTTTTTTAAATAAATAATCAAGGTATTGCGAAACCACATGTCTGGATTTTCCTTCGGTTGGATACTCATGATCGACCATGCTGGGGCGGATATTTACTTCGATTACTGCAAATGCAGATTCCCGGTAAGACACTGAGATATCATCGCATCTCAGATCAATCCCAATCACATCAATGGCAGATACCGCTGCTATTTTCTTGGCCAGCTGAAGGTTATCTGGATGAATATCTTCTGTTTTATCAATTGCCAGTGCACCGGCCCAGCCATTTCCACAATAGCTGATGTAAATTTTTTCACCTTCGCCGGCGATATACTGAAAGTTCAGCCCCTGTAATGCCAGAGCCCGTGCCACATCTTCCATCGGAACCGGAGAAAGCATTTTAAAGTTCCGATCATAAACGGCTGTGCCTTCTGTTTCTCTTTGAGCATTTTCAGTTTCGATCAGCTGCTCCAGTTCATCTTTTCCATTGCCGGTTACATAAGCCCATTCATTTAATAGCACGCCAGCAAGTTCATCTCCGATCAGTAAAATCCGGTAATCCTTACCTGCTGCCTGACGTTGAAGAATGGCATGGCTACTTACTTTTCGCACATTTAAGAAAGCATGCTCCAATTCTTTTTGATTGGAGATATTCATGTGAATTTCAACGCCCTTATTGGTGTCAAATGGTTTAATTACCAAAGGTTTATGTTTCTCTAGGAATAATCTGGCATCTTGTTGAAGATCAGTACAGAACATAAATTCAGGAATAGGGATTCCGTGGCTGTGAAGCAAAGTATTGGTGGCCAACTTGTTTTCTGAAATGGTAGCTGCCATATGGCTTACATATGGAGACACGCCACGGTTGATGAAAATTTTATGGTCTCCTTTTTGAAGCACAAAAATCTCTTCATCTCCTGGTACCAAAAGTTCACAGCTAATGCCTTGTTCCTCACACCTTTTCTGTATCAGGACACTATGTATATTTTTAAATCGCATGTTGATCAGTAGATTATAGGAATAACTTATCGTTTAAAATTTCATAGCGAGAGAACCAATAATCTGTCTCAGCATTTGTGGCTGTGCATCACTGTTCCAATACTTTTGGTTAGATAGGTTATTCATTTTAACCGAGGCAGTCCAGGTTGGTTTATTATAACTAACTGCTGCATTTAATACCGTATAAGAAGGTATGGTAATGGTGTTTGCAGCATCCCAGTATACATCGCTTACATAATTGCCACCAAAGCCACCACCAAAATTTTTCAAAAATCCACTAACACATTGATAATTCATCCAAAGGTTAAATACCTCACCTGGAGCACCTGCAACTTTTTTCCCGATCAGAGAGGGCTCGCCTGATATAAATTTGTTGCTGTTTCTCGCATATCCGGATATAATGTAAAAATGATCAACAGGCTCTGCATTCAATTCTGCTTCAAAGCCCTTGCTTTTTTGTGTACCACCCTGTAAGCTGAAGTTATTGTTGTCGGTATAAGTGGCATTATTAACCTTGATATCGTAAAAACTTAAAGTAAAACCTAAATGTTTGTTTAATAGATCTGTTTTCACTCCGCCTTCCCATTGGTTGGCTTGCTTTGGTTTTAGTCTGAAAGTACTCCCATCAGGCTGGGTAACCGGCCCCTGATTTAGAAAACCATTCATGTAATTTCCAAATACAGAAACTTTTTGATCTACGATTTGATAAATCATTCCGAATTTAGGAGATAAGGCCGTTTGCTGGTAGTCATCCTTTACCGGAAGACTATTCTCAATGCTGGCCTTGTTTACAAACTGATCCAATCGCAAACTTGCCATTACAAGAAGGCGCTCTGTTAGGTTAATGACGTCAGAGGCATATAGACTATAATTGGTTTGCGTATTCTGATAGTAACCAGGTTTAGTGGCTGCCATCAGGGCATTGGCACGCTGGGCAAATAATGGAGAGAAATTTTTATTTACATTAATGGTATCATAATTAAAATAAGCATAGTTCAACCGGGTAATGGTACTCGTAAAATCTGCTCCAATAACTGCCCGGTTCCGCATCTTGCCTATTTTAAAATCACCGTTAAAATTTTGTTGAAATTGAATGAATGAAAGTGTACGGGCACTATACATCCCAATATTTCTGGTCATGGTAGAATCCGTCAGCCACCTTGGATAAAGCTGATTGGCATAATCTACATAACCATTACTGAAATTTAAATTGGTAGATGAAACCCATTGATCAGACAATTTATAGCTTGCCTTAGTAAAGAAATTAGAAATGGTTGTTTTAGAATCCACATCATCACCACCTATATATTTTTTGTAGTCAATAGGGATATCTTTGAAATTTTTAAAGGTAGTATTGGGACCAAATGATGGGTAGGGCTGCTGTGTTCTGGTTACTGCTGCAAATTCAGCATCAACCAGGAAAGTAAGCCTGTCGTTTACTTTATAAAGAAAACTTGGGGCAGCACTTATACTTTTATAGCGTCCGATATCCTGAAAACTATCTTCTGCATGATAAGCCGCATTTAGCCTGAACAATGATGTTTTTGATGAATTTAAAGGGGTATTGATATCAGCAGTCACCCGCATCAGGCTATTGCTACCCGTAAAAACAGCCACTTCAGTTGATGCTACAGGATTTGGGGTTTTAGTAATTTTATTAATTAAGCCACCAAATGATATCGCACTAGATCCAAAAAGTGTTCCGGCGGGTCCTTTTATTACCTCCACCCGTTCAATATTAATGGGGTCAGACTCTGCCCGATATTGCGTAACCATGCCATTTCGGATCGCATTTCGGGTATCGAATCCTCTTATCCAGGCGCTTACCGTACCGATAGGAGTGTAGTAAGCCACTACTCCAGCAGCATTATTAATTACATCCTTGCTATTAAGCGATAATTGGTTACGAATAAGTTCTTTTGGAATAACGGAATAAACCTGTGGATTCTCCAGGTTTTTTAATGGGATTCTGGCTACCTGATCACTTTCCTTATAAATATATTTATGTGCCCTGAGTGCACTAACCGCTACTTCATCCAGTTCTTTAGAGGTTTCACTGATTATAAAATCTACAGTGATGTTTTCGCCAGATTTAATTTCAACAGTTTTGGTTTGAGTTTGGATGCCTATAGCGGAAAGTTGGATTATTTGATTTCCTAAAGGGAGATTTTTGATTTTATAAATACCATTTCCATCTGTTACACTTCCGAGTGCAGTACCTGAAACGGTTACGGTAATACCAGCGGCAGCATTGCCATCAGTGGTGGTGATTTTTCCTGTAATGGTTGCTGGTTTTTGTGCCTTAACCATCAGTACTGAGATCAACATTAAAAAAATTACGAGTTTGATTTTCATATAAATTTAACCTTAAATAAACACTATAGTTATTTAGACTGAATAAAAATAGTAGCCAAAGTTGTGTAATATTTTTGATAGATCAAAACGGAATTTTAGTTGAAATAAAAATATTAGGAAGCTGATAGTGATCACAATTCGTTAAACATGCGGAAAGGGATCATCATTTTAAATATTTATTTTTAATCATTCTAAATAAATATTACTTTTACAGCGACATGTTCAAAATAGTTGATAAGGGTATCGCTTTCGAAATGCCATTTGATGAAGAAATATTCAAGGCTGTATTTAAGTGCTTTTGGGAGCGGGTTTTTACCATCTGTAATCACTATACAATGGATAGGGACGATGCTGCTGATCTGACGCAAACCATCTTCCTTGATCTGTGGAAAAACAGGTTGAATCTTGATGCAGACAGTAATCTGGAACATTATTTAAGCAAAGCCGCCCGTTACCAGTCATTTGCTTATTTGCGGAATAAAAGCACCAGGCAGAAGCATATCAAAATCCTTACCCCCAAGAGCGAACAGCAGGCAGATACAAATCCGTATTCTATTATGGAAACTGCCGATACCCAGGCATGGCTTAATGAAGTTATTGCACAACTACCAGAACCATCCAAAACGGTTTTTATGCTTAATCGTTTTGAGCATTTAAGCTACCGTGAAATTGCTGCAAAACGTAATATTACCGAACACACCGTACAATACCATATTTCCAAATCGCTTCACTTTATTAAAAAGAAGCTTAGCACTATTGGCTATCAATGGTAATTTAATAGACTGTTATTCAGTTTATTGTATTTATTCTGCAGAAAAAGATATTTTTTGACTAGCATACCCTTTCTATGCCGCTATTATATAGTTGTATGGAGTATATCGACCCAAAATTATTAGAAAAATATGCTGCCGGCCAATGTAGCGAAAGTGAAATCATAGCGGTAGAAAAATGGCTAAACGATCAGCAGAATTTACCTTCGATCGAAGCATCAGTTTTCACGGCAGAGGAGCATCAAGAAACTGAAGCATTTTTATGGTCACAAATAGAAGCCAGGCGGCACGTTAACAAACATAAATTTATCATATTTAATAGCAGATTTGGGGCCGCCATTGCGGCATGCATGGTAATGGCTATTGCAACTATATTTTATCTGGCTTATCGTTCAAAGTCTAATGTTCCGCAGCTGATTACTTTCCAGGCAAAAAACGGACATATTGATACGCTATTGTTAACCGATGGCAGTCGGGTTATTCTGAATGCTGGCGCAAAACTAATCTATCCCAAAGAATTTAGTGGAGTTTCCAGGGAAATACAATTGCTTGAAGGCGAGGCCTTTTTTGAAGTGCAGAAAAATCCTACGAAGCCCTTTATTGTTCATACTGATAGTACTGAAGTGAAGGTATTGGGAACTAAATTCAATATTAATAAATCAGGAGATAAAATTTCAGTGATTTTAAAGGAGGGGAAGGTCGCTTTTAAAAAAGGGAAAGACGCTGTTATTCTTTTACCAGGACAAAGGGCAATGTATAGCGTTGTAAATGGCATTTCAATGCCTGATCAGGTTAATCTGAACCAATATTTATCATGGCGGGCTGGAGTACTTTGGTTTGAAGACAGGCCAATGGATGAGGTTTTAGACGCTTTGGGGAAACGATACGACCTTAAATTCGTAGTGAAGCAACATCACATTAATCAGCTACTGTTTACCGGAAAGATCAAGACAGAAAATGCAGCCGAAGCTTTGAAACTAATTATGCTTAGTTCAAATCTCCACTTTAAGAGTGTTGGCGATCGAACCATAAACGTGTATTAGTACAAATAGATTCATCCAATCGCCAGAGCAATTTATTGAAGTTGGTTGCGATGATCATCAATTTAAAATTCAATTTCTATTCTCAGATTTTATAAAAAAACATCCGGATATGGATAAAATTTGCCAGCATTTGAGGCAAGCACACATTGCTATTTTCTTTTTCTTCTTATTAATCTCATATGAGGCTACTGCCCAAACACAGCAGATTTCTATCACAAATAAATCTGCAGGTTTAAAGGAAATCTTCAGCCAGGTAGAAAAACAGACAGAATTAACGTTTATCTACACCCGAACAAAAGGAGCCATTAACCAAGCAGTTAAGCTGAATAAATCTAATTATACTATAAGTGAGCTTTTTCAGGAATTGGAAATGCGGGCAGGGATCAGCATTAGAATGAGTGGAAATCATGTTATTGTGAAGGAACAAGCCAGTGGAACACTAAAAGGTAGGGTGAAAAATGAGTTGGGAGAACCTGTGCCATTCGCAACCCTGGTTGTAACGGGAAGAATGATTCAGACAGATGAAAAGGGGAACTTTTTAATCGCCACTTTGCCTGAAGGTCATCATGTATTAACGGTGTCTTACATGGGCTATGCTACGCAGAAAAAAGCATTTGAACTTAAAGCCAATCAAATCGCCTTCCAGGAGATTATATTATTGCTTGATAATAAAGCATTAAATGAAGTCGTCGTAAAAGGAAAAACAGAAGTCCAAAAATTTCAGGAGCGGGGATATCACGCCAACATGCTTGATGCCTCAAAATTTAACAACTCCACCAGAGATTTAAACCAATTATTAAATGCCACCAGCGGCATCCGTATTAGGGAACAGGGCGGATTGGGATCTAATTTTAATTTTTCCCTAAATGGGCTCTCCGGCAAGGCTGTACGTTTCTTTATCGATGGTATTCCGATGGAAAACTACGGTGTAGGAATGGCGTTTAATAATATTCCTGTTAACCTGGCCAGTAAGCTGGAGGTATATAAAGGTGTGGTACCTGTTGAATTGGGTGCCGATGCTTTGGGTGGTGCCGTTAATATGGTTACCGGAAAGGGAACGGGTAATTATATTGATGCAAGTTACAGCGTTGGGTCTTTCAATACGCATCGTGGTGCTTTAAGCAGTCAATATAGAAATGATTCTACAGGTTTCATCATGAAATTATCTGGCTTTTATAACTACTCGGATAATAATTATATGATGTATAGCAATCCGAAATATGATGCCAGTATTTTATTGCCCGATGGCTCAGGGGGCTTTGAAGAAAGAAATGTGAAACGGTTTCACGATCGTTACCGTTCTGCGATGGTGCAGGGAGAATTGGGATATATTAATAAAAGCTGGGCTGATGTATTTATGGTGGGTTTCCTCTACAATAACCATTACAAGCAGTATCAAACAGGGGCTACACAAGATGTGGTTTATGGGAAAATAGATAGAAGAGGAGATTATATTATGCCATCACTTCGGTACAAAAAGAGCAACCTGTTGCTGAATGGACTTGATGCTTCGGCTTTTTTAAGCTACGGAATTGATAATTATGCAGTTACAGATACTTCCAGAAATACCTTTTGGTGGGATGGAAGCCCTTCAAGCACCAACAACAATCATGGTGAATTTGCTGCAAACATCCCTACAACAATTACGCATTTTAGAAATGCATTTCTATTAAGCAGGCTCAACCTGGCTTATCAGGTAAATGATCTTAACAGCATTACTTTGAATTACAATTTTAGTAATGCCAATCGCAAAAGCAATGAAGAGCTTAGTGCTAAATCCTATGCAGAGGCCGGCCAATCAAAGTCTGTTCTGGGAATGGCCTGGAAGAATGTAGCCTTCAAGGGCAGGCTAAATACGACAGCATTTGCCAAATTATTCCATTTTAATTTAAGTATAGCTGAAACAATTGATGCCAGGAACCCAATGGCGGCACAGCATAAAAATTACGATGATTTTGGATATGGCTTAGCCAGCAGGTATGCGATAAATGAACATGTTGGTATCCGGGCATCGTATGAACATGCTTATCGTCTGCCCGAGCAGGTAGAAGTTTTGGGTGATGGTGTAAATATTATCGCCAATCTGAACATCCGTCCAGAAAGTAGTCATAATCTTAATTTAGGTTTGGATGTATCAGCCACACATGAGCAACATTATTATCGGTTTGATCTTTCTGCATTTTACCGGAATGCCACAGATTTTATTTATTCTATTCCCTCAGGAAGCTATAGTTCTCAATACCTTAATGAAGGCAAAGTAAGAATTTTAGGAGGTGAGGCTGAAGCACAATATAAATTTAGTGATTTGGTAGAGTTAACCCTAAATGCAAGCTATCAACGGTCTGAACAAACACAGGAATATATTTATGGTACACAAACCAGGTATGCCACCTATGGCAATATGATTCCCAATCAACCCTGGTTATTCGGTAATCTTTATTTCTCTTTAGGTAAAAATGACTGGCTGGGTAAGGATACGAGGATACAATTCGACTGGTCGACCCAGTATTTACATAGTTTCTTTTTAACATGGGAGGCCTGGGGAAGTGCGCAATCAAGGAATGTAATTCCTTCGCAATTGCTACATAATGCTGGTATTACTTATTCTTTAAAGCAAAAGAAATATAACATCTCCATCGAATCCAGAAATCTGGGAGATGTGCTGGCCTATGATAACTTCAGACAACAAAAACCGGGTAGATCTTTCAACCTCAAGTTCCGCTATTTTATTCATTAATCAATTATTTTACTATTCAATTCAATATTCATGAAAACTAAAACAATCAAGTCTTCTTTAATCATGCTTTCCATTCTTTTTATGGGGCTGACTTTTCAGTCTTGTAAAAAAAGCACCACATCAGACGAGCCAGAAGTTATTACTGAAAGTACTTTTGGTATTGGTGGTTTCCTTTTAAATCCATCAAGCACCTATGTATTACAAAATGGCTCACTGAGTGCTGGAGAAGTTTCATTTATCGGTAACGGTGCAAATGTAACCAGTGTTGAGCCAGGTTTTTTGGCCTTTATCGCCAGAAACGGAAATTACTATTCTTATAAATCCAGTCAGAACACTTTAACTAAATTCAGTTATGTGAACCAGACGATGCAAAATGTGAAGTCTATTCCATTTGTATTGGCCAATGGCTACCGTTATGGTCATTATTGGGTAGATGATAATACATTATTGATTTATTCACTTGGTGGTGATTATAAAATCCTCAATGTAGAAACCATGTCTGTTACAAAAGAAGGAAACTTCAACTTGCCAGCTAAAGCAGGCCTAACCTTTGCCATGATAGGTTTTGTTCATGTAAAGGATAATAAAATTCATGTGGGCTATTATTATGGAGATGATAACTATCCGGCGGCTGTAAAAGCAGGTAAAACAAACTGGGCAACTGGCACGGCTTATTTTGCTGTATATGATTATCCATCAGTGAGTAATCCTGTTTACAGTGAAGATACACGTTCTACTGTTCCTGGAAATGACCGTAACGGCGTTTTGAAGACATTTGTTTATAACGATGATCTTTATATTTTAACTGCTCCATTTGAAATGGTTGGTCAGAACTGGGATAAGCCACATGGCATTTACAGAATCAAAAAGGGAACATCAGTTGTAGATCCGACTTATTTTTTAAACCTTTCCGCTCAATTAAATGGTGATCCTATTTTAGGTGGTGGTTATGCTGGTAATGGAAAATTACTGGTTCGCAGAATTCGCATGGATCTGGCCCTAACCTGGAATTCATATGGTTTTTCTAATACACAAGAATTTCATATTGTGGATATGGCAACAGGATCAATCACTAAATTAAATGTTCCATTAGCGAAAAGCCAGCCAACGGCTCCAAATATTCTTGCTGATAATGGTAAGGTTTACTTTCCGGTAAATACGAAGGATGTAGATGGTAATTTTTATCTCTATAACTATGATAGCGCAACAGGTGCTGTAAACAAAGGGATTAAAATTAATGATGTGGATGGTGTAAACGGTCTTTACAAAATAAAATAAGCGCTTATCTCATCACTAGGGAGCCTAATCAGCTCCCTTTTATTTTATGTCGAAAAAAAATAAATCACTTTTTGGAAGAATCAGTAACTGGTTACACCTCTGGTTAGGTCTGTTTTCAGGAATAGTTGTTTTTGTGGTTTGTTTAACCGCTGCAATTTGGGTTTTTAGAGATGAAATGACAGATGCATTTACGCCCGGTCAGAACATCCTTGAGCAGCAAATGGAATTTCTGAAACCATCAAAACTAACGGAAGCCGGAAGAGCATATATTGATAGCATACAGCAAAATCATTCTGCCGTAATCTATAAACTCGAATACCGCACAAGAGATAAAAGCAGTATTATCGGCTACTTTAGTGAAAAAGAAGGCGCATATCAGGAATTGTTCATTAATCCTTATTCGGCTAGCGTACTTTATAACCGAACAACTGAGACTGGAATTGCCAGCTTTAATAACTTTTTAAGATCCGGACACCGTTTCTTTTGGCTCCCCAGGCCTTTTGGTAGCTATTTTGTTGGCAGCTGCTGCATTATATTTCTGATCACCTTAATCACTGGCCTGATCTGGTGGTACCCATCTAAGTGGAATAAATCAACGTTTAATAAAAGTTTTAAAATTAAATGGGGTGCCAAATGGAAACGAGTAAATATTGATCTGCATAATGTGCTGGGCTTTTACACCTTTATCTTTATTATTATTTTAGCGGTAACGGGGATCGTATTTACTTTTAAGTGGTTTGATAACGGCTATCATTGGTTAATTACTGGCGGCAGCCCAAAAGTAGAACACCAGAAAAAGAGCCTTTCTGATACAACCATTGTCCAATCCAGATATTTGCACCCGGAAGACGAGCTTTGGAAGCTTTTTAAAAGCAAAGGTCAGATAAGAATAATGTATCCGCAGAATCTAAAAGATGTTTATACAGTTTATATTCATCCAACAACAGGTCATAATGATTTAACGAAATGGTATGCATTCGACCAGAAAACGCTGCGAAAATTAGGAGAGATGGATTCATCTAAATTGTCGTTCGGAACGAAGGTTTACAAAGCCAATTTTGATATTCATGTGGGCACCATTGGGGGGATGACCACTAAAATAATTGCAGCGTTGGCATCACTCGTAGGTGCATCGTTACCCATAACAGGTTTTATCATCTGGTATAACCGCAAGTGGAGCAAGAAAACTAAAAAGCTTTAGTGCTCAGAGAAAATTAATCAAGACATAGAAAATAAGAATCCTGCTGTGATTACAATTAGGTGTGTATTTTACATGAGTTATAAAAGAAAAGGGGAATCATCCAATGGACGATTCCCCTTAAATCTAAATTAACGCTCTCCATACTAAGACGCTTTGATTAGCCAATTATTGTATGGATGATTAAATTTATTTTTATTTATGTAAGTTGGTCAACTGGCTTATACTTGATAATCGGCAACATTAAGTTATACGTTTCACACTCTCTCTTCTTTGGCTAGGGGCGAGGTGATGCAATAATAGAAATTTTCATCGCTGGAAAACTGACGAAGTTCTACAAACACACAGGCCACCAAAACTTCGTAAGTTGATTCAACGCTGATAGAAAACTTCGCCAGTCTTAAAAGTTGCGATGATCTCTTAACCCTTAATGATTAACCAATTTCATTGCACCTTCACTATAGCGTTCACCAATTACAGGATATTGTTTAATTAGCTCATTTATAGCTGTAAGATCATCACCCGTTAGGTTAACATCAATCGCACCCACATTTTCTTCCAGGTATTTTCTTTTTTTGGTACCAGGGATAGGAATGATATTTTCACCTTGTGCTAAAACCCAGGCAAGGGCAAGTTGAGCTGGCGTGCAATTTTTGGTTGCTGCAAATGCAGAAAATTCAATAATTAGTTTATTGTTATTCTCAATGTTTTCAGGTTGATACCGGGGTAAGGTTCTTCTGAAATCATCCTCCGCAAGGGTATTTACGTTCAGTGTATTGGTTACCAGACCTCGTGCCAGAGGAGAGTAAGGTACTAACGAAATGCCAAGTTCATTAACAGTCTGCAAAATTTCCTTTTCCACATCTCTGGTCAATAGCGAATATTCACTTTGCAATGCTGAAATTGGATGTACAGCATGTGCCTTTCTGATGGAAGCGGGAGATGCCTCACTTAACCCGAGGTAGCGAACTTTACCTTCTTTTACCAATTCTGCCATTGCGCCAACAGTTTCTTCAATCGGGATATTTGGGTCAACTCTATGCGCATAATAAAGATCAATAGTATCAATCTTCAGTCTTTTCAAGCTTTGTTCAACTGCTATTTTTATCCAGGCAGGAGAGCCATCGAAATAAGTACCAGCTGCATTGCTTGGACCTGCAATGCCATCTTTAAAACGGAATCCGAATTTTGTTGCGATAAATATCTTATTGCGATTGGGTACTAATACTTTAGAAATCAGTTCCTCATTGGCACCATTTGCATACATATCCGCAGTATCCCAGAAATTAATACCGAAATCAAGTGCTTTTTCTAATGTTGCTAAACTTTCCTTTTCATCTGTAGGGCCATATGCGAAGCTCATTCCCATACAACCCAAGCCAAGTGCTGATAGCTGTACGCCTGTTTTTCCAAGTGTTCTATATTTCATGATGATCAAATTTTGTTTTTTCAAATGTAGTAATGAAAGCAAAATGCTAACTTATAACGATCAAACCGATCATTATAATATTCAAACAAGTGAACGAACTTGGGTGCCTGCACTATCTGGTGAAACATGTGTTGATGCATGGCTTGGTAATCTCTTATAAAAATTATTTACACTGTCAGCATGTAACATGCTGTAAATTTATAAAATCAAACTATATATCAATGTTTGTTACTGATGCCTTGTAAAATTCTTCTCCATTAAAAAGTGTATTAACTCTTTACGATCTTTTTCTTAGGCTTCTTTTTATTATACCACATAATAAATCCGGTTATTGGCATAGAAGCACAGATTAAGGAAATGATAAATGCCAGGATTTTAGTAGGAATGCCTGCAAAGGCACCAGTGTGTAAATCATAATTCATGCTTCTGAATTTTTCGCCACCAATTACACTCCTGTCATTATAATGCATGAGCATTTTTCCTGTATTACGGTCAAAGTAATACCACTCAAAAAGGTGCGTTCGGTTTTTGGCTAATCTCACCTGCACATCAAGTGGATCCGTTTCTTTTTCTCTGAAACGGATGGAGAAAAGATCAGCAGCATCATGTATCTTCAATAAACGATCTATTACGCGATCTGTTGGGTTAGCAGGATAATTAATGTTTGGTGTCGATTTCGGAATGCTTCGCTTCTTGATTGTTTTAGCACCATTTGCCAAATATTGTACCGATTGATCTGCCCATGAAAATGCGAAAACCAGGCCGGTAATGCAAATCAGCATGGCAGGGATTAATGCATAAAACCCAAGTACATTATGTAAATCATAATTGAAGCGCTTTTTTCCAACTCCTGGTTGAAGCATAAGCCCTTTTTTGAATCCTTTTTTTGTCCATTTTCTTGGAAACCACAATACAAGGCCAGTCAACAATAAAACAAAAAAACAGGCTACGGCTATTCCGGTAATCATGGTGCCGATGGAGTCGCCGAGTAATAAATTCATATGCAAATTTAAGATCAGCTGAAAGAATTCATTTTTAGTATTTTCTACATGTACTACTTTGCCAGTGTAAGGATTGATATATACCCGATAATAATATTTATACTGCTTCCAGTAGCCGAAAGCCTTTTTATTGGTAGCAGATGCACGAAATACCCAGCTGCGGTTTTTGCCTGGATAAATCTCTGCACGTGATATTTTAATTCCTGGTTGAAGTGCGTGTTGTGCCGCATCCCGCAGTTGAGTGAAACTTAAAAAACGATCATTTGTACCCTTTTCAACATATAATCTATCCTTATAGAAAAATTCTTTAAGCTCATCAGAAAAAACATTGATGCAGCCTGTTACACTCACAATAAAAACAATCAGACCTGTAATCAGGCCCATCCATTTATGTAACCAAAAGAATAATTTCCTTAGCATTCCTAAAAAGAATAATTTAGGTTCAAGCTCATGGTTGCGCCAATGCCACGAACATATTCTGCATCTATTGCCCGGTATTGGCTTACTACAGGGTAATAAGAACTGTTTAACAGGTTTTCTACACCCAAACCTGCAGACCATTTTTGACTAAAGTGATAGCCTGCTGAAAGATTAAAGAGACTTACTTCTTTCACATCACCTTCACTATTGGCAAACAGGCCATTTGCCCGAACATCAAACCGGTTGCGGCTTCCGGTGTAAACCCAGAATAATTTTAAATCAAGTGCTGATACCGGACGATAAGTTAGATAAGCGGTTGCCTTTGGCGGGGCAATGCGCAAGCCATTCATATAAACTTTTGTTCCATTGGCTTGCTCTGCTTTTCCTTCCGTATAAGAATAACTGCCTCCAAGCGACCATTGTGGACTAACGTTTAAATCTGCTGTAATTTCATAGCCCTTTATTTTCTCCGGCTCACGCTGTGGCACTAAAAAGCCACCAACATCTACCAGGTTTGCGCCTAGTTTTGAAGTGCTGATGAAGTAGGCTGCTGTTACATTCAAGATTCCTATTCTACTACTGAAACCAGCTTCATAATTGTTAGTGATGATGGGGTCAGTTGCAATACTTTCCAATGTGCTGCTGGTGGCTGTTCTCAGGATTCTACCTAATTCGTTAATGGCAAAGCCCTGCGAAAAACTGACAAAAGGATTAAAGATTTCATACTTATTGTACCTTAAACCAGCATTATAGGTGGTAGCACGATAAGGAATTTTTCCTCCCGTAACCGGAATACTACCTTGTCCGTTAGGTCCGCGGGCAATAGTATTAAAGTCCTCTACCTTAACGGTAGCATTTTCATAACGGATGCCTGCTTTAAGGATGAAGTTGGTGAGGATATCAAATTTCATTTGGGCATATGGTGCCACATTGAGCATATTCATATCGGGGATATACACTCTTCCATCTGTTAGCACCTGATTGGTACGATCATTTAATAAATCCAGTCCATAGGTTAATTCACCGTTCCCTAAACTGCCCGCTTTCCATGGTGTATTTAGGGTTAGCCTGATTCCTTTTTTGAAAGACTGTATTTTGGTTTGACCCGGTCCATACCAGGCAGTTCCCTGTGCAACATATCGGTTCATGGAAACAAACCCATTATAATAGGCCGATAAATCAAGGCTGCTTGATAAAGGCAATGCATTATTACGGTAAGAAATTAAGGCATTATGGTTATAAGGGGTTCCCGCCGCCTCACCAGGGTCATCACCCTTTTGTCCTACTGAAGGAGTAACACCATATTTGCCTACTACATTAACATAATCGCTGTTTTGAACACTTCTGAAAAGATTATATGAAGCCACGATTTCGCTATGATCATTCGGTTTGTAAGCAAGTTTAACAAAGGCATTATACAATGAGTTTTCTCCCAAGCCATCAGGTTGCGCAATCACATTGCCTTTGGCATCTTTCTGTACGCCTGTATAATTATAAGTGCCATTAATCACATAAGAAAACTTATTTAACGTTCCTGAAAAACCTTGAGAAAAACGGTAGCCTAAAGTATTGGATGGATGGGCTAAATTGCCACTAATCCCTATACTTGAGGTGCCGCTGAGTGCTTTATCAGCAGCAGCTTTTTTAGTGATGAAGTTGATAATACCACCTGCAGACCCATTTCCATAAATAGAGGTTGCACCTTTTATTACTTCAATTCTGTCAATAACAGCTGGATCAAGTGTTCTGATATCACGGCTTCCGTTCATTAAGGGAGTAGATTGAGGAATGCCATCAATTAAAACCAGTACCTGCCTGCCGCGAAGGGTTTGCCCGGCATTGGTGGCCTTATTATTTGAAGTTCCGAGTCCGGGTACGGTATTGCCCAGTATGGCAGTAACAGATGGATTGACGTTTAATTGTTCCTTCACATCACGCGAATTTAAAATAGTCACCGAAGATGGCACATCTTTTAAACTCTCCGCTTTCCTTCCGGCGGTTACAATGACTTCGTTAAGTGAATTTGCAGGTTGAAGCACGAATGCGACATTAAGGGTTGAATCATTTGTAAGTACAACATCCTGTTTTAAAGTTTCGTAGCCAATAAGGCTGATGGATATGCTGTATTTGCCGGATGATAAAGTATTTAAAATAAACTTACCAGAGCTATCAGTCTGACTCTTTTTTCCATTACTGATACTTATTGTTGCATAGGGTAATGGTTGTCTGTCCGTATCACTTACTGTGCCTGATAAAGTAGCCGTAAGCGAATCCTGTTGCTGTGCGATGGAATGCAATGGTAAAAGAAGAGATAATAGGAGAGTTGATGTGCTAAAACGTAATAAATAGGAACAGTTTCTTTTAAACATTATGAGTAATGGCTTAAATAAGGGAATTGCTTTGTTAATTAACTTTTCGCAAATATATTCTTATTTAGACTGAATACAAACTGTTTATGTGAATTACTTTCGCCCTTTCCCTTTCAAGGTAAAAGGTGCCGTTAGGCGGATAGGGGTTTAATTCACCATCAATTTGGATGCAAGGTTCAAAGATTTCTCGGCTTCGCTCGAAATGACGATTTTTTCGAGTTGGATTTATTTTCACGCCCTTTCCCTTTAAGGGTAAATGGTGCCGTTAGGCGGATAGGGGTTTAATTCACCATCAATTTGGATGCAAGGTTCAAAGATTTCTCGGCTTCGCTCGAAATGACGATTTTTCGGAGTAGGGTTTATTTTCACGCCTTTTCCCTTTCAGCAGAAAGGTGCGTTAGGCGGATAGGGGTTTAATTCACCATCAATTTGGATGCAAGGTTCAAGGATTTCTCGGCTCCGTTCGAAATGACGATTTTTCGGAGTTGGATTTATTTTCACGCCCTTTCCCTTTCAGGGGAAAGGTGCCGTTAGGCGGATGGGGGTTTAATTCACCATCAATTTGGATGCAAGGTTCAAAGATTTCTCGGCTTCGCTCGAAATGACGATTTTTCGGAGTTGGATTTATTTTCACGCCTTTTCCCTTTCAGTGGAAAGCTGCGTTAGGCGGATAGGGGTTTAATTCACCATCAATTTGGATGCAAGGTTCAAAGATTCTCGGCTTCGCTCGAAATGACGATTTTTCCGAGTTGGATTTATTTTCACGCCCTTTCCCTTTCAGGGGAAAGGTGCCGTTAGGCGGATAGGGGTTTAATTCACCATCAATTTGGATGCAAGGTTCAAAGATTTCTCGGCTTCGCTCGAAATGACGATTTTTCGGAGTTGGATTTATTTTCACGCCCTTTCCCTTTAAGGGTAAATGGTGCCGTTAGGCGGATAGGGGTTTAATTCACCATCAATTTGGATGCAAGGTTCAAAGATTTCTCGGCTTCGCTCGAAATGACGATTTTTCGGAGTTGGATTTATTTTTTTCTCGCCCTTTCCCTTTCAGGGGAAAGGTGCCGCTAGGCGGATAGGGGCTTATTCGCGGATAGGGGTTCTAAACTCACATCGTAACAAAATTGTTTGGCAACACACACTTAATATTGGCTTAATACCCTGTTTGGTAGTTTTGTACTGCCAATGGTAAGCAATCATAAAACTGACAAACAACTTCTGGAAGCATTATGCTTTGGAGATGAAACAGCATTTCGTAATCTCTTTAACAGGCATTGGGAAGCATTATTTGCCTTTGTGAGCAGGATGATTGGAGAGGATGAACAAGCCAGAGACATTGTTCAAAATACATTTATTGTGGTTTGGAAAAACAGAAATCAATTAATAGTTGGTGATAGTTTGATGCCTTACCTGATTAAAGTTGCCAGAAACGAAACCATCTCCCTTTTTAGAAAAAACAAAGTAAGGTTGGATGGAATGGAGTTATTGGCTAAGGACTTACATGCAGTGGAGAATCCTGAAAATCTCTTTATTACCAAAGAACTAAACGCTAACATCGAGGTGGAGATAATAAAAATGCCTATGAGTATGAAAAAATGTTTTCAGCTGAGCAGGTATGAAAATAAATCCATCCGTGACATTGCCAAAGAACTATCACTATCTGAACAAACCGTAAAAAATAATATTTCGGAGGCACTGAACAGACTACGTAAACGCATAAAGTTAACGTAATGGTAACTTGAATTTAAAGTACTTTCTGGGTACTTGTGCGCTTTATAGGTGCATGAAATTCAAAGTAAATAAATTCCTTTCGGCGCAGTTCAAAAAATTTCAACAGCACCAGCTTGGGGATAAACAAAGGCAGCTTATTGAAAATTGGTTCAATGAAAAGGAAACTGCACCACATAAGCCTCAGGTTTTATTGAACGCTACATCAAAGGCCGAATTAGAGGAGTCTCTTTTTACCGAAATACTTGCAGAAATTGAAAAGCAAAATACCGTTCGCTGGTATCAGCATCGTTATATCAAAATTGTTGCAGCTTTAGTGGTGATCAGTATGGCTTCATTATTAATATTTACCCAAAAAGATATTCAACAGCAAAATCAGGTTACCTACCGAATTTACGAAACCCGAAACGGCGAAGTAAAAAAAATTATGCTTCCGGATAGTTCTACGATCTGGATGAATGCCGCTACTGTTATTAAAGTTCCTAAGGGATTTAACACTTCTAATATTCGCGAAATTCAGTTGGAACATGGTGAGGCATTTTTTCAGGTTAAACCTAACACTAGGAAGCCATTTCAGGTGAAAACCGGAAATTACATCACTACCGTATTGGGAACCTCATTTAACATTCGCAGCTATAAAGGAGAAAATGGGTATCAGGTTGCTGTAAATACCGGGAAGGTAAAAGTTGAAAAAATGAATGAAAACGGACCTCAGTTATTGAGTGCCGGACTAATAAAAGGTCAGATTCTCAACTTCAATGAGCAGATGCATGCTGCGGTGATTAAAGATGGAAATGTGGAAAACCTGATGGCCTGGACTTCTGGAAAAAACCTTCAACTAGAAAATATGGATTTATTTCAGATTGGAAAGGCATTGGAAAGGCAATATGGCATACCCGTGAAAGTACTATTGGGTAATGAAAAGAAACTAAAATATACCATTGCTTTTAATGAACCTGAAATAGGAGAAGCAGTTCAAACATTGGCACTAAAAACAGGCATAAACTATCAATTAACAAATCAATCACTAATTATTAAAACAGGCAGATGAGTTAAGCGCTAAAAATTAAGGCCGGACTTCTACTGCAATAGAAACCCGGCCTGGAAAGCACTGAAGCAGTGCAGTCCTTATTAATCAATTCCGAAAAATCAATTAAAGCAATTTAAATATGCAATATTATTACCAGTTTTTTAAAAAAAAGCAAATAAATCTTTTCTTATTAACTCTATTGAATGTAATGACATTCTTTTTAGCAACTACAATTAGTTTCAACACCATGGCTCAATCTACTGATGCTTCCATATCAGGGAAAGTGGTTGATCAGAATGGGGCCGCCATACCCGGGGCATCTGTTGTGGTTCGTAACGAATCAACCGGATTTCGTGCAGTAGTGTCAACCAATAAAGATGGCTTATACAACCTGATTCAATTACCCCTCGGTAAGCCTTATACCGTAACGGTAAGTTTTATTGGATATCCTAAACAAGTTAAATCTGATTTTGCCCTGAATCAGGGTGATAATATTGTAGCCAATTTTAAGATGCAGGAATCGAATACTAACCTGGATGATGTGGTAGTAAGTGCCAATTCATTAACGAAAAGGATCGACCGGCTGGGTTCCAGTACTGCGATCACCTCACAGAATATTCAACAATTGCCCACACAAAACAGGAACTTTAATAACCTGTCTGCCCTGGCGCCAACCACCAACGGAACCAATATCAGTGGTCAGCGTGCTTCTTCAACCAATTATGTAATTGATGGAGCCAGTGCCCGGAATAACCTGACTTCAGGAGCTATCGGTAGCGGACCTTATTCTTTATCACTTGAAGCCATTCGTGAGTTCGAAGTAGCCACCAACGTATACGATGTAAGTAGGGGCAGAGAAGGCGGAGGTACTGTGAGTGCGGTAACCAAATCTGGAACGAATACGCTTACTGGTTCTGTGTTTGATTATTACCGGTCTGATTTTCTCGCCAGTCCGTATGACATCAGGGGAAACAAACGCACACAAAAATTTACCACCAACCAATATGGCTTTAGTTTAGGTGGTGCAATCATTAAAGATAAACTGCATTTCTTTACTGCGCTCGACCGTCAGGATGAAACCATGCCATTTTTTATTGCTGATATCCAAAATAGTGATGATGAGATTTCACTTGGAATCAGCAAGGGTGCTTTAGATAGTGTGGTTAATATCGGCCGCGCAAAATACGGCCTGGGTAGCGGTCCGCAAACCGGTGAGTTTAAACGTAAAACACTTGCCAATACCTTTTTTGCCCGCTTAGACTGGCAGATTAATGATAAGCACAGGTTAACCATTCGTAATAATTATAGCGATTGGTTAAATCCGGTAAGTAACAGCGATAACTCTAACATCAACCTTTATGAGGTTTGGGGAGATTTTAAATCAAGAGAAAATACCACACTTGTGGCCTTACGTTCACAATTTACGCCAACATTTTTAAATGAATTTAAACTTCAATACCAGTCTGCCACACGTAATTATGTACCGAACAGCGAGTTGCCTGCTGATAATATTCCAAGAGCAATTGTAACGGTAAGATCAACATTGCCTAACGGAACTTTGGGCAGTAAAACGGTACAACTGGGTGGGCAGCGTTTTTATCCAGAGAATAATCTCGAAAATCAGTTTCAGTTCATTAATACTTCATACCTCACCGTGGATAAATATAAGTTCACCTTTGGTACCGATAATACGCTGACCTATATGGATACCTATATCTCCAGTGAACAGAACGGTAGGTTCATTTTTAATAGTCTGGCAGATTTTAATAACCTGAATGCTTCCAGATATGCGAGGGAAGCGCCAATAAATGGGATACCATCTGTGCAGCAATATATATTGAATGCTTCATTATTCGGGCAGGTTGAATTTGATATCAGCAAAAACATCAATGCCATGTTTGGTTTGCGTTATGATGTAACCAGCTTTTTAACACGTGCAGATTATAACCCTGTTGTTGAACGTACCTTAGGTTTAAGAACCGACAGCAGGATCACCGATGCCGGAAAAATTCAACCCCGGATTCAGTTAACCTGGGATATTGCTGGAGAGAAAAAAGATATTATCCGCTTTGGAGGTGGATTGTTCTCTTCTTACCCGGTAAATTATGCACAGGTAAATAACATTCAGAATAGTGGAACGAAGGTGGCTTCGATAGATGTTTCGCGTCCGGCTACAGGTGTAAGCCTGGTACCTGTTCCTGATTTTCCTGCTTACCGCAGAAACCCATCTTCTGCGCCAGGTATCATCGCAGGTGTACCTTACGTATCAACCATTAACCTCAATGATCCGAACCTTAAAATGCCTTCCATTTTTAAGGCCAATTTAAGTTACAATAAAATCATTGGCGATCGGTTGAGGCTGGGGATAAACCTGTTATATTCTTACACCAAAAACAATTATGTTTATCTGGATAGAAACCTTGCAGACAATCCTTACTTCACCCTTGCGAATGAAGAAAACCGCGGTGTTTTTGTTCCTGCGGCCTCTATAACTGCATCTGGAATTACCAATAATGTATTGGGCAGAAAAACAAATGAAGTGGGCAGGGTGCTAATGCTCACCAATGGTGCCGAACTCAAGCAAAAAGCTATGATTTTAGATGCCAGTTTCCGCTACCTGAAAGATGGATACCTGAATGTGAGTTATACCTTAAACGATGCAAAAGATAACTCTTCTTATAATGGGAATGTGGCCAATACCTCAACCTTCAGACCTGTTAAGTCTGATCCGAGAGATTTAACCTCAATAGATTATTCAGATAATCAATACAGAAGCAAGCTTGTTGTTTATGGAACCACACCAACATGGAAAGGCTTTTCTTTGGGCGCAACTTTTAGGGGCATTGGCGGTACGCGTTACTCCATGACGGTTGATGCCGACCTGAATGGTGATTTTGTAGGCGGACCGGGTAATGATAATGACCTGGCCTTTGTTTTTGATCCTAACAATCCTGCTACCAATGCATCAGTTAAGGCATCAATGGAAAAGGTTTTAAATAATCCGGATAACAGGGCAAAGGATTATATTTTAAAGAGCCTGGGCAAAATTGCAAACCGGAATGGTGGCGTTAATCCATTCTCCGGAACCTTCGACCTTAGGTTACAAAAGGATTTTAAAACCTATAAAAACCAGAAGTTAACCTTAAGTTTTGATGCGTTCAACTTTGCTAACCTCTTAAATAAGAAATGGGGTGTAAATTATAACCTTGGCGATCAAACCCTGTTACTGGTTAGCCGTTTTGATCAGGCTAAAAAGCAATATGAATACCGTGTGAATGAAAATGTTGGCGTTACGCAGGCAGCAGGTACGCCGTACCAGATACAACTTGGTGCCAGATACTCGTTTTAAAATAATAAATAAAATATAATGGATACCCGTAGAGATTTTATAAAAAAGGCAGCCCTCCTATCAGGAGGCGCTGCCTTATCAGGTATGTTGCCACCGGCAATACAAAAGGCACTTGCCATTGATCCTGCTATTGGCAGTACATTTTATGATGCAGAACATATTGTTTTCCTGATGCAGGAAAACCGTTCGTTCGATCATACTTTTGGAATGATGCAAGGAGTAAGGGGGTTTAATGATCCGAGAGCCATTACTTTAGCCAATCAGAATAAGGTTTGGCTTCAATCTAACAAAGAAGGTGAAACCTATGCACCATGGCACTTGAATATTAAGGAAACGAAAATTGCCTGGATGGGTTCTACGCCTCACAACTGGACCGACCAGACAGATGCGAGAAATGGCGGTAAGTACGATAAATGGCTGGATGTTAAAAAGGCATATAAACCTACCTATGCCCATATGCCGCTTACTATTGGCTACTGCAAGCGGGAAGACTTTCCTTTTTACTATGCTTTGGCGGATGCCTTTACCGTTTGCGACCAGAATTTTTGTTCGGTTATTGCAGGAACACATCCCAATCGTTTTTACTGGATGACAGGAACGGTAAGGGAAAGCAATAAGCCAGAAGGTGTAGCGCACTTATGGAATAACAACAATTACGACAAGCCAACTTTAAATTGGAAAACCTTTCCGGAGCGCCTGGAGGAAAATGATGTATCATGGAAAATTTACCAAAATGAATTAACAATGGGCTTTGGTCTTAAGGGAGAAGAAAGTTCATGGTTGAGTAATTTTGGCACCAATGTGATGGAATATTTCCAGCAATATAACGTTCGTTTGCACCCTGGAGCAATTGCTAACCTTACCGAAAAGAAGGCACTGTTGCTGAAACAAATTGCAGATTCTGCCACACAGCAACTTACTGATGAGGAGCGGACTAAAGTGGAGGCCATTCGGAAATTGTTAGCGAAAACAGAGGAGGAAATGAAACTGTATACCATGGAAAACCATGCAACATTATCGGATAAAGCAAAAAACTTAAATGCTAAAGCTTTTGGAATCAATTCAAATGATCCTGATTTTCACCGTTTAAGCCCCTTAAAATATGATGAAAATGGTGTGGAAAGAGAATTGAATATTCCAAAAGGAGATATTCTTCACCAATTCCGTAAAGATGTGGATGGTGGAACATTGCCTACCGTTTCCTGGTTAATGACCCCGGCTAATTTCTCTGATCATCCGGGTGTGCCTTGGTTTGGTTCATGGTTTGTAAGTGAAGTGATGGAAATCCTGACCAAAAATCCGGAACAATGGAAGAAAACCATTTTTATCATGACTTATGATGAAAATGATGGTTATTTTGATCATGTGCCTCCTTTTGTGCCCCCACATCCTTTTAAAGAAAACGCAGGGAAAGTTTCGGAAGGAATCGATACCTTATTGGATTACGCAGCAAAAGATCAGCAAACCAATCCTTCTACAAAAGAAAGCAACATCAGAGAAAGCCAGATTGGCCTGGGTTACCGCGTGCCTATGGTAATTGTTTCTCCATGGACCCGTGGCGGTTTTGTATGCTCTGAAGTGTTTGATCATACTTCTTCACTTCAGTTTCTGGAAAACTTTCTAGAGAAAAAGTACAATAAAAAAATTGTGGAAGAGAATATTAGCCCATGGAGGAGAACGGTTTGTGGCGATTTAAGTTCTGTGTTCAGACCTTACAACGGAGAAAAGATTACCCAGCCTAAATTAATGGAGAAAGAACCTTTCATGCAAACCATCTATTCGGCTAAATTTAAAGAACTTCCGGATAATTACAGAAAATTAAGTCAGGAAGAAATAAAGGTAATCAATACGGATCATCGCCTTTCGCCCTATTTTCCTCAACAAGAAAAAGGAATCAGGGCTTCCTGTGCATTGCCATATGAATTTTATGTTAATGGCACACTTAAAGGAAATCATTTCGAACTTCAACTGAATGCGGCTAATACTGCCTTTGCTAAAAAGGCTGCGGGTTCTGCTTTTACCGTTTATGGCATGAAGCCATTTAAAGGAGAGCAACTCAAAGTATGGGATTACACCGTAAAAGCTGGTGATGTGTTAAAGGATGAATTTGCCCTGGCAGATTTTGAAAATGGCCAGTATCATTTAAAGGTTCATGGTCCGAACGGATTCTTGAGAGAGTTTGCCGGTGATCAACATAATCCAGCCATATCGGTGACTTGTGCCTATGAAAAGCAGGCAGGGAAGTTAACAGGTAATATTGTTTTAACGATAAAAAATACGGGTCGGCAGGCGGTTGCGGTAACACTAAAGGATGTAAGTTACAAAACCGGAAATAAAGTGATTAAGGTTGCTGCAGAAAGTACAGCGAATCAGCTGGTTGATTTAACAAAAAGTTATAACTGGTATGATTTCAGTATCAGTGTAGAAGGCAAAGATCAATACATGGAACGTTTTGCCGGAAGGGTAGAAACCGGCCGTGTTGGCAAAACCGATCCGTTAATGGGTGGTGTGGTATAGCATTTAATTAATGAGGCTGCTGTTTTTTCTGTTATTTCTTTCTATCGGCTGCACCGCGCAGACTACCAGGACATTTTTGTCTGGAAGAATAGAAGATGAATCAGGCCATGCGGTAAGTGGTGCTTCCATCACGCTTATCCATGCACCAACCCATACCATTTATGGCTGTGCAAGCAATTTAGCGGGGGGCTACCTGATGGCTGATATCAGATCGGGTGGCCCTTACTTATTGGAAGTTAAATCAATTGGTTTTAAGCCTTATCGTTTAGCTGATCTATTTCTTCAGCTTGATGAAGGAAAGTTAATGAATATTAAACTGCAGGAAGAAGTTACCGTTTTAAATGATCTGGTCGTCAGTCTTCCAAAAAACAGCAATCTGTTTAGAACAGGTTCTTCGCCTGCTTCATTTAACATGGAAAGGAAGCAAATCAGTATGTTACCAACCATCAAAAGGGGCATCAGTGATTTTACAAGACTTAGTCCTTTAAGTTTTGGTGCCGCCATTGTAGGAGGGAATTACCGGCAAAACTTCATTACGATAGATGGCTCAGAATTCAATAATAATTTTGGCGTTGGAGATAATATTCCAGGTAATGGTGCGCAGCCTATCGCGCTAGATGCCATTTCAGAAATGACGGTGAACCCGGCGCCTTACAGTTCCATATGGGAATCAGGGTTTATTGGCGGATCTATTAATATCATAAGCCGATCAGGAAGCAATGATGTAGAAGCCTCTTTATATTCCTATTTTCGCAACCAGCAGAGTTATGGATCATCAGTAGGCTCACAAAAGTTAGATAAACGTCCGTTAAGCTACCTGTTAAATGGATTCAGCATTGGCGGGCCCATATTAAAAAACAAGCTTTTCTATTTCATTAGCTATGAGCAGGAACGTGAAGTTTATCAGCCTCAGGTATTTAAGGCCGCCACAGATTTACAGCCTTATGGCAGTTTACCAAATATTGCCAGGCCAACTGTTACTGAGTTGGATCACATCAGCGATTATCTCCTGCAAACCTACGGTTACCATACCGGGCCGTACCAGGATTATGATTTTAAAAATAAAAGCAAAAAGTTTCTACTTCGTGCCGATTGGAATATTGCCAAAAACAATACCCTGAGTATTCGCTATAATCAATTGAATAGCGATAAGCCAGAGTTGCTGAACGGATCAAGAAGTCCGCTGGTGCCTTTTGCGGCCAGTGCCGGCAGGCGGAACATGAATGCATTGCCGTTTTCCAATACCAATTTTACGACCGAATCTCAGTTTTATTCCCTTTCAGTAGAGTGGAATAGCAGATTCTCCGCATCTTTAAGTAATATGATCAGGGCTTCGTACACCGGGCAGCTTGAAAAACGGAATGCAAACAGTGAACCGTTTCCATTTGTAGACATTTTAAAAAACGGTGTTCCTTTTACTTCTTTTGGTTATGAGCCATTCTCCTACAACAATAAAAGAAAAGTAGGGTTGTTTTCTCTTAGCAATATCCTGCACTGGAAACCAGGAAGAAATAGCTGGGATTTTGGTTTACAAGCTGATTATATCAATACCAAAAACAGCTATATGCCTTTTGGAACCGGTTATTATACCTTTTCTTCCTGGGAAGATTTTACATCAGGTAAAAACCCTATAGATTATGCACTGACATACCCTACAGATTATCAGGATGCTTTACCCAGCTACCACTTCGATTACCTGAACATGGCTGTGTTTTTACAGCATACTTTATACCTGGGTTCGAAGATTACACTTACCGCAGGCTTAAGGGGTGATCTATCTGTTTTCCCAAAAGCCATTCCTGAAAATATGGCGCTATCAAAATTGGTTTTTGCGGGTGGTACAATGATTAATACCTCGAAGCTGCCAAAGCCAGCCTTACTGCTGGCGCCGAGATTTTCTTTCCGTTATGATGTTTTGGATGACCACTCGCTCTCGCTGAGATTGGGCAGCGGAATCTTCACCGGCCGAATCCCCTCAGTTTGGGTAATCAGCCAGGCCCGATATTCCGGCGTGAAACAGATCAGTCAGACCTGGCAAGGGCAGGCCAATACCCCCTTTGCTTTAAGTCCGGATGATAAATTGCCTTTGAATAAGGATACAAAAGATGTTCTGCCATCAGTAAGTAGCGTACTTTCCAGTAATTTCAAAATGCCTCAAAGCTGGAAATCGAGTATTGGCATCGATGCCAATCTGCCTGGTGGATTTAAGGCCACACTGGAAACGTTTTACAATCGAGACATCAGAAGTATCTATTTTCAAGATTTGAACCTGATTCAACCTACACAACTAAACGTAAAGGATTATCCTGATCACAGGCTTGTTTATCCACAAAATAATAACAACAAATTTATTAACCGGCTCAATGCAGCTGGTTTACCTGATCCTGAAGGTAATAATGCGCTTAATGTGGTATCCATTTCAAATGCTTCAGGTGGCTATTATTTTGCGGTTATGGCGGCTATTAGTAAGCAATTTAAACATCAGCTTAGCTTGTCGTTATCCTACGTTAAAGCAATATCCAAAAGCTATAATGATGGCGAGGGCGATCAAACACTTTCAGCACTTAATGCTACACCAACGGTAAATGGAATTAACAATCCGGAGATGGGTTATGCTGGTTATGTGGTTCCGGATAGACTGGTATTTACCTTAACCTATCCGGTACAACTAACCAAAAGATTGGGTTTAAATTTTGGCCTGGTATATCAGGGAAGTTCAGAAGGACGGTTCTCCTATACCTATGCACGTGATTTGGTTGGAGATGGAACGAACCGTTCTTTAATATATGTACCAAAAGACGCATCGGAAATTAGCTTTGCGCCTTTAACACTCGTTCAAAATGGCAAAGCAGTGCGTTATACCGGTGCAAAGCAAAGCGATTTGTTCTTTGCCTACATTGAGCAGGATAAATATCTCCGAACAAGAAAAGGCCGTTATGCAGAAAGAAACGGTGCAATTTTCCCCTGGCGGCATCAGCTGGATTTAAGACTCGCAGCCCGGTTAGATGTGGGTGCCAATCCGCAAAAACACCATATTGAAATAGGAATTGATCTCATTAATGCCGCAAATCTCTTCAATCCCAATTGGGGATTGAGAAAACTGGTTAATAATGCAGCGATTCTGGTGCCTGTTAACCTGGATCAGATTTCTCCTAATGGAAATCTACAACCTAAATTTAACTTGAGTAGCATTGGAGGAGTGCCTGTTTATCAAACCTTTAGAAATGATGTGAGTTTCAATTCCACTTATAATTTGCAGCTAGGCATCAGGTATTTGTTTCTGTAGTTAATTTGATGAGTAGGTTAAAAATATGAGGCATAATATTTTCTATCACATAAAAAACAAAACCTGTTAAATGGATCATTTTGGGATACTTATTTGTTAAAAAGTTTCATTATTCATAGCTTATTCTTCGGATGAAATGAATAAACACTAACTTTATCGTTTTAAATTTGTTCTGTTGGTAACAGGAAAAAAAGAGCGTCAATGGTCAAATAATATATACGATTAGACTTTGACGTGAATTAGCATTAAAATATAATATGAAGAAAGTTGTTATCATTGGCGGTGGTTTTGCAGGACTTAATCTTGCTAAAAAGCTATCAAAAAGCGCATCACATCAGGTTACCCTTGTAGATCAGCATAATTATCATTTCTTTCCACCACTGTTGTACCAGGTTGGAACGGCTTTTATTGAAGCATCAAACATTATTTACCCTTTCCGGAAAATGTTTCACAATCAAAACACCCGGTTTTTTATGGGCGTATTAAAAGAGGTACTTACAGATCAACAAAAGATAGTGACTGATAATGGTACACTGGATTATGATATTTTAGTTCTTGCAATGGGTACGGAAACCAATTTTTTTGGCAATGATCAGATTAAGAAAAATTCCTTACCGATGAAAAGTATTGACGATGCCTTGCGGATGCGTAACCATATCCTCCTTCAGCTGGAAAAAGCGGTGCGTTCCGATCAGGATACAGATAAGAAAAGGTTATCTAGTGTAGTCATTGCGGGCGGCGGACCAACGGGTGTAGAACTTGCTGGTATGATGGCTGAAATGGGAAGCCACATTATTAAAAAGGATTATCCGGAAGCAAAATCTGGCTTGGGTAAAATCTATTTGGTAGACGGTTTACAAACACTTTTGGCACCCATGAGTGATAAAAGCCAAGCGGAAGCGATTAAAGTACTTAAAAATCTTGGTGTGGAGATTATGTTGGGAAAACTGGTGCAAAATTACGATGGGAAGTCAGTTTCTCTTTCAGATGGGACCGAGATTGAGGCTTCTACCTTAATCTGGGCTTCGGGTGTAATTGCACGTGAGGTTCCTGGTCTACCCAAAGAGGCGATTGGCAAGGGCAGAAGGATTCTGGTTGATGCATTTAACCAGGTGGAAGGATTAAAAGGTGTTTATGCTATTGGCGATCAGTGTCTTCAGCTCAGTGATGCAAGTTTTTCCAACGGACATCCTCAACTGGCGCAGGTAGCTATCCAGCAAGGTGATTTGCTGGGTGAAAATTTATCTGCTGTAGATAAAGCAAAACCAATGAAAGCCTTTAAGTATAATGATAAAGGTTCTATGGCTATTATTGCTAAATTTAAGGCAGTGGTAGATTTACCAAAGGGATTTTTCAGGGGATTTTTTGCCTGGCTGGTTTGGTTGTTTATCCATATCATTCCAATTGCCGGTTTCAGAAATAAAGCAAAGCTGGCCTTCAACTGGCTGTGGAGTTTCATTACTAATGATCCAACCTTAAGGTTAATCATCCGTCCAGATGATGAGATAGACCAAAAATATTAAGATTATGAATGGCGTTGATTCATCAAGTTTCTATGAATCAACGCCATTATTTATGGATACCATATTTTGACAAGTATTGATTAGATTTTGATCATTTCAAAAGGATAGTATAAAGTGGGAAAGCTCCGCCGTATATTGCAGCGAGATTAAAAGTGCTCTACTACCATAAAACTATTCCAGGCAAATGAATAAATATTTAATTTTGTTATTGCTTTCTTTGAGCATTAATCTTTATGCGCAGGAAACACCCGAATGGGAAAATCCGAAGATTTATGCCATCAACAAAGAAAATACCAGGGCCACATCTATCCCATATCCCAGTCGGGATTTGGCTTTAAAGAACGATTATAGTTCCTCCCCTTATTATCAATCCTTAAGTGGTCGCTGGAAATTTAAATGGGTGCCAAAGGTGGCACAAATTCCACAAGGTTTTTATAAAACAGATTATGACGTTAAATCATGGGCTACCATTCCTGTTCCGGGTACATGGGAGTTTAATGGTTTCGGCACCCCGATTTACGTAAGTGAAGGTTTTGGCTTTAAGCCTAACCCACCGTTTATTGATCGGGAAGATTCGCCTGTGGGTGCCTATCGGCAGGAGTTTACTTTAAAAGATGACTGGAAGGGCCGACGGGTGATGATTCATTTTGAAGGAGGCACTAATGCCATGTATGTTTGGGTAAATGGTAAAAAAGTAGGGTACACCGAAAACTCAAAAAGCCCGGCCGAATTTGATATTACAGATTACGTAAAGCCTGGTGTAAATCTCCTGGCTTGTGAGGTGCACAAATTTAGTGATGGCTATTACCTGGAAGATCAAGACATGTGGCGCATGGGTGGCATCAATAGAAATGTTTATCTCTACAGTACCGCACAAACCAGGATTTTAGATTTTTTCGCACATCCTACCTTAGATGTAAATTATAAAAACGGGTTATTTGATGTTGATCTTACCTTAAAAAACTACACTAAAAATCAGGCTGTGCAAAGCATAGAAGTGCAACTCATGGATCAGTCTAATCACTCCGTTTTCCAAAAGGTAAGTAAGATAGAAATTCCAGCAGAAGGCGTAGTTAATCTCAACCTAGCGGGTACAGTTGCTTCACCACTTAAATGGACGGCTGAAACACCAAACCTCTACCACATGCTCTTGGTTTTAAAAAATAACAATGGAGAAATCATCGAGGCTACTTCACATCAAATCGGCTTCAGAAAAACTGAAATTAAAGATGGACAAGTGTTTATTAACGGAAAGAAAATTTATTTTAAGGGCGTAAACCTGCATGAATTTAATACGGTAACTGGTCAGGTCGTTTCAGAAGAGGTGATGCTCCGGAATATTCAGTTGATGAAGGAGTTAAATATTAATGCTGTTCGTACTTCGCATTATCCTCAACCACCCTTATGGTATAAATTATGTGATCAATACGGCCTTTATCTGGTAGATGAAGCCAATCTGGAGTCGCACGGTTTAGGTTATGGTCCGGAAAATGTTTCGAACTTGCCTGAATGGCGTGATGCACATCTCGACCGGATGATGCGTTTGGTAGAGCGTGATAAAAACCATGCTTCCGTGATTTTCTGGTCGTTAGGAAATGAAGCCAGTAACGGAAAAGCCTTTTTTGATCTTTACGACTGGGCGAAAAAACGTGATCCAAGTCGGCCGGTGCAATATGAGCAGGCACATCAAAAAGATCGAAACACTGATATCATTTGCCCAATGTATCCATCATGGGATAGCATGGTGCGTGATGCGAAGAAAGATTTAGGCAGGCCATTTATTATGTGTGAATATGCGCATGCCATGGGCAATAGCATGGGCAATTTTCAGAATTACTGGGATTTGATGCGTACGAGTAAAAACATGCAGGGTGGTTTTATTTGGGAGTGGTACAACCACGGTTTTAAAACTGCCGATGAGCAGGGGCGACCTTATTGGGCGTACGGCGGCGATTTAAATGGTTATCAAAAAATGAACAGCGATAACTTTTGTATGGATGGCATTATTTCGCCTGATCAACAATATTTGCCTCATACCCATATTGTTAAAAAGGTTTATCAGAATATTTTGTTTAAACCTAAAGACATCAGCAAAGGTATTATTACTGTAATCAATGATTTTAAATTCACAGATTTAACTAGTAAGAATTATCACTATAAATGGGTGCTGTTAAAAAATGGTGTAGCAGTTAAACAAGGAAACTTTAATGTTCAAATCCCGGCAGATTCTAAAAAAGACATTCAACTTCGTTTACCTGATATGGAGAAGCAGGCTAGCGTAGAGTATTTTCTCCAGGTCTTTGCCTACACCAGCAAAGCTGATCGTTTTATACCCGAAGATTTTGAGGTGGCTAAAGAGGAGTTTTCCTTTCCTTCAAATCAATATTTCGTATTGACTAAATCAAAATCCGGACAGATCACTACAGAAGATCAGGCAGATAAAATTGTGATCAAAGCCAATGAGGTAGCTTATGAATTTTCGATTAAAAATGGAAAGTCTTTGATCAACATGACTAAGAATGGACAGAAAGTTTTTAATGAATTGCCACGACTTAATTTCTGGCGGGCACCTAACGATAATGAATTTGGTGAAGGTGCTCAACGGAGTTTGCGCTTATGGGATGCCGCCGGATATAATGTAATTTATCAATATAAAGGCACCAAAAAAAGTGATGAAGGCGTTTTAATTTCTTATGAGGCTAAACTTCGTGGCATTGAAGCATTGGTAAACCTTAATTACACGGTAAACAGCGATGGAAGTTTAAAGGTAGAGGCGGGTTACCGGGCTATGGCAGATAACCTTCCAGAAATGGTACGGTTTGGTATGTTAATGACCATGTCTGGTGATCATGATCAGTTTACCTGGTATGGCCGTGGTCCATATGAAAATTATGTCGATCGAAATGCGGATACTTTTATGAATATCTGGAAGGGTAAGGTAAAAGATCAGCTCTTTCCTTATTATCGCCCACAGGAATCGGGAAATAAAACAGATGCACGTTGGTTGAAATTGCAGAATAGTGATGGGAAGGGTGTCGAAATTATTGGTTTACAGCCACTCTCCATTAGCGCAACCAATAACCTGCCGGAAGACCTTGATCCGGGAATGACTAAAAAGCAGCAGCATTCATCAGATATTATCCCTAATCCGGATGCCATTATTGCCGTTGATTTGTTTCAAAGAGGCGTGGGTGGATTAAATTCATGGGGTGCTAAACCACTGAATGAATACCGTTTTTTAAATAAATCATATGATTATGGGTTTGTAATTCGGCCATTGTAAAGCATTTGATATTACATGATTAACTTACGAAGTTTCAAAGGGGAAGAGCGTGGCAGAACTTCGTCAGTTTAACCATTAAGGCATTAAGAGAGGTGGTGAAAAGGTATATTTTCTTAAAATTGACACTTTAATTTTTTATATGATAAAGTGCGGTAAGGTTGGTTTCAGTGCCTTTAGGTTGGGGATTCCTCGCTGCGCTCGGAATGACAGGAAGTGTAAGTTGACTGAAGAAGTGCGATAAAGGGGTGGTGTAGGTAAGGTGGGTTTCGGTGCCTTTAGGTTGGGGATCCCTCGCTGCGCTCAGAACGACAGGAAGTGTAAGTTGACTGAAGAAGTGCGATAAAGGGGTGGTGTAGGTAAGGTTGGTTTCGGTGCTTGTGGGTTGGGGATTCTTCGCTGCGCTCGGAATGACAGGAAGTGTAAGTTAACTGAAGAAGTGCGATAAATGGGTGGTGTAGGTAAGGTTGGTTTCGGTGCTTGTAGGTTAGGGATTCCTCGCTGCGCTCGGAATGACAGGAACTGTAAGTTGACTGAAGAAGTGCGATAAAGGGGTGGTGTAGGTAAGGTGGGTTTCGGTGCTTGTAGGTTAGGGATTCCTCGCTGCACTCGGAATGACAGGAAGTGTAAGTTGACTGAAGAAGTGCGATAAAGGGGTGGTGTAGGTAAGGTTGGTTTCGGTGCTTGTGGGTTAGGGATTCTTCGCTGCGCTCTGAATGACAGGAAGTGTAAGTTGCCTGAAGAAATGTGATAAAAGGGTGGGGTGTAGGTAAGGTTGGTTTCGGTGCTTGTTGGTGGGGATTCCTCGCTGCACTCGGAATGACAGGAAGTGTAAGTTGATTGAAGAAGTGCGATAAAGTGGTGGTGTAGGTAAGGTTGGTTTCGGTGCCTTTAGGTTGGGGATTCCACGCTGCGCCCGGAATGACAGGAAGTGTAAGTTGACTGAAGAAGTGCGATAAAGGGGTGGTGTAGGTAAGGTGGGTTTCGGTGCCTTTAGGTTGGGGATTCCACGCTGCGCTCGGAATGACAGGAAGTGTAAGTTGACTGAAGAAGTGCGATAAAGGGGGGTGTAGGTAAGGTGGGTTTCGGTGCCTTTAGGTTGGGGATTCCTCGCTGCGCTCGGAATGACAGGAAGTGTAAGTTGACTGAAGAAGTGTGATAAAGGGGTGGTGTAGGTAAGGTTGGTTTCGGTGCCTTTAGGTTGGGGATTCCTCGCTGCGCTCGGAATGACAGGAAGTGTAAGTTGACTGAAGAAGTGCGATAAAGGGGTGGTGTAGGTAAGGTTGGTTTCGGTGCCTTTAGGTTGGGGATTCCTCGCTGCGCTCGGGATGACAGGAAGTGTAAGTTGATTGAAGAAATGTGATAAAAGGGCGGGGTAGGTAAGGTTGGTTTCGGTGCTTGTGGGTTGGGGATTCCTCGCTGCGCTCGGAATGACAGGAAGTGTAAGTTGACTGAAGAAATGTGATAAAAGGGTGGGGTGTAGGTAAGGTTGGTTTCGGTGCTTATGGGTTGGGGATTCCTCGCTGCACTCGGAATGACAGGGTGGTGATATCAAAGTGTAAAACCGAGCCATAGCATTTCACTACGACTCGTTTTTAGACTCTTCTTTCTAACGGTCGTGTGTCTCACCGACCGAAATGATTTAATATAGATACTTCTTGCGTGATACAATGTTACTTACTATCTGTATTTCTCACCAAAGCATTGCCTTTCAGATTTCTGAATGCAATTGTCGAGAAAACCAATGTCCAGATCAATAGCGATAAAAGCCTGCTCCAATCATGGACTTTTGTACGAATAAACTTTTTTAATCCAACGCTTTTAATATCGGTTGAGGCAATGTCTTTTTCTTGAAAGATGCTTGGATAGAAATGAAGGCGAATTTTTTCATGGTGATTTCTTACCGCCTGCTGAAACTCCAGGTGTGCATTCAAATCAGATCCGGCCAGTTCGTTTACTGCCAGCTGAGCTTGGATGGTTGGAAAAAAGAGTGCGGCAATGTTGGTAAAGTCCTGTCGGGCAGCCAATTTATCAGCCACTGCTAATCTGCTTTTTATCGCCTGATCGTCACCCATTTGTTGCATGCCGTAATACCAGAACCAGCTAAAACTTTTATCAGCAGGAAAAGGATATTTTTTTAGCTGCGGATAGTGTTCAAAAAAGGGTTTCATCGTCACCTCTTTAGGCATATCCCACTTTTCATGATAACCCTCACGCTGGTTAATTACATTCTGCAAAGCTTCTGGTACGCCATATTTTTGTGTAAGCAAAAGGTTTAAAGATGCAGGAATTACAATGCAAATGGCTACCCAGATGGCTACAAGTGCAGATGCATTGTAGCTTGATGAGTGTCCTAAAGACACGATAAACATAGAAACTGCAAACCAGAAAGCCAGGTAGAGGATGATTAGTCCCGCAACAGCTGCCAGGGTAGCATCTATGGGTAATTGCAAATAAATAACCGCGGCAATGAGGAGCAAAAAGGCTACCGCATAAACAGCTGCGATTCTGATCAGAAATTTTTTCCAGATTACGTTTGCCAATGCATTGGTTTGCGATTTGAGTAAAGACCATATCCCACTTTCCTGCTGTTCAGAGATGAGATTATACGTGAAAGCAATAATTACAAGCGGGAATAAAAACAAGTAAACAAAGCTCAGATCCATATTGCCTAAAAGCATGCTTACCGGATTGGTGATATCAGTATCATAAAGTTGTCCTTCTATTCCCAGCATTGTTACCGATATCAGGTAAGGATTCACATCCCGCTGTCCGTTAGCGAAGGCTGCCCATCGATCGGGGAGATTGGCCGTAGAGAATTTATTGTGGAAGAAAATCAAACCGATGTCTTTGTTAAAGTGCTTGATATTGTCGAGCGTGTTTTTCTTTTGCAATACGGCTGCCTTTTCAATTACGGCCTGTTGCTTGGCCATAAAAGTTTTTCCAAAATATAATCCGGCAAAGCCTGTAAGTAGCAATACCAAAATGCCTATCCAGGCCGAACGGTTTCTGAAGAAAAGTTTAAATTCTAAATTAGAGGTGCTTTTTTTCATAACATTATATGGTTTTAATCCATTTAGATGAATATTGGAGAAGGAGCAGGATTAAGATGAACCAAGTAAACAAGGCGATTAACGATAACAACTCATGCTGTAAAACATTGCTCAAATGATCAAATTTGTAATTGAAATCTGGTTGTTCTGCCCAGTTGGATTTACTGATTGATAAAGGCTTTTCGTGTTCGCCAGGAGCATGATTACTGATTTTATCGACTTGAAGTTTGTTCATTTTCTGCGCCAATCCATATCGGTAAGCCTCTGCCTGGTTTTGAAAATCGACATAAGTTTTAAAATCGGAAGCGGTGAGGGCCATTGAGATTTGTTTCAGTGATAAATAGGGGTTTAGCAAACCAGCAAATACGGTGAAGCTATTTTGATTATCGAAGGTATTGTTCAGCTGGCGCTGATGATCACTGTAAATGCCGGAAGTGATTCTTTCACCTTCTGCCATAATATAACCACCATAATTAAAGGGCAGTTTTTTCACATCATCAACCTGATATCTCCGCAATAACGAATCTTTTATAGCGGCAAAATGCGGATCATTCGGATCGTGGCTATCACCTTGTTTCTGAATATCTTCTGAAATGGCATCTGCAAATTCGATTTTGGAAGGGGTGGGGTGAATCTTTGTTCCTATCGCCTGAATAATTCTTGGCATTAAAATCACGAAAAATATCCAGCAGGATAACAGGGTAATCAATGCTGTTTTAGAGCTTCGCTGAAAGGCGGAAACCAATATGGTTAGGGCAGAAACAACGAAGAAATAAATGGAATAGCTCAAAATTAAAATCAATAGGCGCAGTGTTGCGTCTATACTGATTTGCCAGTTGCTTAAAGAGGCCCAAAGTAAAATGGTTAATAGAATGAGTGGAATAAAAATGGTCAGTGCTACACCAATAATGCCAAGGGTTTTACCCCAAAGTAATTTTTTCCAGCTTACGTTCTGACAAAGCAAAATTTTCAGGGTTCCCGATTCCCGCTCTGCCGAAATACTGTTGTAACCTAGAAAAAAGATTAGTAACGGAACTAATAACTGCAGTACCATCGCAATGCTAATCTCGCCAAAGCGTAGCATCCCGTTGGAGAAACCAGCTTCACTGAAATTTACGGTATTTTGTTTATGGGCTTCCAAAAAGATGGAAACACCTGCAAAACTTTCTATCCCAAAATCGAAGAAACTCAGTTCATGTTTTTCCCGAAAGGCCAGATAGCCGTAATGGGCCATCCGGTGGGGGTGTTTATCTGGTTTAGACAACCACTGTGCCCGTACCATATTTTTATAGTAAAGCCGTTGATTATTCTGTGTTTTAAAATTCTGCCAGCCTACATAGGTAGCCAGGCAAAGTGAAAGCCCCAGCAAAATGGTGAGCACTAACGTTGCCTTATTCCCAAAGGTTGATTGGTAGGTTTGTTTGGCAATGGTGAAGGTAATATTTGGCATTATATTCTGTAAGTTACATTAAACATGACATTTCTTGGCGTACCCGGAAAAAGGCGCAGGTAATTCTGGGCACCAACCCAATAGGTTTTATTGAAGATGTTATTGATATTCATGGCCAATTGAACTCTGGATGCTGAGGGGGTATAATAAATTGCGGCATCAGCGACGGTAAAGCCCGGCAGGGTAAAATCTCTGATGTATAATGGGAGCTTATTGCCGCTGTATTGTAACCCGGCACCAAAGCCAATGCCTTTCAAAGTTCTGCTTTCTATGTTGTAACGGGTCCATAAGCTAGCGCTGTGTTTAGGGGTATTCTGTACACGTTGGCCAATGATTAATGGATCAATATCTTCAGTTACAATAGCATCCACAAAACTATAGCCCACGTTAAATTGCCAGTTTGGCCTGATGAAGCCTGATGATTCTACCTCAATTCCTCTGCTTCGCTGTGCACCACGCTCAATCAGGCGATTTACATCAAATGGATCATTGGCATTCATCAGCAGGTTTTTCTGGTTAATTTCGAACAGGGAAACGTTAACCATCAGATTACCATCAAGCCATTCAGATTTAGCACCCAGTTCTTTCAGGTTACTTTCCAGCGGTTTAAAGTTAGAACCTGCCGGTGGTGGAACAATTACCAGGCTGGAGGTATTTCCTTGTGGCTGGTAACCCTGGAGGTAAGTTCCGTAAATATTGATATGAGCATTTACCGCATAGGTAAGACCTAGCCTTGGCAAGAGTTTGTGCCGACTGATTTTACTTTCGTTTGAAAGCCTGTAATTGCTGTAATCTTCATACCATTCCTGTCTCAGGCCTAGTGTTAAAGTAAGCTGCTGGTATTTAATTTGATCTTGAAGATAGACACCATTAACGAGGTAATAAGAAGGTGGAATTTCTACTTTCGAGAAAACATAATCGTTCAGGTTTTTCAGTGTGTACGATGGATTGGCGAGGTTAAAATGTTCTACATTTGGAACCGGAGCATTTACGCCATTCACTACACGAAACTGGTAGAGATCTTTCTTCGTCACATCATACCTGTTCGCAATTGTTCCATCCTTCAGGCGATAGCCTTGAGCGGTATTGATACCGCCACCTCTTAATTTCTGGTTCATGATGCGGTCATAACCCACTACCATTTTATGCTCCAAACCAAAAGTATGGGTATTGATGGACAGATAAGTACTGATGTTATCGGTAGCAAATTTTTGCTGACGCTGTACGGCAATCATTCCCGCCAGGCTCCGAATGGGCTGGTTATTTTCATCTACCGCAAATGCATTGTTGGTACGGTGTTCCACCAGATCTTCATTCCAGTTCTGTTTCATATAGGCCATATTAAAGGAAATACCTTTAGAAATCTTATGAGAAAAATTGGCCATCAGCATCAGGTCCTGCGTATTAAATTTATCGTTACTGGCCCCCAGGTTAAAACGGATAGGTGTACTGTTCAGATCGGTCTGACCAGCTATGGCACCGAAAATTGGTTGTCCGCGATCCAGTCTTGAATTGCTGTTATTCATCACCACCTCTACATTTAAACTGGTTTTATCGTTCGGGATGTAGGAAAAGGAGGGAGCAATGATGTACCCCTTTCTAAACTGCAGGTCTCTAAAGCTTTTACTGTCTTCATAACCTAAGTTGAGCCGGTAAAGCAAGGTTTTCTCGGTGTTTAAAGGGCCAGTGAAATCCAGTGCACCACGAACGGTACTGAAACTCCCGCCAGAGATGCTGATTTCTTTCCGGTCTTCACTTAAAGGTTTTTTGGTAACCAGATTAATGCTTCCACCCGGATCAACGCTGGAGAATGTAGCACTTGCCGGGCCCTTAATAACCTCTATTCTTTCCAGATTATTGGTAAGTGGCTGGTTGAAATAATTTTGGCGGGTACGCATCCCGTTGATGATCGTTCCTTCTTCGTTCTGGTTAATTCCGCGGATAGAAAACTGGTTGTAAAAACTGCTTTGTGATACACTGGTTACATTTTTAACCGCATCTGCAAGCACGGCTGCCTGTCTGTCTGCTATCAGTTCTTTTGATATGGATGAAATGGCCTGGGGTATATCCTTATTTAGGGTAGCGGTTTTGGTTGCCGAAAAAGAATAGTTGCCATAATATTTCTTGCCATTCGTACCTATAATCTCTACTGTTTGCAACTCTTCATTGGCTGGCGATAAAGCGATAGGGTCTAATTTAAAATCCCCCAAACCATTGATGAGGTAGTTTTTAGAGAAGGTATTGTAACCAATTGCACTGATGGTAAGGGTGTAATTCGCTGGTTTAGGCAGCATGATGGAAAAATTACCCAATGAATCGCTGCTGAGATTTAACTGGTCTTTGCCACTTTTGAATTTAATGGTGGCTTTGCTGATTTCATTTCCCTGCTGATCATGAACACTTCCGCTTACCTTAACCTGGGCCCTGGCAGCTATACTGATACTAAAGATTATAAAAAGGGATATTAACCGCCATACCTGACGGAGTTTATTCGTATGATCCATTAAAATGTAATAATTAAATGGTTTGTAAGTATAATTCCTGAAGGTCTGAAGCCGATATTTCACTGGCCTTTAAGGTATGAATCAACTCGCCTTGTTTCATAATGCCGATGTGTGTTCCGAGGCTTACGGCATTAAAAATATCATGCGTAGCCATTAAGATAGATTTTCCTTCGGATGCAAGCTTTTTAACCAGTTCGGTAAATTCTGCGGTAGCTTTTGGATCAAGCCCGCTGGTAGGTTCATCCATTAAAATAATTTTCGCGTTTTTTGCTACGGCAATGGCAATGCCCACTTTCTGGCGCATGCCCTTACTAAATCCCGCAAGGTGTTTATGATGAGCGGTAGATTGCAAACCACAATTGCTTAAGAACTGAACCAATTCCTGTTCCTGGTAATCAAAACCAGCAAGCTTAGAAAAGTAATCCAGGTTTTCAATAGCCGACAGGTTTCCATAAAGCATCACCACTTCAGGGATATAGGCAAGGTGTTTCCTTCGTTGGTCATCACCCGCTGAAATTTCTTCGTTATCGATTAAAATTTCTCCGCTACTAGGCTCAATAAAGCCTAAGAAAAGGTTGATGGTTGTGGTTTTACCCGCACCGTTTTGGCCAAGCAGGCAATATACTTCTCCTGGGTTAACCGTGAGGTTTAATTGATTAAGGGCTTGATATGATCCGTAATTTTTGGATAATGAAATGGCTTGAAGCATAAAAAATTAATATAAATGAAAATTGCATGCCGCTAAGGGCTTACATGGATAGAAATGATGTGATAAGAATGCATACTCCCGCTCAGGGGTGCATTAAGCGATAAAGCTGGGTGGTCCTTTATTGGCTGCAGCAAGAATATAAGCTACAGGATGTTTCTGAAAATACCTGAAATGATGGTTGAAAGGGATTTCCCGTTTTACTACAGTGGTATTGGAGATTGGTAAAGTGTAATGATGAGATTGGTGTTTAACAATCTCGCAGAGCTTACAATTTACCTTATTGGTTTTAAACTGAGTGGATGCCTGTACCTTTTCATATTTGGATTTGCAAGAATCGGGAACATCCTGTTCATGGTGGTGAAGCGCCTGAATTAGCAAGGCACTGGTAAATAATACCAATAACAAAAACGCCCTGATTTGGGTGAATCTTTTTTTTCGATATAAGTTTACTGCCTTGTCCAATTGCAACAAAGATACATTTATGCCAAAACTTTCCGCATATTTTTTAAAATTATTAAGATATTGCTGTTTGCCTATTTGTAAATGGCACTAAAAACCGAAAGGTCGAATACTATGATGCAGGCCGTTTTCAAAAAAATAGCTATTATTACCGAACCTTAAAGCTAAATGATTTCCATGCTTAAACATTATTTCAATTTTATTACTGTCACCCTGTGTTTGCTGTTAACTTCTTTTTTTGCATCTGCACAATTGGTAGAAGAACCTAAAGATATACCAGCCGAATGGTCTCAACCTTATCAGCCTTTTCGTATCGCAGGTAACTTATATTATGTGGGTACCGCTGATCTGGCTTGCTATCTGATTGCCACACCAAAGGGAAATATCCTCATCAATACTGGCCTTGCGGCTTCCCTTCCCATAATTAAGGCGAACGTGGAAACACTGGGTTTTAAATTTAATGAGATTAAGATTTTACTAACCACACAGGCACATTATGACCATATGGGTGCCACGGCCGAGATTAAAAAAGTTACAGGTGCTCAATTTATGGTGGATGAAAAAGATGCTGCTGTTGCAAAAGATGGTGGTCAATCTGATTATGCGTTGGGTGGACATGGAACCATGTTTAAGCCAATTGTGGCAGACCGTTTATTGCGTAATGGCGATATAGTGGTTTTGGGTGGTATGAAGCTAGAAATACTCCATCATCCTGGCCATACCAAGGGTTCATGTAGTTTTCTGTTTGATGTAAAAGATGGACAAAAAAAATATAAGATCTTGATTGCCAACATGCCTACAATCGTTACAGATAAAAAGTTTTCTGAATTAACAGTCTATCCGGATATTGCTAAAGACTATGCTTATACCATTAGGGAAATGAAAAAGCTAAACTTTGATATCTGGTTGGCCTCTCATGCAAGTCAGTTTGAACTTGATCGTAAGCATAAACCTGGCGATGCTTATCATCCTGAATCTTTTATCGATAGAAAAGGTTATGATGAGTTGCTGAATGATTTAGAAAATGAATTTTTGAAGAAAAAATAATGTAGATCTATTGAGGATATTAGTTTAGAAAAGGCGAATGAATTTATAATCCTTTCGCCTTTTTTGTAGTTCAGTATTAATAATTTGAATTCGATTAAGTAATCTTAGGTTTATATTATGATTTGTCAATTCGGTATAGCCTTCCGCCATCGGTAACCGCATATAAGGCATTATCTGTACCTTGGGTAATGTCTCTGAAACGTTGACCTTCGCTAGCAAGGAGTCTTTCCTCACCAGTTACCTTATTGTTTATGATAACTAAGCGAGCAATGTGAGTGGCAGAAAGGGAGCAGATGAAAAGGTTATTTTGCCATTCAGATACGCGATTACCGCTGTAAAATACCATGCCACTCGGCGAGATCACCGGATCCCAGTAATAAGCAGGCTGTTCCAGTCCATTTTGCTGTTGAATGGCTGATCCAATGGCCGCACCGCTGTATTCAATGCCATAAGTAATCGTTGGCCAGCCATAATTTTTTCCACCCTGAAGCCTGTTGAGTTCATCGCCGCCACGTGGGCCATGTTCACTTTGCCAAATATCACCGGTTACAGGATGAAGTGCCAATCCTTGTGGATTTCTATGCCCGATGCTATACAATTCAGGAAGTGAACCGGAGGCACTAAAAGTTGGATTAGCTGTTGCGGGTTGTCCGCTGGTATTAATGCGGATAACTTTTCCCAGGCCAGCGGTAACTGACTGTGCCAATGGTCTTGTTGCTAAGTCTGATCGCTCTCCGGTGCTCACAATAAGATTTCCCGTACGGTCGAATAAGATTCTTCCACCATAGTGAAGCGTACCATTATAAGCCGGGCCTGCACGGTAAATTACCGTTGCGTTTTCAATGGTTAATTCGTTTTGCGCTAATTTACCTTTAGCTACTGAGGTTTGGTTTCCACCGGCAACGTTTTCTGAAAATACCCAGTAAACCATTCTATTGGTGCTGAACTGTGGATCAATACAAAGTCCTAGCAATCCGCCCTGTCCATTCGCATTCACTGCAGGAAGACCTGTAATCGGTGCGCTTAGTGTTCCATTGGTTGTTGCGATACGCATTGTACCGGCCTTTTGTGTGATCAATAGTCTTCCATCGGGTAGTGTGGTGATGCCCCAGGGTGCAGTTAAAGCGGTAGATATTGCAGTGCCTTTAAAAGCGGTATTGGTACGGACTGCAGTAATTCTGGTCTGTCCGGCAAAGGCAGGGGTGTAGCTGGTATTGGGTGGATTGGTTTCTACACCGGGGCCAATTACTGATCCTGGCTCTGGATCGGTATCAATAATGCCTCCTTTTGAACATGCAGCTGCCATCAGCACATAGCCGGCAATGGCAATCAGGTAGATTTTTGTTTTCATGGTAGTGATTTTTAGTTTTCTGTTAATGATCTGATTAATATTACAACCCCTGCAATGGTTGATTAGTTTTTCAGAAAGACCTAAATATTTGCAATTGCATCTACAGTGCACTGAAGATGGATTAAATTTTTTAAGTTTTGATAATCAGCGTTTTGGATGTTATTAAGCAAACAGGTAGTTAGTGCTCAATTATTAGAATGGAAGCAAATAAAATGAGTAAATGCATTAAACGCAATACCTTTTTGTATTGCAATACAGACATTGAAAACTTGATTTGGGATTTGGCTTTGAAGCCAGATGAGCAGGGGGAATTCAATCATTCCCCTGTAGAATTGGTACAGGGGAATGTTGATTTGTAAAAAAGTTTTGTTACACTGGCGGGTCTTAATTGATCTCTCGGTGAAAGTGAAATTTTCAATCGACAGTTTATAAGCTCTTCCTTATTTGAATAATTGTGGTGCAAAAAGCACCAGATAATCACGCCAGTTAGACCAGGTATGTCCACCTTCACTTTCTACATAGGTATATTTTGCACCAATTCCGTCTAGCTTTTTTCTGTAATCAGCTACTGCCTGATAAAGAAAATCAGTTTTGCCAATGCCAATCCAATACAGTTTTAACCCATTATTAAACTGGTTTTTTAAAGAGGCATCAACATCTGCATAAACAGGTGATTCTGTTTTGCCAAACGGCATAATAGCTGGAGAAAACAATCCGACATAATCGAAGGTTTTTGGATAGAACCTGGATGTATGCAAAGAATGAAAGCCACCCATTGATAAACCTGCAATGGCCCGTTGCGATGGTTTTGCATTCACGCGGTAATTGCTTTCTACAAATTTGATGATATCGGGGAAGGTTTCTTCCATTTTGCCATCCATGGTATGCGGCAATTGCATGGTGGGTTTGTAGTAGCCTTTGGCATCTTCACCAGGCGCCGCCTGCTGTGCCACATTACCATTTGGCATCACTACAATCATTGGTTTTGCTTTACCTGCGGCAATCAGGTTGTCTAAAATTTGTGGGGTACGGCCTAATGCAGCCCAGGCTTCTTCATCACCACCCATGCCGTGTAATAAATACAATACCGGGTATTTGGTTTTGCCGCTTTCGTATCCTGGCGGGGTGTAAACGGTGATTCGTCTTTCCATCCCATTACCAGGAGAATTGTACCATCTTTTTGTAACGGTACCATGTGGTACGTTAGCCACTAAATAATTATCGGCCTTGCCACTACCTACCATTAAAACATTTACTACTGATGCCACATCTCTGATTTGATAAACATTATTGGCATCTCTGATTTTTAAACCATCTACTATAAAAGAATAGCTGTACAGTTCTGGTTTCAGGGGTGTTGTGGTGTAAGTCCAAACGCCATCTGCCTGTTTTTTCATTGCGGCGGTTCCGGGTGCTGCTAATAAATCGCCTTGTAGCTCTACCTTTTTTGCCTGAGGAGCATCCAGCCTGAACGTTACACTTCTATCAGTATTGATTTCTGGTGAGGTAATTTCTTTTTGTCTGTTGAAATTTAAATTCTCCTGTGCATAGGAGCCGAGTGTGGTGAAAAGCAGGAGGTTTAATATTAGTTTTTTCATAGGGGATGTTTTAGTGAGGTCTTATATCGTTGTTATACGGTCAATATATGAATTGAAATTGTAGGTTAGGTAGGAATGAATGATTACGGCTTTTTTGATTTCTCTGTCCCTTGGGATTGATGGCGTTCTTCGGTAAAGCCCATGTTTTATTAAATTTATCTAGCAAAATGTATAAAAAACCACGTTCAAAAGAGGTGGCCACCCGATAGCCCTTGAAAAGAGGAGGTGTATGGCAAATAACGCAATAGCATTAAAATTGTTTTTTTAATACCATGAACGATCACCTTTGTGATAAGGTACACAGCCATCAAAACGGGTAGGGACAGAAACAAACCGTAGTGCTTCAGTTGCTCCAATTTCTGAATTAAAATAGGCCCAAAGAATCAGCTGTTTTAAACCTGTAAAATAATGGTTTGGTAGAGGTATGTATTGATCACTACTTTTTTTACCATCATTATCTTTTGTTTGTTTCTCCTTTTGATAATTGTATGCCTGCTGATCCAATACTGTTAAGAACTGGTGTCTTTCCAGTTTGCTGGCATTTAAGAAAGATTTTTTGATGTCTTTCTGTATATCAACATTAACTTGTTTTAAGCTTTCTAAAATTGTTGCCTGTTCTTCTTTTGTGTAACAATCAGAGATGATGGTATTAATTAACGCACCTACATTTGCAGCCTTGGCACCTTGCGATTTAGCTGTTCCAGGTAAAATGGTTTCACCGAGTTCATTGATCAAACTGATCTGATTCGTTGATAATATGCCGATGGCTTTTCTATCAGGGTAAGTAAAACTACTCAGCAAAGCATCAGCACCAATCAGCGTTCCGCCGGTTAATATGGCTATTGATTTTAATAAATCTCTTCTATCCATGGTATTTTACTTAAAGGTTTCCTTTTTTCAATTCACTTACTGCAAAGTCTGCGGCTCTGGCTGTAAGTGCCATATAAGTTAATGAGGGGTTTTGGCAGGCAGATGATGTCATACAGGCGCCATCTGTTACGAAGACGTTTTTGCAATCCCATATCTGATTTTGACTGTTTAATACGGATGTCTTTTCTGAATGTCCCATTCTTGCAGTACCCATTTCATGTATGCCATGACCCATGGCGTGACCACTATCCCAACTTTTGATATTCTTAACACCAACAGCTTCAAACATTGCTTCAAGCTCTTTTAAAATATCTTTACGCATTTTAATCTCGTTTTCCTGAAGTGCTGCATCCATATTTAAAACTGGCAAACCCCATTTATCCTTCATGTTTGGGTCTAATGATATCTTATTCCGATGATCTGGTAAAATTTCTCCAAAGCCTGTCGCACCAATAGTCCAACCACCGGGTTCAGTGATTGCTTCTTTAAAGGCTCCGCCTATTCCTAATTCGGGAATGTTGTTACTCCAGCCAGACCTGCTTGCGCTGCCCTGGAAGCCAAAGCCCCTCAGGTAATCGCGTTTATCCTGACCAAGGTTTACAAATCGAGGGATATAAAAACCATTGGCACGGTTTCCGTAGTAATATTTATCTTCAAACCCATCAACAGTTCCAGAACAGCCAAGGTTATAATGATGGTCCATCACATTGTGCCCAAGTTCGTTACTGCTACTGCCCAGGCCTCCTGGCCAAATATCTTTTGCAGAATTAAGTAACACCCATGCACTGTTTAACGCTGAAGCGCAAAGAAAAACAATTTTGGAATTGAACTCATAGGTTTGATTGGTTTCAGCATCAAGCACCTCTACACCTTTTGCTTTTTTAGTGTCTTTATCGTAGAGGATTTGGGTTACAATGGAAAATGGCCTGACGGTTAAATTGCCAGTTTTCAAAGCAGCTGGCAGGGTAGAGGATTGTGTGCTGAAATAGCCGCCAAAAATACATCCTTCCCAGCAACGATTTCTGAACTGACATTTAGTTCTCTCTGGGATGGCAGCCGTAAGGTTTGCCACCCGGCCAATAATCAGGTGCCGTTCATTTTTATAGTGTGCTTTTATTCGGGTGGCCATATCCTTTTCCACACAATTTAAATCCATGGGTGGGAGAAACATGCCATCAGGCAAATGTGCAAGGCCTTCTTTAGATCCGCTGATACCTGCAAATTTCTCTACATAATCATACCACGGCGCTAGATCTTTATAACGGATGGGCCAATCAATAGCGATACCATCTTTTGCATTTGCTTCAAAATCAAGGTCACTGAGGCGATAACTCTGGCGGCCCCAAAGAATGGAACGTCCGCCCATTTGATAACTGCGCCACCAGGTAAATGGTTTGGTTTCTACGTACGGGCTGTCTTTTTCGTTTGTCCAATAATCCATAATAGGCTCATGAGCTGCCCATCCACGATGAATGACCGGATAGTTTTTTTGTTGCTCTAAAGTTGTTTTGCCACGATGAGGAAATGAAAAAGGATCGCCTTGTGCAGATTTATAGTCTTTAATGTGTTCGAAATTTCTCCCGCGTTCTAAAAGCAACACTTTCAGTCCTTTTTCTGTAAGCTCTTTCGCTGCCCAACCACCACTAATCCCAGAGCCAACTACTATTGCATCATAAACTGTTTTGTTATTCATTTTAATATCTGGTTATCTATCAAATATAATATTCTCAGATAAAAATTTATGTATAATGAGAAACTTTCCTGCTTAAGGGCAAAAATTAATACCTCAATCTATCCTTTAATGGAAATTGAGCTGTTAAACCTCATAGATTATTAATGAATATGATATGGAGGGGTAAATCATTCAAGGTTATTAACCTGAGTTGGATTAAAATGTGGCTTACAATACTATTTGAGCAGGTTATTTATTTTAGTTAGACCCCTATCCGCCTATCGGCACCTTTCCCCTGAAAGGGAAAGGACGAAAAAAGGTAATGCCTCCGGTGTATCGGAGGGTCGTTGCAGACCGGGGTGTTTAAATCAATTCATAATTATTAAATTCAGGTTATTATTACAAGAAAACTAAATGGTTAAGATTTTTGAGTTCATTTTATTTTTAAATTGATCGATCCTTCTTTTATTTTCCTGTTGCAATAAGGATGGGTATAAATTCATTAGGATGTTTATGATGGTCATGATTAAAGCAAACAGGAACTTACCTTTAAAAACCATCACACAGGCAAATATTATCACAAAACCAAATGCTATTAAATGACCGATCTCAGCAGTAGTCATTTCATTTCGGAGATGATCCAATTCACCTGGCTTGATTCTCTTCTTTATAGAAAGTTTTGGATTAAAGTATTTAAAAAATGAATGTTGAATTAGCCATTTAAATGGTTTCAGCCCAATTTTATTACTGATGTTTTCGTTTTTTATGAACATTAAATTTGATAGGTATTGGTGATAGAAAGCAGTTTTGAGTAAAACCGCATTGATCATAATGCCCACTATTCAAGATATGAAAGTGATGGAGAGACTAAAAGTTAGGTATTTAATCATTATTGTTTGAATAAGCGTTAAATGCTAAGATACAAAGCTTTTTCAAAATTTAATCTCCAGTTTCTAATGATACTATTTCTGTTTATTTTAATGGTAATTAAGTAAATATATACATCAACTCATTTGGTGACTTGCCAAACTTTGTTTTAAAAGCATGAGAAAAGTGCGAGAGGCTTTTAAAGCCGAGATCGAGGTAGATTGCGGAGGGCTTTTGATGCTTGATTTCGATCAGGTATTTTGCAGCATTCAATCGTTTGTGCTGTAGCCACTGTCTAGGTGGTGAATTGAAGGTTTTCTGGAAGTCGCGTTTGAAACCTGCCAGGCTACGGCCAGTAAGCTGTGCAAATTTTTCAACAGGAACGTTAAAATGAAAATTACTCAGCATGAACCTTTCTAAATCAATTTTATGAGGTTCAGAAAAATCGAATAAGAAATTGCGAAGTCGTGGCAGGGCCAGCAGAAGTAATTTAACAATTTCCTTCACTTTCAAAATGCCCATTTCATCAGTCATCGTCGCTCCTGAGCTTCGGGCATAAGGAACAATGGATTGGAAATATCCCTGCAGGAATTCGTTGGATGGAATTAATAGATTTGGTGGGCCGATATATTTCTGATCTGCTTTAAGCTTTTCTTCTAATACAATTTTGCACAACAGATCTTCTTGCAGGGAGATTACGATTGTTTCATAATTTGCGCCGGGTAGTGGTGTTTTGGTCAGGTTACCAACCTGGTTTTTGCGAATCAGGAACATTTCTCCTCCCGTCATTGAAATGCTTTGCTCGGAGGTTTCTAAAACAAGCTGTCCTGAAACCTGAAGAATTAAAGTATGATGGCTCCATAAACAAACTTTCTCCTTCCGCTCCGCAGAGAGGTAGGAATAAAAGATTACGCCTGGGAGAATTTCTTCTGGACTGGTCATTTAGCGTTGTAAGTATGTGCCGCCATGTATGGCACCTATTGCAAAAGTAGTATTTAAAATGTTCATTTCTTCGGGCGTAAATACAATATCCATGGCTAGCATATTTTCTGGTAAGCGAGATCTGCGGCTCATGCTCACTAAAGGCATGATGTGATTTCCTTGCTCTTTTACCCAGGCAATTGCAAGCTGTGTTGGTGTGCAATTTTTATTGCTGGCCAATTGCTTTAAAATTTCTACTTTTTCCAGGTTATGAATGAGGTTTTCACCTTGAAATCTTGAGAAATGGTTACGATAATCATTTTCGGCAAGCGGTGCTTTCATTTCACCCGTTAATAATCCCTCAGCTGTATTGGCGAAGGCCACAATGCCAATGCCTAATTCCTTTGCCGCTGGCAACAGCTCACTTTCAATTTGACGATCAGCGAGTGAATAGCCAATCTCCAACGCACTAATCGGGTGAATGCTGTTGGCTTGGCGAAGTTGCTCAGCCGTGATTTCTGATACGCCAATATAACGCACTTTACCTTCTTTAACCAAATCGGCAACCGTTCCAATAATGTCTTCTACCGGTACACTGCCATCCATTCGGCTTGGCTGGTAAAGGTCGATGGTTTCGATACCTAAACGGGTAAGTGAGTAGTTGATAAAATTCTTGATGGCGATAGGGCGCAGATCCATTCCCAACCATTGGCCATTGTGAAAAATGGCCCCGAATTTTACGCTGATAAAGGCATCATTACGCCTTCCCTTAATAGCTTTGCCTATCAGCATTTCATTATGACCAGCACCGTAAAAATCTCCGGTGTTTAAAAAATTGATGCCACTATCTAAAGCTTCATGAATGGTAGCGATGCTTTCTTTTTCGTCTGGTGTAGAACCGCCCCAGATGGAGGACATGCGCATGCAGCCTAAGCCAAGTTTAGAAACAAATGGGCCATCTTGACCCAACTGCATTTTTGTGATGTTTTTCATACCACAAAGATCGATGTTGATTGCCTATTGTGGTTTCTTCTACGGCTCAAATAATTAGTCTGTATGGCTCATCATAATCATTATTTCAATTAATCAGATTTGATACTGGATTGGCAACAATTCTTTGATGAGTTACTCCAGAAACCAATTCGGTAATAGACTGATTTTGTACAGATACAAAGTTTTATCCATGTAAAAACCCCTGCAAGTAAACTTACAGGGGTTTTTGAAACTTTTATAGGATCGTATTTTTTAGTATACCTTCTTCACTCTGCTTTCGCCAGCACCATAATAGAAGTTAACGATTCTCTTATCACCTTTATTAGGGAGTAAGTAATTTAAATTGGTACCTAGATTGGTTGCAAAGTTTAAATTTGAATTATAAGTTAAAACGTATAGGTTTTGAGAAGAATCATAAACCGTAGCTTTCGAAATTACACCTTTGGCATTTGCCACGATCCTTCCGGCAGCATCTCTTCTTAAATGAACATACCCATATCCGCCTTCTGCAGAGTTGGTTATTTGTATTTTTCCTGAACCGTTGGTAGTGGCACTTAAAAGCGGTTGGCTTTTGATTAGATTACCTGTAATGTCTACAACCGAAACATCTAATTTAGCGTTTGCATCAAATGTGCTTTGATTTAAATCATAATACACACCATTGTAGTAGTTGTAATTAGATACATTAAGGCGCTCTATCTGATAACCATCAGCAATAGAACTCATGTAGGCTGTGCTGTTGTAGTTTCCATTTACTTGCATATAAAGTTCTCTACCTAATTTATCTTTTGGAAATTTCAGATAAATAGGGCTAATAATACTAGGAATATTTGCACCATAAGAATTTACATTAAAATAAGTTTTAGCGGAAGCTACATAAGGTAATTGAAAGGGCATTAAGGAAGCATCTGTATCTTCTGTACCATAAACATACAATTTCTGATCAGCCTCTATTTGTGCAAAACTAAGTGCATATCCACTTGGTGATGCAGGTAATTTTAACGAATAAGTGCCCGTTGCTGTTGTGTATGTTGGAAACTGTACGCTGTATGTGCCATTGAAACCGTTAGGAACAGATGTAGAAGCCGTAATCAATACATTTCCGCCAACTTTTTCTGGTGTCGAATTGGTTAAATCGGTATCAATGTATAATGTTCCTGAAATTTCGTTTGACAATTCTGCTGTATTCCACAACTTTGCTGTTCCTAAAGTGATATCCTTACGCATAATTTGTGTTGCTGCATAGCCAGTCTTGGTAATTAAGAAAGTACTGGTAGGAAACAAATACAAAGAAGAAAACGTTGCTATACCTTGTGCACTTGTTTTGGTTGAAAAAAGCTTGCCTTCTGATGAAACAATTACTTCAGCATCAGCAACGGGTGCATTGGTTACCACATCAGTAACAGCTACGCTATAATCTTGTTTTGCGGCAGCTACCGCACTCGTACGGGCTAAACTATCATTCAATTTTAGCTGTTGCAGTGCAGCAGTATTAATAAGTTGTTGCAGTGCATTTGCACCTTTTTGTTTTAACGTTTCTAAATCCATCTCATGCTGGTATTTTAGCGTTAATAATTCCTTTTGGGCAGCAATTGCATCTGCTTCTGAAAATTCGTCTTTTGAACACCCTGTGGCATAGAGCGCCAGGACAACTAAGAATAGTCTGGTAAATTTTAATTTCATATGAGTTAATTCTGGATTAAGATTTTTAAGTTACTGTACCGGAATGATTAGGCCCAGTTTAGCTATAAAAGAGTTGGATTTGATGTCGCTTCCGAAACCTACTTTCTCCATGTAGGAGTAGTTTTCATTTGCCGGAGTTGCGCCAGCCATATATCTGAAGTCAAATAGCAATTTCACATTGCTAAAGAGTGGTAACCGTAGATCTGCTCCAATAATCAGGTTTAGTCTATCCCTGTCATACCTGCTGGTCACATTTTCTGAGTCGGTTACGGTAGTGATAATATCTTCTCCCGGCAATAAATCACCAGTCTTCTGATAACGCTCGGTTACGTTGAAGTTATAGGCATAACTCCCTCCAATATATAGGGCTGGTTTCCAGTCTTTCCTTATCGGAACAGTATACCTTAAAAGCAAAGGTATGTTTAGGCTATTTAAATGTACGGAGCTGTTTTTAACATTTTTGGTTGTAAAGCTCTCTGGTAAACCATACCTCGTATCATCTTTAAAAGTTAAGAGTTGGCCGCCCTGTTGAGTAAAGCTTGCCTCCAACTGGATACTCCATTGCTTATAAACGTTATAGGTAAGCAGTAATCCGGCATCATATCCGGTATTGGTTCCTGTTTGAGGCTGACCACTACTAAATTTGTTCACTGTTAATCCTCCTGCAACACCAATCTCAAATTTAGAGATAGGGGTTTGAACATTCGCTGTATCAACCTGACCTTGTGCATGAATGGTATTGAGTAATAAAAAAAGTATAACGAAGCTAAAAATACGAACAGTGTATAGCTTGAAAATTGCAATAAATTGCAATGTAGAGGTAAGAGGGCGCATTAGTTATTTGTTTGGTCGCCAAAAGTAGTAAAATTTTACAGATATTATAATCGGCAATATTTTTTAAAAAAATTATTTTCAACCTGGTTAATAATCTCTTGCCAAAGGGTGTGTCGTAAATTCGAAGATCATACTGAGCCCGAATAAGGACTTATAAAAACTACACATACAGCGTTTCGGCAAGTTCAATGTTGCGTATATCTGTAGTTAATTTGTGCGATTTTATTGCTTAAATATCTCACAAATTACCTGTCTGCTCATCGAATCTTTTTATTTTGGAAAAATAGCGCTGGCTCATTTTTCTAAAAACTGCATCTGTGTACCTTTAATCTGCTTTTGTAGACTTTTTTCGTGTAAACAAAAAAATGTTTACACGAATTTTGTTTACAAAATTTTTATTTTAGATGTAAATTCACATCAGATGAAAAAATTAAGAGTCCAACTTGGGTTAACCCAAACAGATATGTCTAAGCTTATTGGTAGTGGTAAAACCAAAGGAAGTTTATATGAAAATGGTTTGCGCAACCTTAACGCCAAAGAATTGGGCATGTTGAGTACCATCGAACTTTTAATGGAAAATGCAACCGAAATCCAGGCGGCAGAACAAATTAGTTTAAATGATCAGAAAGAATTGGTGGCCATTTTGAAAAAGCTTGCTTATCAGCAGAGACGTGCGGAATTAAAGTGCGAAATGCTACGAGAAAAACTTTCGAGAATGAAAGAAACCTATGCCAGCAACCGGAAGCTGTGGCGTTTACTTCATGAACTGAAAACAAGTTTGAAGGGTACCTTTGCTAATCCTTATGTGGGTGTTCTCGAAATCAAGTGTTTAGAGAAACTTAAATTATGCGGCCTTCATCAACAGATTTTGATCCGCCACCGACTTTCTATTTTGGAAGGTGAAATGGCTTCTGCGCAACAAATTATAGAGGAATACAAGGGGATTGGTGTTCCGGTAATACGGTGATTTAATTAGCCTTAATCATATTGAAATATTAGCAGTGCAGAAGGCTTAATTAACCGGCCACATTAACTGAACATATTTTAAGATTACTAATTTTATTGCCTCGTCTATTCGAGTAAGTTTTGTTTATATGCATAAGTTATTTATATCTTATATCGTATAGTAATTATATTTGCTAATATCATTAGCATTATGAAGCCGAAGGAACTTATAAGGGAAAGTGAAATGGAAAGAAGAGCGAAGAACTATAAACCTGAAGCTCCACCAAAACCATCCATTACTTACTTTACCATATATGAATGTGCTAAGGCAGCTAATCATTGGATTTACGATCCGCAGATTAAACGATGGCAAACTCCTGAAGAGTTTATGGAATTAGAAAAGAATATCTCTGGTGGCGAACCTGGCAGACTGGAGCGTTTGCAGATTAAAGATCCTTTAGAGGGAATAAATGCTGCTTATGAACAGCTACAATCTTTAAAGGATAGGATGGAAATTTTTGTGAAAAGGGTGGTAGATTATTATAAGAAGTGCTAGTAGTTTTAAGATTTCCTTGGTTAGTGGAGTTTCACCCTTTCTATTTTAGAGGAAAGATGCCGCTAGGTGGATAGGGGTTAATTTACTTCTTGATCGTCCTTCTCGACTGGAGCATCTGCCTTTTTCGGGCAACAGCGAAACGGAGAGATCTTTGAAATCAGAGTTTATTGATAATCGTAATTTACGATTTCAAAGATTCCTCCACTGCGGTCGGAATGACGAAATTTTCAAAGCGTCTTAACCACCCCACCTTTCAGGCACCCCTTCTTTGGACTATGGTGTTGACACATCTTCTAGGCAAAGTTATTTATGCATTTTGCTGACCAACTTTAATTAAGCATAGGCCTTACCGAAGAACGCCGTCAATCCCAAGGGCCGGAGAAATCAAAAAAACAGGTGTACAAT
>Ga0247813_10000081_pt1 | contig 126659 bp, 98 predicted proteins | sample UWRJL169409C1_FD_180719 | JGI IMG/M metagenome (GOLD analysis project Ga0247813, IMG submission 180719) | Plant litter microbial communities from Arlington Agricultural Research Station in Wisconsin, United States - UWRJ-L169-409C-1 | ecosystem: Environmental > Terrestrial > Plant litter >...
AAAATTAAAATGTATATACCTTTTGAAGATTTACCTGGCGAATCCAAAATCTGGATTTACCAATCAAACAGAAAATTTTCTGAGGAAGAATTTTCTGAAATAGAAGCAGACCTGAAAACTTTCATTGAAGGTTGGGCTGCACACGGAACAAGTTTAGAAGCTTCATATCAATTAAAATACAACCGATTTATTATTTTGGCTGTAAATCAGGATGTACAAGCTGCGACTGGTTGTTCTATAGATAGTTCTGTGGAATTTATTCAGAGTTTAGAGAAAAAATATAATGTTGACTTGCTTGACAAAATGAACGTTACTTTTAAACTTGGGGAACATATTGCTCATAAACCGTTAATTGATTTCAAGAAAATGGTTAAGGATAAGTCGGTTTCTGAGAATACTATTGTTTTTAATAATTTGGTAAACAATATCGAAGAATTTAATGAATCCTGGGAAGTTCCTGCAGCTGATAGCTGGCATAGCAGATTTTTCTAAGAGAGATTTATAATATTTTGAAAGGCATAAAACTTGGGTTTTGTGCCTTTTTTTGTTTTAACTGGCGATTTTCTATCGCAATCTTGTCATTCCGGGTGTTAATTTTTTTTACAAAAGCAATATAAATGACGTCATTGTTAGCGAAGTTGGAGAAGATAAAAGAAATTCTATAATCTTTGCCATGAAACGCAGATGACACTGATTTGCTTTGCAAAGACGCGGATTAAACGGATTTTATTTTAATTCTAAAAAACGTCATTGGTAGGAACGAGAAATCTCCGTTGCAAGATTGACAACGATTGACTTTTCTTTGCGGAGTTTCTTGTGTGATCCTTCCTTCGTCAGGATGACAAGATTGTGGAAACTTTCGTTCTTGTAAAAAACAAAAACCTATAATTTAGCCCCGATGGGAGTGATATCCTTTTTTGCCGGGGTTCGGCAGAAAAGATATAACGGACAGCGGGACAAGTGGTTCTTTTGAAAACATCACTTTTGCTCCTGACAATCATTATTAATCATTAATTATGAATTTGCTTGGCAGGTTCTTACTTGATTTACCACAAATTAAAATGAAATAATCTTGTTGTCCAGGCTAGTATTAAAATTGATTTTAATCTAATAAACTCATATTCTGAGATCTAATCTTCACAAAAATCTAACAATCTAAATCTTCGATTAAAAGCTATTTTTGAGTACTTTCGTAGTATTAAATTTAATACATGAAAATAGCTATAGTTTGTTATCCGACATTTGGCGGTAGTGGCGTAGTTGCTACAGAATTGGGTCTTGAATTAGCCAGACGCGGACACGAAATCCATTTTATTACTTACAGTCAGCCGGTTAGGTTGGCACTTTTAAATCCTAATGTTCATTATCACGAAGTAAACGTTCCTGAATATCCTCTTTTTCATTATCAGCCTTATGAATTGGCTTTGTCAAGCAAATTGGTTGATATGGTGAAATTATATAAGATTGAAGTTTTGCATGTGCATTATGCTATTCCGCACGCTTATGCGGGCTATATGGCGAAGCAAATGCTGAAGAATGAAGGTATAAATCTTCCGATGATTACAACGCTTCATGGAACTGATATTACACTGGTTGGAAATCATCCGTTTTATAAACCTGCAGTGACATTTAGTATCAATAAATCAGATTACGTGACTTCTGTTTCGCAGAGTTTGAAAGATGATACTTTGAAGTTGTTTAAAATCAAGAATAAAATTAAGGTAATCCCTAATTTTATCGAGTTGGACAAAATGAAAAAAGATCCGCTTGCGCCTTGTCACAGATCCGTAATGGCCAAAGAGAATGAGCGAATCATAACGCATATTAGTAACTTTAGAAAAGTAAAACGTATTCCGGATATCATTAAGATTTTTTATAATATCCAGAAAGAAATGCCTGCTAAATTAATGATGGTGGGTGACGGTCCTGAAAAAGAAAAAGCAGAAATTTTATGTATGGAGCTGGGGATTTACGATAAGGTAATTTTCTTTGGGAACAGTAATGAAATTGATAAAATTTTATGTCTTACTGATTTGTTCCTGCTTCCGTCAGAAACTGAAAGTTTTGGTTTAGCAGCTTTAGAAGCAATGGCTTGTGGGGTTCCGGTAATTTCTAGTAATTCAGGAGGTTTGCCTGAGGTTAATTTTGAAGGTATTTCGGGATATTTGAGCAATGTGGGCAATGTTGAAGAAATGGCTGCAAATGCAATTAAAATCCTAAAGGACGATAAAACATTGAGTGAATTTAAAGCAAATGCCTTAGAGGTCGCAAAGAAATTTGATATCAAAAATATTTTGCCTAAGTATGAAGCTTTGTATCAAAAAGCGATAGACGATTATAAAGAGTAAAAACATTAAATTTAAAAACATACGTAAATGAAAAAAGTAATTTCGGTTTTAATAGTTTTTGTTTTAATTTCCTGTGGAGCAAAAAAAACAGCAGATTCAGGTTCGAAAGTGTTGTATGAAGTTTTAACAGAACAATCTGACGGTGGTGGAAATATTAAATTTTTTGAAATTTTGACAGAACCTAATGAAATCAAAATGTTGGAAAGTGATCCGCTTTTGAAAGATAAAATGAAAAATGACGATATTAGCAATTCAAATTATGTTATCTTAAACATGGGGGAGAAAAACACTGGCGGATACTCTATTAAGGTTGAAAAAGTGGAAGAAACGGATAAGAATATTATTATTACTGTAAAAGAAGTAAATCCTGCTGCAGATGCGATGACAATACAGGTAATTACTTATCCTTATACGGTGGTAAAAGTGCATTCGAAAAAAGAGATTATTATAAAATAAGCATTGTTTAGGTTGGATATTGAATTTAACCGCAAAGTGCGCGAAGTTATTTATTTAAAGTATAATTGGAAATTAAAAAGTTCGCAAAGCTGTTTCAATACAAAGCTTTGCGAACTTTGCTTTTTTATAAAACCCGCAATATAGAAAACCTTGCGCACTTTGTGAATAAATGATTAAGTGCTATAAAAACAAAAAAATCCTGTCGCTTTTCAACGACAGGATTTCTTTTTACAATTATTTTTTAGTTTTAATTTTAGAATCTAAATTTAACTCCTAAACCTACATCAAATCCAAAATTGTCATCGTCATAATATCCTGAACCAATTTCAGGTCTTGCATCTAATGAAAGTGTAATAGGTGCTTCGCTAAATCTGTATTCTATACCAATATCTCCAGCTGCAAATACGTATGTTCCGCTGTCGTTATATTTAAAATTGTTGTTGTAGTAATCGTGGTCCCAGGCAGCAATACCACCACCAACACCAGCGTACCAGTTAAAACCTCCATCAATATTCCAAACCCATTGGTAAAGAGCAACTCCTTTAATGGCATCTACATCACTACTATTTCTAAAACCTAAATCAAATTCAAGTCTGTTTTTTTGGCTTAAGCCTAATTGATATGATACCTCGCCACCAAATCCGTTGTTATCTCCTAAACGTACTCCTAAAGCATGTTTTGAAATTTCTTGTGATTGAGCTGTAAATGCTAATCCTAATAGCATGAAGGCAGATAAAATGATTTTTTTCATAAAAATGGTTATTAAATTTTTTTCAAATGTACAGTTACGTGTAATGTAGAAACGTATACTATTTTTAAAAATTGTTATATAATTCACATTTTTACATTTTGATCAAATTTTGTTAAAGACTTCTGTGTCAGTTGTAGTGCGGGATTTCGCTTTTTTTTGGCGCAGTTTTTTAGACTTATTTTTTAAGGATGATTGACGAAATTAACTGTGAGCTTAAAATATCTTCCATCTCAAAAAGATTTTCTTCTTCGCTAAAATTGCTTTCAATGTACGAGTATAATTTCCAGCGCTTTTTATGATATTCTAATGCAGTAAGATTTTCGACCCAATCACCGGAGTTTAAATATAAGGTAGATCCGTGTTTGTTTTCCTTGGTGATAATTTTTGGTTCATGTATATGTCCGCAAATTACATAATCGTATTTTTTTTCGATGGCGAGATCTGTGGCCGTAGTTTCAAAATCCGAAATAAATTTGACGGCTTTTTTAACGCTTGCTTTTATTTTTTTAGAAAAAGAATACGGTTCACGCCCTAGTTTTGCTAAACACCAATTGGCAAATCGATTGCTTAAAATGAGATAATCGTATCCTAATCCGCCTAGTTTTGCAATCCATTTTGAATGCTGAACCGAAGCATCGAAAACATCTCCGTGAAAAATCCAGGCTTTTTTATCGTCTAATTCTAAAACTAATTTATCGACCAGAGAAAAATTTCCCATATTCATATCGCTGAATTTTCGAAGAATTTCATCGTGATTTCCAGTGATATAATATACTTTAGTTCCTTTAGATGCCATCCCGATGATGCGTTGAATGACTCTTAAATGTGCTTTTGGAAAGTATGATTTTCGAAACTGCCAGGCATCAATTATATCGCCGTTTAAGACTAAAGTTTTGGGTTTAATGCTTGATAAGTAGTTGTTTAGTTCTTTAGCGTGACTTCCGTAAGTTCCCAAATGAACATCTGAGAGAACGACCAATTCAACATTTCGTTTTTTCAATTTTTCTTTTTTTGAAGTTTAGCAAATAAAAGAAACTTTCGTCAGAGATATTTTATCAAAAGGTTACCAATTTGGCTACAATTTTAATAAATTGTGATTTTTAAACTACTTAACCTTTAGTTAATAATACTAATTTTAAATTTTTTAATTTAATTCATAAAACTTACATTTGCTCAAAACAAATTACAATGGCAGGAAATAGCTACGGCACCCTTTATAAAGTTACAACATTTGGAGAATCTCATGGTGAAGCTTTAGGCGGAATTATTGATGGTTGTCCATCAGGAATTGAACTTGATTTAGAAGCAATTGAACTTGAAATGTCCAGAAGAAAACCGGGACAATCAGCAATTGTAACACAACGTAAAGAACCGGATGCAGTGCAGTTTTTATCTGGTATTTTTGAAGGTAAAACTACCGGAACACCAATAGGTTTTATCATCCCGAATACCAATCAAAAATCTGATGATTACTCTCATATAAAAGACAATTACAGACCAAGTCACGCTGATTATGTATACGACCAAAAATATGGTTTTCGTGATTATCGCGGTGGCGGAAGAAGTTCTGCGCGTGAAACGGCAAGCAGAGTAGTAGCAGGAGCAATTGCAAAGCAAATGTTACCGCAAATTAAAATTAATGCTTATGTTTCTTCTGTTGGTCCAATTCATTTAGATACACCTTATCAGGATTTAGATTTTTCTAAGATAGAAAGTAATCCTGTTCGTTGCCCTGACGAAAAGTCGGCGGCGATTATGGAAGAATATATTCGTGATATTCGTAAACAAGGTGATACTGTTGGCGGTGTTGTATCTTGTGTCATTCAAAACGTTCCGGTTGGGTTAGGAGAACCTGTTTTTGATAAATTACACGCTGAATTAGGAAAAGCAATGCTTTCTATAAATGCAGTAAAAGGTTTTGAATACGGAAGCGGTTTCTCTGGTTCTGAAATGAAAGGCAGTGAACACAATGATTTATACAATCCTGACGGAACTACAAAAACGAATCTTTCAGGAGGAATTCAGGGAGGAATCAGCAACGGAATGGATATTTATTTTAGAGTAGCTTTTAAACCTGTTGCAACAATTATGCAAACCCAGGATTCATTAGATAATAAAGGAAACATAACACCCATGACGGGTAAAGGTCGTCATGATCCTTGTGTTGTGCCTCGTGCCGTGCCTATTGTTGAGGCAATGGCGGCAATTGTTTTGGCTGATTTTTATTTAATCAACAAAACATATTAATAAAAATTAAGGCAGTGAGGGTCTTAATATTTTAATTCTAAATAAAACAAATTAATGCAAGTAACAGAAACTAAAAAAAAATCATTTCTTAAAGGATTAACTGGACAAATCGTAATTGCAATGGTGCTTGGAGCAGCTTTAGGAATTGTGATTCACAATTCAATTTCGCAGGAAGCTGCACTGTCTTTTAGTAATAAAATAAAAATGCTTGCCACAATCTTTATCAGATTAGTGCAAATGATTATCGCTCCTTTGGTTTTTACCACCTTAGTAGTAGGAATTGCTAAATTGGGAGATATAAAAACAGTGGGAAGAGTTGGAGGAAAAGCTCTTGGATGGTTTTTTACAGCCTCTTTTATATCCTTATTGATTGGATTATTTTATGTAAATCTTTTAGAGCCCGGAGTAGGTTTAAAATTGGATCACGTAGATATGGCTGCAGCATCTGAGGTTACAGCTAAAACAAAAATATTATCTGTTGAAAATTTTGTAGAACACATTGTTCCTAAAAGTCTTTTTGAAGCATTGGCAACCAATGAGATTTTACAAATTGTAATTTTTTCTATCTTTTTTGGATTAGCGGCGGCTTCATTAGGAAGTACGGTAAAACCAATTATAAATGCTTTTGATAAAGCATCGCATATTGTTCTGAAAATGGTAAATTATGTAATGAACTTTGCTCCAATTGGAGTATTTGGAGCCATTGCAGGTGTATTTGCTATTAGGGATGCAGAAGAATTAATTATTACGTACTTTAAATTTTTCGGATCATTTTTAGTAGGAATCAGTACATTGTGGGTAGTCCTGATTGCTGTAGGTTTTATTTTCCTGAAGGGAAGAATGACGGAATTGCTAAGACGTATTATAGGACCATTGGCAATTGCTTTTGGAACAACTAGTAGCGAGGCTGTTTTTCCTAAATTAACGGAAGAACTGGAAGAATTTGGTGTAAAGGATAAAATTGTTGCCTTTATGTTACCGCTAGGATATTCGTTTAATCTTGACGGAAGTATGATGTACATGACTTTTGCCAGTATCTTTATTGCTCAGTTTTATGGGGTTCATTTAGATCTGGGAACACAAATGGCTATGCTTTTGGTTTTAATGTTGACCAGTAAAGGTATTGCCGGTGTACCAAGGGCGAGTTTGGTTATTGTTGCAGCTACTTGTGGTATGTTTAAAATTCCTGTAGAAGGAATTGCTTTAATCCTGCCAATTGATCATTTCTGTGATATGTTCAGAAGCGCTACCAATGTTTTAGGAAATGCTTTGGCGACTTCGGTTGTAGGACAATGGGAAGATGATAAAGAAGACAGCATAGAAGGACTTGAAGAAGTTTAGTTCATAAAATTAGTTGATACTTTAAAATAAAAAAACCGTAATGATAACTTTCATTACGGTTTTTTATTTGGTGCTATTTGTAATTGGTAAGAATCAAAATAATAGAGATAAAAATATTGATTAGTATTACTTTCATTATGAAAAACATACTGTTATTTTAAAGTTATAATAATGTATATTTGAATAAACATTTCCCCCAAATTTATGTCTTATTACAGGTTTTATTTTTTAGTTTTTGTTTGTATGCATTTATTTTGTCCTAAGCTATTTGCTCAGACTAATATTGCATCAAATGAAAAAATTAAAAATTTAACCCAGGAAGCCTGTGATTATTTAGATGACACCAATTATGAAAAGTCTTTAGAGAAATCCGGTATAGCTTTACAACATGCTTTCAATATAAAAAATGACACCTTAATTTCGAGGAATTACAATATAATAGCGATTAACTTTCATGAGCTGGGTGAAGTCGATAAAGCAGATTTTTTTTACCATAAAGCTTTATCTTATGCTAAAAGATCTAATATTGTTAATTTAAAAATGATGATTACCAGTAATTTAGGTAATCTATGTTTTTTTGAAAAAAAAAGATATACTGATGGAATTGCTTATTATAAAGAATCACTAAAATATGGCGAACATGCAAAGTATTCTGAAGAAGTTGCTATCACAAACCTTAATATTGTTTGGTCCTATTTTAAGATTGGAAACTATGCTGACGGATTGCCTTACCTGAACTATATCAATAAGAATCAGAATGCTTTAAAAGGAAAATCAAACGATGTGGCCTTGAATTTTTTGAATGGAATGTATTGGTCAAATGAAAATCAAAATGCTAAGGCCAATAATTTTTTTTTAAAAGCTATTTCTTACGGGGAATCTATTCATGAAAAAACAGATTTGTTATATGCTTATTTAGAGTATTCGAAGTTTTTAAATAAGATTGGTAAATTTGAGGGCGCTTATAAAAATATGCTTGCTTATAGTACTATCAGAGATGAAATGACTAATAAGGAAAAACTCAAGCGTGCTTCTATTGCAGGTTTTAATCTCGAGTTAAATGAGTACAAAAGACAAATTGATAAAATAGAGAATGAAAAAGATTCACAATATCAAAGCCTGAAAAAATCGAGGATCATTGTCATTTTGTTTATAGTGATTTCGCTCATACTTCTTTTTCTGATTATTACCCTAATCAAAAATATCAGGTTTAAGAAAAAACATAATTTGGAGCTTTTAAAAGCAAAAGAAATCGCAGAAGAAGCCTCTTTGCTCAAAACTCAATTTATTTCGACCATAAGCCATGAATTGCGTACTCCGCTGTATGGTGTAGTAGGGATTACTAATATGCTGCTTGAAGAGCATAAGGAATTATCAAAGAGCCAACATTTAAGTTCTTTGAAATTTTCAGCGCGATATTTATTGTCCTTGGTAAACGACATTCTTCAAATTAATAAAATCGAAGAAAATAAAGTGGTATTAGAAAATCTGACATTTAACATTTCAGATGAAATTACCATGATCAAAAATTCTCTGTCTTTTTTGTCTCAAAAAAATAATAATAAAATTTCTGTATCTATAGATACTAAAATTCCGGAATATTTAATTGGAGATAAATTACGACTCGCCCAGATTTTGATGAATTTAGTAAGTAATGCATTAAAATTTACTAAAGGTGGTGAAGTCGAAATTATTGTAAAACTCATTAATATAGAGTCAAAAATGTACTTTCTTGATTTTTTAATTAAAGATAATGGGGTAGGAATTGCAATTGTAGATCAGGGTAAAATCTTTGAAAAGTTTGTTCAGGTAGGCAGGAAAGACGAAGATTATCAGGGAACAGGATTAGGGCTCAGTATTGTAACACGATTGTTGGCGCTTTTTGGAAGCACAATTAATTTAAAAAGTAATATAGGCGAGGGAACTTCATTTTCTTTTGTAATTCCTTTTGAATATGATCCGCAAAAAACAAAAAACATTATAGATGAAATCGAAGTAGATTTGACTTCAAGTGAAGTTTATAAAATTTTGATAGTCGAAGATAATCTCATCAATCAACTGGTTACAAAGAAAATTATAGAAAAGAATAATTATATCTGTAAAGTAGTAGACGACGGTTTTGGAGCTTTGGAAATCCTAAATAAAGAAGATTTTGATCTTATTTTAATGGATATTAATATGCCGTTAATGAATGGATTTGAAACGACTAAAAGAATTCGTTTAAAAGATATAAAAACACCTATCGTAGCATTGACTGCTTTTGATAAAGGGGAAATAACCGATGAAGCAATTTCATCCGGCATGAATGATATTATCATTAAACCTTTTGAGCCTGTTAAGCTGTTTAAGATTATAAGCTACTTAATATATGAATCAAAAAACGAGACAAGCACAAAAAAATTAAACACTAATTTCACAAATGTCGATTTGTGAAATTAGTGTTTACTTGCTAGCGGTATATTAATACCAGCGCTTTTTATTTTGCTTAGAAGCGTTTGATTTTCTTGATTTATGGGCGCCACCGCTTCGGTTAGAATTTTTGGGTTTTTCTTCTGTTGCTTCAGGACTTCCCGCGTGCCATTGATAAGGATGATCCGTAATCGTTTTTACGTCTACTTTTATCAATTTCTGAATGTCTTTCCAGTAACCATGTTCGTCTTTACTGCAAAACGAAATTGCAACTCCTCCGTTTCCGGCACGTCCAGTACGTCCAATTCTATGTACGTAGGTTTCAGGAATATTAGGTAAATCAAAGTTAATTACAAAAGGCAATTGGTCAATATCAATTCCTCTTGCGGCAATATCTGTCGCAACAAGAACACCTACTTCTTTGTTTTTAAAAGCATCTAAAACACGTTGTCTTGCATTTTGCGATTTATCACCGTGAATGGCTTCGGCAGGGATATCTTTTTTGCGCAATGCTTTTACAACATTATCAGCTCCGTGTTTGGTTCTTGAAAAAACCAATACGTTTGATAAATCTTCGTTTTTTATAAGATGATATAGTAGATTTCTTTTTTCTGTTTTCTCCACAAAATAAACACGCTGTTCTACATTTTCTGCTGTAGATGAAACCGGAGAAACTTCTACTTTTGCAGGATCTTGCAAAAACATCTCGGCCAATTCACGAATAGCAATAGGCATTGTTGCAGAAAATAATAAAGTCTGACGGTTTTTTGGAGTTAGTTTTACAATTTTCTTTACATCATTTATAAAGCCCATGTCCAGCATCTGATCTGCTTCGTCAAGAACTAAAGTATGTAAATGATCCAGGTCAAGAAAACCTTGTTTTTGTAAATCCAGCAATCTTCCCGGTGTTGCCACCAAAATGTCAACTCCGTTTTTTAGTGTGTCAACCTGAGGATTTTGCGAAACTCCGCCAAAAATTGTCAATTGCGTCAGGTTGGTATATTTGGCATAAGTATCAAAACTTTGTCCAATCTGAACTGCTAATTCACGTGTTGGGGTAACTATTAAGGCACGAATTACTTTGGCTTTTTTTGATGAACCTACAATTCGGTGTAATTGATGTATGATTGGGATTGCAAATGCAGCGGTTTTTCCTGTACCGGTTTGGGCACAACCAATTAAATCCCTTCCTGCCAAAACAATCGGAATAGATTGTTCCTGAATAGGAGTAGGGTTTAGGTAGCCTTCTTCAAATACGGCTTTTTGTATACTTTTTGAAAGTGATAAATCTTCGAATAACATATCTTAGGTGTTAAGAATTTAGTTTTAAGTACTAAAATTCTGTGCAAAGATAGGTTTATTCGACCAATCGTTTATTTGATTCTTGTTTTATTTGGCAAATGAACTCATTTTCAGTAAGTCATGTTATAATAAAGTATGCTTTTCGTTGTTGGCTTTGATGAAATCCGTAACTAAATAACCAATTAATTTTCCAATTAAATTATTGTTGGGAGAATCGGCCAAATCCGGCGCTCCTTCGCAAATATGCAAGTAAGCAGCATTTCTGTGCTGTCCGAAAAAGGAAATAAACTGACGTAATTCTTCGACCGAAAATCCGCTAATAGTCATCGCGCTGCTGGCAATGTTAGGAATCGCGTCCAAATCGATTTCAATACCAAAAGCATCTGTTTTGATAAATTCTAATGCCAACGCCATCTCTCTGTCAAAATCTTTTTCTTTACGAATATTTACACTGTCGTAAGTATTATAACGAACGCGGTCTTCTAATTTTTTAATAATGTCTAAAACACTTTTTGAAGTATAGTTTTCGTGTAAACCAAAAATGAAATATTTTTTTAAGAAGCCTTCTTCGTAAGCATAAGAAAATCCATTTCCGCTATGGCGGCCTTCCAGAATCCTAAAATCAGAATGGGCATCAAAATTAATAGCATTTATAGGTTTTCCTTTGGCTAAAGCCGAACCTTTTATATTTCCGTAAGCGTTATTATGGCCTCCGCCAATGATAATTGGAGTTTTCCCTGCTTTGATAATTGTAAAAATAATGTGCGAAACTTCTTTGTCTACTTTTTCAACCAGCTGACTTAATTTTGAGCGATCGTCAATATCGTTAAAATCCAAATTTTCAACATCGCGCATTTCTTCTGCAACATTAATATGTCCTAAAATAATAATCTGGCTGCCTTTAGAAAAACGATTGTGCTGTATATTGGCAATGCTTTTTATAGCGCTTTCCCAGGCCGATGCTGCGCCAGGCCTGCCGTAATTGGCACGCACGCCAATATCTTCAGGAATTCCCAACAGTACATATTTAGCTTCGCTTTCTTTTAGAAAATTGATTTTATCAACTCCTTTTGGAATGATAATCATCTTTTCTCCAAACTTTATTTCACCACTTCGATGATTTGTGACTTTTGCTAAATCATTGATAGTAAACGGGACTAATTTCTCCATGAAAAAAATTTATTTTCCAAAAATAATATAATTGTAGTAACTTACGTTATAACCTTATATTAATTCTTAAATTTGTTTTAAAGAAAATTATTTAAATATGGAAAACCCAAAGAAAAACAACTCAAGTCTAAAAGCGGTAATCGCAGTTTTAGCAGTCCTACTAATTGGTAGCTTAGTGTATATTTTTAAATTGTCGTCAGATTCAGATGTAACAAAAACTGAACTTACAACAACATTAACAGAGAAAGAATCTGTAATGAAAGATCTGCAGGAGTTAAAAACAACTTATGATGCTGCAATCGCTGAAAACACTTCTATGTCTGATGAATTAATTCAGGAAAGAGATAAAGTAGTAGCCTTGATGGATGATTTAAATAAATCAAAAGGTGATGTATCTAAATTTAGATCTCAGGTTCAGGCAATGCAAGGTAAAATGAAAACTTTAGTTGCTGAAAACGATGAGCTAAAAAAGCAAAATGGTGTTTTAACAACTCAAAGAGACAGTACAATTGTAGTTTTAGGTGAATCTAAAAAATATAATGAAGTACTTGTAGGTCAAAACGAAGAATTGGCTAAGACTGTTGAAAAAGGGGCTAAATTATCAATCTTGAATACTAAAACTTCTGCTTATAAATTAAGAAGTTCTGGAAAACAAATTGAAACTGATAAAGCAAGCCGTGCTGATGTTTTAAAAATTAGTTTTACTGTAGCTGAAAACCAAATCGCTAAATCTGGTGATAAAACGTACTATGTACAAGTTATCGATTCTAAAAACAATGTTTTAGGCGATAAGAAAACAGAAAGTTTTGGTGATAATACTTTAACTTATAGTTTTAAAACTACTGTTAAGTACGAAAACAAAACAGTTAACGTAAGTGAAGATTTACCAGGTAAAGATTTTGCTAAGGGAGCTTATTTTATCAATGTTTTTGATAATGATGAATTAGTTTCTAAAACTAGTTTTAACTTAAGATAATACAATTATCGCTTAGGTAATAATACCACTAAAATATTAAAGGTCTGTGAAGTTTCACAGACCTTTTTTTTATGGGATAAAGTTGGTTGTTTTTGATAAAAAGAAGAATAGATTCTAACGGAACTATTATTTTTTTTTACCATTAAGAGATGAAGAAAAATAAAGTTTTTACAGCTTAATGAAACTTAATCTCTTAATGGTTAAAAAATAAAAGCTTGATTTCTGGCTTCTTTTTCTTCAGTTTTTATTTTTATCCCAAAATTTTACCTTCGATAAAAACACTTTCTATTAGATTGCTGCCAAAAGCGTATGGAATCTGGTAGTATGATGAAATAGGTTTTGTGAGGATCAAATTGGCTTTTTTGCCTTTGGTAATACTTCCGTGGGTTTCTGAAATTCCCATTGCATACGCGCCGTTTATAGTTGCTGCATTTATGGCTTCTTCAGGAGTCATTTTCATTTTGATACAGGCGGTTGCCACCACAAAATTCATATTTCCGGAAGGAGTAGAACCTGGATTGAAATCGGTTGCTAAGGCTAATGGAAGCCCGGCTTTAATCATTTCTCTTGCCGGTGTGTAAGGAATACTTAAAAAATATGAGCACGATGGTAATGCGACAGGCATCGTTTCTGTGTTTTTTAATTCTTCGATATCTTCGGGGTTCATAATTTCAAGATGATCTACAGAAAGGGCTTTAAATTTAATTCCGGCTTGTATTCCGCCAATAGAATTGAATTGATTGACGTGAATTTTTGGCTTTAAGCCAAATTGAATTCCTGCCTGCATAATTTTCTCTGTTTCTTCTACAGAAAAGTAACCTGTTTCGCAGAAGACATCAACATAATCCGCTAATTTATTTTGGGCAATTTCGGGCAGCATTTTGGTGATGATGTCATCTATGTAACCCGCTTTATTGTCTTTATAGTGTAAAGGAAAAGCATGTGCGCCAAGAAAAGTGGCTTTTATTTCGATGGGATAATTCTCTGCCAGTTTTTTAATAACGCGAAGCATTTTGAGTTCGCCTTCGATAGTTAAGCCGTATCCTGATTTTATTTCTACAGCTCCTGTTCCTAAATGCATGACTTCTTCTAATCGAATTCTTGACTGCTCGTAAATTTCTTCTTCTGCAGTTTCGTTGAGTTTCTTGGCCGAATTAAGAATTCCGCCTCCACGATTGGCAATTTCTTCATACGTAAATCCGTTAATGCGGTCTACAAATTCCTGTTCGCGATTTCCCGCATAAACAATATGGGTATGGCTGTCGCACCATGTTGGAAGTACAACTCGGCCTTTAGCATCAATTACCTTATCTGCTTTGATTTCAGGAACATTATCCATTGCACCAAAATCCTCAATTACATTATCTTTTATAAGTAAAAAAGCATCTTTTATGGTAGGAAGAATAGCCATTTCTGCACCCGAAACTTTAGAAATTGAAGTTTCACGAACCTGAAGCAGTTCTTGTATGTTGGTAATTAATGTTGTCATTATTTATATTGTTTTAAAACACAAATTTCACAAATTATCACGAACTAATCCGTGAAATCTGTGAAATTCGTGTTTAATATTGAATTTATTTTTAGTTTATTCGGAAACCGTAATTTCGAACATCTTGCTCCAGTTTTTCCCTGTTACAAAAATAGTTTTAGTTTTAGGATTATAAGCAATTCCGTTTAAAACATCATCTTTGGTAATTTTGTCATCCATAAATTTTCTCAAACCAGACATGTCTAGAATTCCCTCAACGGCTCCAGATGTTGGGTTTACGACAGCAATAGCATCTTTAAACCATACATTGGTATAGATTTTTCCGTTAATCCATTCCAGCTCATTGATCGCTTTAATTTTTGAAGTTCCTGAGTACACATTTATGTAATCTACCATTTTTTGAGTTGCTGGATCCATTTTCCAGATTTTCTCTGTTTTATCGGTTTGGTAAATGTATTTTCCGTCATTTGTCATTCCCCATCCTTCAATATCTTTTTCGTAAGCAAAGGTTTTTTCCAGTTTTAAAGTATTAGCATCATAGATAAAACCAGTTTTGTTTTGCCATGTTAACTGAAATAATTTTCCATTGATAAAAGTAATGCCTTCACCAAAATATTTTTTATCAAGATCAATTTGTTTGTAGATCTTTCCTGTTTTGTAATCGTACTTTCTTAGATATGATGCGCCCTCCTGACCGGTACTTTCGTATAAAGTATCTTTGTAAAATTCTAAACCTTCTGTGAAAGAAAGTGTGTCATGAGCGTAAGTATTTACAACTTTATATTTTAATGGTTTAGGTTCAACATTAGAAACTAATTCGATTCTTTTGGTAGCATCAGAAGAATCAGATCCAAAATAAACCGTTGCTTTTAGGTATTGATATCCTAATTTTTGATCTTTTAAGGGGAAATTAAATTTTGAAGCTCCTTTTGTACTTCCCACTTTTTTATCACTAACAAAGTAAACAATGCTATCGATTTCTTTCGATTTTGGGTTTAAAATTCCAATAGAAATGGCATTATCTTGTGTAAAATGTGCCGGAAAAGCAGAATCATCAATATTAAATAAAGAATTTTCACCTTTATTTTTATCTCCACATCCAATTAATGTGATTCCTAATAAAATGACAGCTAGGAAGTTATAATTTTTCATAGTTTAAAATTTGAATAAGCCAATATACGATGATATTTTTATAGCAACAAAGGTCTTGCAAAAATATAAAAAGATTGTATATTTGCACCGGCAAGTCCTACACGACCAGCTCCTGCAGACTCCCCCAGGATGGGAACATAGCAAGGGTACGTGGTTGAGCGGTGCGATGTAGGTCGCTTGCCATTTTTTTATTCCCGATGTTTCGGGATTTTTTTTATAATTAAATCAAATTTAGTCTTCCTTATGGAGGATTTTTTTATTTTTGGTACTTCGTAAGTTAAAAGTTATTTGTTGAATGTTACAAGTTTAACAGATTTACCTGAACTTAATAATGGATCAAATGGAAAAGCTGTCGAATTTAACCGCAAGGAGTACGAAGATTTAACCGCAAAGAGCGCAAAGTTTTTTTTGTTTTTTGTTATGCTAAGTTTTATGAAAAGGAAAAGTTCGCAAAGCTTTGTGAATAACTTTGCGACTTCGCGGCTTTGCGAGATTAAAAAATATTTAACCGCAAAGAGCGCAAAGCTTTGTGTGTTTAGATTGTGTAAACACAACTTAAATCGTAGTGAACTCTGCGAATAGCCTTTGTGTTCTCTGTGTTAAAAAAAATTAGTGATCTCTCATAACTTATAACTCAAAACTCAAAACTTTTCAAAATGAATAAAGTCGTTTTAATTACCGGAGGATCCTCAGGGATTGGAAAATCTATTGGAGAATTTTTGCAAAAAAAAGGTTTTGTGGTCTACGGAACGAGCAGAAATCCTGAGAAAGTACTGAATTCAGTTTTTCCCCTAGTTGCCTTGGATGTTCGCAATGCTGAATCTATAAAATCAGCAGTAAATAAAATTATTGCCAATTCAGGTCGTTTAGATGTGGTGATTAATAATGCCGGTGTTGGAATTACGGGGCCTCTGGAAGAAATTCCTACCGAGGAAATCAAGAATAATTTTGAAACCAATTTTTTTGGTCCTATTGAAGTAATGAAAGCTGTTTTGCCGCAAATGCGTGAACAAAAATCTGGTTTAATTATTAATATTACTTCTATTGCCGGTTATATGGGACTGCCTTACCGCAGTGTTTATTCGGCATCAAAAGGAGCTTTGGAATTGATTACTGAAGCTTTGCGAATGGAAGTAAAGTCATTTGGTATTGAGATTACAAATGTTGCACCCGGAGATTTTGCAACTAATATTGCATCCGGACGTTATCATGCGCCCGTTATAATGGGTTCTGCTTACGAAAAAGTATATGGAGAAACGCTTGCGACAATGAACGAACATGTTGATGCAGGTAGCAATCCTAATGAAATGGCTGAAGCGGTTTATAAAATTATGCAGCAAAAAAAGCCAAACGTACATTATAAAGTAGGCGCTTTTATGCAGAAGTTTTCGATTGTTTTAAAACGAGCACTTCCGGATAAAGTGTATGAAAAAATGTTAATGAATCATTATAAACTATAAAAAGATGGAAAAAATAGCAGAATATTTGCCAGCTCTATTTGGTGTTTTAATATTGGTTGTCGTATGGTCGCTTATTCGAAAATTAATGGGTTCATTGAGTGATAAAATCAATAACGCTGAAATTCATAAAGAAGATACTCTAAGAGTTCTCGAAGAAATCAGAGACGAATTGAAACAATTGAATAGAAAAAATTCTGTTCAATAGCTATATAAAAAATAGGAGCAAATTTTTGTGCTATTCTATTGGAATAAAAATTTCAAATTTTGCTCCTTGATTTAAAGCTCCTTTGGCTTTTATAAAACCATGATGGTTTTCTACAATTCGCTTTACTATTGTAAGTCCAATTCCGGTGCTTTTTAGCGGTTTGGTATGTAGTGCCTGAAATAAGCCAAATATTTTATCGCTATACAATGGGTCAAATCCAATGCCGTTGTCTGAGATTGTTATTTTATAATATTTAGTAAGCGGAGCAAGCTTGTTTAATTCTCCGTTGGTGATTTCTGCCGATAGGGTTATGATTAAATCCCTGTCTGGACTTGCGAATTTTAATGAATTGTTGATCAGATTGTATAGTAGCTGCCTGAATTGAAATTCTATCACGGAGAGTTTGCCTAATTCTTTGATGTCAAAAAGTACATTTTTATTTTCAAACTCGTTGGTGAGATCTTCAATAACATCCTTTGCGATGACGTTTAAGTCTTTTACTTCGAACTTTCTATCGTCAAATTTTGTTTTAGAATAAATCAAGAGATCATTAATCAGGTTTTGCATTCGAAAAGCTGAAGTCTTGATTTTATGAAAGGCTGTTTTGCTTTTTTCTGATAAATTGCCGGCTTCTTCGCGCTCAATGGTATCTGTAAAAAGTTGTATTTTTCGTAATGGTTCCTGAAGATCGTGACTTGAAATGTAATTGAAAGCTTCGAGTTCGCTATTCATTTTTTCAAGTGAAAGATTTTTTTCAATAAGTTTTTTCTTGAAATCTGAGTTTAATCTTTCTGCTTCATCTTTTTTAACCTGAGTTTTTTCAAGTAGGTTAGTTTTTTCTTCCAGCGCTTTTTTGTTTTCTACTGCTTGTTCAATCCCTGCAAGGTGAAACGAAATAAGTTCAGCAAATAAGTTGAACATTTCGCGTACTTTAAACTCTTTTAAGCTGTTAGGTTTAGGGTCTATAGCGCATAAAGTTCCAAAGAAACTTCCGTCCTGACGCATGATTGGTACTGAAATATAGCTTTGTAATTTGTACATCGCCGGAGTATGGTGGTCATGATACTCCTTGTCTTCGCTTACATTATCAATAATTACAGGTTTAGGATTTTGTCTTATTTCGTCGCAAATTGTTGTTTTTATTTGTAATTCGTCTCCAGGTTTTAAGCCAAAAAGGACATTGTCCTGAACGCTGCATGTAATCCATCTTTCGTCGGTAACTCTTGCTACTGCTGCAAATCCCATTCCGGTAGTCTGGCAAATAACATTCAGTAGGTTTGGAATAATTGAGATGTTCCCGATGTTGATTATATCTTGTTTGAAATTGTCTTCTAGCACTTTTAAGGGATGATTTTTTATTTTTTAAAAGTACGAAAATAAAATTAGTTTAATACTAAAGGTATTTTTCTTATCATTTTAGGTGTTTAGAATTATTTTTGACTTTTTTATTTTATGGAAATTATAAATTGTAATTTTGCACCGAATTTGCGTTAGGGATGGAGGCGGCATCCTTTTGTGAAGTGAAACGGAACAAAAGATATAGCCGAGAGCCCGACCGTTAGGGAACGCCCAAAAACTGAACACAATTAAATAGATATAATTATGAAATTTTTTATTGACACGGCTAATTTAGCTCAGATTAAAGAAGCACAAGCTTTAGGTGTTTTGGATGGTGTAACAACTAATCCATCGTTGATGGCAAAAGAAGGAATCACTGGAAAAAACAACATTTTGAAGCATTATGTTGACATTTGTAATCTTGTTGAAGGTGATGTAAGTGCTGAAGTTAATGCGCTGGATTATGATGGAATGATCAAAGAAGGTGAAGAATTGGCTGAATTACATGATCAAATCGTAGTTAAATTACCTATGACTAAAGAAGGTGTAATGGCTGCAAAATATTTTTCTGATAAAGGAATTAAAACAAATGTAACACTTGTGTTTTCTGCAGGTCAGGCTTTATTGGCTGCAAAAGCAGGGGCAACTTATGTTTCTCCTTTTATTGGTCGTTTGGATGACGTTTCTACTGATGGTTTGAATTTAATTCAGGAAATTAGAGAAATCTATGATAACTACGGTTATGAAACTCAAATTTTGGCCGCTTCTGTACGTCATACAATGCATATTGTAAACTGTGCTAAAATTGGTGCAGATGTTATGACAGGACCTCTTTCTGCAATTTACGGATTATTGAAACACCCTTTGACTGATATTGGATTGGCTCAGTTTGTAGCTGATTTCGAAAAAGGAAATAAGTAATACACAGGTACTTAAGATTTAAAAAATCGTCATCTTTTAAAATAAGATGGCGATTTTTTTTTACTTTTATATATCTCAAATTGAAGTATATATGAAAAAACTAATCTTAATTATGGTGTTTTTTTTCCTGAATTTTATTGTAAATGCGCAAGCTGCCAAAATATTGAAATCGGTCAATGATGACGGTGATGTGGCTACTTTTGAGCTGGATTGTTCGGTTCAGTTTCAAACTTTGGCAAAAGGTCTGCGATATAATATTACACGCCATGAGTTTAAGGGACCGGAATTGAAAAACAATTATAGGTTATTGCTGGTAATGGATGGTTTTTATTCGAAAACACTCAATAAAACGATGACTATTTCGGCAGTTTTAAGTGATGGGACAATTTTGGAAGCAAAAAAAATAATTGAGGATGATGGCTTTTTTGATGGTGCCTGTACATTGAAAATTAAAGATCCAAAAGCCCTTTTAGAGGCGGATATTGACAAAGTTATTGTTCATGCGGATAAAGATGTCATCTATGTATTATCAGAGCCAAACAAGAGTGTTTTTAAAAAGAATCTTAGTAATGTTATTAATGCTAAGTAGAGGTTTTAAGATACTACGGTTTTGAGGGACTAAGTTTTTTCTTTTACGAATAAAAAAAATCCCAAATTTCAACTTTGTGGATTGGAATTTGGGATTTTTTTATTGTTTTTTTAACTTGTTCTAGTGACCTCCGCCACCGCCTTCAACATGGTTAATTCCTTGTCTTTTTAATATTTTAGGGCAATAGAAACCATAAAATGCTAAATAAGCAAAACCAAGTAACGGAACGATGTAAGAGAAGTGTGTCCAGGTAATACCTAGTATTCCGCCAGGACTTGTATGATCGATATCACAGATTGCGCCCTGAACCAAAGGAATAACTCCTCCTCCTAAAATCATCATAATTAGGAATGACGATGCTTTTCCTGTGTTTTTACCTAATCCTGCGATAGCTAAATCGAAGATCGATGGCCACATGATCGATAAGAATAAACCTCCGGAGATAAAGAAGAATTTAGCAATTGATGGATCTGGCCATACTAAACCGGCAAGCATCATTAATAATCCTGATATTCCGAAAAGCATTAACGTTTTTCCGGCATTTTTACCCCCTACAAAACTTACACCAATAAATAATAAGATCCAGATTGGATAGATGTAAAATGCAGAAACATCGTGTGCAGCAAAAATGTTAGCTCCAATAATAACTCCAAAAGCTATTGCGGGAACAATGAATTTTAATGCTGTATTTACTAAGTTTGAAGTGTTGAATACGTTAACACCACCATTCCAGCGACCAATCATTAAACTTCCCCAGTAAAGGGCAATGAAAGGTGCGATGGCATCTTCAAGAACATTACCAAATTCAGCAGTATGTAATAAGGCAGGCAGGTTACTAATGATCGTTACCTCAGTACCAACGTAAATAAAAATACCTAACATTCCCAAATATAATTGTGGATAATCTGAGATGCTGAATTTTTCGTGTGCTACTTTAACTACTACTTCCTCTTCTTTTGCGGGATCTTCGATTTTCGAGAAGTTCATGAAAATAGCAACTGCAATAAAAGCAAGTCCTAAGATGATGAAAGGCAGTTTAATATCTTCTAATGAAAGTGATGTATTTTTGTTATCGCCCATTCCAAATAAAGCGATTCCTAGTAAAATTGCTCCAATTGTTGTTCCAAAAGAGTTGATACCTCCGGCTAAAGTCAAACGGTGCGCTCCTGTTGCAGGACTTCCCATTTTAATAGCCAACGGATTGGCTACAATTTGCTGGATTGAAAATCCTAAACCTACGGTAAATAAGGCGGTTAGGAAAAATGGAAAACTTTCCATTGTTGCAGCAGGAATGAATAAAAATGATCCAACTGCTGAAAGAAGTAAACCGGCAGAAAGGGTTTTTTTATATCCGAATTTTTGTAAAACATCTAATTTTAATGATACTAAAAAGAAGATCATAGATCCTACGAAATACGCTGCATAAAATGCCCAGGCCACTAATTGTGATTGAACCTGAGATAAAGTAAATACTTTTTTGAATACGGGAATCAGGATATCATTGGCAGAACCAACAAAACCCCAAAAGAAGAAAACAATTATCAACGAGATAAACTGTCCCCATTTGGTTTGAACATTTTCTGAACTCATAATTTAAGAGGTTAATTTTTTTATTTTATTGTTTTTTGAAGACCGTAAATATATTTGTTAAGTATATCAAAAAAAAATAAAAAGGCACAAATAATGTTAAATTTAAACCAACGGCATCATTTTTTCAACAATGTGTTAATTTATACCGACTTAGAAAATGAATTTAATAGTTAAAGTTTATTCTAAAATTTTGTTTTTGACCTCTTTGCTGTAATTTCTACCTATCGGAATGGTGTAAGATTGGATCTGAATGCGGTTTCCTTCGATAGATTTCACTTTATTTAATGCAATTACGTAAGATTTATGGATGCGCAAAAAGCGATCTGCAGGTAATTCTTCTGACAAAGAGGTGAGTGATTTATGGGTAATATAGGTTTTATCAGGAGTCACTACTTTGATGTATTCCTTCATTCCTTCGACAAATAGAATTTCTTCAATATTAATTTTCATCATTTTTTTATCGACTTTGATAAAAATATGAGAATCGCCTTTTGTAGTTTCGACTTTAATATTGTTTTTTAAATTGTATTCGGTAGTGATTTTATTAATGCATTTTATAAATCTGGGCAGTGGGATAGGCTTTACTAAATAATCCAGAACATCAAGATCGTAACTTTCTGCAGCAAATTCCCTAAAAGCAGTTGTTATAATAACTTTGGTTTTATTTTCGATCAAGCTAATGAGTTCAAAACCTGTCATCATAGGCATGTTGATGTCCAGAAATACGGCATCAACAGCAGTACTGTTTATAAAATCAAGCGCTTCCAGAGAATTATTGAATGTACCGATGACTTCAAAATCTGTAAAATTGGTAAAATAATTTTGCAGGACTTTGATAGCTAATGGCTCATCGTCAATCAACACGCATTTAATTTTCATTATCAATAGGTATTTGCAAACGGATTATATAGTAGTTTAGTTTTGTTGTGTGTTTTAAACTGAAATCGTTTTTGTAAATTAATTTTAATCTTTTCTTGGTATTTACTAAACCAATTCCGCCTTTGGCATTAAGATTTTGTGAATTTACAAAATTATTTAGGATTTCAAAATCTAACATTTTATTGTTGATAACCTTACAATTTATCTTAATTTTTAAGTTATTGTTGTTAATTCCTCCGTGTTTAAAGGCATTTTCGACCAATGAAATGAATATTAAAGGAGGTACAACAACATCTTCTATATTCGATTCGAGATTAACCGTAACTTCAACATTCTCAAAGCGTAACTTCTCGATTTCGATATAATTCTGAATGTAATCAATCTCTTTAATTAATGGAACAAATTTGGTGCCTTTTACATCATATAAAACATATTCCATCAAATTTGATAGTTTTATAATAACATCCGGAACCTTATCAGAAGATTCTAATGACAAGGCATATAAATTATTTAAGGTATTGAAAAAGAAATGCGGCTGAATTTGATTTTCAAGGTATTTCAATTTGATTTTGAACTGATTTTCTCTTAAAGACCGGTTTCGTTCTCTTTCCCGAAGCCATGTTAAAGTGAGATAAACTGATGAAGCCATAGCCAGCACATATAACTCTCCTATACAAACGGCCAGAATATGATTAATATCAAAAGGATGATATTCTCTATTGGCTTCCGGCCAAATATTTTCGGATATAATATAATAGGTCAAAACTGTTTTAAGCAGATAGATGCCAAAAAGGCTTGCTATTAATGCGAGGGTATATGGAATATACTTTTGCTTCAGTACATATTTTGGCACCAAAACAAAAAGATTAAAATATACTAAAGGTATGTGCAAAGAGAACTCAATTAAATTTGATTTAAACGAATAAGGATAATCATTAAAGTAAGCTCCCCATCTTAAAAAGTTAAGGGTAAAGTAACTTCCCCAAAACCAAACATGATTTTTAAGCTTAATATCAAATTTTAATTTTTGGATTTCTGTCAACTTTAGTTTGGTGATTTAGTATTGTAAAATTTCTTCTCTGGAAATATTGTGCAACTTTAAACAATTACTGGGTAAAACACAATTCTTTTGAATAAAATTTTATAAAAAAAGATATATTTTATATTATCTCTGTGGGATATCGTTTTCGTAAAACATATTGTTGATTGTTTTGTGTCGTTCGTTTAAGGTTTTGTGCTGTATGTTTAAAATGTTTTATTTATGTTAATTTTAACAATAAATTTATCGCTTAACCAACAAAACCATGATAAAATGAAACAAATTATGTTAATCTTTATGTTTGTGTTTACGGCGCAGGTATCGCTTGCTCAGGTAAAAACAATCAAAGGTTTAGTAAGCGATCAAAACGGATTGCCGCTGCCGGGAGTAAGTATTATTATTCAGGGTACGAAAACTGCAACCCAATCTGATTATGACGGAAAATATGCGATACAAGCATCGGCAGGTGATATACTTGTTTTTTCGTATATCGGAATTAAAACGAAGACTGCCACTGTAGCAGAATCATCTACAGTAAATGTTGTCCTGACAGAAGATGCACAAAACCTAAATGAAGTTGTCGTTACCGCTTTGGGTATCAAGAGGCAGAAAAAAGAATTAGGATATGCAGTTCAGGACATTAAAGGTGATCAGCTTAATAAAGTGATTACAACAAATGTAGCGTCGGGACTTTCAGGTAAGATTGCCGGTGTTGATATTTCTATGCCAGCCACAGGAGCAGGAGGAAGTGCCAGAGTAATTATTAGAGGAATTTCGAGTATAGGTGAGAGTAACCAGCCACTTTATATTGTAGACGGAATTCCTATTGATAACTCAGGATTGAATAATGACAGTGCCGCAGCCAGTAAATGGTTTGACGGAAGAGATAACGGAGACGGAATTTCAAGCATTAATCCAAATGATATTGAGAGTCTTACTGTATTAAAAGGTGCGGCAGCATCAGCTTTATATGGTTCAAGAGCGTTAAACGGAGTAATCCTAATTACAACTAAAAAAGGAAGTAAAGGGAAATTACAAGTAGAGCTAACGAGCGGTGTTAGTTTTGATCGCGTTAATGCGAAATATGACGATTTTCAGGATGAGTATGGTACAGGAAATCGAGGGATTTTGCCGGATCCTACAAAAGCACCTACTGAAATTTACGGATATACAACCAGTGCGTGGGGACCTAAATTTTCTAATAATGTAGGAACTCAGGTAAAAATATTTGATGGCTCTATGCGACCTTATGCTAAAGTGGATAACAATATTCAGGATTTTTTTAAGACCGGAGTTACAACTACAAACGGAATTGCTCTTTCTGGCGGAAGTGAAAATGCATTCCTTCGTTTTGGATTTAATAATATGAAAAATGATGATGTTGTTCCTAATTCCGGATTAGAAAGAAACAATGCAACTTTAAATGGGACTTTAAAATCAGATAAATTTACTTTGGATGCTAATGTGAATTATGTGGTCGAAACTACCAACAACCGACCGGGATTGGGGGATTCGCCAAACAATGTTGGTTATTCCTTAAGCGGTCTGGCTCCTAATATCGATCAGGCGTGGTTGCAAAATTATGGTAATCCGGAGACAGGAGAAGTTTATAAATGGAATAACAATATTTATCAATTGAACCCTTATTTAACTGTAAACGCCAATCACAACTCTACTACGAAAAATCGTTTTACAGGGAATGTTGCGGGAACCTATCAGCTTGAAAAATGGGTTGGATTGACTTTTAGAACCGGTTTAGATACTTATGTTTTTGGTTCTAAAGATTTCATGGTGCCGGGAAGTACATGGCCAGGAAGAGATACCGGCTATCTTAGAGTGGGTGATATTACTGTTTCTGAAATGAATACGGATGTTATTGCCACCTTTAGCGAAATAAAATTAGCTACAGATTTGACATTTTCAGGAATTTTAGGAGCAAACAGAAGAGATTTTAGAAGATCAGAAAATTCTAGTGAAGGAACCAATATTATTCAGCCGGGAACAGAATTTATCAGTAATTTTTCAACTCAGACAATAAATGCACCTATAGAAACCAGAACAAGAACAAATTCTGTTTACGGTTCTGCAAAGTTTGATTATAAAGGTTATTTATATGCTGAGTTTACAGGAAGAAATGACTGGTTTAGTGTTATTAATAAAGACGCTTTTTATCCGGGAGCTTCATTAGGTTTTGTATTCTCGGATGCATTTAAGATTCAGAGTGATGTTTTTTCTTATGGAAAATTAAGAGCTTCGTGGGCAAAAGTTTCGAATGCTCCGGGTGCTTATAAAAATGCATTAAACTATACGACGTATTCTTCTTACGACGGACAAAGTGTAGTAAATGTTAAGAATACATCGGCACCAAATGCAAACCTGACTTTTCAATCAAAAACAGGAATCGAATTTGGTTTAGAAACGGCTTTCTTTAAAAACAGATTAAAAGCAGATATCACTGTATATCGTGAAGATACAGCTGATCAGACACTTGATTTAGCTTCTTCATCAACATCAGGATATGAATTTCTTTCGGTAAATGCAGGAGAATTACGTAACGAAGGTATTGAGATCTTTTTATCCGGTTCACCAATAAAAACTAAAGATTTCGAGTGGGGAATTGATTTGAATTTTTCTAAGAATAAAAACTCAATCCTTTCTTTACATCCTGAAATTAATACCTATACTATTTCTGAGGCTCGTTGGGCTAATGCAGCAATTGTAGCTCAGGTTGGAGGCAAATACGGTACTATCATTGGAAAAGATTTTCAAAGAACACCTTCAGGTGAAATGATTGTAGGTGCAAATGGTATGCCTCTATACACAGATACTAAAGTAGCTTTAGGAAAAGGAGTTCCGGATTGGTCAGCGGGTTTAACCAATAGATTTTCGTATAAAGGAATTACTCTTCAGTTTTTATTAGACATGAAATTTGGTATGGATGTGTATTCTATGACAAACTCAGTTGCTGCAACAAGAGGATTGTTAGATATTACCACAGAAGGAAGGGATGCTTATATTGCTGCAAGAACACAAGCTGCAGCAGCTGATCCTAATTTTGATATAAACAGCTGGGTTCCTACGGGTGGTTATGTAGCAAATGCAGTGGTAAATACTGGAACAGCTGAGAATCCTGTTTATGTAAAAAACACCAAACCGGTAGATCCTCAGGAATATTGGAGACAAGTTACGGATGCTACTCCGGCACCGTTTATTTATGATGCTTCGTATGTGAAATTAAGAGAAGTAAGCTTAGGCTATACTATTCCTAAAAGTGTTTTTGGCGGAGCAAAAATAAATTCAATCTATGTTTCTGTATTTGGAAGAAATCTATTGACATTCAATAAAGATTTGCCAAACGTTGATCCGGAGTCTATGTATACTTCAGGAAACGGACAAGGTTTTGAGTATGGTTCATTACCATCAAGACAATCGTATGGTTTTAATATTAAAATTACATTCTAAAAAAGTAAATTATGAAAATCAAATATATAATAGCCATGCTTGCAGTGTTTACGGTAGTTGGCTGTACAGAAAATTTTGACGAACTGGAAAAAGATCCCGTGGCATTATCTGCAAATCCGGCGGGTCAGCTTACATTTACTCAATTGTGTATGTCCGGAGACGGATACTATCAGCACAGAACCAATTTAATATATGCCGGAGGTTTTGTACAGCATTATTCTGGTTCTTGGGCAGTAACAAACTACGGTGGCAAGTTTAATAATTCAGAGGAATATGCCGTTGCTTTATGGAGAAACGTATATGCTCACGAAATGAAAAGTGTTGTAGATATTCTCGATGTAACCGGTAAAGATGCTTCGGCTGTAAACATGAATGCTGTCGCTAAAGTTATGAGAGTGATGATCGCACAGCGATTGACTGATATTTATGGAGATGTACCTTATTCAGAAGCCGGTTTAGCTTTTTCTAAAGGAATTGTAACGCCTAAATATGATAAACAACAAGATATTTATGCTTCTTTTTTTAAAGAATTAGATGAAGCTTATAATCAATTAAATGTTGGAAAAGATCTTATAAAAGGAGATTTGTTTTATAAAGGGGATGTTTCAAAATGGAAAAAATTAGCCAACACCATGCGTTTGCGTGCGGCAATGAGAATTTCTGAAGTAAATCCCGCCGAAGCAGAAAAACAAGCAAAAGCAGCGTTTCAAAATGGAGTTTTTGAAAGTAATGCTGATAACTGTATTATGCAGCATTTAGATTTTCCTTTTAGCGATGATCCTGCCAGACTGGATTATAGAGGAAACGGATTGTCTTATGGTTTTATAGGCAATGAGCAGGGAGATCACTTTAGTTCGTTACTAATAGATTATCTAAAAAATAACGGAGATCCAAGACTGACTATGATCGCTACTCCTAAAACAAGCAGTAGTGTGGTTCCCGGAGCAGCATTACAGCCGGGCGAAACATTATATGAAGGGGTTAAACCGGGAGTGTTTAGATGGGAACTTCCTGGAGGATCAAATTCAGCCTCTGGTATACAGTCTTATTTAAAATTAAGAACAACTCCGTTTTTGCACGTAAGTTATTCAGAAAGTCAATTGTTATTAGCAGAAGCTGCTTTTAGAGGATGGGTTTCAGGCTCTGCCGCAGATTATTACAAAAAAGGTGTTGAAGCAGGAATTAAGCAATTAGAGATTTATGGCGCAGCTCCAGCAAGTCAGGCAAGTATCGATACTTATGTAAATGCTAAACCTTTATTGGCAGGAACAGAAAAAGAACAAATAGCAACACAAATTTGGATTACCTACTTGTTTAATAGTATCGAAGGATATTCAAACTGGAGAAGAACCGGATATCCTCATTTAATACCAATAACAAATTCAGATTCCGGAACTGGTGGTGTTGTGCCCACACGTTTGTATTATCCAAATGATGAGATGCAGAAAAATGAAAAAAACTATTTAGATGCAGTATCCAGATTAGGAGGAAAGAATGATTGGTTAGGGAAAGTTTGGTGGGATGTAAACTAAAAAAAATCTCAAAATATAAAGTTATGTCTAATAAGGTGTTATTTTCATTCTAATTAAAAATTAAAAACAACAAGTTTAAATTAAAAATTATGATAAAAAATAAAGCCTTATTAGGCATCCTTTTTTTTATAAGTTCTCTTTTCTCAGCCTATAGCTGTTCTAATGATAAGCCTTCTGATTCTGAAAATGCAAAAACTAAAATAGCCAGAGTTGTGGGCTATTTATCTTCGGATAATTTTGATAAAATGAATTCGATTCAGTTTTGTCAATTAACACATCTCAATGTAGCATTTGCAAATCCGGATAAAAGCGGAAATATAGTATTTAACGGAGATCTTGACGGACTTGTTAAATATGCAAAATCCGTTAATCCTAAAATTATAATTAGTATTTCACTCGCCGGTGGAGTCATATCAGAAGAACAGGCTTCAAATTGGTCTTTTTTAATCGATAAACCAGAAAACAGGCCAGCTTTAATTCAGAACATTGTCAGCTTTGTAGAATTGCATCAATTGGATGGAGTAGATGTCGATCTCGAATGGAATGCTGTAACCTCAGGATATAGTGGTTTTGTAATTGAATTAAAAAAGAGCCTTGCCGAGCATAAAAAAATATTAACGGCTGCTTTGCCTAATAATTCCCGTTTCGAAAATATAACTCAGGAAGCATTAAACGCATTCGATTTTATTAATATAATGGCTTACGATAGTACAGGTCCGTGGTCTCCTGATAAGCCAGGACAGCACAGCTCGTTTGAGTTTGCTAAAGAAGGAATTGAATTTTGGCATAAACTTCAAAATGTGCCTAGTGATAAATTAACGCTTGGTGTACCTTTTTACGGTTACAATTTTACTTCCGAAAATGTTACAAGTTCAACTTATAATGACATTATTCTAGCAGGAACCCAATTTGCAGATCAGGACGAACTGAGTAAAATATATTACAACGGAAAATCGACGATTGCTAAAAAGGTTGAATTTGCTTCTCAAAACACTGGAGGAATAATGATTTGGGAAATAGCTCAGGACTCTTTTGGCGAATATTCTTTATTGGATGTCATTCATAAAAAATATACAAGTTTAAAAGTTAAGACAACAGGATTTTGTGGCAATTAAATCAAAAAAAGAATACTATATGTGCTCTTTAAATTAGTAAGATTTTACTATCCTAAAAAGTTGTTTTTTATCTAATAAAATAACCTTTTTTAGAAGTTTTTCGACATAAAACTCAGGTAATTAGGTTTTTATAGTAAATGACGATTTTTTAGTAATTATGTAAATTACTTGCGTAAAAGATCAATAAATAGATCGAATACAGTAAATATGTCAACTTGAAAACGTTTTCGTGAAACGGATTATTGATTGATTTATGTCGTTGGTTTAAAATTTAAAGCTGTTTGTATAAATTATTTTTTTTAACAATCCCTTAAGAATAAATTTACACCATAACTAACAAAATAAATAAACATGAAAAAAATTTTCTTAATCTTTATGATTGTTTTTACGGCGCAGGTTTCGCTTGCACAAGTAAAGAGTGTCAAAGGTGTGATTACAGATTCTGATGGGTTGCCGTTGCCAGGGGCGTCCGTTGCAGTACAAGGAGGTCAAAAAGGTGCTACTACCGATTTTGATGGTTTGTACACAGTTGAAGTGCAAAAAGGACAGACTTTAGTTTTTACTTATGTAGGTCTTGAAACACAAAAAATAGTTGTAGGTGATGCCGCTACGATTAATGTTAAAATGGCTGTTGCAGCATCAAATGCTCTTACAGAGGTTGTTGTAACTTCATTAGGTCTTAAGAAAACTAGAAAATCATTAACTTATTCAGCTCAGGAACTTAAAGGAGAAGAGTTAACTCGTGTAAAAGATGCCAACGTTATTAATACAATTGCCGGTAAAATTGCCGGTGTTGCCGTAACAAAAAGTTCTGGTGGTACCGGAGGATCTACTAAAGTTTTGATCCGTGGTAACTCATCTATCATGAACAGCCAGCCACTTTATGTTATTGATGGTATTCCTTTATATAATGGTTCTTCAAATCAGCAGGGTAGTTATAATGCGTCAAACGACTCATTTGGTAGTACTGCCGGAGGTAACCGTGATGGAGGAGATGTTGTTTCTTTGATTAATCCTGATGATTATGAGGGAATGACAGTGCTTAAAGGTGCAGCAGCATCTGTATTATACGGATCTCAGGGAGCAAATGGTGTTATCTTGCTTTCTTCTAAAAAGAATAAAGAGAACGCATCAAATTTAGCAGTTTCTTCGGTTACAACTTTTGAGTCTGTACATTCATTACCAAAATTCCAGAATGAATATGGTGCAACTACTTCTGCTGCAAATAAATCTTGGGGAGCAAAAGTATCTTCACCAGATTTTGTTGAAGATTTTTTCAACACTGGTGTTACACAAATTACTTCATTAGCGTTTACAACAGGAACAGATGTAAATTCAACAAGTATATCTTATGCTAATACTTCTGCTTCCGGAATTATCGAAGGAAATGGATTAAAGAAAAATAACTTTGGAATTCGTCAGACAGGGAAATTTTTTGATAATAAATTAACGGTTTCTGCTGATGCAAAATACACCAGCCAAACTATTGATAACAGACCTGTAAACGGACTTTATTCAAATCCGCTAACAGGAGTGTATTTGTTTCAAAGAGCAAATGACTTTAATTACTATAAAGATAATTACGAATCATTTATTCCTTCCAGAAATCTTAATGGTCAAAATTTCTATACACTATCTGATATTTATGTTCAAAACCCATATTGGTTAATCAATAGAAATAAATCTATTGACAAAGACAATTTCTTTAACGGAAACATTGCTTTAGATTATAAGGCAAACAATTGGTTGAGTATTGGAGCAAGATATAGCTATAATAGAGTTGAAAACGATTATGATAAAAAGATTTATGCTACAACCAATACTTCTTTATCTCATATAAACGGTAGATATATAAACGTTGCTACCTTAAGCACACAGCGTTACGGAGATTTAATTGCTAAAATCAATACTAACTTCAACGAAAACTTTAGTTTTAATGCTATAGTTGGAGCAAGTATCAATAATACTTTGTCAAATCACTCTACTACTTTAGATTCTGGTATTGTTGGAGGTCTTGTTAATGCTAACTTGTTTACATTAGGAAATTTTGGCGAAGCATCAGGACTAGATAATTTAAGTCTTCAGGCTACAGGTTCTTCACGAGAAGTTCAGTCGATCTTTGGTTCTGCAACTTTTGGTTATAAAAACATGTTGTATTTAGACGTTACAGGTCGTAATGACTGGTCTTCTACTTTAGTAAATACAGATACAGCTTCCTATTTTTATCCATCTGTAGGGGTTACAGCTCTTTTAAGCGAAATGACTACTATGCCAGACTGGATTAACTTTGGTAAAGTAAGAGCAACTTATGCAGAAGTTGGTAATGACGTTTCTGCTTTTGTAACTTCGCCAAAATCAACTGTTCAGGGTGGTAATCTTATTCCTCCTACGGTAGGTCCAAGACCAGGTGAAGGATTAAAGCCAGAGTTAAAATCAGAATATGAGTTTGGTACAGAATGGAGAATGTTTAATAACAGATTAGGTTTTGAGGTTTCTTATTATAGCTCAGAAACTAAAAATCAATACATTCAGGTTCCTGCACCTGCAACAAATCCTTACGGTTATACCAATTACGGAATTAATGCCGGTAGTATAGAAAATAAAGGTTTTGAAGTTGTTCTTACCGGAAAAATCATTGCTGGAGATAAATTTTCATGGGATACGACAATCAACTATTCTCAAAACAGAAATAAAGTAAAAGAAATTCCTGAAGAGTTAGGAGGAACAATTCCTTTAACTCCGGTAAATAATGTTAATTACAGATATTCTTTAACTGAAGGCAGACCGTTTGGAGTAATTCAGGGAAGAGATATTCTTAAAAATGAAAATGGAGAAATTATTTTAGACAAAGATGGTAATCTATCTATCGACAGTGAATTTAAAGAAGTTGGTAATGCAAATCCTGATTTTATGTTAGGCTGGTCAAACACATTTAAGTTTGGTGCTTTTACAGCTAATTTCTTGATCGATGGACGTTTTGGAGGAGATGTAATGAGTATTACAGAATCTATGAATGATTTTTATGGAGTATCAAAAAGAACCGGAGATGCCAGAAATGCAGGTGGTGTGCCAATAAATGGAGTAAAACCTGATGGTACAAAAGTAACTTCTATGGATGCTGAAAAATATTACAGCGCAGTTGGAGGAGTTAACGGAGCTACTTCACAATATGTATACGATGCTACAAACGTAAGTTTAAGAGAGGTTTCACTTGGTTATACTTTCAATAAAAAAGTACTTCCTTTTGTTAATACAGCAACTTTATCATTAATCGCAAGAAACTTATTCTTCTTTTATAAAGATGCACCTTTTGATCCAAACATTGCTTTAAGTACAGGTCAAGGTTTACAAGGAGTTGATATTTATGGCTTGCCATCAACAAGAAGTATTGGACTTAATTTAAATGTAACTTTCTAATTTAAAATCTCATGAAAACAAATAATATAAAAAAATCATTAATCTGTTTCGGTCTTTTAGCCTTAGTTGGTTGTACAGATAATTTCGATGAGGTTAATAGTAATCCTGATGGTTTTACCTATGAGGAAACAACGCAGGACTTTAATCATATTAATGGTCCTTTTAAAACGATGTTTGATAATGTCATGGTCAATGTTCCGGGTTGGAAATACCAGGTAGCAAATGATTTATCTGCAAATAACTGGGGAGGATACACTGCCGCTCCGGGTTTTGATGGTGCTAATAACCTTTCATATGCACTTTCTGATAACTGGAATATTTGGTGTTGGGAAGCTGCTTATGCACAAGTTATGGCAAATTTCTATAAAGTTGAAAGAGAATCTAAAGGTAAATACGATGAGTTTTATGCTCTTGCTAAGATTATTAAAGTGCAAACTTTACATAAAATGGCAGATGCGTGGGGACCAATAGTGTACTCAAAATTTGGTACTACCGATGCAACAATTGCATATGATTCTCAAGAAGAAGCTTACGGATTTATGTTTGAAGACTTAGATTATGCTGTAACAGAACTAACAAAAAGAATCGATGCCGGAGAGAAAAGTTCTTTTACCAACATAGATCGTTCAACATATGAAGGTGATTATAAAAAATGGGTTATATATGCGAACTCATTACGTTTAAGATTGGCAATGCACATTGTAAAAGTTAAACCAGCATTAGCTAAAGCAGAGGCTGAAAAAGCGATGAGCCAGAAATTTGGTGTAATGACAAAAGCTGATGATGCTTTTATTTTAATTAAAAAAGTATCACAACACCCTCTTAGAGTTTCTTCTTATGACTATAATGACAGCCGTATGTCTGCAGATATGGAGTCTATCATGGGAGGTTACAACGATCCTAGAATGAGCTCTTACTTTAAAACATCTGTTAAATACCCTGGTGAATATAAAGGAATTCGTACTGGTGGAATTATGGGAGATAAAACGGTACATCAGGACTTTTCAACCTTTGGTAAGATCATAGAAAAAGACAAGCAGGTAGTTTGGTTAAATACTGCTGAAATTTATTTCTTAAGAGCAGAAGGTGCTTTAAGAGGCTGGAATATGGGCGGTGACGCAGCAACATTATATAAAGCTGGTATTACTGCATCTTTTGAACAGCTTTCTGCTGGAGGTGCTGCTGATTATATGGCTGATAATGTGAAAATGGCTAAAGATTATGTAGATCCGGCAGCTCCATTCAATAGTGGTCCAGCTGTAAATAAAGTTACTGTTGCATGGGATGAAACAGCAAGTAACGAAGTAAAATTGCAAAAAATCATTACTCAAAAATGGATTGCGAATTTTCCTGATGGTTACGAAGCCTGGACAGATCACCGTAGAACAGGTTACCCTAAATTATTGCCAATTCTTAACAATCAAAGTGGTGGTTTAATTTCTACTGAATTGGGTGTAAGAAGAATACCTTTTGTTTCGACTGAAAAAGATGGAAATCCTGGTGGTGTGGCAACAGGTGTTGCAAAACTTGGGGGTCCTGATAATGGAGGAACAAGAACCTGGTGGGATGTGAATGCTCCAAATTTCTAGAATAAAATATCAAAGAACTATAAGAATTTAAGTTTGGTTAGTAAATGGTATAAGCAATGCGAGTTGCTTATACCATTTCAAAAACCAAAATTGTAAATAGCAAAAAAAGAAAAAGAAATGAAAAGTGCTTTAGAAATAAAACCTGATATCAGTTATAAAAGTGCAGGAAAATTTGAAGAGACCAGATTTGAGAAAATCCATAATGAAATCTTCAAAAATTCAGCAGAAGCTTCTATAATTGTGGCGCAGGAAATTGCGCAATTAATTAGATCTAAACAAGAAAAAGGAAAATCTTGTGTATTAGGTTTAGCAACAGGTTCTTCTCCTATAAAAGTTTACGAAGAATTAGTGAGAATGCACAAAGAGGAAGGCCTGAGCTTTAGCAACGTGATCACTTTCAATCTGGATGAATATTATCCAATGACCAAAGAAAACAATCAGAGCTATCATTATTTCATGCATCAGCATCTTTTTAATCATATTGATATTAAACCAGAGAATGTTAATATTCCGGACGGAACAGTACATATTGATGAATTAAATCAATATTGTATCGATTATGAAATGAATATTAAAAATGCGGGAGGACTTGATTTTCAATTATTAGGAATTGGCCGTACAGGTCACGTAGGTTTCAACGAACCAGGATCGCACATCAATTCAGGAACCAGAATTATTACACTGGATCATATTACCAGAGTAGACGCTTCATCAGATTTTAATGGTATAGACAATGTTCCTAAAAGAGCTATTACTATGGGCGTTTCTACGATCATGAGATCAAAAAGAATCGTTTTAATGGCCTGGGGACAAAACAAAGCCGATATCATCAAGAGAACCATTCAAGGAGATATCAGTTCAGAAGTTCCGGCTACATTTTTACAAAATCATGCTAATGCAACTTTCGTATTAGACCAGTCTGCAGCCTCAGAATTAACGCGTTTCAAAACGCCTTGGTTAGTAGGGGAATGCATTTGGACACAAGAATTAAAAAGTAAAGCGATTGTTTGGTTGTGCCAAAAAACAAAACAATCGATATTAAAATTAACAGACCGTGATTACAACAACAACGGAATGTCTGATCTTTTGGCGCAGGAAGGTTCTGCTTACGATTTGAACATCAATATGTTCAACGTATTGCAGCATACCATCACAGGATGGCCGGGTGGAAAACCCAATACCGATGATTCGCATCGTCCGGAGAGAGCCAATCCTGCAAAAAAACGAGTGATTCTTTTTAGTCCACATCCTGATGATGATGTGATTTCTATGGGAGGAACTTTTTCAAAATTGATAAAACAAGGTCACGATGTACACGTAGTATATCAAACCTCCGGAAATATAGCCGTTACAGACGATGAAGCATTGAAATTTGCTGAGGTTGCCAAAGATTTTGTTGGCGACGCCGGCAGCGGAATCAACTTCAAATCTATAATTGAATTCTTAAACAGTAAATCAGAAAACGAGATCGATTCTCTTGAAGTTCGAAAATTAAAAGGATTGATTAGAAGAAGAGAATCATACGCCGCTACAAGATACATTGGTTTAAAAGATGAAAATACACACTTTTTAGATCTTCCGTTTTACGAAACAGGGCAGGTAAAAAAGAATCCGTTAGGAGCAGAGGATATTGCCATTGTAAAAGATATTATTGCAAAAATAAAACCACATCAGGTATTTGCGGCAGGAGATTTGGCAGATCCACACGGAACGCACGAAGTGTGTCTGAATGCGATTTTTGCCGCCATGAAACAATTAAAACCAGAGAAATACATGGATGATTGCTGGTTATGGCTTTATAGAGGAGCCTGGCACGAATGGGACATTCACGAAATTGACATGGCCGTTCCGCTTTCTCCATCAGAAGTATTATTAAAACGTCATGCGATTTTATACCACCAGTCTCAAAAAGACAGGGTTATGTTTCAGGGAAATGACTCAAGAGAATTCTGGGTAAGAGCCGAAGACCGTAACAAAAACACTGCAATTTTATACGATGATTTAGGATTGGCAGAATACGAAGCAATCGAAGCCTTTAAGCGTTTTGATTACTAAAATTAAAAAATAAGATTCGGGTGAGAGCGAATCACAGTACAAAATTCAGATTGATTTCATAAGGAAAGTGAGGATTCAATAGAATCATTCTGAGTTTTGTTTCTCATTTATTTAATACTGTTATCTCCGGATAACATCTTTTTCAAAAACAGTAAAAAATGAAATATTTATTAGTCCTACTATTAGCAGGTGTAACTTCTAGTGCTCAAATTAAAAAAGAGCAGCTAAATCTTATGCCCTGGCCTCAGAGTGTTGTTGTAAACGACGGAAATTTTGCTTTAAACAAAAACTTTAAAGTAAACATTACCGGAAATCCTAATCCTCGAATTTTTGGTGGAGTAACTCGTTTTTTACGTCGCTTAGATGGTAGAACCGGTATTTTTTTCGAACAAGGTTTTATTACTAAACTAAATGAAGTGCCAACAGCTTCACTCCAGATCAATTGTACCAAAGCGGGAAAAATTGGTTTGTATGAAGATGAAAGTTATCATTTAGATATTAAACAAAATCAGATTATAATAAATGCAACAAGCGATTTAGGAGCACTTCATGGTCTTGAAACGTTATTACAAATGTTGCAGAATAACAATAACTCATTTTATTTTCCAAACTCAAAAGTTTCAGATTTCCCAAGATTTACCTGGAGAGGTTTAATGATTGATGTTTCAAGACATTTTCAGCCAATTGATGTCATCAAAAGAAATATCGATGGATTGGCCGCTATGAAAATGAATGTTTTTCACTGGCATTTGGTAGACGATCAGGGTTGGAGAATCGAAATGAAAAAACATCGAAAACTGATTGATTTAGCGTCAGATGGAATGTATTACACACAGGAAGAAATCAAAAATATCGTAAAATATGCTGATGAGCGCGGTATTTTGGTGGTTCCGGAAATAGATGTTCCTGGTCATGGATCTGCAATACTTACCGCTTACCCGGAAATAGCAAGCAAAGTGATTACATTGACAGGAGGAACTTCTGAAAAAAATATTCAGGGTACAGCAATTACGACCTATGGAGTTGAAAGAAATGCAGGTATTTTTTCGCCAACATTAGATCCTTCAAATCCTAAAACATATCAATTATTAAGTGAGATTTTTGATGAGGTTTGTCCATTATTCCCAGGCGCTTATTTTCATATCGGGGGAGATGAAAACGAAGGTAAAGACTGGGATGCAAACCCAAAAATTCAGGAATTCATGAAGAAAAACAAGTTGGCAAACAATCATGAATTGCAAACTTATTTTACCATGCAATTAGTACCAATGCTTAAAAAACATGGTAAACAATTAATGGGATGGGAAGAAATTTTGACAAAAAACATGTCAAAAGATGCGATTATTCATTCCTGGAGAGGCCCTAACGAAGGAGTTATTGCAGGTCAGTCATTGGTTGATGCAGTAAAAAAAGGATATAAAACAGTTTTATCAAACGGATATTATATCGATTTGATGTACCCAATTGCAAGTCATTATTTGAATGATCCGATGCCAAAAGGAGCCAATTTAACTGCCGAAGAAAAAGCAAGAATACTAGGTGGTGAAGCTACAATGTGGACAGAATTGGTAACGCCAACAACTATAGATTCAAGACTTTGGCCAAGAACAGCTGCAATTGCAGAAAGACTTTGGTCAGCAGAAGATATTACAGATGTAGCCAATATGCGCAAACGTCTTGAAGTAGTTTCTTTTAGATTAGAAGAAATAGGATTAACACACATTCGCAACAAAGATGTGATTTTAAGAAACATCACAAACAATCAAAATATCAACTCATTAAGTGAGTTCTCGAATGTTTGTGAGCCATTAAAAGGATATACACGTAATAAAGGCGGAACGGAGTATCAAATGTATTCTCCATTCACACTTTTTGCTGATGCCTGCGGGCCGGATGCCAAAGATTCTTTAGCTTTTGATGATGCAGTAACGCAATATCTGGCCAATAAAACATCGGAAAATAAAGCAAAAGTAGCCGCTTATTTAAATAGATGGATTGCCTTAAATAAAGAATTAGTTGCCTTGAGTGCTAATGCGCCATTAGTACAGCCAATTTTGCCTTTGTCTAAAAAACTGACAGATGCATCGCACGAATTGTTGCTTGTTTTAGAGAACAAATCAACATTAAAAACGGATGATCTAAAAAGCCTAATTGAGCAATGTAATACAAAAGATCATGCAGATGTTGAATTATCAGTATACGCGAGTCTTAAAAAATTAATTTAAAGAGTTTGGTTTGAGTTAGTACTTAGTAAGTTTTGTTACCCTGATTATTAGTAATTTATTTATCTCTGCCAGAAACCTCTGGTAGAGGTGAATATGGTAAAAAGCCACATTAAAAACTCATTAAACCAAATAAAAAATAGTAACCAAATAAAGAAGTATTAACATTTAAAACCAAATAAAACAGCATAAAGCATAAACATGACAAACAAGTATTGAAATTGATAAACCCCAAATTTATCATTGACTAACCTAATTTTTTTGAATTTAAATAAATATCAATCAGTGCTATTCACTAATGATTATGGAAAATCAGTAATAGTAGTATTTATTTTTAGAAGTAATATGAATTAATTTCCTGTGAGTTGCAATGTTTTCTATTTGCAATTTATTGAAACCCAGTTATTGTTTTTATGTGCCGTGTTTTGGCGCACAATTTATAGTAATTGGAATATTTATTTTTTTCTATTAACCAATATTAATTTAACTATGAAACATTATTACAGATTGCTTTTTTTGTTACTGTTTCCCTTACTCGCGTTAGCCCAACCAGCTCACGGCAAAAAGGTAGTGGGGTATTATGCGCAATGGTCTATCTATGCCCGGGATTTTAATATCCCCAAAATAGACGGAAGTAAATTGACGCATTTGAATTATTCTTTTTATGGGACAACTTATGATCCGGCCCATCCTGAGAACACCAAATTATTATGTTTGGACAGCTATGCCGATTTTGAGCATATGGAAGGCGGAATCCCCTGGGATGCTCCGGTAAAAGGAAACTTCTATGACTTGAAAAAGTTGAAAGAAAAGTATCCTCATTTAAAAGTTTTAATCTCTGTAGGAGGATGGACTAAAGGTCAGGATCTTTCCCCAATTGCAGCAAGTCCTGTTGCAAGAGCCGCTTTGGCAGCAGACATGGCAAACTTCATTACCACTTATCCTTTTATTGATGGCTTCGACATCGACTGGGAATATCCTCTTTCCGGAGGAACAGATGGTACCGAGGTAATTAACGGAGCACCAATTCCTCCGCAAAAGTACAGCCCGGACGACAACAAAAACTTAGTATATTTATTGAAAGCAATGCGTCAGGCAATGCCGAATAAATTAGTTACAATTGCGGCTGGAAACAACGTTCGAAACGTATCCAAACAATACTTAGGGCCAAACAACAGGTCACAATACGGAATGACAGAAGACATTTCGACTTATTGCGATTATATCACTTATTTTGGATATGATTTTGGTGGAAACTGGTTCGATAAAACCTGCTACAATGCTCCTTTATACGGAAGTGGAAACGCAAACGATCCGCTATATGGCGCAGCACAATCAGAATCTTTGGATGAGTTAACCAATCAATATTTGACTGTAGTTGGTTTTCCTGCCAATAAATTAATCATGGGATTGCCTTTCTACGGGAAAAAATTCGACAATGTTGCCAATAATGGAACCAATCCTAATTTACCTGGATTATTCGTTTCTGCACCGAGATATATCGTTTCAGGATGTACAAATCCACAAAATCCAACAGGAACATGGGATGGTCCGGCAGCCTGCGAAAAATCAGGAAGCATAGAAATTTGTGATTTAGTCGGAAATCCGGTTACCAATTCACATCCTTATTTAGATCCGAATACCATGTTGGTTACTCCAAGTGCAGCTTCGGCAGGATGGGTACGCTATTTCGATAATACTACAAAAGTTCCTTATTTATACAATGCGACTTTAAAACAGTTTATCTCGTATGAAGATAAGCAATCAATGGATTTAAAAGTGCAGTACATTAAATCGAAAAATCTTGCCGGAGGTATGGTTTGGGAATTGTCTCAGGATACAAGAGGCTCAATTCCAAACTCATTATTAACTCAGGTTGATACATCATTTGGAAGCGTAGTTCCGGGAACAGTAAGTATTGCAGGTTCTGTAAAAAACGGATCGGCTTTAGTTCCGGATGTTACTGTTGAATTACGTAATGCAAGCAATGTCGTATTGCAATCTGTAGTTTCTACTGGCGGAAATTTCACCTTCAATAACTTAACTTCAGGACAAAATTATACATTAACAGCTTTAAAAGCTTCTTATACATTTGTTCCGGTTACTTTAAACAATGTTACAGTCAATCAAACCGCTGTAGTGATCAACGGAACACAACCCGTTTATACAGTTGGCGGAACAGTTCTTAACGGAACAACTCCGGTTTCTGGTGTAACAGTTTCGGCTACATCTGGAACAACAGTTTTAACTGCAGTTTCGAATGCAAGCGGAGTTTACAGTGTTGCAGGTTTAACCGCTGGACTTAACTTTACCGTTACAGCTGCAAAATCAGGATTCTCATACACGCCTGCTTCAACAGTTTATAATGCAATTGATGCGAATAAAACGTTGAATTTTATTCAAGGTGCACCAATTGTTAATTACACAGTAAGCGGAACTGTTGTAAACAATACGACTCCGGTTTCGGGCGTAACAGTTACAGCCACTTCTACAACCGGAAATTTTACGGCAGTTACAAATACAAGCGGTGTTTATTCGCTTAGTTTGCCTTCTGGAGGAAATTATACCGTAACAGCAGCTTTAACAGGACAAACGTTTACACCGGCTTCAACAGTTTATACCAATTTAGTGGCCAACAAAACACTAAACTTTGCTCAGGATGTTATTGTAACGCCTTCAGGTAAAATTAGCGGAACGGTTAAAAACGGAGCAAATTTTGTTTCTGGTGCCAAAGTAGAAATAGTTTTACCATGGACAGATAATACACATCCTTGGAAAAGTGTTATTGCCATAACAGATGCTCAGGGAAAATACAGTTTTGACAACGCAGTTGTAGCAGGATATACCACAATTACAAGTTTAAAATTAAACACTTGGGAAAACGGAGAAGTAGTTTACCTACCTAATAATCTGGCAAATTTTGCCGTTCCTGCAAACCCAACAGTTTACAACTTCAGTACAGGTTCTACTGCAAGAGCAGCACTGGCAAGTACTAACTTAATTAGCGGAACTGTTAAAAATGGTACAACTCCTGTTGCAGGAGCTAAAGTAGAATTAGTAGTGCCCTGGACAGATAATACGCATAACTGGAAAAGTGTCCTTGCAACAACAGATGCATCAGGAAATTATACTTTTGATAATACAGTTACAGCAGGTTATACACAAGTTTTAAGTTTAAAACTGAATGGTTGGGAGAACAATAATACCGCATATTTCCCCAATAATCTGGTAAATTTTGCGATGCCAACAACGCCAACGGTTTACAACTTCAACACCAATACAGTTACAATTACGCCACCTCAGGTAACTATTACAAGTCCGTCATTGGCAACGGTTGCTATAGCTCCGGGAACTGCAATTCAGTTGAAAGCAACTGCAAGTGTAGATGCAACTTTAACTATTTCGTCAGTAGTATTCAATATCAACGGACAAAATATTACAGCAACACTTTCAGGAACAGAATATGTAGCAAACTGGACACCGGTTGCAGCAGATTTCAACAAAAATTATACGTTGAAAGCAACAGTGACCTCTTCAAGTGGTACAACAGCCGAAAACACTAAAGCATTCTCTTTACAATGTTCAGGAACAACTTGTCCTAATTCATTGCCTGTAATTACTTGGAATTCACCATCGGGTACTGTAAACCAGAGTTCTTTTCAGGTTGTGCCAATTTCAGTTACAGCTGTAGATAGTGACGGATCAGTTTCAGGTGTCACTATTACAATAAATGGAGGTACATTCAACATGACAGCAGGTACAAATAATACTTACACGTATAATTTTACTCCATCTGCTTATCAGGATTATCCGGTTGTAATCAAAGCAACAGATAATAAAGCTGCTGTAACTACATTAAACAATACCATTAAAATTGCTCCGGTGAGCACGAATAGATTTATCCCGCTTCCATCCAAAATTATTTTAGGATATGCACATTCCTGGGAAAATGCAGGAGCTCCGTTTTTATACTTCTCTCAAATGGTAGGAAGTAAGTTCAACGTAGTCGATTATTCTTTCGTAGAAACCGTTAATCGTGATGGTTATACACCAGTATTAACTACAAATGACACCAGATATCTGACCAATGGCGTTTTCAATAAGCAATTGTTGAAAAACGATATAAAATCCCTAAGAGATAACGGTGTTCCTGTTATTGTTTCTATTGGAGGTCAAAATGGTCATGTTGTTTTAGACAATGTAACGCAAAAAAATATTTTTGTTAATGGTCTAAAAGCCATTATCGATGAGTATCAATTTGATGGAGTTGATATTGATTTTGAAGGCGGATCGATGAACTTTAATGCAGGAGGTTTAAGAGATATTTCGTATGCGGGTATTTCTGCTTATCCAAGATTAAAAAACGTAGTAGATGCTTTCAAGGAATTAAAAGCGTACTATGGACCTGGATTTTTATTAACTGCAGCTCCGGAAACACAATATGTACAAGGAGGATATTCTACCTACACGGATACTTTTGGTTCCTTCCTGCCAATCATTCAAAACTTGCGTAATGAATTAGATTTGTTAGCGGTACAATTGTATAATACAGGAGGAGAAAACGGATTAGATGGTCAATATTATGGTTCAGCTAAGAAAGCAAACATGGTAACAGCCCTAACCGATATGGTGATAAAAGGGCATAATATTGGTACAACAGGAATGCGTTTTGACGGTTTACCGGCCTCAAAAGTTCTTATTGCATTACCAGCTTGTCCAAGTGCAGCAGGCAGCGGTTATTTAACACCGGCAGAAGGAATTAATGCTATGGATTATTTAAGAAACGGAACCACGTTTTCAGGAAGAACCTACACTATGCAGCCAGGCGGACCTTATCCTTCTTTAAGAGGTTTAATGACTTGGTCTGTAAACTGGGATGCATCTTCTTGTGGTAATTCATCTGAATTATCGAAAGCCTATGCCGCTTATTTTGCTTCGCAGTCAACAGCAAAAAAACTGTCAGTAGATAAAATTGAAGCAAATAATACAACCGTGGCTTATTTCAAAAACGATGCATTATCAGTTACAAATGACACCCAGGATATCGCTCAGGTAGAGGTATTCAATACCATCGGGCAATTATTGGTGAGTCATAAAAACATTCAGAATAATAAAGAAGTACTGCTTCAAAATTACAGTTTCTCAACAAAACAAATATTTGTAGTAATCGTAACAGATAGAGCAGGAAACAAAAAATCACTGAAAGTAATGAACTTTTTAAATTAATTAAAGGAATGAAAATTTAGAAATAAAAAAATTAGGACGGTTAAAATTGAGTTTGGTTATTTATTTTTTAATCTAGTTTTTATTTCGAATAAATGCATCAAGTTTAGGTGATTTGTTATTTGGTTTTCACCTGGAGGCGAGCATTATGAACCTGGCAATTATATTGTCAGGTTTTTTTATGTTTTAAAGTGAAGTAAAATTAATAATCATTTTTTTTAGGAGCTATTTCCTGCTATCCACTTGTATCTTTTATTTTTTTAAAGGAAAAAAATAAAAGGATACCGCTTCTATCAGGGCTAGGGCATTCGTTTTTCATAAGATAAAAGGACAATAAATTAGTGTAAATCCGCTTAATCTGCAAAATCTGCGAGCCATTAAAGAAGCAAAGTAACCTCAATCTGCGTCATTGCGAGGAACGAAGCAACCACACGATCAATTGATTTAGCAAGTGAGATTGCTTCGTTCCTCGCAATGACAAAAATCCGTGTTTTCGCAGAGCGAATCCGTGTCATCCGTGTGCCATTTCTTAGCTATTACACTCAAAATACAAACAATTTTAAGTACTTTTGAATCCCGGTAATTCCATTAAAAACTTCATGCAAAAATCCATCAGCTTCATCATAGCATTTCTAATCTTCAGCACAAGTTTCGCTCAATCAAACCACGAAACCCCTGAAGTAGACCCAATTCAAATTCAAAAAACATATACAGATTGGTCTGCGTATCAAAGCAAAAACATCATGCTTTCGAGAGATTTTATAGCATTCGATTCAAATTCAAAAGAAATTTCAAAAGAATCCTTCCTAAATCAATTGGCAAACGAAAACTTCATCCCAATCAGATTAAAATCAGATGATTCAAAATACTATTATAAATTATTCGAAATTCAGCCCAATTCAGATACCAGTATAAAAGCCACAATCAATCAAATTGGTTTCGATGCACACAAGAATTTTGAAATGGAAGGAACTCAATTTCCTAAATTCTCTTTCAGAGATTTAAACGGAAATCTGGTTTCAAACGAATCCATGAAAGGAAAAATCATCGTTATCAAATGCTGGTACATTCACTGCACGCCATGTATCAAAGAATTTCCACAGGTAAACAAACTGGTACAAGAATACAAAGACCGAAAAGACATTCTTTTTATAAGCCTCGCCGAAGATGCTCCGGAAAAATTAAAAGCATTTTTAGCCAAAAGACCTTTAGCATATTCAGTAATTCCAAACATGAAAGTGTATATGAACGAAGCATTGCAACTCAATTCATTCCCAACCCATTTTATTTTAAACAAAGAAGGAATTATTGCAAAAGTGTTGCCTAATTTCGAAAGTCTTGAAGTCGCTTTAGAGAAAGAAAGTAAATTGTAATTTTTTTAAACCCTATAAGTGATATAAGAAATTATAAGTTTGCTTATATGAACTTATGTAGCTGTTGTATTAATCTCGCAATCCCGATAACTATCGGGCGCGAAGTAGCAAAGTTTTTTATTGGCTTTTTTAAGTTATTAGGTTTAGCTTTAAAAGAACTTATATGGTAAAAATTTTCAACGCAAAGTATGTTTTCTTTGCGCCTTTGCGTCTTTGCGAGAAATTTTCTTTGCATGGTAAAAACTTAGAACCTTAGCCCCTTTGCATCTTTGAACCTTTTTCCGTACTTTTGCACCAAATTAATTAAAAAGACATTCATGTTAACAGTCAATAATTTATCAGTTCAATTTGGCAAACGAATTTTGTTTGACGAAGTAAATACCACATTCACACACGGAAATATTTATGGAGTTATTGGAGCCAATGGTGCTGGAAAATCTACTTTTCTAAAAATCATTTCGGGCGATATCGATCCAACTTCTGGCCACATTCATTTAGAACCGGGAAAACGTATGTCGGTTTTAAACCAAAATCACAATATGTTCGATGAGCATACGGTTTTGGAAACTGTTTTGATGGGAAATAAAGTTCTGTATGCTGTTAAAAAAGAAATGGATGAACTTTATTTAGATTACAACGATAAAAACGCAGACAGAATTGGAGAGCTTCAGGTTCAGTTCGAAGAAATGAACGGTTGGAATGCAGATTCTGATGCCGCATCGATGTTGTCTAACTTAGGCATCAACGAAGAGCATCATTATACATTAATGGGCGATCTTGAGGGAAAAATTAAAGTTCGTGTGCTTTTGGCGCAGGCACTTTTTGGAAATCCGGATTTGCTTATTATGGATGAGCCTACCAACGATTTGGATTTCGAGACAATCGCCTGGTTAGAAAATTTCTTAGCCAATTATGAAAATACAGTAATCGTAGTATCTCACGACCGTCACTTTTTAGACTCAGTGTGTACACATATTTCTGATATCGATTTTGGAAAAATTAATCACTACTCAGGAAACTATACGTTCTGGTACGAGTCTAGCCAATTAGCGGCAAAACAACGTGCTCAACAAAACAAAAAAGCCGAAGAAAAGAAACAGGAATTAGAAGAATTTATTCGTCGTTTTAGTGCGAACGTTGCCAAGTCTAAACAAGCAACTTCTCGTAAAAAAATGATTTCTAAATTGAATATTTCAGATATCAAGCCTTCTAGCCGTCGTTATCCAGCGATTATTTTTGATCAGGATCGTGAAGCGGGAGATCAGATTTTGAATGTCGAAAATTTAGAAGCTTCTGTAGAAGGTGATCTTTTGTTTAAAGGAGTAAATTTGAATATGGCAAAAGGCGATAAAATCGTTCTTTTCTCTAAAGATTCGCGTGCTACAACAGCATTTTACGAAATTTTAAACGGCCAGCAAAAAGCAGATTCAGGAACTTTCGATTGGGGAATTACAACCAATCAAGCGTATTTACCGGCAGAAAACCATTCGTTTTTTGAGAACGATTTGACATTGGTAGACTGGTTACGCCAATACGCAAAAACAGAAGAAGAGCGCGATGAGGTATTTATTAGAGGATTCTTAGGGAAAATGATTTTCTCAGGAGAAGAAGCTTTAAAAACAAGCCGCGTATTATCAGGAGGAGAAAAAGTACGTTGTATGCTTTCGAGAATGATGATGGAAAGAGCGAATATCCTAATGCTGGACGAACCAACGAATCACTTAGATTTGGAGTCGATTACGGCTTTCAATAACTCGCTAAAAAACTTCAAAGGATCTGTAATTTTCACCACACATGACCACGAGTTTGCACAAACTGTTGGTAATAGAGTAGTAGAGCTTACGCCAAACGGAGCAATCGATCGTTATATGACATTTGATGAATATCTTGACGACGAAAAAGTTCAGGAATTAAGAACAAAAATGTACGCTAAATAAACATAGCTTTAAATAAAAAAGAAATCCCGATCAGTAATGATCGGGATTTTTTTATGTTTATTTCTTACCAAAAAGCTTAGCGAATATAAAGATGATGATCGCAACAATAAAGATGACGATAAAAATCCCGAATCCCATTCCGGCTTTAAAAATGTCTCCAATAACTTCGCAACTTGTAAATGAAAATAGTATTACGAATACCATTAACAAACGTGTAATGTTCTTTTGCATGATTTTGCTGTTTTAGTGTTTTAAAAAGAATTTTCTATTCTAATTATCGTTAGATTAAAATTACTTCAAACCACAAAAAAATGTATTACATAATTTAATTCAAAAGTTCTATGATTTTGATTAACCCTAATAGATATTCAAAAAAGAGCCATAGGCTCGACCCATATTGTAGGGCTGGATTTTAATCCAGTCAAACGCATCTAATAAAAAAAGCTCCACCGGAGCGATATCTTTTTTGATTAAGAGCATATACCACCCCGTTGGTTTTTTTATAAAGTGTCGTGGAGATTTCTATAGATATAACATCCCGCTGGAGCTATCATTACGACGTATATAAATTACGATAACATCTCAATCAATTGAATTTTATTTCCACAAGTATCATCCAAAATGGCAATTTTTACATTTCCCATTTCAGTTGGTTTCATGGTAAATGCAACGCCAAGATCTACAAGACGAGCATATTCATCCTGAAGATCATCAACATTAAATTGCGTGTAAGGAATTCCGGCATCAAACAACGCTTTTTGATATGTTTTTGCTGGTTCAAAATGATTGGGTGATGGTTCTAATAAAACTTCAACACCATCTGGTTCGTCTGTAGAAACTACCGTTAACCATCTGTTACCTTCGCCTAAAGGCACATCATTTTTTTTTATAAAACCCAATTTTGTAGTATAAAATTGTAATGCCTTTTCCTGATCTTGAACTGGGATTCCTATGACTTTTACTTTCATTTTTTTATATTTTTAAATTGACTATTTTTTCTGCCATATTCATTTTTGATGTCTGCTAATTGCAATGTCATACAATGATCTAAAGTTAAAAAATGAATTGATTTTGAAGCTTTTCCTGTTTGGTATTCGTTTAGCAAATCTTTCCAAATTGTTGGATAAAATATCCCTAAAGAAAAGAATATTAAACAAGGAAATGTAAAATTACCATTTCCAATTAAATAGGCCTGCATTCTGATTTCATCCTTCATTGTCATTTCATATTCTAAAACAATGTGCTTGAGGTCGTGATTTTCGAATTTCGGAATTAATCGATAGTTTTTATTGTCGAGCATTTCTGCAACTTCACGTCCAACGGTTCCTGCTTGTAAAGTTCTTAAATGACTTAATTTATTTGCTAAATAATCTTTTCCGTGAATAAGTTCTAAAAGCCAAATAATTCCTCCGGTGATTTTGAGTTGTTTAATCCTGTTTATCATTAAAATGGAAGACTTTTTATTCCCCAATAGTTCCTGTTTTTACTTCTCCGGCTCGTTTGTAACTTACAGCAATCACCCCGCTTGGTGTAACCGTACTTTCTATTAATGTGAATCCTGCAGGAGTTGAACTATCATCAAACAATTTCTTCCCTTTGCCCAAAACTATAGGATAAATAAGAAGCCCAAGTTCATCAACTAAATCATGTTGGAGCAAGTGTTGAACAAGTGTAGCGCTTCCCCAAACTTTAATGTCTCCGCCTTCTGAATTTTTGAGTTTTTGGATGTCTTCTATAGTCGAAAGAAATTTGGTATTTTCCCAGTCAGAGCTATTTCTGGTAGAAGACAAAACATATTTGGTAACTTCATTAATTCCCGGCCATCCTTCTGCATGTTTGGGCCAATAGTCTTCAAAAATATCAAATGTTTTTCTGCCCAAAAGAATATCGGCAGGTTTCATTTGTTCCTGCATGACATTGCCATATTCTTCATCTCCAAAAGGCGCCACCCAGCCTCCATATTCAAAACCACCCGAAGTATCTTCTTCAGGCCCGCCAGGTGCCTGCATTACGCCATCGATTGTAATCATGGTTATGACGATTATTTTTCTCATGATGTTTGGTGTTTTTTGTTTTATCAAATATATAAAAAAAGAAATATTTTTTTTATTCAATTTATTGGTAATGTGTATGTTGTGTGCGAAAGAAGGATTGAAAAAATTACTTAATATATATATGATAAATTAGTAAAGCTAATATACCTTGCGGGCACGGAAAGAATTTCCGCGCTATCATTGCACATATCGATTTCATACAAATGTTTCATAGAAGCAAACTCTTCATTTTGTCAAACTTTCTGTTGCAGCTTGTGTTTTCTTAAATAAATACAAACTACGATTCTTCATCAATATTAAAGTCCCTTACTTGAATCTTCAAATTTTTAATCCATTTAGTCCACATTCTTAAAGATAATAGAATAAATTGAACCACAAGAACTACACTAAATATTAATATTAGTCCTTTTTCTTTTGTAAAAGTTATTACTGACGTAAAAAAAATAATTATTGAGATGCTATATAGAAATGTTATAATTACTGAAGAAATTGATAGTCGCTCTATTCTCAGCAAATAGTTTTGAAGGGATAGTTTCAAATTATTGTCTTTAATAGGTCTTGCTATGGAAATATAACCAATAACATCATTAAAAATGTATAATAATAAGCCAACTACTAATGACACATTTGCATAAAATGGTTTTTTGTCTCCATCGAACCAGTCATAATAAATAAATAAAAAGAATGATAGGACAATTGCTTCAATAATCAGTTTTGTTCTTATTTTTTTTATTGATGGGTGATTGACAATCTTAGTCATTAATCGCAAGTCTGCTTCGCTTTTGAAATTTTTACCTGCATTTTTCCAGTCTGATTTTAAATCATTTAGTTCCATAATTTTTAGTTTAATATTTCTTTTAATTTATTTTTAATTCTGTTTAATCGTACACCTACATTACTATCACTTAATCCTGTTATTTCTGCAATTTCCTTATAGTTGAAGTCTTCCAGATAAAGAGATATGACCGCTTTTTCTGAATCATTTAATTTTCGTAAAGCCCAAAACAAACGTTCCTCATTTTCTGAAATTGTCTTTTCATAAGAAGGATGGATATGTTCAGGAAACTCTTCATAATAATCAATAGATATTTTTGATTTTCGATAAGTAGCAATAGCAGTATTTAAAGCAATCCTGTATATCCACGAACTTACTTTAGATTCTCTTTTAAAGCCTGGATAGGATTTCCAAAGTTGATAAACGATTTCCTGGAATAAGTCTTCCTCGTCTTCTCTACTATCCCGATATAATTTACAAATCTTATATATTATTTTTTGATTTTCATGGATTAGCCCTAAAAATTCCTTTTCCATACTATCGTTTTTTTTTATTCATTAAGCATTTCTTCATATCGTTTTGAAATTAATTTATATAATGCATTAGTTGCTTAATTAGCAGAAAATATTACAAGGATTATAAATTAATTTTAATATCTAAAAATGACATTGGGCAATTTAACTCGCATTCAAAACTATGTTAATCAATAATTTAATTAATGGGGCCGTCTCGAAGACTTTATTGAGGTGTAGGGTGAGAGTTTAATATAGTATGCAACTAATATACATGAATGATAAAGTCATATATATGTTCAATTTTTTTAAAATAGATTTGAATGACATATTTCACTTCAGCTAAAATAGAAAAGTTTTCATTGTCAAAAAGAAAGTATTTGTCTCAATTTCGTGCTAATTCCAAAAAAAAATATTTCCCCACTCAACACCCCAACAAATAAATTCTGATTTCGTATATTTGCCCAACCAAACATCACACTTAATTATGAGCCAAAAAGTATTACTTAATTCAAAAGAAGTTACTATCATACTCCATCGTTTGGCTTGTCAGTTAATCGAAAAACACCTTGATTTCTCCGATACTATTTTAGTCGGGATTCAGCCAAGAGGCGTTTTTTTAGCTGAACGTTTAAAACAAATATTGGAAAACGAATATCAGGTTCCGGAGATTTCTTTGGGATATCTTGATATCACTTTTTTTAGAGATGATTTTCGTCGTACCGATAAACCGCTGGAAGCCAATAAAACACAAATAAATTTTATAGTCGAAAACAAGAAAGTCATTTTTATTGATGACGTATTGTTTACCGGACGAAGCATACGTTCTGCGTTGACAGCAATTCAGTCTTTTGGGCGACCATCAGAAATCGAATTGTTAGTGTTAATCGACAGACGTTTTAGCCGTAATTTGCCTATTCAGCCCGATTATCGCGGTCGTCAGGTTGATGCTATAAACGACGAAAAAGTAAAAGTAAGCTGGAAAGAGAATGAAGGCGAGGACGCCGTTTATTTAATAACCAACTAATTAGATTGAATTTCTTAAAAATTGAAAAATAATATCATGACAGAGAATGAAGCGTTTATTTATGAATCAATTTTTAATCAGGTCAGAATGGGATTTCTTTCTCTTGATGAGATTCAGGAGAACATTATAGAAGAAATTGAAGACAACGAATTTGCAGACGAAATTTCAGAAGAGTGGGCTTTTGATAAAATAAGAGAAGAATACCAAAAGTTACTTGCAGAAAGTAAACAATGGGAAAGTCCAACAGATACTGAAAAGCTTATAAAAGCGTTTGATGAATTGTGTGACGAGAATATATTGGCACTTCATAATGCAGGTTATACGACAACAGATGGTGAATATGAAGTGGTTGAGGTTGAAAGAGAATTGCAGGAAAACGAAATAGAGTCTGACGGTTATTGTTTTTATCATGAACAGGATTTGGCCAGAGCAATCGCTATTGAAAATCCAGGTTTGTATATCGCTTTTCAAAAAGTAGATAATTCTGATGATACAATTACAATAGAAGTAGGAAAGCGAGTTGCCGAAGTTTTAATAAATAACGATTTTAAAATAAAATGGGACGGCTCTGCAAGAACTAAAATTGAAATTCCGGGTTTCAGATGGCAAAAGATTTTTGATGAAGATGCAAGAGATCTCCAGGATTACAGTGAAGTTGTAGACAGAATGGTTCAATAGAGAAGCTTCTCTTTAAAACATTGAAGAACTGAATATTTTTAGAACTTCAGGAATTTGACAAATAAAAATTAAAGAAATAAAAATGAAAGAATTAAGCGTAAATCATTTATTAGGAATAAAATACATCAACGAGAATGATATTAACCTAATTTTTGAAACGGCAGATCATTTTAAAGAAGTCATTAACAGGCCTATTAAAAAAGTTCCTTCATTACGAGATATTACCATTGCCAATATTTTCTTCGAAAATAGTACCCGAACAAAACTCTCGTTTGAGTTAGCTCAAAAACGATTATCTGCTGATGTTATCAGTTTTTCGGCAGCTCAGTCTTCGGTTAAAAAAGGAGAAACCCTGATTGATACTGTAAATAATATCCTTTCCATGAAAGTAGACATGGTTGTAATGCGCCACTCCAATCCCGGAGCGGCTTATTTTTTATCCAAAAATGTCAAAGCCAGTATCGTAAACGCCGGCGACGGAGCACACGAACATCCTACTCAGGCTTTATTAGACAGTTATTCGATCAGAGAAAAATTAGGAGATGTAGCCGGAAAAAAAGTTGTTATTGTAGGTGATATTCTGCATTCAAGAGTAGCTTTATCCAACATATACGCTTTGCAAATGCAAGGTGCCGAAGTAAAAGTTTGCGGACCAAAAACGTTGATCCCAAGATATATTGAATCACTGGGAGTTACAGTTGAACCCAATTTAAGAAAAGCCTTAGAATGGTGTGATGTTGCCAATATGCTTCGTGTACAAAACGAACGTATGGATGTGAATTTCTTCCCGTCAACACGTGAATACGCACAACAATATGGAGTTGATAAACCCTTATTAGATTCTCTTAACAAAGAAATCGTAATCATGCACCCGGGACCAATTAACAGAGGAGTAGAGATTACTTCTGAAGTAGCAGATTCTGATCATTCAGTGATTTTAAATCAGGTAGAAAACGGTGTAGCGATTAGAATGGCGGTGATTTATTTATTAGCGTCTAAGATTCAATAAGGTTTAGTTTACAGTCTCAGTCTCAGTTTACAGGGATTGTCCGGATTTGAAAATGTTTTTTCCTGTTACTGTTACTAAAAGCTCAAAACTGTTTACTGCGACTGCGACTGAAAACTAAAAAAATTGTACCTTAGCTCTCATAATAGCGCCTATAAATAAGAAGATGAAAGTAGATCAAAAAGGACATACCGTTACAATCAAAAATACAGAAGGAGATTTTAATGCTTTCCTTGAAAAAGTAACGCAGCAATTTAAAACCTTTGAAAAACAAAATATTATAATCGATTTATCAGCAGATTCAGGTTTGTCTGAAAAAGACGTTAAGCTTTTTTTACCACTTGCAAAACAGCAAAAAAAAGCCAAAAAGTCATTTGTAATTGTAGTCGCTGATCTTGACTTTAATGCTATTTCGGATAAATTAATCGTAGTGCCTTCTCTTTTAGAAGCACATGATATTATCGAAATGGACGAAATAGAAAGAGACCTCGGGTTTTAATTTTAGATTTTAGAGTTCAGATTTTAGATTTTTGAATAACTAAATCAATCTTAAAATATACTTACTCAATCTAAAATCTACAATCAACAATCTAAAATGAAATTAACCATACTTGGCTGTTATGCCGCAACTCCCAGAACACTTACCAACCCAACTTCGCAGGTTTTAGAAATTAAGAACAGATTGTTTTTAATTGATTGTGGCGAAGGAACTCAGGTACAATTGCGTAAAAACAAGATTAAATTCTCCAAGATTAATCACATTTTTATTTCGCATTTGCACGGAGATCATCTTTACGGATTAATTGGTACTATTTCGACTTTTTCACTTTTGGGCAGAACAACAGATCTGCACATTTATGGTCCGAAAGGAATTAAAGAATTGATTCTTCTTCAATTGAAACTGACGGAATCCTGGACAACTTATAATTTGTTTTTTCATGAATTAGAGTCTAAACAAAGCGAAGTTATTTTTGAAGATACAAAAGTCATCGTAAAAACCATTCCGCTAAAACATCGCGTTTACACGAACGGATTTTTATTTCAGGAAAAACCCGGAGACAGAAAACTAAATGTTGAGGCTGTTCAGCAATACGACATTCATACAGCCTATTATCAAAAAATAAAGGGTGGAGGAGATGTGACACTCGATGACGGAACTGTAATCGAAAATGAAAAATTATCTTTTGATCCTATTCCCTCAATGAGCTACGCTTTTTGCTCGGATACGGTTTATCATGAAGCAATAATTCCGATTATAAAAGATGTTGATGTATTGTATCATGAATCTACTTTTTTAGAATCAGAAGCCCCTTTGGCCTTAAAAACATTACATTCAACCGCCAAAGAAGCTGCAACGATTGCTCTTAAATCGAATGCAAAAAACTTGATTTTAGGTCATTATTCTACACGATATGATGGTATTGAACGTTTTAAAGAAGAAGCAGCAGCAATTTTCCCGAACGTACTTTTAGGCGATGACGGAGTTTCTTTTGAGTGGTAAAAAAAGTTATGAGTTTAGAGTTATGAATTATTAGTTTAAAAAGAAAATCTAACAATCTAAGCAGTCTAACAATCTAAAGATCTAAAAAAATGAATGATTTAAGCAATTATAGAAAATCTTACGAAAAGAGCGAATTATTAGAAACCAATATTCCTGAAGATCCCATTAATCTTTTTAACAGATGGTTTCATGAAGTGGAAGATTTCGGCGGAAGCGGAGAGGTGAATGCCATGACACTTTCTACTATTGGATTAGATGGTTTTCCGAAATCAAGAGTAGTTTTATTGAAGAAATTCTACGAAGAGGGATTTATTTTTTACACCAATTATAAATCTGAAAAAGGAAAAGCAATTGAGGCAAACCCTCATGTTTGTTTGTCTTTCTTTTGGCAGGATATGGAGCGTCAGGTCATTATAAAAGGAATTGCCCAAAAAACGTCTGAGAATATATCTGATGGTTATTTTGATTCCCGTCCTGACGGAAGTAAGTTGGGGGCGATTGTTTCTCATCAAAGTGAAGTGATTCCGTCGAGAACTTTTTTAGAAGAAAATCTAAAAAAACTGGAAGCAGAATTTGAAGGAAAATCAATTCCAAGACCCGAAAATTGGGGAGGATATTTAGTCACTCCTTTAGAGGTTGAATTTTGGCAGGGAAGACCTAACAGACTGCATGACAGAATACGTTACCAAAGTCAATCTGATTATTCCTGGAAGATTGAAAGATTATCCTCTTAGTTTGTAAGAAAATTATATTAAATATAACAATAATAGTGTAGTTCATCGATTATTTTTGCAGTTTACCGATAAATTGAATACGTTTGAATAAGAAAAACGAGACAATTTATTTTTACAATATATTTTAAGGAATTTGCCCCAACATTTACTTTAATTTTAACTGCTATTGATTATGAAAAAGATGATGTGTGCCATGATGTTCGTTGTAATTTTTATTACAATGAACTCATGCTCTGCAGATAGTGCGGAGGGAGCAGATAATAGTACTACAACCGAAACTCTGATTACGAACTACACGTACAACGATTCAGAGATCGAAACCATGAAACTTATCAACGATTACAGGGTAAGTATTGGTTTGAATGCATTAGAAAAAATAAATCATATTTCGTTTAAATGTGAAGAGCATAATAATTATATGATTGCCAACAATGTTGTTGATCACAGTGATTTTACTTCGCGTTCAAACAATATTATTAGCGTTTTAGGAGCTAAAAAAGTAGGTGAAAATGTCGCCTACAATTACAAAACTTCTGAAGCAGCTGTAAGAGCGTGGCTTGACAGCCCCGGACATAAAGAAAATATCGTAGGAGATTTTACTCATTTTGGCTTAGCAGTAACCACTGATGCTAAAACCGGAAAAAAATACTATACGAATATATTCGCTAAAATTTAAATATTATTGGACTGGTTGGTTTTTAGTAGTCGTTGCGAATCTTTGATTTGCGACGACTTTTTTTAAAGACAAACAACTGGAAAGATCCCAAATAAAAAAATCCAAATTCCAATACAAATAGACGTATTGGAATTTGGATTTTTTAAAATATTGGAATTTAATTTTTAAAGTCCCATTATAATAAACTCACTTCGTCTGTTCATTTGATGTTCTTCTTCGCTGCATTGTACACCATCAGAACATCCATTTACCAATTGTGTTTCACCATATCCTTTTCCGGTTAGCCTGTTTTTGGCAACACCGTTTTTAACCAGCCAGTCAATGGTTGATTGGGCTCTTCGGTTGGATAAAGCTGCATTGTATTGATGTGTAGCTCTACTATCGGTGTGCGAGCGAATATCAAGTTTCATCGTTGGATTGTTGTTTAGCACATCGAGGATTTTCTCCAGATCCAAAGCTGCTTCGGTTCTGATATTGGATTTATCCAGATCAAAATAAATCATTTTAATACCAAAACATTTACCAAGGTCATCGCCAATGGTGACCTTACAAGTTGATTTTTCTAAAGCAATTGGAAGACTGGTTTTTCCGGTTAGCTTTCCGATGGTTACCGTAACTTCTCTTGTCGTGTATTCCTCTTTTTCAGCTCTTACATTATACGTTTTTCCGCATTCCACAGTAAAAGTGTAATAGCCGTCTTTATCTGAAATCGTGCTGTTTTTGATTGTGGTTCCTTCATACAAAGTGACTTTTGTTCCCGGTAAAACAGCAGTGGTATTGAGGTCGGTAATAATACCTTCGAGTGTCTGAACGCATTGTAGTTTTCGGGTTTCCAGAAATTTATAAATATCATCTGATCCCTGGCCGCCATCTTTGTTAGAACTGAAATAGCCTCGTCGGGAAAACGGATCTATGTTGTAGGCAAAGTCATCTTTTGGAGAGTTGATATCGCTTCCCACATTCTGAATATTGCTGATGGTACCGTTATCTTCAATTTTCCCTACAAATACATCGAGTCCGCCAAGTCCGGGATGACCGTCTGAAGCAAAATAAATTTCGTTTTCGCTCGTTACGTAAGGGAAGGTTTCTTTGCCTTCGGTATTGATAGAAGTGCCCAGGTTTTGTGGCGCGCCATAACTTTCTCCATTAATACTTACTTTGTAAATATCAGACTGTCCGAATGTTCCGGGCATATCAGAGGCAAAGTACAAAGTTTTCTCATCAGCACTCAACGCAGGATGCCCAACACTATAATTATCACTGTTAAAAGGAAGTTCGATACTATTTCCCCATTTGCCGTTATTATCCAGTTTGGCTTTGTATATTTTTATTAAAGTAATTTTATTTTCATCTTTTCCTTTTTTACCGTTTACATAATTGTTTCGGGTAAAATAAACTGTTTTGCCATCTTTGGTAAAAGCCGGAGAAGATTCATGGAATTTGGTATTAATGGATGTTTTGAATGTATTCACTTTTACGCTTTTACCTGTTGTGGCATCCACATCGGCAAAATATAAATTGGTAAAATATTCATTCGTCCATTTGTGTTTGCGCTGCGAGAAGTTTCCGGTATCCCTGGCCGAAGCAAAATAGATTTTGTTGTCATAAACGAAAGATCCGTAATCCGAATATTTAGAATTGATTCCGGCATCTTCAATAGTATAACGACCTGAATTGGCTTTTATCTGATCCAGATAATTGACATCTTCCTGATACAATTTTCCCCTGTTGTCGTTTTTGAATTTAGCATTAAATTCAGAAAGGATTTTATTGGCCTTATCTATTTGTCCTGTTGATTTTAAGGATTGAGCATACCGGTAATAATATTCCGGTTCTACAGCGGTATTCATCGCAAAAAGTTCACCGTACCATTTGGCAGCACCATCAAAATCAGAATTGAAATAATAGGAATTACCCAGTTTTTTGAACATATCCTCAGATTTGTATCCTTTTTCGGCTACGCGTTCATAGGTTTTAATAGCATCGATATACGCATAACTGTCGTATTTTTTGTCTCCGGCAGCTGTTTTGGAATCCTGGGCATAACTGTCGAATGAAAAACAGATTATTATTAAGCAGAGAAGTATATATTTTTTCATAATTATTATTTTTAGAAGAAACGAGGGGTTGTCATTTTACCGTTGTTTTTAAAGAACTCATAACGCAGAAAGATCTCATGTGATCCTGAATTATAATTGTTTAGGTTGGTGGTTTCACGATCATAACCGTATCCTAAATAAAGTCCGTCTGTAATCTGGAAACCTACCATAGCACTTAATGAGGCACTCCATCTGTACGCTACTCCCACTACAAATTTTTCAATAAACATAAAGTTGGCCGATACATCAACCTGAAGTGGCGCTCCTTGAACCATTTTAGTCAGGACAGCGGGTTTGAATTTGATGTACTCCAGTTTATCCAGATCAAATACATATCCAGCCATTAAATAATAATTGACTTTATCCTTAAAAATGGCAATGTCATTATCATCATATCGATTGGTTTCGATAAAATTAGGAACTGATAAACCTATGTAGGCCTTATCAGAATGCCAGTAAACCCCGGCTCCTACATTGGGAGAGAATTTATTGTCGAGATCCTGAAACTGCGGGTCGCCCTGACTTTCAGGATTTAGCTTGTTGATATCCAGATTAAATAAATTGGCCGTTCCCTTGATCCCAAATGATAATTTGAAATCAGGTGAGGTCTGTACAGTATAGGAAAGATCAACCGAAAGATTGTTTTCGTTAATGGGCCCTATTTTATCATTTACCAGTGAAACTCCCACTCCCAAATTGCTGTTGCTGATGGGAGTATTAACAGAAAAACTGCTGGTTTCAGGTGCTCCGTCGAGTCCTACCCATTGAGTACGGTACAGTCCAAAAATACTCAAGGCTCCTCGTGATCCTGCATACGCAGGATTGACAGCTATGGTGTTGTACATGTATTGCGTATATTGTGCATCTTGTTGTGCATAACCGGCGATGCCTGTAAACATTATGACGAAGAAATATAATTTTGCTCTCATAGTAGATATTATTATATTATTATTACTATCGATTTTATTTTGATAAATATAAATACCCATCTTTTTTATTATTTTGAAGTACATTATTTCCATCTAACGATTTGTAATTAATAATGTAGAAATAAGTTCCGGTTGGTAATCCGTCAGATTGCTTAACAGTTGTTCTTCCTCTTGATATTCCATCAAATGCGTTGGTGGTGTTGTTATAATTATCAGTTTCAAAAACTAATATTCCCCAACGATTGTAGATCTCTACATTGTTTTCAGGATAACAAGTGATGTCATCAATACTATCAATTTTGAAAACGTCATTCATTCCGTCGCCATTAGGAGAAAAGGCGTTATGTACCACAACGTTCCCACAGGCTAATACTTTACAATCATCATTAATTTCCATGTTCAGTAAAATGCTTCTTGGGCAATTTTGATCTGTTATTTTATATTCAAAGGTGTAATTGCCAAGTGCTAAACCAAGTGCATTAAAAGTATTTCCTTGTATCGCATTGCTGTTATTAGAATCAATCCAAACTCCTGTTGAAGGTGTGTTTTCGGGCAATAGAGAAAGTAAATCAATAAGAGTCGAATCATCGTTACAAGCCTGGCTTGAGATGTTTACAATACCATTTGGTACAACAGTTATCGTAACCGTTGCAGTATCGCAGTTATCAGCACTTAGCTTATCACAAATTTGATAGCTGTAAGTATATGTTCCTGCCGGAGTTAAACCAGATATCGTTACATTTCCTAAGGTATCAAAAGTGATGTTTGGGTCTGTTTTAGCATTGTTATTTGAATTCAATAATGTAAAGTTTACGAGTTCTAATGTTGCTCTGGTAATACCTTTAAAATCGTTTGCCAAAACATTTCCAACTAATCCAAATGTGTTACAGCCTATATTAGTGTAAACATCATCTGTAGCGATAACCGGAGTTGGCGGCGCAGCAGGTTCAGATACAATAACTGTTACGATTGCTGTGTCACAGTTCCCCGCATCTGCATTTTCGCATATTTGATAGGTCAGCGTATAAGTTCCTCCAGGAGTTCCGGCTGCAACATCAACAGATCCGTCAGGATTTAATGTCAAGGCTCCTTTAGGATCCGGTGTTACAATTGTAAGTGTAACATCAGTTGGAATTATTGCACTAGCATTCAAACTATCATTGTTGTATACATTTATAACGTTTGTTGCTCCTGTAGTTCCGTTTATTGGTCCTGCGTTGTCATCATTTGCGACAATAGCAAATGTTGGTCTGGCAGTACAGTAAGGTTCCGCTTTTGGATACTCTACAGTTATGGTCTCGGTGGGATTAGTAGAAATTATCAATTTGGCAAGAGGACGAAGTGTTTCAAATCCGTCTGGTGCTTCAATCCATTTATTGTCCTGAAAAACCCAACCTGGCCAGTCGATACCTTTTCCGGTTTGATCCACTTCTGCTCCGGGCCATAATAGGCGTCCTTTAAGTGGTAAATCATTCATTGTACTGATAACGTTATTGTTACTGTTTGCCCATGCAATTGTTACACCGTTTACAGGAGTAAAATTTAGAGTAGTTACCACATAATCAATGTAAGGAACATCGTTAACACAAATTGGAGTCGCTGTTACAGTCATTACCGGAGCTTCTATAGTTACAGTAACTGTTGCGGTATCACAGTTTGTTGTTTGGTCGGCTTCGCAAATTTGATATACTAATGTCAAAGTTCCAACCGGAGCATTTGCTAAAACATCTACAGATCCGTCTGTGTTTAATTGTAAAAACTCATTTGGAGTTACTGTTGTAATAATAACATCAGCAGCTGTTACAACTACACCTTCCAGCGTGTCATTAGGCAATACATTTAGTACATTTTTCGTAATATTATTGACTCCCGCAATTGGTCCCGCTGTATCATCATTGGCCACAATATCAGAGAAAACTTTACAATTTATTCCAAAGTCAGCATCCAAGTGAACTAAATCTTCCGGGGTTATCGTTACAATATATCCTGTTGCACCACCGGTAGTACTGCAAACCGTATGCAATTGCGATTTACCGTTTTTATTCGTCACTTTTTTATTAGTAATTGAAGGTAGAACTTTGACTAATCCAGAAGCTCCTAAGGTGGCAGCAACTGCATCAAGGTTAGCATCTTTTACCAGTTTAATAGTGTAATCTCCATAAGGATTTGCACTATCAGGTCTGTCTCTCCAAAATCCTTCAATACCCACAATTACTTCCTGATGATATCCGTTAGGACCATCAATAATAACATTAGCACTCAAAGCATTTCCAAAACCTCCTGCATTTAATTCCCCCACATTCATAGGCCCAGAATAACTTCCGTCACCATTAAGGTCAATCCATTCCCATTGGCTATAATCAATTGCTCCGTTTCCGTCAGGAATGTTTTTAGTTACAATGCCATCATTATTAGCATCATACCATTCATCCTGAATTCCGTTGCCATTTGTATCGTACCAAACATAATCTCCTAAAACCGGTAAAGTTGATTTTCCATATTCAAAATTATGTTCCTGAATTTTACAATCTTCAAGTGTAGTAAAGAATAAACTTGAATCGACAGGATATAATTGATATGCACTATTCAAGTTGGCATCCTGAACCTGAACCAAATAACTTCCGGCAACCATTCCTGAGAAATTATATAAACCATCGGCACCTGTGATGCGTAATAAAATAGGTCCAGCCGTAGTACCTTGCGGAACCAAAGTAACAGGTACATTTGCAATTGGCGTATTGGTGTCTTTGTTTATAATTTGTCCGGATATTTTAACCGTATAAGTTGGCTGAGAAATCACAACCGTTGCCGTTGCAGAACAAGTTTCGCTACCGCTATTTACAGATGATGTTGCTGTAAGCGTGTAGGTTCCTGCCGTTAAATTAGTATTACCAACAACCTCATTATTTTCATTTCTAATAGCCACAGTCGATCCCGGACTATTAGTCACTAATATTAAACCATCTCTTCCTCCAAAACAAGTTACATTAGAAACAACTCCTGTAACCGAAACTTTATTTTCTACAGTAAAGGTTTGTTTCAATTCGGTTTTATTACCGGAACAATCAGTCAATGTATAGGTTCTGGTTAAGATAAAAGCATTTCCGTCACAACCGCTTCCTCCATTATTAGAATCACTTACAATAATGTCTACTGTACTACTGCAATTATCAGCAGCATCTTTGATATCACCAAAGTTTCCAACCGGAATATCTGCAATTGTTTGTAAATTAGATACATCAGCAGGAGCTGTTCCAGTAGGAGCAGTTGTATCTCTCACCGTTATAATCTGAGTATAAGTAGCTGTGTTTTTGCTACAATCGCTAGTGGTCCAGGAGCGTGTTAAAGTATAATTAGTAGAACAACCGTTTACAATATCACTTTTAATTTCACTAAAAACGATCGGTAAATTACCATTGCAATTATCACTAGCCTCAATATTTGCAGGTTCAGGAACAGCATCGCAAGAAACCGTAATATCTGTTGGAAGTTCTCCAATAAATGTTGGTTTTGTTGTATCCTGAATTGTGATCACTTGCGTGAAAGTGTCAGAAGTATTTCCGCAATCATCTTTAACTGTCCAGGTATTGGTATACGTTCCTGCATTCGAACAATCTGCCGAAGCTATAAACGCACCGCTCACTTTTACAATATCCGAAACATCGCTATCACATAAATCCGAAGCTATTGGAAATAACGCTTGCGCGGAAGTTAAAGCCACCGCATCACTGCATTCGATAGTTTTATTTAAAGAAGCCACCGCAGTTGACCAGGTTGGAGCTGAAGTATCCTGAATAGTAATCACTTGTGTGAAAGTATCAGAGGTATTTCCGCAATCGTCTTTTACAGTCCAGGTATTGGTATACGTTCCTGCATTCGAACAATCTGCCGAAGCTATAAACGCACCGCTCACTTTTACAATATCCGAAACATCGCTATCACATAAATCCGAAGCTATTGGAAATAACGCTTGCGCGGAAGTTAAAGCCGCCGCATCACTGCATTCGATAGTTTTATTTAAAGAAGCCACCGCTGTTGACCAAGTTGGAGCCGAAGTATCCTGAATAGTGATCACTTGCGTGAAAGTATCAGAGGTATTTCCGCAATCGTCTTTTACTGTCCAGGTATTGGTATACGTTCCCGCATTCGAACAATCTGCCGAAGCTACAAACGCACCGCTCACTTTTACAATATCCGAAACATCGCTATCACATAAATCCGAAGCAATTGGGAATAACGCTTGCGCGGAAGTCAAAGCCGCCGTATCACTGCATTCAATAGTTTTATTTAAAGAAGAAACAACAGTTGACCAAGTTGGAGCAGTAATGTCCTGCACATTAATAACCTGACTAACAGGAAGAGAAATATTTCCACAAGCATCTACAGCAGTCCATGTTCTTGTAGTAGTATATGAACCCGCACAAGTACCTTGAGTAACCACATCGTCATATGTTAATGAAGAAATTGTACCATTATTATCCGTTGCAGTCGCAGTTGCAAAAACCGGTAAAGCAGGACAATTAATTGTAGAAGCCAAAGGCAAAGGATCTATAATTGGTTTAAAAGCATCTCCATCAGTAATAGTTACTGATTTAGAGATGGTACAAAGATTAGCATCTTTAATAACGACTGTATAAGTTCCCGCAATAAGCCCGGTTGCAGTTGCAGAAGTTTGAACTGGAGTTGTGTCCCAAGAATAAGTATATCCTGAAGTTCCACCTAAAACATTCACAGTTGCAGATCCGTTATTACCGCCGCCACAACCAACATTTACCTGACTTGTTGTAGCGCTTAAAGCTGCACCCGGTTGTAAAATAGTAACCGAATTAGTTTGTGTTGAACAATTATCACTAACGGTCAAAGTATAAGTTCCCGCCGGAAGATTCGAAACCGAAGCCGTAGTTCCCACAGAAACATTCAAAGCATTTTTCCATACATAAGAAACAGTTCCAACGGCATTGGTTACCGCGCCGGCTGTTACAGTTCCAGTGCTAAATCCAAAACAACTAACATCTGTTTTAGAAGAAGCAGCAAGCGCTAAAGCCGCAGTTGGTTCTCCGATAATAACTGAATTAGTTTGAGTAGAACAATTATCGGTAACAGTCAAAGTATAAGTTCCCGCCGGAAGATTCGAAACCGAAGCTGTAGTTCCCACCGAAACATTCAAAGCGTTTTTCCAAACATAATTTACAGTTCCAACAGAATTAGTAACTAAACCAGCTGTTACAGATCCAGTGCTAAACCCAAAACAAGTAACATCAGTTTTAGAAGAAGCTGCAAGTGCTAAAGCTGCAATTGGTTGTCCGATAATAACTGAATTAGTTTGAATTGAACAATTATCAGTAACAGTCAAAGTATAAGTTCCCGCCGGAAGATTCGAAACAGAAGCTGTAGCTCCCACCGAAACGTTTAAAGCATTTTTCCAAACATAGTTTACAGTTCCAACAGAATTAGTAACTAAACCCGCAGTTACAGATCCTGTACTAAATCCAAAACAACTAACATCCGTTTTAGAAGAAGCCGCAAGTGCTAAAGCCGCACTTGGTTGTCCGATGATAACCGAATTGGTTTGTGTCGAACAATTATCAGTAACGGTCAAAGTATAAGTTCCTGCCGGAAGAGTAGATACCGAAGCTGTAGTTCCAACTGAAAGATTAGCAGCATTTTTCCAAGAATAAGAAATAGTTCCAACTGCATTGGTTACCGCGCCGGCTGTTACACTTCCTGTACTAAATCCGAAACAAGTCACATCTGTTTTAGAAGAAGCTGCAAGAGCTAGAGCTGCACCCGGTTGCAAAATAGTAACCGAATTTGTTTGTGTTGAACAATTATCAGTAACAGTCAAAGTATAAGTTCCCGCTGGAAGATTCGAAACCGAAGCCGTAGTTCCAACTGAAACATTTAAAGCATTTTTCCATGAATAAGAAACCGTTCCAACCGCATTGGTTACCGCGCCGGCTGTTACCGTTCCAGTGCTAAATCCAAAACAAGTCACATCTGTTTTAGAAGAAGCCGCAAGAGCTAAAGCCGCACCCGGTTGTAAAATAGTAACCGAATTAGTTTGTGTTGAACAATTATCAGTAACAGTCAAAGTATAAGTTCCCGCCGGAAGATTCGAAACCGAAGCGGAAGTTCCAACTGAAACATTTAAAACATTTTTCCATACATAAGAAATAGTTCCAACGGCATTGGTTACCGCGCCGGCTGTTACAGTTCCAGTGCTAAATCCAAAACAACTAACATCTGTTTTAGAAGAAGCAGCAAGCGCTAAAGCCGCAGTTGGTTCTCCGATAATAACTGAATTAGTTTGAGTAGAACAATTATCGGTAACAGTCAAAGTATAAGTTCCCGCCGGAAGATTCGAAACCGAAGCTGTAGTTCCCACCGAAACATTCAAAGCGTTTTTCCAAACATAATTTACAGTTCCAACAGAATTAGTAACTAAACCAGCTGTTACAGATCCAGTGCTAAACCCAAAACAAGTAACATCAGTTTTAGAAGAAGCTGCAAGTGCTAAAGCTGCAATTGGTTGTCCGATAATAACTGAATTAGTTTGAATTGAACAATTATCAGTAACAGTCAAAGTATAAGTTCCCGCCGGAAGATTCGAAACCGAAGCCGTAGTTCCCACAGAAACATTCAAAGCATTTTTCCATACATAAGAAACAGTTCCAACGGCATTGGTTACCGCGCCGGCTGTTACACTTCCTGTACTTTTTCCAAAACAAGTCACATCTGTTTTAGAAGAAGCCGCAAGAGCTAAAGCCACACCCGGCTGTAATATAGTAACCGAATTTGTTTGTGTTGAACAATTATCGGTAACGGTCAAAGTATAAGTTCCCGCCGGAAGATTAGAAACCGAAGCCGTAGTTCCAACTGAAACATTTAAAGCATTTTTCCATACATAAGAAACGGTTCCAACGGCATTGGTTACCGCACCGGCTGTTACAGATCCTGTACTTAATCCGAAACAAGTAACATCTGTTTTAGAAGAAGTTGCAAGGGATAAAGCAGCAGTTGGTTGTGTAATAATAATTGCCAAAGTTCCTTTACAGCCATTTGCATCTGTAGCAGTTACTTCATAGCTTCCAACTCCCAAATTGGTTAAAATCTGAGTAGTACCAGCATAAGCATTTCCGTCTTTTTTCCAGGAATAGGTATAAGGAGCAACTCCGCCAGTCGCATTATTTACTGTGATAGAACCTGTTGACTGACCATAACAGTTTACATTTGTATGTGATGCTGTAAGTTCAGTTACAAGAACTGTACTTTTGGTCACGACAACTGGTTTTATGTCATAACAATTAGTGGTTGGCTTTGTTCCTTTTATGTAGTAAGTTCCGGGAATTGCCGAAGCATAATCCGGATACGGAATAGTTGCAGCCAAATCTTTCCAAAACGTATAAACTAACCCTGCCGTACTTCCGGCTACAATTGCCGAAGCAGCAATATTAAGTGTTGCTGCAGGCGAACAAATGGGTGCCGGAGCAGTTATAACTAGCGTTGGCTTAGCATAAATATTGACCGTAATTGGTTTTTTAGGTCCAATACAGGCATTTGAAATTCCTTCGGCAACATAATAAGTAAATTGTCCAGCTGTATCAGTAGGAGGCGTTATTGATTGTTGCGCAGTAGAGGTAGTAGTCAAATAGTAATATAATGTATAACTCGGGTTTGTAGGTGTCGCAGTTAAGGGCTGAGAAACATCACCAATACAATAATTTACGGGTCCACTCACCGTTGGCATTGTAGCAATACTTTGAACCGTTATGGTAAACTGAAAATAACAACCACCCGTTGCTCCTGGAGGAAGAGCATAGTAAGTATTTGTACCAACTGTTGCAGGAAAAGGATTGTTTATCGTGTGTTGAGTTGTTGTTCCTGCTATAATTGGATAAGCATTATAAAAAGTCGATCCCGGAGGAAATGACCCCGTTACATCTGTAATTGGGATTGTTGTTGATCCATTACAAAATGTAAATGCTATAGTTGGAGGTGTAGCCTGACAATTTGCATTAATAAAAGAACTGGTATTAATGGTCGTTTGCAGCGGTGCAGAAATCGCAACGCCACTACAAGTACCACTTGTTGTATAACCTAAAATAAAAGGTTTATTGGTAACTGCCACACCAGAATTTATTCCAGTGCCATTTAGAGTACCATTTACAGAAATGGCATTGCTGCAATTAGAGTTTTTTAGCAACGCACAGTTTTCTGTAGATTTAAGTTTAAAGGTTAATTCTGCGAGAACTGTATCTGTATTTGCAAGAAGAGGTAACGTTCCTAAATCCCAAACAATAGATCCGTTTGCACCAATAGTTGGCTCATAAGTCAAACTGTTTGGAGTTGGAAGTGGAGTGAAATTCACTACTTTTCCTAAACTTCCGGGTACAAAGGTCGCATTGTATGGTATCGGAATTATGATTTTTGAATTTTTTGTCGGTTCAGAACCTTTATTCTTTATTTGAAGTTTATATCCCATTTCCTGACCAGGTAAAACAGTATAGGGACCTGCACCCGCCGAAGTACCATTTATTGTGGTAGCTGTAAGTGTGCCTTCAATTTCCGGGACATAAGCATCAACTGCCATTGCAATTGCAAAAATGGTGTAAGTATCAACAGTTGAGCCATATCTAAAAGTAGTTGAGGTTTGATTATTTCCAATAATATCTTTAGCTGTGTTGGGTAAATCAAACATACTAATGTCGATACCGGAATTATTCGTTAAACTTGGATTTCGTGTATTCCCACCGGTGAAAATAGAAGAATTAAAGAAGTTTGTAGTCGAATTTCCGGTTCTGCTTAACGTGATGTAATCGCTATCAAGATCAGTAACTGCTGTTCTTTTTTTAACTTTAAAATAATCTCCGCTATAATTCACATCTCCTTCACCGGCCATTATTCCTAATTTTATTCCAACAGGGCCAGAAGCCACAGAGTTAAAACCGGAAACCGGAATATTATAGCTCAACGTTTGACTTTCCCTTACATAAGCGTGTCCGTCAAAAATGGTAATATCCCTGTTTTTCATACTGGAATTTTCGTAAACAACGATCAATGCCCATCCGGCATATTTTCCAATATCACCACCATCGTTTCCTTGGGTAGCAGCGATATCTGCAGCAAAATAAGCACCAACACCGTGGTCTTTCACGTAAGTGGTAACTTCTGCATAAGCAGTAAACATATTTCCGTTTGCATTTGTTGGAAAATAAATATCAGTTGCTGCAAAAGTATCATAGCCGGATGCTGAAGGACCTTTGAATAAAATTTTTCGTTTATCTAAAGTTTTAGTCAGCGTTCCGTTTGTAGCGGTAAATGTGTTTGGACTATTTGTGGCATTAGAAACTCTTCCTGTCCAGTATAAACCAGCATACACTATTTTTGAGCAGTCTAAATTTGTGCCGCTGTCGGTAGGTAAAACAAGAGTTGATGAAGAAGAGTTTAATGTGGTGTTATCGCCGTCAATATCAACATATTTCATCGAATTACCACCATTTGTGGTATTGTCGCCATAGTTCTGCAACGTCAAATTAGTATTTCCCATCATCGTAAAATTACCTTTTACGTGATACGTTTTTGTTGTTGGAGTAAAAGAAGAAGTTCTTTCTTTAAACGGAACAATAACTTGTGCATTTCCTGTAAAAGCACTTCCTAATAACATTAAAAATAAATAACAAAGCGCTAAATATTGATAGTAGAATTTTTTCATAATAATTGCTTTTAAATTATCCGCCGATAGAAACATTGTAGATAAGAACATATTTTGAAGTGTCATTTTTGATCATGTTATTGATCACTGCCTCGCTAGTTTGAATTGCTGTAGAGATGTAGATGTATTTTAATTTACCAAAACCTGAAAACGAAGTAAGATCAATAGTCCTGCTTAAGTCATAACTTGTTTCAATTTTGATAGTGGCAATTTCAATATCATTGCCCTGTATTGCTGCTGATCCCAAAAAAGGTATCGAATTGATATCTGTGTACAAAGCAGTGGGATTATCGCCATAGATTTTTACCGTTCTGTCATCAGATAAATAGTAAACTGCCGATTGTAGATCGTACAAGAGATGTTTCACTTGAATTGCATCAGAGGATGGTAAGGCACTTAGATATGAATCTACATTTTTTGTCTGTGCAAATGCAAGAGTTGTAATTAAACAAAACAGTAAAGAAAAAATGTTTTTCTGAAAGATGTTTTTTTTGAAAGAAAAAATAAACTTACAATCGTGAACAAATTTCGCTGCTTTTTCAAGAGTAGTTTTAGTTATCATATGCGTGGTTTTTTGTTTTTGGTATTTATCAAATTTTAACAGAATCAAAGTTATAGAGAGGTGCAACTTTTGATTTTTTTTGTCCGTAACTAACCTAAAAACTCGTTGAAGTGTATTTTTTTTGTTAAATAATGCATCTAAAATGTATTTTTTTTGTCATTTCTAACAAATAAAAAAGTGTAATTTTTTTGTTTTTTTGATTAAAAATGCAATTTTTAAAATATTTTAAATAATTAATAATCAGATATTTAGTTAATTTTTTATAAATAAGCTTCAATCGACCAACTGTTTGTTTTAATAGATGAAGAACACTTTTTCGAAAAAATGGAATAAGTCGATTGTTTAGATATTTCGTTTATAAGAAATTTTAATTCTTGTTAAAATTTGCCTTAAATGTTAACAGAAATAAAAAAAGCAGAAGGTTTAATATTTCTTTTGTAAATTAGAAGTTCAATAAATTATTAACCTCCTAAGAGGTTTATAAACCATCCGCTTATGAAAAATTTAATTTTAATACGTCATGCAAAATCAAGCTGGGAAGCTCCTTTAAAAGATTTCGACAGACCTTTAATGAAAAAAGGAATCCTGGATGCCCATGAAGTATCGGCAAATATTTCAAATTTTCTTCCTAAAACCTATATAATATGGAGTAGTACTGCGGCACGGGCTTCAGAAACGGCGCTGATTTTTGCCCAAAATATTTCGTATCCTATAGAAAGTATCGTTTTTAAAGACGATCTTTATACTTTTGATGATAAACAGCTTGAAAAGATTATCAAATCATGTGATAATAGTTTCGAAAGTGTTATTCTTTTTGGACATAACGAGGCTATTACAAATTTTGTTAATAAATTTGGAGATGTTTTTATCGAAAACGTTCCTACTTCAGGCTTTGTGTCCTTACAGTTTGATGCAGATAGTTGGAACGCAATCAATAAAGGTAAAACTCATAAAACAATTTTCCCCAAAGATTTAAAATAATAATAAAGTGTACGAACAGAAATATATCGATAGAGAAAAAAGTTGGTTAGCGTTTAATGCGAGAGTACTTCAGGAAGCCGCAGATAATACGGTTCCGCTTTTAGACAGACTGCGTTTTGTTGGAATTTTTTCAAACAATCTGGATGAATTTTTTAGAGTTCGTTATGCTGCGATTCGAAGATTGAGCCTTTCAGGAATTTCTGGAGAAAAATATTTAGGTGGAGTTTCTGCACATCAGTTGATTAAAGATATTACCGAAATTGTAATTCAGCAGCAATCTGAAAGTTTGCGTATTTTAGGTAATATTGAAACAGAACTGGAAGCCGAAAACATTTTAATTATTAATGAAGATGAAATAACACCGGATCAGGCATGTTTTTTAAAAGATTTTTTTGATCAAAAACTGAGTCCGGAATTAGTTACCATCATTTTAAATGATTTAGCAGAATTCCCAATTCTTAAAGACACGTTGGGTTATTTGGCTGTTCGTTTAGAAATGAATACAAATAATGAGGTTCGTTACGCCGTGATCGAAATCCCGAAAACCATCAACAGATTTGTTGTGTTGCCATCTCACGATGATAAACATTATGTAATTCTTATTGATGACGTAATTCGTTATAACCTGAAAAATATCTTTAATATTTTCGATTATAAAAGTGTTTCGGCACATATGATCAAAATTACCCGTGATGCTCAGCTAGATATCGATAGCGATTTGAGTAAAAGTATGCTCGAAAAAATTGCAACATCAGTAAAAGACAGAAGAATAGGAGAGCCAGTTCGTTTTATTTACGATAATTTAATTGAAGAAGATACGCTGCATTTCTTTTTAGATAAAATGAAAATTGTAGAAACAGATAGTATTATTCCCGGAGGGAGATACCATAATCGTCGCGATTATATGAGTTTTCCCAACTTAGGAAGATACGATTTACTTTATAAACCAAACGAACCATTGCCAATTCCGGGGTTAAGTCTGGGAGGAAGTATGCTCGAAAAAATAAGTAAAAAAGATTATCTTTTACATGCACCGTATCAGTCATTTTCTTATTTAACCAAGTTTTTACGTGAGGCGGCTTTAGATCCAAAAGTAACGAGTATCAAAATTACCTTGTATCGTTTGGCTAAAAATTCGCAGATTATTAGTTCATTAATTAATGCTGCTAAAAATGGTAAAAAAGTAACCGTACAAATCGAACTTCAGGCACGCTTTGATGAAGCTTCGAATATTTCGTATGCAGAGCAGATGCAGACCGAAGGAATTGAACTTATTTTTGGAATAAAAGGTTTAAAAGTACATAGTAAAATTTGTGTGATTGAAAGAACCGAAGACGGGAAATCACGTCGTTACGGATTTATCTCCACAGGAAATTTCAACGAATCAACAGCGAAGATTTATACAGATGTCACGCTTTTTACCTGTCATCAGGGAATTTTAAAAGACATCTCAAAAATATTCGAATTTTTCGATATCAATTACAGAGTACACAGATACAAGCATTTAATAGTATCGCCACATTACACAAGAACTAAATTTATTAAATTAATAGATCGTGAAATTCTGCACGCTTTGGCAGGTAGAAAAACACATATTAAATTAAAAATGAATAGTTTATCTGATTTTAAAATGATCGATAAATTATACGAAGCCAGTAATGCCGGAGTAAAAATCCAGCTTCAGGTAAGAGGTATTTGCTCTCTAATTCCGGGAATTCCGGGAATGAGCGAAAACATCGAAGCCATAAGTATTGTCGATAATTACCTGGAACATACAAGAGTTTATATTTTTGGAAATGCCGGTCTGACCGAAGTTTATATTTCGTCTGCCGACTTCATGACCAGAAATCTGGACGGAAGAGTCGAAGTAACCTGTCCGATTTATGATCTTGAAATTAAGAAAGAATTAATAGATAATTTTAATATTGCATGGAAAGGAAATGTCAAAGTGAGATACCATTCCTATAAACTAGATAATAAATACAAACCTCGAAATCATCATGCCCCATTTAGAGCGCAACTTGAAACCTATAAGTATTATCAAAACAAAGTATCAGTATTAGAGCAAGTTCCTCAAAAAATAAATTAATAATAAAAAGAATAAATTCAAATCATAAGTGAGCATGATTAATATAAAGAAATATGCAGCAATAGATATTGGTTCAAACGCCATGAGGCTTCTAATATCGAATGTTGTAGAACAAGATGGCAAAGAACCACAATTTAATAAAAGTTCGCTTGTTCGTGTGCCAATTCGTTTGGGACAAGATGCCTTTACAGTTGGAGAAATTTCAGAAGAAAATATAGATCGAATGGTGGATGCCATGAAAGCATTCCATCTTTTGATGAAAGTACATAAAGTAGAGCGTTATATGGCGTTTGCCACTTCGGCAATGCGCGAAGCGTATAATGCTAAAGAAGTAGTGGCTTTGATTAAGAAAAAAGCCGATATTAAAATCGAAATTATTGATGGCAAAAAAGAAGCCGCCATTATTGCATCGACAGATTTACATCATTTATTAAAAACAGATGAAACTTATCTTTTTGTAGACGTAGGTGGTGGAAGCACAGAGTTTACTTTGTTTTCTGACGGAAAATTAATCAATTCAAGATCCTTTAAGGCCGGAACTGTTCGTTTACTGAATAATATGGTGCATGATGTGGTTTGGGATGAAATCGAAAAATGGATTAAAACCAATACGGCAGATTATGATGAGGTAACCTTAATTGGTTCTGGAGGTAATATTAACAAGCTGTTTAAAATGTCTGGAAAACAGCAGGAAAAACCGCTTTCGTACATTTATATCAATTCGCAATATGCTTTTTTAAATTCATTAACCTACGAACAAAGAATTGCAGAACTGGGACTGAATTCAGATCGTGCCGACGTAATTATTCACGCTACCAGAATTTACCTGAATGCAATGAAATGGAGTGGAGCACGCCAAATTTACGTTCCCAAAATCGGACTTTCTGACGGAATCGTAAAAGCAATGTACTACGGAAAAATTTAATTTTTATAGATCTTTTTTTGCCACTAATTTCACAAATTTGCACTAATTTTTTATTCTCATTATAAAATATAATTCGTGTAAATTTGTGCAATTAGTGGCAAACTTTTTTATAACAATCCCAAACTTAATCTTATATATAAATGAATAAAACAAGACTTGAAGCTTTTAGTGATGGTGTATTAGCAATTATTATCACTATTATGATTTTAGAAATTAAAGTGCCGGAAGGACATGAATTTGCCGATTTAAAAAGGCTTATTCCTAAGTTTCTGAGTTATATTTTGAGTTTTATTTATGTTGGAATTTACTGGAACAATCATCATTATTTAATTCATGGCATGACCAAAATAAACGGAAAAATCCTTTGGGCTAATTTGCATTTATTATTTTGGTTGTCCTTAATTCCCGTTGCAACAGGCTGGATGGGAGAACATAATTTTGCAAAAGCTTCCATGACTTTGTATGGAGTCGTATTGTTTTTATCTGCAATTGCGTATTTTATTTTACAGCACATTATAATTGTAAATGAAGGTGAAAATTCAGTATTGGCAAAAGCGATTGGAAAAGATTTAAAAGGGTATACATCAGCTGTTTTATATATCTTAGGAATAGTTTTTTCGTTTTACAACGAATGGGTTTCAGGTGCTGCTTATTTTGCTGTAGCAATGTTATGGCTTATTCCGGATAAAAGAATTGAAAGAGTTTTTGCTTCTAAAAATTAATCTATTCAAAATTTATAATGAAATCAGTTTTTCAATCAATTCAGGTTTTACCTCAAAATGAATTAGAGCTCCTCGATGATTTAATTACTTTGCGAAAACTCAAAAAAGGAGAACTTTTATTGCAAGAAAACCAGGTTAGTAATGAAATCGTTTTTATCAAAAAAGGGGTTTTACGTTCGTATTTTTTCAATCATCAGGGGGATGAAATCACGAATTGTTTCGCTTTCGAAAACGAATTTATGGCATCATTCTCTAGTTTTATAACGCAAAATGTAGCCGAAGAAAATATTCAGGCAATAGCCGATACAGAAGTTCAAGTCATAAGCCGTGAAAGTTTAGAAAAGCTGTATGCATTAGGTATTCATTGGCAGGAAATAGGGCGTAAGTTGACTGAAATGGAATATGTTACGCTTCAAAAAAGAATGATTTCTTTTCAGAAATTATCCGGAACCCAACGTTATGAAGAACTTTATAAAAACCATAAAAAATACCTGCAGCTCATTCCATTGCAATATTTAGCGTCCTATTTAGGCGTTACACCAAGACATTTAAGCAGAATTCGTAAAGCAATTTTATAGGACATTTGTCTGGTTGTCGAGAGATATCTCATCATTATTTTTGCTGAAAACAATATATAATGATGAGAAAAAATATTTTAGTAATTGGCGGAACCGGCTTAGTAGGTAAAGTCATATTACGAATTCTTGAAGCAAGAAATCCTGACTTTAACCTGTTTGTAGGAAGTCGTCAGTCAGGAAAAACGAATAAAAATTTAATTGTTGACGTCACCAATCCAAAAACGTTTGAATGTATTATACAGAATAAAATCGACCTGATTGTATTGTGTACAAAAGATAGCAATAATGAAATTTTACAGTTTGCCATACAAAACAAATTAGATTATATCGATATTACAAAGCCAACACCAGATCTCACTATTGCGTATGATTTAGCCAGGGTAAATAACCAGAAAATAAATAGCCGAATTGTTTTTAGTTCGGGCTGGATGGGTGGTATTGTAAGTAGTCTCGTTGATTTTATGGAGCCGGAAAAAAATAAAATTCAGGAAACCAATATTTACATCTATTATTCTGTAAAAGATTTAGCAGGAAAAAGTTCAGCTAATTTTTTAGCAGAAAACGTATGCAAACCATTTGTTGTTTATAAAAATAACCAACCACAACATGTAAAACATTTTTTAAATTCCGAAAAATTTAATTTCTCTTTCGGAATTGGAAAACGTCAGGTTTATAATCTTGATGTTCCGGATTTGTTTATTTTAAATCAGATAGAAAAAATACCAACTGTTTTGGTTAAGATGACCTACAATTCTAAGTTTGTAACCAGTTTGATGGGGTATTTTCAATCGCTTAAGATTTTTAATATCATGTTTTTAAAAGAAAGACAATTGCTTTTTGGTTCAAGCGGAAATGGCGATCAAACCATTTTTGAAGTAATCATAAAAACGAAGGATAAAACAAAAAGAGTTAGCTTACAAAGCATTAAAGGTCAGGCCGAATTGACGGCTTTTTCGACAGTTTTGCATATCGAAAAAATGTTGAGTGACACTTTATCGGGCGGAATTTACTTTAGTCATCAAATACATTCGTCGAAAGAAGTTTATGAGGCTTTAAATACTTACAGTACCATTAATCTTAAAATAAACGAATAGAGCATGAAAAAAATACTGATTATAAATGGACATCCAAATCCGTCAAGCTTCAATTTTGGCATAGCCGAATCTTATCTAAAAGGGGCAGTCGCTTCCGGAGCAGAAGTTGAAACCATAACAATTGCAGCATTAAATTTTAATCCAAACCTGCAATTTGGTTATCAAAAACGAACTGAATTAGAACCGGATTTGCTGGAGTCCTGGGAAAAAATCAAAAGGGCAGACCATTTGGTTTGGATTCATCCGGTTTGGTGGGGAGGTTTGCCGGCAATTACAAAAGGATTTATTGATCGATTGTTTTTACCAGGAATGGCGTTTCAATATCGTGAAAACTCAGTCTGGTGGGATAAACTGCTTAAAGGAAAAACGGCACATATTATTACAACTCTTGATCAGCCAGGCTGGTACTATAGATTTTCTTATGGAAGACCAAGTGTAAATCAATTAAAGAAATCTACTTTAGAATTCTGCGGTGTAAAACCCGTAAAAGTAAGTTACATCGGAATTATAAAAACAGCTACAGATTTTCAAAGAGAAAAATGGCTGCAAGAAGTTTACGATTTCGGATTAAAGAACAAATAAACAATTTTGCCACGAATTACACCAATTAGCACTAATTTTTCATTTATAAATGTTCTAATTTATCCTTTAGATTCGTGTAGTTCGTGGCAAAAAATAGTTATCAATAAGGTAGTACTTTTTTACCTTTTACTTCTTCTAGTAATTCGGCCATAGCCAAATAAAAAGCACTGCTTCCGCAAATGATACCAATTGCTCCTGCAAGAGTAGCTATTGACTCAATTTCAGTCCATTTTTCTATAGCCAAAAGAAAAAATAAAACGGTTAATGAAAGAAAAATAAATTGCTGAACCTTGCTTCCGCCCCATGTTCCGTACCACATAAAAGCAGTAAATATTCCCCAAAGAGCGAGATACCATCCTAAAAATGAAGAAGGAGTAGGTCCCGCTACAGTAATATCATTACTTGGAAGCATCCAGATCGCAACCAAAGTAATCCAGAAAAAACCATAGGAGGTAAATGCAGTAGCGGCAAAAATATTTCCCCGCTTAAAAGCAATAATTCCCGCAATTACCTGAGCAATTCCGCCATAAAAGATTCCCATTGAAAGGATGACAGCACTTATAGGAAAAAATCCCATATTGTGAATGTTTAATAAAATAGTGGTCATTCCGAAACCCAGAAGACCCAGTGGTGCAGAATTTGCTAATTGTTTTTCCAATTTCTAATATTTTAATAAATTATTAATACGTCAAAAATATAGAAAAAATACTACAAAATATATTGTTGCTTAAAAAATCTACCGAAATAATCGTTGCAGAGGGATTTTAAAATTAAGAAGTTAAATCTAATCCAAATGTAGATCTTAAAAGTTCCAGATTAGGATTAATTTCCACCAGACGATTGTATCGATCCTGATCGTTTAAACTTCTCTTAATTTCAATGGTTTCATTTACATTCACTTCAATAGTAATGTCGTGATTGTGTAAATGTCCTTTTAAATGCCCTAAAAGACCATGAATCTGACCTTCAAAATCTAATTTAGAACCTTCATTAGGTAATTCAAAAGTAATAACTGTTCCGTTTAACTTAGGATCGTTAATCAATAGCAGCGACTGCATGATTTTGTGGCCTTTGTCACCCAAACGTTGCGCATATTTATTCCATTGTACTAACATTTCAGTCTCCGTAAATTCTTCCGTAGGCATTACAGAAGTCGGTTTTACATAAGACATATTGGCGGCTTCCAGCTCTTTTTTCTTGCGAATACTCGATAAAGAAAAAGCAGAAATTTTAGGTTCGTTACTAACTTCAGGTTGTGGAGTTTCAACTTTTGGAGTTTCAACAGTATTGTTTACAGCAACATTGCTATTTTGATTGGCATTGTTTTCTCCCTCAGTATTTGGAATTTGGGATTTCTGATTTGTAATTTCTCCTCCAGTATTTGGAATTTGGGTTTTTGCAGTTGGAATTTCAGTAATAGAATATCCACTATTTCTGTAATAAGTAGGGGGAATTATGAATTGCTCAACTTTTTTTTTTCTCCATCAAAGCTGATAGAGGCCAATTGCATCAAACATAATTCAACCAAAAGGCGTTGGTTCTGACTCAATTTGTATTTTAAATCGCAGTCATTTGCAATATCAATTCCTTTTAATAAAAATTCCTGCGAACATTTTTGAGCTTGCACACCATACATTTGCTGCGCTTGTTCACCTACTTCCAGCAAAGCGATTGTAGCAGGGGTTTTACTTACCAGTAAATCCCTGAAATGCGAAGCCAGACCGGCAATAAAATGATGCCCGTCAAAACCTTTTGCCAGAATATCGTTGTAAGCTAATAAAAGATCCGGAATTTTATTTTCTAAAAGTAAATCGGTAATGCTAATGTAAGTTTCGTAATCTAAAACGTTAAGGTTTTCGGTTACAGCCTGACGTGTTAAGTTCGTTCCGCAGTAGGAAACCACACGGTCAAAAATAGATAAAGCGTCACGCATTGCACCATCTGCCTTTTGAGCAATAATGTGCAAAGCATCGTCTTCAAAATTGATTCCCTGACTTTTCGCAACTTCAGCCAAATGTTCTTTAGCATCTTTTACTGTAATTCTTTTGAAATCAAATATCTGGCAACGAGATAAAATCGTTGGAATAATTTTGTGTTTCTCTGTTGTTGCTAAAATAAAAATAGCATGTTTTGGCGGCTCTTCTAATGTTTTAAGGAAAGCATTAAAAGCTGCCGAAGACAACATATGAACCTCGTCAATAATATAGACTTTATATTGCCCGGTTTGTGGCGGGATTCTAACCTGATCGATCAGGCTACGAATATCATCAACCGAGTTGTTCGATGCCGCATCTAACTCAAAAACGTTAAAAGCGAAATCCTCATTAGGATCATCATATCCGGGCTGATTTATTTTTCGAGCCAAAATACGCGCGCAGGTTGTTTTACCAACTCCACGTGGTCCTGTAAATAAAAGGGCAGAAGCAAGGTGATTGCTGTCTATGGCATTCAACAAAGTGTTGGTAATAGCTTTTTGTCCCACAACATCCTTAAAGGTCTGTGGGCGATACTTACGAGCCGATACTACAAATTGTTCCATATTCTTTTTATTCGATAGCAAATATAGGCTGAAATTTACCAAATCACAAATCTGAAAATCATAAATATTTAAGGGAATTTTGATTGTTTTGAATGTGAGTCAGTAAGGAATTTGAATTTGAATTTTTTAATATAGTAGTGATGAAATAGAACGCAGATAAAACGGATTAGCTAAAGCGAAAACGCAGATTTTTACGGATTTTTTTTCTTAACACTTGTCTTCCTGAGCGAAGTCGAAGGATCGAAATCATTATCGACAATCAAAGTCTTTGCGAGGAACGAAGCAATCTCATTATAATTTATTTTTTGTCTATTTTTAAATATATTAAGTATTTTGCTATTTGAATTTCTTTTATTTTAACTGCAGTCTTTAAATTTAATTATATTTGAAATGTTACATTCATTCTGTCAGCACGTTTGATACGAAATTACCACTAAAAAATACCTTTTCATCCTCAATCCCAATATTCAATGAAAAAACTTGTATTACTACTCATAATTGCACTTTGCTCATTTCAACTTCAAGCCCAAACAGCGCAAGATACACTTGATATCAAACGTGTTGCTTTAGCATATATTGAAGCACAACATACTCCAAACCCGAAATTGATGGAAAGTGCTTTGCATCCTCGCTTGGTAAAAAGATCGGTTTTTAGAAGCAAGGCCGCTCAGAAAGATTATATATCAGAATACTTTACAGAGAATATGGTAATTCTTGCAGAAACTTATAATGTAAAAGGAGATAAATTCCCTAAAAATCCAAGGAAAGAAATTAAGCTTTTGGATATTTCGGCAAGAACAGCATCTGTAAAACTATTGGCCGATGCCTGGATAGATTATATGCATATTGTAAAAACCAATGGCGAGTGGAAAATTATAAATGTACTCTGGCAATATAATAATGTCACGCAACATGAATAAACTTTAAATAAAAATCTCATTTACTATTTACCATGTTACTCAATATAATCCATGCAACAATTTAATTTTAGAAATAATACTTTAAATCTTAAAGTCAAAAAATCGCCATTAGCAGTTAGAATTGTAATGTTCTTTTTTGCGTTTGCTTTTTTTATTTTTCCTTTGGTTGGAACTATTGTAAGTGTTTTGATTGGAGGCGGATTGCAAATTGGCTATTTTATATGGATTGGAATATTTGGGTTGATGGGTTTTTACCTTCTTAGAGTTTCACTTTGGAATACATATGGCGAAGAGAATATAGAAATTTTGAATAATAAAATTATTTATGAAGCCAGTTATGGTTGGTTTAAAGATGGGAAAAAAGAAACATTAATTTCAGATCCAAATTATCATGCTATACCTGCCGGATATATAGAAGATAATGAAGGTGTCTTAGTTATTGCTTATGAAAACACTGAAATACAATCTGTTGTAAAAATGAAAATGCCTCAGTTAGAAGAATTAATTTCGATTTTAGCAACTTCAAAAATATAGGATATTTATTTCTTTTTTACTGGAAATGATATAAAAACCTTCTAATATCATATAATGTTTTTATAGTTAATCTGTTTAATTTTAGATAGTTAATTATTAAAAAAATGTTATTATGAAAATTCAAACAATTTTACTGGGAATCGGACTTTTTGTTTCACTTGCAGCCTGCGCTCCAAAAGATGCAGATATTGAAAAAGCTATCAGCGAAAAACTAAGCGACACGCCAAACGTACAGGTAACTGTACATGATGGTGTAGCGACAATTACTGGAACTTGCGACGACGAAATTTTCAAAAAAAATATCGAAAAAAGCGTTAGAGCAGTAAAAGGAGTAAAATCTGTTGTGAATACCTGCGAGATTGCAAGAGCCAATCAAGAACCTGCGGCAGCAGCTGTTGTCATTAATCCAGATACAGAGTTAGATAAATCGATACATAAAGTTGTAGATGCTTACGATGGAGTAAGCGCTACGGTTGTAGGTGGTGTAGTAACACTTTCTGGAGAAATTAAAAGAGATAAACTACAGCCTTTAATGCAAAGTATACAGGAACTGAAACCGAAAAAAGTGGATAACAAATTAATCATTAAATAAGTTATGATGAGTTTACAAGATAAATATAGAGATGTGACAGATTTGGCAGGTGAATTAGGAATTGCCAATTTGCAGGTAAGAGAACAAGATAATGTTTTGTATATAGACGGTCAAGCCAAATCGGCAGCAGATAAGGAAAAACTGTGGGATGCTTACGGAAAAATAGATCCTGATTATCGTTCTGCTGATGTGGTAATGAACATCGCTGTTACTGAAGGAGCTACAACTGAATACACGGTAAAAAGTGGAGATTCCTTGTCTAGAATTGGAAAAGCTCATGGCGTTTCCTGGGAAGCCATTTTTGAAGCCAACAAAGATATTGTTAAAAATCCCGACCTGATTCAGCCAGGTTGGAAATTAAAAATACCAACAGCATAATTTAGTTTTGTGTTGTTATTGAAAGTCCGTCTTATGATGGGCTTTTTTTATGTTTTGAATTGAAATGGGCATGCGGATGACATTGATTTTTTATTTTGTCATTCGCAAGGAATGATAATATCAGTAAAATTATAGTTAAAATTTATCATGATTTCGAAATATTACCAAAAATTGGTAACTTTGAATTAATTATAAAATGCTATGGGACGAAATACTTCAATATCACTAGGAAATCATTTTGAAAACTTCATTGAAAATAGTCTTTCTGAAGGAAGATTTAAAAACGCGAGTGAAGTAGTTAGAGCCGGTTTACGCCTTTTAGAAGAGGAAGAAAATAAACTAATTCTTTTGAAGAAGGCAGTTCAGGATGGAATTGACAGCGGACGTGCCGAAAACTTCAATGCCAAAAAGCACCTTGAAAGTTTAAAAGCAAAGAGAAAAAATGGCTAAATATTATTTGACTAATAAAGCGGTCGACGATTTAGCTACTATTTGGGATTATACTTATGATGAATGGTCAGAGAGTCAGGCGGATAAATATTATCTTCTACTTTTAAATTCGTGTCAGGAAATAGCCGAAAATCCAAGTCTCGGAAAAAAATACGATAACGTAACAGAAAAGTTGTTAGGTTTTAAATCGAATCAGCACATAATTTTTTATCAGATTATTTCAAATAAAGAAGTTGAAATCATTAGAATTCTTCATGTTAGAATGGATTTAAAAAGTAAGTTTTAACTTTTTTCGCCTTTCATTTCGATTGTTATGAAATTTTTTTAGGAGCAGATGCGCTATCCCGTTTCAATCTTTTGTGGTGAACCCCACCGCACGAAGTTTAATATTTTATGTCGCTGAGTGTAAGTTATTTTAAACCCAGCGACTTATTATTTACCTTCCTTTAATGCTTAAATCAAATAAAAATTTAGCGGTTTCCTGATCTGAGTCGGCGGAGAAGCCTGCTACATAAACGCCTTTTTTGCCTGATGTTGATTTAATTCCGTATACAACTGCCTCATCGCCAGGGTCTGATTCCCCTTCGTATCGATACACATGTACAATTTCAAATTTTTCAGGATTCTTTTTAATCAGGTCCGAGTTTAGATTAAAATCACAAGTAAATCCTTTTTCATGTAATTGATCCAGAGCTTTTGAAACAGTTGCGTAGTGATACATTCTTGTCATGATAATTGAATTTTAAAATTATGGATTTTAAAGATAACCAATTTAAAATTAAATCATTATGATAATAGGCCAAAAATCTAAAATTTAAAATGATTATTGTTAGTAGATAAAACGCTACTTTTGCACCGCAGACCGCCTTATCGTCGTCCCGATTTATCGGGAGGGAGGAAAGTCCGGACACCACAGAGAAGCATAGCGGGTAACACCCGTCGGTGTTAGAAATAACGCAAGGACAAGTGCAACAGAAAGTATGTACAGGTAATGCTGTAGTGAAACCAGGTAAACTCTATGCGGTGAAATACCAAGTATATCAGCATTTAAGGGCTTCTCGTCCGTTGTTGAAGGGTAGGTAGCTTGAGTCATGTAGTAATACATGATCTAGATAAATGATAAGGCCTTGATTTATCGAGGACAGAATCCGGCTTACAGGTCTGCATTTTTTATATATTTGTGAAACTCTCTAATCTACCTTCATGAATATAACCACTCCAAAACCTTTTGCTAAACCGGGAAAAAGTACTTTTAAACTCATAATTACCAATCTTACTTTTTGGGTTTTAATTGCCATTATTGCCGGGATTTTGCTAGGACATTTTTCGCCCGAAAATGGTGTAAAAATGGAAATTTTAGGCACTAAATTTATCGCACTAATCAAACTTTTTATTGGTCCGATTATCTTCCTTACCATTGTATTGGGAATTTCCGGAATGGGAAACCTGAAAAAAGTAGGCCGAATTGGTGTGAAAGCGCTGGGATACTTTGAGGTAGTTTCGACAGTGGCACTGGCTATTGGTGTTGCAGTGGCTTATTTTTTTAAACCCGGTAAAATTGATAAATCAGGTTTGACTTTGGGCGATGCCAGTCAATATACAAAAGGCACAGCGAAGGATTTTTCGTGGTTGGAGTTTTTCTTTTCGAACTTTACATTACAGGTCTTACTGGCAGCAATTGTTTGCGGTATTGCTTTGAACTTTTACAGCAAAAGAGAACAAACCATTTTGGTACTGGAACGCTTTTCAAAAGTCGTTTTCTTTGGGTTGAAATACGTCATGTATCTTGCCCCAATTGGTGCATTTGGCGGAATGGCCTATACGATTGGTAAGTTTGGTTTGGGAACTTTGATTCCGCTTGGCAAACTGATGCTTTGTGTTTACCTGACTATGGCTTTGTTTGTGTTTTTGATTTTGGGAAGTATTTTGCGATATTATAAAATCAGTATTCTTTCGATTTTAAAATATATTAAAGAAGAGCTTTTACTGGTTTTGGGAACTTCGTCATCTGAAGCTGCTTTACCAAGTATTATGGTAAAACTGGAACAAATGGGTTGCAGTAAATCGGTTGTGGGGTTGGTGATCCCAACGGGTTATTCTTTTAATCTCGACGGAACTTCAATTTATTTGTCGATGTCGGTGATCTTTCTGGCACAATTGTATGATGTGCATTTGAGTTTTTTCGAAATACTAAGTGTAATAGGAATCCTGATGATTACCTCAAAAGGTGCGGCGGGAGTTACCGGAAGCGGTTTTATTGTTCTGGCTTCGACATTGACGGCATTGCATAAAATTCCTGTAGAAGGCTTGGCTTTTTTACTGGGAGTTGATAAATTTATGAGCGAAGCAAGAGCGATAACCAATTTGATTGGAAATACAGTAGCTACAATTGTAATCTCAAAAAGCGAGCGTGATTTTACGGAGCTTAATTTAGATCCAGTTGTAGAGGAATAATTTGTTTGGCTTTTCGCGTAATGGCACACGGATGACACGGATTCGCTTTCTTGAAAGCGCTGATTTAAAACGGATTTTTTATTGGTTTAGGTTTGGTTCTTTTGCACAGTAACCACATTTTTGTCATTTCGAACGAAGAGAGAAATCACACACGTAATTCTGTTCCTACGTTACTTTATATTTATTGGCATTTAAAATTTAAAATTTATGATTAGAATAGCAATTTTAGGACTCGGTGGAGTAGGTGGTTATTTTGGAGGACTTTTAGCGAAAGCGTATTACAAGTCTGAAGAAATTGAAGTGATTTTTATCGCTCGTGGCGAAACTCAAAAAGCAATCGCCGAAAACGGATTGAAGATCATTACAGATGATTCAGAAACTGTGGTTTATCCAAAATTGGTTTCGAATAATCCGGATGAAATTGGCGTATTGGATTATTTAATCTGTGCCACTAAAACCTACGACATCGAGGAAAGTTTACTTTCGTTGCAGCAATGTATCGCTCAGGAAACGGTGATTCTTCCGCTATATAATGGAGTTGATGCTCCAGAACGTATTCATAAACTATTTCCGGAAAATGATATTTTACAAGGTTGTGTTTATATTATTTCGATGATTTTTTCGCCTGGAACAATTCGGAAAATTGGTTTTTATGAAAAGTTGTTTTTTGGATCTAAAACGGCTTCAAATTCAAAATTAAACGAATTACAAAGCATTTTTCAGAAAGCTAAAATCGAAAGTTATTTGGTAGAGAATATTGAAGAAACAGTTTGGGAAAAATTCATTTTCATTTCGGCTCTGGCTTCTATAACTTCTTATTTAAACCAGAATATTGGACAGATTTTAAGCAATCCTGATGCTAAAGCTATTTATGTAGAATTACTTAAAGAAATTGAAATGGTAGCCAAAGCCAAAGATTTACAACTATCAGATGATATTGTAAACCAGACTATTGTAAAACTAGAAAAATCGCCTAAAGAAGCGACTTCATCTATGCACAGGGATTACTTGGCAGGTAATAAAATAGAAGCGGCTTCGCTGACAAAATTTGTAGTCGAAGAAGCTTTGAAATATGGCGTAAAAACTCCTCTGTACGAAAAAATAAGTACCGTTTTATTGTCTTAAAAAGTTTATGCTTCGTCTTTTGTAGCGCGCACTAAACTAATTCCTGACATAAAAAACACTATACCTAATATACCGTAAATAATAAGTGATTTAATGTCTCGCGTTTCGCCTGAAGTTCCTGCAAATATAACAGCAGTATAAATCAAACCAACGATTCCGAGGATGGTTAATAGTCCTCCGAAAAATCTTTTTAGGTTCATGATGTTTGGTTTTAAATGTTCATTACAAATGTATTACGTACTTGATGTAAATAGTTATACAATTGGTTCTAAAACTTATATCATTTACAGTAGTTTATATAATGCCCAATACTTTGCTACATATTTTAGTGTAAAAAAATATTTTGATTTTTAATTCCTTTTTATTGTTTTAATCTTATTTTTGATGCAACAATTTAAAAATCAAACATGAAGAAAAATTACCTGTTTTTACTTTTAGCTGTTCTTTTTATTAATGCTGTTCAGGCGCAGGATGATGCTCCGATTGCTGTAGTTAAAAATCAGTTTAAGGTTAATTTGCTATTTCCCGCATTTGTTTATGAGCATGGTTTTGATGCTAAAAACACACTTTATTCTGAAGTAACTTTAGGAGTTGGTTATCATTATAGCAGTTATTATGGCGAATCAAGCTGGTATGTTTTTCCTACGATCAACGAACAGTTTCGTCATTATTATAATTTAGAAAAAAGAGCTGCCAAAGGAAAAAGAACCGCCCGCAATTCAGGGAACTTTTTAGCCGCGTCTGCTTATTATAACTTTAAATCATTAAATACCAACGAAAAATACGGTAATTACGATCCGTCGTTTACTTTGGCAGCACTTTGGGGGTTTCAACGTACTTACAAAGGCCGGTTCAATCTTGAAGTACATTTAGGGCCGGGCGTGAATTTTGATAAATATGATACTGAATTTGTACCCGTTGCTAACTTTACTTTAGGTTGGGTTATTGGAAAATAATCAAAAGAGATATAGTAGAAAACCTTGAGAGATCAAGGTTTTTCTATTTTAAATTCTAATCCAATATTTCGAACACTTTCAATTTTTATTTTTGGATCTGAGTTAAAATATTTTCTAAGTCTGCTGATAAAAACATCCATACTTCGTCCTGAAAAATAATCGTCTTTTTTCCAGACCGACATTAAAATTTGATCTCTTTTTAATAGCTGATTATGATTCAGATATAAATATTCGATAAGAGAAGCTTCCATTTCTGTGAGCTGCTGCACGTGATTTTTATTATTAAGGGTTAATCTTTCATTATCAAAAATATAAGAACCAATTTCAATTATATTATTTCCCTCGAGACTTCTTTTTTGCTCCATTCTTTTTAAAATGTTCTGCAAACGCAGAATCAGTTCGTCTACTTCAAAAGGTTTTATGATGTAGTCGTCTGCGCCCAGTTTTAAACCAATGATTTTGTCTTCTTTTAATTTTCTTGCAGTCAGGAAAATAAACGGAATTTCGGGATTAATCGTAATTATTTTTTCGGCCAGTGAAAATCCGTCCATTTTGGGCATCATGACATCAAAAACGCAAATATCAAAAGTCTGTTTTTTAAAATAGTCTACAGCTATTTCTCCATTTTCTGCCCAGATTACTTCAAATTGATGCAGTTCTAAGTATTGTTTTAAAATGGCTGCAAAATCAAAATCGTCTTCAGCTAAAAGTAATTTTTTCAAAATAAGGTAATTTAAACTTTTAATAAAATAGTAAACTGAGTTCCTTTTCCTAAATCACTCACAACATTCACAGTACCCTGATGCGCTTTTATAATTTGATCTACATAATAAAGACCTAATCCTAAGCCTTTTGTATTGTGAAGGTTTCCTTGTTGTACACGATAAAATTTTTCAAAAAGAAGTGATTGTTTGTTCTTTTCAATTCCAATTCCGTCATCTTCAATACTAATAGAGAACTGATTTTCGACAATACTTGTTTTCACAGTAATCGTGTTTGAACCATATTTTACAGCATTTTCAAGAACATTTAAAAACGCAGTTGTGAGATGGAATTTATCTAAAACTAAAATTGTTTTCTGAGTGTGAAAATCGGTTTTAAGATTGATTTTTGGAAATGCAATTTTAAAATCATTGATTATCGTTAACAGAAAATTTTCTGTTTCTATTTTTTCTTTTTGTAATTCAATTCCATTCTCTGCCAGTGAATTCGCCATCACCTGATCGATCAAATTTTGTAAACGATTGTTTTGGCGTGAAATCGTATTCACGATAGCATTAAAATTTTCATCATTATCTCTAATATCTTTTCGCTCTAATATTTTGGTCGAAATACCCAAAGTCGCCAAAGGAGTTTTGAGTTCGTGCGTAATATTATTGATAAAATCGGTTTTGATTTCGTTTACTTTTTTCTGCTTGATTAAGGCTTTTATGGCAATGACAAAAAGCGTTATAAGCGTTAGTATAGAAAGCAGCGAGAGAATTAAAACAAAAGTCATTCGTCTTAAAATAATCATTTCCCAATCGATTACCGAGATATACATGGAGTCTTCGGTCAGTAATTTATAATCCTGACTGGCATAAGAACCGTTTGTTGTTCCAACATAATTTCTAACCAGAAATGCATGATTTAGGGATGCCAGATTACCGTATAGTTTATTTCGAATAAAAGGTTTTTCAGAAAAAATAGTATCTGCTTTTTTGGTGTTTTGGTACAGCACAAATTTATTCAGGACAATAGCAAAATCTATCTTTAGATCCGGTAAATCTCTTTCGAATTTACGCTGAATTTTTTGCGTTAATGCATCCCGATATTCATTTTCAAGAATGTATTTTTTAACATCGACTTTGGTATTTTTCCCCTGAATATAATTTTCAGATAATTGTTTGTAGAGCGCGTCTTTTTTTGCTACAAGTACCGAATCAATATCACTATAATTATTAGAGATTTGAGCAATTTCATTTTTGATTTCGGTATGAAACTGCGCCACTTTGTAATCGTAGGTAGTTTTTACCAAATAGCATTGTACCGCTGATAGAACGATAAGAGCAACGACAGAAAACGCTATTAGTAAATTGATTCTTTGTTTCATTAGTTTTTTGTTATGGCTCGCGGATGACACGGGTTAAACTGGTTTACACGGATTTTTTTTTTCGCAGATTAAAGACTTTTCAGATTTATAAAAAAATCCGTGTAAATCCGTTCAATCTGTAAAATCCGTGGGCTATTCCTAGCTTCAAAATTAATGCTTTTATGATACAATCAGCACATTAACCCCGCATTAACCTTCAATTAACCTACGCAACCTTTTTTTAGAAGCACTTTTGCAGGATTGCAACTTAAATCCAACCAAAAATGAACCTTTATTTGCCCTTGAAAATTTTCCTTATTTTGTTTTTCTTCCTGCTTTCTTTATTTGGATATGCGCAAAATAAAACGCCAAAAGACAGTATTTCGAATAAACTTAATGAAGTTGTAGTTTCTCAAAACAAAAAAACTTTCACTAATACAAACGGGAATATAAAAGTTGATGTCGCTAATTCTATCTATAATTCGATCCCAAATACGGTTGATTTACTAGCCAAATTGCCAACGGTTCAGGTAAGTTCTGATAAAGAAAGTATTTCGGTTGTTGGCCGCGGAAATCCTTTAATCTACATCGACAATCAAAAAGTTGGAATGAACGATTTGAATGCTTTGGCTGTGGCCGATATTAAAACGATCGAAATCATTCAGAACCCGTCCTCTAAATATGAAGCCGAAGGTCGTTCTGTAATCCTGATTACACGAAGATTTAGCAAAAAAGACGGTTTTAGAACAGAGATTTCTGACGTTGCTTCTTTTAAGAAAAAGTACAGCAATTATCTTGGTTTTAATACCAGTTTTAAAAAGAATAAAATCGAATGGAAAGCCAATTTTAATTATAATAAATTACAACCCTGGGAAAATCATAGCATTGATTATCAAATTCCCGATGCGCAAATTGCTTCTAAGTATGATGTAACCGCTTATTCTGAAAAAAGGCAATTTGTTTTTGGAGGCAGTTTGTTTTACAAAATAAACGAAGAGGATTATTTTTCGTTTAGTGTAAACGGCAGGCTTCAAAAAGACATTTTTCCAATTAATACTATAACAGGTAATACAAATAAAAATGTAGAAAATAATGTTTTAACGTATAGTGATAATGACAGCAAGAAGAATTTTGTAAACTCATTTGTAAACTATTCTAAAAAAATAAAGGCGATCGATACACAGGTTTTTACCGGTTTGCAATATTCTAATTTCGATCAGGGATTATGGAGCCAGGTGCAGAATAATTACAATAATACCCAATTTGAACTCACACAACTTCGGGATCAAAAATTTCAGGTCAATGTATTTTCAGGAAAGATTGATGTTGAGAAAAAGTTTAAAAACGAAATAAAGTTGGAAATAGGAGGATTGTATGCTTCTGCCGATTCAAAATCAGATTCTGATATAGTGTATTTTGAGAAAAGTGAAAATGAAATTAGTCATTATGATTTTAAAGAGCAAAATCTGGCAGGTTACACTCAGCTTTCAGGAAAGATTAAAAAAGTCGATTTCTCCGTGGGTTTTAGAGTTGAAAACACCAATGTAAACGGAAAGTTTAAAACTGATTTATTGCCTTTAATCAATAAAAATTACACTGATTTTTTCCCCAAAATACAGTTTTCAGTCGCAATAGACAGCACGAGAAACATTAGTATAAATTATGCAAAGAGTATTTCAAGACCCAATTATTCGTCGTTAAGTCAGGGCACAACATATATAAATCCGTATTTTTTATATGCCAGAAATATCAATCTGGATCCTACGATTGTCAACGAAATTTCTTCGACATTTCAGTATCATGATAAATCGGTAAAACTAACCTATTATCAAAATACAGATCCGGTTTACAATAGTTTCCTTTTTGATAAAGAACTGAATATAATGACTTTTAAAGACGTGAATTTTGACAAGGAATCTGCGTTTGTTCTCGATTTCGAATTGCCTTTCACCTATAAATTCTGGACAACAACCAATTCTTTAGTTTTTGTTTCAGAGAAGATCGAAGATGCTTCGGCAGTATTTTTATCTTCAAAACCATATGCGTATTATTATTCAAACAACGAATTCAAACTGCCAAAAGGATATACGGCTGTTCTTGCTTTTAGAGGAGTTACAAAACAAAACAAAGGTGTTTTTGAAAGAAATGCCAGGGCAATTGTAGACATGTCGTTTTCGAAAACTTTCTTTAAAAATTGGAATTGCAGTCTGAACTTTAATAATGTATTTAAAATGATAAATGAAGAAGAAGTATTTACCATCAATAATATCAACTCAAAAGCAAGGTATTTGGTAGATGAACATGAAATTTCTATTTCAATCAAGTATTCTTTTGGAAAAGTAAAGGAAACTGAATTTAAAGGAAAAAGCATGGAGCAAAACTCGGGCCGGGTGAATTAAAAAAAGGAATCATTGTGTGTAATTATTTTTAACACATAGAAACATAGAATGGTTTACTCGAAAAAAGGCGTTTCACTTATTTCAAATACACAGAGCGGGCTATGAGAAGGAAATTTATTTCTTTTTTGGAATTCTTTTAGATGCATAAAAAAAATCTATGTTTCTATGTGTTAAAATTAAAGTTTAGAATTTCAATTATTGAAAAATGGAGCGAAATCAGGACTTTTAATAAATCTCGATTTCGCTCCATTTGAGCTTGTTATATTCAAACGAAAACTAACCTTCGTCCTCTTCTGTAGCTTTGTTTAATTTAATGGTCAGTTCTTCCTCATCATCAGTCGAGTTGAGTTCGAAGAAACTAAAAAATGAACCTCCATAATTTTTTTGAAAAGAAAAATTACTTAAATGTTCCATTTTCGTGTATTTAGAATGTTCAATAATCATCATTCCGTCTTCGTTTAATAGTTCTCTTTCGAAAACCGTAAGAACAATTTTTTCAAACGCTGCCTGATCTAATCCGTACGGAGGATCGGCAAAAATGATATCGTAAGAGGTTTTGCAATTGTCTAAAAATTTATAGACATCACTTTTCGTTGCAGCGACATCAAAATCATATTCTGATGACACTTGTTTGATGAATTTTACACACCCAAAATCACCATCGACTGAGGTTATTGGAGCACTTCCGCGTGAAGCGAATTCGTAAGTAATGTTTCCTGTTCCGGCAAATAAATCCAAAACCTTTAAGCCTTCAAAACTAAAATGATTGTTCAAAACATTAAACAATGCTTCTTTACTCATGTCAGTCGTAGGTCTTACAGGAAGGTTTTTTGGCGGAAAAATGCGGCGTCCTTTGTATTTTCCTGAAATGATTCTCATGATTGAAATAAGATATAATGTTTTTGATTTTGTGCAGTTGAAAAGCTGTTTCTTTCTTGTAATGTGCTTACATCCAAAAATGAAATATGACGAATGTATTTGTATGCAATGGCATAGTACGGATCGTTTTGATGTATAGTACCTAATAATTCAAGCGGAAAACTTTCCGGATTCAAGCTCAATTGTTCGGCTGTAAAAAGAATGTAATAAAGAAAATCTTCCGGAGTCTGATATTCAAAAGAATTGAATAATAACAATTTCTGATTTTGAACCACGATAACTTCAAAATGATTGGCATTGAAATTCACTACCATTTTTTTCTGATCATTGTTCTTGGAGCTTTCAAGAATTTTCTCGACTAAAATACTGTTGACGTGTTTGTAATCAAACGAACCAACGGTGTCAATCAAAAAGTTGTTGATATTGATATAGGGGATATAAACCGAATGCATTTCGTAATTCGAAATTTGATCGAAAGTAAAAAAGTCGGTTTCAAAAACCTTTGTATTGTATTGTAAATAGCTTCCTAAGAAATTTTCGTCGAACAAAGCGCTCGGTACAAAAGTCGAAAGATTATTATTATGGATGACTAAAATTTCATCGTAAGTATCTTTTAGTTCCGGATAATTTTTAAAAGCGGCGCTGTATAATTCTTCAATTTTTGATGGCTTTTGCGTAGCATCAAAATTGATTTCATTAAAGGCTGTTATTGTATTATTTAAAGTATCAAAACAACAAAATGAAAATCCGTTCAGTGAAACCTGAATAGAAAGCTTTTTGTAATTTTTGGAAGTGATGTTAGTATTTTGCAATGACATGTTGATTTACAATTCGTTACCTGTTTTACAAGAAAGAATTTAAGGCGATTACAAACTTACAAATAAAATAAATAACAATATCAATGTCAATGCCAACTTCAATGTCAAATTTCAATTTCAAAAAGTAATATCTTAATTTAAATAGTTGTGTGGTTTTTCGGTATCTCTAATTTTATTTAAAATTAATTTTTAGAACCCGCGTTGTTGCTTTTTATCGATTGAGATTAAAATTGATATTGTAATTGATTTTTGACATTGAAATTGATTTTGACATTGACATTGAAGTTTGACATTGACATTGAAGTTTGACATTGAAATTGATTTTTGAAATTGACATTGAATTTGATATTTAAAAGCCCGTTCTTTGTAGTTCAATTTTTCCCTATGAATTCATCACTTTTTTATGGCGTTTTACAAAAACGATTTCCTTTTGCACCCACTTATAAACAGGACATTTTTTTTCAGAAAATCGCTATTTTCTTAACGGATACACATAACGATACGATTTTTGTCTTGAAAGGATATGCAGGAACGGGAAAAACAACCGTGATCTCCACAATCGTAAACAATCTGGGAGATATTAATAAAAAGTTTGTTTTGCTGGCGCCAACAGGTCGTGCGGCAAAAGTGATTGCCAATTATTCGAATACACCCGCGTTTACAATTCATAAAAAAATATATTTTCCTAAAAAATCTGCCGGCGGAGGCGTGGCTTTTACCAAGCAGGTAAACAAACATAAAAACACCATTTTTATCGTCGATGAGGCTTCGATGATTTCAGATAGCAATTCAGATTCGAAATTGTACGATAACGGATCACTTCTGGATGATTTAATTCAGTATGTATATTCCGGAACCAATTGCAAAATGATTCTTTTAGGAGATACAGCGCAGTTGCCACCGGTGAATTTAGATATAAGTCCCGCGCTTGATGTGCAAACTCTGGCTGTGCATTATGACAAAGAAATCGAACATATCGAACTCGACGAAGTAATGCGTCAGGAAGAAAGTTCCGGGATTTTGTACAATGCGACAGAACTGCGTGAATTACTGAAAGATACTTTTATCACTGAGTTTAAATTTGATGTAAAAAGATTTAAAGATATTATTCGTCTTACCGATGGTTATGATATTCAGGATGCGATAAACTCGGCTTACAGTAATTATAGTATAGAGGATACAGCTTTTATTGTACGTTCGAATAAAAGGGCGAATCAATACAACGAACAAATCAGAACGAGGATTTTATTTAAAGAAAGCGAACTTTCGGTTGGGGATTTCCTGATGGTGGTAAAGAATAATTATTTCTGGCTAAAAGAAACCGATGAAGCCGGATTTATTGCCAACGGAGATATTATTGAAGTTTTGGAACTCTTCGGAATCAAGGAATTATATGGATTCAATTTTGCGAAAGTAAAAATCAGAATGGTCGATTATCCGGATCAGAAACCTTTTGAAACGGTATTGTTGTTAGATACCATTAAAAGTGAATCTCCTTCTTTAACCTACGAAGAATCAAATCGTTTGTACGAAGAAGTGATGAAAGATTACGAAAGTGAAAGTACTAAATACAAGAAGTTCCAAAAAGTAAAAGAGAACGAGTATTTCAACGGATTACAAGTAAAATTCTCCTATGCGATTACGTGTCACAAATCGCAAGGTGGGCAATGGAATACTGTTTTTATAGAACAACCTTACCTGCCAAACGGAATCGATCGTGATTATATCAGGTGGTTGTATACCGCTATGACACGTGCCAAAAATAAATTATATTTGATAGGATTTAAAGACGAAAGTTTTGAAGAGTAGTTTTTTTTTGTCACGAATTTCACGAATGAGCACGAATTTTCTTTTTATTAAATTCGTTAAAATTGCCTAATAAATAAGTACAACTAGAAAAATTGCCGCAAAGAATTAATTAGTGAAAATTAGTGAAATTCGTGGCAAAAAATCTAAATATAATGACAACACTAAACGACTTACATTCGATTTCATCAACGTTTTCGAATACAGATAAAATGCCGGTTTTGTTTTTAGGACACGGCAGCCCGATGAATGCTATTGAAGAAAATCAGTTTGTAGCTGGTTTTCGAGATTTGGCTAAAACATTGCCACAACCCAATGCTATTTTATGTGTTTCTGCGCATTGGTTTACCAATGGAACCAAAGTTACTTCAATGCAAATGCCGAGAACAATCCATGATTTTGGAGGTTTTCCTCAAGCGCTTTTTGATGTGCAATATCCTGCGAAAGGAAGTCCTGAACTGGCTCTTGAAACTAAGAAAATATTAGAACCCGTAAATGTAGATTTAGACGAACATTGGGGTTTAGATCATGGCGCGTGGAGTGTCCTTAAACACTTGTATCCTGAGGCAAATGTTCCTGTAATTCAGTTGAGTATTGATTATACCAAATCAGGGCAATATCATTTTGAGTTGGCTCAGAAATTACAATCTTTACGTCGTAAAGGAGTTTTAATTATTGGCAGCGGAAATATCGTTCACAATCTCCGTTTGGTTGATTTCAGAAATTTTGACAAGGACAATTACGGTTTCGATTGGGCGATTGAAGCGCGCGAAACCATTAATAATTATTTGCTTGACGAGAATTTTCAACCTTTAATTGATTTCGAAAAAATGAATAAGGCCATACAATTGGCGATTCCAACGCCGGATCATTATTTGCCTTTATTATATACTTTAGGTTTAAAAGAAAAATCAGAAGAACTGAGTTTATTCAACGATAAATTGTTGGCCGGTTCTTTGAGTATGACATCAGTAAAAATTATGTAACATACCTAAATAAACTCTGCGAATCTCTGTGAAAATCTTTGTGGATCTCTGTGGTAAAATATAACGCAAAGTAGCACAAAGACTTTCACAGAGATTCACGAAGAAGAAAAAAAATAAATTTAAAAATATTAGAATGAAAATAATAGCTGTAATTCCGGCGCGATATGCATCAACACGTTTTCCTGCTAAACTCATGCAGGATTTGGGAGGGAAAACCGTAATTCTAAGAACTTATGAAGCAGCGGTTGCCACAAAATTGTTTGATGACGTATTTGTAGTAACCGACTCGGATTTGATTTTTGATGAAATTGTTTCGCATGGTGGAAAAGCCATCATGAGTATCAAAGAACACGAATCAGGCAGTGATCGTATTGCCGAAGCTATTTTTAGCCTTGATGTTGATATTGTTGTGAATGTTCAGGGTGACGAACCTTTTACAGAAGCTGGGCCATTAGAACAGGTTTTATCAGTCTTTAAAGATGATGAAGATCATAAAGTTGATTTGGCTTCGCTAATGCGTGAGATTAGAGATGAAGATGAAATCAATAACCCGAATAATGTAAAAGTTGTAGTAGATCAATCGCAGTTTGCGCTGTATTTTTCAAGATCTGTAATTCCGTATCCGAGGGATAAGGATGTTGGTGTTCGTTATTTTCAGCACATCGGGATTTATGCTTTTAGAAAACAGGCTTTATTAGATTTTTACAGCCTTCCTATGAAGTCTTTAGAAGCATCTGAGAAACTGGAACAACTTCGTTATTTAGAATTCGGAAAACGTATTAAAATGGTTGAGACAACTCATGTTGGAATTGGAATTGATACTGCTGAGGATTTAGAAAAGGCTCGTGCTATTTTAGGAGTTTAGTTTGCGCGTAATGGCACACGGATGACACGGATTCGCTTGCGCGAAAGCATGGATTTACGCGGATTTTTGTCATTGCGAGGAACGAAGCAATCTCATTTGCTGAATTACTTTATGTTTTGATAGTGTGTCAGGCTGAGCGAAGTCGAAGCCCTCGTTTCAATTGGTGCGCCTTCGACTTCGTTAAGGATGACAAACGAGATGTTAAAACTAAATTATCTTAAGAAAAAAGAGTTTCCTAGCGGGGAATAGCTCCTAAATAAAAATCAAATTACAAATATTAAATTACAATTTTTGCGCAATCTTGTTATTTCGAGGAACGAGAAATCACACTAGGAACTTGATAAAGATTGGTAATTTTCTTTACGGAATTTCGAGTGTGATTTCTCGTTCCTCGAAATGACAAAAATGAATAAAAAAAGCTCCAAATCAATAAGATTGGAGCTTTTTTTAAATATATAAATCTAAATTTATTGATACAAATTTGGATATTTCGAAGGATTAACTTCATTCATCAAAGTATATACTTTCTCGAAAATATCTTCGGCAGAAGGTTTTGAGAAATAATCACCATCAGTTCCGTAAGCCGGTCTGTGTGCTTTTGCAGTCAGCGTTTGTGGTTTACTGTCTAAGTGAATGTACGCATCTTGTTCTTCCAGAATTTGTTGCAGGATGTAAGCAGAAGCTCCACCAGGAACATCTTCGTCGATTACTAAAAGACGATTTGTTTTAGCGATACTTTTTACAATATCTTTATTGATATCAAACGGAAGTAAGGACTGAATGTCGATTACTTCACAATCGATTCCTAATTCCAGAAGTTCGTTTGCGGCTTGTTCTACCAATCTTAAAGTCGATCCGTATGAAACTAATGTAATGTCAGCACCTTCTTTTAGCGTTTCAACTACACCAATTGGCGTTTTGAATTCACCAAAATTCAAAGGTGTTTTTTCTTTTAATCGGTAACCATTCAAACATTCGATTACAAGAGCCGGTTCGTCAGTTTCTAAAAGAGCGTTGTAAAAACCTGCTGCTTGTGTCATGTTTCTTGGTACGAGAACGTGAATACCACGAACGGCGTTTATGATCATTCCCATTGGAGAACCGGAATGCCAGATTCCTTCCAGACGATGTCCGCGGGTTCTGATAATTAATGGTGCTTTTTGTTTACCAACGGTTCTGTATTGTAATGTCGCCAAATCATCGCTCATGATTTGAATTGCGTAGAGTAAATAATCTAAATACTGAATTTCAGCAATTGGACGTAAACCTCTTAAAGCCATCCCGATTCCTTGTCCAATAATGGTAGCTTCACGAATACCAACATCGGCAACACGAAGTTCTCCGTACTTTTCCTGCATTCCTTCAAGACCTTGGTTTACGTCGCCAATGTTTCCTACATCTTCACCAAAAATTAGTGTTTCAGGATATTTGGTAAACAAAGCATCAAAGTTATCACGAAGGATCATTCTGCCATCAAGGTCGGCTTTTGCATTATCAGCATATTGAGGAAGCACTTTTTCTACAGAAAAAACATTTTTATCTGAATCTGAATGCAAATGGCTACTGAATCTTGGTTGGGTAATTTTGATATAATTAGTAATCCAGTCAGACAATAAAACTTTGCTGTTTGGAATTTCTATAAAACGCAATATTTTTCTGGCGATTACCAGCATTTCTTTTTTTAAGGGCGATTTGATAACGCTTAATTCAGAAATGTATTTTTGTATTTTATCTTTATGGTTGATACTGGCAGCAGAAATTTGCTCCAGCAAAGCCATAAGATTTTTTTGATCTTCGATAATTGGGTTGATAAAAGAGTTCCAGGCTTCTTTTTTAGCTTCGAAAACTTCTTTTTTCAATTGGGCATCAATTTCGGCCAATTCTTCAGGCGATGCAATATTGATGGCAATCATCCATAAACGCATCTGACGAATACAATCAAAATCTTTTTCCCAAGCCAGTCTTTCGGCGTTTTTGTAACGCTCGTGAGAACCAGAAGTAGAGTGACCTTGCGGTTGTGTTAATTCGTTTACGTGAATTAAAACCGGAACGTGCTGTTCGCGGGCAATTGCAGCAGCTCTTTCGTAAGTCGAAACCAACTCTGCATAATCCCATCCTTTAACCCTGAAAATTTCGTAACCGTTTGCATCTTCGTCGCGTTGGTATCCTTTTAAGATTTCAGAGATGTTTTCTTTGGTAGTTTGATGTCTGGCGTGAACCGAGATTCCGTATTCATCATCCCAAACACTCATTACCATTGGTACCTGCAAAACTCCGGCAGCATTTATGGTTTCGAAAAATAAACCTTCAGAAGTACTTGCGTTTCCTATAGTTCCCCAGGCTATTTCGTTTCCGTTTACAGAGAATTTGTCTTTGGTTTTAATACCTTCAACATTTCTGTAAATTTTAGATGCCTGAGCCAAACCCAATAATCTTGGCATTTGTCCTGCTGTAGGCGATATATCTGCGCTTGAATTTTTTTGTTTTGTTAAGTCTTTCCAGGATCCGTCTTCGTTTAAACTGTGCGTTACAAAGTGTCCGCCCATTTGTCTTCCGGCAGACATTGGATCAAAATTTAAATCAGTATGACCATATAAACCTGCGAAAAATTGTTTTGGAGTCAGTTCTCCAATAGCCATCATAAAAGTCTGATCGCGATAGTATCCGGAACGAAAATCTCCGTTTTGAAAAGATTTTGCCATAGCAAGCTGTGGAACTTCTTTTCCGTCACCAAATATTCCAAACTTGGCTTTTCCTGTCAATACTTCTTTACGACCTAAAAGGCTACATTCGCGGCTGGTTACTGCAATTCTGTAGTCATTCAATACCTCAGTTTTGAAATCTTCAAATGTTAATGTAGTATTGCTTTTTTCTTTTATCATAATCTTGAGGGGTCATGTTAGACTGCGAAATTACTTAAAAACAATCAATAATCATAATTCTTTAAAATAAATATAATTTAATTATTTGTATTTAAAATCAAAAAACTACGTATTTTATTTGGGTTATTTTTATAATAAAATGTAATTTATTGATAATATCGCATGTTTTTCTTTAAAATTTATTCAATTAAAACCATTTTCTAGTAAAAAGATTAACTAATGTTTTTGGCGAAAGTGTGATAACGAATCGTATTTTTTCATTGTATTTGTTTTGAGAAATTTCCCATCCGTTATTTGAATAAACAGGAAAGTAAAGTTCAAAATAATCAGGAACAAGATTTAAACGAATTCCGCTATCATAAACAAAATTCTCACTTTGATGTTTGCTTTTCATAAAACCGATATCGCCGTAAACCTCAATCCAGTTCCAGATCGAGTAACTGGCGTTTAGTGCCGTCATCCATTGATTGGCGTAGGCTGGCGCTAGTTTTGACTTAAAACCACCTTCGGCCATAACATATTGCTGACTAAAAAATCCGGTGCTTTCTGATCGTCCGTAAAAATTATAATCGAACATATAATCTGTTGGGCGGTCTAAACCAAAACTAAAATAATCTGAATTTGTTGTGTTGTATAAAAAACTTCCGGCGTACAATCTCAAATTCAGTTTGTGATTGTTTTCGAATAATCTTCGATATTCAACTTCTCCGGCAATTTTTCCAAAGTTTCCACCAAACTGAACATCGGTCATAAAATTAAAGTGATCGATTAATTCGGTTTTGGTATTTGAATACCGGGCATTAAAAACAGAATAATTGGGTTCAGAATTATCTGTTATGTACTGACTTGCTTCACGTTTTACAATGACTTGTCGAAACGTAAAAAGTTGTTTTCTGTTATCTCTAAAATTCTCTTCCCGAATTCTAAACTGAACCATCGGATTCAATCTTAAATAGGTTGCATCAGGCGCATAATGAAAATAATTTTGACTCACAGAATATCTAACATTATAGAGTGTACTGTTTCGGTAATATTGATTGTATACAAATGCTGACGAACCTGAAATTGTTCCTGCTTTAATAGAGTAAGCGGGATTAATATCAAAAGTAAAAGGTTTATCGAGAATAGTTTTGTTATGAAAACGTATTCCGGGCGTAAAACCATCATACAGATTGTAAGTAACTGTTGGGATGTACAAAATCTGGTTGTAATACGGATCTTCAAGATCTTTGGCAAAATTAAACTTGATGGGACGATTTGTTATCACCACACTTTTTAATGATTTCCAGTTGTTTCTTTGGTTGTATTCCGGAACTTCATTATCGTAGTTTAAGACAATTTTATCCGCATTTTTGCGGTCTACTTCATAAATAGAATCGGTGTTTTTAGGTTCAATCCATTTTTTAAAAACGACTTCATTTTTCTTAAGTCCGTAAACCGGAATAGGAACAAAATTGTTGGTTTTATTTTTGATCTGAAACTGAACGCTGTCTTTTGTTCTGTAAACATTAGAAAATTTGTAATCGATAATATCTCTCGAATCAATAATTGTATTAAAAAACCAATCGATATTTTTACGGCTGTTTTTGGTTAATATTTTTTCGAAGTTATAGCGATTCGTTTGCTCTGTTTTATTCAGGTTATAAAATTCCTGTACGCTTTCGGGAACAATATCATGATCGAGATAATCATCTAAATAACTCAGGCTTAATCCCGCTCGATATTTACTGGCAATTTGTTCGTTGAATTTTATTAAAGTATTCTTTGGATCTCCAAGTGGCTGATCAAGGTTTTTGCGAGCCATCAGCATATAATAATAGCTGTATTGCTCATTGAAAGTAAGATTGGTAATGTTGTAACTTTTAAAGAGTTTCATTTTAGAAAGTCTTCCAAGCATCTTTTGATCCAAATGATTTTCCTCCATATATTTCATCATGGCATAAATCTGGATCCCGTCATACACCCAATTGTCTTTTCGGGGATCTAAGCGCAAACTATTCTTTAAATAATTATTAAGATAGGTTTTTAAGAACGTAATTTCAAATATAAAATCATCAGAAAACGGACTAATAAATGACGGTAACTGATTCAGTCCATAAAACGGATTTCGATCATAATCTACCTGCGAAACGGTAATTTTTTTATGCGGATATTTCCCTATAAAAGCACTGGCAAAATTCACTACTCTATTAATAATAATAGCTTTCTGAATTTCGCTAAGTTTTTTGTTTTTAAGATCACTGAGCACTTCCAGAGAACCATTGTCATAACTTGCAAAACTATTTTGTTTTTCGATAAACAAATTAAAATCAGTTCTGTTAGTTCCGGAATAGGAGTAGGTTTTAAAGAGCGAATTCGTAGCATCTTCTGATACCGAATTCAAATCGGTAGTAATCGCGTATTGGTTTGGGATTTTTATAGCAATTTCATAATCAACGCCTGCATTTGCAATGTCGTCCAGATTATAATTGTTAGATTTCGTAAAACGATGATTTTCAAATCGCGCCGGGCTCAGGAACCAGTTTTTTAAGTTCATTCCGCCATTTTGATCAAAACCATAACGGGTGAATTTATCACTCGGAATTTTTGAAATATAAACCAAATGCAAATCGATTTTCTCACCAGGATATAATTTTCGATTCAGTTTTACAACCACAAAATCAGGATTCTTTTCCGTTCTTTCCCATTCAAGTGCCCTATTATCTGAATCGGTCAAATTTAAAATCGTAGTATTTCCTCTTTCTGCAGCTTTTGCCAGATGAAAACCGCGATAAAATTCATCCGAAAATCTTTTGGCTAATGGCGTATTCTTTCCAGAGAATGCATTGTTCCAATCGTTTAAAACAATCGAAATCAAAGAATCGTTAGACGTGTTGTAATAAGTAATATCCTGTTTTACGTTCAGTGTTTTAAGCTCGAGATTAACCGCCACCTCCATCTTAGACTGATGTTGTGCATATTGTTTTAATGAGCTCATTAAGACAAAAACGAAGAATATAACTTTATATAATAGTTTCAATGATGGCCTAGGATAATTAATATATAACTTAAGTTACGAGTGTTCAGTTGCTTTGGTTTTTTGTAAAAATAACATAAAAAAAGCTGTTTAAAAAAACAGCTTTAATTTTTTGTAAGATTTTATGATTATTTAACCATTAAGTGATATAAGAAAATTTAAGGTTAATACTTTATGCGGCATTTTTAAATGAACTTATATCACTTATATGGTGAAAAAAATATTAGAAATTAGGACTTAAATCGTATTTCTTGTAGAATTTATCCAATACATCAACTACTTCATCTTCAGTGTCAACGATCTTAAATAAGTTCAAATCTTCGGGACTAACGGTATGCATTTTTTCTACTAAAACCGTTTTTACCCATTCGATCAATCCTGACCAGAATTCAACGCCAACTAATATAATTGGGAATTTACCAATTTTTTTGGTTTGAATTAAGGTAATCGCTTCAAACATTTCATCAAGAGTTCCAAAACCTCCTGGCATTACCACAAAACCTTGCGAATATTTTACGAACATTACTTTTCTCACAAAGAAATAATCGAAATTCAGGTTTTTATCGTGATCGATATAAGGGTTAAAGTGTTGTTCAAAAGGCAATTCAATATTTAATCCCACCGAAATTCCGCCTCCTAAATGCGCACCTTTATTACCAGCTTCCATGATTCCGGGGCCACCTCCTGTGATCACACCGTAACCAGCTTTACTGATTTTGTAAGCAATTTTTTCTGCCAATAAATAGTATTTATCATCTGGTTTCGTTCTCGCCGAACCAAAAATAGATACACAAGGACCAATACGTCCCATGCTTTCGTAACCGTTTACAAACTCGGCCATGATTTTAAAAATCGCCCAGCTATCGTTTGTTCTAATTTCATTCCACGTTTTTTGTTTCAAACGGTCCTGAATTACTTTGTCCTCATCATTATCAAAATCTTCTAATCTCATTTTAGGTATTTTAATTATTTATATTTTTATTTTTAGCTGTGTCGTTTTTAAATTTTCATCCTGAGCGTAGTCGAAGAGAAGGAGCTATTTCCTGCTGTCCACTGTATCTTTTATGGTGAACCCCACCATAAAAGGATGCCGCTCCCATCAGGGCTAGGGCACCAGTTTTCAATTGAAAGATTGTTTTATAAAAAGAAAAAATTCTTTTATTTAGTACGTTTGTTCTTCAATTGACTTAGTAATGTTGCTTTTAACTTTTCCGGTATGTTCTGTAGTTTTCGATTCAATCAGCATTATCGAACATTCCTCAATTGAAGAAACCCTGTGATTTACGCCTTTTTTTACAACGAATAAATCACCTTTTTTCATAGTGAATGATGGTTCGCTTTCAATTTCCATTAAAAGTTCACCGTCAACAATGTAAAATAATTCGTCTTCATTCTCGTGATTGTGCCAGGGAACTTCATGGCCTTTTATTTTAGCCACTTTAATATATTGATCGTTTACTTCGTCAATTATTTTGGGCGAAAAATATTTGTCAACGTTACCGAACTTTTCTTTTAGATTCATAGATTTTATATTAGTCTTTGCCAAAATCAATTTTTTTTTCAAAAACGGCTAGCTAAATTAAGTCTTTTTTTGAGAATTGCGACAGAAATGCACATTTATTAATTTAAATGTAACGTATGTTAAATCTTTTTTTTTTGGTTTGTGATTCATTATCAAATGATTAATGAATTTTTATAAAAATGGATCTATCTCCATTTTTGTCATCCCCGAGGAACGAGGGATCTCCGCAAGAAACTCCTCAATCAAAATCCCCAATCTTTGTGTCGAGATGTTACCAATATTTCGTTCCTACGGAACTTGGTTGTGTGGACGCGTAATATTTTCAACGGATTAAAATCCGTTGCTACCAACATTTCGTTCCTTCGGAACTTTTATAATAAGTATGAAAAGAGTCTTAGGCTCGATTCATTTTGTAGCGAAGTATTTTAATCCGTCGAAAGATGAAGACATACAAAAAAGATTGGTAGCATCGACCAATTTTGTATGGATGGATTTTAATCCATCCATACAAAGGTTTTACTCCAATTCCTTTTTCAAAAACTTCGCAGTATAGCTTTTTTTATTTTTCGCTACTTCTTCCGGAGTTCCTTTAGCGATCAATTGTCCACCGCCTTTTCCGCCTTCAGGACCAATATCAATAATATAATCCGCAAGTTTGATAACGTCCATATTATGTTCGATAACCAGAATTGTATTTCCTTTATCAACCAGTTTATTGATTACATCCATTAAAACGCGAATGTCTTCAAAATGCAAACCAGTTGTAGGTTCGTCTAAGATATAAAACGTATTTCCAGTATCTTTTTTAGACAATTCTCCGGCTAATTTGATACGTTGCGCTTCACCACCCGAAAGTGTTGTACTTTGCTGTCCAAGTGTAATATATCCTAAACCAACATCCTGAATGGTTTTTACTTTACGGTAAATCTTCGGGATGTTTTCAAAAAACGGAACGGCTTCATCAACCGTCATATTCAATACATCCGAAATTGATTTTCCTTTGTATCGAATCTCTAAAGTTTCTCTATTGAAACGTTTTCCCTGACAGGTTTCACATTCTACGTAAACATCCGGTAAAAAGTTCATTTCTATAGTTCTTACACCGGAACCTTCGCAGGTTTCGCAACGTCCGCCTTTTACATTAAAACTAAAACGTCCCGCTTTGTAACCACGAATCATGCTTTCAGAAGTCATGGTAAACAAGTTTCTGATCTCGGTAAAAACCTCTGTATAAGTTGCCGGATTCGAACGCGGCGTTCTCCCAATCGGACTTTGATCGATATCAATAACTTTGTCAATATGTTCTAAACCTTCAATTTTTTTATAAGGTTGCGGTTTTTTTACACCATTAAAATAATAAGCGTTCAAAATAGGGTAGAGCGTCTCGTTGATCAAGGTCGATTTTCCACTTCCTGAAACTCCTGTAACGCAAATTAATTGTCCTAAAGGCAATTCGATAGAAACATTTTTAAGGTTGTTTCCGGTTGCTCCGGTTAGTTTTAAAAACTTTCCGTTTCCTTTGCGACGCTCTTTCGGAATCTCTAATTTCATTTTACCATTCAAATATTGAGCAGTAATTGTATCTGATTTTAAAGTTTCAGCAGGAGTTCCAATGCTAATGATTTCTCCTCCGTATTTACCTGCTTTTGGTCCAATATCAATAACATAATCAGCGCGTTCGATCATGTCTTTATCGTGTTCAACGACAATAACTGAGTTTCCTATATCTCGTAATTGCTCTAAGGAATGAATTAGTTTTTCATTGTCTCTTTGGTGCAAACCAATACTTGGCTCGTCCAGAATATATAAAACACCAACCAATTGCGAACCAATTTGAGTTGCAAGACGAATACGTTGTGCTTCACCACCTGAAAGTGATTTTGAACTTCGGCTTAAAGCCAAATAATTCAAACCAACATTCATAAGGAAATTCAAACGGTCTTTGATTTCTTTTACTACTTCTGAAGCGATCAAAAGTTGTTTGTCTGATAAATGTTTGTTTAAATCCTGAAACCAAACAGTCAGATCAGAAATATCCATATCGCATAATTCAACGATATTTTTTCCGTTTATTTTAAAAAATAAAGCTTCTTTTTTCAAACGCGAACCATCACAAACGGGACAATTTACTTCATCCATGAAATCTTTTGCCCAACGTTTTATAGTGGTCGAAGAAGTTTCGTCAAACTGATTTTTGATGAAATGCGAGATTCCTTCAAAATCTATTTTGTAATCGCGTGTAACTCCTAAATCTTTAGAATTGACAACGAATTTATCTTTTCCACCATGCAAAATCATGGTCATGGCTTCTTCCGGAATTTTCTCAATTGGGTCTGTTATCTTGAAACTGAATTTCTCTCCAATAACTTCCAATTGCTTAAAAATCCATGACGATTTATATTCACCAAGCGGAGCAAAACCTCCCGCTTTAATTGATAATTTCGGATTCGGAATAATCTTTTTTACGTTGATTTCGTGAACTGTTCCTAATCCGTTACAATGCGGACAGGCTCCTTTTGGAGAGTTGAATGAGAATAAATTAGGTTCCGGGTTTTGGTACGAAATTCCGGTTGTAGGACACATTAAATTCCTACTGAAATAACGAACTTCATTCGTGTCCTGATCTAAAATAATCAAAACATTTTCGCCATGATGCATAGCTGTATTGATACTTTCAGACAAACGTTTTTGATTGTCTTCGGTATCTTCGATCAACATTCTGTCGACTACAATTTCGATATCGTGCGTTTTATAACGATCAAGTTTCATTCCTGAAACCAAATCCTGAACTTCGCCGTTTACACGAACTTTAAGGAAACCTTGTTTTGTAATTTGCTGGAATAACTCTGCATAATGACCTTTTCTGGCTCTAATAATCGGAGCGAGAATATTGATGCGTTTTCCTTTAAAATCCTGAATAATTAAATCTTTAATTTGTTCATCAGAATAGGAAACCATTTTTTCGCCGGTGTTGTAACTATAAGCGTCGGCACCACGAGCGTAAAGAAGTCTCAGGAAATCGTATATTTCTGTAATTGTCCCAACCGTAGAACGCGGACTTTTACTGGTTGTTTTTTGTTCGATCGCAATTACTGGCGAAAGACCATCGATTTTATCAACATCCGGACGTTCTAGACCGCCAAGAAACTGCCTGGCATAAGCGGAAAAAGTCTCCACATAACGACGTTGTCCCTCGGCATAAATGGTATCAAACGCCAAAGACGATTTTCCCGAACCCGATAGACCGGTAATAACCACCAGTTTTTCACGCGGAATAGAAATGTCTATATTTTTTAGATTATGAACTCTTGCACCAAGAACTTCAATAGTATTGTCTTTTTCTAACATAATTTTGAGCAAAACGCAAAGTTACCACTTTGATTTGTTCTTTTTGTGCTCGATAGCAAAACTTTATGTTACAATTAGTAACAAAATAACGCTAACTTTTGGGTTAGCGTTATCAAGTGAAAGATTAGTAGTTTATGTTCCAAATGGAAATATTTTAGTTTAAAATTACTTTTCTAACTGTTGTATTTCCTTCGTTTTCTAAATAAATATAATAAACCCCTTTTGAAAGTCCTGATAAATCTATTTTATTTGTAATTGAGCCTGTTGTGAATAAATTGGTTTTAATAAACTGTCCAGATGTATTATAAAGGGTTGCTTTCTCTACAGAAATATTTTCAATGAATAAGTCTCCTTTTGTTGGATTTGGAAAGATATTTAATTTAAAAAATACAGAATCTTTTGTTCCTAGTGAGCATGTTGTGGAGAAAGAGGCTATAACATCCTTTTTTGTATTCCAATTTGTTTTTGAATACACATCGTTATCTACTTGAATACAAGTTAAATTAGGATTTTTTGTAAGATCTAGATAACTATCATTTAGATTTGTATTTTTTCCATTTTTTAGATTTAATGAAGATAGATTATTGGAGTTGCATCTAAAATCTGTTAATTTTGAATTTTGCGAAATATCAATATTCTTTAATTGGTTATAAGCGCAATGTAATCCTGATAGTAATGGATTATTTAGTGTATTTAAATCTGTAATCTGATTATCTTCTAATGCTACTATTTTTAATAAATTGTTTTTGGTAATATCCAGAATACTTATCTTATTACCTGAAACTCTTAAATCGGATAAGTTTATATTTTTGGAAACATTTATTGATGTTAATTGATTGAAATTACAATAAAGCGTTTTTAGATCTAAATTATTACTAACATTAATAGCACTTAATTGGTTAAAGTCGCACCATAAATAGTTTAAGGTTGTATTTTTATCAACATTTAGATTTATTAATTGATTTTTATGACAATACAAATATTGAAGATTAACATTGTTTGAGGTATTTAAATTTACAAGTTTATTGTCATAACAGTTTAATTCGTTTAAATTAATATTTTTTGAGATATTTAGATTAGTTAACTTATTTGAAGCACAATTTAATCTTATCAGCAATTCATTATTTGATAAATCTAGTGTTTCTAAAAGGTTTCCATCACAATTTAAAGTTTCCAATGAAACGAAATCTTCAATACCTTTTAGGTCCTCAATTTTATTCATTGAATTATTATTATCAATGCTTAAATTTTTCGTTTTTTTTGCATCGAAAGTAAAAATTTTACCATTAATTCCATCTTTATCGATTTTTAATTTAATTAATTTAGTTTCAAAATTAACATCTGGAATTAATGTATATTCCATGCAATTTCCATCAAAATAAGTCGCGTAGGTATCTTTGAATTTAGACCAAGCAGAATTGGAGTAAATTACATCATTTACTTGAATACAAGACAAATTCGGATTTTCAGTAAAGTCTGAATCATTTAATAATATTTTATTATTTCCATTTTTTAGATTTAAAGCGTAAAGCAAATTGTTGTTGCATTTTAAGCTATATAAATACAAACAAGTGCTTATATCTAATATTGTCAATTTATTTTTTGAGCAGATTAAGGTTCGTAATTCGATATTTTTTAAAATGTCTAGATCGGTAAGAATATTATTGCTACAAGATAGGGATATCAATATTTTGTTATTAGAAGTGTCTATTTTTGTTAGCTGATTAAAAGAGAAATCAATAACTTTTAAATTTATATTTTGTGTGATATCTAAACTGCTAATTTTGTTATTGGAACAGTTTAAATTAGTCATCGAGATGTTATTACTAATATTTAAACTTTTTAAATTATTCGAATTACATTCTAGTGTTGCTAAAAAAAAGTTTTTAGTAATATTTAGAGTCGTAAGTTTATTTGAATTACAATATAAATTTCTTAAAGATGTAAAATCTTCGATTCCTGTTAGATCTTCGATGAATTTGAGTGAAACATCTAAATATTCTATCTTATTAATTCTAGATGTAAGTATTCTACCATCAGGCGTTGCATCATCATAACCAAGTTTTATTAAAGTCTTTTCAAAATTAATATCTGGAATTGATGTGTATTGTCCATAAGAATATGTACTGATTAACAATAATAGAAAGAGTATTTTTTTCATTATTATTTTTCGATTATATTTTCTGTAACTTTAATAAATGTTCCTGCTTGCGGAGCAATTGTTTTTATTGTATTGCTAACTAATCTATTGATAGCTTCTTCGTTAAGTCTAAATTCATTAAATTCATATTTCTCAACAAAAGTATATACAGGATCAAAAACTGGAATTCCTTTTACAAATAATTGACGTTGAAAACCAACATTTACATATTTGTTTTTCTTACCAAAAATCACATAATCTCTTTCTCCTTCATAGGTTTCTTTATATGGAATAACATTTACAAAATAATCTTTTTCAAATTCTTTAGAGGAATCTTTTTTTCCTTTGTCATAGGATTCTCTTTCAATAGTTATGCATCGATTCTTAAGTTCAAGAATTTGTTCATTTAAAACAGTAACTTTTTCTTCCAGTTTTCTGTTGACTTCATAATCAATGTTAGATTTAATATTTATTAGTTCTATTGATAATTTTTCTTTATCATGAGATAATTTGCTTTGAATATTTTTGAAAAATATAATCCAGACTAGTGTTGTTAATACTAAAGTGCTGATTATTGCCAAAATAATAATTTCCATTTTTTTACTGATTTAAAATTTAAAGTGCCGGCGCATGTTTCCCTTTACCACTTCCATTAGGATGTCTGGAACATGAATTTGCGGTTAAAGAGGAAATACTTGATGCTGAAGTACCGCAATATTTACAACTGTATTTTGTTTTTTCTGATCCTTCGTAAAGTTTGTGTTTTCCTTTTCCGGAACCAAGAGGATGACGCGAGCATGAATTTCCGGTTAGGCCAGAGATGCTTGAACTTTTTGTTCCGCAGTATTCGCAATAAAAATTAGGCATATTTTAAAATTAAAGAGATTGGATTCAAAAATAAATGATCACTCCTTTTCTAATTAATTTACTTTATAAAAGCATCTTTATTTAATTTGAAAGCATCTTTTTAGTTTATAAACGAAAATAGCACTTGTCAAATCTTAACAAGTGCTATTTGAATTTTAAGTAGAAAAAATTAAACCAAAAGTAAAATAGTAACCATTGTACCATTATTTTCGGTAAAAGTAATTTCGATAGGATCTTTTAATTCCTGCAAAAGTGAAAGTCGCTCTTTTGTAAGCTGAATTCCTTTTGACTGATGTAGTTTATTTTTTTTTGAGGCCTTAATTCCTAATCCGTTATCGGTGATTTTACATTCTAAAATAGTTTCTGAAATCATTTTAAAGGAAATGATCAATTGGGGAGCAACACTTGATTCATTAAAAGCATGAACAAAAACATTCTCTACAAAAGGCTGTAAAAGCATTGTTGGAATTTTGGTAAAACAAGTATCTACTTCTGGTGAAATTTGAATTTCGAAATCTATTCGATTATCAAAACGCATGTTCTCAATGTTAATGTAAGCCTGAAGATATTCTATTTCTTCATCAATAGTAATCTTTTGTTTTGATGAGTTTTCGAGTGTTTTACGAATTAACTTCGAAAATTCGCTAATATAAAGCAGTGAGTTTTCGATGTCGTTACTTATAATGAAATCCTGAATAGCGTTGATAGCATTAAAAGTAAAATGCGGATTCATTTGGCTCAGCAAGGCTTCGAGTTTGGTTTCGGCAATACGACGCTGAATGATCGTTTTTTCGTTGGATTTTCTTTTTATTCTAAGAAAAATAAATACGATTACTCCGGAAAAACAAGCAATAATTAATACAATAAACCACCAGCTTAACCAAAACGGAGGCTGAATATGAAGTTGTAAAATCGTAAAAACTTTTGATTTCCCTGCGTTCATATCAAAAACTTCAATAGCTACATTGTAGTTTCCGTAGGGCAGATAAGGTAAAAATAAATTGGTTTTTTCGCTATAAGGACTCCAGCGATTATTACTGTTTAGACGGTATCTAAATTTTAATTTATTAGGGAAAGGATGCCCTTTTGGAACAAAATCAATTGAAAAAGAATTGTGCTTGTAGTCTGAAATGAGTTGTTTTGAATTATAACTGAACCATTTGTAAGCCGAAGGTTGTAAAGGAATATTATTTATTGCAATTTTACTGATTCCAATTTCAGAAACGGTTAATTGCGCTGCAAGTAAACGGATTAAATCTATTGTGTAAAAACCTTTTTGAGTTCCCAGCCATAATGTATTTTCGAAAATTTGAGAAGTAGTTATTCGGCAATCTTTGAGACCTTGTTCCTTGTCAATAAGTCGAATAATGCCATCTTTATAAATATTGATCCCTTTTTCTGTACCTATCAAAATGTAGTCTTTGTACGATTCAAGAAATAAAATAGTATTCCCAATAATTTGTTTTTTTGAAATCGTTTTAAGAATTCTGAATGATGTTGAATCATCGATTATAAAAACATCTCCAAATTCAGCTGTCAGAATAAGTTGCCCTTTGTTGTTTTTTGTAATGTGTTTGAACTTTTTTTCTTTCCAGATTCCATCAGACAAGTACGATCGAAACTGACCATTTTCATATACGTATAAACCATTAAAAACGGATAGAAGATAAGTTTTGTTTTTATTGGTTAAAATTTTTACAATGTATTGTGGCGTGTTTTTATTGAATTTTGAATAATGCGTATTTTCTAAGGTTTTTAAATTTTCGTACACCCGAACTCCTGCATAAGTTATGGTTTCTATTAATTTGTTATCATAGCCAAAACCAATTTTTAAACTATGTTTGGGAAGGTAATTGACTATTTTATAATTTTTATCAATTTCAAAAATACCTATATTACTGCTAATCCATAAAGAGTTTTGGTTTTTTACCATTTCATAAAACTCAATTTCATTTGTTGGAATGTCAAAATTTAATTCGAAATCCCTGGATTCTGCTGATTGTTTAGTTAAGATTTGTTTTCCTTTTCTAAAGAAAGTCATTTCAATTTTCTTAAAATCGTCAAGTGAAATAGAATTTGTAATTTCTTGTTTTGCACTAAGGACTTTTAGTCCGGAAGTTTCCAGAATTATCTTTTGATTATTAAAATCTTCAAAATCTATAATGGATTTTAAACTGAAAGGATTATAATTAATGATTTCATCCAATCTTACCTGGTAGATTCCATTGTCATTCGAACCCACATAAAGTATGTCATTAAATTTATCATAGACAACATTCAGTAGAATTTTAGAATCAATTCCGTATGCAGCAGACACATCTGTCATCTTATCTTCTGCAATTGTATAAAGTCCTCCGTCAGGAGTGTAAACGCCCCAAGCTGCTGCAAAAATGGTGTTTCTCTTGTCTTTTGCAAATTGCCAGACAAAAGATTTTCCAAAATCTGTAGAAGAGGTGTCTCCTTGTGAAATTTTATCAAAATCAAATTTATTAATATGGCTTTCGTTTCCGCTATAAAGTGTAGAACCAAAAAGTCCTAATGAATAGGAGTTTTTATGTAAGATAACGGGTTGGATTCGGGGAGTCGAAGACGATTCGTCAATTCTAAATAAACCTGCAAAAGTAGAAGTAAAATAGACTACACCATTATATTCCACGAAGGCTAAGCAAATAAAATCTTCTTTATGCTCGGGAACTTTAGGAGTAATTAGTTTGTTTGTTTTTATGTCAATTATAGAAACGCCTTGTTCTGTACCAACATAAATTTTATTTTTATAGGGGAAAACTTTTCTTGTTTTATTGGCTAAAAGCCCATCTTTCATAGTAAAAACAGTAAACTTTTTACCGTCGAATTTGCTTACGCCACCACCATAACTGGCAAACCACATATTACCTTGTGTATCTTCTGTAATATCCCAACAACTGTTATGCCCTAAACCATTGCTTTCATCAATAGTCGTAAAGGTCCCGTTTTCCATTCTTGAAATACCATTTTCAGTTCCTATCCATAAAATGTTTTTAGAATCTAAAAATAATGACCGTACTGCATTATTAGGTAATCCATCTGAAGTGGTAAAGTTTCGCGATGGAAAATATTGGCCTAAAGCAGAAGTTGTAAGTAAAATAAAAAAGAGTTGTACAAAGATCTTATTTGGTAATGGCATCAATAAGCTCTTTTTTATTAAATGATTTATCCGAAACAGGAATTTTATCACCTGAAGTCATTTCGAGAAGAAACTCATCTGATTTAAAATTGGCAACATATTCCCGGTTTATCAAATAACTTCGCTGTACTTTTAGGAAATTAGGAGAGGAAAGAAGTAATTCACAAGTTTCTTTGAATGATTTTGAAGTATAATGTTGTTTGTCTGTAGTGTGAATAAGAGTATACGAACCGTCTGATTTGCAAAAAATGATTTTGCTAACCTGCACTACCTCAAAGCCGGTTTTTGTGGGAAAAGCAATTTGCTGTTTTCCTGTAAATTGATTGGCTATGTTTTGAGAAAGTAGTTGGTAACGATTTAAACTGTTCTTTTTTTCTAAAACAAAATCGAGTCTGTCAATTGCAATTTTAAAATCTGAGACATCAATTGGTTTTAATAAATAATCTAAAGCACTGTTGCGAATCGCTTCGATAGCATATTCTTTATGAGCAGTTGTAAAGATAACTTCAAATGGAATACTCTCGAAATGAGTAAGCAGTTCAAAACCGTTTTCATCCGGCATCTGAATATCCAGAAAAACAAGATTGGGTGCATTTTTTTTTATTGAAATTAAAGCTGCAGTAACCGAATTGCATTCATCAACTATTTCGATTTTATCTTCATAATATCGATTGCATAGTTTTTTTAAGAAACTGCGCGCATGTGACTCATCATCAACAATAATGGCTTTAATTTTCATAATAAACTTTGGTGGTATTTGGTTTTTGGAAAGAAAAGATAACGTTATTTCAGAATTTTGAAAACAGCTTTATTCGATTGTCATAGAGCGTAATTTAGTTCTGTAAGCCTCAAGTGCAATAGACTTAGAAATGAATCCAAAATATTTTCCGTTTCGTAAAACAGGAAGAAAAGCCGATTTTGATAGCTCGAATTTACTCATCACGATTTCCATGCTGTCATTTGATGAAATTGTAGCCAGAGGTGTTTTCATTACATCTTTAATCAAAGTATACTTAACGCGATAGTTATTGAAGATAATTTCCCGAATATCATTAAAATGAACCACACCAACTAAATCTTTTTCGTTGTCGACAACAGCAAAAACAACCTGATTCGAGTGCGAAATAAGATCGACCAGTTTACTTAAATTTTCATCAGGATGAACCGTTAAATAATCACATTGAATAATAGTGTCAATATCTAAAGTAGAAAGAATATTGGAGTCTTTATTGCTGGTAAAAGCGTGACCTTTTTTAGCCAGACCTTTTACATCAAGAGAATATTTTTCGAAACGTTTAGAAATAGCAAAACTTATCGAGGAAACAATCATAAGAGGAATCATCAAACTGTAACCTCCGGTAATTTCGGCGATTAAGAAAATGGCAGTAAGCGGTGCATGAAATAATCCGCTCAGGATACCTGCCATTCCAACCATGGTAAAATTACTGATTGGTAATTTTGATAAACCAATAAGGCTGATAAATTTCGAGAAAAAGTAACCTAAGTAAGATCCTAAAAATAGGGACGGAGCAAAATTCCCTCCGTTACCACCACTTCCTAGAGTCAATCCTGAAGCAAATACCTTTACCATCATCGTACATCCTACAAAAAGAAGCAATACCCATTGATTATTTCTAAAATCAGCAAACAAAGTATTGTCTAATATATGTCCCGGATCGCTTTCAGATAAAGTTTTGATACTTTCGTAACCCTCTCCAAAAAGTGTTGGAAATATAAAAATAAGTAATGCCAATAATGAAGAACCAATTAAGGCTTTTCTGTACGGACCCACTTTTAAATGTGAAAAATAATGTTCGACTCTTTGAAAATTTCGGGCATAATAAACGGCTATAAAACCGGTCAAAATTCCTAACAGAACATAAAAAGGAATATTATGATAGTTAAAAGCTTCTTGTTTTTTAAACGATAATAAAATAGTTTCATCCAAAACGATAGCAGAAACCAAAGCACCGGTCGCAGCAGAAATCATAATAGGCGTAAAGGCCGAAATACTAACATCAACTAATAAAACTTCAATTGCAAAAAGAACGCCCGCAATTGGAGCATTAAAAGCAGCCGAAATTCCCGCAGCAACTCCGCATCCAATAAGTAAGGTTCTGTCTTTATAAGGTAATTTATAGTTTTGGGCAAAGTTGGATCCAAACGCTGCTCCTGTAATTACAATAGGACTCTCTAAACCGGCAGAACCTCCTAAACCAACCGTAAGGGAAGAGGTCACGATTTGAGCATACATCTGCTTTTTCGGAATAATACTGGCTTTTTTTGCCACAGCATATAAAATCTGAGAAGTTCCTTTTTCGATGCTTCCGTTAAGAACCCTTTTTACCACAAAAACAGTCAGCACGATTCCGACAATTGGAAGTATACTGTTAATGAAACTTAGTTTTAAAATACCGTTGATGTAAGTCGCAAAAGAGAAAACACTATGAGCAAAGGTTTTAAGAACAATTACCGCCAAAGAGCAGGAAACACCAATTAAAACACTTGATAAAAAAATAAATTGCTTTGGAGTCATTAATGATTGTGCCAAAGCGATGATGCTTTCGAGTCTTCTGAAATATTTTTTTAGCATTCTGTTTGTAAAAGTTAGGTAAACTACAAATTTAGATGATAATGTTTAATTTTAAATAGAAATCTGTAATTAAATTAAAAACCAACTGCTGTATCGTCTCCTCGGGAATCTGCGCCACCTTCGAGAGTGTTGTTTGGTAAAACTAATATACAGTCTAATTTACCAATTACCGGAGTTGTTTTTTCGTTGATTAAATATCCTTTTGCTTTTAGTTTGTCGATAGTGTTTTTATCAAAAGCATTGGGTTCAAAAGTAATTAAGTCCGGCAACCATTGGTGGTGAAAACGCGGAGCATTTACAGCATCCTGCATGCTTAAATTGTATTCATAAACATTTAAAATAGCTTGCAATACACTTGTAATAATCGTTGATCCTCCGGGAGAACCAACAACCATAAAAAGTTTACCGTTTTTCTCCACAATTGTTGGAGTCATTGAGCTTAACATTCTTTTTTGTGGCGCGATGCTGTTGGCTTCATTTCCCACCAGACCAAACATATTTGGAGAACCCGGTTTGGCACTAAAATCATCCATTTCATTATTCAAAAAGAAACCCAATTCATCACAATAATATTTAGATCCGTAACCATCGTTAAGTGTTGTTGTGGATGCAACGGCATTTCCTTGTGCATCAACAATCGAGTAATGAGTGGTTTCGGTGCTTTCATTAAAATTTACTTTTCCTTCTTTTATTTCTGATGATAAACTGGCTTTATTTCTATCGAAAGTTGACATTCTGCCTTTTAAATACGTATCAGATAATAACCCGTTAATCGGAATTTTTACAAAATCAGGATCTCCCAAAAACTGACTTCTGTCGGCGTAAGCTCTTCTTTCGGCTTCAACAATTACCTGAATCGATTCTTCAGAGTTATGTCCCATTTTGGCTAAATCATAAGGGGCAATCATCTTCATGATTTGTGCCAGACAGATTCCGCCGCTGCTAGGAGGTGCCATCGAAGTTATTTTTAAATCTTTGTAATTAAATTGTAATGGCTTTCTCCATTTGGCTTCGTATTTTTCTAAATCTTTAAGGGTTATAATTCCGCCTTTTTTCTGAAGATAGTTCACTAAGATTTTAGCCGTTTCGCCTTTATAAAATTCGTTTCTTCCATTTTTTGCAATGCGTTTTAAAGTATTGGCAAGAGCAGGATATTTGATGGTGTCATTTTCTTTAAAAGTACCGGCCAATAATGTAGTAGGACCATTTATTTTTACAATCGCATCATGATAAGCCTGCAGTCTTTTTTCTTGTTTTTGGGTTACAACAACACCTCTTTCTGCTAAGGCAATAACAGGTTTTAGAATTTCAGACATAGGCAGAGAACCTAGTTTTTTATGAACCGCAAAAACTCCGGCAATAGTTCCCGGAACACCAATAGCAAGAGAAGTTTCGGTACTTTTGCCTTTTATAACATTTCCTTCTTTATCCAGAAACATGTCTTTTGTTGCTGCCAAAGGCGCTTTTTCGCGATAATCTAAAGATCCCACTTCGCCATTCGCTTTTCTGTAAACCATAAATCCGCCACCACCTAAATTTCCTGCGTACGGATATGCAACCGCAAGTGCCAGTTCTGTGGCGACCATGGCATCAAATGCATTTCCGCCTTTTTGAATAATTTCGGCACCGACTTTTGAGGCTTCCTGGCGCGCCGAAACGACCATCGCTTTTGCAGCTACTAATCCGGTTGGTTTTGGAGTTTGCTGGCTAAAACTATATATAGATATAAAGTTTAATAAAAAAACTATTTTTTTCATAAAAAGAGAATCGTGTTTTGTTTTTATAAAATCTGATTGATTTTATAGAGAGTGTAATTTTTGTTTTGCATGTGTTCGGATATCTTCAAAAAAGACGGTGAATTCCTGTTCGAATTCAGAGTAGAATGCTACAAGTTCCTCGCTTGCAAACTGCATCTTTGACAGGTTCTTAGATCTTCTATCCATTTGAGTCAGGATGTTATGAATTCCTTCTACGGTTTGATAACTCAAAAGCCAGTTTCTTTCGATCATGTAAGGCATTAAACCTTGTGTTTTTTCGGTCAGAATATCATAATTTTCATGTAATGATTGGTAAAATCGATTAATGAAATCTTCGAGTTTTTCATCAGAATATTTTGTCCAGTTTTTGGCCAGGAAATGATCATAAATGATATCAACAATCACACCTGCATAATGATGGTATTTTTCATGCAGACGTTTGGTGCTTTGTCTAAAAACATCATGGGCATCCGTATAAGTATCTATCGAACGATGTAAAATAATGCCTTTTTGAACTTCATCAGGAAAATGTTCAAATTGTTTCCCTCGAATTCCATCGGCCATAAAATTACCAATTTTGATTAAATCATTATCTCCGGACAAATAGATGTGGGCTAGGAAATTCATTGTTTTTTTTTGAGTGGCTAAGGTTCTAAGTGGCTAAGAAACTAAGTTTGTTTTAGTAAAAGTATGAAAACTTTTTGATATCGTTTTATTGATTGATGCAGCTTAGAAGGCTTGTGCTATTAAAGTATCATCAGCTTAGTTTCTTAGCAACTTAAAGACTTTTTATAGGATCTCAGAACCTTAGCAACTTAGCCCCTTAGAACCTTTTTTTTAAATTCTTAGCCACTTAGTCACTAAGAACCTTAGTAACTTTTCTATATTTGTAATTGGTAACCATAACTCATAAAAATGACTTTAATAAAATCGATATCAGGAATAAGAGGAACAATTGGTGGAAAAGTAGGAGATAACCTGACTCCTGTTGATGCTGTGAAATTTGCATCGGCATACGGTACTTTTCTTAAAAACAATACTTCAAAAGAAAAACTAACGGTTGTAATTGGCCGTGATGCCAGAATTTCGGGACCAATGATTCATAATCTTGTTGTGAATACATTAATAGGTTTAGGAATTAATGTAATTGATCTTGGACTTTCGACTACGCCAACGGTAGAAGTGGCTGTTCCTTTAGAAAAAGCTGATGGTGGCATTATCCTGACAGCTTCTCATAATCCAAAACAATGGAATGCCTTAAAATTATTGAATGCAAAAGGAGAATTTTTAAGTGGAGAAGAAGGCGCTAAAATTCTTGAAATTGCCGATGCTGAAGCTTTCGATTTCTCGGATGTGGACAGTTTAGGCGAAATCACCGTAAATGATGCCTACATGGATATTCATATCGACGAGGTGCTGAATTTACCTTTAGTTGATGTTGAAGCAGTAAAAGCAGCAAAATTTAAAGTAGTGGTTGATGGAGTAAACTCTTCAGGAGGAATTATTATTCCAAAATTATTAGAATTAATGGGCGTTGAAGTAGTAAAATTATACTGCGAACCAAACGGACATTTCCCTCATAATCCGGAACCATTAAAAGAACATTTAACAGATATTTCTGAATTGGTAGTAAAAGAAAAAGCCGATCTTGGAGTTGTGGTTGATCCGGACGTAGATCGTTTGGCTTTTATTTGCGAAGACGGAGAAATGTTTGGGGAAGAATATACATTAGTGGCTTGCGCCGATTATGTTCTGAGTAAAACTGCAGGAAATACAGTTTCGAACATGTCATCATCACGTGCTTTGCGTGACGTAACTGTAGCTCATGGCGGAAAATATGAAGCCAGCGCAGTTGGAGAAGTAAACGTAGTAGCATTAATGAAGAAAAACAATGCTATTATTGGTGGTGAAGGTAACGGTGGAATTATTTACCCTGAATCTCATTACGGTCGTGATAGTTTGGTAGGAGTGGCGTTATTCCTGACTCATTTGGCAAACAAAAAAATGTCAGTTTCGGCATTGCGTGCTTCATATCCTGAATATTATATGAGTAAAAATAAAATCGAACTAACACCACAAATTGATGTTGATGCGATTTTAGTAGCGATGACAGAAAAATATAAAAACGAAGATATCACTATAATTGATGGTGTAAAAATTGATTTTGCTTCGGAGTGGGTTCATTTAAGAAAATCAAATACAGAACCAATCATCAGAATTTATACAGAAGCTCCTTCTCAAGAAAAAGCAGATGTTTTGGCTCTTCGAATTATAGATGAAATAAAAGCCATTGCGGGAATTTAAATACCTGAAATGGGGAGATTTAACCGCAAAGTGCGCAAAGGTTTTTAATATTGAGTTTTTATAAAAGGCAAAGTTAGCAAAGCTTTGTGGTATAAACTTTGCGAACCTTGCGTAAATCATTACGAACTTTGCGGTTAAAATGATCAGTTATTAAAAGAAAACCTCTTTCATTTATTTTGAAAGAGGTTTTTCTTTTTTTAGTTTTTAATAATCTTAATAGATTTTTTAACTGAGCCATAAACTGCATTTATAATGTAAACTCCTGTCGATAATTTATCTCCAATTTTAATATCTTCATTCGTAAAATAATTGTCTGAAGCATAACAGATACTTCCTTTCATATCTACTATTTTTAAAGATAAAGGCTCTGTAATTGATGATTTTATATGAAGTGTCGATTGTGTTTTTATTGGATTTGGATATACTGTAAAAGAATCTTTTTCGAATGCAGGATCATTAACACCCAGACTAGCTATTGCAGCATCTATATAATTAAAATTCATATTGTTTGATTTGAATTTAATTTTCAGATAAACTTCGCCTTTAGGCAAGGCGATACCGTTTACAATTTTGTTGGTATAGGTTTGCAAACCACCAGTTGCATCAAATGTTTCATCTGTTTTAACCACGACATCATTTACTAAAACATCAAATTTACCCTGATATGTGGAGGCCACTCTAAAAGAAAAATTATAGCTTCCTGCCTGATCAGTATTTAGCATAAATTCATTCCAATCGCCCTGGTCAATAGCGCTTACATTTTGACCCGTTCCGGAATCTGTAGTATTTTGCAGGCTCGTTCCTTTTCTTCGGTAATGTTTATTGGCGGTTATTCTGCCTGGAACGTTCATTTTTTTTGAGGTGTAAGTGGCATTTACATATTCGGTTCCTATTGGTCTTAGAACACCACTTTCAGGAGCTAATAAAGGACCTTCTGCCATGTCTAGCCAATCGGCAGGAACTCTTCCGGTAAACCATGAATAGCGATAGATGTCCGGATCGTTTTCAAAATTTGTTATGATTTCTTTCATAAATGCCGTTTTTTGAGCTGCAGTCTGAACCACTCTGTTGGCAAATTCAGTCACCCAAATGGGGCGGTTGTATTTTTTAAGAAGACTAGTAACGCCAATAACATCGCCAGAGGTTCTGTCATAAGTATGAAAGGCAATGTAATCGACTTTGCAAGTGGGGCATAAAAGAAAAAACTGATCGTGCCACGCAGTCGGACTGCTGTAACCTCCGTAACTATTATTTGGGTCATTAAAAGCGGGTGATGCACTTACTATTTCCAGATTTTTTGCAACAGCTATTTTTTCAATATTCTTCCAGAAATTTACAGCATCTTGCGGAGTCATTCGCGCGCCATCATTAAAATTAGGCTCATTAAAAGCGAGCAAATATTTGGCACCGGGTTTTATTCGGTCAATAAAAGCCTGAACATTGTTATCGCTGATCTGATTCCATGCCATGGGTACATATTCGACACCAATAGAAGTATAATTGGCGTTTGTATCCTTTTCAGGCAAAGAACCCCAGTTGTACCACCATGAAACTCCTGGTTTCAGGGCAAGTAAATCAGCTGTCGAATGGTCTTTGTAAGCTATTCCGCGTTTAGGGCTTTGAGCGTGAGTGAGGATTGAAAAACAGAGTAGGAGTAAGAAAGATATTTTTTTTGTCATAATTTGATAATTTAGATTTGGGAAAATTTTATCAATATCAAATATATGCCGTTTATCTCGTTTCTCATTTTGATTCTGCGATAAAAAAATATTACAAAAACCCATCAAAAACATGCTGTAGATATATGAGATCAATGAATTTCTTGTTTTTGATAGTTTTCAAAAAAAAATCCAAAAAAGTAATGGTTGCCTTTTTGGATTTTTATTTTAATTAAAACAGTTATTCAACTCTATGCTTCCATCTTTTATGTGTCCATAAATAATATTCTGGAGCTTCATAAATTTGTTTTTCTACCTCTTTTAAGTACTTTTCTGTTATGTCGAAATTTGGATATTCTTTAGGGTCGTCTGCTATGGGTACAATCGTTGCCTCATAATATCCACGAGCTACTTTTTTTACTTTTACAAAAATCACACTCAAATCATATTTTTTAGCCAGCATTTCTGCACCTGTATGAACAGGAACTTCTATCCCCATGAATTTCATCGAATGAAAAATTCGGTCTAATTTTGGAGACTGATCACTTGCTAACCCGTAGAGGCTTAAAATTCCGTCACGCTGATTTTGTGCCATCAGCGGAATGGTTTTTCTTGTTTCGACTAATTCTGCATCGTATTTAGAACGTATTTTTCGAATTAATTTATCAAAATAGGGATTAGCAATTTTTTTGTAAACACCAATTCCTCTAAATTTAATTCTCTTATTAATGGTCAAAAGCCATTCCCAACTCGCGTAATGAGAAGCGACTAAAACAACACTTTTCCCTTTATTTTCATAGGCACGAAGAACTTCGATATTAGTAATTTTAAATCTTTTCTCCATTTCTTCTGGCGAAATACTCATCGTTTTGATCATTTCTAAAAACATATCACACATATGCTGATAGAATTTTTTTTCAATTTTTTTACGTTCTTCTTTGCTTAAGTGCGGCAGTGTAAGTTCAAGATTTTCGCGAACCACTTTTATACGATAACCAATAACACGATATACAATAAAGTATACACAATCTGATAACCAGTAAAATATTCGAAATGGGAGTATAGAGATAAGCCAAAGAAAAGGATAGGCTAATATATAAACGAGAAATTGCATGTAATTTTTTTTTACAAATATAAAGTAAAAATGAATAACCGTTGATATTTTGCTTTGACACTAACATATGTTTAAGAATGACTATATTTACAATTCACATTAAATATTTTTTATGAATACCATTTTAGTTGGGATAATAGTCGCCAATGCTTTGATTAGTTATAAAGGATTTAACGATCTTGCCTTTTTTAGAAAATACGAATTTCATGTAGGAAGTATTCGTTCAGGAGAGCAAATCAGAATGCTTTCGTCAGGATTTTTACATGCAGATATTATGCATTTAGCTTTTAATATGCTAACGTTATGGTTTTTTGCTCCTGTAGTAATACAATGGTTAGGGACTTTTTCTTTTGTTTTAATTTACTTCGGAAGTTTAATATTCGGGAGTTTGCTTACAATGTTATTTCATAAAAATGATTATAGTTATAGAGCTGTTGGCGCTTCTGGAGCGGTAACGGGAGTTTTATATTCTGCAATATTATTACAGCCTGATATGATGTTAGGAATTTTCTTCGTTATACCAATGCCGGCTTATTTATTCGGAATTTTATATTTATTGTATTCGATTTACGGAATGCGTGCCAAAAATGACAATATTGGACACACGGCACATTTTGGAGGTGCTATAGGGGGGTATTTGATAACTTTGGTAAAAGAGCCTTCATTAATTGTAGATCATAGTTTGATGGTAATTCTGTTAGCAATTCCTATTTTGATACTTTTTGTAATGGCAAAGTTGGGCAAACTATAAATATTGGCACAACTTTTGAAATTCCATTATCAAACAATTTAAATATCACAAAAATGAAGAAAGCAGTATTATTTTTAACAATCATGTTTATGACTATGTCTTACGCTCAGGAAACCAAACAAATTCCTCAAATCAATGTAAACGGAGAGGGCAAAGTAAAAGTAGCGCCTGATCAGGTTTGTATTTCGGCAACTGTTGAAACAAAAGGGAATAATGCTAAAGATGTCAAAAAGCAAAATGACGAGAAAATTGATGCAGTTTTAAAATTCATCAAAAAAATGAATATTCCAACAGCAGATTTCAAAACCAAGCAAGTAGCCCTTAATCCACAATACGATTATGAGAAAAAGAAAACAAGTTACAATGCTACACAAACTGTAGAAATTGTAGTTAAAGATTTATCTAAGTATGATGAATTAATGGAAGGCTTGGTTCAACAAGGAATTAATCGCATTGACAGAGTTTCTTTTGAAACTTCTAAATTAGCTCAAATAGAAACAGAAGCTAGAAAATTGGCAATCAAAGATGCTAAATTAAAAGCAGAAGATTATGTTTCAGTTTTAGGACAAAAAGTTGGTAAAGCATATACTATTTCTGATAATACTCAGGTGTATCGTCCACAACCAATGTATGCTGCTATGAAATCTGTAGCTATGGATTCAGCTGGTGCATCAAACGAAACTTTGGCAATTGGAGAAATAGAAGTAGTTGCAAATGTTAGCGTGAGTTTTATTTTAGATTAACAAAATATAAATTTCAATTTTGAAAATCCAAATTCCAATTCTAAAATTGGGATTTGGATTTTTTTCTGTTTTTTACTTTTTGAATTTGGGTTGACCTTATGCTTTTAGACCGGCTGTTAGTTTTAAACTAGAGTTTTCATTATTTTTGCACTTTTAAAAAATCTTCATGAATTCTTCTGTAAAAGCCATCCATCCTATTTATAATCTACAATTTGGATTAGTCTGTTTAAGTTCATTACTTTTTTCTGCCAGTTTTAATATGCTGATTCCTGAATTGCCGGAATATTTGAGCAATATGGGAGGAGCAGAGTATAAAGGATTAATTATTGCCCTTTTTACCTTAACAGCAGGAATTTCCAGACCTTTTAGTGGTCGGTTAACCGATACTTTAGGGAGAGTACCAGTAATGGCAGTTGGTTCTATTGTTTGTTTTGTCTGCGGTATTTTATATCCGGTTTTAGGAACAGTTTCCGGATTTTTATTCTTGAGATTAATTCACGGATTTTCTACTGGATTCAAACCTACAGCTACTGCGGCCTATGTTGCAGATATTGTCCCAAGAGAACGCTGGGGTGAAGCTTTAGGTTTGCATGGATTGTGCTTTTCTATAGGAATGGCTCTTGGCCCGGCTATTGGAAGTTCAATTAAATTGTATTCTTCTATGAACATGCTTTTTTATGCTTCTTCTGTTTTCGCACTACTGTCTATTGTTATTCTGATGAATATGAAGGAAACTTTGAAACATAAACAGCGTTTTAGCCTGCGTATTTTAAAAATTTCACGAAAAGACATTATAGCTTTAGAAGTTCTTCCCGCAGCTATAGTGACTTTTCTTTCTTATATGGCTTATGGTGTTATCCTGACATTAATTCCGGATTGGAGCCAGCATTTAGGAATTGCTAACAAAGGCTTGTTCTTTATGGTCTTTACTATTACGTCAGTAATGATTCGTTTTGGAGCAGGAAAAGCGTCTGACAAGTACGGCCGCCTTCGTTTGATAGCAATTGGACTCTTTTTATTAATTATATCCTTAGTGATTGTTGGATTTTCAACATCAATTGCCGGATTTTTGGCCGGAGCGGCCTTATATGGAGTTTCTACAGGAATTGTCTCTCCGGCTTTAAATGCCTGGACAGTTGATATGAGTTTTCCGGAACATAGTGGCAAAGCTATGGCAACAATGTATATTGCACTGGAAGCAGGAATTGGTCTTGGTGCACTTTTCGCCGGATGGGTTTATCAGGATGTGATTGCAAAAATTCCAATGTTGATGTACGCCAGCGCAATAATGGTTTTCTTATCCTTATCGTATGTTTGGATTCAGTTTAGGAAAGATAAAAAAAGCAATTTTTCACAACAATTGTAAGCTGGTATTTAAAACTTTTATTTATTGGTATTCTAATAATAGGAACTAATTCAAAATCTCCATTATATAGCCTGATAGTTTCAAAGACTATCGGATTTATTTTTTGCACCTATATATTAAGGAGAAGTTTCTACTATAATATATAAGATCAATTTTTAATACAAATAATACATAGACTAGCTTTTATTGGAATTTTAAAGATTTGGAATTTTAGTTTTTATTAGGAGCTATTCCCGCTGTCCTTCCAATCTTTTGTGTCCGCCGCGGCGGACACAAAAGGATTTTCCCTCCCATCGGGGCTAGGGCAGTAGTTTTGAGAATAAACATTAGTAATAAGAAGAAAGAAACCGCCCCAAAAGAATAAACTTTGCGACTTAGCTCCCGATAACTATCGGGATTGCGCGATTAAAAAAAAACAGTAAAACCCCAACTTTGCTGACTTTTTCAAAACAAAGCCAACAAAAAAAGAAACCTTCGCGCCTTAGCGCCTTCGTGGCAAAACTCATTAAAACCACCCAAAACAGGCAAAACCCAACAAAAGCAGCCAAAGATCAAAAAAACTTCGTATTGTAAAAACCACCCAACCAGTTACTTATAAAAAAGATGGAAAATATATAATAAAAAGGCTTGTAAATGTAAATAAAGGGTCTACTTTTGCACCCGCAACAGCGACAGACGTTCCCTGAAATACTGACAAGCATTACGAATCAAACTGAAAATTTATTTTCAAAAAAAGATTAAGAAAAGCTTGTGAGATTTAAAAACAGAAGTTACATTTGCACCCCGCAAAACACGGAAAGTTCATTGAGAGATTGGTAAGGTTTGGAAGGAAAAAGGAAA